>JACCDY011089772.1_pt1 | contig 260647 bp, 261 predicted proteins | sample 7446391 | NCBI WGS metagenome assembly JACCDY01 (sample SAMN15323451, study PRJNA562643) | freshwater metagenome | isolation source: river surface water | place: USA:Blue River Watershed | collected 2017-08-18 | reverse complement strand
TGCAAAACTTTGATACCTCCTCTTCTGTACACCCCACCGATTCACGAGCTATCACCGCATAACTCTTTCCACCTTTTATCCAGGCACTTACATTCTCCAACGTCAATACGTCTTCCTTGAATATCCCCAACTAAAGTAATATGCTATTAAATAGATAGAGTATGAGCAGCGCTGTTCATTATTTACCAAAACCAGAACAATTAGAGAAACATTACCATTATAGAAATGAATATAAACCAGGGGATTTATATTGGGGTATTGGCATTGAACGTGAGTTTTACCTTGAGAGTTCACTTGGCGCAGAGGTCAACAGAGACTGGATCCTAAACAATCAGAAACCCGAACGATACTCCGTCCGATATTTTAACAGCTATAAACCTGGGCGATTTAATGAAGCCATTAAAAATCTAATAAATGAGGGGCAAAATGTTAGACTCCCCATGCTCTTTAATGCTCATGCTCTCTATCGAATGGACCCTACCGGTCAACACCAAACCACATACGAGAAAGTACCAAAGCCTAACCCTAAGTTCACTGGAACCACATTGTTTGACTATCTATCGAGAAATCCCTTCTTCCGTCGTGAATTTGGTAAAGCCTATTGTTTTGACGGGGATTCTATTGAACTCACCACGCAGCACTTCTATAAATGTACTGCACAAGATGCTATCGAGGAACTCAAGTGGCTCTCTGATAAATGGATAACAGAGGCAAATGAAACCTTTAGAAGTTGTGGCATTTTGGAAAAGCATTTACCTTTACGTTGGGCAGGAGCAAACTACGGTTTAGCGGTTATGTACAGTAATCCAGGTTCTTGTAGTATATTCAATAATGGGACCTATCACATTAATTTAACAGCACCTACTAAACTTGGGTCTCATGGCCTAATTGCAAATCGCAGCGACTTTGTCTATAGGCACAAAAAAATAATTCGCCATTTTCAATGGCTAATGCCCTTTTTAATTGCAATATACGGAACAGGGGATTTCTTGGGCAGGGGCAAAGGAAACTTCGGATTTGCTAAAGGCTCTTTACGTATTGGAATGAGTCGCTATATTGGCGCAGGTACATTTAATAGTGCAGAGATGCGCAACGGTAAACGTAACACATTACCTATTGAGGAGACTGAGGTTGCTAAACCTGATGGCTGGTATGGACTCTTCCATGCGTCTAGTGCATATACTACACTTGAAGAAATTGGACTTGATATTAATTTCAACAAACACCACAATCATGGTATTGAGCTGAGAATTTTTGACTGGTTTCCTGAAGACCGACTATTAGAGTTGTTAGAGATACTTATCTGTACTATGGACAACGCACTTGGACATGAGCTTATTGAAGACCCACGGTTAAACAGGACCTGGAATAAAGTTATGATGAGGGCAGTGGAGAGTGGTAGGGATTTGATAGTATGGCATAGTGAACTTGAAGAGTTCAGAAGGGCACTACATATAGGGCTGAAGGGGTTTAGATTAGAGGAGATTTGGAAGAGCTATAAAAAGGGCATCAAAGGTAGGGCAGGTGAATGCTGTAAACTTATGCTACGTCACGAGAAAAAATGGTGTATGCCTTAAATCGGCGTAAGTTTCTTCGGCTGACGCTTCTTCTGTGGCTCCTCTTTCGGCTTGATCTCGAGTGTCTTGGTTCCAGGTTCCTGCTCCTGCTCAACTACAACAGCGTCGGTTGGAAGCCTGGCCTCCTGTAGCTTCTCGAGATTCATGAGCGCCCGATTATATCTCGAGAGTATACAGTTCTCTAAAGCCTGTACAATCTCATTATAGTCGTACGTATCAAGCAATGAGTTAAGCTGAGACTGTAAGAGGGACATGTATAGGTAATACAATTAGGGTTTGTTTAGATGGGAAGTGAAATACGAGGCGCAATAAGCCCCTTAAATTGCGTAATATCTTGATTAAATTCAGGGTCAATCTGTGCACATTCCATCGGCATTAGAGCCAATGCACTAACCTCGGAGCTAGGCAAAGAACGCCGATTCTGAATCAACTCTGTTAGTGTTCTCGGCATGGTCCTGTAGATTGGACTCACAGTGTCCGCTGCGACCATCTCCATTAGTAGATTGAGCTGATTAAAGGACAAGTAGAAGTTGGCATATTCCTCAAAGTCAATTGTAACATGTGGTTTTAGTGCATGAATAATCTGATTAATAAGACCAGTTGACGGCTTAATATCATAGAGCTCTTCGAGTGTTTCTCGAACAGCTGTATAATAGAGTGTAGGGTCAGAGGTCTCCTGTTTTCCACCAAGACCACTAATAATTATATTACCATGTTTTTTCTGATATGCCGCAAGAAGATGACGGTCATCACTGAAGAAGATACCAGCCGACTGAACCTTTGTTTCTGGCTTAGCAAATAGGCGTTTTAGGAAATTGAACATTGTTTGGCTTACTCTTGTGATTGTGTGGGCTCTGGTTCAATTTTACTAAAAAGACGCTGTAATAGACCAGGTTTCTTGGGCGGCGCCTTTCTTAGGTTATGAACAGTGTAAACCAATGCACCTGAATTCTTCTTTGGTAACATATTCTTAAAAATCCAGGTTGCATTATACTCTTTGAGATCAAGTCGCACTTCATTATAGGGACCACCAATAAAAGTAAGATGGCTACCAACAGTAAAAATCAGGTCATCATAATATGTCACATTAGTTGGTGGAGGCTTTTTCTTTAGTGCCTTTACAATAGCCTTATTCACATCCCTACTATTAGAGATTGGATAAGTATATTCTTGGCCGAAGGCCAACATCGGATTACTCATTAACTACTATTAGAGTGCATGGTTTATACCGGTTATAGACGGACACCATCTGGCTCCCTGTGGAATCCGAATCTTGTTTGAGGGATTGGTCGAATATTCGGCATTGCTGGATAAGTAACATTTATGGTTGCTGTGAAGATGGGTTGGTGAGTAATTGCAAGGAGTAGAGCAAGAATGGCTTTGAACATGGCTTAGTGTCTACGTCGGGTTAATCGCCGACGACGCCTGGCAATTTTTTTTGCTCTGGTACCTCCCCGTGCATACGGATTAGCGGCTTCACAACTATTAAGTGTATTATATCCTTGACTTAGGGCGTATCCTGCGGCCAAATAGGGTTGCAATGCCTCCATTGTGGTTTCACGAGTAATTAAGGTATCGGCATTAGTTGTGCCTTCATTAAAATGAATATTCTCGGGCATAACACCAGCTCGGATAAATTTTTGTATCATGTAATTACTAAAACGTTCATTCAGCTGTGCATTCGTTAATCCACGTCTATGCATATTCTTAATATGTGGCATGTAGGTGCCTGACATAAAATTAAATGTTATTTCGGGACCCTCTCTTACAAGAACCTCTCCTGCTAACACAATTTGATTTGTACGTAAATTGCGGAAAATATTCTTATGTTTACTCTTAATTTCGCCCGGTGTTAATGCCTGTCTAGCAACAAATCTATCATCCGCCCTACTGTACTGGCCAATCGTTAGGACCCAGGTATAAACCCCTGGTCGCTGAATTAAATCCTCTATAGAATGGATTTCAATTACAGGGAAATCCCTTATAGTATTTTCGGCAAGATTGTATGGTCTTCCAACAATATGATAACTATTGCCAATTTTCACACATTTTTCAAATTCATATGTGGAGTTATTTACACTATTAACACGCATGGACTCAAGGTTACGTCTAATACGACCGGGTGTACCAGAGACCGGAACCCCTGCATTAACATAGTTCAGGGCATCTTCTTCAGGTATTGGAACTGGAGCTGGAGATGGCACAGCCGCTGGTGCAGCTACTGGCGCAGGTACTGGCATTGGTGCTGGAGCTGCATGGCTTCTTCGTGAAAAAGTGGTAAAATAATTAGGGGTTATTTCATTGTTCCATGCTGCTAGAGGCGCTGTTGGGGGCCTTAGTGTATTATTGAGTTTAGCCCGTTTTGGATTTGGCTCAGGCTCCTGATAGTTACTATTAGAAGTATTATCATTAAATGCAAGAGCCCTTGCTGTTGAATTTGAGGCCATTCTACTATTAAGTGGAATTATTGTTTGACAAGCTCTGCAGCAGACTTTAGTGTTTGTAGAATAGAATCTTTAGTGCGCACTTGACTCGCTATCTGCATATACTGTTTACAAGGAGTAACATTCTCTTTGGTATACCAAAAACGAAGTTCAGGGATGTGAGTCTTAATAAAATCCTTTACCTGCTGACCATATGTGCGACCTTTAGTCGGCTTCTCCTCATTCTGATAGTAACTGTGTCTTGGTCGCTCAATAGTATAATATTCCTGGAGGTTCCAGGAACTTGGAGGCTTCAACTTTGCCTCCAAGGCTGCCTTAATAAAAGGCTCTTTGAGGTCTTCATTAACAAAAATATTTCTACTTGCCTTGATTAATAATTGCTGCAGCTTCCAGAGCTCATGGTCCTGGTCTTCACAAATCCAACAATACCAACCATTCGATTCGCACGGCTTACCTTCATGCATTGCCTCAATCTCTGGGGTCATCTCAGGCTTCGGCGGCGTTTTAGCAGTATAATCAAGCTGAAAATCGGCGCCATCAAGGGCGCAAAATCCTGTTGCAGGGCTGTAAATGTGATGATCTAGTTTGTCCCATGTCTCTCTATTAGAGGCAAGAAGTAGCCCTTGCCGCAACCAAATCTCAGGGTGATTCTTGGGGTCTGACTCGTAGGAGGTAACCCATGCCTTAATTGCAGGAAGATACTCATCAAATCTTTGGACAAGGTCCTGAGCGGCCTGAAATGTCGGCTCAGGTAACCAATTGCCAATAGGGGTATCTACCAGAGTAGATAATCGGTTTGCCTCCTTGTTCAGAAATGTAATATACTCTTCCACTGTTGGGTCCATTATTAGGTATGATGTGATGTTGGTTTAGGTAAACACCCTAAAGGTTGTTGATAATAATTATATAATGAGAGCGTTCAAATATAGTAGCCCGACCGAAGGCTCAGATATCATAGAATACACATGGGCTGTTGCAGAAAATTATAAGGTTCCCCAACAGCTCTTACAATGCAGCATGGAGGAGTTCCAAGAGCTTCTTACATTTTTAGATGGCTTTACCCGTAGGGAGAAGGAGGCGTTCAAGCGCTCAGCTGCCGCCGATGTTTCAGCTGATATTGAGCGCAGTGTGCGCACGGAATGTGAACGGGCCATTGCAGCCGCAAAACGGGAGGCAGCAGCGGCAGCGGCCGAGGTTGCAACCCTTAAGGGTATGCTTGATGGGTATCGAGCGGAGGGACGGGCGATGGAAGACGAGATTCGCCGTCGTTGCGATGATGCCTGGATGGGCCGACTATTAAGTGTGAAGGAGGAGAACGACAAAATGATGACTTATATGAGAGGAGAGCTTGATGGTGTTCGTGGGGAACTTCGGGAGGCACAAGAGCGGCTCTACACTCGAGAATCGGCGCTGAAGGTGTCACAGCGGCGTGGCCAGGCTGGAGAAGAGGAGTTTGCAGCGGCTCTAGGGTCCAGGGGCTGGACTCTCGAGCGTGTTAGTGACCAGGCTCGGGCATGTGATTTCAAGATGACCTATAACGGTTGTTGTGTACGATTTGAAGTCAAAAACCATGAGAATGCTGTACCTGGGGAGGATATTAAGAAGTTCAGACGGGACATGGAGGAGCATCGTGAGGACACAGGTATTGGGGTTTTTGTTGCCCTGAATGCACATTTAGGTGGTACTTTTAAGGGGCGACTAGTTACACAGGAATGGAAAGAGGATAGTGGGCAGCTCCTGATTTTCATCAGTGCTTTCAATGAACAGGATGCGGACTTTGTGTTTCTGCTGTTGAAGGGGGTGTTTGATATGTACGTGAGGTACAAGGGGCTGCGTGATGGGGGATCTGCAGATGAAATCGCCTCAGTTACCTCAGAGTTGGGTGGACTTCGGGCACGTATTGATAACTGTATGATTCATGCGCACACAATGACAAAACATTTACGGGAATTACAACTGAAGGTTGGGCGTGATAAAAAGACCATTATGAAGATGTATGATGATACTGCTGAGATGCTGAAGAGCACCTCGGCAGAATATCAGTTAATGATTGAGGCTCTGATGGCCGATGCTGTTAGTGTTGTTGAGGAGGATGCGGAACCGGTTAAGATTAGGCGCAAGAAGGCCTAAAATTGATTTAAATAGTAATCGCAATAGATATTTGTACAAATGTATAAAAATCAGTCACATGCCATTGCCACAAGTATTAGAGCAGGGTTCCAGAGTGGTGTCCATGCTCATGCAACCGGTACAGGTAAATCCTGGATTGCTCTACAGTTAGTGTTGGAATATGAACGATTGTTTCCTGGTTCACATGTGCTATGGGTGTGTGAGCAGAAATCCATTCTCCAGGAGCAGTTCGATGCCGCAACTATACAGAAAAAGGGTTTCAATGAAATTAAGTCCCGCTTTCTCATAATTGACCTGAGTAGCAGAAAACCGGCCAATTGGCCCGAAGAGATTGCCATGGCCACTATTTGGCGTAAACCACTATTAGTAGTCATTAATCGTGCCTTTCTTGTCAGCGGCCTCAAATACGAACAGCTGCGCACTGAATTTGGCCTTATTGTTCACGATGAATGTCATTCCATCGTGAATAATACTACACAGGCATTTTACAAGTACATGCTTCTACGTTGGCCTGGCATTAAATGTATTGGCTTCTCTGCAACGCCGGTGCTAGAGTATGACCCCTATAAGAGGCTTCTGTCACAATACAGCATTTATGATGGTGTTATGGATGGGGTAATCTTGCCGCCGAAGATTCATTGGCTGAAGAGTGACCAAGAGATTGGCCTTCGAGAGACAATTAGTGTGATTAAGGGGGAGCTGAATAAACTGCCTTACAAAAAGATACTTGTATGGTGTGGAATGATCCAGTATTGTGAGACCTTGGCTAAGAGACTAAACTTTCCTGGTTTCACCGTGGCCATCGACACCTCTAAATATCAGGTGAATGTGGAGGAGTTTATGGCGGCTGAGAAACACGCCATCATGTTCTGTGCGGCAAAACACAGGGAGGGCTCAGACATCAAGAATCTTGACTGCTGTATCTTTATGGATGATGTACAGACCCGTGACGCTAAGGTCTTTGTACAGTGCGTTGGGCGGACATTGCGACGTGATGCTGCTGGACTAAAAAAATATGGACTTGTTATCGACATTAGTGCACTTAGCTCCATTAAAATCTGTGACCGTATTAATCGTTACTTGAGCCCAAACGCTCGTAGCCAATTCCCCTTCAGTTATGATTGTACTACCTATATGGTGGGTGACAAATACATCAAGTTACATACACTTATGATGGAGTTGGGCAAGAGGCGTCGTGACTTGGGCCCAGTCCTTCATGTTTCACCAAGTATCAGCACTCTATTTGTTCGGTCTTTACCTGCTTCACCGAAATATATGGACCGACTAAAATACGAGATTGACATGATTAATGGGAAGGAACTAATGCCCTACATTTTCCAGGCTATCGAGATTCTCAAAATCACGGAGGGGATTCCACATGTTACAAGAGGATCTTGTGGGTCATCTTTACTATGTTATGCACTGGGTATCAGTAATGTTGACCCTGTTCAGTATGATATTAGCTTTGCCCGGTTTCTGACAAAATATCGTAATACACTGCCTGATATTGACTTTGATTTCCCTTACAATCTGCGTGATGAGGTGTTCCTACAATTAGAGTTGCGTTGGCCAGGTTCTGTTGCTCGTATTAGTAACCATGTCTTCTATCATAAAAAGAGTGCTTTACGGGAGGCTATTCGGCGCTTTGGTATTCGTCGTCAAATTAAGACGGTGGAGATCTATGGCATGATGAAGCGGATGAAGGCCAGAGACAGGGCGCAAATTGATACTACTCGTCGGTCTCTAGAAAATACATTTAAGTGTTATTCATTGCATTGTGGAGGTATAGTCTTCTATCCTGAAGGGGTGCCTGAGGAGCTGAAGCTGGGTCGAAATGCAACCATGGCACAAGTTACACTTAATAAGCATGATGTGGCAAAAGACAAGAACTTCAAGATTGATATTCTAAGTTCGAGGGCCTTGGCACAGCTCTATGAAGCAGGTGGATTTGAGCAGATTGCCTTTGAGGACTGGGAATATGACGAAGCGGTGGCGGACATGTTCTGTCGTGGAGATAATATTGGGATTACTTTGGCGGAGTCGCCCTTATGTAGGAAGGCCTTTATGAAGTTCAAACCACGGAGTGTCCATGATTTGGCCATGTGCTTGGCGATTATTCGACCAGCGGCAAGGGAGGCCAGGAAGGTGGCGAAGATGAGTGATTTGACGGCGCACATGATTTATGATGATGATGCTATTCGGTTTATTGCTGAGGGCCTGGGTTGTGACGAAGAGAAGGCTGACTATTACAGGCGTGGATTGGCAAAAGGAGACGCAGTTATTAAAGCGGAGTTTGATGCGGCGGTTGCAGGGTTAACTAATGAGCGGCGTGGGCGACTGCTGAAAGCGATTAAGAATATGAGGGCGTATAGCTTCTGTAAAAGTCATGCCTACTCTTACGCACAATTGATTTGGAAACTGGGGGTCATGAAGGTTCACAATCCTTTAGGGTTTTGGACGGCAGCACTGAAGCATTGTCAGAGCTCTTATAGACGCTGGGTGCTGTTGTATGAGGCACATTTAGCAGGTGTTGATGTCGGCCTGATTAAACCGAAGAGCTCTATTTATGCAAAGGCAAGGAGGGCTGGTTTGAAAGAGGGGGAATCTGCCGAGGAGAGTTTGCGGCGACTAGGCTATTGGTCCTTTACTACATTTATCCCTGGTTGTTACTACAACGAGGGGCATATGGGGTCATTTAAGGGAATTATTGCCGCCAGTCGCTACTTATCCTATGATGAGATTAAGACGGCTGTACTGTTTGTCTGTGTAGCGCCGAAGCAATACATTGAACTAATTGTTAGTGGAAAGCGACTGAACCTTCATGGTAAGATTGGTATCCAGGGAGGCGGAAAAATATTGGAGGAGCATTTATATGAGTGTAATGAAGGGGATTATGCGCTGTTTTAACGACGCTTGTTACGGGTTTTGCGTTTGCGATTTTTGACCTTGCGCTTTGTACGTTTACCACCCATTGCAACTGCTCTTCTTCTAGGGTTTTCCACTACTGTCTGTTGTTGTGGTATAATCCTAACAGGTGTATTTGGTACAACTGGGAAAGCAAGTGGAACAGGTCCTATTTGTACAGCAGAACGATTTATATTAGGTAACATATTAAGTGGAAAAGGTCCTGGGCGAAATAGAGGAGCAGTTGGCACTACATTCATTGGTGGAGCAGTGGGTCCTACATTCATTGGTGGAGCAGTGGGTACTACATTCATTGGTGGAGCAGTGGGTACTACATTCATTGGTGGAGCAGTTGGCACTACATTCATTGGTGGGGCAGTGGGTATTACATAATTATATAATAGTGAAGGACCCAAATAGTTGTTCATCCGAGCCTGTTCTTCATTTATTACTGGGGCAGTTGGATGAGGGGTTGGATTATTATTAAATGCATTTTGTCTAGTTTTCTTTCTTGTTGTAGGCGCCCTTGGATCACCAATATAATTTTTATTTAATTGTCTACGTAAAAAATTAGCCGCTCTGCGTAAAGGTGCTGGTGCTGTTAACCGTCGAGTTCTTGCTACATTATTTATTCTTCGGCCATTGACAGGAGCTGCTACAACTGGACCAGGAATAGGTGCTCTATAACGTCTGCGTATAGGGCCTGTGCCCCTTGCCTCCCTAGGCCAAAGTTGTGCATTTTCAACATGTTGTACATTTTCATAAGGACGTGGGTCATTATTAGGTAGATTAGTGCCTAATACATTCATCTCTGGAATATTATTCTCATTTATGTTATTGCTCTCAAATGTTCGCACTCTCATCAAATTATTAACAATTGGATTATTACTAAAGTTATTTGATATCGGTCTAACTGGTGGAATAGGCTCCTCTAATTTTGCAATACAAAACTCTATACCATAAATATAATTTTCGGCATTCGGATTTCTATAAGAGCCTAGCTTTATTATTAGTCCATTTAAATCTAAATCTACATTATTTACAATATGTACGGTTCGTCCAGGTTCATCATTTAATAACTGCAGAAATCTATTTTGCTCGTCTAAAGGTTGATTATTCCACCTCCAAACTCCCGTTCTTGGATTTTTTATATTTACAGTTATCCATTGGGCGAAACTTGATAATAAATAGTATCTATCAAACTCGCTTTCCCATTTTTGCCTTGGATTATAACTTTCATCAAACATTGGATGGCCGCCACCCTTAAAATTAACTACTATATCTCCATCATTAATAGGTTCACCGGTTATATTATCAGCAGAACCATGTGGTATTAACAGTACTGGCATTGGATATACTGGAAATTTATACCAAAAAGGTAATTTCATCATATCATCATTAATGTAGTATTTTTGTATATATTCCCATTGTTTTTCAGGTATAACCATCACTTTATCTTTACCATTTCCTATGCCAATTAATGGAACACCTGAGATACTATTAAAACATGATGGCGCATTTTGATAGAAAATATGATAATCATTTGAAAAAGCTTGAAGAGCCTTCTGTAGCTTAGATCTAATACGATTTTTATTTGAAAGCAATGGATTATCACAGAGGTATGCTCTAATAAATACTAGTTCGCTATTGTATCCGAATTTCTCAAACAACGGAATAATTTCATCAGATTTAAAATGTATAGGTATTGCCGATTCAGGTGTTATTTCATCTGGTGACCTATCATAAATTTTAATGTTTGTCCATCCAGTTAAATCTGGTAAATTAACTAGTTCATAAATATATTTATGAAATACATCCAAATTTTTACTAACATCAATTGTAGTAATATTTTTATTTAACAGTTGTTTTATAAAATATGTACAGATTCCATTATCCTTTTTCAAATTAGTAAACGGAAAATTAAGTAATGGGAAATCTGCAAATTGAGTTAATTGTAATGTGCGGTCAATACCTAACGCATAATTAAGTAATCGTAAATTAACAGGCTCGTTAAAGACACAAATATTAGCTAAGGATGTGCCATATGTTTCAATTAATAATTCTGCTATATTGAGTAGTCTAAACATATATGCTAAAAATAATGCTGAGACTCTGAAAGTGGTAGGGTTACCAAAATTTATCTGCCAATCAGATGTAGTCTGAAATAATAGATAATGATGACCATTAGCTATAAAAGTGCAATCAACTGTTTCATTAAAATCTATTTCTGATTGATGTTCGTCACAATATCTTTTAAATTTAGCAACATCCGTTATTTCACCTCTTACAGTATATAAACTATGCATCATATTAAATAATGTACTACACCCACTATCACCATAATTTAACTCTAAAATTATATTATTCTCATAATCTCCTGATGGACGATTATACCTAATATTAATAGCATAACGGTCTTTTTTATGATTAATATATGCCATATTATAGTTACATTTAGTTAATACTTTTGAAAAATCTACGCTAGGGCGATATTCAAATATAAGTGGGTCAGTCTCTGTTAACGATTCAGCAGGTCTATTTACTAATCTAATATTACTACAGTTAGTAAAATCTGGATGTTCAACAATTTTTAGCATGACTTCATCTGTAAATAATTTTCCATGCTCTTGATTAGTTAAATCAATATTAAATAGTCCATTATTTAATCCACGCACAATATACCAAATATTAACGTTTAAGCGACCAAAAATCAAGCCTTCAAACACCATGTCATTAAATGTTTTATCTATACTATTAGACTGAGTTACTATCATAGCTGTATCGGCATTTATACTTGGGCTCAGTAAAAATGCCATTAAATCAATATCATTAAATGCATATGCAAAAACTAATGGAGTTACTTTAAATTTAGTATAGGGGCGAAATTCGTATTGGCTATTAATAAACTCATTAATATATTGAACATTATTTTGTATAAAAGTCTTTAGATTATCTAACGATATTTTTTTCTGTACATAGTCAACTAGCATTCGTAAAATTGGTTTATTTTTATTGGTAAAATCTATTTCAAAAGTACGAAAATTAAATACCTGCTGTGGGGGAGGTGGCGGTTCATATGGCTCTGGTGATGGGGTACGTGGTGGAACCCCATAACCACGATTATATTTTGCAGCTCTAGCTTGATAGGCAAACCATTCATCTGCACCCATACCTTCATTAATACTAAAAGCAGACATCTACTATTCGCTTTTATTTAAATATTCTCGGGTCCAGGTTTAACAGCGGTCGGGGTGCTCGGGTAATGCAATAGTACAGAGCTGCTTTGCCTACGTTTCAGACCAGCCGCAGTCAGAGCTGGACTAATAGCACTAGACGGTGTGGGGGGCGGAAAAAAGTTGGAAGAGGACCTGTATGAATGTAATGAAGGGGATTATGCACTGTTTTAACAACGCTGATAACGATATTTACATATTATTAAAGTATACCTGTACCTGCTGCCGATAATGACATAGAGTTATTAGCTCTTTTATTTATTTTTGAATTGGAAGGTGTGTTTGTTTGATTAACAGTGCTTAATAGTGGCATTGAATTATTCTTCTTTGTTTTTTTGAACCGATTAAAGAATGATTTTTTTGGTACATTATTTTTCTTGTTTGTTCTTCTAAATCTATTAAAGAATGATTTTTTGGACATAGAGTTAGTTGATAATAATGTAGAGGTATTATTTACATTCGGTACGTCAGCAAATACTGGTGTTATTTTATTGAGTTGCGATGCAACATTTACAGATTTTGGTAATGGTACAATGTCATTACGATTTGCAAGTTTAGTTAAAGGGGTTACAGAAGGTGACGATAAATCAGTATCAATATTTTTAGTTTTATCTGGATCGACAATAAACCCGTGAGTTTCAATTGAATTCAAAGCATTGATTATAAAGTTAGTATCTAAAGAAGTTCGTGGTATACCTCTATTCTTCAAAATGTCTATAATGTTTTCTATCAATGCTGGTGGTGGAGGGATTGCCTTTAATAAATCTTGGGATGGGTCGCCTTTCCTAACTTTTTCATAATATTGAGGTTCAATACTATAAAAGCCACCCCTGCCGACTTTATAAATCATCAACACAGACCCCTGATAAAATACAGTATCCTTAGTTTGTACAGGGTGATATTTGGTCAGCATAGTTGTAGGATCAGCTCCATTATCAAGTAATGTATTAAAAAGTTCAAGATTTTGATGTAATAATGCAATTAATAATGGAGTAACATTCAATTTAATTCTGAAAAAAACATTTTTTCCAGGATGCCAGGCTTTATCTTGATTATATCCAATTAACTCCCCTTTAATTTCCTCATTAACATTTAAATCAAACTTACCATTTTCAATATGTAAACTATCTATTGTCTTATTATTATATAAAATATCATGAATAATCTTAAATATTTTTTTTATAGGACCAAGACCATGATTCATATATAATCGTATCTTACCTTGACGTGGCTTATATATACCATCTATCTCTGATATTGAAGGGGGCGGGTGATGGGGCCAAACCCGCCCATACTCATGCCACTTTAATTCCATACTTAATGAGTTAGCATTAAAAGTATATTTCTTGCTCATATTCTAAATTATGTATATTAAATTCGTTTCACTCTTCTACGACGTCTTCTCATATTTTACGCCGACGCCTGGTTCGCTTACCAACAAATTAAACGTTTTCAGGCCCAGGCTTGATAGTAGTAGTCGGAGTGCTCGGATAATGCAATAGTACAGAGCTGCTTTGCCTACGTTTCAGACCAGCCGCAGTCAGAGCTGGACTAATAGCGCTTGATGGTGTGGGGGGCGGAGAGGTCGGGGGTGTACCAATATATAGTGCTGGAACAACAAAGGTGGTCTGAACATAGGGCTTTGCGTCAACAGTAATCATCTCAAGGCGTTCTGGACTGGGTGGACGCTTATTGTGTGTAGGGAGAACCGGCTTTGCAACAGGTAGCAACTTGTCAATCTTTTTCACAAGACGCTCAACGGCGTCAATCAAAGTCATCTCCTTGGGGCGGATGTAGAAGCAGATGGCGGCTGTGAGTCCGAAGAGGAAGACGGCAGTGAAACCGAGGAAGAAGTCAATGATAGTATCATCACTGTAAACATGGCTTGTAGGAACACGGAGCATTAGTGGCTTATTTCGGTGGGGGGTCAACATACATTTACGGGCCATTAGGGTTTCAGTTTTTTCGTGTGTAAATAACCTTAAGGGGGGTTATTGAACAACAGTTAGGGATGTCTGCTGTTTACGACGCCGTTGATCTAGCTTTAGCTACCGGTAATGGTCTACTTATAGGGCGTAATGGAAGTACTGAACTTGGTACTATGATTAACGGCACTAAGTCTGCCAGTAGAATACTTTTAGAGTGTGCAGGGATATGGGATGATGGAACAGGACCTTTAGTTGGTAATTCAAGAGATATCTCGAGTTGGGTTATCTCGAGCAGATGTGCCTCGAGCGACGCTGACCTGTTGGCCACCGGCTGGTACAGGGGCTTGGTCGGTCTCGAGCAACTCATGCTCGAGCAGATCGGATTTCTTGGTAGACAAATACAGCTTCGAGATATTGAACCATACTATACTGAAGAGGTTAGGCAATGGACAAGACTACTAAAAGGTGTTAAAGTATGCTGTGTTAGTCCCTTCTATAAATCTGTTCTTGAGGGGTATCGAGAGCGAGATAAGGTCTGGCCCTCGGGTTTACTACCAGAGTTTGGCTCTCTAAGCATAGTTCGTTCCTTCTTTGCACCTATGGTTGGTGGAAAGACTCATAGTTGGATTAGCGGGTGGGAAGAGGCTGTTGATTACATGGAGGCCGAGGTTCTTAAGACGGGGGCTAGGGTTGTACTAATAGGTTGTGGTGGACTTGGGATGATTTTGGGTGCAAGGCTCAAGAAAAAAGGGTTGATTTGCATTGTTATAGGTGGCGCATTACAGGTTTTATTTGGTATCAAGGGTCGGCGTTGGGAGCATCACGGTATTATTAGTGGATTTTGGAATGAGGCTTGGCTTGAGCCACGGCCAGAGGAGATTCCACCAGGGGCTACACTTATTGAGGGGGGCTGCTACTGGTAATTTTCTTTGGACGGCCTCGAGGGCGTTTAATGACTGTTGGCTCCTCTTTCGGCTCCTCTGCCTTCTTGCGTTTAATTCTTACTGGTTTTGCAGTAGGCTCCTCTTCATCGGACTCAAATCCAGGAATCGGCTGCGGAATCTCGGCTCGGTCAATGTCGAAGTAAACCATCCGCTTCAATGTAGGATGCAAATATAGACTGGTCCATTCAGGGTCCTCCAAAACCACCTTTAGCATATCATCAACACTATGACCATAACGACGACTAATAATCTTCATTATGACCATATGAATATCTGCAACATGGGCAAACAGCATTGTAAGGGAGGCCTTATAGGCGTTCAGTGAGCTATCTTTCAGCTCCTGTGCATGGAAATGCATATGCTCCTTACATGTATGAAGGGTTTCTCCTGGATAGGCATTGACGCAAAGGGGGCATGGACCATCGTCGATGGTAAGTTGTCGCTTAACTGTTTCTGTTCGTTTGGGCATGGCTTACAAAAACAATTAGGATGCTTCCCACATCAAGTTTTCTTTTGGTGACCATTAAGTAGCAACAAGTGACCTGAAATAGGCGTTGGCATCAATATTCATGTCGAGCGCACGGGCCTCATCAACTGTCACCCACCTACATTCACTAACCTCATTCGTGTCAATAGGGGCTGTAGTAAACTCCTCAGGTACAACAAATTCGTAATAGACCCCAACCCTTAGAGTTACTGAACGTAAGGGATTCGGCAAATGTACGTAACCGGTCTCCTCGTACACTTCACGAACTAGGCATTCAAATGGGCTCTCTCCGTAGTCTGCATGACCCTTAGGAAGTGACCATTTGTTTGCTCGGCGGCCGCATACAAGTAGATAGCGGCCAGTGGCTTGGCATTTAATAATTGCACCGTAAATTGGATGTTTTCCCATGGTTCCTAATGGTGCTCTACGTTGTTGATATACAGTGTCGGATTTCAGTGCTTCAATCAACATTCGGTTTCTGTACCTGTGATTTTTAGTTGGACACCGAATCAGATTTTCTTGGAATTAACTCAGGCCATATCGACCCTTAAGGGCATTGTGATTTGCCAAAATCTCGGCCGCTGATAAAGCTGTTTTATATACTGCAACCACTGCTAATGGTCCATACCAATAGTTATCTGCACGACCCACATGTTCAGTGGATGGTGTCAAATACTGACTAAATGTAACACCAGATGTAGTATTCACAACTGCACCGTTAAAATAGTTTGTCACAAGTCCACCTGTAGTATGTGTTATTGCAGCTGTAAACCAGTTTCCTGGAGTATAGGTTAGATCAGAACTTAATGTACCTGTACCACCAGAACTGAAATGTAATTGATATCTATTAGTACCAGGACTATACATGTACATATTAAAATTACGATTATCAGCAGACGATCCTAACATTGCCCGATATGTACCTGTAGTTATTCCAGTTAAATTACCTGCAACAAATATTGTTTTGCCTGTATATGTTGTATTATATTTGGAGGAGACAAGAGAACCTGAACCAGAGCTACCATTAAAGGTTAGATAACCTCCATTTGCGGAGCTATACATTACACCAGTTAACCCAGTTGCATTATTTGCATTTGTACTAAGATCTGTCCAAGTGGTTCCACTGCCCGGGTAGCTTCTTCTATTTCCTGCGTCAAGATATAGCAAAAGATTACTAGGATTAACTATTGAAGATTTAGAGGTTTGTCCATACCCAAATTGTGACGATAAACTTGTAATAAAAGGCATGTTACACTACTAATAATCGGTCTAAAAATCTCTTGCGATGTACATTTAGGAATGTCTGCGCTCCGTATTGACTGTCTCGGTAATGACGGGCTCCAGGAGATGTATGCGGATATTAAGCAAAAAACGGGGGATTCAGGCTACGACCTAATTGTTCCTGAGCGACTAATTGTTCCAGCCGGTGCTCGGGCCTTCACAATTGACCATAAGGTGCGATGTTTGGCCGACGGTGGCTATTTCCTGTTCCCTCGGAGCAGTATTAGCAAGACACCGCTGCGTATGTCAAACTCTGTTGGTATTATTGATGCGGGTTATCGTGGACATTTAATGGCAAAGGTGGACAATCTGAGTGATGAGGATTATATTATTGAGTTGGGCGTTCGTCTTTTTCAAATCTGTTTGCCGTTTTTGAATACCCCCAAGGTCTCTTTTGGAGTCGTTGATACAGATACAGACAGGGGTGTTGGTGGATTTGGGTCAACGGGCTAAAGGCTTTGGCTGCGGGACCTCTTGGGTGTTTCTTGATGGAACCCGTAGAACTGGATCTTGTCACTTTTATATCGCTCAAGCATATCACATGCACGGCTATAAGGCATCTTCACAAGTAGAAGAATATCTGGTAGATACTCTTTTATATGTTGACTTTCATGTGTATCGTCCTCTGACTCTGACTCTGACTCCTCGCCACCCCAATCTTTTTTATTAAATGTGGCCAGTGAGTTGGTGGCCTCAGGGCCGAAGCAGTCCTCTTCAGTACGTAGCTGGTCTGCAGTCTCATAAATCTCTTCAACAGTCTCTGAGTCAATATCACTTTGGTCATCATCGTCGTGCTTCTCATCATCTGATTCTGTAAGAATGAGGAATGCGAAGCTAATAATTATTACAAGTGCAATCATAATAAACATGAGCATATTTAGTGGGTGAATATCTAGGGGTTCGTGGCTTGTCATCTTCGGCGTCTTGTGTTACGACGACGGCGCCTTGAGCGATCAGTTTTTCGATTGGAGCGGCGTCGCTTATTCTTTCTACCACCAAATGATGTAGACATATTAGTATTTTCCACGATACCAGTTTGTAATAAAGCGCTTGGATGTGGGGCTGTTACTCCAGTCATGGGCTCATCTGGCTCAGGTGCCATTACAGGTGCCATTGGAGGTACCATTACAGGTGCCATTGGAGGTACCATTACAGGTGCCATTGGAGGTACCATTACAGGTGCCATTGGAGGTGCCATTACAGGTGCCATTGGATAATCCGGTGGTGGTGCGATCAATGGCATTGGTGCGGGTTGAGGCATACTCGGTGAAAATAGACGTGCAAATTCCTGCCTTGTCATTTGATTGACAGTTGCAAGATCAATTACTGATGGATGAAGGACAGCGCCAGGAGGAATTGCTGTAATACCTGCAATATCCTCTATAATTTTTTCCAAAGAATATTCATCATTCAAAGTATTAAATCTATATTCACGTATTCCTCGTGAAATAGTATTCATTTGTGCAGGATGAATATATCTAGGGGTTCCAATACCAGGTATTCCAATTCCTCCCCGAGGAAATACTAATCCAAAGTCTATTAATTTAATCCTGTTATCTGGCGTAAGAATAACATTTTCAGGTTTCAAATCAAGATGAAGTCCCCCTAATAAATGTAACACTCCTACTATAATATACAGATTACGAAGATATGTAAGTGCTGCATCATAAGAGATTCTTCTGCCTTCAACGCTAAATTTATTAATTTGATTTTGTAAAGATGAACCACCAAAATCAGGATAAAAAATAAAGTTTCCCTCGGCTGAGGTGCCAAATGCAAACGCAGGAACGAAAAACTCCTGGTAAACAGAACGATTAATACCAGGTAAAATTAAAAACCGTTTATGATTATCAAACTCTATCTTAACAGTCTCTGCTATTAATTCACTATTAGGCCGCTTCACTATGAGAAAAATGTTACCAAATGGCAAGTGCAAAACAAATTTTGCAACAGAACCATTAGCACCACTACCAAGTAGTTTGCCGGAAAATCCAAGTGATATAGCATTATTTAATACAGTTAGGAACTCCTCTCTATTTAATGGTATAATACCATCAATATAATTTTCAGGTGTAACCATGATTGGAGCTAAGATTTGCACAGTTTGCTCCATTCTATTTTAAAACATATTAATATCTCGACCTCCTGGTTCTATTAGTACGTTTTCTACGACGACCCCCTTGCGTCTTGGCCGCAGTAAATTCACGACCAAAATATCCCCAGGCTGGGTGATTAGGCGCTGGTGCAACAGGACGGGGCACAGGGGCCATAACAGGAGGGGGCACAGGGGCAACCACAGGAGGAATTATACGTTGCATAGCAGCAGTAAACTGCTCATCAACCGTATCTGGAACCTCTTCATTCGTGTTTGCATCCCGTGTAACTGTATGTAATAATGCCTCAATAATTCCAAAGGCATGGAAATCATTGACCGCAGTTGGATGGTAAACAAGTTGACGTCTTACAATAGCAGCATGATGCTCAGGTGAATGATAACGGGCTGTACCTAAACCGGGTTTTGACGGAATCCCAATTCCTCGTGCTAAACCAAAATCAATTAATTTTGCTTTCTGTTCAATAAGTCCATCTGGCCTAACAGTTTGTACTAAATAAATGTTTTCAGGCTTAATATCAAAATGGACAATACCAAATGCATGAAGAATACGTAAATTCACCTCAATCTCATCAATAATTTGTCTATATTGCTTTAAGGGTATTTTAATACCACCTTTTCCAGCAAAATCAATAAAATTATACAAATCTATACCCATATTGTAAGGAAATATGATATGAATATTCATACCAGAGCTAACAACAGCGAATGCAGGAATAAAATGGTTCATTAATTCACTAATTACAACTCCAGGTCGCCCAAAAATCGCCTTGTGAATATTATATTCACGCATAGCAATTTCACGTGACTCAAGACAAAATCGCATGGTCTTCATCACTATAGGAATTCGAGTGGCACCAATAGCCATTAAATCTACACGACCTTGACCACCAGTACCAAGTAAATTAATAGGTATCATTGTTGTATTCATCATAGCTATTAGTTCTTCACCTGAGAAAGGCATTATGCCAGGAATGTAGTCTACCAGTGTGTAAATGGGATTGCCACCGAGCTGCTTATTAACTCGTTTGGGAACATGCCTATTTCCTGCATAGCTCAAATCACTATACATATCCTCTGTTGGCTCAGTTGGGCAAATGTTCATCCTCTATCTATTTACCCCTATTTTTAGTTCGTTGACGACGTCGGCGATGTCTACGCCGCCTTGTCTTGCCGCCTCCGAAGAAGGCACTAAAAGCCCCCATACTCATTCTTCCAGAGGCATTATTCCAAGAGGGGAGTGGGGGTGCTGGAGGTGTGAAATAGGTCATAGCGGCTGTCACTCCAGCAGTTACCTCTGCGGGGTCCCAAGTTACATACATTCTAACAGTTGGATTGAGCGGGTTTGGACGACTTTCTGTAAACTGCTGAATCTTTGCAATTGTTTTGCTTAGAGAATATTCATCATCTGCAGCTGTAAATGTATGCAGGTCTGGAACTCTTAATTGCTCCGGATTCATGTAATCTGGAGTGCCCCTAGGAGTAGTAGCAGTCCCCTCTGGCACTGCTAATCCAAAATCAATTAGTCGTACTGTGTTATCCGGTAATAAAAGAGCGTTTTCAGGTTTGATATCACAATGAACTACACCTAATGCATTAACAACTTTAGTGGCTATACTCAATGATACTATAATTTTACGACCCACATCCTCCCTTAAACGTGTTTGAGAATAATATACATTATTTAAAACGCCCCACAAATCACCCCTAGAGGTTATATCGGGGAAGAAAATGTAATAGTTTCTAGCCTGAAAAAACCAAACATTATCATAGCCCCATGCAAATGCACTAGCCACATAATTTTGCAGCTGTGCCACATTGGCCGCCGCCTTTCCCCATAAAAGTCTATGTATATTAAATTCCCTTAATGCATATTCTGCAGCCTTACTACATGTAACGTGCATCGTTTTCACAATAAAGGTGTAATCATCACGGCCTGGCCGCCGCACTGTTACCCTCTCTACTCGCCCATACCCCCCTTCACCAAGTATATACGAAGTTAAATATAATTTACTTCCAACAGCTGATTTAAATAATACTGATTCCTCCTCCGAAATTACTCCATCTAGAAACTCGCCAATACGAACATTTCCATAAAATTCAGCGCCCCCTGTCTGTTTACCCTCAAGGTGCTCTGGTACCTTTGATGAATAATGCAAATCTGCATACATTTCAGGGCCTACACCGACCGGACATATCTCATTCATCTACTATTAAAAATGTTTTTGTTTTTATAGTGCTTAGTCCATTAGTTGTTGGTCATCTCCTCCGAGCTCTTCCTGTGACTCTGACTGAGTGCAACCTCCATCTTCTTACCATTAAGCATACTGAATTGAGCAAACTCGGCAAGAAGGGTTTCAGCTGGGACAATCATCTCCAGCTCAATGAAGCCATAACTCTGGCGCTTATCCTTTCCATGTTGCTTAGGAATATATGCGTCACGGACATAGCCATATTGACTGAAGATCTCACGCAAATGGTAAGGGGTGGTTCTGGTACTCAGGTTCTTGACTACAAAGCTGGTGTACTTGATAAACGGGGTCTGCGTCTTACTACCTGAGGGACCATATAGAAGACGACGATGACGAGGGACAATTAGCCATTCCTCATGATTGTCGGGAGCGGACCTCCGGTTAATCCAGAGGCGAAAGTCAACCACATGGTCAAATCGCTCGAGAACGGGGATATACTCACCGTTATAGTCGGCGTGGGGTACCCCATCCTTGTGAATGACCTTAGCTGCCCTTTGGAGGGGCTTGACTGGGGCATTTTCCTTAATGGTCTGGAGCATGGCTTGGGCAGCGGCGAAACTGGCGAGTTCGGCATCACTGAGGGGGGCGATAATAATAGGCTTCTGGGACATTGATTGGCTTGTTAGTTGTTCAACGGTCTGAGGTGTCCTCTGGGCGGTCAAATTTTTTAATTCACCAATGATTCAAAAAAGTTCCAGCCTTATACTAGAATGGCATCTGGTTCAAATACTGTTAGAGGCGTTGGGCCTTATATGAAACTCAGTGACATAACCAATGAGGAGTTGGATGCACTCTTTGAGATACCACAAGCCGAGTCTGCAGCTGAGCAGCCTATACTCTTCTTACTCATAGGCAGCCCAGGTGCTGGTAAGAGTAATGCTCATAAAAAGATGATAGAGCCTGTTCTAGGAGATATCAAATATGCCAAGATTGACCTGGATAGAGCGGTAGAGGTGCTAGAGCCCTTTAGACTTGCATCTATGATTAGTCGCATCTTATCCAAGGCCTATGGTAAAAGGGCTATTCTCCCAACCATGAAGGCCTATATCAGTGATAAAGAGAACCTGGAGCTCTTTGACTGGTTTGATGGATTACTTGCTGAACTCGGCTACAATGAAGAGATGCTGACCTCTAATTGGGGAGGTGACGACGTACTCAATGACTTACGACAGCTATACAAGCTTCGTCAGCAGTACTATGCGTTGAAGGGGGCTGGGTCTGGCTACGAGGCACTCTGGAAGCGGGTGAACCCAGCTATAGAGAGAGCTATGACTGCACGGAAGAACATTGTCTACGAGACCACTATGGGCCCTGGCAAGTTCGGCAAGAAGATCTTCAAGTTTGATGAACTGGCGAAGTTGGCAGCTCGGTACGGGTACGCCATACATCTCTATCATATTGGTTGCTCAGACCCTGCAGCTGATGAGCCTCTAGCCGCTGAGATTAAGACCCGTATTCAGGGACGGCAGGAGTTCAATACACCGTTTAGAGAGAAGCCCTTCTGGCGCTATGTCCCTATTGGCCCTGAGGATCCTGATATCAACAACCTGGTAAAGAGTAATAGACTAGCCTTCACTTATATACAGGAGTATGCTCAAGCGGCCTTCCCTACTGTTCCAATTACCTTTAATGAGTATTGTCCATTGCCAATACCTGAAGGGGTACAGCGGCTACCTGAGCGACCCTTCAATAGGGCGAATGAGATTAAAAGGACTGTGGCTGCGTACACAAGGGGTGGTAGACGTACACGGAAGCGCAGGACTGTTAGACGTCGTTAAAAAGAGTTATATTACAAGTTATAAGACATAGTACTACTGGGTCTTATAACAAAAAGAAGAGGGTCTGTACACTATTTTTTCTTCTGTTTTTGGAGTTTGACACTGTTTCTTTGGGTTTTGGGTGTTTCTCTTTTTTTTTGTTTTGGCGGTTTACTCCAACTCAGGCTCAGGGGCTGGCTTAATCTTCTTGGACTTCTCGTCAAAGAGACCAAGCCACTTCCCCATGGCTCCCGAGTCAGTCTGCTCCCAGCACTCCCCAAGGCTGCTGATGAGGACCTTCTTGTTCCCAATTACAGCAGACTTGAGTGCCTCCCCAGCCTCCTCGTCATCCGAGTCATCTGCTGGGGGAGGGGGTGCAGGTTTAGACTTGGGACTTGAGGGGGCCTTGGGAGCCTTCTTGGGCTTGACTGGAGCAGGTTCGTCTTCGCTATCGCTATCCGACTCGGGAGGAGCCGCCTTCTTAGGAGCCTTCTTCTTGGGCTCCTTCTTAGGGGACTTCTCCTTCTTGGAGGGCTTGACAATGCGCTCAACGACGTCTGAAGTGAAGGACTCAGCCTCGGACTCGGAATCTGAGTCGTCACCCTCAGGGGCAACGGGCATCAGACCCTTATCACGGAGCTCCTTGGCCTTCTTCATAGCGTCAGTGCGCTTGGCCTTGGGGTCCTCCTCCTTCATCTCGGCATGAACCTGGGACACAAAGGCGTTCCAGTGCTTCTGCTTGTCAGAGATAGGGCGTTTAGGCTTGGCGGCATCAGCTGCAATCTCCTCAGCAGTACGGCGCTTCCGCTTACTCTTGAGAGCGGTCAACACGGCCTCCAGGACTGCCTTCTCGGCAGTGCGCATGGTGGACTTGATGAACGACTTGAGTTCGTCGGAGGACATAGTGAGGCTTGAAGTTGAAACAACGGACATTTGGCTTGTAATGGCTTGTGGCGGTGTGGCTTTAGTCTAAGACTGTACCTTCTACCATAGCAAAAACACCAGATTCAATTTTTTTTTCAACTTGAGCTAGAGCTCTATAGGTGGCTAAACCTCTCTTGCTCAAGTGTAAAAAAAAATTGAATGTAGCTATTTCTCTATGGTAAATGTCACCTAGTGTTACCTAGTCTTTGACCTTGAACCAGCCCGTAAGCCGTTCAAGTTTCCGAGACCACCCCTCTTGACCGCAGACCTGCCCTAGTGCCGTCTGTGTAGTCCGAGAGCCAAGCCAAACCAAGCCCCAAGCCAAGATGCCTGAACCCTTCATTACAAACTGGGGGTTCTACGCCACTCACGAACGTGAGTTCGCTGAGTGGACTTTGAATGATGGACCATGGCCCAACCACGACCACCTCCCCTACATGGGAGAGGAGGAGTGGCTGGACCTGGTTGAGGAGACGAAGGAGCGTATCGCCGCCCAGGAGGCCGCCAAGTTGGCGGCTTACCTTGCAGCCCGTACGCCCGAGGAAGTAGCATCAGACGAGGCCACCAAGGCCTTCGTTGAGGAACTCCGCAGCGAACCCTTCATCCAAGCGGTTGAAGATGGGATGAGCTGGTACGACGCTATCCAAGAGTATGACCAGGAATGGTTGGCTCGTGTAGCAGCCGAGCGCGCTGAAGAGGACCGTATGAAACTAGAACAAGCAGCACTCGCTGCCGAGGCCGCTGCCGCAGCCAAAGCCGCCCTTAAGGGCCATCCCCTCCTGGACAACCTGGAGTTTGAGGATTGGCTCCAGTGGAACGGCGACGACCGTGATGACCACGACCGTGAGCGGGAGTTTACTCGGTGGTTGGACGTCAAGAAGAACCTCCGCCCCATCTACCAGGGCAAGGGTCGGAAGCCAGGGAAGCCTGTGGCCGTCGCCAACTCCTCATCTGTCAAGATTGAGGGGATGGGGACTGACCCAGTCACCCTCTGGGACGTTCGTGAGTTGCTCGCCAAGTGCGGCCCTGTCCGTGATGTGTTCCGCCCCAAGGACATCGTCGCTAACAAGGAGCGCCCCTTCATCTTCGTGGAGATGTTGCTCTCCGATGGTGCCGCTGAGGCGGTGCGGCTGCTTAACCAGTACCGCATCGTCTATCGTGGTAAGGAGTGGCGCTTCTCCGTCGCTGAGAAGTCCAACACCGACCGCAAGAAGGACGGCCCCCCTACTAAGGTCCTGACTGGCGGTGCAGGGGGCGGCCCACGCCGTCGCCCATAATGAGTCTAATGTATTGTATAGTAATGTCCCTCACAAAACCAATAAGAAAAGTGAGAACTCCCCAAAACCCAGATAACATGAGAAACCCCAAAACCCAGAGAAAATTAGCTGCGCCGTCGTCGCTTAACGACCCAAAACCCAGAGAAAAGACCGGCTGCAAAGCCCTTCTTTTTTATGTCTCTATACACTTATGGGCTGTTCCAATATCAGGAAAACTTGAAGTGTTGTACACTGGCAACTAATAGTAAGCCAAAAGCCATGCCCCGTATCAAGCGTAAGGAAGATCCTAAGCCATCTATCACCATTGAGACCACTGACACTGACACTGGAGTCACTATGCCCACACTCTCCCGTAACAGTAGGTCATCAAGTGAGTCAAGTGCCTCTGTTGCACTGCCTATCCCCTCCAGGTCCTCAACCCCTCCACCTCCTGTTCACTCTACAGCCCTAGAGGATGAAGAGGCGGTTCCTGATGAGTCGGCATTTGAGCCGAGTCCCCATGATGCCTATATGGAGGAGCGGCGTGACTACATTCAGTACCTCATTGAAGAGGCTGATGAGGACATGCTGGAGCGTATGTATCGCTATCTCTCTGACCAACACAACTACTACAGTGAGGAGCTCAACACTATTCGTAGTGCACTCGCAGAGATTAACCGTCAGGTAATCCTCATGGCCCAACATGACTGGGCACAGGACCGAGCGGATGAACTCGCCGCAGAAGAGGAGGCCGCTGCCGAGACAGAGCGTCGTGCCAAGGAGCTTGAGGAGTTGCGTATTAGGGAGCAAGAACTCGCTGAGCTGGAGAAGCTTCAGGCCAAGTACAAGCGTCCCAACCCTATGCTTCAGATGTTCTCCTATATCATCATGAGTACTACTGTCGTCACTGCTGCCCTTATCCCATTCTTGAAGTAAACCACATACAAACAATTAGAGCATCTATAAAATAAAAAAATCTGATAACACAGCAATCTCTTTTTATTTGGTACAAGCCATACAAGTCATACAAGCCATACAAGCCATGCCAATCATTGCCATTGAAAATCCTTGGGCACTGCCCATTGAAGATGTCCTCTATACAGCACTGAGCTGTAGTCAGGCAGCGCACCCTAAACCTGTAGGTATTGCCACCAGAGGCCAGAAGCATTATGGGGTCCGCTCCGTAGGTCCAGTAAAGCACATGGGTTACAGACTGGAGCAGGTCCCTACTCCCGATGAAATTCCAGCAGACCAACAGGTATGCTGGGACGGATGGGTCTGTTTCGCCGACACCACAGTTTTCAAGCTCCTCCCACTCTTTGAACAGATGGAAGAGGTGCTTGGCCTGGCAAGAGAGATTAAGTGGTCCAGAGAGTACATGGGCTTCCCATCAGAAAGGATGCCTGAAGACTATGTGCGCCCCATCTTTGACCTCGTAAAGGTTACACAGGCCACCACCGGTGGTGGGTACAACCCCGCCCTCAAGTTCCCTGAACCCTCTGCGGAGACAGCCCTTATGGAGCTCTACCTCTATCCCAACCCCAGCCGTCTGGCCCTCCCAGACCTTGTCTCAAGCATTGGTAAGCAAGAGGGTCTAATGGGCGTGACCAATAGGAGTGGGGCAATTCTGCGCTGTACCGACTACGGACTCCACTACAGTCCTGATGCCCGTCTTGGATTTGACCTTAAGGGTCTTACCGACGACCTAGAGGCCATGGGGTTCTTCGTTACGGAGTACGGGTTCCCGACCCAGGTTCAAGGGCAGGATTTACCCGCAGTGAAGACGACACAGCGCTTCAACCTGGAGGAGATAGGGGTCACCATGCCACTTGAGTCTGCACACTACTATAATATACTTTGAGGGGGTCACAAACAAAAAAAGAGACTATAACAAAAAAACTGAAACATTTCAAACCACAATCTTTTTTGTAACAAGCCAATGACCTCCAAGCCTAGTATCAAGCCACTATGGACTGACTTCAACTATTTCAGCCACCAACCAGAAGCGATTGAATGGATGATGAAAAAGGAACAGGAGGGAACAACTATTAGGGGTGTGCCGATATTCGGTGGCATCCTTGGTGATGAGATGGGTCTGGGAAAGACTATTGAGATGGCTGGGCTAATCAAGAATCGGCCTATGCGTCGCACTCTGATTCTGACACCACTTGCGGTTATCGGGTCCTGGTCCTCCGTTTTGGAGCGCTCTGGATTCTCGGTATTTACCTTTAAGAATGGTGGATGGGTCGCTCAAGGACAGCGCCGTGACGCCGTTGAATGTTATCTCACAAACGTGGACAAGCTACTTCACAACCCTGCAATTTGCCAGATGCCGTGGGACCGAGTCATTCTTGACGAGGCTCATCGTATTCGCAATGCAGGGAGTCGGCTCTTCAAGGTCTGTAAGTCTATTGAGGCTAACAGTCGCTGGGCTTTGACAGCAACCCCCATTGTTAATAAGATGGAGGATGTTGTGTCGCTCTTCGCCTTCTTGCGTGTACCTTTGCGGAAACCGCTGAAGTGGAAGGAGCATATGTATTACTGGGCCAAGGACCTGGTTCTGCATCGCAGCATTGACCAACTCCGTGGAAAGCTCCCTGATGCCCCGCCAAAACATGTGGTGCATGATGTGGTATGTGAGTTTGAGACTGAGGAGGAGGAGGAGTTCTATCTTGCTATCCAGGGTGCAGCTGATGAGGCAATCGGTCGTCGCTACTATCGTGAGCGGATTGATATGGCCGAGGTTTTCAAGCAGCTCATGCGTTTGCGGCAAATCTCGGTGCATCCTCAGGTCTTTATTGAGGCACGTCGTCGTGAAGCCGCACGTGAGAAGGAGGTTTATCATCGTGCAGACTGGGATGAGGCCTCCACCAAGTTTATTAAACTCGCCGAAATTATGGAGAAGAACGAAGAGAGCGGTGAACCCCAAAAATATATTATTATCTGCCACTTTCATGATGAAATCGGCCTCCTTAAGGATTTCCTTCTCCAGGGGGGGTTCATGGACAAGGTCTACACATATGATGGTAGTATGACTGCCGTTAACCGTGAAGCAACTATTAAGGCTGCAACCGAGGAGACCGACCGTTGTGCGATTATTGTGCAGCTTCAGAGTGGAGGTGTGGGCATTAATCTGCAGACCTTTAATAATGTGGTGTTCATGTCTCCCTGGTGGACCGCTGCAATGATGGACCAGGCAATTGGTCGTGCAGTTCGTATGGGACAAAAGCGTGTGGTGCAGGTCTATCGCATCTTCTACACACAAGAGTTTGAACGTGCCCGAAATATTGACAAATTGATGAATGATAAGGCAGAGATGAAGCGTGAACTATTAGAGGTGTTCTGGGGGCAGGTGGAGCAGGATATCATCATGCAGGATGATGAGCCACTGACCGTGCCAGAGTATATTAATATATAAAATCAAAAAAAATTGATGCACTAAGATGCACATTTTTAATTGTTACAAGCCACTATGTCCACACAAGCCACTATGCCAGACTATGCAATCGTTGCCAACCCCTTTAACCTTCCTATCGAGGAGGTTGTTGCCGCTATTTATGGGATTCCACTCTATGACGACATTTACGGTCTCTACGGGGGAATTACCGAAAATCAGTCCCTTGTACGGGCTGCTCTTTATGACCACGGACGCAAAAGCAGTGGATTCAGTGGGCGACTCTGGCTCCATGAGTATCCTCAGGAGCTGCACCCAGTCAGTGTGATAATTAGGAGATGGCGCAGCGGATGGCTCTATTTCAACTTCCGCCACTGTTGCAACATGGAGGGGCTGACTGCCAAGGCTCTCATTGAGAAGGCCTTGGATGAGATTCACGAATGTTTGAAGAATATTTATGGGGCTGAGGTCCCTGGTCCCAATAAGGGGGTCAGATACAGCACAGTCAATGACGACTATTACGAGACTAGCACTCTTGTCGTACAACCTGTAGTGGTGGCCCCTGATTGTGTTGAATCTATGGCACTTGAGTCCCTAACATGGGCCCTCCCAGCAGAGATGCCAATTGGAGACAATAAGGTGTACACAGTGATGCCGTTGCCTTGGAACAACTCTCCTGCAGAGATAGCGAATGTACTCTATCCTCTACATATTGAGGATAGGTTTAGGGGATTCTCTGTTGGCGGCGAATGTCGCTATGAGCCGACCACGCATGTAACCCGTCATTGTACAAATAAGGTGAATCAGAACAGGGTGAGCGTATATCTGCACCCTGAGCGAGACTATTCAATGAGCTATCTCCGTCGAGCACTACCTGTAGGGTATAATGGGGGCTATCTCATTATTGCTGGGCGCCCCACAGAGGCAAAGGAGACCTTGCGGCGTATCGAGCGCCTCTGTGACCACAAGTTCCCTGAAACGGAGTGGCGTGGGGCAAGAGTAGAGGATGCGATTGTGTTTGCACCGACTTTGACAGCATGTTATAATTCCTCTAAGGACCTTTATGAGGGGGTTTAGTACGCTCATCCAGTTTGTTAATAATCTGTTGTCTCTGAAACACCGCACGGTTACTATTAGAAAATGCTATTAAAGTAGAAATAACACAAAAAGCCTTAAAAAAGAAGTGGTCATGCATTCTATATAATTAATTGTGAATTACCTTAAATGTTTTTGTTAAGGGCGTAGGGGCGAGGCACTATCCCCTAATTGTAGAAGTGTTGGACGGCGCCAGGGGACTTGAAGATGACCTCGCCTGGCTTAGACCCGAGTTTGAGGTTCCCTACATGCGTGGCGCAGCAGAGCACATTAGATTTATAGACCCGTGTCTGCTCCTTGCAAAGCGCTGCAGCGTAGGCAAGGTCCTCGGGCAAGAGAACATCGGTCTCCACAATAACATGTGCAGACGGCTGTTTGTCTAAATGTACCCAGTAATAGTCCTTCTCTGCGGCCAGAATGATGGCCCAGTTCTCGGTGTCCCGCTGACCCACCTTGTAGGTAATACCGTTATGAATGTGGATTTTCATGGCTTGGAATTGGCTTACCTTTAGTGTGTGTTGCCGAAGTTATCAAGTTTTTAAACAAGGAAATATTCATCAATCTCTCTAATAGGCTTAATAGCCTCTTTTCCACAAGGACCGCAATGGTCTTCATTTGATTGGTCCACCTTTTTGTTAATTGTGGTGTAACTGTAGTCAATGGTCCAGCGACCGAGGGGCTTCTGCTCTGTTGAGCGCATGAGATTTCTGAAGAATGTAATGATGTAACGCATTTTGGCTTACAATTAGGGGTTACTTGTGTTTGGTTATCAAGTTTTTCACTCCTTCAGTGCCTGGAAGGCGGCAAGTACACTTGCGGGGCTAGTACATTTAAAATACATGCCTTGCTTCTTAACTTCACTCAGCTTAATTGTAACGCTGTTTGTTGCGGTGCGACTGAAATAACCACCCATTCTTTGTTTTCTATACTCGGCGGCGCTTTATATTCGTAAAAATTTGACACGGCTTTGACAGATAATGGTATGTAAGCCACTAAAATGCTCACAAGCCAAGACCCCCTTTCACTCGTCGCCCTACTTGTAGGACGTGATAATGCCATTATGATGTACATCATGGTCGCTGTGATGTTGTTCAACAAGCGCCAAGAGATTGCCCGAGCCTGGACAGAGCTTATAACGCCGAAGTACAATGTTGTGCAGTTTTCGGGAATTATTACCCGCCGAGTTGGTGGCGGCTGCCCCTATTCAACCTTTGAGGATGATATGAGAGCGGTCGTGCACTACGTTTGTAAGAATCTGACACCCGAACAACTGAACACTATGGAGACTGGTGAGGTTCTCACCGGTCTCAATGATGATAGTACACTTAATACACCGCCGCTACCCGTCAATACCGCCAAAGGAATTAAGGTCACACCCGACATTGAGATGCTGATTTACACTAAGGGTAAGACAGGAACATCGGAGAAGCGTATATTGGACCGTAACAGTGAGCATCATGAGCATGAGGAGAAGGAGGTTTCGCTGTTGCTGCGTACAAAGGGGCCGATTGACCAGCTGACCACATTTGTAAAACAGGCACAGAAGGAGTATGAGATGTATCTGGACCAGAAATCATATAAGCCCCGAATTGTTAAGCCCGAGCCAGATGACCGTCGTGGTGGTATTGCACTACCTTTAGAGACGACGAAGACATTTGACAATCTCTTCTTTGAAGGCAAAGAGGCACTCATTCAGCGACTGGATGCCTTCAAAAACAAGGAGCGTTACATTAAGATGGGTCTGCCGCACACTCTTGGCCTACTCTTTCATGGTCAGCCAGGAACAGGCAAGACCAGTTGTATTAAGGCAATTGCCCGTTATATGCAAATGTCTATTATCCTGGTGCCGATGAACAAGATTAAGACACGGTCCCAGTTGGAGGAGATCTTCTTGGAGAAGTTTATCGGAGGAGAGAAGATTCCTCAGCATAAACGCATATATGTCTTTGAAGAGATTGACTGTAATGGTTGGTCAGAGGTGATTAAGTCCCGTACTGGGGCAGTGCCTGTTACTAATACCGTTACCGTGTCCCAGCCGCAGACGATTATCCTTAGGGATGGCGGGGTCCCTAAAATGAAGGAAGAGGAGGAGGAGAAGTTGACACTGGGTGCACTATTAGAGATTCTGGATGGTATTATTGAACTGAGTGGGCGTATTGTGATTATGACGACGAACAACCCCCAGGCACTTGACCCTGCGCTCCGTCGTCCCGGTCGTATTGATATGGAGCTGGAGTTCAAGAAGCTGCGTCGGCAACACATTGCGGCGATTTACCAGCGCTGGTTTGGTCGTGCGATGAAGGATGCGACGATGAACCGTTTGCCCGACTATAAGTGGTCTCAGGCGGATATTGGTCAGCTGCTGTTCAAACATGAGAGTAATGCGAGTGGATTTGTTGATGAACTGTTACGGGATTAATTAAGCTATGCATATATATTAAAGATTGAGTATCGTGTTACCGTCGCAGTCGTAGATAATTTTAAAATATTGTGCTATAATATAGGATATGTCAATATATAATGTTCATATTATTGATAGAATAACAGCGGATTTTAAACAAATTCAGCTACAATCTAAAGAGGATTTTTCACAATTTTTAAAAGCCTTCTTTTTTAATAGACCAATTACTACACAATTTATCAGTGCAATATATGAGCGAATCCCTGGGAAGCATACTGAAAGAGCCATGGTAATAAGCCCTTTAACAATAGATTTAACTTATTTTGTAGTAGCTGTAACTCATCCAGAAGATAAAGCATATAACAGAGTGAATAGGAGTGAACTTATACAGCTTATTAGTGAGTATTATGATGTAGATATTTCAAAGTCTTCGATTATTCCTTTTAGAAACACAAACACAAATAATAATATGGCCCCTTCCATGATTAATAGAACGGTTCCCTTCAATAACAATAAGGTGTCCTATCCGCCACGTACTGTCCGACGTGGAGGCTTGGGTAAACGCCGCAGTCGTCGCAGTCGTTTAACAAAAAAGAGAAGGTCTCATCGTAGATAAATATAATATATTAATATAGAGATGGCGTATTTTTATACTATTAGTATTGAACCAGACCTTCAGCGGGTTCCAGGTAGACCGTTTCGTAATTATACTAGACAGCAGTTTGAGGCCTTATTAGACAATGATAATTTAATGGATGACCTACTACACATTAACATTGATGAAAAATATCCCAATCTTAATAATGATGGGCAGCGTATAGAGACCGGTAGGTGGTTACGAGCTAATAAGGCAGGTGGTATATGGCGTATTGACAAAAAGGTTATGGGAGTGAGAATGGCGGACGATGCACCTGCTAACAATTTCAAGAACTATGTTGCTGATTTTTTTGGATTGAATCAGCCACGTGAACCCTTACCTCAAGATGCACAGGCTCCGCCTCAACCACCTCCTGCCCCTCCCCAAAATAATAATATGATGAACATTAATATTATACCAGCGGCACCAGTTGGTGGACGTCGGCGCTCTAAGCGTCGTTTATCAAAAAAGTATAGGTCTAAACGCCGCCCTTATCGTCGTTCGAAGAGACATGTACGGAGATGAACTTACTGATTATTTTAAACCTATTACTATAATATAGATACAATGAATTCTATGCCTGTTAATGCACCTATGGCCCCTCCTGCTCCTTCACCTATGGCTCCTACACCATCAAAACCAGGCATGTTTGGTCGCTTGGCGTCCGGTGTAGGGAAGGTCGCCAAGTTCGCTATGAATAATCCAGCCTTGGCTGCTGCGGCTGTATCTGCAGGTACAGCTGCATTCGGCAAATTTAAGAAGTCTCGTCGTAATCGTCGCAGTCGTAAATCAAACCGTCGCAACCGTCGCAGTCGTCGCTAACTCGAGTGCTCTCATAAAAATTTTAGAGTCTGATAAAATTTCTCTGACTCCAAAATATTTTTTTAAAATGTATCGTTTAATCCCAATGATGATAGATCTCTTCTGACTCATCAATGTGGTCTAGAAATAGGGTCTTAGTTTCAGGTTCATAACCCATAATAGTTGTCTTCAAAGTTTCGAGAACCTCATCAAAAAATTTTTCTCTAACCTCAGATCTCATTGCATAATTATAACAAGGTGCAAATACATAAGAATCATCTTTTTGCTCAACAATATACACAATAGCTGCTCTAAATTCATATACCTTAAAGTAGAACTTTACATATTTAATTGTATTAATGAGATTGTTTTGAATGTCTTCTATAAGATATTTAATATTCTTAATATCGTAAATTGGTTCTTTATCCTTGAATATATTTTCATCTGTTAACTTATAGGCAATACTATAATGAATTAATTCGCACATTAACTAAATAGTATAATGAAAAAATATTTAGATTCTATTATTTATTTTAGAGGACTATTCTTGAGGGTTGTTATTTAGTCTAGTGAGTATGTTTAAAGTACCTCTTCACGGCGGAGGAAAGTGAGAAGAGACTGAGTATCATCCACGGTACAATGAGGGTGGAACTTTCGGGCGAACAGTGATGGGCTCTGGTTAATCAGATGGGCCAGAGTGCGGCTACTGATGTCATGATAGTATGATGGATCTCCGTGCTCCCAGTCAACTGCGGTGGTGGGTCTAGTGGTATCAACCTGACCCTCAAATCCGTAGCCAATCTTAATGAATGTGCCAAAGGCACTCTCGTCAGGGATAATTACATCAGCGTAGGCGTCCCGCATTGTCTTGAGATGCATGGTGATGTAAGAGGCATGTGGCCGATTGAGGATGGTCCACTGACTGTGCTTGACAATATTGTCCTTCTCAGGGAGCTTAACTGCTTCATAGCGTGGGAACACCTGCGCAGGGTTGCTGAGAAGGATATTACTAGGGTAGGTGGAAATCAGCTCATCATAGACTACATCTACCTCTTTTACAGGGATACAGCTGTTGCTGAGGAACACGAACTTCATCGCCGAATGGCGGTCAAGTGCATGATTAAGGAGCTGCACCTGGGCCTCCACCATACTGAACTTACCCCACTCCGTCGGGACTGAGGGAACAACAGTTACGGGCACTGACTTGAGTCCGATGCGCACGGGTTGCTTCGAGTGCACGAAGACGTGGAACTTGTCGGCGTGGCCTTTGAGCCACTCATCCCAGATGGCTTCATGGTCAATCTGGTCGTAGACCATAAAGAGGAGAGCGACGGTTGGCTTATAAGGGTAACGATCTGCGACGGACATTTACTTGGCTTACCTACCTTTAAAGGTGCCAGGAGACATCAATTTTTTAAATACGGAAGGCAAACTGCTCACGCTCAGCCCTGAAATTACACTCAGGGAGATCATCCATTGGATTATATAGTGAGGGGGCTTGGGGGACACTTGTGTCCCCCATAGGATTGTTTGGTGTTACTATAGTTATGAAACGTCGCTGGGCCTCTATATCATCTTGTAAAGGTTGATGCTGTTTAATGAAAAAACTCTTAAGGTATGTTATTAATGAATTGAACTTATCAACTATAAACTTCATATTCTATAATTGTACTAAGAATACTATTATTAGTACAACTATGTCTGTTTAATTTAATAAAATTTATCGTCTAGTGCTACGTCTACTACGTCTATTACGTTTTGTTTTTCTACGCTTTCCACCAGCTGTATCTCTTGGCATATAATTGATTGCTCTTCTACCATAAATATTACGATTTAATGGATCATGTTCGGTTCTTATAAGAATCTCTTCCTTTATCTCCTCTGGTAAATCTAATTGAACTGCATGCATATAAGGTGTCATACCAGTGTCATCTCTTACTTTTAGTTGGTCGGGTGGGAGCATATTCAATATTTCAATAAAAAATGCCTTCCAACGTGTTAAACCACGTTCACTACTAGCAGCATGAGCCGGATGAGGTTTTTTACTTACTCTATAAGAATGTGAATAGTAATGCATTAATTCAATTATAAACGGCGTTGAACTTTTATAATTTAATTTAGGTACTATACCACTATTCATTAATAATATTGCACAATCGAAACATTGATGTGCTACTGATATACGTAAAAATGTGTCACCATTTGGATATATATGATTCACATTAGCACCTTCAGCAATAGCAGCAGTTATTTTTGCAGGATTACTCTGATATACTGCATGGTGTAATCTTCTAGTTGGTTCATCCATACCTGCCTCATAGTCGTCCATTATATATATATAATTAAGAAATTATTGTAAGACAGGTGTACTAAGAATAATATTATTAGTACAACTGTACAGTTCAGGATGGCGACCTAGGCCAATTATAACCCCTACAATAAATCCTAAAAGTGAAGGAATGAACATTTAGTGGCTTGTCAACAACCCCAGTGTTCGATTGGACCCTCATTTTTTAGTTTCAGGTCAACACCATTAAGGACCTTTACAGACTCTGGTGCTGACGCATTAGGCGGCTGAATAGTATTGAGGATATGCTGCTCAGGGGTTACGGGTTTCGGCTCAGGTACGGGTGAGTGGTCTGCTGATAGGGCCTTCCAACTTACGGGGAATGCCTCTTCCAGAAGGCGACTTACGATTGCCGCATAATCACGAATCTCCTTCTGGGCCGTTGGATCAAGACGCAAACCACAAATACGGGCATAGGCAGCGAGTGATCCAGTCTCAATGAACTCGGTGTACATACTCTGAGGGAGAATAGTACGGGCTAGTTCAGGGGCCACACCATCCGCAAGAAGCTTCTTGTAAAAGGTGATTGTATCCTTCGTGTAGTTCTCAATCTGCGCAAAGACCTCGTCATTGTTCTGAATGTTCTCAGGCCTTGAGCCCTGCTTCAGCTTCGGGTCACGGGCACGAAGTCCATCGGTCGGCAGCCAACACTCGGGCTCAAAATCCACATAACGACGACTGACCTCATTACGGGCCAGGCCAATCTGATGACGGAACCATTCACGGGCGACGAAAATCGGCATCTTAATACGGAGGCGAATCTGGGGATGGAAGAAGGGGGTAATGTGATGATGCTTGGCCAGATAGTTAATCAGCTTCTCATCCGCTGTGCACATCTCCTTGGACTCCTTGGCAAATGAGACACGGGCTGCATTGACTACAGTTAGGTCATCACCAAAGGTCTCCATGAGCTCAACTGAGCCGACGCCGTCGCTAATAAAAAGTTGGTGGGGCATACTACTTATCTTGTCATTGAGTGGCGATTTTAAGCTAATTCTGCAACTGTCGGCACTGGCGGCTCTAAGCGCTCTCGTGGATATCCAAGTGCATTAATATAACATTTAGTGTTGCCAAAGGTCTGCACCGAATCAACATGTGAGTGTCCGTAGAACCAGGCGGCTGGTTCATAGTGGAGCTGCTCTAAGACAGGAGAGGAGAAACAACAGTTAAGGGAATGGTCTTTGTATCTATGGTCTGTAAGGGTTGGGCTAGGCAAATGATGGGTGATAACAATCGGGATGGTTTGATTATCGATTGCACTACTGATGGCACCCCCTAGCCATTTAGCATGGGTCTGAAAGAGTTGTCGCATATTTATGGGCCGAAATGCGCTGCCGTCATCATTTGTAATCTGATTGAAGTCATTCAAGCGCTGGATCACCTCGCCGTCCATCTCTGGGGGTATATCTGTCCACATAGTACACCCGATAATACTGTATTTGTCCTCAAGCAGGTATGTATCTTGTTGAAGATAATGAATATTAGGGAATGCACTACAATTATCGGTGAACCACTGCTCAATCTTACTCATAGGGGTTTTGTAGGCATAGTACTCATGATTACCGGCCACCATAAAGGTTTTCTCGAAGTTATTAGAGCAGTACTCTAAGAAGGGCAGGAGTTTCTCCTTTTTATTATAAGAGCAGATGTCGCCGGCGAGAATTAAGTAGGGTGCCAGGGGTTTGAGAATCACTTGATAGAATGCTGGATTTGTTGCCCACAACTCTAAATGTATGTCACTGATGTACTGAAAACGGGGCATCTTGGCTTACCATTAAGAAAAAGAGGGGGTTTAGTCATTTTTTCTTTTGTTTTTTTGGTGTCTTTAAGTACTCTTAAGGTGAATCGGGTTGCGATTGCTCATATGAGCTGGTTTCATCCTCCATTAGACCTGCGAAGTTGAGAAGGCGACGGGCACTATCCTCGCCAATGATTTGTCCCGTTTCCCTAGTGAGAGGAATAGGGGCGAGGAATGGAGGGATACCATCAGCGACAGCGACTTGACGGCGGAGCACAGGATGATGGAGGGGGGGAGGGGGCGGGAACAGAGGAAGATTGTTAAGGTCAGGAAGTGCCATTGCTCGAACAGGAGGTGGTGAGCCACCTACAGGATGTAAACCAGCGGAGGGGGCAGAATGCCCCCCTGCGGGGCCTGATACGGCTCTTGAGAGGCCACCGCTGACCATGCGCTGTGCGGGGGTGCTGAAGACATCCACAGAATCACTATTAGCATCCTGGCTCATCATGGTAACACCCCGCCCCATGGCCAACCAGGCGCTCTGATTGGCTGCGGCGGCGGTGGTCTGACGGCTGAGGCCCCCATGACGGAGCTGATTGGCGGTCCCCTCCAACTCAACTATCATAGCGGGAATCCAAGTGTGATTAGACCGCTCAGCCGTAAGACGGGTAATGAGGTCGGTTACCTCTGCAACCGATACATTTCCCTGAGCAATCTTGGTCATAAGGTCCGAGGTGGCCAGGCGCAAACGGAATCCGGTGGCCTGAACCTGTACACTGTTGTCCGTCTCCCGATGATGCACCACATCGGCGAGGGTGATTGCACCACTGGCAGAATCAAGGTAGCGGACGATGATGTCTCCGTGGTCCTCAACAATTAGGGACTGCTCTGAACCAGCATACAGGTCGCCGATGTGGATGTGCATATTCGTGGCCGAGCTGGTGGTGCGGAACTTGCTCTCCACCTTTCCATGGCTGTGAATAATAACCTCCAGGTTCTGGGCAACCAGGGAGCTCAGGCCGCCAAGCATGTCACCGAAGACGGTGGCCACCTGCTCCAGGTTCTGGACAATAGAGTAGGCGCCGCTGACCTCGGTTGCCATGGCACTCAGAAGGGCTGTATTATGCTGAAGACCGTAGCCGACCGAATAGAGACTGAGGGTGGGATAGGCCCGATGGAAGGTGCTGAGCAGACGGAGCAACTGAGGACTCTCCTTCATACCCACGTTCACCTCACCATCCGTCAGAAGGATGACACAGGGCTTATGGGTATTTGGGCTAGTGGCACAGATGTCCATTGCACTGAGGATACCAGCGCCGAGGTTTGTACCGCCGATGGGTGCAATACGGATAAGGTGGCGCTCCACTGTTGCAATACCATCAGGGTTCATGGGGACCGCCTGGCAGACAATGCTGCTGTTGTTGCTGAAGGTGACAATTGAGACCAGGTCACGAGGGTTCAGCATGGGCAACATGAACTGCAGTGAGCGCTTCACATTCTCAAGGCGCCCCTGCTCCTCCATGGAGCCGCTAACATCAATCACGGCAATAATATGCAGTGGTTGAGGTGTTGCTGCCCCGACCTCCTCACCTTTCACAGTGAGGTAGGTCTGGCTTGGGGTAATCTTGTAGGCATTAACTGTAATGGAAGACATTGTGGCTTGTATAACTTTTGGCTTACTACCTTTAATTGTTGTTGTTGGCGTCAATTTTTTCTTGGATTGAACTATTCAATATAATTAATTGGTACTTATTCACTATAATGATGATTTGGTTGATATTGTAGTATCCTGTACCCTGATATTAGCTGTGGCCGCCCTATGGGTGGCCACTAATCTCCGAGGGGGCGAGGGGGACTGGAAGTCTCCCTAATTTTCGAGCACGGTTAACTCGAGTGCAAGGTTGACCTCCTTGTTTCCAAAATCGATCGGGTTGCCAAACATATCCTCGAACCTGATCTCGAGTGCATTCACTCGAGCGAGGGGGGCCGGTTTCTGAACAATTAACGGGCTGTAGGTCTCTTTATTAATATATTTCCTATCATTTTGGGTAGCATCCATATAGATAATTGCGCTGGGCTCACGACGACCCAAGCCACGACCGAAGCTAATCATATCCTGCGTTGTATCATAGTTCAGGTAAAGGTAAATACGACTATTGATAAGTGCCATGTCAACAGCATTTGGACTACTGAGAGCTGTACCTGTAGAGGCATAGTCGGTGGCAGGAGCAAAACCCATCATAACTGCGGGGGAATTTGCCTTGAGGATGGCACCAGTCATTGCATCAATTCGGTCAACATATGCGCCGGTGCCGAACAGGAGGGCGAAGGTCCCTGCACTTGCAGTAATATCGAGCACCCCTGTTAATGAGTTGATACCAACCGTAAAGGTAATGGCACCCCCTGTCGCAGCATCTAACTGTGTTTTAAGAGCAGCGGCGAAAGAGGCATTTGTGTAGTTACCAGGGGGTATAGTTATGACATACGATGTGGCACCAATACGTGCAGTGAACTTATTGTAACTGTAATTGTATTTTTGGTTGCTCTGTGCAAACATATTGGTCACGGGGACAGGTACCACTCCACCAACAAGGGACATTTCGGTGATATCACGAAGAGCATTAGGGAAGCGCCAACGGAAGGCATTGGTGGTCTCTGTAGCAATATTGCGGTCAAAACTGCTGATATCAAACCGGAGGATGCGTGGTTTACGATTTGCTTTCGTACTTGGTGGAAGTAACTGATTCTGACCTTGACTAATCATTTCTAAGGCCATCATAGTTTTTATTCTTTAGAGCGTCGCCATGCGGTATATAAAACATAAGATACAATCCCTCCAATTAAAAGAATTTCACTGGTTTTTGCTAAGCGCCAGTTAAAATGTGGGACCATTGCGAAGTCATCCTGAAAATCCATTGGTATATCGCAAATATGGCAAACCGGTTTTGTCTGAATATCTGAGGGGCTACCCGCCTGTTGCAATGCAAGTTGGCCACTACACAATACTTTGAGGCCCTTAATCTTACTCAAAACAGACATGTAAAAGTCAATATGGCCAGATACAGGTAGTGCATCTGCAAGAAGAACTTGTGCAGCTCTTTTACTAATTATGTAACAGTGGGTCAAAGCGAAGCTATCTGCCTCAACAAATAGGGGTTCAGGTATCTCGAGTGTCTTCGGTTTGTAGATTTTTGTCAACATCATTAAATCGAATTTATTGTAGTGTGGATTAGCCGCAAAAATCGTATTTATAAGGCCGACAAACCCAGCAGGGACCACAGCATCATCCTCCATAACCAGAAAATAGGGGCTGTCACTCTCGAGCACCTTTCTCCAAATTCCAATGTGTGAAAGGGCACAGCCCACACCCCCAATGCTGTCTAACTCCCAGTGGCTTCGGCGCTTCTTCTCGAGAATGTTGCGCTTTGTAAAGGTATTTATACGGAAATCGTTAACAGGGTCAATGGTTTTGCCGTCAACAGCATCATACTTCTCGAGATTGGGGAGATTCTCGAGTTCAGGTTGTGAGGCGAAACGGGCCCATCTGTCTGGTCGCCGGGCTAATGTTACACAGACGGCTGGTAATTCATCAATCTTAATCGGCATACTATTTGTTGTGGGGTTAAAAATTGAGTTGTTTGTGTCACATACTATAAGTTAACAACAAGCCAAATGGGACAACTAACAGTTATTATGGGATGTATGTTTGCACAGAAGACAACGGAGCTCCTGCGTCTTATTCGCCGTTACAGGTCAATCGGATTCAAAGTTCTGGTGGTGAACTACAAGCATGATACACGTTATGGAGAGGGGGTGATTGCTAGTCATGATTTGGACAAGATTCCTGCAATGGCCGTGGAGCGGCTTTGCGACCTTGATGAAGAGACAATTAAGGGTTATGATGTGGTGGTGATTGACGAGGGACAATTCTTCAGTGATCTGTTTGATAAGGTTACAACATGGGTAGACCTACTTCCGAGGCTACATGTAGTGGTCAGTGGTTTGGATGGAGATGCTGAGCGCCGGCCCTTTGGTGACATGTTGCGTCTTATTCCTCATGCGGAGCATCTTCTGCGCCTGAGCTCGTATTGTGCCGTGTGCCGTGATGGGACGGCAGCGCATTTCAGTAAAAAGGTTGCGGGAGATCCATCAAAGATTGAAGAGGTTGGCGGAGCGGATAAGTATTTGCCTGTTTGTCGTAAACACTATAACACCCAGATTACATATTAATAGGCTTAAAAATTTGAAAATAGGGGAGGGACCATTATTTTTGTAACCAAAATGCTGCAAGAGCGTCTGAGCAAGCCATTGGATGATCTGAAGGCGGTTGCCCGAAGTTCATTCGTCCATTTCAAACACAGTGCCTGTTTACTGCGAGGAGGGAAGGTTTACGCAATAGGTAAGAACCGGTACTTTGACCGTGTATATGAGGTTCGTAAAAATATTAAGTTTACCATTCATGCCGAGATTGATACAATTATGCAGATGCCGAAGCATGAGCTGAAGGGGATGGATATCTTAATTATACGGGTGCGGGTTGATGGGACACTCGGGGATAGTCGTCCATGCAACACCTGTATTGAGAAGATGAAACGTGCAGGTATCCGTCGTGCGTACTATAGTACACGTGACGGTGACCTTAGATGTGAACTAGTAAGTGAGATGGAGATGACGTATGAGACCTCTGCAATGCGAACCTGGAGCCATTTGCGAGGCCATACTACCCCATCAACCGTAACCTGATTATTAATTGGCGGTCTTGTATTTAACAGGTTTACCGCTGAATTTGGCGAAAAAGTTATCATAAAGGCCCATTTTTATTCCCATATTATAGGCATTTAATGCCCCAGCTGATATCGGTTTATAAAATGAGTCGCCCTTAATATTATTTCGTCTTGTTCTATTTTTAGTATTTTGACGCCTCTTATTTCGCCGATTTGTCTTTTTATTCATATTATTGGACCTCTTATTGTATCTACTATTTGTTTTAACTTCGTTCTGGATTCTATTCATATTTGTGTATCCCCCATGTGTGCCATTATTCACTGGAACCACCTCTGGTAATTCATATTGCTTGTAGAATTTCAAATCATCATAGCGGATATCCCATCCACCATTATATAATGGTGCAGAATATGCTATACTTTGCTCAGGATAAGACTCGTGACTTACTATTGATACCTCCCTAGGAGGATATACGGTGTCTATTTTATCTAGAACAGCTCCATACAATAGTTGAATATGCATATCCTTTATAGAAGAACCGGCTAATAGATTTTCAATTGGATTAGTTGTATTTTCTAATGAATGTAGGAAACTGAAAAAATGTGCATAACATGCCCCATTCATAGCTAATCTTTTTAATGTACCATTCCTTACTATAAATTTGTGCTGAGTCTCTTCCGTTAATGACCCATTATTTTGTAATGACCAAACATTATTTGTAGGTGGGGCTACCAGATTTCTAAGGTAGTTTTTACTCTCACTTGGAAGTACAGTATAATAATCATAATTGTCCAAATACAGACTATTATAGAATGGACCAAGAGGTATATAATATAATTCATCGCTATCTAAATCTTTAATAACAAATTCATTCATAAAATCCCCCCTAAATATTAAAGGGGGTGGTGTGCAACTTACAACCTCGTGATGCAATTTAATTTTCATTGCACGTTGAACAGCATCAATGCTATCTATTCTAATATCATAATAACCTTTAGTGACACCAGGGACAACATTACCGAATGCATCTATTTTTTTTATTGCAACTAAAGGCTCGTGGCGAGTTGAAGCATCATATCCAGTTAGTATAATTAGATTTTTTGTCAAATCATACATAATTTGGTCACGAATTGCATACAATGACTGGGCAATATTATGATTTACAATATATTCGTATTCTGCAATATCTTCAGCAGCAGCCGTTGCAGGGGGTTTCAGTCTAATAAGCTCTGGTAAAGAGGCAACCCCTACATCAAAATGGCGTGATTCGCCGCTGACATTGTATAAGTTGAATGCACGTATTGGGCTATAAGGATATATAAATGTTTCTAAAAAATCATTAATATGTGCGGCGTGTACACTAACCCTCAGCTCTGTTATTGGTTTTGCCCCACCCCCGTTTACCACGGTTTTGGAACGTATTGAAGGATGTCCATCAAAAATTGTACTATTAATTATTGCAGACATATCATGCTCTCCAAATGGATTTAAATAATATTCAGGAAAGCCGAATATCAGTCTTTGTCTACCATCCACGGTTGCATTTTCAGTCTCAACACATAACATATTCATATAATGTATAAATAGGTCCTCTGGTCTATTGCCATGAACTCCAACACGCTCTAGCCATTTTTTGTATTGCCCACCCATAAAGCCTAGAATCTGTTCATCCCCAGCGTATCCAAAATTTTTGTAAAATTCATAGATTGCATCTTCATTTGCAATTGCAGTGTAACCAGCTAAATTATTTTCCTTTGCGAACTCAGGTTGTAAACAGACATCAACAGGTAATCCATCTCCACACATATCAGGTACCTTAATGCGATTACAGCGTCTTACTCTCATAAAATCAGCTTCATCTGAATATGTGGTATTTGTAGTTAACTTAGCCTTTGATGGTGGATTTTCTGACCCTAATACTGCACCACCATCTTTTAGATATGCAACATCTAAATCACGTTGCGTTACAACTGCAACACACGTATTTTTTTGCATACCCGTAATACCAAATCCAGCACATGGGGCGGGATAATAATAATATCTGTTAGGAAAATAACTGCAAAAATTAAAATCATATGTATTATTATGCCAATTGTAGTCACAAGGCATATGTGTATGTCGAAGCATTTTTGCAAAAGAGAAATGGGCAGACTGCTCTGGATTTAATCCCCTGGGTGGTTTATCTTCATTTGTGTATGTAAATAGAATAGTACCCTTAGGAATTGTTTTAACAGGAATGGTTCTTGTCATCCAGTCACCACGGTCATTTGGTAAAGTAAATTTATCAAACGATTCCAATATCTTGCTATAATCATAAGGATGTCCTCTTACATTTTGTTGAACAAAGCCCCTTTCATATTCGGCCACTAAACGCTTATTTATGAAGGCATGTGTCTCTGGATTATCTTTTGCAGTAGGGTCTATTGGCTCAGAATGATATATATAAATTGCTGCCATTCAAGTATATCTAATAATATCCTTGAATATTTTCTTATAAATCACATTTAATTTGCTGTTTTGTATTTAACGGGTTTACCGCTGAGTTTAATGAAAAAGTTATCTAGAAGGCCTATTTTCACTGCAGTGTTGTAAGCTCTCAATGTTTCTGAATCTAATGGTCGGAATCCCGAAATATTTTGATTCATATTACGTTTTGTTTTCCTATTGGCACGATTTTTTAGATTGCGTGTATTTTTTATCTTTCGTTTATTTAATCCATTTAGTTTTGCCATAGGTACAACTGTATTTACTGGTGAATTTACCATTAGGCGACCACCACGTTTATTTGGTCTCTTTGTTTCATTTTCTGGTGGTGTTGGTAATTTCCAACTTGATAAAATTTTAGACATAAATTCTGAATGATTAATACCAGGGGGAGGGACTGGAATTGGAATAGGAGCGGGAGGAGCTGAAGGAGCAGTGCCAAACGTAAATTTAAGATTTTTAACAAGATTTGCACCCTTTTTCATCATCTCTTTAGCCTCAGGTGATGTTCTAAATCCTGTGAACCCTAATGGTTTTATTCCAAATCCTGATGCTCCAAATCCTGATGCTCCAAATCCTGATGACGGGGTGAACCCTGATGCTCCAAATCCTGATGCTCCAAATCCTGATGCTCCAAATCCTGATGCTCCAAACCCCTTAGATAATGAAAATGCAGGAGCTAATGGGGCCGTGCCTTGAGTAATACCTATTCCCCACCCAGGTAAACTAGGCGCTGATGGCAAAGATGCAGATGGTAAGCTAGACTGACTAAAACCAGGAGCAACTGGCGGCGGCAGTATTGGCATATTAACTGAACCAGGTGGTAACACAGGGCCACTAACCTTTTTCATTAAATCAAGCTTAACTTTCCATTCACCATTATAGAATGAGCCATTATAAAACTCTGTAGGGGGACTATCACTACCAAACAACCTAATTGTACGGGGCTTAGCCTCTGGCCCCTCCTCTTTATAGGTCTGTACAATTTTGGCTAAAACCGCCGATGTAATTAGATTTTTTGTCATTAAATGCATATCAGGGCTGTCGATAATTGGCTGAATAAGGGTTTCTCTCTCAAGCTCTTTAATAACAGCCCTCAAATATACATAATTTTTAGAAAAATATACCATTTCTTTAATATGCGTCTCTCTTAAAGGATCATCTACAGGCACCCCAGTTAATAGATTTAATACATCAAGTGCAGACCTATCAGTTATAGAAGCTAATTCATTAACACTATCTATTTTTAAGGGGTTGTAGAATGGACCTATAGGAATATGGAAAATTTCGCTAGAGCCAGGGATAAAACTGGAAAGTTCAATATTATATTCTCTCATATAAAGTGCGTTAAATAAATCGGGTGGTAAGAAACTTAGTGCATCATGATGTGTCTTTATTTTCAGTGCACGTTGTATAGCCTCATTTGAATTAATTAAAATATCGTAATAACCTTTAGGAATATCTCTCACTATTTTGTTCTCAGCATCAACCTTGGTAGCACCTGTAAAGGGTTTATCCCTATCAGTTAATGTAGCATCTGTTAATAAAAACACATTTTTAAGTAAATCATACATTAATAAATCCTTTAGCTGAAACATAGTGTTTGCAATATGGTTATTAACAGTATATTCGTAATCAGAGCGTTGTCTTATACGATTTAGATAATTTAATGGTGTTGAGATACTTTTTATCAAAGCCTCAGGTTTACTTGTAAATGCAGGTACTGTATTTGGCCTAATACCAAAATTTACTGATGAACCATTAACAGTAAATGCATTAAACGCACGAACTGCGGTCAGAGGATAATGAAATTTTTCTAGAAACGCTTCAATATTGTCTTCGTGAACCCTGACCAACATTTTAACATTTATCTGAGTCTGAGTACCGTTTGCATTAGTAATATTCTGTGTTTCCATTACCTCTGTTGAAGATATTAGGGGATGATACTCATTTAAATTATCTGGATTTTTCAAAAACGGACCATTAATTATTTCCAACATATCAACTGACCCGAATGGGTTAATAAGATATTCAGGAAATCCGAAATAAAGTGTTCCGCTATCTCTGGTCTGTACCCTATCGGTCTCAATTGCCATCATATTCATTGTGTGCAAATATATATCCTTCTCGTTATTTCCCTTTTCAGCTACAGAAGATAACCAATCTTTATACTTTATACCCATGCTAAGTAAAGTTTTATCATAGTCTTTGCCATGTGGAGTTACATTTGTATCCCTCATTGTATATATTGCATCATGTGGAGCAACTGTGGTATAACCAGCAAGGTTATTTGCCTTCATAAAATCTGTTTCTAGACAAACATCAAAATGGTGCATAGACCCATGAAGACCTGGAACCTTTCCTGTTAATTTGGGACATAAAACCACTCTCCGATAATCAGAGTCTTCAGGAAATTGAGCAGTTGTCATCTTCGCCTTGGTGGTGGTTTTATGAGGGTCAGTCGTCCCCCCCTCTTTTAAATATGCAATATCCATGTCATGCTGAGTAATTACAGCAATGCAGCTGTTTTTTTCATATCCTGATATACCAAATCCAGCACTTGCAACAGGATAAAAATAGTTTTTACTAGGGCTATAATTTGTATACATAAATTCATATGTATGTGTATCTTTATAATAAATGCATGGGATTGATGTATAATGAAGCATTTTGGAAAATAGATAATGCGCATTTTGAGTGTCACTAGTCCCGTCTGGTGGTGCAACCAAATTTACATATGTAAATAATATTGTACCTTTAGGGATAGTTTTGATTGAAAGGGTTCGATTTACAGTTCCCGTAAAATTCTTAGTTTCGTCTTCATTTGACTTCAGACCCTTAATGAGAAACTGAGAAGTACCCTTAACTTTTTTAGAAGTGAATAAAGGGGTTGGCTCCCTAAAATCTACATTTGTCCTGAAATTTGCATCTGAATACTGCTCAACCATCTGGACCTGCATAAAATGATGTGTCTCTGGATTCATTGAATTTGATTCAATGTTCCTTGCATTATTAGACATAAAATATAGCTAATAGTACCGGAGATTTTAATAACAATTAGTGGTAATAACATATTAATTCGCTGTTTTATATTTAAGGGGTTTTCCGCTGAATTTAATGAAAAAGTTATCTAGCAGACCCAGCTTAATTGCAGCATTATATGCATTTACTGTTGCATTGTCTAAAGGCTTGAATCCCCCTACATTCTTACGTGTATTGGCCCTATTATTTTTTCTGCGATTATTACGAGTATTTCTCGCCTTGAGATTATTTATTTTTCTATTATTTCTCTTATTTATCAAGGGCATAATGTAATTTGGTGCATTTTTTGTTAGGCGCCCCCCTTTTAGGCCTGGAGCTGAAGGTGACAAGGATAGGCCAATTTCAGGTGGACTAGGAGGTAATACTGAAGGTGACAAGGATAGGCCAATTTGAGGTAGCCCAGGCATTGGTGAATGGGGAATAGCATATGATACACTACCCTTAGGTGGTAAAATAGGACCACTTCGCCTAGATAGTGTATCATATGCTATTCCCCATTCTCCATTATAAAATGGCCCTTCATAATGTTGAATCCCATCTGCCCCTGTAATATTAATTGTTTTTGCCTTCCTATTATCAACTATATTTGTTCTTCCAAAGGAATGTAATGGTGGCGGTGTACTTATAATATTAATCAAAGTTCCATAAATATTAAATGCGGTCATATTATTCATATCGGGGGTTTGATATGAGGCGGTTATACCCTGATTTTTTTCCAAACCAACAACAACACTACGCAAACGCCTATAATTAGAGGCATATGTCACAATACTTGATAATTTTTCTAAATCTACAGGATTACGTTTATCTAATCTTGCCATAGAAACCACTTTATCTAGATATGCTTCTTCAAAACTAAATCTGTCATCCATTGTTTCAAACCCTAAGGGGTTGTAATAGGGGCCGATTGGTATTCTATAAATCTCATCACTACCTGGCTCAATACTTTTAATATTATATTCACGCATGAAAATAATTCTAAATTGCGTGGATGGTAAAAAACTCATAGCCTCGTGGTGCAGCTTAATTTTTTGGGCTCTAAGTAAGGCATCTATCGAATCTATTGTAATATCATAGTATCCTTTTGTTATATCGGGCTCTATATTATTATCGGCATCTATTTTTTTAACAGTTGTAATTAATTGATTTCTATCTGATACTGTATAATCTGTAATCAAGATGAGATTTTTTAACAAATCGTATTTTAAGATATCTTTCATACGGAAAAGCGATTGTGCAATATAATTATTAACAAGATACTCATAATTTTGTCGCTGAATTATACGATTTCGCACTACATTTGGTGGCCCAGCCCTGAGTCTACTCGGTTTAACTGCAACATTAGTGGGCAAAGAATTAAGGTCTAATTCAAAATCTATTGCCGCTCCTCCAACTGTGAACAGGTTAAATGGTCTAACCGCCGTATTAGGGTAGATAAATTTATCAACAAATTCCCTAATGTTTTCGGCGTGAACCCTAACATCCATCATCATAATAGTCTGTCCATCTGTCTCTAAAATATTTTTTGAAGAAATAAGAGGGTCATTAAGTGAGCCATTGTTCATTATTTCAACCATATTCATTGAACCAAATCCATTAATCAAATATTCAGGAAATCCAAAGTAGAGTTTTTTATCAGATATAGTCTCTATTCTGTCTGATTCTATTGCAAGCATATTCATTTTATGCATAAACATGTCTTCTTCTGGCTCACCATTTCGGACAATTGTACTAAGCCATGAGGAATATCTAACAGCCATATTTTTAAATTCATCTTTATATCTGGGATAAGAGAATGATGGGTCGTCGTTGATAGTGTAATCTTGTATTGTATCCTCTGCCGCAATTGTTGTGTAACCCGCAAGATTGTTTGCAATCATAAAGTCAGGTTGCAAACAGATATCATACGGAGTTAATGCCCCATAAGTTCCTTTAGATGTAATATCTGGACATCTTCGTACACGCCTATAATTTAGGTCTTTCGGGTATGTTGATTGAGAAATCTTTACCTTACTTGTACTGGTTTGAACATTCATAGACCCACCCTCTTTTAAATACGCTACGTCAATCTCACTTTGTGTTATAACAGCAATACATGCGTTTTTATCTATAAGCACTCCTCCAATTCCAAAACCGGCAGCAGGTACTGTGTAATAGTAGAAGTTGTTTGGATAGTATTTAGCATATTTAAAAATATATTCATTGGACTCATTATCAAATGTGCACGGTAAACATACACTGCCTAAAAGTTTTGCAAACATCTGATGTGCTGCTTGGCTTGGGCTACTCCCCTCAGGAGGGGGTCGTGCAGTTATATAACAATACAATAAAGTGCCTTTAGGGATTGTTTTAACTGACATTGTACGAGTTAAGGAGCCTCTAAAATCAGGTTTCTCTGTATTTGCTAGTGAAAGACCTTTAATAAAGAAATCTCCTGGCTGTTTCACCGTCTTTGTAATTGGCCAGGAGTTTGGTGCATAAATCTGTACATCTCTCTCAACATCTGCGTCTGAGTATGCTTCAATTAACCTAACCTGCATAAATTTCTGGGTTTCTCGGGCTTTTGATGCCTCAACCCGTTCACTTACTGGAACAGCTGTGCTGAACATAACTATTAATACCGGAGAATATTATAATATTAATACCCCAGCGATGCCTTAATAAGTGATGTATAACTAGTTACTATTGTTTGTAGCTCTGCTGCAGTTACCTGTACACCTGAGTTTTTACTTAGTAAAGACTGAATAGCCAAAATATTGGCGGCCCCTGCTCCACTTGTGTAATAGTAACAGCCACAGCCTCCGCCAGAAACTGGATCTGCAAATGAACTTATTGTTCCGAAAACTGAACTCCAGTTCGGATGACCTAGAAGAATGAAGAGGTTGCAATGTGATGGGTCAGATGCATTATAGGTCTGTCTATAAAAAGCATAAACAGTGAAACCATTAATGGTTGTTCCATTATAAAGTGTACCTGAAGCAAGTGTGCCGCCGCCATCAGCACCAGAGTTGCCACCTATTTGCCACCCACAGGGCTGACCTGTAGTGGTTCTTGTTCCAAGTACTGTTAAGGGGAGAAAGGTTGCGTCTTGTGTGCCGCTAAATTGAGTATAACCGAGCGAGATATATGAAAAGTCGGTATCAGTAACTGTAGTAGTATTATTAGTGTATGTAATTGCAGAGGGATATGCACCTGCAGAATATACAGAATTACTTACATAGGTTGTGCCTGACCTTAACCATGGGGTTGTAACATTGCCACTATCATACATATCTCCACCACCATCGTTAATGTAGAATCCGGAGCCATCGCATTGATAATTGTAAAAAGAGGGGTTGCGCAAACTTGCTATATTTGTTCTTAGAGAACTGGCAATTGTGCCGAGTAGACCTGCAAGTGGACCTGTAGCGGTCTGTTGTCTCTGTGGTCGTCCGTATCCAAAGGCGGCGGCAGTTGTTGAGATTGCCGGCATATCTATTAACAGTTTTCAACATTTATTGAAAGATGAAATCTGTTAGTATTAAAAGTATTACGAGTAGTTGGATCGAACAACCGACCTTCGGGTTATGAGCCCGACGCTCTTGACCTCTGAGCTAACTCGTATATGGGTTATTTACCCATTAATACCGTAGATTATTTTCTTACTATTTTTACGCATTATTCCAATCTCCCGAAGGAACACCTTTGAAGCGCTTCGTCCATCCCCTCTCAAAATATTTGCGTAGTTCGCTCTTAATTATAGGGTCTAGAAGCATGTACATCTGCGCCTCCAATCCGTTCTCGAGCACAACATTTACACGCTGGTATCCAGTCTCTAAGAGGTCCAGCCAATTCAATACGGAGGGGGTCACATTATAAAGGTCTCCAACTATCTCTATTGGCTCTAATTCTGACCCTAATGGTTCGTCTGTTACATAGGGATATGCACCGCTCTTGAGTCCAATCATATAATATTTGTCTCTAGTCTTAAAAGTACCTTTATGGATGGCATCGACCGCCAAACGATGATTGTTCTGTTTACCGGGTCGTAAACTACCATATACAAATAGTGATATCATCCTTATTTGTATCTGGGTATTATTATATTAGGTTGGTTAAATCTGCTTCACGGGCGCCTTCATGGCTGATGCAAAATATGGAACCAAGTTGTCGTTTCTGTAGTCATGAATGTACTTAATTTCGCTTACACCTGACGCTAAAAGTAAACGGCAACAGATAATGCAGGGGTAATGAGTGATGTAGGCCGTGCAGCCCGAGCAACTGACGCCACGTCTGGCACAATCGGCGACAGCATTCTGCTCTGCGTGAACAGTGGCCTGTTCATGACCATCACGGACTATAGAGTTATGCTCAAGTCCAGGAAGGTAACCGTTATAGCCCTGGCTGACAATACGGTTGTCTTTGACCAGAAGGCAGCCTACATGTAGGCGCTCACAAGGACTGCGCTTTGCGGTGACCTGTACAATCTCCTTGAAATATTCGTCCCAAGTTGGCCGGTCGCTCATTGACTATTAAGTGTGTGTGTGGCTTAAATTAGTAAAAATTGAGGGGTTTGGGATTGTATTAGAAATGGCAAGTAAGCCATTATGCCTGAAAGTAACAACGCCCAGCGTAATTTAGATGAGTATCTGAATCGTATTTGGTCAGGTGAGATAGATATTGATACAATGAACCCTGAACACCTTAAGGAGCTAGTTATGAATTGGCGACTGAGTATGGGTTATACAGGGGAGTGTAATATGAATCGCCTTATGGAGCAACCGATGAGCTCTACAATGCCTGAGAGGCAAGTAAATAACAATTAAGTATGTTGTCTTGGCTTAAATTAATTATATGAGTGCACAATTAAGGGGAGATGTACGATCCTGAGCATCCAATGCAAATAGCGATTGATGAGTTTCTAAATCGTATTTTTCCTAATAATGACGTGAAGGACTGGGTTCTGAAGATATTAGCAGAAATGCTTGAGCCAACCAATCATAGGAATAATATGATTTATATTTGGGTTGGGGTGGGTTCAAATGGTAAATCCAGTTTATTAAAACTTTTAGAGGATGCATGTGGAAATTATATTGCCCGAGTAGACAAGGGTATTCTCGTTAGTGGCGGTTATTTTAAGAAGGACTATTATGAACAGGCTGCAAATAGGCAAATGCTTGTTCTTGAGGACGGGAGTGATTGTCAGATTCGTTTGGAGAATGTGAAAAAGCTACTTGCAACAGACCCTAAGAGTGGTTTGCCGACATGTGGTGACCTACATGTAATCTGTAATTCAGTGCCGAGGTTTGAGTTTTGGGACAACTCAATAGTAGAGGAGCGTGTCAGGGTAATCCCCTTTCTGGAGACATTTATGGGTGGTTTTATGGATGCTGTTCACTGTATGTGGGGCCCCTATTTTTGGCGTCGCTTAGTGCACATCTATACTGAGGGACTGAAGCCTGGTACTGTAATTGAGATTCCTAAAGCGATTATTGATGCTGGTGAGCACTACTATCCGCAGAAAAACTCGTTTGAGTGCTTTATCGATGAACATTTACGGATTGATGAGCTGCCCCAAACAACAATTATGGATGATATTATTAGGGAGTATCGAGCATGGATGGATGGGCAGCCGAATCCTGGTCGACGTCTGAAAAAAGACGAGATGTACGAGGCACTGTTGAGTCGGTTTACCTTGAGGATTGAGGGCGGTGTGTTCAAGAATCTGGCGATTGTTTAGAGGAAACAAATAATTCCCAGAAGTCACATGATGGGCTTACAGTTAAAAACTTATAAAAATCTGGCCATACATTTTTAGTAGCACATACAAAGTACACTTTGCTTTTATCTTTACTTAATTTAACTTCAGCAGGCATTCCACATTTACACAGCGGTCTATCAACTATTTCATTTTCTGACATTCTAAATATAGGTGATGTTGCTCTATAACTACCAATAATACGATTTGATCGTTCAGACCACGCTTTTGCATGATGCAATGCAAAATCCATATAATCACGTGTATATTTTCCACCTCTCACACGATACCATTCATTATGTGAGCCATATTCAGAATTGTTACGACGTTCGTAAAAAAGGCGCTCGGTGATTTTATTTTCTATAAAAAGATGATTTCCTGTATTTATTGCCCAATTATCTACAACAGTTTTAATATCAGATTGCGTCCTATATTCATAAAATGAATAATTGTCGCTAACTTTATATAAACCAATAAGTGTGTGAGGAATATGCATTGAAGTATTTTTCGCACCTCGCCCCTTTAAGTGTTGGTCAAATCTCTTAAAGATATGTTCAGTTTCACCAACATATATGAAGTCATCTTCGCATTTTAATATATAAACCCAGTGTACCATTAGTAATATAGTAATAATATAATACTAATTAAGTTTAGACCCAATTATATAAATCTTGATTCATATTTTATATTCATTTCTCGTATTTGTTCCTTTTCTGATAATTTGCTGTCATCATCTGATAAAATAAAGAAGAAGGCATATATCTCCCATGTATAAAACAAACTATCATGGTCTATAGCTAATTCAGTAGAAATGTGGCTTCGTATCTGCTCTCCAGTTTGATTAGCAATATCGGCCAATTCATTTGTTCTTATATATTTTTTAATAGTTTTCACCAACCGTTCTCTTTCATTTAAATAATTACTAACAGTATAATCCTCCATCAAATATATCTCATCAAATGGTTTATCTGGTTCTTCATCATTATCAGGACAGTTAGGTATATGATTGCTAACGGTTTGCTTAGTTTTATAGTCTTTATAACAAAAAGGACATTCGAATACAGATTTAGGCATTTCAGCTACTGTTCGTTGTCTATATTCAGGCATTTGAATAACTGCACTATAACTATTATTGCGTTAATATTTAGATTCTTGATGATATGAATCCGTTCAAGAATCTGGCGATTGTTTAACTCCCTTTCCATTATATACCCATAGTTCATAACTGTATCCTGCAGCCTTAGTTGCAATACCTTTCTCATTCACGCAGTCTGCCTTACATTTAGCGGTCCATGTGCTCTTCACCTCAATGATTTTATTTTCATGTGGGATGAAGATATCAGGGAAATAATAGCGTTCCTTACCATTATGAGTGTACTTGATACGGGGAATATCCTGGCGACCGGTTTTAATCTGGTCTTCCGTGTAGGTCTGTAAGAGTTCATTAAGGGCGAATGGCTCGTAGCCCTGGACCTTTCTAACTGCACCCGAGGGCATGGTGAACTCTTTCAAGCGCTTGGCGTTTTTCTGGGCTTTCTCAAAGATTTCTTGGTTTTGTGCAGGATATTCAACTCCATATTTTTCAATAAATGTCTCTTTCATTTTATCTCTTAAATCACCGGCTTGAAAATTATGTGTAACACCATATTTGTCTTGCAATGTATTTTTTATTTTATTTTGCACATCAGGATTTTTAAGGCTACATTCTACACCATATTTTTTAATATTTGTTTTTATTACTTTAGCACGAATATCTTTATTTTGCTGAGGATTAATTACACCATATTTAATAATATTTGTACTTTTTACTTTATTTAAAATATCTTCATTTTGTAATGGACTTTTAACACCATATTTTAATATATTTGTTGCTTTAATTTTTTCTTTTACATCGGATGATTGAAATGAACATTTTTTCCCATATTTATCAATACATGTTCTAATCACTTTTTCACGAATATCTTTATTTTTTTGTGGATTACTTACGCCATATTTATCCATAAAAGTTTTACATGCTTTATCACGCTGTTTAAGTTGAGTGCATTGTTTACAAAATACTCCACCCCATTTTACGAATGAACGAAATATTTTATTATTACTATTGCCACATTTACATTTAAAATATATTGTAATCTCTGAATTCAACTTCTCATAATCACCAACAAGTGTAGCACCGTCTCTTGCAAGAATCTCATCCAACAGTTTCTTATCATAAACTGTTCGCTGAGGTTTAATAATATCGTTTTTCGGCTCTTCAGACATGTTACCCTATAATCATATTAAATTCTCATCTCAATTTTAAGCGGCAAAAATTGACTCAGTCATCCTGCCGTGCTTAGGGTAAGCCAACTAAAGAAATGATACGTAAACAGACACTAATTAATGCGATTGATGCGACAATTAACAGAATTGACGCTTTGATGCCAACCAATAAACCCTATTATGATAATGATGCGCTGACTATTGTTGATACATTAGAGGGACATAAGCGTACTTTGAAACAATTGAAAGATACTGTTATGTCTAGTAGACAAGCTATTGTTGATGAAATTGAAACACTTCAAGGTGAGCATCGTGAAAAAATACAGGATGACCTGGAACAAGACGATAAAGATACAAAAAAAGAGATTAAAAATGTAAACACCGATATTGATAAGATTCAAGGCCTATGGTATTTGGTTGATGGAGTTCTTAAAAAGCGGGTAATAAACTGCAAATATTAATAATAATGTAAGTTTATCTAATAAAAACACCAACCCTATTTTTTCCCACGTCTCTTAAAGGTTATACGCCTCTGAGCACGGAATTTTTTACGTTTAGGGGCACTACGTGTTTTTGATTTTGTCTTACTTTTAGTAGTCAGCTTTGCCTTATAATATGTGATTGAATTTGCATTAATCGGAGCCCTTGTAAATGGATTTTTGCCCGATGTAGACATTATATGGTTTACCGTAGGCTTTGTATAATATCGTCCGAGACCATATTCACCATGAAAATTGGCCATAATATTGCCATCTTCAACCGCATTAGTACTAATTATATTTTCAGCACCAGCTGGAATAGTTTTAGAGTTGAGATGAGTCAGTGATAGGCTGCTTTTCATTGATGCAGGTGAACCCTGTTCACTCCAATCTCTATATATTTCATCATGTCTTTCTTCCCAGCGTTCACGATTGTAGCTATTACTCCTGTTTCTGTACCTCATTCTACTTATAAATCTCTATATTTATTTTACTTTCTACGATTACGTCTAGTCTTTCTTTTGCGACGGCCCCCTGTTTGGTTGTTATTACTGCTATTACTGCCATTACTAGCATTACTACTATTACCAGCATTGTTACCAATAACATTATTATTGCGGGTCATCTTTTTGGCCTTGTAATAGGTGATATTTTCAGGCGCAATTGGTACACGGGTATAAGGGTTTTTCCTGGTCGATTCTCGCCCTGCCATAAGCTGATTAACAGAGTCCTTCTTGTAATAACGACCTACATTATATTCGCCGTGAAAATTGGCCATCAAATTACCATTAGAGATATTATTGTAAGTAATTCCATTTTGTGCATTAGCAGCGACATATAGAGAGGGTAAAGTCTGTCTTATACGCAAATTAGCCTCTCTGGCCTCTCTTAATCGTCTTTCTCTAGCCTCACGTTCTCGTCTTGCTCTAGCCTGTCGTCGCTCTCGTCTTTGACGAGCGGTCAGTTCACGTAGCAAAACCCTTACAGAACCATCCTCTTCATCATATTCGCCCTCTTCAATATCATATTCATCTCCATAGTCTCGCTCAATCTCCTCCATATAGTTGCATTCATCGCCGCCAAAAGCCTCTCGTGCCTCATTTTCATTGTTCTCACCGATTTGGAAAGCTAATGTAATATACAACGGTCCGAGCTCAACCTCAAAATTACGGGTTCTTTCATCAAACTCAAACTTACATAGAGTATATTTTACATCTTCATCATTAGTTTCAACCTCTTTATCTAGTTTATCGACATAGTCTGCAGGAGAATCACCCTCCTGTAATTCATCACTCATATTATAATATGAGCCATCTGGAAACTGAACATTGATTGCATTCCAATCAGCTCGTGTAATATCCCTCGTATTAATTCTCAAATAATGACCCTCTTCATGGTGTTCGTAGCCGGTAACTACATAGCGACCAAGATAGTAGTCTTTCGCCCATCGAATAGGATGCTTACCATCCATTTCCGCCGCTATCACAACCTTTACAGAGCCGTCGGGTCTAACAATATGCGCCGCCGTATTTGGGGGAAACTGCTCTGCCTCTTCAGCCATCTACTATTAGGTTATTTAATTATTATTTAACAACAATTAAGTAGCTTAATATAAAACACCCCCTACAGGGCTCGAACCTGTGGCCTCATCCTGCACTTCTGGTGAACATTAGCTCACCATATGCTCCTCAAACGGGGGCATGGGGGGAACTTGTTCCCCCCATTTAGAAGGGATGCGCTCTTCCAACTGAGCTAAGGGGGTACAGGGCCCGAAGACCCTACCTATACATTTAATATTGGTTTAAGCCTCTTCCTCTTTTTCAGCGACCTCCTCTTTCTCCTCCTTCTCGGGCGCAGCCAAGCGCATTTCGCAAAGCTTAATGTAATCGGGGTTAATTTCACAGCCCAAGAACGGCAGCTTCATAGACAGCGCAGCAACACATTCACTGCCCGATCCAGCAAACGGAACAAATACGAATCCATTTTCAGGGACCTGTCTACAACTAGCTAAAAGTTTCTGACCAAGTGCAATCGGCTTCTGTGTAGGATGGTTCACCCGCTCCTTCTTCCCAGCCCCACCCGCAAGTGCAGGTACCTTTATGACATCTCTCGGTAAAGCACCATTAGCGTGTGCATTATATACTGTCTCCTTTGTGCCATTACTGAAACGCCCTTCTGTTGGCTTTCTGGGTTTACCAGCAGCATGTTTTATAAAGGTTTCACTATAAGGCTCCCTTATGGCATCACAATGGAACACCTTGGTCCTCTTCCAGAGGCACAAAATGCTTTCATGAGAGCGCTGCCAGAAGGTGTTGTTTGCAGAATTCTTATTGATGTAATGCCAAACAAGCCAACGACGGTGTACACAAGGGTCAATTCTGGTTAAGATATAGGCCAAATGCTCGGAATATCCGTAGATGAACATCTGCCCATCATCACGCAAAACACGTAGACACTCCTTAATCCAGGCATCACACCATTTCAGATAGTCATCCCAGGTCTGTTGGTCCGACTTGTTACCAAAGTCCTTACCAATATTGTAGGGTGGGTCTGCAATAATGATTTGCGCCGAGTTGTCGGGGAGACGACGTGCGAACTCGAGAACATCCGCCTGATGAACCTTGTTCATTTCCGGAAGAACTATGGGGGCCGGTTTTTTGCGTTTTATAACAACCGTAGGCGTGGGCTCAGTCATTTATCTATCTTAACTGTTTATCCGCTATCGAGTGCGCCGGACGCATCTAAAACAACATTTACGAAATGATGTTTTAGGATTTATTAAAACGCCCCCACTAGGATTTGAACCTAGGACTTCTCGGTACCAGTGCGAATAAGATATGTTTTTGTTTTTTTTGATAAACCTCACCCCTAGAATAAAACATGAACATGAACATGAACAAAAATGGAAAATTAGCAATAAAATCGGAAAATATGCATGGGAAACTCGCTCTCTCTTTTTTAAAATATGTTATTCGCTTAACAGCCGAGTGCTCTAACCTACTGAGCTATAAGGGCATGGGCGCTTTGCGCCCTGACCCTGCTAGCAAAGCTGACTGAAGTCAGCTGAGCTATAAGGGCATGGGCGCTTTGCGCCCTGGGCGGGGACTCTCCAGTACACCCAAAGTATCCGTAGAAGAGTTTTACAGGATGTAAACGCACCTTTAAGGTGCTAAAATGTATGCTGGTTGACTGTCTGCCAATACGTAAATGTATACTGCTATGATATTATCATCTTGATGATTATCTATTACTGTAATACTAGTGACTATAACAGTTTGTACTGAATTATCAATAATAGGATTGTCAACTATTTTGGTTGTAAATGCCTTATCAAAGTCGTCTTGAACCATTAAGTGTGTAATAATTGCCTCTTGATTAGGAATATAAATCTGCATCTATCTATATGTGTTCATCATAAATTCCTGTAATATCTACAAGATTCTTGGGGGTTTCACTATTACGCCGAGCCTTTACAACAAAAGACTGAATTCTATCTGCAGCAGAACCGGGATTAGGGGTAAGCGGGGGCACAATATCATTCAATTCTGGCACAGGTTCTGAACCCCTCATCTTATAGATTGAGGTGCGCTCCAAATGATTACAGATATCAGGTTTCTTAATCTGTATGGCCTTGAAGTTTGCCTCGAATCTGCTAATAACCTTTTCGGGTATAGAGGGACTCTGCTCTATCAGTCGATCAAGCTCATTGCGCTGAATCTTTATGAAGTCCATGCTGTCTTGACGCTCATTGGGATGCAACGCCAATTCAACCGCAATCTGTCTCTGAAACTTACCCCAGGAAACTGAGGCAACCCGATGTGCCTCCTGATTTTGAGCAAAGCGCAGAAAGTTGCCAAGTGTTGTCATTAACCCTGCAATAAGTGAAACCCCACCAATCGCCAAGTTAGCAAATCGCTGACTCTTTTGATCATCACCAAAAAGAGAGCCCATACCAAAGTTTGCCGTACCGGTCATTGTTGACAACATAATTACAGGTATAGTCATTGCCATATTAAAACGATTGTAACGTTTTTCCGTCTGGTCATGTAAAAGACGATAACAACTGGCAATATCAGACCAGTTCGCCATCAGCTCCTCTTGCTCAGAGGTCCAACCATTATTGGGCTTCTTCTTCTTCTTTTCAACAGGCTGTACAGGCTTTTGCTCAGTTGGAACTGTGACCTCTACTTGTGGTGTCTCCATCTACTGTTAGAATATTTTATTTGGATTTTACGCACTATTAGCGCCCCTTTGCCGCCTTAATTGCAGCAAACGCCGCACCCTTTTTCGCCTTCTCCTCCTTTTCAGCAATACCCTTCTTGTAAAGTTCATCGGCCTCACGCACCGTCATCTTCTCAAAGTTGAGATTTGCAGGTACATTTACAAACTTCTTAGTCTTCAGCTCAGTCTTATACATGTAAGGGCCATATGGCCCCACCTTGAAGGTGTATGGACCCACTTTATTGCTACTGGTTGACTTGGCCTTAATCTTCTCAATGATGGAGTCTTGATTGTCATCGGGTTTCCAAGGAACAGAGATATCACGCCATTTCACATATTCACCATATTGACCCTTACGTTTGTGTAGCGGCTCATCCTCATAGACACCAATAATCTCACCTTGTGCTGAGTTAGCAATATGGTCCCTCGCAATAGCCTCTGTAATATCCGCAAATGCGACACCGGATGGCCAACCATGGAAAGTTGCTTTGCCCCCTTCAGTGTCTGCCTCTTGAATTAGAAGCGGTCCCTTCTTGGTCACCTGTGCCTTCAGTCCACCTCCGAAATCCTTAGAGGTTGCACTCTTGGTGGTGGCAGCTGCAGTATTAAGCTCATTGTAACGGTCCTTATAAGAGGCCCAGGTCTCTTTCAATACCCCTTTCCAAGGCTCTTTGCCATCCGCAATAGCATCAAGGCGCTGCTCCATAGAAGCGGTAAACCCATAATCAAAGAGGTCGCCGAAGTTGGCGACTACGAAGGCAAGGGCCTGTCGGCCGAGCTCAGTTGGAACAAGGCGGTCTTTTTCGCCACCAACTGCACGTTGGAACTGACTTTTAGTGGGCTTTGTTGCAGGGACCTTTAGTGTGTATTTGTTCAGTGTAAGCTTCTGGCCCTCAATTGTGCGCTTCTCTACATATTTCTTCTCAATAATTGCGTCCAGAAGAGAGGCGAAGGTACTTGGACGCCCAATCCCTTGCTGCTCCAGAGCCTTTACCAGAGTCGCCTCGGTGTACCTCGGAGGCGGCTTAGTCATGTAGGGCTGTGCATCAAGCTGTTTCATCTGGAGTGTTGTGCCAACCTTTAGGGATTGTAGCATTGTGAAGCTGTCGGCACTAGAATCATCCTCTGTTGAGGCATCATCATCAACAGGGGCAGCGCCAATAACCCGCCATCCCTGGAATAGGGTCCGACGAGCTGATGCTGACCAAGGGAACTCTTGCTCTGCATCTAGGGTGAACTTGACACTAACTGCCTCACCTTTAGCTGGAGCCATAACCGATTGAAGAGCTCTGCTTCGAATCAGTCTATAGATCTTGGCGTCAAGCGGCGTCCATTCTCCACCAGCGGGAACCTCGTCCTCAAAGTGTGTGGGTCGAATAGCCTCATGGGCCTCTTGGGCCTGTGGCTCGGCGGCGGCCTTCTTGCTGGTCTTCTTAATACCTTTAGTGGTTGTTGTTGCGGTTGTTGCTACAAAATCGGCTCCATATTTCTCGGTAATAAGAGCCTTTGCTTCGGCCTGTGCCTCTTCGCCCAGAACCGCCTTATCTGTACGCATATAAGTGATGTAACCTGCTTCATAAAGTCGCTGAGCAATACGCATAGTATTCTTTGGAGCTGAGTGAAAGAGGGAACTGGCCGCCTGTTGGAGAGTACTTGTAATAAGTGGTGGAGGTGGGTTCTCTGTCCATGGGCGGGTACTAACCTCATTAATAGTGGCCTTGGGGGCAGTTGCAGCGGTCTCCATGTAATTACACGCATCTTCTTCGGATTCCAGATGGTCCGTCATATCTGCTTGTAGTTCCTTGGCACCACAGGACCAGAGACCTTTAATTGTCCAGCTGGTATCTGTGGTGTGTCCAGCAATCTCTTGCTCACGGTCAACAACGAAACGAAGAGCGGGGGTTTGACACCGTCCTGCGCTAAGGCCACGGGCCACATGTTTCCAGAGGAGGGGACTAATAGTGAATCCGACCATCATATCAAGCATCGCCCGAGCCTGTTGTGCATTAACCCGGTCCATATCCAGAAGACGTGGGGCCTGGATGGCCTTGGTCACTGCGCCCTTGGTGATCTCATGAAAGACCGCTCGTTTGGTGGTCGCTGGGTTCAGACCTAGCAGAAGGGCAACAGAGTAGGCGATTGCCTCACCTTCACGGTCGTCATCTGCGGCAAGAATGACCTCCTTTACTCCTGCAGCAGCGGCCCGAATAGCGGCAATAGCTTTAGCCTTGTCTTTATCAAAGACGAAGGTGGGCTCAAAATCACGGTCAATGCCGACCGCCTCCAGCTTCTCGTCAAGACCACGGATATGGCCCATAGATGCAATAACTTTGTAGCCATCTCCTAAGAAACCGGCAATCTTACCGCACTTAGCAGGGCTCTCTACAATTACGAGTGAACTCATTTGGCTTGTTTACTTGATGCAATTATATATCTCGAATATAAATCAAATTTCTGGGGCACTTATGCACTTTAAGTACTTCACTGTACTAATGACCTCTGGTTTATGCTCAGTATGCCAACGAGGAACAGACTCGGGTTTCCAACCGGCCTTTTTGGCACCTTGACAAATAAGTGCATTCCATGCACAGGTGGTTGGGTATTTATGCCGCCCAACCTCTCGCTGAGCCTCAACCTTTAGTGCGTTAATTGTATCTTGGTCAGTCAGGGTCGTTATTTTCCGAATAAGGTCTTCAAAACTACTGAAATAGATGCGACCACCATCATAATTGTACCAGTTACAGAGTGTAACGTGTTCAGATAAGAGTTGTCCGCCATAACCATCTACATTGAAGAAATAGGGGGTTTTGTTAATATTATTTGTTAATTGTGTGAGCTCGAAGAGAAAGGCGGGACTGGGAACAAAGGAGATAATATTTTGCGCCAATGCCTCATTTGCAAACCATGTATTAAATCCATCAGGTAAATGAACAATACCTTTAAAACGCTGTAGGGTTGACGTGTGGCGCCATTTTAATGACGTAACCTTAATATTAGCCGCTTTTAATAAGGCACATAGGTCAATAAATTTAGTGTTATTTTCTGAGGGTACGACAATGTAGGTATCTGCTGCCTCAGAATCTGATATATCGTCAAGTGTGTCGCAATCCATTAAATTAAACTTAATTGCTAGTTGCTCATCTGCCTCTCTACTTGGCATACACCCTAAGGGTTCCATGACTTGTCGAGTAACAAAAATTCCGACCTTATTGCACCATATACGCTCAATCTCATTTGAGGGTACAAGTGTAACCCTATCTTTTGGGACATTGCGTAGAAATTCATATAGTGTCTCGTCATTATTGGCTGTAATTCTCCTACAAATCCATACAATTATGTGGGATCTGACCTCTCGAGTGATCAACTCTCTCGAGTGTTCAGGATCGCTGACAACTATCACATCGTATTTGTCAAAAACCTCTTTGGCTTGGTTCCAAAAATCGTTCACTCGAGTGATCTCTCGAGTGGTCAAAATATCAACCTGAGCGCTTGACCGTTCTCCAACATATAAAAGATCACGAGCACAGCCAATATTATCACCTAAATAAAGTAGCTGAATAGACATCACTAATAGTTTATTGCGTCATACATTTAAGAGCTATATATAACTAATAGTAGATGACGACCCCCGGTGCGCTCTATGAGATGGTGGCTAGAGGTAATAAGGATGTCTACTTCTTCTCAAATGATCTTGAGAAGACTGAGAGCCCCTTCTCTACAAATTATAAGCCCTCTGCCCCAAGGCTAAGCGAGACCAGAACAACCACAGCAACAAATGCAGTGGATTTCGGAAAAATGGTGGAGTTTGAGATAGACCCATTTGCAGATGTTCTTAGCGACCTTTATATACAGGTACAGATGCCAACATGGCTCCCCTCATTACCTTTAGTAAATGGTGGTACCACCTACCCAGCACAAGATGCAAATTATCAGTATCATATTACCTCTGACGGTAACTCTTATGGTTGGATGCGTGGAATAGGATACTATCTGTTTGAAAAGATCCAGATTCTCCAGGACCTCATACTTTTACAAGAGATAAGTGGTGACTCGTTATGGTCTCTTGATTCGACCGCCGGTTCTAATGTTCAGTATTTTCTTGTGGCATCCCAAGCTGGAATGCATAATGGTAGTGCAAGGGAGATAGCTGCAAATGCAACTCCGCAAACCCTTAAAATACGCATTCCTTTTCCTGGTTGCCATGGGCGTCTTGACGGCGGATTTCCCTTGTGCTGCATGAAGGGACAGACCTTTAGGGTACGATTTTGGTTACGTCGTGCTGAGGTCCTCTGGGAGTCAGCAACGGCCACCACTGTCGCCCCCTGGGATGCAACCTTTACGGTGCCAACCGAGGGCGGTGATACCACTGTAACTGGCGTGGGTCGTTCTGCTTTGGGTCCCCCAACACTTTTATTGGAGAGCAGACAAACCTATTTACCTGCGGATCATGTGGAGGAGCTGAAACGGCGGCATTTGGTTATACCATTTATGCGCTACTATGATGAGACCTTTACGATAGGTGAGAACGATTATTTACCGCTGGATGGAGCGGGGGTAGCGGTTATTCAGAGGCGGATGGAGGGGCGTCATCCGATGGAGCGTTTAATGATGAATTTCAGGTTGGCGCAATGGCTCCGTGGTGGACAAATGTGGCGCTCAGGTGCAAATGACTTTTATAATAGTATTGGGTTTTTAACGGCAGGTACAGACCGTGAATATGTCTGGCCCTCATTGGTTTGGAGAGAGATAAATGGTTTAGTTAAAGATAGGCGGTTTGCAAACGGCCGATTGCAGAGTGAGCTACGCTGGTCTTTACCTGAGGGGGAGAGTTATCAACGTCAGCCAACTGGTACAGTGAACTTTACAACGGCCTATCGACCAACGCTTATTATTGATTTGAAAAATGTTCCCGTGGATCCCGAATGCGGGGGTCGCCTAACCTATTTACAGGTTTGTGGAGAGGGCTGGGGGGTTTACGAAATTAAGGAGGGTCGTGGACGCTTAATGTTCTTGGATTAATGAATAATAGTGTCATGTCCAAGGTACTTTTAGTGAGTATTGCAATAGGCGAGACCTATTTACATGAATATAATGCTCTTTTTCGCCCTTCTCATGAATTATATGCAAGACGACATGGCTATGACTTTGAGGTGATAACAGACTGGATGAAGGGGCCTTTTGTGCGTGATAGTACCTCTTTTCAAAAGATTTTGACTGCTGGTCGCTTTTCAGACTATGATTATGTTATCTTTGTTGATGCAGATATTTTAATAAATCCTGCGGCCCCTCCAATACATCTAGAGATAATGTCTGAGGGAATTGGAGTTGTTGACCAATGGGGACAGCCTGATGGCCGTCGTTTAGAGATTGCTCGGCGCCATGGATGGGAGACCTCTGCGACCGCTTATTACAAACTTGCAGGGTTCAGTATAGATACCGATAAGGTCATTAATACTGGACTTATGGTGTTCCAGCCAACGCTTCATGCAACAATTTGTAATGAGATTTATAGTAATTTTGTAGGTAATTCTGTTGGACATCGTCGTGGATTTCATTATGAGCAGTCGGCAATTGGATATGTATTGCAGAGTGAGCGTATGGTGAAATGGCTTGATAACCGCTGGAATGCAATTTGGCCGCTGCATAATGCAATAGGCAAGGACCTGCTAACATTTTGTAATGAAAACTGGTTTATTCATTTTGCAGGGGGATGCGACTGGGTTAAAGTACCTAAAATCTGGTCACAATTAAATAGTAAGTAAGTAATAGTTGTAAAATGCCTAATTGTGTAGCATGTGAGGATGTTATTAATCAGGAACGAGATGGGAATGTGTGCCTACCGTGTGGTCACACCTTCCACCCTGTCTGCTATTTGTCCAGTTATAATGATAATCAGGACGAGTTGCCCAATGATTTTATTTATACGAATAGCTGTGCTATTTGTGTTCTTGATGTAAAACAGATTATTAATGATGAGCGGACTGACTCTATTTTTACAGAGGAGCAGCGCTCAAACTACAATTACAGACGTGCGCAGATAATTTGTGCACACAATAAAATATATATTAAGCGCACTGAGACTGCAGAGTCAGCAGTGAGTGTTTTGGAGGAGCGTCACAAGCGGTCATTGAAGGGATTTGTGAAGGTGGCTCGGCGTTATGGAGCGGCACGTTGGAAGTTGGAGCGTGAGATTTTTAAGAAGCGCAAGGCAATTATTGAAGAGGCCCAGCGTATTGTTGCATTTACAATTAAGAGAATGGAGGATGAGGCCTATAATGATATTACGACGAGTGAACTTTATAGTAATTATGTTAAAAATGATAAGGAATATGTTAAGAGTCTTAACAGTTTGCAATGTATTGATCCTATTCAATATTTTAGTGATTCTGTTGCCTGGTTCCTAACAAAAAATATGTCTCTCAATCGCTATACAAGAAAGCTGGTTCGTGATGATATTTTGGCAAAGCAGTTTCCCCCACCACTCAATCGCTCAACAATTAGGAAATGTCTGCGTATTAAGGTTACTTGAGTAGATTGTTATAGGCCTCAATATGCTGCATCTTTGTTTTCTTTTGAGTCTCTTCGTCATACTTGAAGGTTAGTAGTGCAGGGAACTTATCTTTCCATGGGCTACGACGAGAATTTACTATGTCATTTGGAATCTCTGCACTACATTTATTGAGTAGCTCTGTGAGAAGAAGCAAAGCATCTGGAATTCTGGGATGAATCGCACCAGAGACGATAACCATATTCCAGAATGTGTTAATGAGTTGCTCCACCTCAGTCATAGAGTATCTTGTAACAGGGCGCATATTAATACCTGCAACTTGAATAATTTTACTATCGAGTTTGTTATTACACCAGGCCTGATTGTAATAGACCAGATAATAGGAAATCTTAATATTGAGTTTATCAAGGGCCGCTTTTTCATCTATAGGGATTGAGTCCTTCAGCTTAACTGCTTCATTATAAGCATTATATCCATCGCCAAGTAGTTTTGTAGTGTCTCTAACAGATTCAGGATTATCAATATAGTTTATAAGGTCAGCCAATGTTTTGCCGAAGGTGAGCTCGTCCACCTTTTTCACTGTCTGCTCATACTCTTTTTTCGCTGTTTCCACACTTAGTGTATTATCAAGGCGCTCTGTGAATCGGTTTGCATTCTCGGTTTCAATATGCCAACTGATTTGGTGATTACCCTTAGGGTCATATTTAGTGATACGCTGCACAATAATGGGTACAACCACCTTATAGTGCTTACTAATCTTCATAAACTCATCATTACAGTAGTTTCGCAGCCCCTCTAGCTCCTTGTAATAAGGGGCCCAGTTCTCTTCAGTGCGAACCTTTTGTGCGGGGAAATCGGCAGCGAAACGGCGGAAGATCTCTGCGCCAATGTTACCAAAGGTGTCAATCACTTCACGGATAGAGCGCTCCCGCTCCCGCCTACGCTCCTGAATGACTAGAATGCGCTCAATCTCCGCCTTGCTCATATCATTAAGGAGATACTTGACACGGTAGTCACGGTTGTCCTCTTCACGAATGTGGGCCTGATACCTGGGACCAATCACATCAAACATGTGACCAATTGCCCGGTAAATGGACTCTGCATTGTCATTCCACGTATGTTTTGGAACACCACGTGGCGGCTGAACAACAGAGGGGGGAGGAAGACCGCCGCACAACATATCACCAGCAGGGCGATTTGCCTGGCCACCGTTTGCCTGCATGTAGGCGAAGTAGTGAGGGTTGTGAATGTGTCCACTAGTAATAATACGCATAGTGTTCCAGTCAAAGGCGGTTTTGCAGCTGACACAGAACATTTGGCTGCAGCCCTCCGTCCTCATGATACCAATGCCGCATTGAGGATTGGGGCAGAACTTGGTATCTTTGGCGATTAGTTGTGCGGTGGCTAGGTCATCCTTATTACAGGTATGAGCTGCATCACGGTCCTTACCACGAACAACTAGACAATCTTTACAGGTGTAGTTCTCACAAAGGCCACATTTCCAGGCACTACTGAGGAAACCCTTACAGTTGTCGTGGGGGCAATGGCGGACAAACTCCTTGCGTTCTTTCTTCTGGGTCTCTTGTTGTGCTGTAGTTGCTACGGAATCATCTTCACCTGCCTCAAGGCGTTGAATACGGCGCATAATACTGTTATATTCAGCTTCAACATTTGCCAACTCCTTAAGAATCTTGGTTCGACGGGCATCAATTGGGGCAAGTTCCTTTCTAAGTGTACGACCTTTAGTGATACGCTCGGCGACCAGTTGTGCTTCGGGCAAATAGGCCTCTTCCCGACGCCACAGCACCTGTTGTCTATGCTCCGACCAATCACCGTTCATGAATGCATGTGACAGTGAATCATTAAGGAATGAACGGGTCCATCCGAAGTTGCAGTTCATACAGTGAGGGTCAACAATTAGGTCAAGTAGAAAGCGTTTAGTACATACGGCACATGTCTCAGTGCTACATTTGGGGCAGCAGATGGGCTTACGGAGTTGACTGGTGAAATGCTCACAGCAGATTGGGCATGTGGGCTTCGCCGCCGTCGGCGTCGTAGCACATAGCTCTTTAGGAGCTGTGGGCTTATCCTCTTCCTGCTTAATTACCTCAGTAACTGATGGTGTCTCTGCTGGTTTAGCTGTCTTCCGGACCCGCTTAATTACTGGTTGAGGTGCAATAATTTCATTAACGACCGTTGTAGGAGAGGGTTCCTCCTGAGTTTTCTTAGGACGTCCTGGGCGTTTCTTAGTCTGTACGGCGTCGGACATGGCTTGTTGTCTTTTAGAGTGGTGGATCTCGTCTCTCAATTTTTACAGCTAATGGACCGGCTCACAATTAAAATCTGCGTTAAGAATATAGAAATGGCTGACTCTGCTGCACCTGCACCTATGGAAGGATCCGCTTCTGCTTCTAAAGTAACAACTGGTGGTCGTCGCCGCCGCTCTTCTCGTCGCTCTCACCGTCGCAGCCGTCGTAATAACATGTCTATGCGCAAGAGCCGTCGTAACAATATGACTGCAATGCGCAGAAACCGCAAGAACCGTAAGAACTCTCGCAAGAACCGTCGCAACTCTCGTCGTTAAATTAACCCTCTAATATCAATACTATTGGATATGTTACTTACAGTAATACATCCATTAATATTTATAGACTTTATTATTTAGCGACGATATCTGCGAGTTCTTCTGCGACGTTTGCCACCTTGTAACCGTTCATCGGCCAAAATTGCCTCTTTATTTTTAAATAAATATTGTAAAATATGTGCTCGTTCAGTCCTTGATTTGTGAGGTAACAACAAAGCTATATTAAATCTAAGAATTACAGGATTGTTTTCTAAAAGATTGATTAGCTCTTTACGAACATTAGGTTGTAGGTGTATAAAGAGCTGCGCCCCATAAGCCTCACTATTATTTCGCTTTCGTGACTGTGTATTTCTCATCTGATTCAATGTCATATTAGGATACCATTTATCACGCCATATCTCATTTCTAATATTTGGCTCTCCTCTATGGCGCCGACTCTCAATGTTTCCAGTCGTAGTGTAACCCCTAAAGTTATTTATTCGTGGTGCAGTTGCCATTATTCTAATAGTTAAAGAGGAATTAAATACGCAGAGAATAGATGAGCTTTACTGAGTCAGCGAGACTTGCTCAATTACAGCAAACAATTAGGGCATGTACAGTCAATGATAAAATAATGAAATTACAGGCTCAGCAGCGTGTACCTTATGGTAATTCAACGGCAGCTGGATACGGAAACAGTGAATCCGGACGCATTAGCAATCTTTTATCGGCACAGAGCCCAGGTGGCTGCTGTTTTACTCCTCAACCGACTGTTGGTACTGACTGCCGACCATGTGATGTTAATCGTGTTAGTGCGACACAAACTGTACAAACGGAGGGTTCGTATCTACAGGCTGTTAAGGCAGCTGCAATTGCATGTGGGCCACAACCCTTAGAGGAACATATAAGTCCTGGTGGAATCACCGAGTCGCTGCGATTAAAGAGACTACAAGACTGCGTTCTATATGTGGATTATGCAACAAATCCGAATGCCCGTTTCCAGCAATATGAGCGCTTTTTCCCGACCCCTTGTCCCCCGGCTCCGGTTGCTAATAACCTGCCGTTGACACAGCCCCGTTTTCCTTGTGCACCAAATGTTGTTGGATTTACTTAAGCTTGGGCGATTTTTTGTTTGTAGTTAGAAGAATGAGCGTTGCTAATTATGATTCCTCAGATGTAACTCGTTACCGCAAGGCCCGTGCCCTCTATGCTTTTAAGACCGCTAATGCCGCAGCCGTTACGGCTGGTACCTCTGTTCTCCCTGAGCAGGGTCCTCCTCCCATTAATGATGTTAAGATTGATACACGTCTTGGTGCTGGTGCAGTCTACCGTGATGGGTGTGTGATTAAGGCAGGATGTGATACTGCCTGTACTGGTACTTTAACAAACTGTCAGGGTGCACCAGCCTCTACTGGCGGTGTTTAATTACAGTTATAATAGTTTGATGTATACTCATAATAGAGAAATGGGATTTTCTATATTATCGGTGCCTTCTGGATATTCACTTATTATTACTGGTCTTGCTATTGGAATCGTTTCAGTATATGTATTAATGAATTATAAGGGGTTACGGCAGCTAAGGTCACCTCAATTAATACAATTAGGTGTATTGGTTGCTATACTTGTAGGGGTCCATGGTCTTCTACATTTAGGGATGGAGAAGGTCTATGGTTATAATCCTATTAGTTCAGGGTGCGCATGTAGGGCTCCTGATGGTAAATGTATGTGCACGGCCGAAACTTGTGCCTGTAGAAAAATGGGTAAAAAATGTCCTTGTATGAGCACATAATTTGGCGGTGTGTTTGACAGCTCTGCTGTCACTAACCGAAGGAGGTGTACTGACCAAGGGCATACCAGGCAGACCCATGATAGAAGAGTGTGAAGCTCTCAATCTCACGCTTATTTGCGGCGGGGGTTGGTGTTGTACCATTAACCCAGTTAATTGTTGCAGTAGCACCGGCAATCTGAACGTTACTTGCATAATATCCGGTTGCACCTTGGACAAGATTGAGTACAACAACATAAGAGCGATTATTAACAGTTGGTAAATTGGTAATATTTGCTGTGAAGTTACCTGTAATAGATGAGTGATACCAAACAGCGGTGTCATTCCAGTTGTGTGCAATAACCCCTGTAGCCGCCGTGAGGGTTGAGAAACGCTCACCGGTCTGACTGAAATATGCTGGACCCCACACATTGTTAACAGACCCGAGTGTATATGCATGTGATGCACTTGGAACTAAATCACCTGATACCACCAATGTAGAGGTTGTGCTGAATGTTAGGGTTGTATTGTAGCCAAACGTGGTATTTGTAGGGTTATATGTCATCATTGACCCAGTTGCACCAAGTGTTGGGGCAGTTAATGCGCCTGTTGCGCCGGTTGCTCCAGTATTACCTGTAGCACCTGTTGGACCGGTATTACCAGTTGCACCAGTATTGCCAGTTGCACCAGTATTGCCAGTTTGGCCAGTTGCACCAGTATTGCCAGTTGGACCGGTATTACCAGTTGCACCAGTTGCACCAGTTGCACCCGTAGCCCCTAATGCTCCGCCTCCAGTATAGACATTTCCACTTACATGAATATCACCGGAAATACCAATGCCGCCATCAAGGATTAGAGCCCCACCGGTTGCACCAAAAGAGGGAGTTGTGTTCTTAATATGGAGATTAAACCCTGAGTTAACAACAACCGTTGATAGGTTGGCCGTAATGGGAAAATAGATACTATTAGACATTATTCTAATAGTATTTATTGTTTTATATAAAAATAACTGCGCTTATCCAAATGAGGCATATTGACCAATTACTCTCCAGCCACCGCCAAGTCTATAAAGTGTTAAACTCTCAATTTCAAACTTATTGGCAGTAGCTGTTGGTGTTATACCGCTTAACCAACTTACGGTTGCAGTTGTTCCATCAATCTGAACATTACTTGCATAATAGCCTGTTGCCCCTTGCTGAATATTTAGTACAATTACGTATGCACGTTCATTTGTTGTAGGTAAATTTGTAACATTTGCTGTAAAATTAGCTGTGGGTGTACTGTGATACCAGACATTGCCAATATTGTAGTTATGTACATTTACACCCGTTGTATTTGTGAAAGAGCTGAGGACATCGGTACTCTGAGCGGCATAGGTTATCTCTTTGTTGGTCGGGTCGTAATAAAGACCGTAAGGATTTCCTGCATTACGCACGGGGTTTACATATAGGGATGATGATGATATGGTGTTCTGCGCTGAGCCAGATGCACTCAAAACAATTGTATTTGTTGATTGATTTGCTTGACCTGCTAGATAACCAATAGCGATTGCATTTGAAGATTGGTTGTTTGAACCTGCACCGTAACCTATAGCGATTGATTGAGTCCCCTGGAAATTTCTACCTGCCTGTGGTGCAATAGCAACCGCATTTGCTCCTTGATTACTATAACCAGCAAATGTACCTATTGCCATGCCTCCAGCCCCCTGGAGCCAGTATCCTGCAGCATTACCAACGCCAAATCCATCTGCACCCTGACCATTAAAGCCTGAATTTACGCCAAGTGCAACTGCGTTTAGGCCTTGATTAGAAAAACCGGCTCCACTGCCAACAGCAGTTGCAAAGTTAGCTTGTCCAAAAAACCCAGTGGTAAATCCTATTGCAGTGGTATTACGACCTTGATTTGTGTATGCAGCCTGTACTCCAACAGCGACTGAGTTACTTAATTGATTGTTGCTTCCTGCTTGATATCCCACTGCCACAGAGAAATTCCCTTGTCCTGAAACCCCTGCATGTGAACCAATACGAATATTGCTTGTACCTACCACCCAGGCATTCGATGTTGAATTCCATAGAATGTAATCGCCACTAATTGTACCAGTTACTCCAACAGTACCTGTAGCACCTGTAGCACCTGTATTACCAGTAGCACCTGTATTACCAGTAGCACCTGTTGACCCAGTAACACCTGTATTACCAGTAGCACCTGTTGACCCAGTAACACCTGTAGCACCTGTAGCACCTGTAGCACCTGTAGCACCTGTTTGACCTGTAGCACCTGTAGCACCTGTAGCACCTGTATTGCCAGTAGCCCCTGTAGGACCTGTTGTACCACTGTTACCTTTTATTAATGGCCGTGATGCAGCAGCATATCCTGCATTACTCATAGTTCCACTTATACCTGTCCAAGTTATACCATCATAACTGTATGCCGATGTGAAGGTACCTATCCCAGTTGCAATAAAAGAGGTGCCGTTCCATGTAATAGCTCTACAACTGGTTGTAAATACTGACGAAGTTATATTTGACCAGTTTACCAAGTCGGTGCTGTAAGCGATTTTAGTACCAGCTCCACCATCTCCACCAACCACATATCTTGAACCATTAAAGCTAATTGCAAATCCTCTTGTTATTGCTGGTGCTGAGACAATGGTTTGATTTGTCCAGGTAATACCATTACTGCTTGTTTGAACAACTAGACCTGCTCCCCCTCCAACTGCAACAAATCTATTATTTATATCATCCCAAATAACTGCATACATATCTGCTGTTAGAGTAGAGGCAACCGTCCATGTACTGCCACTATTTGTACTGTAAATAATATTGTATCCAGAAGTATTAAATGCGAGAGCACCAACAATTGTATCTCTTCCGTTTGTAGCAAGACCCCTAATCTGAGCACCTGTTCCTAAATTTGTAGGTCCCGTTATAGCGGTCCATGTGGTTCCATTGGAGCTTGATGCTAGTTTATTATTTACATTACCTGCCCCCGTTGGGAAAACACCACCACCTGCATACCATACACCATTAAGGAATGTTGTTGCTGCGACAAAATCACTTATAACAGAGCTACTTGCTGTTGGTATCCAGCTCGTACCGTTAGAGCTATAACCGAGAACTATACGTGTCCCTGCATTTGACCCGAAGCCACCTGCAATCCACTGTAAGCCATTTGTCGCTAATGACCATACAATTGAATTTGAGCCGAATATATCAGTAGGTATCGGTGCTTCATACGTAAGGCCATTTAATGTTAAAAATAGGTCTGTACTACCTCCATCTCCACCAATATAGGTGATAATAGAGTTTGGTGAGTAGGCACCAGTAGCACCAGTAGCACCAGTAGCACCTGTTTGGCCTGTTGCACCTGTATTACCTGTTGCACCTGTTTGGCCAGTAGCACCTGTTAAGCCAGTAGCACCTGTCTCACCTGTAGCACCTGTATTACCAGTAGCACCTGTATTACCAGTAGCACCTGTTAAGCCAGTAGCACCTGTCTCACCTGTAGCACCCGTTGGTCCTGCGATACCTGAACGATAATAAACCTCTTTAGTTGTACTATTATAGCCCATATACCATGTCAAATCATCAGGTGCTTCACGGATAGGATTAATATAAAGTGCACCAGAGCTGATGCCTGTTACAGTTGTTGTTGGCGTTGCATTAATAACAATTGTTTGTGTTGATTGTAAATTGCTTCCTGCGGCGTATCCGATTGCAATACAATGGCTTTGCTGATTGTATCCAGCATATGTACCTAGTGCTACAGAATTATTACTTTGTTCACGAGCCGCCCGATAGCCAATAGCAACTGAATTACTACCCTGTGGATATGAAAAACCAGCTACTTCCCTACCTATAGCAATTGCATTTTGACCTTGAGATCTCGCACCTGCAAAATATCCAATTGCAATTGCACTATTGTTTTGCTGTTCATATGCTGCATATCCACCAATAGCAATAGCAGCGAAGGATTGATTTGTCTCTCCTGCTGCTTCACCTATTGCAACTGATTCAAAGCTCTGATTTAGTCTTCCTGCACCTGTACCAATAGCAACTGAATATTCTCTCTGTCCCTGGTTACCAGCCCTCCAACCAATAGCAACAGATTCATTGCGCTGATTGAGAGCTCCTGCCTGTGCACCAACAGCAACAGAATACTCACGTTGACTACTAATACCCGCTAAATATCCAAGAGCAACTGATTCGGTTTGCTGACTACTAACACCAGCCTGATAACCAATAGCAAGTGAATTACTGTTTTGCTGGTAGGACCCCGCCTTATATCCTACTGCAAGTGAATTTTGCCCTTGAGTATTTGACCCTGCTTCAGAGCCGATTGCAATCGCTGAATCAAACTGGTTTGAGCGACCTGCATTCCATCCTATTGCAATCGCATTCGTACTTTGATTTTGACTACCAGCGGAATATCCCAACGCAATAGCCTGTGATTTTTGATAATAATAACCTGCCTGTGCACCTAGTGCAATAGAATTTGTTTCTTGGTTTAGATAACCGGCTCCAACACCAATCGCAACATTTTCAGCACCCTGGTTATTATACCCTGAATTTGCACCAATTGCGACAGATGAATTTGACTGATTCTGAACAGCGGAATTATATCCAATAGCAATTGATTCATAACCCTGATTATTTGTCCCTGCCCTATCACCAATAGCAATTGCATCTGATTGCTGATTACTATTTCCTGCTCCTGTACCTATTGCAACTGACCATGGTTCTTGATTAAAACTTCCTGCAGTATAACCAATTGCAACTGATTCTCTACCCTGATTTGACTGCCCTGCAGTATTTCCCAATGCCACAGCATACCTACCTTGGCTCTTTTGACCAGCCTCAGCCCCTATAGCAATTCCATAGACCCCCTGCATTGTAGACCCTGCATTCTGACCAATATGAATCTTCTCAGAACCAACATCCCAGTCTGCCGTTGCATCATTCCAGAAAATATAGTCACTGTAATAGGTTCCTGTTACGCCAACAGTACCCGTAGGTCCAGTTGCCCCAGCCTTAATCAAATATGTCAAATTCGGTGCTAAAACGGCATATCCACTTGTCAGGTCTGCGGTCCCCAATCCAAACCACGTTATACCATCATAACTGTATGCAATACTATTAGTGCCATCGCCAGCAGCAACAAAAGCAGCCGCATTCCATGCGATCGAGTAGGTGGCATTCGAGAAGATGGCACTTGGAAGGTCTGCCATAGTCCAGTTAGCAAAATCCGTTGAATATGCAAGAACACCGTCTTTGTGACCCCCTCCAGCTCCACCAATCACCCAGACATTATCATTATAGTCAGCCGAGGTGATATGTGACCAGTAGAACCCTGCACTACCAATAACAGTATATGCAACATTTGTCCAGGTAATACCATCAGAGCTCGTCATAATAGCAGGTGTACCAGAGTTTGAACCAAATGCATACCAGGCACCGTTTTTGAAGAGTATTTTGTAACAGGCATTCATATTGGCCGATGTAGTTGCAGTTGTCCAGGTGACTCCGTTGTCAGTACTGTAAATAATACAGTCTGCTGCGGCGATTTTTGCCATACCAGCAACGACGGTTGTTAATCCATTAGAGGCCACGGTACGTATATCAACATCAATATCCGTATATGAGGTCGCAGGACCAGTGTTTATTGAGGTCCAGTTAATGGCATCCGAGCTATATGCAATACGTTTACCAGTACCACTAATACCTCCACCTACTGCAATCCACCGGCTACCGGTCCAGGTCACTGAATATACAGTTGCGGTTGCCGTTGTTGGGGAGGAGTTTATAATTGTATTAGGGAGCGTAACCCATGTGTAACCATCATAACTGTAAGCCATATTTGTAGTTGTGCCAAGACCGCCAATTACAAACATCGCCCCATTATAGCCAATGGCCCACGTTGCCGATGTGACTCCACCAAATACATTAACAACAGCTGCCGGTACATAGTTAATACCATTATAACTTGCGTAAAGGTCTGCTGTGCCAGACCCAACACCACCTGCAAGGATTTTTAGGGTTTGTTGGCCAATTGGTCCGGTTGCGCCCGTTGGGCCAGTAGGTCCCGTGGGTCCTGTAGCCCCTGTGGGTCCTGGTGGAAAGTTTCCGAAGCTTGTACTTAAGACATTAACAGCGGTACTGACTGTACTAATTGTTTGTGATAGATCCGATAGATTTGGAATAAAATCCAATGCGTAACTGACAGGTAACATGTAAGACTTAGCACTGCTAACTGCAAGAACACTACCGTTATTTGGGACCTGATTTCTGGCGTTCCGAATAGAGATGTCACTCAAGCGAATGACATCTATTTCATTAAATTTCTTTGGAAATGCTGACATACTCTACTTGGGTCGGGGGTTTTTCTAAGACATAATTAGAGTCATGAGCGACAATAATAATAGCAATGATAACAATAATAACGGTGGTAATAACGGTGGCAATAATAATATCAATGATAATGGTGGAGGTGGTGGGGCTGGTGGTGAAAGTAATATAAATAAAGTGAAATTTAGTAATATACGAAGAACACGCAAATTTAATATACCTTATCCAAGCAATTTGAATAATGCTAATGAAGAAATAACGAATAATGTACGTGCATTTTATGAAAGTCTACCAGCCAATGTCGCTAAAAGAATGAGGCCTGTTAAACCAAAAACAAAAAAAGGGTCTAAGTTTCTCAAGGCTCATTTAAATAATCTCATTTTAAGTGGAAAACTAACTACAAAAAATCAGGTATTTTCTGAAATGGTGAAATATAAGACAAGCGCTGCTAAAACTATAAGGTTAATGCAACTAATCCGGCGTATTGAGCACAATTCCGGTAAAACTATTACGGATTTGGATAGTATTCTAACTACGTTAATTATAGATCCAGATATTGTTTCGCCAGAGGAATCTACGTTATTATTTACTTTAGATAAACCGACATTACAGCATGTATTAAATAAACTTAGAGAGAGCAACAGACAAGAATCCTATGCACATGAGTTTGCCCAAAATGTTGCGAGTAATCCTGTTAATGAAGTACCTGACGAAAATGTCAATACTTTTATGAAGAGTAAACTTGCCAATAAAATTGGGAGTATGACCAATGTCAATAAGGTCAAGTACTATACAAGAAAACAGGGTAAGTATTTCGGTAAAGGGGGTGGTATACGTGGCTTACCTGGTATTCTGAAGGCTCCAGGTGCCCCTCAGACCTCGGAATATCCCCTTATGATATCAAATAATGTAATAGCAGAAACATATCGCAAACCACGGATGTCAAATCTTAATCATCCAACTAACCCACAGTTGTATGCACCAAATGTAAATCAGGCGATTTTAAATTATCATGCGTATATTCGTGACCCCTCCAATCCTTACAAGCCTGGTGAATTAGAAAATTCACGGGGACAATCACCTATGACAATGACTAAAGGTGAAGGCCCAAGAACTAAGGCTTTTCGTAGACAATTACTTAATCTAGGAATTACTGGCGATGAAATGGAGAATGCGATAAGATTATACAAAGCCCGTTTTTCGCAACAGGCTCATATGATGGGCAATATTAGAAATGTTCAGGAGAGGACAGGTAAGATAGCGTATGGTGAAAATAATATTGGCGATATGGTTGGCACGGCGCTTGACTATGACAATGTGTTGGACCCCAGAGTTGTAAATCGGCTACTTAGTGTTGAAAACGAGGAATTAAATAATGTTAAGGGTAAATTATCAGAGAAAAAACTTAAGGAAATAATTGACAATGTTTTTGCAACATATTACAGCAGAATTAATGTGGCGAATACTAATACAGAAGAGATAATTAGGGATAAGTTTATAATGTTAATACATGGTCTTGACCCAGATGTTCAAAATTGGCTAATGCAGCGCTTTAATGCCATACATCCTCCACTTGTTTAATAAATTACAGGTATTGGCTCACCAAGATAGGCGTGACGCCCAATCCATTTGATTGTCCAGGCCTCTACCTGTACACCGGCAGCGGCTGCTCTAGAGACAGCCTCTCTATACACCATATCACGTTTACTAATTGTTAGGCGATCAACATCGGTGCGCATTGTTAAGTATAACATTACGCATCGTGCCTCTGCGGTAAGACCATTAAGGTGTTCAATGTGTTTAAGAGCTCTTGGGCTAATGATACCATTCTTAGGGTTATTACCATGAGGGAAGATGGCGGTGGGTTTAGCGCCCTCGGGGACACTCTCGAGTGCCTTCACTCGAGATCGAGGCAGTTCATCCACCAGGTCGGCAATAGGAGCGGATTTCACTTCGATATAGACCTTTTGTTTTATTTTAGGGTCTTCTCGAGATCGTGCTCGAGCACCAAAATCAAATCTCGAGTCACCAACTGTCACTTCACTTTTAATTTTCTTTAGTCCTGGAATTACCAACCAGCTCTCGAGTAGTGCTCGAGCAACAGCATTTGCAACCTGAGGGTGTATACAAATAATCTCGTTATCCTGCTCAGCATGATAAATAGTATATTTACTAATGGTATTACTGCCTGTCGTGGGCATGACCCATACAATTTGACCAGGAGCAACATAACCATTACAACCCAGTGCTGGGCTATGAGCAACTGACGGCTCTTGCTCACCCTCTATGAGAACATCGGCAAGATACGGACTTTTATTGTATGTGCTCGGTCTAGCGACCACTGTGGCTCTAAGTAAATCTTTAGGAAGTGAGTACAACAACATTCGTGTTTGGCTTACTCGCCGTCTTTATGCCCCATTGGCACTCATTTTTACTCTAGCTTGAGGTCAACATGTAGGCCCCTGCTAATTCGACGCAGTTGCTCATGGTTAGGTACAATTGCTCCACTTTCAACACCCTTAATGGTATTACGGGGAAGGTTGCACTGGGCATCGGCCATCACCTGGGTAAGCTGCGCCTCCATACGAGCATGAACCAACTTGTCACGACTCTCCTTGGTCAAATGCTTGGGCTTCAGATTGCCCTCCTCAGCTCGGCGCTCAATTGCGGCGGCCTGTCTGGCCTGATCAGCCCCCTGTACCTGAACAGTGGGCAGTTTACTAGTGGTTGTAACGGGCTTATTGCGACGGTGAATTGTAACTGGTGTCCAATCTTGCTCTGACATCTTAACTGTTAGTGTCTGTTCAACCGGCTTTAACTAATGTTTTCTGGACCGCTTAGCCTTGCGATTCTTTGTACGCCTGGTCTTTCTGCGGCCACCATAACTACGATTAGAGTTGTTCTCATTCTCGTTTGTGCTAACATTGTTTGGCTCTGGATAGGAGGTGTCAATTATTCCCTTAGAGGGTTTATACATACCTGCCCATTTCCCCATGGTCCACTTTCCATCTTTCTTAACGGCATTCCAGGCCTCACCACGGCCACTAACATAATATAGCTTACCCTTAATTCGTTGGGGATTTAGAGTATTATTATACTCTCTACTATTGCTATTAGTTTCGTTGCTTTCATCCACCTGGGCTAAAATCTCCTTCATAAGTGCTGAACGCTCACCTGAAGAATTATTCGAGGAGCCATTCGATTTATTGTTGTTGTTATTATTGTTATTATTGTTATTATTGTTATTATTGTTATTATTGTTATTATTGTTATTATTGTTATTATTGTTATTATTGTTATTATTGTTATTATTGTTATTATTGTTATTATTATTATTGTTATTATTATTATTGTTATTATTATTATTGTTATTATTATTATTATTGTTATTATTATTGTTATTGTTGTTATTATAGTTATTATTATTTTCGTTATTGTTGTTACTCTTTTTGCCCAAGCGATTGTAATTATTTAAATTATTCCAATTTATATTATTAATATTATTATTATTACCATTATTACCCTTAGAGTTTGAGCGCTTAGTATTTGTTTTTGTTGTAGGTAGTCCAAAATTCTCTCCAGAACTGCTATTTGAACCACTACTGTTAGAGTTACTGCGATTAGAATTACTATTAGTAGTTTCACTAGGCACTAAACCCAAAACCCTATTTGCATTGGCAGACTTGGGTCTAACAGGTTTCAAAGCATTTTTAGGGATATTAAATGGAGGAGAAACACCGTTATTACTATTAAGGTTATATCCACTATTATTAATGGTTCTATCAGATAATGGACTATTAGAGTTGATTAGCGGCCTATCGAATGCCTCAGCGGGGGCAGCAGGTTTGAAAAAGTTTGTTACCGTATTTAAAAGTGACGGCGACTCCTCCTCATTAGGTGGAGCAATGATAGAGGTGTCGGAGTTGTAACGGTCAATCTCCTCCTTCAACCGTTTTGTAATATCAGTCATCTCATCATAAACCCCTTTAATGACTGAAATGTTAACTCCACTATTACGAGACATACCTACTAAAAGCAACGTAAATATTTATACGCAAAAAAATTTGATACACTTATGCCTATTCTAGTAAAGGTAAGCCAACACAACTTTCAAGCCAAAAATGTCAGTTGATGTTATTCAAGCCACAATGCCAGAGGAGGAACGTCTCTGCTATATCTGCTGTGAGCCGGATTCCCAGGAGAATCCGATTCTGACAGAGACCCCGTGCCTCTGCAAGACGATGGACATTCATTCCAAGTGCTACAAGCAGTTGCGCAAGACGCTCGGTTCCAGCTGCAAAGCCTGTAAGACGGAGTACCATTGGTGTCCTCCGTTGGCCAGTAACCAGCGGAAGGTCATGGCCACAGAGATGGGCCTGGAGTACATGACCATCTACGAGGTGGATGCCAAGGGGCGGCCCCACGGGCGCACGGAGACTGTGCGCCTCTCCACAGGGACTTTGCCCCTACCCGAAAGGGTCTACTGCTACCAGTGCTACTGCTATCACGATGGATTCAAGGAGGAGGCACCCGGTATCAAGAGCCTCATCTCCGTCGGCCAGTACCTTGAGGGTAAGCGGCACGGGACCTGGAAGCAGTGGCCCACCACCTGCCCAGATGACACCATCAGCCCTGACTCACTCCAAGACCCCTGGATCACACTCAACTACGACCACGGGGTCCCCAATGGGCCTGTGAAGCTCTTCTACTCTATTGAAAAGTGGCTCTATACTGACACCTTTACGCTGGTTGACGGGATAGTGCAAGGGGAGCGGGTCATCAAAATCGGGGACTCGTGGGCCCCTCACTATGAGTTGGTGTGCAACTACGTTGATGGACAACTCCACGGGTGCCTGACCGTGAAGGTAAAGACCGAACTGGAGGACGGCAATTACATGCGGGTCACAAAACAGGAGTACCACAAGGGCGAGGTGAAGGGAAATCGCATCACGTACATGCACCCGCTGTTTGGGCGGGACCGTCGCCCCATCCTGCACAGCGTCATCGGGGTTAAGGGGGGGCACCTTCACGGCCCCCTTGCCATCTACTACCCGAGTCACAGCCGCCGCCTCTACTGCGTCGCAAACTACCAGAACGGAATCCTCAAGGGGCGTTTCCGTCGGTGGAACGAGCGGGGTGAGCTCGTCATGAGCCACAACTTCACGGGCGAGGAGTACTATGAAGCGGAGCAGGAGTATGAGGAGCTCATGGAGCAGATGGAGACCGACCTCTTGATGACCAGTTACGAGGTCTCAACGCTCAATGCCCACATTAAGTGTGCCGCCGACCCCGAGCACGAGTCGGGCCTCTCCAACCCCCACTATAGTCACTTTGAGGAGACGGGGTTGCTGGTACAGATGTACAGCGGCAACTCTGCGCTTAGTGGCCTCAAGTTCTTTGATGGCTACTTCTCCTCCCTGACTAGAGATGATTACTATGAGGAGGGCTACAACGGTTGGGATGACTATGATGAAGACCGCTACTCCTACAGAACTGAGTGGACCGATGACTACAGAGGGCGCTGGTAAAAAAAAAAAATAAAAAATATACTGTATTCTCTATTTAATTTCCTAAATGTTCTATTTATTTTCTTGTACTACGACGGCGGCGACGGACCCTTTTAGTGCTACGCCGCCTACGACGACGACCACCAATTGGCTGTGGCTGAATAATATTTATATTCATCATATTATTATTCATATTATCGTCCTGAAAATGTTGCGCCACTCGTTGACGTAATTGTTCAAATGTAAGGTGGTATTCATTTAATATAGCTCTCTGCTCAGGATCCTCACGCATAAGCATTAATTCAATAATGGGCCTCTCCATTGCCAGTTGTAAACCCGCTTGGTCCATAGGCCGGATTGAAACATAATAGAGTTGGTTACCGTTCGCATCAAATTCATCAATCCTATGAACCGCAATCTTTTTATCAGTGTCCTGAACTAATCCATTTTCATTAAGGTTTTCAAGAATCTCACGTATCTCAAACTCTGGATACTGCTCCCTAAAATTAGCTTCTCCTAATTTATCCATCATTGTGTTAAAAGATAACTTGCTGTTATTATTTTCGTCCCTTATATAACGAATTCTACCTGGCGCTTGATAGGCAATTTGATAAAGCATATATAATTATAGGATATTTTATTTGCAGCCTAGCGCCGTCTGGTTTTTCTACCACCTTTTTTTATACTTTTCCTAACAGGTGCAATTATTGATGACAAGGCCTGTGTTAGTTTGTCAACATTTGACGATGGTGTCCCTATTTTGTTACCCTTAGAGAACACATAGCTTGGTACACGTTCTATGTTAACAATGTACCCAGAATCGTTATTAGCGTTATTTTTAATGTGTAAATGTTGCCATAATGTATTATTATATATCGGGTCAGTCCCCATATGGAATGATATATGAGCAACTTTTGTGTGCTTGGCACCACCAGCCCCTCCACCAGCATGTATTTTATATGCCTCAAGATACACGGCATCTGAAGTATGTTTTACCTGTAGGTGTATAGACTTATCACCCATTGCTTTTCTTATTGTAGGAATCTGCTCTTCTATAATAGCAGATAATTCCTCAGGACTAAGCTCCTGAATAAAATCTAGAAGACTGCTGGGAAGAATTCCACGGCGTTTTGCATTTATAACCCCTGGCTTTGTATATTTGGAACGCTTGAGAGTTTGCCCTCTACCTACTGTCATCCACTCATTACCTGCATTCTCTAATTGCAACATCGCCCTCAAATCGCCTGTTGATAAATCTGGAAACTGCTCTCTAAAATCCCTAATTACTGCAGTTAATGCACTAATATTGTTTGCAGATGGCCTCTTGGGTACCGATGAGTTTGAAGAGGTTGAGGACTGTGGTGAGGGCATGGAGGGGGCTGATGGTGGGGCTGGTGGTGGGGCTGGTGGTGTCGATGGCTCTCTTATTGCCAACCTTTCAGCTGCGGATGATACATTAGTTAAAAGGTTAGCGTTTCCAATAGCATTATTAGGCGCTGTCTCTATAGGTACAACTGGGCCCTCATTAATGAGTTGCCCTGTAGGCAATGGTTTAGTTTTCTTAGCCTTTTTTGTCCTACCACGTGACGAATGAGAGGTAACCACCGCCCTCCCCTCTTCTAAAAGCTCAGTGGCATAATTGTTTGATGACTTTTTATTGAGACTTAACTTGGGAGGTGCATTAACAGGTGCATTAACAGGTGCATTAACAGGTGCATTAACAGGTGGGCTGTTAGTGAGTGGTGGTGGTGCTACTGGCACGAATCCTGGAGGGGGTTCAGGGCCAAAAACCGTTGGTTTGGGAGGAGCTAGCCAACTTTCGTAAACCGTAATAATGTTAGATAAATTTACACGCAGTGAATTTTTAAATAATATCATTATAAATATCGACATAAAATCAAATCCACCAGCTAAAATACGATCCTCTTCTGCAAATTTTACATTCATCATAAAGTCAAATAAATATGAAACTGCATTTTTAAAAACATATTTAAAATGTTGAATAACATTATCATTTGCACTAATTGAAGTGAGTTGTGGTACAACCTCTTTATTTATGAAGTTATCTATAAATTGAATAACATATTTTTTATCTATTATAGCTGCACTCATAATAATAGTGCTAAGTTCAGCCAAATATTTCTCAGGGTCCAGTGGCGAGGAAGCAATATGTATCAACATCATAGTCACAGATCTCAAAAGAGATTGATATTCATCTTCTTTAATCTTATTTTCAATTAGCGCTAACTGATAAATCGGCTCAAAAATCTTATATAATGTAGGTTCATCATAATATGTACGGATAGCTGAAGTTGTTGGTATCATAGAATCAATAATTTTTAAAATAGCACGGGTTTTGACTGAATTAACAAATTGTCTTTTTTTCTCAGCTTCCGCTGCATTTGCAGTCCTTCTCCGTTCAGCTTCCGCTGCATTTGCTGCTCTACGAGCAGCCTTCTCCTCTTTTTCCCTTTTCTCCTTAGCAGCCTTTTCAGCAGCTAGTCGTTTCTTTTCCTCCTCCTTCTCTTTTCTACCCATGCTCTACAATTATTGTAGATTTATTTTAATGCTATAACTAGTGATAGAAAAAAAGAGAATTACCGGGGTATATGATGTTTTTATTAGAAGTTTGAAGGTATTAGCCGATGGTTTATTAATGTGCACTCTTAGTACCGTGCCAGATACTAATTATAACACGGTTCTCTCGGTCGTCAATGAAGGCTTGCCAATTGTTCTTCTTTTTGGAGCGACTAGCATCTGCTTCATCTGAAAGGCCAATTGTTGTTGGTGTGTTTGTCTCAGCTTTACGAACAATGTCCAAAACATATTTTTTGTAAGTAGTATCACTGGCTGCAACGGCAAACTGGTACAGCTCATACTCCATCAGGTTCTGGTATACCCTCTTCAAATCAGGTACAATCTTCTTAAAACGCTGAAACTGTACACGCAATTTCTCAATCAGAAGCTCTCCACGACTCTTAGAGGCAATGAGCTCCTGAATAAACTCTTCGGGGAAGTGAAGGACAATAGGGACGGTCATGCGTCCATCAACAGGACTAAGGGTAGCTGGATCAATCAGATGTGAAAGGGGGACTGCACGGCTCTCCTCCAGTTTTGCAGCAACCTCACCGTCAATCTTCTTAGTACCCAACCCCGTCATTTTACCGCTGATGTCATCACCATCAATGCCATCAATGATGATATTCCCTCCAGGGGTTTCAATGAGCTTACCTTCAATATCACGCCAGACCTCAATGTAGGTCTCAACCGCCTCAATATTACCAAAGATGTAGAGGTCACTGTTCTTGTTGTACCCACAGGCACGACCGAGGAAACTCTGAAGTGCGGTGTCATGCTTCTGGAACTGAGAGTAGGAGTCATAGAGGATCCCTACATGTTTGGTGTCCATTGTCTTAGCTGCATAGAACATGTTCTTAATCATGATGAAGTGGAGAGTGTCAGGCTCAGTGGATAGTAGCTCGTTGATATCCTCCATCTTCGTGCTAGTACTTGATCCATCCGCTTGTTTTGTTCTATCAGGGCGAGGTGATTTGCTGTCCCACTCAGTGATAACGGGACTGAACTCAGCAAACATTGCCTCAATGTGACGCTTGATTATTGAGGACCGGTCAACCCCTTTAGTACTACCATTAGCACGGATGATAATGTACTTTTTATGGAGTTGAGGGCTACTCTTAATGAAGGTCTTGAACTCGGTCATATGGGTCTCATTTGCAAGGTCCTTAGCTGCTATGATTCGGCCCATCTCATAGAGTCGCTGAACAGAGAGATATTCAGGGCTGTTCATGAGATAGACGGATCCTGCGCCACGCTTGACCTTATAGGCTGCAATCACTGCTGCTGGATCAGTTGCACTCACTGTTAGGAACTTGATATTGTTCTCTAGAAAGAGACCTCCACATAGACTATTAACCAAGTCAAACACCTCCTTGAATGGGCGATTGTTCTTAGCTGCAGCAATATGAGACTCATCCATAACAATTAGGGTGTTCTTCAGACTGCCCTCTCGGCTATAAAGCTTCCTAAGTGTAGGTCCAATCTTCTTGAGAGTACCGCTATGCTTGATGTTTTCACGGACCTCCCAGATGAGTCGCTCCATGGTCTGCTTAACCCAGGCAGTATCACTCATCCCTGTGGTGACGAAGATGCTGTGCTCAGGGATCTGACAACCTTTAGGATTGGCTTTGATGAGACGGATAAGGGTGTTGATTACACCGGTCTTACCTGACTGCATCTCAGCACTAAGGTGGATCCAGGCCTTCTTGTCCTCAATAATAAACATCTTGTAGAAGATCTGGAGCGCAGCGAGTTCTTGTGCTGGATAGTACTGCATCAGCTCGGGGTCTTCATCAGGACGCCACCCTAGAGGACGCTCAAAGGGTACTACATTGAATCCAGCAGCTACAATTAGTGACCTGTAGTAAGTAATCTCATAGTCAACTAGTGCATTGAACTCGTCTATGGCTTGTCTTCGTTGCATCTCTTCAGTATACTGGCGAGGTGGAACAATGTCGTTCAGGGTTTGCTTGAACTTCTTAGGAGGCACGGGAGTGTCAGACATAATGGCTTGAATGTTTGGCTTATAAAAAAAAGAGCAAACCGGTTCTTGGTCAGTTTTTTTGGTTTGAGGTCTTTTTTGTTTGGTTGTCGTGCTCAGTCGCTCTTCGTCACTCTGAAGCTCCAGCACTCACAGTTGCTGTGGGAGCTGCCGAAGAAGAGGAGGAGGTCGTCGGCCTCGGGGATGGTGGTGACCTCCTCTATGGGGTAGTTACCAGGGCCGAGACCCCCCATGAAGGTCTGGTATCTAGGGAGGATGTACTCCCACATCCGGCCCCTGATGGCGACCATCTGCTCCTTGACATGGAGCAGTGCCTCGCTAAAGGTAGCGAAGGTTTGGGGGTCGTAGTCGGTGCCGTCACCGAACTGGGTCATGCGGTACTTGACAGTGTATGGCATATTGGCTTGGCTTGTGGCTTGTTGTGAAACCTACCCTTAGTGTTCGGCAAGGAATTGCTTCAAGTTTTTAAGTATGTACTATATCACTATACATATAGGGATATAGTACATAGATGTGATATTATGTAAAAAAACCAACGTCCTTGCGGACCTTTTTGTTTGGTTTTTGGCGTTTTCCCTTTTTTCTTTGGTTTTGAGGATATCGCTATGCACATTATTACTTTCAGTCTGTTTAGATGTTCTCAATGTCCGCCTCAGTCAACTCGGTGGCGGTCTTTACAACAGGGGCTGGGGCGGCCTCCTCAACCACCTCCTCAGGAGCCTCAGCGGCCGCAAGGGCCGCCATGTACTCCTCATAGGTGAGGGGGGCGGGGCCAATCTTCCCACGACCTGGGCGCTCGGTAGGTGCGGCGTCCGCCTCTTCCGCACCATACTCTGGGAGGTCGTTCCAGTCAAACACATCGTACTGACCTGCACCGCCGCCGACTGCACGGCCCTCGTCCATACCACGGAAGAGGCCGTCCTTCAGAGCCCCTGAGGACTTGAGAGAGGCCGTTTCCTTGGCGCTGAGGATAGCGGTGATGAGGTAGTGGCGCTTGTACGCTGTGGATGACCCGTCTAGACGCTCAACGACACAGATGTCGTCGGGCATACAAGGAGAGCCTCGCTTGCGGCATAGAACGCCACGGAGGGTTGCGAGGCCCTTCTTCCCCTTCTCGTGCATCACCTCGTACTTGCCGAAGCCGAGGGGCTTGACAATACGGGCGTAGGTGCACTCGTCGGGGTTCTCTAAAGCTGCTTGGACCTGCTCAGCGTTCTTCCGCTGGGCTCGGAGGTCCTTGCGACCCATCGGCTTTGCAGCCGCCTGGGCCTTCTTTGACCCGGCCTTCTTCTGGCCAGGTTGATTGTGCTGGGGCATGTTGAGGGCTTGGTTGGCTTGTCTGAACTGTAACGTGGACTGCTGTAAGGCTGGTCACACGGGGTTCAGGGGGGGCTTGGGGGGCTTGTGGCTTTACTGATTCACAGTGTACCCTCTACCATAGCAAAAAGGCATAATTCAATTTTTTTTTGCACTTGAGCTAGAGAGGTATAGCACCCATAGAGGCTCTAGCTCAAGTGTAAAAAAAAATTGAATAAGGGGTTAGGCCATAGTTGGTTGGTAGAGCAGTAAGGCATAGACCACTGCAGGGACACGACAAAGCTAATGGATGGTCGTGACCGGATGCTGCGGAACGGTGCTTCTTGGGGAAACCCAAGGGACACACATGGATTGGGGCAGCACCCAAAACAGGTTGTCAGACCATAACGAACTGAACGGAGGTACCAATTGGATAACCCCTCCCCCGCTAAGGGGGCGGCTTATACCAGCGTTGGCAGGGTATCACGGAGTGCAGCGAGAGTGGGGCTGCGATGAAGGAAGAGGGGCGAGGTGCAACGCTAAGGTGAATGGTCGTGTGGCAACGCATGGCTGTTCAGTGACAGCGAGGTGGGACCTTGACCGTTGTATTGCGTAGGAGGAGGCATGCAACTGGCCCATACTGGTGGGCCAACCAAATACTAATCAGGCATTCACAGTAGGCAAATGTGAAGTAGGCTTCCTTTGGGCCGAATATAACAGGGGCGGAGGTGCTATAAGCTAACCATGCTTCAGTTTACAACTGATAGCTAGGAGGGGCAGGTGAGCATCACGAAGTGCAGCGAGAGCGGGGCTGCCTTAAAGATAGTCGGGTGTTATGGAGGAGGTTGTCTCCTAGGACGCTAGGAGAAGAGGCACTCCCACCCTAATGAACGAGGCCTAGTCCTCTAATTTTTCTTTGTGTAGCGCCTTATCCCTCTTTTGGCTATAGGACACACGACAGTAATGGACTCTATGCCTCTACCTGTAGAGGGGCATAGCTTCATCAGAAAAAAAATCTGACTCAGGCTCAGTCACAAGTAGGAGTGTACGCCACTAAGCCACTAAGCCACTTTACAAGCCAAATGTCCACTCTCACCTTTGCCGCTCACACCGTTGTCTTCACTGGAGCTACCCTTGAGGAGCTCCATGACCAGATTTGCAAGTACGTCGTGAAGGCCGGTCTTGCTGCTGAGGAAGCACCTGTTGCTGTTGAACCAAAGCCCGTAATCGCCCCTGAGCCCGACTTCGTCGGCTCTGACGGCCGTCTGCTCATAAAGAGTGAGGCGGAGTTCGCCCACTGGCTCACAATGCTCACAGCATCGTACCCTGTCGCTGCAAACCTCCACCACATCAAGCAATGCTACGCCCTCATGAAGGAGGCCTTGGTCACCATGCCCCCCTTGCTCGCTGCTGCAGCCAAGGAGTTGGCGGCCAAGCACAGTTATGGAGCACCGGAGCACCTCGTCGCTGAGTACCACTACAACAGGTGGATGATTGCCCAGGAGGAACTCGCCGCCAGAATGAGATTTCGTATGCAAGGCCTTGTCAAGAGTGACCGAGTCCTTAATACCCAGATTGATGAGATTGTTGACCCAATCCTCAGGCTACAAGAGTGCAACTTCTTCAGGAATCGCCTCCAGAGCCTTGCAGTCAAGCTTATCAAGGAGCACGGCTGGAAGGGGCCGACCAACTACAACCTAGCTGGTACTGAGTTCCAGAAGGCGGCCATTGACGCCTCCAAGGTGAGGGTTGGCGGTTGCTACACCCTGAAGCCTCAATTCAGCCTCCACAGTCACAAGCTCACCGAAGCACTCAAGGCCCAGTAAACCAAAAACAAAAAAGAAAGAGCTAAACCAAACAAAAAAACAACATGTCTACAACATAGCGCAACACCCATCTTTTTTGTTGAAGTATTCTCTATCAAAAAAAACTTGAAGACTGCCTTGAGCTCTGCTACAGGTAAGCAGCCACTGCTAAGCCATTTACAAGCCAAATGTCCACTCTCACCTTTGCCGCTCACACCGTTGTCTTCACTGGAGCTACCTTGGAGGAGCTCCATGACCAGATTTGCAAGTACGCCGTGAAGGTCGGCCTTGCTTCTGAGGAAGCTGTTCCTGCACCTGCACCTGCACCTGCACCCGTACCTATGGCTACGCCCATTCCCGTGGAGCCTACCCTTACGCCGCCTCCCGCCTGGGCTGGTGGTCCCGTCGGTGAGCAGGAGTTCGTCGGCTCAGATGGGCACCTTCTTTGGTGCGCCCCTCTGGACTTTGAGCGCTGGTGCAACGGACTGGTGGAGATTCACAATCTCACTGCCAACCTTGAGCAAATCAAGTACGCCTACAGCCGCCTTCAAATGGCCTTGGTCATGATGCCGCCCAAGCTCGTGACGAAGGCGAAGGAACTGGCGGCCGCAAACAGCTACGGAGCGCCCGAGTACCTGGTCGCCGAGTACCACTACAACCGGTGGATGATTGCCCAGGAGGAGAACGTTAAGCAGATGGTCAATTACCTGAAGCGTCTTGTCGGCAAGAACGAGGGACTCCACTACGAGATTGAGGAGCTGGTTGACCCTGACCTACGGAAGTCCACCAGCTTCTTCCAGAAGCGCCTCTTCCAACTCGCTATCAAGCTCATCAAGGAGCACGGGTGGAAGGGGCCAAACCGCTGGAACCTCGCTGGTACTGAGTTCCAGAAGATGGCCATTGACGCCTCCAAGGCAAAGCTTGACGGCCGCCCAGTCCCCACCTGCGGATTCGGCAGCCTTGACACCTACAAGCTCCAGGAGGCACTCAAGCCTAAGTAAACCTATTGCACAGAAAGCGCCAAAACAAAAAAAAGAAAGAGACACAAAACCAAATACAAAACCTGTCTGAAACAGGGTTCCCCCTCTTTTAATACCTAAAGCTATATACCCAATATTTTTTAATGGACTACAGAGTTGAAGTTATAACACCCGCCGGTCGTAAACGCTACCTTGAAATTCTCTACAAGTATTTGAAATCACAAAAAGACTGCTTTGATACCTGGCAGCTTTGGCTAAATACTAATGAACGAGAAGATATTGAGTACATGCGCTCATTAGAGTCTGAAAACAGTTGGATAAAGTGTTATATATGTCCTGTTCCTTTTAATGGTACAAATACTATTTATGCCTTCTTTGGTGATAATACCAAGCGTGATGACACTATCTATATAAGGTTAGATGATGATATTGTTTATTTGGAGGGTGGGTTTATATCAAAATTAAAGGCACTTAGATTGAAATATAGAGAGCCGTTTTTTATTTATCCAAATATTATTAATAATGCTATTATTAGTCATCTCCACTATAGAGCAGGTAATGTTACTTATCCCAGGCATTTTGGATACGGTGTGCTAGATTCAGTAGGCTGGAACAATGGAGAGGCGGCAGAAGCAGTTCATAAGAATTTTTTAAGAGATGTTCAGTCTGGGGACCTAACTAATTGGCATAGGTCGTTCAATACATGGAAATTGTACGACTTTGAGCGTGTCTCTATAAATTCATTGGCATTTTTCGGGTCTGACATGAAATTAGTTGAAAAAATTAAAATGGATGAAGAGGTACATATCTCAGTTGAAATACCAAGACAATTTAATAGACCTAACCTAATTGTAAGCTCACCACTATGTGCTCATTTTGCCTTCTATACACAGCGGCCACATTTAGAGCGTCAAGGTGGGTTAGTGTTGGCCCAATACAAGGCACTTGCCGAACAATTAGGTGAGTAATATAGTTGCTGTTGGAAAAATTTGAAGTGTTAGGGGCAGTAACCCTAATAGTAAGCCAACTAAAGCCATGCCATCTATCGTATTTGACAAGATTACTGTTACCTTTACCAATGCCGACATGCCCTCTCTCATTGCAGAGATGGAGGAGTTTATCAGGAGGAATCGTCCTGTTGAGCTCTTTGAGCCGAAGCCTGTGCCTATAATTAGGCCTATACCAGTCCCCGAGCCTACCCCTTTCATTGGGGAACGAGGAGAGCTTCTCAAGAAGGACCTTAGTACCCCTGAGTTCTTTGCCTGGGTGCAGACCACAGACATTGATGATGAGAATGAGAACTGGACTATTGCAGGGTGCAACCGGCGTATTCGCCGTTGCTTGAAGGAGCTTCCTCCTAAACTTGCCGCTGCTGCCCGTGAGTTTGCAAAGAGTCACAAGTATGGAAGAGCACCTGATGAGCTGGTCGCCGAGTACCTCTACTGCCGCTGGATGTCTGGACTAGAGTCTGAGGTTCATTACGCTGCTATTAAGATTAAAGAGCAGCTGCCAATCCGCTTCCATATCATTGACTACATGGACTCCAAGCTTTACCGCTGTGAGGTCTTTGAGCAAAGGCGTCTTGAACTGGGCGCTAAGCTCATCAATGAGCACGGCTGGAAGCTCCCTGTGCGTAATTTCGCCGGCACTGAGTTCCAGCAGATTGCCATTGACAGCAAGAATGTCACCTTCCCTGATGGTAGTAATATCGCACATGAGCTCTACGTAACCCCTACATCAATGAACTATAAGAAGCTCCTTCCAATGATTAATGATGATGTATTCTAAAAACAATTAGATGTATACAAACAGCAAAACATAATACAACAAACCCTTTTCTTATAGCAGCCTCCAGAAAACCTGTACGTGCCAGAACTGTGGAACAGTGGGCTTAGGGTTCTTGTACCAGGCAAACTCAAAGTCACTGTGACCGAGGCTGCTCTGTAAACTGTTTTTAATACGACCGTTAATCTCTTCATCGTCAATATCATCATTACAATTATTGTAGACATACCATAATATATAGTGATTAGTACCTGCAGGGAGTGCATAAGGGAAGAGACTGGGTGCAAAGACCCATTCCTTCAGAAAACTGTTAGGGGCAACCTCACGCTTGGCGAAGGCATTAATCCGCTGCTGGGCGCCGAAAACTGTGTAGAGAATGTAGTCCCAGACTGTGTGCCATTCATACATAACATCGTTCATGGCTCGTTGCTTCTCGAGAAGGACTTCAGGACTCGGTCTAATAGTGGCGGCATTTGGCAACCAGGGGTGAACAAGATTGAGGGCATTGAGGTCCTCAAGGGAGGATGAGATCTTTCCGTTAATTGGGGGCATTTGGCTTACATATTTTAAGGTCGTTTTTTACTATCAAATTTTATGTGATAGTAAAAAACTTGAAATCATTAATGGTACTTTTGGGGTAGTAAGCCAATACAATGAACACTCAAGCCACTGTTACTTCAATGCCATCCCTGGAGACTGTTAGCGATGATGAGGTGTGTGATTACCCCTTCAAGTCATGGGAGGATATGCGTGAGGCGCTCTTGGAGGGGCTGCAGACCGAGTTTGTCGGTGAAACCTATCCCCTTTGGGAGGAGGCAGAAATGCCTGTTTACAAGGAGGTGAAGCGCCTATTGAAGGTAGGCGCAGGGGCAGACAAGCAGGAGATTATGGATGATATTGTGGCGATGCTCTGCGGCGAAGGCAGTCGCTACGCAGGTGAGTTCATGGGTGACTGCACTGATGCAATTGACCTCCTTCTGAAACTCGGCGCAGTGTTCCCTTCACACCTTCTCTTTGACCGCTGGTGTGATGAGGACAATGAGGTGGAGTATGGTGCATATTATGCCCGTGGCGAACTTCTGGACTATTATGGCCCAAAGGGACGGGTTGTAGTCCCTAAGGGTCTTGAAGGACTTGAGCCACAGGACTGGGAGGAGGCCGAGGAGTTGCATGAAGATGACGAGGAGGCCCTGGAATTGGTCCGTCTACGCCACCTTATTTATTGCAGCGAATGGCTGCAAGAAAAACTTGAAGGGCAATAGTTGGTCGTGTATAGGTAACAAGCCAACAAGCCACCATGTCATCATACATTCAAGCCCGTATTAATACCACGATGGACCTTCTCAACGCCGACATCAGCAAACTCCAGCAGCTGATGATTATGATGGAGCGGATCCGTGATGCCGAGAAGATTGACTTCGCTCTGCATGACCCGCTCCTTGACCTGGAGGCCGCTATTAATGCGGCCCAGAAACAGGTCCAGAAGATTGTAACTGGAGCGGGGCTGAAGCCAACAGACCCCAAGGAACTGGATAATGAACTGTCAGAGTAACATTTAGCGCAACAAACACAAACGCAAAACAGACCTAAAAATTGATGACTTTTTTATTGTAAGTGTATTAGTAACAAGCCACAATGGACGACATGGACACAGAGATGATGAGCCCAGAGGATCTGGAGCTCTACCAAGCAATGCTGCAAACTAAGCGTGAGAAAAAAGCAGCGAAGAAGGCGGCCCAGGTTGCTCTTATTACCTTGCCTGATCCCAATGATATACAGGTTGACCTAAGCACAACTGCTACACTTGCCTACGCTGATGCAATGAAGACAGTTAGTAATGCCCTAACTGTAGCTGTTCAGGCACGGGCTATCGAGAGTCTGGCGGGTGCAGTAGCAGCGACGGCTGAGGCTGTTGCTATGGCGGCGCAAGATGATATGCAGGTAATCTTTCACGGGGGAAGCATGAAGCAACCGATGCTAATGGATATGGACGAAGATGAGGAATTTGCGAAAAAGAGTAAAAAAGAGAAGAAGGAGAAGAAGGATAAGAAAGATAAAAAGGATAAAAGCGAGGGGGCGAGGGGGACAGAATGTCCCCCTAAGGAGAAAAAGGAGAAGAAAGAGAAAAGGGAAAAAGAGGGGGCTGAGAATCATTCAGGTGGTGACTCGCCTCTTGGTCTTAAGAATGATATCTCAGTGAACTCACACCAGTATCAAGACATTCAACTTGGTGACGACCTTGAGCTGGATTTCTCCAAAAAGAAGAAGAAGAAACGGGCCTTCCAGCTTGACCAAGAGGCAATTGACCTTGGAATGGACCTTGAATTCGCTCCTAAGAAGAAGAAGGAGAAGACCAGGGTTCCCGAGGAGAAGACTATGACGACTGAAATAAGTGGAGGTATGGATGATGAATGCCCAACCTACGATGAGATGCTGAGCTCCATTTATGACCAGCTTCATGCAAAGAATCCCCAACACTTTGATCGTACAAACAAGAAGCTAAAGGCCCCTGCTATTCAACGTCTTGGGACAACCCGTACGAGTTGGACCAACTTCAGCGAATGTTGTACAAGTATGACCCGAGACCAGGAACATGTACAGCTCTTTGTCCTGAATGAGCTCGGTGCAACAGGTTCTATTGACGGGGAAAACAACTTCATCATAAAGGGTAAGTACTTGAGCAAAATTATTGAGAATCTGATGCGTAAATATCTTGATGAGTATGTTCGTTGTAGTACCTGTAGGTCACTTGAGACTGAGTTGACACGTGATGCTGTTAGTCGTCTCCACTTTATTAAATGTAAGTCCTGTCAGAGTAGCCGTTCAGTGTTGCCGATTAAGGCCGGTTATCATGCTACAACGAAGGCGGATAGAAAGGCGAACCGTGAATAATATATGTAAATAGTAAATGAGTACGCCTGTAACAAAAGTTCTTGAAGTACATCCCAAAGAGGGTTATGACCCGGCCCACATAATAGTTACATTTATGGGTAAAGAATACAGGGTAGAGAAGCATTATAATAATCCGAAAAAGCTCTCTGTTTTTACTAAAAAGGGACGTGGATACAATCTTTTAAAAACCTCTGTTGGTGAGGGAACATTTAAGGATATGTTGAAAAATGTAGAGGGGCCTTTGCCCCCCGGTTACAAACAGAAATGAAAAATCTGAGTACTTTTTTGACAAATAGATAACTGTAAGCCAAGATGAGTCGTGAACATATTATAGGACTTATGTATAACAAGCCATGGGCAGATTGGATTGCACTCTTAGAACACCCTAATCATGAAAGGGTAAAGATGGATAGAGAGGATAAGCGGATTATTGCAATGTGTTTCGCCGAAATGATTAAGGGCCCGTCAAAGGAATGGGAGACAATTAGGGGGCATCAGCGCCTTCTAGAGATTATTGATGGGGCATTTACTTATTGGGAGAATTCAAGGTGGGATGGTAAGGGTCCTCGCTTAATGAGTCATGAAGAGAGGATTTTACGAGAGGCTGGATTTCGGCCGATGATACAGGCCCCAAGGCCGAAGAATTGGATTATGAAACTTTTAGGGATTTGATGCGGCCAGGGTTTAAAAATAAAAGTGGGTGGCTAAGTATATGAATTTTCCTTTTTCTTGTGATAATTACTATCTAATGGGTGCGATTGCACTTGCACTTCTCCTCGTAATTGTCGGTGCCTATATCTATATTAGTGGACGTGAGAGCCCGGCAATTGTGCAGGATGCTGTTTATGAAGAGGAGGGACCCACAGACACGCCACCAGCTGAGCATGACCATGAACATGCTGAATAAACTTGAATAGAATTTGTGGTTATGGAAATTGTAAGCCATGAACGCCGAAAATAATATAACCAATCTGTTGCAGCAGCTGCAGATTGGTGGTAGTAACGTAATTTATGAGGAGGATGAACATGGGCGAATTCCTCTTATTCGTGCCTCTATGATAAAGGATGAGCGGACTGCTCAAACAGTTAAGCGTTTATTGGAGCGCCATTCATATCTGGATTATCAGGACTTTGAGGGTAAGACCGCTATTCATTATGCTGCAGGTATGAATGACCCAGAGGTTCTAAGAACTTTGCTTGAATATCCAGCTGATTACATGAACCGTGAGAGGGTGTGGGACCTACCAGATAATTATGGGCGCACTGCAATCTTCTATGCGACCCCAGGGAATATTGAGGACCTAATTTCTGCTGGTGCTAAACCAAATCATGTAGATAGGTCTGGTATGACGCCGATTCTCTATTACATTCAGCACGGGAAAACCGAATCTGTGCAACAATTGGTGAATCTACGGCCTGAGCTGGTTTCAGAGGTGGCTCCGTGTGGTGAGACGGCGCTACATGCAGCACTATTTATGAGGAACTATGAGCTTCTCTCTGGCTTGGTCTACATTGTACCTGCTAATGAGGTAAAGGTTCGTAATTCAAGGGGGACAACTGTTATGGATGTTGCTATTGCAAACAAGAATTACGAGGCGGTGAATATTCTTTGGAACAGTTGGGCCTTCAGTGAAAGTGATCTCGAGCAGTGGATTGGAATCGCCGCTTCGTGCGCCGAACTGGAATGGCGAGAGTTGCTGACCCAGTTGCGGCGCAGTCGGCAGCTCTCACGAGCGCAGTGTACTTGAGGGACGAGGCTAAACAATTAGGAAATAATGTACGTAGAAATGCCGTTTGGATGCCCTTTTTGTTGTGAAATGAGGTTGTCTATCGAGGATCTGAAGGTTCACGCCTCTGCCGAGCATGGAGACCTGATTGCACAGCCCATGAATGATGATGGATACACCTTTGAGGATTATGTTAAGGAGGAGACAATATATTGGTCGGTTAAGGGTATGATGCTGGGTGTAGAGGTGATGAGCTGCAGTTGGGAGGAACGTAGGCAAATGGTGGCAGATTTAGTTGGGGATATTCCTAGAAAGAATCTTATGATTCTTCGTGTTATGACCAATTTGTGGCCCTGTAAACATTTTCATGAAAACGAGGCTGATGACTGTTGTCCAAATCGGGCAGCCCATCATGAATATATGATGCTAATTGCGGCTGAGGCTGGTGAGGAGTAAATTTGATTGGGGGGCGGGGGCTTAAAGGTCGGTAAGCCAAAATGTCCGACCGAGCCTTTTACACTAAGAACTGCAGCGTCTGTTTATCACTCTTCAAATATGAGATTCTTCATCAGCCCTCGGATGAAGATGAATACTGGGAATATACTGTTCCCTGTAAATGTGGGGAACTACCAGCTGTCTGCGGAAAATGTATTGACACCTTCTGCAGACAGTTAGAGGCACGGCAATGTGCCAACTGTCATGAGTATCTGCCGTTACCGGCGACACATAAAATGACCTTTCAAGACCTGTTCTGCTCACAACTTAGTATTGCAATTGATACATTTAGTGGTCATCGCCATGGGCTAACAGAAGAGCGTTGGCCACATGGAGGCCTTAGAATGCGGGAATTCTGGAAAGTACTCTATCCTGATGGCAGCTCTGTACGCCATGGACCATATGAGATTTACCATTACAATGGTAACCCAGAGTTGACCAGCCATTATGTTTCTGGTTTGCTAAATGGACTTATGATTAATTACAATTATGATGGCAAAATGATTAGCTCAGTAGATTTCAAAGATAATGCCCCTATTGGCGCCGTCTCCTACGTGTAGAGCCACCCTTAGAGTAGCCGGTGTAGGGCCAGGTCTTGGGGGGCATCTTCTTAATTAGCCTGTTTAATTGTACGAGTTTCTCCGAATTTTTTGTATAATCATTCCTACAGATTCTTGTTGCATTCGGATTGTTTGCCAGTTTGCGCATTCTGCACATATTGAATACCTTGCGGCTATTGTTTCCATAATGTGCAGGATTATTAAAGTTAGAGGGTTTAACGCCACCACGTCGTCTTGTTTTACGCATTCTATTTAGTTGTTTTATTTTCTGGAAGCCATCGGTCAACATAAATATGCTCTTTGTCGAACTTTGCAGCCTGTGTCTCGGCGTTCAGGCTTCTAAAAGGGGCTTGACTGAAAGGCAAAACAGATGCAACCCAGCACCAGTTTCCGAAGTTCTGGGCGAAGTCGTAGTCCACTAAATGTTGGGCAAAGAAGCGCTCTCCCCAGCGCCAATAGATCTTCTTATCTTTTACGAGCCAGTTTGCGACAATTAAGCGACTGCGATTGTGCATATAACCGGTCTCTAAGAGTTGGCGCATGGCTGCATCCACTATGGGAACCCCAGTCCGGGCCTCACACCAGGCATTGAAGGTGGCCCGGTCCTTCTTCCACGGGCCGTAACCCTCTTGTCCCTCCGCCTGGAACTTATAGGGGTCAATACCATAAAGGTCTTCGAAGAAATTGCAGATATGACCGTAAAAGTCACGCCAGTAGAGTTGTCTTTGAAGGTCGGTTTTATGACTGGCTACATGATAGGTTTCCCTAATGCCGATTGTTCCAAAATGATGATGAGCCGAGAGATTTGTAGTCTCTTTGCTCGGTACATCATGAACAGCAGCATAATCTATGGAAGGGACCTTTCTCAAGAGTTTGAGACCCTCTTCTCGCCCTCCCTTAACATGAATGTTAGGGTTCTTCGGTGGCATTTTACTTGCTAAACTAATGGCTCCAGACAGGGTTCCGGTGTACCAGGGAATAGACTTGGGCTTTGGTAAGGGTTTTGGTACTGTTTGCTTCTTAGCGGCCTCATAGAACGGGGTGAACTTCTGGTAGGGCTTTCCGCTACCATTAAGGACTGAGCCCGGGGCAGTTAAATAGGTGTCGTGGACGGCAAAATATTCAATACCATGATAGTTTGCTAGTGTCATCATCTCTGACTGTCTTTTCTTAGCGTAAGGGGTGTAATCGGCGGTCTCGAAAATCGCAAAGATGCTCTCGAGTGATTGAAGGAGTTGGGCGATTACCTCCAGGTTCTCACCATACAGGGCCTGAAGGCGACCGCCACCTGCTCTCGAGATCTCGAGATCGAGATACTCGAGTGATTCAACCATGAATTGAATGGATGCATTACTTTTATATGTGTTCTTCTCCGTTATTTGTGATGGGGTGAAGATAAATACCGGAAGCAGGACAGCCTTATGTTGTTTAGCATATTTGGTCGCCTCTGTTAGTGTCATATTATCATTGAGACGAAAGTCTCTATGAAAAATGTAAAGTACTATCGGTTTTGCCATATTACTATTAGTGTAGAAGTTATCTAAGCTAATAGTAAGATGAAGGGCTATTACGGCGTTGCGTTTGCCTTTTTCCTTGCTTTTAGTGACTTGTTCAACTTATCACTTTTAAAGATGCTCAGGACTGGAGAGGTACCCAATAAAATGTGGTTGGCCTTGCCCATGGCTGTTTATGCATTTCAACCAGTAATTTTCTATTTAGGTCTAGGTCATACAACATTAACGACGCTGAATCTATTATGGGATGTAATGAGCGATGTATTAGTTACGTTAGTTGGTCTTCTGTACTTTAAGGAGAAGCTCTCTATGCAGAAATGGTTTGGGGTGTTCTTCGCATTTATGGCCGTTATATTCTTAGGTAGTGATGGGGACTAAATTATAAATATACTATTAGATGACTGAAGAATATTTTAGTCCCGACCATGTATTTTTATTGAGTGGGCATGGTGCTGCTCCTGACAGAAAAAATTGGTCAGGTAAGGTTATAGAGCAAAAAAAGAGGCGATATGCTTTAAAAGATAACGAATTTTATGCATCGGCTACAAATTGTGGTATGCTTGGAACACTCCCTGAAAAGGAAATAACTAAATTTATAACCTATAAAACCCCTATAGAGATTCCATCCCTAACAATGGCCTCTTTTTATACAAATAGATTTCCAATATCTACTGCAAGACAATTAAAACAAGCAAATCGGAAACAATATGAAAATATAAATACGACCCAAAATATTATGTTTAATATAATAGCGCCACTAAGAGAGAAACCCCATAAAATTTATGCTCCATTTCTTAAAAATTCCCCTTCATCGTCAACTGTTCCAAATAATTGGATACAACTTCTGAGTATTCATAAACTGAAAGAACCTAAATTAACATATCCTAAGGGGTTATTTACATTTGAAGGTGCAAATATTAACCTTGAAAAGAATACATATAAAGTGTATAGATTAATGATTAGTGGTATATTACAATCAGGACAAGATACTGTAAAATCAATTGCTGCTAAAGAAGCTCTCAAAAAAAAATCAGACCAAATTGTATCTATATTTAATATAAGTCGCCCTGACCCTAATAGTCTTTATATTGTTTTTAAATATGTTGATTATGAAAAGAGATTTAGTGATGAACACGAAGATCCTTTAACTAATTATTTGAAGGAGGCTATAATAGCTATGTGTTCTGATTCATTTATAAAACCTTATGAACTATTATCCGATGCTACATTTAATGATGCTATAAATAGTATGTGGTCTATATCAGATTTATTTGATTTTATAAGGAGTGTTATTGCTGATGATCAGCCAATCTTATTGATTAATGAATTATGTCGACCTACAAATAGTGAGGGTATTGCCGATAATACAGCCTATAGTAATAATGAATCAGACCCTAAAAGTTATCATTATTCGCATCCAGTTAGACGAAGGAAAAATGAAACAAGAAGATTAATGAATATAGAACGGCATAGAATAGAGCAAGAGGCTAGACAAGTAAAAATACAAAGATTGTCAGAATTATTCAATCAAAACTATCAAGTACAACTTAATAAACAAAAAGTTAGAACCCAACGAGCCAACCCAGCATTATATGATTTCTTAATGCAGCGACCACGATTTAGATTACCATTAAATATGAATTTAAAAAAAGGTTTATTAAATCGGACAAAAAAACGCATTTTTAATGAATATGGACCAGGACCAATGACTAGAGATAATATGATTAGGGAGTTGCGGACTTTAAAACAAGTAATGACAGGAATAACAGCAAATAATATAGATAATTATATATCATCGCTCCCACCAATAATAAATAGTGCAAACTACAATTCAAATAACGAATAAATAGTTATTGACTCTTTCCTTTAAAAAAATTTGACATATTTTAATTTGTCTTATAAATACTAAGCCACAAATGAACACCTCCAAGTCTACTATTACACTTACCTTCGGTGATTGTGCCGAGAATCATGTTGGAATGGAGCAGCTCGGTAAATGCCTCGCTGCAGGAGAGGGGTTTACTGTCAGTGATTTGGAGAATATGAAGAAATGTTATGACAGAGATGGACATGCATCTGAACTTCTCTATCTAAATGCAGGTGTAGAGGGGACTGCACAGGCTGCTGTGCTTATATTGCGAGATGGGGTTAGTACAATTCTTGGTCATGGAAAAGCGGATGCGCTATTTCATGAACAGGCAGTGCTGGATTTGGATAAAAAGGCCTTCATGTATGGACGAGTAGTGAATAAACATGCACGGTGGAACTTGTGCTTTGATGATCGTGGGTCAGAGCCAGTTTATGAAGAGGGTAAAGGTCGTGTAGTGGCTATTGATACTCTTCCACTTACTAGCGCCTTATATAAGGCCCTGCCCACCTGGTTCGGCCCAAAGGCCGAGGGCCTCAAGGGTGAGGGGAACTACTATTATGATATTAGCAAATGTGGTATTGGGTTTCACGGAGATAGTGAGCGGCGGCGTGTGATTGGGGTTCGTCTTGGGGCCTCTATGCCAATGCATTGGCAATGGTTCCATCGTGGCGCCCCTATTGGTGAGCGTATTATTGTTCCCCTTAATGGTGGAGATATCTATGTTATGAGTGAAAAGGCGGTTGGTACAGACTGGAAGATGAAGGTTATTCCAACTTTGCGACATGCAACCGGTTGTGAGAAGTTCACCAAGATTTAATTACATTAAAGATTTATGGCCGCTGCTGATATAGACCGCATTCTTGTATCCCATTGCATGTAGAATTTCTGTTGCCTTTCTAGCACGTTGTCCCGTATTACAGTACACAAGGATACGTATTTTTTGGTCGGGGAAGAGGTTTGGCATTAGATGCTCCAAATCTGCTGACTGAATATGGGTTGAGCCTGGATAGGACCCTAGGGTCTCACGCTCTAGGTCTGTTCGAACATCAAGGATAACGTCAAAGGCCTTTGCTGCTATTAACTGTTTTGCAGTATGAGCACTTATTCTATAATCGGAGTCCTGGGCATACCTATAGAGGAGATATACAAAACTGGCGACAATTATGAAGAGTGTTGTAACCGCTAAAACTACACGCATTCTACTACCAGAGTCTATTTTGATTTATACAGTTCGTCCATAATTTTAGTACAGGGTTCAAATACCTCACTCCTAACAGCCTCACAATCTTTCCATGGCTGAAAGCGCTTTGGGAGAAACCATAGGGTTGCTTTTGTGTTAGTATTACTCTCTACACACTTAATGGTTGCGGCAGATGCATTCTCCATACAGGTACGATAGTCGGCAATAGTTGACATCTTTATTGTCTTCTCGGCATTATGGTTTAGGTTATTGGGAAAAAAATGAAACATTTTGGCTTACTTAATAAAGTAAGCCAAAATGCAATACGACTCAACTGTGAACAATATGCTCCGTGTCTATGTGGACGACAAGCCAACCCCCTATGGTGCTTATCAGCACTGGTATAATGAGCAGGGCAGCCAAAATATACTTTACAGCCTATATGAAACCCTTGTGAATGAGTATGGGTCCTGCGGGTGGCCAACCGTGCAGGGACAGATTGTGCGCTACTATAGACAGGATCCTTCGGCCTCTTAAAGAACCTTGAAGTACCTGGCTACTGTGTAGGTGAGGCCAAAGAGGATAGCGCCCCATAAAGTGTCCTGTATGGCAAATGGTAGGGTGTAATTTTTTATTGTGGCCAAGTTGGTGAAATCGTAAACGGCGTAGGTGGCGCCTCCAATGGCGGCGGCCTTCAATGGACTATTAGCAAGTGTAATAAGGTAGGCCAATGCAATGTATACAGGTATTGCCGCCCACATTCTGAATTGAACAGGAGAGCCCTGGATAGACTGTATCATAGGTCTGAAACTCTTACTGGCAATGAGCATAAGATAAGGGAAATCAATTGCCGTCATAATGGCTGCAACAATTAGCATAGTCGTTATCATCCTAATTATAGGTCTTAAATGAACTGCAAATAAACTGTTAGATGGCGACAGTACTTGAAGAATATGATGAGAGTTTGCGAGGACACAAGATTTGTGCATATCTCCCTTATTTGGCTGATACACGCAGTCTAACGAACTATGTGCGGCTTGTAATGAGTAACATTCAGGTGGGCGGGGAGCCCTTTGGACGCATTATCTGTGTCTCCGCCGACCCTGTAAATCGTATGTTGGCGGACTCGCTTGGTGCAAATATGATAATTTCGGCGAAGGAGGGGCCGGATTGGTCATTACTTTTAACGGCTGCCACTCAGACTGGTGCGGCGACCTTTATTGTCGCCTTTCCCGATATTCGTGTTCCTGATGTCTTTTTGCAGCGTTTACCTGCTGGGGTTACGCTGCTGATGTTCAGACTTTTAGAGGATGCACAGGCGATTCCTCGGCACTGTAACACCTATATGTTTCCGCTTGTTAAGGAGATGAATACTGCTGAGCATGACTATGTTCTGAGGAAGACGGGTGCATTGGCATTGCGAGATGATTTGACCCCAATTTTAAAGGAGTTGCGTGTTGCACACGCAGGTCTTTTAATTACTCTTGGGTCACCGGCTCGTCATGATATCTATTGGTGGAACACTGCCGAAGTTGCTCCTGGATTTCGGAGGAAACCAGAGGTGGCTGCTGCTATTCTTCATTTCATTGCAGATTCATTGACCTCCGTTTAGGTTTACTTCCGCTTGATTCGCTAACGCTCATGTCGCAGAAGCCGCTTCGCTTACTTCCGCTTGAATCGCATAGGCTCATGGCGCAGAAGCCGCTTCGCTTACTTCCGCTTGATTCGCTAACGCTCATGTCGCTTCAGTAAACTTTGTTTACTTCCGCTTGAAAAGCTTAAAAGTCCCCTTCTTGGCGACATAGCCGAGCTTCTTCAACTTCTTAATCGCCTTGAGACCAGCGGAATGCTTCCGCTTACTCACAATGCGACCGGACCGGGTCTTCATAAGGTCCTTCTTCTTGAGGCCACCGGAGGTGTGGTCCGCAGTACCATGCCAAACCTGGGCCTTGCTTCCAATTGCCGCTGTCTTTGCGCCGCCGCTCTTCCGGTTCTTGCGTGTGTTCATTTCTACTATTAGTCACCAAAATTAGAAATAGACGCAATGAATGAATGGATAGTAATCGGCGTTGGTATAATAATTGTGATTGCCATCCTCAGTCTCATTGGTTGGCGTCAGTTTTGGTCTGAACTTGAGGTCTCTGCTAAGCGGGACCATGAGCAGCGACTCCAAAAATACAAGGAGAATGCTGAATCGGGTCGCAACGTGGTTTGGCTAATGCACAGTTATCTGCCTAATGTCCGGGCTGGTGCCGAAATTACAGCCCATGCGGTAAATAAACATTTAGTGGATGCCGGTTGGTCGGTAACAATTGTATTACCCGACTGGCAGGTACCAGAGATTGACGGCGTAAAAATGGTGCGTTACGAGGAGGGTTCGCCCATCTGTGAGCAGATCTTCAGTGATGCCAATGTAATCTTCTGCCAGAACTATGATACAGTGAAGGCATTAAAGGTTTTGGAACCTTACAATAAGCCTGTTGTGTTCTTCATGCATATTGAGAAAGAGAAACGTGACGTGCTGCAACAGCGGTTCAAAGTACCTTTAGCGGTCGTGTATAACTCGGTTACACAGAAAGACAACAATCCAACAATTCATGAGCACACAATTGTCCGACCCTTTATTCCGTTTGAAACCTTCCAGCGTCGCTCACGTGATATTGTGAATGGTCCTGTAACACTGCTTAATTGTAATGAAAATAAGGGCGGGGCACTTTTAGTGGAGTTGGCAAAGCGTATGAGGGATGTCCAGTTTGTTGGGGTACGTGGAGCCTATTCTGAGCAACTCTCCGCTGACCTTCCGAACTTGAGATATATACCTTTACAGGAGGACCCGGTACCCATTTATCAAATGGCCTCCATAATATTAATGCCGAGTAAAAGCGAGAGTTGGGGTCGTGTTGCATTAGAGGCAATGGCAACCGGTGTACCTGTAATTGTTAGTACTGCGGGAGGGTTGCGTGAATGCACAAATGGGGCCGCTGCAGGATATTGCCGGTTTGATGACGTCGGTTGTTGGGAGGAGCAGATAAGGCGAATTTTATCCGATGGGTTTGCCTATAGACAGGCGGTTGAGGCTGGGCAAAAACGGATTGATACTTTGAAAAAGGCGAATGACTTCGGGGAGTTTGAGACCTGGTTGACTGGACGTATTGCTGAATGGAGAGCAGCGAGAGAACTGGATAACGTGTATTAATTATTTGCCACTATTAGATGGCAGGTGATACTACATATGATGGTAGACCTAACTCGGTAAAAGAGGCCGAGGATGCATTGATTTGTAAACTACGGTCCAGTCCAATATTATATAAACTCGCCAATAAAATTTTATTTCATTATATCCAATTGGCTAAAGCAGGAGGAATTACACGCCGTGAAATGATATATTTTATTGGACAGCAAACTGTAAATCCAGTACGTTCTAAGCGTAATACTACTCGGCGCCGTGTATCCTTGAGTTTGCGCAAATACACCTTTAAGGTGAAAGGGGATGCAATAGTCAAAAACGGTTACAATTGTAACAAATATAATTGTGAGGCTATTATCGATTGTAGTTCTGAAGCCGAATTACTGGAATTTAATATTAAGCACAATATCTCACTATTACAAATAACTAGTGCATTCTATATTTTCCAGAGGAATCCAAAGGTAATTAATTATTGTGTTAGAACTAAACCCTATTTACAGTCTAGAGTCCTTAATGCTTTTAAGAAATTGTTCCATGTACCTGATTCATTTACATTTAGTGATTTAGATAAATTGGCTTCCAAATCCTATGGTTCTTGGTTTTATCCGTGGATTATTGCGTTTGGATATTCCAATGTGTACAACCTTTATCATCGTAATTTATACAATGACCCTGATTATGTACGAAAACGGATGGGAGAGATTAAAAAAGCCTCTAATCTGGTTTTAAATGAAAAATCCGGTTGTTTAGCTGACCAGTATAACTCTAATATTACATCTGTAGTAAAGGGTACCACTTATTATCGTCCAACAATTAATGGTGTGTGGTGGAATCTAAATAAAAAATATAAGAAACTACTAATTGCCGGTCCATCTGGTAGCTCTATATTATTTTATGATATGATTTTTAACATTACTGGAATCCTGAAGAATACATTTAAAAATAAGCGTGATTCATTGGCATTATTATTAGCAGATTATTATCCTATACACCATTCAATAAGTGAAATTCTACAAGTATATACTGAGGATGCAAAACTCCCTAAGTATAGTCTTGAAATGAATGATATTGATTATTTACGTCGTATTGGTATTAGATAGTCAGGTCTGCCCCATCTTTGATAACAATAACCTGTGCACGGCGACGCCAACGTTGACCCCTGCTGGTCATCTTCAGTTTTGTCGCTGCAATCACCTCGTCGGTTGGATAGATTGCAGGTGGACCAATACGACTTTTAGTGTAGATACGATGACCCGTCTCCGTATTTACCTGCTCCATTTTAATTTGTATGGGTCTTATTTCTCTTAAGAGTGAGAGCCATACATCATAACCTGATGGTGTATCACGTGTTGTCTTGAAGAAGGCAACAATGGCAGCGAGGTTACTATTAGTGGCAAAATCCGTCAAAACCTTTAGTGTATCTGGGTTCACTCGAGAATAGAGTTGCTCGAGCATCTGTGGAAATTTTTTTGAGAGCTCAAGAAAATCGGCGTTGATAAGATCCTGGAGTGGGTGTCTAACAGGACTCTCGAGTGTTTCGATCTCGAGTGCAGCCAGATCATCGGGCCCTAACTGTAGCTCCTCTATGGCAAAATGACGGCAACACCGCTTATATAACTCTTCAACTGCAACCTCAATATTATCAAACTCACTGAGGGATTCTGTTTTACTCGCCTCTAAAACAAATAATGATTCTGGTGCAGTTATGCGTCGCTTACTCAAGAAAACCCTTAGTGGTTGCTCAAGTAGGGGAAGTTTTGCCTCCAATGCATTACTTGCGACAACAAAATGACGGAGGTCACGGAGTTTCGGTGCCGAGGACTCCCATTTCTCCTGAACATGGATCTGTTTTGTACCATGGCGGATAAAATGGTCTATACCGAAACAACATGCACCATAAGCCTGTATTAGCGTTGTCTCTTCAATAATCTCTATTTGGTCCTTGTGTGGTTTAAATCGCCCTTTTATCCTGTGCTCTAAAAGTCGGCCCAATTGACTAGCATTCATCTAATTATTAGGATGTATTACTCTTAGGTGTTATATTAAGTATAACCCTCCTTTATTAGCCGACCAGATATCCTCAGGTAAACGGCGTATATAGACCAAATTAGGGTGTTCAGTACTAGTGCTACGTAACTGATCTAAGGTACCAGGGCTCATACCATAAAACTGCTCTTTAATAACAAGACCACTGAAAGCAAGAATAATTACAATTAGGAGTATTGTTTTTATTGGACACATCTATTCATCAGGGAAGAAGTTTACCCGAGGAATCTGTCCCGCCTTAATTCCAGCGCACATCTGACCAATTTTCTGACCATCATAGATTCCCGCAAAATGCACAAGGAGGTCGCCGGGCTGCCAAAGGCGCTCACCCTTATGACCCCCAATATAGGCATTGAAGAGGTGGTGCTGCTTGTTAATAAAAATTTTACGCTGGGCCTCTTCGCTCATCTCCAGCTCATCAATCATCGCCTTGTTCTCCCACCAAATATGATACAATGCCTCTTTTCTGTTCCAGACATTATCAAGGAACCGGTCAATCCAAGGGGTCGGGCGCATAAGCATGTTACCAGAATTAATATGATGACATGCGTCATAGTTCATCATAAGGTCCGCTGTTGATGGCATTAGCGGAAGAACATGGTCCTCCAGTTTTAGGGCGTCATTTGTAATGAGGACATCTGCGTCGCTAATCCAGTAATAGTCGTACTGACCAGCATAGGTTTTCAGAATATGTTGCCAGAATCGGATTTTGGACCAGGCAATTGGACGCTCCCTATCCCAGAACTCCTCGCCACCCTCAAAGTAGGTGTAACCATGCTTGGCGGCATATTTGCGCTTTGATTCAAGGCATGGGGCCAAATTACGTTTATAATCTGCGCCGATGACCAGTGTTAGGATTGCAATACGGGGTGCCATTTACCATTAGAGTGGTAACAGGGTTTAGGCACGATTACGAGCAGCTCTGTTTGCATTTATTCTACGCCGTGTATTGTTGTTAAAGGGTCGTAAAGGGGGTAAATTGCCTATCATCGGCTCTTGTGTCACACGAATAAGTGGAGGTATTGGTGGAAGAGTGTTACGTGCTGCAATATTGGCAGCGATTCTACGCCGTGTATTATTATTAAAAGGCCGTAAAGGTGGAAGATTACCTATATTTGGTTGGGTAACCCGAATAAGTGGAGGTATTGGTGGAAGAGTGTTACGTGCTGCAATATTGGCAGCGATTCTACGCCGTGTATTATTATTAAAAGGCCGTAATGGTGGGAGATTACCTATATTTGGCATAGGTGCTGTCGGTGTTGGTAATTGAAAAGGGGTTGATGAGGCTGAATATCGGGAGCCTACTGGTTTTCTAACATAATTCTGTATAAAGGGGGATAATATAGTCGAGAAAGCCAAGCGATAATTTTCTGGTGTTAAATTATCCATGGTTTCTTGTAATGCCCTTTTGCGCTGCTCTATCTGATTATCAATTCGCTCAATATTTATTTTTGAATTAAGTTGAGTAGATTTAAAAAATAAATTCTCTAACCGCCGCACACTCTTACGCACGTATGCAAGAATCTCCTCTTGAGTAAACTCCGCAGTCAATCGTCTTCTAAATCCAGGTTCCATCTACTTAGCACGAGGATTCTATGATCCCCAAAATTTGAGACCTTAAAGTAGCCCCGGAAGATGTCAACAAGCCACGAAATGTCGATTCCTAAGCCCATTGTGATATCAATTGAAGGTGTTATTGGTGGTGGAAAGTCTACACTACTAGAGCAGCTTAGGGGGGAGCATCCTGAGTGGCATTTCATTGACGAGCCGTTGGACACCTGGACCTCGCTGAAGAATGAGGGCGGCGAGAACCTATTGCAGGTGTTTTACAAGGACATTAAGCGTTGGTCGTACACCTTCCAGAACTGTGCGATTCTCAGTCGTGCACAGAACATTAAGAGGGCTGTGGATGACTGGAGGGCTGAATGTGAGGTGAATCCTGAGGCACGGAAGCACAATATCTTCATCACTGAGCGCTGTCTGGAGACCGACTTCAATGTCTTTGCGCAGATGTTGCGTGATGATGGAATGCTTGATGGAATTGAGTGGGACCTTTACAAGAAGTGGTACAGGATGCTCGAGAACTGGGTGACCATTTCGGGGCTGGTATATGTTGATACGCCACCTGAGATCTGTAGTCAGCGAATCAAGTACCGTGGTCGAGAGGGGGAGGAGACAATTAGTGATGAGTATTTGAAGCGCTTGGATGTCTACCAGCGTCGTTGGATTGACCACACCTCACTACAGGTTTTGCGCTACAATAATTCTAATAATACTGTGGCCATGAATACCCCTGCGGATGTGGAGAGGTTTGTGCGGAAGCTTTAATTAGCAGAGTGCATTAGCAAACGGTACTGAGGCCGCCGCACCCAAAATCATACCAATAAGGTATCGCTGTTTCATGGTCTTGTAGACCTCCAGCCACGCCTTATTTTCATCTGCCGTCTTCAGATGCAAGAGCATCCAATCCGACTTCGGCATTAACAGGTAGTAGAGTACACCTACACCGAGTGTGACCGCCGTAAACATCATCATCTTGTAAAACCGGTTAACAGTCTTGAAATGGAAGGAGATGAAGAAGGAGACGAGGAGACCCAAGCATAAACCCTGTATATAATGGTTTCTGCGCTCCCGGACAATCTTTGCATGTGTTTCGGCTAGTTCGCCAGAGAATTTACTACGTAAATACTCGTGCTTCTCCTCATCAACAGTTAGGGTCATGATACTTCCGGCCAAAAGGGCGAAACCAAGAGCGGCGCTTGTTATACAGTTCATACTACTTTTAATTAGTTTATAAAAGTAGGATGAATAATTCAAAGAAGGAATGTATAAAACGGTTTTGTCCAACATTTAAGGCAAAAACACTGAAACTATTTGATAAATTAATTAAGAAAGAGAATAAAACTAAGAAAATTAATGCAAAGGAGATGAAATTTATACAAAACATTGTTAATAAAATGATTTCAAAGGAGGTTTGTGAACAGAAATATTGTAATCCTGGTTGCAAAGGTACTATATATGAGGCTGGTAAATCTGTTCCGAAATCGTTAATTGATAAGTACAAAAAGAACAAAAAACTCGGACAAATAATGATACCTTTGCTTACGCTTAGACGCAAGAGAGTCTTTGGTAATAAAACCAATGTATTACGTAACGGTTTTTATGAAAAATGGCCCCCAGCAGAGGTGAAGAAAGCCAAGAACTCAGGTGCAATCTCGGCTTGTGAAGAGTTCGTGAGTGAGAAGGAGGCTGAAAAACAATTAGGGTTCAAACTTTAGTCGGCCATTAATCTATTATTAAATAGTTAGATGCCGTTCCTCGCCTCACTACCACGAGCCACTGGTTATGGACGTTTAATACAACCATATCCATCGGCGCTTGTTACAAGTGGTCTTACAATACAATTAGACGCCTATAATGTTGCTAGTTATCCCGGTACTGGAACCTCTATTACAGATATTACAGGCGGCTATACGCATACCCTAACGGGTGGAGCAACCTATTTGTCTTTGTACGGGGTAAAGACCTTTGATTGTACAGGGGCGACGGAATATATCCAGGTAAATGGCGTGGGTCCAACACTACCGACGGGCGGATACAGTTATGTAATCTGGGCACGTATGATTATAAGTTCGGCGGATTGGAGAACTCTGTTGCGAACAGGTCCTAACGACCATCCTATTTTAGTACAGGTTGGTACTGATAATTTAGGGTTTTATGATAATAATGCAAATGTATTTAGTGACACTGGCTATGATGTTACAAGTATCGAGGATACATGGGTGCAGTTCTCTGTAGTTGGTGATAATAGTTCAAGTGTCTTCTACATTAATGGAACGCAGGTAGGGACAACCCCATATGGTGCAGGTGGGAATATACACACCTGGCTGGGTGGCATTGGCTCACAGGCCTTCGGATATGTTGCGAATATGTTTTATTACAACCGTAAATTGACGCCATTTGAGGTTGCACAGAACTACCTTTATCTGTCACCCAGATTTCCGAATATTGTTAGCACAAGTCTACTTGTAAATGTTCAGGCAGGAAACACCTCCTCTTATCCTGGCTCGGGTACAACCTGGACAAACCTCATTGATAATACAGGATATACTATTACAAGTGGTTCATATAATAGTGATAATGGTGGGTCAATAGTTTTTAATGGTACAAGCACAGTTGTACCAATTGGAACGCCATTGAGTTCGGGTACAGATTATACATTGGAGGCTTGGGTATATGCTACATCAACGTCAAGTGCTCATAATATTATAAGTTCGTCAAATAATGTATTTTTTGTTACATCTGGAACATTATACGGAGGTCTTGGTGGTTCATATACATTAGTTAGTAGTGCAAATTTCCCAACGAATGTGTGGAAACATGTTGCACTGACATTTAGTGATTCGACAAATACGATGACATTATATATTAATGGCAGCCAAGTAAACCAGAATACAAATGTTACTCTCAGTTATATCGGTGAGATATTACGTATAGGTTCACATTTTGGAGTATCACCAGTTAGTTTCTGGACTGGAAGAATAGCACAGGCCCGTGTATATAACACTGCGCTTACTGCTGCAAATATCTTGACCAACTTCAATGCAACAAAAGGCGGATATTTAGTTGCCACCTCTAGTTTACTTCTCTATTACGATCCAACTGATACCGCCTCTTATCCAGGTACAGGAACAACACTTACAAACCTACAGGGTGGTGGACTAAACGGAACAATGACGGCACTAACCTATACAAGTCCGTATTTGACATTTAATGGTTCTACTTCGCAGGTCAGTATAGCGGATAACGCCTCATTAGAGCCTGGTACAGGGGACTTTACAGTTGAGATCTGGGTCAGATACAGTGTAATAGCAGGTAAGACCAGAACCATTGTTTCTAAAACAGATAATGGTGGAGCATCCGCAAACTGGTCATATGGGTTCAGAACCTTGGCGGGTGGCTCGGTATACTTTGATGTTGGTAATGGCACGAGTAATGTACAATCTCCATCAACTGCTGTTACAACTGGTGTCTGGTATCAGATTGTGGGGGTCTGGACGAATATTGCTGCCAACAGTATTGCATTATATAGAAATGGTGTACTAATCGGGAGTAATTCACATTCGTTTGCAAGTGTTAAGAACTCGACAAACCCGTTGTATCTGGGTAATTACAATGGCGGTGAGTTTGACCAGGCCTTTGCAGGGAACATGGGGCCCTTCAGATTCTATAACCGTGCATTGAGTGCTGCTGAAGTGCTAAACAACTATGATGCAAACAAGGCAACCTACGTTTAGAAAAAATTGAAAACTTAAGGCGCTGTTATGTTTTGTAACCAAAGATGCCCACTGACAACAAGCCAAAACGCCTTATTTACATTAAGAACGAAAACGGACATTTCGTCTGCCCACACTGTGGACAGGTCCGTGAAAAGCAGAATACTATGTATTACCATATGCTCACTCACAACGGTAAGTTACCGTATGAGTGCAGCATTTGTGAAAAGGGATTTACACAGAAGCAGGAGCTAACTCTGCATATGCAGCGCCGTCATCCTGAAGAGGCGCAGGAAGAGAAGCCATTAATCTGTTGTCCATTCCCTAATTGTAATTTCAGTGATGTTCGCAAGGGAAATGTTAAAACCCATTGTATGCGCAAACATGCACAGAAATACACCAAAGAGTTGATTGATACAACAGATGGTTATCACTGTAACACCTGTGAATTTGAGAGTCGCTCAGCCGCTGGTATCTACTATCACCTGAGTACCTGTCTTATTCAAAACGATATTATTCCAGCTAACAGTAGTTTCATGAATCTGTTTAAAGAACTACTTTAATGTGCTTCTCCAGTTACATAACGGCAATTTAATTGCTTTTTGTTACAGCTGCATGATTATTGTGGACCTGGAGGGCAACAATTAGAGAATAGAGATGGTATCCAAGAGCAGCGAAGGCAACCATTAAGAGTAGCTCGTAAGCGTAGCGAGGGGATTCACGACCCTTGAAACCAATGTATAGAAGTAATGGAGCAACAATTATGGCATGTACAAGATTAACCCAGGCGTATGGACTTGACTTAATAATACGGATGTAGGCTCTGTATGCATGGAACAGGAAGACCACTGCGCCAAGTACAAGTAGGAGCGTGAAGACCCAGCCGGGTACAGCGGCACGTTGGATACCAACGTAGAGCAGGAAAGGGGCGATAATTAGGATGTGACTTACAGCAATCATTACATGTGGATCAATGGCCATTCTATTATTTGAGTATTCTTAAAAGCTGCTCGGCGCTCTCGAGCGCACCCTCCACCCAGCACTGCTTGTCGGGCGAAAAGCTTTCGCCACAAGCATAGACACCTGGTCGAATTATAAGTGATACTCTCGAGAGGTCCTCGGGTCCATCTGATAACTTGCCTACGCAAGGTAACCAATAACTACACCCCTCGCTCCAGGGATGGGCCTTGAAAAAGACGGGGTCAGGTATCTCCTTATCAGGGAACGCTGCTCTAAGGGCCTTCATCATGCGCTTCTCTAAACCCTTAGGGTTGCTCCATGCATCATGCATCCAGGTCGCCGTATCATCTGCGTCTGTGTAACTTATCATTGCTGTTTGGGGACCCACAGGGATGAAGTGACGGAGGGGATTTGTGCCAAACACCACCCGTTTACCTTCAAGAAAGCTCATCCATTTACCTGAAGACCAATGTGCATAGACCCGTAAAAGTGGTCTCATAACAACATGTTTTAGTAGTGACCAATTAGCACATTCAGGAATCCCCTTGAGCGCCTTACAATGAAGCGCCATAATCACCTGGTTTGCAATAAAATGTAGCTTTCTTCCTCCGTCATCATATGCTGTAATCTCATGATTTTCTGGTCCAAGACTTTTAACATGTTTTACGGTTTGCCCCATTAAAATAGTCCCTCCCGCCTTCACAAAATCGGCCGCCATACCCATAATGATTGCACTAAGACCCTCTTGCACTACGAAAAATCCAGAGTCTGCCACCCCACCCTCATGCAGGAAGCCATCGAGTGCAACATCTGCCCTCATTGTATTGACCTCGGCTTTATACGGAAATTGTTTGAAAAGCTCCGTGGTTTCCTGACGACCGTGAACCAGTCTCGAGAGTTGCTCGAGTGTTGTCGAGCGCAGAGTGGCGCTTGGTAAAAGTTGGAGTGGCCCCAGGGCGGCTGCTGCCATTTCTTGAAACTGGTTTGTCTCGAGAGGTGCCCCGTTTCGAGACTGATAAAAGTGTTCACCATTAAGAGCATGTGTATGAAGCCCATATTTCTTAATATATTTTTTAACAAGTGTATGAGAGTTATGGATTCGTCCAGCTCCGTTCTCCCATTGTAACGTGGTACCGTTGGGCAAATCTTTATGGTATGTGACCACTCTACCACCTATGTAATTGTATTTCTCCAAAATCAAGACTTTTAGAGATTTGTTACCCTGTAAAAGTCTTAATCCACAATGAAGACCGGCTGCACCGGCTCCGACTATAATGTAGTCGTATTCCATCTAACTGTTATGTGCATTGAATTTATAGGCCGCTCATCCGCTGAATCCACTCCTTTACTAAGCCAGTTTCTGAGTTGCTTATCTGTCCTATGACCTTTTTGCCACGGAAGCAGATAAAGGTAGGAATTGTCTTAATTCCACAAAAACTACCAGTATAGTCATTATAGTCAATGTCACATTTATACATGATTGCTAAGGCTGTCTGAGCATCTGCAACAATTTCAGCCAAGTTGAGACGTTTACAGGCCTTACACCAATCGGCCGTAAAATACACAATGTATTTTTGGTTGGTGTTTGGCGAATTCCAGATATCGGTCTCAAACTGCTCCTGGGTTTGGAGGGGAATCATCTTTGCCTGACCCTGATTTGCGCTTGTAAAAGGGTAATAGGAATGAGACATCTATATCACTCCACGAAGGAATCTTCGCCAAATATACGCCGGTGGCGATAGTGACCATTAGGGCAGAGAAGAGGGCGAAGTTCTGGCCGAAGGAGGCCCCCTCATCAATGGTGCCACCCCCCTGCTGTCTATACATTTGTTTCAATCCGTCCACACTCGTGAATTTCTCTGCGGCAGAGACAACTTTGCTCTCTAGTGACGAGGCCTGTGAGGCCAATGTGGCGGCGGAGGTCGCTGCAGTTGCAATAGGCGCTATAACCTTTGGACCAAGGGTTTTAGCAATCTCTTTCGCAGTGTCAACAGCCGTGAAAAATGTGTCTGCCACCTTGGCCTTTACCCCCTTCAATACGCAGAATAGACTCTTAACGAAGGGCCAAAATCCAGAGGTCTCCTCTGGTAAATCCGGCCATCTGCAGCCGTTGGTCGGCGCAACAGTACCTTTAGGGCAGTAGTCGTCGGACATGACAAAGGTCCACGGGAAAGGCCGTGGAATACCCTCTTCAAACATTACACTCTCCGTTTTGAAAAACACCTTGTAAATCAAGAAGAGTCCACTGAAAAAAGAGAAGAGCTGAAGAACACCGAAGGTCCACGAGAAGTTGGACATAACTTTTGCTATTCCACCGAAGGTGTCACCAGCAACAAAATACTCTAGGCCAAAGGGAATTGGAAGAAGAGCAAAGATACAGAGGAAGATGAAACGCCAAGGGCTTGGTCCAACCGGCTCCTCATCTTCATCCTCTTTTGTAAGAATACCTGCGCCTAACCCTGTTGGGCCGAAAATAGGGTAACTATATCCGTATTTCTCAACCAATGACCGCTCTGTTAAAATCTGTGCCATATCATAAAAGTACCATAGGCCGAGCGTAACGGCATTCATTATTAACTTGAATAACGCCGACATCGGTGACCGTAAATAGAGATGGTCAATGCCCAGAAATCCCGTTATAGGAAAAACGGAGAGAAAGGCCAGAGAGCCGAAACTACTTGTTGGCCCACCCCAGGCCTTGGATTGTGTGTAGGCAAATATAGGTCTTTTTTTGCCCTCACTGTTATTATTTGGTGGGCTATTAGGGGGTTTAGCCTCTTTATTACCGGTATCTGTTGCTGAACCAGGGGTTTTATCCGCCATACTACTACTAAAGGAGGCTTTACCTGACGATATTCACACATGATTAGACCTTGAAGAGTAGTCCACCGAATCCGTCAATTACACGTAGGATATTATGATTTATTGCATATACAGTTGATGTTGCATTACCACGTGGTGGGTCACTGCACTGCGTATCACACATATCGAACAGTAGATTGAAGCTATCAATACGACTTGCATTTACCGACCCTGAGGGTTGTGCATCCTCTGGCCGGAGGGCAAATGAGTACACATAAATGAATGAGAGAACCGGAGTAGTGGTGTGACGTTGATAGGGTTGCACAAGTCGGAAATAGGGGGCCGTGCGTCGCTCAAAGCGGTCTTGTCCATCCAGCTGGATTTTTGCACTAACAATGTTATCAGTACGAGGATTACTAGAGGTCTCCGTTATAGCAAGTGAGCTATAATTGAAATATTCATGCAAATCAATCATGGTGTTTCGCTGTACAACCCAAATGAGCTCACGAATAGGATGATTGAAATCCATTTTGATGTTTGAGGTAATGTTAGCAGCCGGAATAGCAATCTTAGGGGTATATTGCACCTGGTCTATTAAATATTCATGAGCTGCTGATACAAACCGACGGCGCTCCTCGGTATCAAGGTTGATGTAATCACCCCACATTGTCAGTGAGGTAATTGAGGCGGGATTTACAATGCCCGGTGCACATTTATCGGTTGCATTTCCCGTGTAAATCATGTCCTGTAAAGGTCGCAACTTGATATTAATACGGAGTGGGTGATATTGAAGAGCCAAAAGGGGCAAATAGTTACCCGGATTTCTGCAGAACCAGAATTGCAAGGGGATAAGTAGGTTCTGTGCACCAAATAACTGCGGGGCAGTGTAGGTGTTACCACGAGCAATCATATTGTTCAGTGCATCAACCTGTCCAGCCGGAGTGACTAACTGGGTCCACAGCTCCATGAACTCCCCCGTCTGTTTATCAATCTCCTGCTCACCAATCTCAAAGGTGATCTCCTCAATAAGTGCATGACCCGGTGAATTGACGTAACTGACTGGACTATTATCTGCCGCAAGGGTTAGTGCAGGTAACTGAAGGTCAAGGAAGATAGTGCCAAGTAGATCACCAAAACGGGGAATTAAGCAGGTGATTCGTTGACCAAAGTTCGGGGTACCATCAAAGTACATACGACAACTCTCAACCGAGAAGTTTGTAAAACGGCGATAGACCATTTTGTAAAAGGAGATCTGGGGGTTACCGGTCAGGAAAACATCCTGCTTTCCCATTGCAACCAATTGTAACAAAGCTCCCGGAGACGGCATTCTGGTGTTATTATATGTTCTTGTTTGAGCCCATTTAGGCGCTAACCTAAATCATGACAAATTAATAGAGTATGGCCAACGTCCCCTTTAGAAACCTTGAACTAAGTAATCTAAGCTTCAGACAATTACAGTATATATCAACGAATAACTCAACAACCCCAAACGGTTTCTTCTTGGCTGGTGTAAACAACATAATTGTTCCACGGGACCCAGTAAGTATATTAAGTAGTTACTCAGGCGTTGATTGCTCCGATTTAACCTCAACTATTAGCACCTACAAGGTTATTGTGCCACAAATCAGTACAACTGCAACAAATGCAGCGCTAGGTGTAACGAGTTTAGGTCTATCTCTTTCAACAGTTAGTACAACGGCAGGTCGTTCGGCAGAAGGGGTCAGTAGTTTGGGGCCCTCATTGTCAACTGTTAGTACAACGGCAGGACGGGCACTCAATATGTCTGATAGTATCAGTAGTATTAGTACCTTTACGGGTCTTAATACAATAGAGATTCTTGGTTTAGGTACTACAACCTCAACACAAAGTACGCTTATTGAATATTTGGCGATTGGTCTGTCAACTGTTAGTACAGCAGCAGGACTGGATGTAGGTGCAACTGGGCCAACTGGACCAACTGGGCCGCCAGGGGATGTAAGTGACTGGGCAAATTATGCGGCGGTTGCCGATGTGCAATGTGGTTACTCAACCTTGAAGGATATAGCTCAGTTGAACCAGGGTAGTAATAACCTTATGGCCGCACAGTTAGGGGCTATATTTGGTCAACACAACTCCACATACGGAACAGGCTCCTTTGTTGCAGGGCTCTCGAACAGAGAATTCCCACGTGGCACAATTGGCTATAATTTTGTTGCTGGTGTTTCAAATATTGTTAGTACAAATTATAGTTTTACTACGGGTGAAGGAAACCAAAACTATGGGTTTGGTAATATGATAACAGGTGTATCAAATAAAGCACATCCCTTTGCAAACCGCAATCTAATTTTGGGAAATTTGAACAATGTTTCAAGCTGTGAACACTCACTTATTGCTGGAGTGTCAAATATTGTTAGTAGCAGTATAGAAGCAGCATCACGAGCGGTATTTGTATCAGGTGCATCAAATCTAGTATTAACGTCGTTTTCTCACACAGAGGGCAACTACAATTCAACATTGGGCTATGCTGCACATATTGAGGGATTTAATAATACAACATTAGCTCCGTATTCACACACACTAGGCTTGTGTAGTCGTAATAAAATCCCTTGCTCTCAAACCTACGGAAATGGATTTTTCGTTGATGGTGTTGCAGCCCCTGTTATCGGCTCGGCACAAACCAATATCCTTACAATGACATGTGGTACATCAGCTGCAAACACCTACAAACCCCTGTTTTATTGGAATCCAGCAAATCAAAATCTTACAACCTGGAATACAACCTGGTCCACCTTATCGACTATTGTGATGTCTAATGAATATTTCGCTATGGCTCAGACCTATAATATTGCACTTACCGCATACAACTCTAACGGCGGTGGAGCAGCGGGTAAAGGCTACTATTATGCGGAATACAAGGCCTCGCTCTATTTTGACACTCCTGCAGCTACACTATATATTGGTAATATTGTTGGTAATACATTTACGGCAGCAACCTCGTCACCAGTGACATTGACCGCAACCTCTGCTGCGAATAATTTAGCAAATGCGCCGACAATAACTCTTAGGGCACGTGCAAATGTATTAAATGCTGGGTCCAATGCAGCACACATTGGGTTTGAGGTGGCCTCATCAGATGCTCGGGTGACCAACTACTATGCACACATACGTGTAGATGAGTTAATCAGACCTGTATTTGACCCACTTTAATAATCTAATAATATAATATATGGCTGCGTTTTTGGCACAAGGGGCCGCCTCAATGTTGAGTAATCCAAATTTCCAGAAAAAAATTACATCTGGCCTTATTTCAACAGTTCAGGGTAAATTAGTATCAAAAATTCAGGGGGTTGTTGATAAATATAAGGATGATGCCTGTAGCAATCCTCCGGTTTTCATTGACCGTGTTATTGCCGACATGAAGGCCTCCACATTTTTCCCGAGCCCAATTCGTATGGGGGTAGAGATGCACCGTGCTCAGATTGAGAGTGAGATGCAGTCAATGTTAGCGGAGCCTGAATTCCAACAGGCCTGTCAAACCGCTGATGTTAAGAAAATTACGGATGAGATTGTTAATGCTATCAAGGAGGGTGGGCAATTGGGGGGTAGAAGACGGCGACGCAGTCGTCGTCAGCGCAAGAGTCGTCGTCTTGTAAGCTGCCGTCGTCGCTCTCGCACCAGACGCAATTAATTCGCATAAAGGAAAGATAAACATAAGGGTAGAAGAATGTCATTATCTAACCGTGTATCTTTAGATACCGACGTTATATTTCTTAGAACAGTTTTCTTTTTTTCAACAAACAATATCCCGTACCCTGCGAACACCATTATGGCTGTTGGGCAGAACGGTTATGTGAGCGCCGTTGATACCATGCAAAATATCTCCAGTTACGGCGTGGGTATACTTCCAAGTACAATTAGTACATTAGAGGCACAGATTGTCAGTACATCGATGATTATATCATCGGCGCAGTTTAGTTCAGTTGTAGAATGGCAGTTGGCCTCTACAACTAGCAATCTAATAAGTACAATTGATGCAAATCTCTCATCATTTGTGTTCTTTTCCACAAATACCTTCAGCAGTTATTCCACAAATACAGGTAATTTAATTAGTACAAATTATGGACAATTAAATTCCTCGTTTGTTAACTATGTTGCGCTCTGTAATGTTACATATGATGAGTTTACAAGCAGTCTTTCATCTATAATTAGTACAACAAATGGATTTAGTACATTAGATGGTCAGGCCATCTCAACAAATGCAGGAAATATCGGCGATACTGCATTGTTATCAACATCATTAAATAATGGCATGATATCGACTGGCGCTGAGTTTATTGCCCTTAGTAATGCATATAAAACCGAGTTTATACCTTTAGCTGACAGTTATAGTTCTTTTAGCACATATTTTAATAACTACAGTACTACTATTGGTGCAGTAATTGGTGTGACCGGCGGCCTTGGTCCACAGGGACCTACTGGCGGTACAGGGCCTGTTGGCCCTATTGGACCTGGTATTGGTGAAACCGGTACAATCTATAGTCAATACTTGTATTGGAACCCGAGCTCAAACAATTTTGTTGTGGATGGGGATAAGATACATTTAGGTAGTGAGGCGGGATCAACTGGTCAAGGTAACTATGCGGTTGCACTAGGTTTTAATGCTGGATCAAACACACAGGGTACCTATGCAGTTGCAGTTGGAGCGTTATCTGGAAACATAAATCAGGGGGCAAATGCTGTGGCGATTGGTAGAAATGCGGGAAATGGTACACAAGCTACAAATGCGGTTGCTGTAGGTAATTCGGCTGGGCAATTTACTCAAAGTGATTCGGCAGTTGCTGTTGGGAATCAGGCGGGTTATCACAGTCAATCCCCATACAGTGTTTCTATTGGCGCTAATTCTGGAAGAATTAGCCAAGGCACAAATGCGGTTGCGATTGGTAATCAGACGGGCTCAAATACTCAGGGAACTGGTGCAATAGCTGTAGGGTATCAGGCGGGTTTAAATAATCAGGGGTCCTATTCTATTGCATTAGGATATCAGTCTGGCACAAATGCATTGTCAAGCGGTACAATCTGTATTAATGCTGATTCAGCGCCGTTGGAGCCTGTTTCAAGAGGCTTTTTCGTATATCCTATTCGTCAACTTCCTGACCCTGCAACCTATGTTATGGCCTATAATAGTACTACTGCTGAGCTATATTACACTACTGGTGAGGTTGGGCCTACTGGCTCAACCGGACCAACAGGGGCAACAGGGGCAACAGGGTTAACAGGTGCTACTGGTCTAACAGGAGCAACAGGGTTAACAGGTGCTACTGGTCTAACAGGAGCAACAGGGTTAACAGGTGCTACTGGCGCCACGGGCTCTGGGATAATAAGGGGTTGGAACTATAATCTAACAAGTGCTACCACCTCTGGTGATTTTACTGTAGACCTTTCGTCTCCTTTTGATATTTCCTTGAATGTAATTGATGCAGATGGAAATGACTCGACTGGATGGTTTAATACAATTACATCATTACTTAATGTTGGAGTTGCATTAAAAATGGTAACTGTAAATACAACAGGGTTAATTGCAGATACAAGAGACATAGTCAGTGTTACAGATAATTTAGATGGAACTTATACTATTGCAGGTACAAATGTTACAACCCCTGGTTCAGCTCCAACCCCTGGAGAACGTTTTTATATTAGTTTTTCAATAATAGGTGTAACTGGAGCATCAGGTACAAACGGTGCTACTGGCGCCACAGGTGAAACTGGTGCTACAGGTGAAACAGGTGCTACAGGAGAAACTGGTGCCACTGGACCGACAGGTGCAACAGGTGAAACTGGAGCCACTGGTCCAACTGGTGCAACTGGTCCAACTGGTCCAACTGGTGCAACTGGTGCAACTGGTGCAACTGGCTCTGGTTTAGTAAGTTATACCCCTGCATCAGGAGCAAGTTTAACAACACTAACTACATTTAGATTCCCAGGAAGTACAAGCTCTGGTTTTACCTCCGTTCAGACCTTTGGATTTACAGGAAGTAGACAGGGAATTTATGCATCCTTTAAAACCCCAAGTTATTCTTTTACATTATCTAGAAATTTTAGATTCGTTATTTTTGATGGTATTGGTAACGATTATATTTGGATTTCATTTACTAATACCAGTAGTGTAGAATTTAGAAATAATTCTGTTTCCATTAGCACACCATTTACAAGGGTACCTGGAAATCTAATCTATATTTTCTGGGATACTGTTACTGCATATGTTTACAATGGAAGTACTCTAATTACAAGTGGACCAATTAGACAGCCTACAAATGGATATTATCTTGATACACAAGCACTAAATCTTAGTGCTACAGCACTAACAGTTGAAGAGGTATATTTCTATCCCCTAAGTGTGGGTGCATCTGGAGCTACTGGTACTGGTGCTACAGGTGCTACTGGTAATACTGGTAATACTGGTGCCACTGGCACTGGTGCTACAGGTGCTACTGGTAATACAGGTGCCACTGGCACTGGTGCTACAGGTGCTACTGGTAATACAGGTGCTACTGGTAATACAGGTGCTACTGGTAATACTGGTAATACTGGTGCTACTGGTGCTACTGGTGCTACTGGTAATACAGGTGCTACTGGTAATACAGGTGCTACTGGAGCTACTGGTGCTACTGGTCCAACAGGTAGCTTTGACTTTGTGGGTGTAACTGCGAATACAGTTCTATTTTATGATGGTACTGGTGTAACTGGAAGTCAGTTCTTCAGATTTGACCCTAATTCTGGATCATCTGGGGAAGTTATTATTAATGGTAAATTAACAGTTGATGGAATTATTGACCCTATAGCTTTGGTTTTAGCGCCTACAATTACCAATCCAAATCCCGGTGTGAGTGGAACAATATGGTTTAATGCTAACAGCAATGCATTAGTATTTGATAATACAAATCTAAGTGGTGGAGGTAATGGGGCAACTGGTGCCACTGGTAATACAGGTGCTACAGGCCCTACAGGTAACACTGGTAACACTGGTAATACTGGTGCCACGGGCAACACTGGTAACACTGGTAACACTGGTAACACTGGTAACACTGGTAACACTGGTAACACAGGTGCTACTGGTGCTACTGGTTCCACTGGTAACACTGGCAACACTGGTAATACTGGTTCCACTGGTGCGACCGGTTTAACAGGACCTACAGGATCTACAGGCAATACTGGTAACACTGGTGCTACTGGTTCTACCGGTTTAACAGGCAATACTGGGGCCACGGGTGTCACGGGTGCAACTGGTGCTACTGGTAACACAGGTAATACTGGGGCTACAGGAACGGCTGGTAATACTGGTGCTACTGGGGCTACAGGTAATACTGGGGCTACAGGAACTGCTGGTGCTACTGGTAATACTGGAGCAACTGGAGCAACTGGAGCAACTGGAACGACTGGGGCTACAGGTACAGGTGCAACCGGTGGAACAGGCGCTACAGGCGCAACAGGACCTACTGGTGCTACTGGACCAGCTGGTGCAACTGCAAATGCAGCTTTATGGGCAACTTTCTCAGCAGTTGCAGATGTAAATATCTCACAATCAACGATTTATGGAATGAACAAGCTTCAGTTTAGCACATGTACAGCGGCGGCAACTGGTTCACTTGCAGCTGGATTAAATACAAACACATCAGGTCTATATTCACATGCAGAGGGGACAAATACAATTGCATCTGGTGATTTTTCACATTCAGAGGGAGAATTTTCCCGTGCTATTGGTAACTATTCTCATTCTGAAGGTAGAAGAAATGTTGCAAATGGCGATTACTCACATGCAGAAGGCGGGTTCTGCTCATCCATCGGCTTATATTCACATGCCGAGGGTTATTTAGCTAAAGCATTAGGTGATGAATCACATGCACAGGGTTATGGGACAGTATCGTATAATCTTGCTTCACATGCTGAAGGTTCAAATACATCAAGTATTGGAATAGCATCCCACTCAGAGGGTGAATTAACATTTGCCACAGGGATTGCATCACATGCGGAGGGCTATTTAACAAGGTCTATAGGTGATTACTCACATGCCGAGGGCTCACATACCAGCTCTATTGGTGTTGGCACACATAGTGAGGGTCTCTCCACATTTGCACTCGGTGTCTATTCACATGCCGAGGGCCTTGGATGCTACGTAAGTTCAATCGGTGGACATGCAGAGGGTAATATTACCAGTTCAATCGGTATTGCCTCGCATTCAGAGGGAAATGTAACAAGAGCATTTGGTGACTTCTCACATGCAGAGGGTTTTGCAACTCTAGCATCGGGCAATACCTCTCATGCAGAGGGGAATATTACAACTGCAAGTGGAATTTGTGCACATTCAGAGGGAAATACCACTATTGCATATGGTGAATATGCACATTCTGAAGGCTTTACCACAATTGCATATGGTAATACCTCACACGCTGAGGGTAACTTAACCAGTTCAATCGGTATCTGTGCACACTCTGAGGGTAATGTAACATTTGCAATTGGCGATTATGCACATGCCGAGGGAATTGGTGTTAGTGCAATTGGTCAAGGGGCACATGCAGAGGGTTTCACTACTCGTGCAGTTGGTAATAATTCACATGCAGAGGGCAATTTCACAAGTTCAATCGGTATTGCTGCACACTCTGAAGGTAATGCAACAACTGCAATCGGCAACTATTCGCATGTAGAGGGCTTCAGTACCATTTCAATTGGTCTCAGCTCACACGCAGAGGGAAACTTAACAAGTTCAATCGGTATCTGTGCACACTCTGAGGGCAATGCAACAATTGCAACCTCAGACTACTCTCATGCAGAAGGGGCATTTACTGTTAGTGCCGGTCAGAGCTCACATGCAGAGGGATACCAAACAAGTACTATTGGTAATTTCTCACATGCAGAGGGTAATAATGCAAAGGCTCAAGGCTTGGCTTCACATGCAGAGGGTTATTACAGTATTGCAAACTCCAACTATTCACATGCAGGGGGGTTCTACGGCCTCTCTTATGTTGAGGGTGAATACTCACATGGTGGCGGCTATCATACTGGCAGCACCGGTGGTTACCAGGGGACATCGCAATACTATTTGATGAACATGCGTGCAGTAACCACCTCCAATACTCAGGCGACCTTTACCTACGGGGCAACAAACGTAATTGCAGATATGACAATTCGTTATCCTAATTCTGGAACAAATGACTCTGTTGCACGTACCTTTAATGTTGATTTGGTCGGCTATGAGGCCCGTACCAGTCCAAATACAGAGGGTACTGGCGTCTACTTTGCAGGGTACCGATTTGTAGGGTATTATGATAACAATCTACGCAGAATTTATGTTGCAAGTGAGACCGGTCTAATACAGGCCGGTTTCAATAGCAATATTCTACCCTATTTCTCTGTAAATCAACTTATGGGAACGCCTCCAGTGAACTTTAATGTTTTAGTGCCAAATACTGCAGGTAGCGAGAGCTCTCTTAACTTTAGGATCACCTGCACAACAACTAATAGTATTAATTGGTCTGCTAGTGTACGTGGTACTGAGGTTTTACGTTATATCTAAACGATTTCACGACCATTAATGAATAGTTTTCCATTAATATAGACATCACGGTTAAATTGTACTGGCCCTTGAAATACAACATCGTCGATAAACAATGTTGTACCATGAATCGTACCACCCTCTTCAATAAGGACATTTCCTCCAACATGTAAAAGTGCCTTCGGATTTGATTTTCCAATACCCACCTGTCCCTCTTCGGTAATCCACATTGAGGCCTTTTCTCCTGCAGTAAATACAAGAGGACACAAACTGTTGAAGTTACTTGCATAGACATTTCCATATACATAAAGGTCGTATCCGCCGCCAGTAGCATTGGAAAATGTACCATTTGCAGTTGTAAAACTTGTACCCTCGGGTAATGTTGCTCCACCACCACCAGTAGTATTAGATGGATTTGCTATATTTGTTAAATCAACAATATTTAATATATTTGGATTATACATTGTTGTACCCGTCGTTTGATTTGCAAAAAAACTCATGAGTTACTCTAATTGTCTCTGGACCTTTCGCTTAAACCGTTTGCCAGGACTTAACAAGCTGCCAATGAAGAGTAGGAGATGAGTGATAGTAACGGTTATTATCGCCCCTATGTTGGAAGTCCAACCTCTGAGATGGAGGAGCCAATTTCAGATACAGAGGCGGGTATTTCGTCATCAGAATACGAATCTGATGCATCGCTGATGAACCTTCCGAATGGTCAGCGCCCCTACGCCCCACAGGCCCTTTTTGTACCACCGGATCGTGCCGATCTATATCGAATGGGGGGTCCAGCATTTAACAATAAGGAGAGGAATGAATTTACTACAAGTGAAGGCGCTGCATTTGATGCATCCGGCTCTAAGCCAATCAATTACGGTAAAACTGAGTTCAAAACCAATTTTCAGGGTACAGATACAACAATTCTTATTGACTCACTGAATCGTGACCGAACCGCTTATCCACAGCCCACCCGTCTTCAGCTGCATCTACCCAGAGTGTATAGAAATGTTACGAGTGTTAATATTACACAGCTAAAACTATTAAGTGCATTTCTCTATTTTCGAGCAAATAAATTCAATACCAATTTCAAGGTCTGGGAAGAGGGTCGCTATCTACCTAATGGTGACTCTAATATTATTGATGTGAGAATTCGTGAAGGCAGCTACAGCATGAGTACAGAGAACGGTGGACTTTTACAGGAGCTGATGTATCAGATGAATGTAACGCCGACATTCTTCTTTTATCCAAATGATTTTAATGACTTTGCAAGTGCATTTGCAGTAACAGGGGATTTGGGCCTGAACTTTAATCCTCCTGGAGTCTATTATTATGACTCATTGTTACAAAAATTTTATAGTAATCCCACGATGGATTACATTGTAACTCGTTATTTTAAATCCCGTTATGCAGGACAAACAAGTTATACCCTTGATGAGCTGCAAATTGCATACTATTATCCAGTATTATTCGAAGCTCTACTTGACCCAGCTGAAGTCTTTAATATTACATTACCACCTGACTCCTACGCTTACGAAAGACTAATTTATAATTTTGAGGGATTAAATGATGCATATGCATTGGCAGTTATTCAGGCAAATATAACTGAACTCATTCGTTACAGAACAACTAGAACTTTCCAGTATTCACTTGTAAATTACTACAACTGGTCGCTTATACCCTACAACAGACGTGTAACCGTTAATAGTGCAACCCTAAATCCAAGCATTATTAACAATCTACAGATTCAAAGTAACACCTATTTGAATAATGCCCTAAATAATTTGGGAATAACCTCTAATCAGTACATATTATTATCGGATACAGCATCGAAGCAGAATGCTATTTTAAACAGTATGTACAACTTTTATCAGTCTGTATTGGCCAGTAATTTTGCCGTCAACTATGGCTCCTATTCATTGCCAGATCTTGCAAACATTAGCAGTTATATATATACTCAGAACGGTAATGATGTTACAGGGGTGTTTACCTCGTATACTCCAGAGTATATTGCAGCACTTGCAGCTGGAACAGTAAAGCCTGTTCCCGATTTCAACTATGTCCCCTCGAGTCCAGCCATCCAGTGGCCAAATATGAGTAATATAACAAATCCCACAATTGACTGGATAAATTTCGGTGGACCAACCAACTACATTAATTTTGCTATTCAGGACTACAAGTTCTACAATGTGTATGACCGCACAATTAGGAATATTGACCCTGATGTTGAGCTTACAAATGCCAATGGAATTGTACAAACCACGGCGAAATACGGCTCAGCAGAGATTAACGTCCATGTTAGCGCCGGTCAATATGTGCTTTTCCCTATTCGTTCAGAGTGCCGTCAGACCCTGCAGGTTGAAACCATCAGTCGCCCTTATAGATATCGTTATCCAGCATTTAATGGGGTAGAATATAGCGGATTTATTCCCACCAATTTCGCATATGATTATGAATTTGGCAATAATGCGGGGGCCTCAACTATTAATGGCATGAGTAATACCTATATTAGTACAATACCATACGGTATTACACGCAGCAATGCATTTACCACATTTAGTAATAACTACACACTGAAAATCACGAGCAACTACAAGTTCTTCAAATTCCGTGTTCCACAGGTCCCCTCAACCTTTAGTACAAATGCGGTGCAATATGATGTTCCCATAACAGTTGAGGTTGCAAACCCATATGGCAGTTCTTTTAGTACAAATATGGGGCTTTTCCTCTATTATGATGAGGCAGCCTATTTTGCAGATGCAGGTAAGTTGCGAAATGAGAGTCCGCAAAACTACTTGACGAAGATACCTATTAATAGTAATGCCTCATCTGTAACTACTACGCTACCCGTTATATTGAACCAGGACTATTATGCAATTATCCGCTCTGACGATATTTTCTTGGGTAACACAGATATTAAGTTCTTGACCTACTGGAACAATGCTACAAGTACCCCACGAGCCACCTTGAACAACTTTAATATCTATCAGCCTGGAATATCTGTATTCTCGGAGCAATACGGTCTCCTTTATGATGATACCCCTGGTACTGTGAACGACTACTTTTACAGAACCTATAACACCACATTCGACCAACTCCCTTACAACAGCAATGTGATTGGTATCAATCCCAGCGACCCTGCATTTGACGTGACCTATCCTGCAAGTGCCCCGTTAATGGGCTTTGATGATAATGGTGTCAGTGACGATATGACAAACTATATTGGATATGTAAGTAATGTACCAGGAATTGACTATAATGCCACATTTAGACAGGACCCTATCAGTCAATATACCTTTATGTGTAATAGCCCATATAATAGTACAACGGAAACCTATATTTACAATGGTGGCTCTAATGTGGTTTTAACCCCACAGGTGAATTTCCCTTATACGCCGACATTTAGTAATGTGACCAAGCGCTCTTATAACATACTTCACAACTATAACACAACCTTCTTCGGTCCACATGAGGCAGATGATGGTGGCTATTCATTTTTGGGCATGTCAACCCTTAGCACAATGACCCCCTATACCTCTAATACAACATTAAATATTCCTATAGCGGGTTATGAGTATGTGCAGGATGTGGATCTGAATGTGAGTACTCTGCGTCTCGGCGCAGGAATTGTTGGATTCTCTTTTTTGCCGACTGATGGGGTTTGGGATGCTAAATCGGTGGCCTTCAAGAGCGCCTACTATGGACCAAACGACCCTAATAGTAATATTGTTTATTTGGGAATTTTTGATACAAATGCCCTTACTGGCCAGACCCTTAATACGATTGATATTACTCAGGCATACGCTGTGTTGTCCTGTACAAAACGTGTGGTTTATAATCCTGTAACCGTGGAGGCAAATCAGGGCTTTGATGCAAGTTATGGTACCTACCACAACTTTGAACTATTGCCTTCGTTCAACTACAGTCGCACGGACCTTGTTGCCCAGGGAATCTCAGGTTACACCGCCTTCCCCTCAACTGTACTCGGCGACCCTCGCAGTATGTATTCTGTGGTGCCTTTCAGAGCGAATTTTAGTACCACCACCTATTTCATGTTGTGTGGGTCGGCTGTGCCTTATCCTGATGATACAGATGCATTCCCTACTAATAACTACAATGGGACTAATTATAATGATTATCAGGCGGTTTACCCGATAAACTACAATACACCAAAGGGGTATATTAGCAACATTTATCAGAGTCAATATCAGCAATCACTGCCAATAACTACTACAACTATGAGTTATCTTCTTAATTTAGATATTATTGAGGACCCTGAAGCAATGTTCAGTTACCAGCCATTTGGCAACTTTTATGGTGCTAATAATATGGTTTTACGTGCTGCAGACTACACTGAGGGGGCAAGTCGCTATCTGCTATTGGGTGGGGTTCAAGATAATCAGTCAACAATATGTGATGCCTACTATTTACGTAATCCTGGAAATATTTATGGACCTCGTGACACGGCATTCTTCAGTTCCTTTAATTTAGCCTCGTTTGTCCCTGGCTCTGGAGAATTTGTTACCTGGGGGGCTAACGCCGACAGTGTGTATATTATGACAAAACCATATCCTACCTCTAATATTGCTAATATATATGAATTATCCTCATTTATTAATGCCCCTGGCTATGATTCTGCATCATTAAGAATGCAGGTAAATATGGAGATTTATAGATGGGATGTGGGGGCTACAGGTGCATCACAGACAATTATTCCAACTTTTAGCGGCTCATATCGTGGGCTAAAACCGACAAATAGGGGGGATTGGATCTATTATGATGATGGTGTTGTAGATACCGTCTCATCTGGGTCCTGCGTTATTGCCTATAATAATACTGGGACTACTAACAGTACCTTTACTGGGCTGATATTTAATAGTAATGCATATGATCCAAATAATATTCAGTTCCCTAGTACCAATCAGTTCTATGCTGCAAACACGAATGTTAGTACAAATGTCTATGGGGTTTTAGGTAAGGAGAATAAGATTGTACAAAATGATAAGATCTGGGGAGACCTCATGATGATGTATTTCTCAAACTCGCCTCTCTCAAATATTACGCCTGATGGTTATATTTGCAATAAAATTACATTATTTACAGGGGGGGTGGATCCTTTATTCAGAGCTGGTATTGCGCCTCCACCTGGTACAATTGACCTCACATTAACAACAGACTACAATGTATATACACTTAATAGTGGTGCAACAAATCGTTTCAATAAACTTATTCTGGATACTGCGGGGGTCACAGGGCAGGGTCCTGCTCAGATCTACAGTGACGCAAGGCAACAGGCCTCTGCAGCCGCCATCTCCTCATTTGTCACCTATCCTAATTATGGAATGGAGATGGACCGCAATGATGGAATTTGGTTCACTTTTGAGACCGGTCCTCCACTTTCGGAGGGACAATACAATTTCGTCGGCAATGCGAGGCAACTGGATGATATTAATCGTGGTGTTAAGCGTCATGCTATGCAGGTATTTTATCCTAATTCCAGAATTGTTCTGAACAAGCGTCTGAATAAATATAATGATATTACCAATTTGGTGGACATCAACTATCAGGGTAGTAACTATTTTGAGCTTCCCCGTACTCAGCTCTTCTTTTATAATGGCTGGGACGACCTGGCCAAGGATGTAAGTACAATTAGCAGTGGCGTTACAAAATGGAAATGGGGGATGGAGAGCAATTTCTATCGTGCAGACACCGGTTATAATGGCTATGGATTCAACAGTTATATCTATAATATTCCACTTAGTACCTCTGGTTCATATGTATCACCAGTAACGGATACTCAGATTGTTAGTTTGAACGGCTCTGCCCAAGACTACTCATGGATTGCGCTACGTGGCTACTCCCCTAATGAGGACTATGAGGTTATGGTACGATTTGTATTGCCAAATCGGTATGACTTTGGTGCACTACGCCCTATTGATCTGATTCCTGAGATAAGCACAGTGAACGGGACAAATGATTTACTTAATTATAATCCTGAGTATATTGATACCTTGCGTATATTTGATGATACATTTAATATAACGCAGACATATGGCTCAAATTCACTGCCTAATTTCCCTGGCTCAACTATAACCAGTATAAACTATTCAACATTTATTAGCTCATTTGAAAACATCTTTTATAGCTATTCTACAAATATCTCTACTGTAAATTATGTATTAAATTATGTAAATTCTAATGTAAATAACTATATATCTACATATTATGGAACAATCTTACCATCATCAATCTTGTCACGTTTGAGTCTTATTGACTCACTGCCATTTGACCTGCTTATATCAACCTCTGTAGCCCCACAGGCAGAGCGCCGTGACATAGACTGGGGTCTTGGCTACAATCTTGGATTTGCCAGGACCAATTATCTGAATAACACCTCTTATACTGCGCCAACATTCTATAAAATTATTGATGATTATATCTATTTGCAGATAAATCCAGAGCAGTCTATGAATCTGCTTGACACCACTGGTCGTGAGGTCTTATCAAACTCACAGGAATCTACGGGCGAAGTGCGTAAATATTACGGGAAACTACTTTTAGCGAATTTCGGCTCTTATGCAACAACACTGGCGGGAACGACGGCCACCTTTAACCCGCCTATTGGTCGTCTGGATAAAATAATGTTTAATTGGCTTGATGTTGATGGAAATATTATTGATAATAATGATTGTGATTGGTCGGCGGTGCTACAGGTGAAGGAGCAGGGGAATGTAGCAACTACTGAGAGCTCGTTGCCCAAACTCTAATGTATGTTGAATTAGAAGATGGCCGCACCCCTTTCAGAGGTTTTTCCCAGAGAGCAAGAGGTACCTATAAGAGACGAGGGTCCAAGACCTTTCGCACCCCCTGTCTGTTTACGTGAGCATTGGGACCGTGCTGCAATGCTCCGCCATGTGCTACCCTCACAGTCGGTATCACTACCAATGGATTTCCGCCCATACACTAAGGTTTGCCGTGAGTATCGCACAACAGCCCCTGCATTACCTGCCCCTAGGCCCCCGGCGGACATGGTGTTCCCACCCGGTGGGGAGTTCTATCCGCCTAGCCGTTACTCTGATGCCATTGATGCAGAGTCATCGCTTAGAACGCTGGACCAACCCTTACGGAAGTATTGTGATGCTGGTCAGTTCTTGCCAAACATTGATGGTGATATGTATTCTACGGCACCAATGGCCCCTGAGCGAACGGAGCCTACGTCGGCGATGGTACAGGAGATTGCTATGCCCCAGGTCTGTCTCAAGGCTGGGGAATACGATTGCCGCTCATCGGCTGACCGTGCAAACTGGGGTCGCAGTCCTCGTTTGTTCAATAATCCGACGAAGCAGGACCGTTATCCTGCGCAGCCCAGAAAGGGGGCTATTGGAATAACTCCGCCAAAGTCTGGTGGAATAACACGTGACTGTGGAGCAGTTGAGGGTTGCGTTTGGGGACCTTAATTGTTGGGGTTCTAATTTAACAGAGTGATGTCTGCTGAACAGTTTGATAGGGCTGCTGAAGCCGTGGAAGACGAAATAAGGGATATCTGGCCGACTTTAAGGGGGGCAGATATATTGTTATTCCAAAACGATTTATTCTATAAAATCCGACAATTAGAGACTAAGTGTGAAGGGGGGTCTGCACGTGGATTTTTACCGGCGGCTTTTGAGGAGCTACATTCAGTGCCGAGCTGGTCAGGTGGTGAAGAGTATGAAGCGGCTTGGAACGAGCTAATTGGGTTGTGTAATTCTGAGGTATTGGAGCAATTAGATGTGTTTGAAGAGCATGTTTGTGATTGGATGGAGGACATGATACCCGAAGACCTTAATTTCTTTAGTGCTGCACTTGACCAGGGAATATTAAATGCGGAGTGGCTCGAGATCGCTGCTGAGCAGCTTAGGAAGGGGACAAAACCTGTTGAGAGTAAACCATTAAATGAGGCTGCCCAAGAAAATGAAAAACTCGAGAAGGCACCACTCGATTTCAACCGCTGCTCGGCAGCTGTTTCAATGGTGAGAGCCCAAACCTCTGGTTTGGGCGATCTCGAGATCGATGCTCGAGAGGTGCTGCCAGATATAAAAGAGGTGGACCTGGGGCGCCTTGCCTACACTCGACGCCGTGTCTCGAGACCCTTCAGCTCCTCTCGAGCGAAGCCCTCCTTACGGCGAACCCGTAGAAAATCCCCAATATAAGTAAGTATGAAGGTACATTCTGAGTATAAATCTTTTCAGGAACATACTGAAATGATTAATGGTCAGGCCAGAACGCAGGAAAAGGAGGTTACAATTAAAAATGGGGTTGGTAAGAAAACTGTTAGGTATTTAGCACCTAATGGTAGTGTATTAGCCGAGAAATCAATACCATTAAATGCCGATGAGAAGACGAAGATTTTGAACAAGACCTTTATACCTGACCTGTTCCATCCCTGTATTGGCGATTGCATGAAGAAGATGAACGGTGGCTATAAAGGACATGGGGCAATTTTTTTTACGAAACATAAGAGCCGTCGTCGCTCTGCGGTCAAGGCTCGTCGCAGTCGACGCAAGAACTATTAGATATGTTGGTTGTGTTGTTGATAATAGCTGTTTTATTTTTCCTGGGTGCACTGCTCTATAAGCAGAGCATCCAAGAATACCGAATAAATCAAATTGAATGGGAGCAGCGTCATCAACTGGATGCACTTTTTGAAGAGCGGGTTCCGGTCGTTGTTAGAAACATGCCTTCATCACCGGTATGGACTCATGAAGATGTAATTGCACGTGAATTCTACGGGAAAGAGCGACCCCACGGAAGCCCCGAAACCCTAAGGGAGATTATTATGGGTGGACAGTACAAAGGGGCGATTTGGGACCAGACCTACAGGGCACGTATCTTTGAGTCCGCCGGTGCCGCAATCTGGTTTGACAAGATCTGGGCCCCTGTTTTAGCCGGTACACGGGGATGGTTGGCCGGTCTTTTGCCGCCTGTTGGTGAGTGTTTTATTGGTGACCAGGGTTTAATGGAGCTAAAGGCAAACTGGACCCTTATAGTGCCGAGTGAAGGGGCCATAATAGTAAATGTGCTAAATCCAAAAGAGAAGGCGACCCTCACAGGTAATTGGCTTGGCGCAAAACCAGAGAAATTGACTAACGGTAATCTCCAATACATTGACATAATTGTACGTCCAGGTACGGGACTATGGGTACCGGCTCATTGGCTAGTGGCCTGGGAGGCAAAAGAGGAGGGCTCAGTGCCCTTAGTGATGACGGTGGCAATTCACAATCCTGTCAGTTGGCTTGTTAGTGGTCGTAAACAAGGGGTAAAATAAAGGGGCATTCCTCTCGTGCTGTTGCCTCTGCATCTTTGTAACAACCTGTAATTGTTGCAACAGGGATTTTCTTATGTGAGCCATCAGCCTCTTCAACTATGGCCTCAAGTGGTGAATTGGGTTTGAGGTTAGCATACGATGCTTTAGGTAAAACCTTGTAGATTTTACCATCATCTGTCTTAACATAATACTGAGTCGTACTATTAATATAGTTGGCGAGAGTCATGCCTGATTTGGAGAAAACTATATGACGGCCCTGCGCAGTTACCCCATTTCTATCCTTATAGTTTGCTGTAAGAGCAATACTCTTAAGGTCTTTTCTTGGTAATGCCATTCTTTTATAATGCTCTGCAATTAAAGGTAATGACCGTTTGAATAAACCCTTGCCACGATGTTTGGGAGCAGTACAGGTCCCCATCAAATTAATATGACGTTCTCCACTGGGTTTATCATCAATAAGTGCAAGTTGTGCGAAGATAATGTGATTAGATGCATCTGTAATATAAATAAAATGCCCATTCGCCCCACGCACCATCTGCAACTCTTTAAAGACCTGTTCGTCGGGATTAGTAGTATCTTTCCAGCAATATACAGTGAAAAATATACTTAACTTTTTAATATTAATATCAGACTCTGCCCGAAAATGATTAATATGTAGTTTTAGGCCATCATAACCTAGGGGATAAGATATATTAGTTGCACCAGTGCGTACATTACGTACAATCGTGCTTCCTGGATAAGCAGCTGACAGTGAGCTGCTGGGTCCACCTACACCGCCCCCCCGTTTTGTTCTAGATCTACTAGATGATTTGCGATTTGTGCGGCGCTTCATCTACTATTAGGGTGTTAAAGAATGGTCACGAAGAGATAGAGAAATGGAGACTGTTACGAAACTAATTATTGTAGGTCAGGAGCTAATTAATGCAGCGAAGGGGGTAGAGGACTCACTAATCATTAGGCTACCGCAGCCAGAGCCGGGCTCTGATAGGGCCGCAATATGGACCGATTGCAACCTTAATGGTGAATTTTCTGTCTATGAGCTGGAGGAAGAGTTGCAGAAGCTGATTGCGACATATAATAGTAAACATGAATTGACCTGGTTCAAATGGCTCCTCTGGGTATTGTTTGACAAACAGATAGGGGACGCTAAAATTGACACTAATAAGTGAGTAGGGCGAGTAGTAACAAGCAGCAAAAATGGACACTAAGCAGGAATACGCATATAACTGTATCCGTGATGGTAAGAGCATCTTACTCACTGGTCCAGGTGGAACAGGTAAATCCTTCTTTGTCGCTGAATTTCTGCGAAGAATGAAGATTGATAAGCCAACTAAGCGAATCGCCGTCACCGCCCTTACAGGTTGTGCTGCAGTACTTTTAGGGAACAAGGCAAAGACGATTCATTCTTGGGCCGGTATTGGACTCGGTCGTGGAACTGTTCAAGAGATTGCCGCAAACATTCGGAAGAGTCAGAAGGCCATTAAGCGATGGCTGCTGACCGATATCCTTATTATTGATGAGGTGAGCATGATGAGTGGTGACATGTTGGATAAACTCAGTGATATCGGCAAGGTGATTCGGCAAAATAAGACGAAGCCTTTCGGGGGGATGCAGGTTGTACTTGTAGGGGATTTCTATCAGCTGCCACCAATCACCAACGATGATGAGGCGCTGCAGTTTGCCTTTGATGCCAAATGTTGGCCAACCCTTGTACAGGAGGTGGTACAGCTTGAGAAGATCTATAGACAAAATGACGAAACCTTTCAGGGACTCCTTGGTCGCATTCGCCGTGGACATTTAGGGGCTGGTGATAAGGACCTGCTTTTGGGACGCAAGGGTCTGAACTGGAAGGAGGACCCTATTTGGCCAACGCTCCTCTTCAGTCGCCGAGCAACAGTGGACAAGATTAATGCTGCTAATTTGGCCGAGCTAGAGGGTGAGGCCTTCAACTGGAAGGCGAAAACAGTGTATTCAGCGGGGCCTGAGGGGAAGGGAGTACCTATTAAAGACCGTTATGCAGAGGAGCAACTTGCCCGTATGATTGCTGCACAAGACAAAGATGCCTCCTATGATGTTGACCTGACACTTAAGATTGGTGCACAGGTGATGTTGATTGCAAATATGGACACCGACCATGGACTTGTGAATGGTAGCCGTGGAGTTGTTGTGGATGTTGAGCGTGGAGGGGCTGAACCGCTCCCTGTGGTACAATTCAAGAATGGCGCTAAGCTACCGATTGGTCGCTGGTCCTGGTCAAATGCGGATGAAGAGGATATTGCCAGGTCCCAGATTCCTTTGCGACTAGCATACGCTATTACAATTCATAAATGTCAGGGTGCGACCCTTGACTGCGGACTAGTAGATATTGGTAAGAGCACATTTGAGTGTGGACAGGCCTACGTTGCGCTTTCTCGTGTGAAGTCTCTGGAGGCACTCTATGTCTGGGACTTTGTGGAGTCTGCAATTATGGCCCACCCCCGAGTTAAACGCTTCTATGAAACACTTACTAGTGTTGTAGATGCGTAATAGTACTAATGAAATTAATGAAGTACCGTTAATAGTTGGAATATCAGTTGGGTGTGCACTTATTTTTATTTTATTAGCTTTGGCAATTGATTATAGTTATAGAGTGGCATTTCGAAGGCGGACTTAGAGCCCGTCGGCGTTATAATTGTGTGAAATGAACACTTACGATAAGCTACGTGCTGAGAACCCAGGAAAGTACCCTAGCAATATGGGGAAAAGTTGGTCAAAAGAGGAACATGACCTTCTTCTAAAGCGTATTGCCGATGGCTTCACAATTGAACAGGCTGCAGAGGAGCATGGACGTACTGTTAAGGGTGTTAAGTCACGGCTGCATATTGTGGCCGAGGGGTTGGCTGCCGCTGGTGCTGCTTTGGAGGAGATTATGGTGAAGACTGGACTTGATAAGGCACACATTAATAAGCACATTTACGGGTCAGAGCCTTTTCTTTTGAAGCGCCCAGGACAAGAACAGGCCGAGATTCTGCAGACATTGCGGGATATTAAGGGGATTTTGCTGCGAGTCGTGGCAAAGTTGGAGACCGAATAGTAGATAGGGATGCCAGTAGTTAGTGGTATATCCGCAATAGTAGGTTACGGTAGGGCTCAACGGGCGGCGGCAGCTCCACCGTCAGGGGTTCCTGCATATTATACAAGTAACTCTGGCTATTTGATGATATATGTAGCATTTACAAGCTCAGCCGCCCTTGTAGATAGTACGAATATTGCAACTGGCACCCCAACAATTAGGACATATACAGGTTTAACTACAAGTCCACGTTATTGGAACTTGGCACAGGACAAGGATACTGACAACAATATTTATTATGGAATGGGACAAAACGGGGGTGTACTTGTAAAGATCACTTTTCCTAAAGGGGGTGGTGCAGTCACACAGACGAATTTTTATACTGATTCTGGTGTACCAGCAAATATTCTTGGTGTCTGTTATGCACCTGTATGTATGTGGACAGGAACTGGATACGGAGCATTTATTGGAGGGGGATTCAGTTCGGCAACAATTAGGGTATTGAACTTTAATTCAACAAAAACCTCTATTGCAAGTGCATATTCTGTAAGTTGGCCTGGAACTGAGATCTATGGTGTAGAGGTGATTCCAAAAGCGGTTTCTGGTTTTAATAACAATTATGGACTCGCCTATTCACGAACCCCCAAAACAATGACAAGTTGGACAGTTGACATGGATACAAGCACTTGGTCCAATAAAGCAACTGATAGCTCATATTCCCCTGGAGTAACTGGCCCCTCTAATGGTTGTGCAATGTTTTATTACCCAGTTGGTAAAACTATTTTTACAGGGGACCCAGATACCTCAACGAATCGTGTTGGTATGACCGACACCTCCACAGCAAAACTATATGTATGGACTATTACGGAATCTGGGACCTCCATAGTTTGGACCTACTTGAAACAGGTGACTGTTCAGGCAAATAGCACAAACACCTACCATTTGTCCGTCGCTGCCTACAATGCTATTAGTTAATTAACAAATGATTGAAAAATTGAGAAAGTCGGATGACCGTGGTAACGGACACCCTATTTTCTCCGGATCAGATATCTAAATGTCTGACGCATCTAATAATACAAGTATGATACAAGCCAATGCATCTATGAAGGTGCATAATACAGTTACAGGGGTGGAGGAGGAGATTTTGCAGGAGAACCCATATCGGTTCACGCTGCTGCCAGTTCAGAAACCTGCACTTTATAAGCATTATAAGAATCATATTGCCGTCTTCTGGCACGTTGATGAGGTGGATTTATCAAAGGACCTGAAAGATTGGGATAAACTGACCGAGGGCGAGAAGCATTTCATTAAGCATGTATTGGCCTTCTTCGCCGGTTCTGATGGTATTGTAATGGAGAATCTTGCAAGTCGTTTCATGCGTGAGGTGCAGTTGCCCGAGGCCCGGTCCTATTATGCAATTCAGATGGCCATAGAAGCGATACATTCGGAGATGTATGCGCTATTGATTGATACCTATATTACTGACCTTGACGAGAAGCTGCGCCTGTTTCGTGCAATCCAGACCATGCCGCCAATTAAGGAGAAGGCGGAATGGGCGCTCCGTTGGATTGATTCTGAGGAGGCCTCATTTGCGAGTCGTCTTGTAGGATTTGCTGCAGTTGAGGGGATCTTCTTTAGCGGATCTTTCTGTGCCATCTTCTGGCTGAAGCAGCGTGGTCTAATGCCTGGACTAACAGTTAGTAATGAGTTTATTAGTCGTGATGAAGGGCTGCATACTGCATTCGCCTGTGAGTTGTACAAGGAACTGACAAACAAGTTGCCGAAGGAGACGGTTTGGCGGATTTTGAAGGAGGCGGTCAAGATTGAGAAGGGATTTATTACAAAGGCTCTGCCATGTGAGCTTATTGGTATGAATGCAGAGTTAATGAGTCAGTACATTGAGTTTGTAGCTGACCGTTTGGCTCAGCAGCTCGGCTACCCTAAGATGTTTAATACTGCGAATCCCTTTGATTTCATGGAGCGCATTTCTCTAGAGGGCAAGGACAACTTCTTTGAGAAGCGGGTTACAACCTATGCAAAGGCTGGGGTCGGGTCCACGGCAGAGCAGAAACGGTTTACTCTGGATGAGGACTTTTAGAGCTGTCACTTAATAAAATTGAAATTAATGTGTATTGCTTATTTTTGTTAAGCCATCATGAATCCGTTAAGTTATTATACACGCCAAAAGGAGGCCTGGTTAGATGAAGAGTTAGAGCAGCTAAAACGTGAATATGTTAGTGAGGAAAAGACTATTAGTGAAATTGGAGATATTCATCGTAGAACACCGGGCAGTGTCGCTTATAAGCTGTGGAATCTAAAAGTTGTAGAGCAACCTTGGAAGGGTACAAGAGGATATGATGAATATAAGCTAAGTCCACTTTATCAAGAAATTGTTAGTGTTGAGAGTGCTAAAAGGGAGCAAAAAGGTGAAAAAAAGACTGAAAAGAAGAAAAAAGAGGAGAAACCTGTGCAAGAACCTGAAGTTATAGAATGTAATGTGGATATTCAACTTATTAGAAACGACATTAAAACTATTAAAAGTGATATTAAGAATATGAAGGAGGGAATTGCGGCTATACTGGCTATCCTAAAAAAGTAGTATATTAGCTGCTAAAATAGAGTTGTCTGAAAAAATGATAAAATTTCTCCCGATTTTTAAGAGATTGTTACGATGAACACAAAAGCCATTAAGATTCAGCGTTGGTGGAGAAATGACCTGACGGGTTGCACTAAATGTGGTATAACTATCCCGAGGGATAAATCTATTTATCAGTTTAATAAATGTACAATCTGTTATCATGATAAACATGATGATATATGTGAGATTTGTCAAGAGGGCGGTACTCATGAATGGGACCCCTATCTATTGAAAAAATTGGAGCGGCGCTATTCAGATATTGAGTCCCTTGAAGATTGATGACATATCATGGTCATCCATCAATTTAATTAGCCCCTCCACCACTCTCTGATATTTTTTGAGTGAGTAATAGCCGTTTATTTCATATTCCGCTATTAGTTCCTCCATAACTGGAAGCAGGGTCTGGTCCCAGTCCTCTGTGGCTCTTAGGACCTGGGCATACATGGTCAAATGTTTGTAATGCTCATCATACCAGAGGTCGTGTGGCATCATTCCACTGGCAAGAAATCGCTGTGTCTGAATCAGGCGCATCCAGTTTTGAAACGGGTCGTTATAGTTCATGGCTTGTTACAATTAGGTTTTATTTTCGGCCAATTTCAGTTTTTTCCAAAATAAAACTGATGCTGGTTCTGACACTTAATATATGTAAGCCATAAATGTTCGTAATATTATTTGCACTATTTGCATCAGTCGCCGCCGAAGGTTTCCGTTTCCGTTTTAGGGGCCTGGATAACACCTACGCATATATGCCGCAAACAATTCTGCTCCTCCGTGAATCAATTGCATGTCGTGCTGATGTCTCATATGAAAATGTACTTTTAGAGTCTATAAACGGCCCTGGTGGTCTTGTTGTCTATAGCCCCGATAGTTCAGAAAATACATATAAAACCCCTTATGGGATTAACTGTTTGGCGCTGAATCATATGCACTGGGACACTGAGGAGACCGTTGATAAGGACCTGTTAGGGGAATTGTCAATTGAACCAATCTACGAATATCAGTTCTTTGTTCCAGTTACAGAGGTGAGTCGTATAAACTATATGAACTTCTTGAGTGGAGCTGTCAATGAAAAATATGCGTCGATTTTAGCTGCCGACCCTCACAGTTTCTATGATGGACAACCTTATCCGGTTCCCAATCATCAACCTGTACCTGCCGAGGAGCAACATCTCTTCCAACTTATTGTTGTTATTCTATTTGTAGAATGCGCACTGATTGCTGGGTTACGCTATATTATTAATTATGTTCGTAATCGTAATGTTAGGTACACAGAGTTAAGTCAAATTATTGTGGAGCCTATACGAATCTTTACTCCGCCGAAGAAGCGGTCTTTCGCTTCCGCCGTATAATAACTGGTGGTGGCAAGGGAATGAGGCTTTCGTCACCTTTGGTGCCGTGTACTGAGTCTCCTTTGGAGACGAGGGACTCTGGACCCTTACGCTCGGTCGGCTCAACATATTGCCAACCCAGGAAATTCATGACCTCCTCCTCAGTGTTTAGCACTGGTGGTTTTTTACCGAACAGGTCCTTAGTAGCCCCCTCTTTAGTGTCTCCAATGTCAACCGAGGTAAGTCCATGCTCGTTCAAGGACCATCCCCGCTCAAGTGCCTTTGACCGCATCTCAACATTAAACTTGTCAGAACCTGTGAAATAGAGCATTGCGTAGGGAATCTCCTCCTTGGGTGTAAGGAGCAGGTCCAAGCGACGATGTTGGCCTCCAGGGAGTTGACAGACCGCCATACATTTATGGGTGCCCATGGCGAGAATCTCTGTAATATAACCTTTGTCTTTCAGTGCTTTAACATAATCGTACATTGGTTGACAATCCAGTTCACCTTTAGGGACAGGGCAATGGAAGAGGCAGTCAATATCACCAGAATCGGCTGCTCCACGACGGTAACTACCTACAATTAGCATAAATGCACCCTCCATTAGCTGCTCTTGTAGGGCCGCTTCATGTCTTTGCATCTCCACCCTTGGAATACGCTGTTGGAACTCTTCGTAATATTTGAGGCCGAGCGTCTGTGCTGCATCTAAGAGTTTTTTATTGGAGAAGACCTTGGCCCTCAGGTCCTCAATACTAGTAATACCATGCTTTTCAATGAGTTTCTTTGCTTTGACGGGACCGATTCCATGTACCTTTAGTAGCTGGTCGTAGAGTTGGATAGGGGACCTCTCGAGTGCACGTTCAGCCGAGGCAAGTTTACCGGTAGCGAACAGCTCCTGCAACTTCTCTTCGATCTTTTCTCCAATTCCTGTCACACTCTCGAGATCTGCTCTCGAGTGCACAGGACCTTCAAGAGCTTGAATCTGCTTAATAACCTTTCCGTAGGCTCTTGCCTTGAAGGTCTCCTTATTTATCTGTACACTTTTCATCATAATGGTGAGTGCATCGATAATTGTTGGCTTGTAGTCCATGATTGTTTTGGCTTACCTGGGGGGCTTAAAGGACCTGTCGACATCAAATTTTTATGGTGGGCCTAAAAATTGAGATTGCTGGCCGCAGACAGTTAAGGAGTAAGCCACTAAATGTCATCAGAATATGAACGCAGAATCGTCCACGGAATCCCAGTCAATGTCCAGCGAGGGGCAAGTAAGACCGATCCTATTGACCTCTACAGCTGGACAGAGCAGCCCAAACGAATCGGGAGCTACGACCCCACAAAACAGCGTATCAACATCGACGACGCCGCTGTCCTCGGCCTCAAACCAGTCGCCGATAAATGGCGTTCGACTCAGATCTCCCGTTCACGTGCCGAACTACGTACAGGCCGATGAAATCTTGGAGGCGGCTAGTCAAACCCGTTATCTAAAAGTAAAGAAAGAGGATGTCGCAGCCTTCAAGGAGATGCTTAATCAGTTTCGTGCAATTGACTATATGAATGCGCTGCGACATGTAGGGCACTAAATACGGACTTAAAGTTTAAAATAAACCACTAAAAATTGAGATGGATATAAATGCCATATTTTTGTTAGTTATGGCTTTCATATATAAGATTACAAATACAGAATCTGGCAAATGTTACATTGGTGAGACCAAATGTAAAGACCCTCAAGAACGTTGGCGCAGACACAAAGAGGCTATTAGACGTGGTGCTGGATGTCCAGCATTACGTGATGCAGTAAACAAGTATGGTATTGATAAGTTTGTATTTGAGGTAATTCGTGAATGTAGTTTAGAGGAACGATTCGATCTGGAGAGACAGCTTATTAAGGAGTATAATACTCAAGCCCCCAATGGTTATAACATTCTGCCTGGTGGAGAAGGTGGAGGATTCTTAGGGAAGCGTCATAAGCCTGAAAGTATTGCTAAAATTATAGGGACCCAAAAGCAATTTAGAGAGCAGAATCCCGATTATTTTGAGACCTATAGGGAGAAACATCGTGCAGCTATGGAAAAAGTTGATTTGAGTGCATGTACGAAAAACTCTGAGGTCTTCCAAAAGGCAAAAGCTGAAGGTCGTGTTGGTGCTGCCGGTTGGAAAACTACTAAAACACCTGAGGAGAAGGATATTATTAAAAGGAAGATTAGTAACTCTTTAAAAAAATATTTCAGTGAGAAACATGATGGTATTATTGCAATTAATATTGAGAATCATAGGATTGCTATGGCAAAAGTACATGGGATTAAGATTAACCAATATGATCTTAATGGTAACTATTTAGCAACATTTGATAGTCTTAGTGATGCAAGGAGGCATCTGAATAAAACAAGCCACACAAATATACAGACTGCTCTTAAAGATTTTAAGAAAACAGCATATGGATTTAAATGGCGAAAGCATGAACCTAAAGAATAACCTGGATATAAGATTGTGGAGCAATCCACCTAGCATGCTTAGCCAAATGGGAAGGCAGCGCCCTTAAGAGGCGCCGGGTAACCAGAGCAGGTTCGATTCCTGCAGTATGCACATTTTTTGGTACTAAAAATACCTTCTAAACCACTAAATTTTTTAGTAGTTTAGAGAGTAAAGCCTCTAAAAACCAGCGCATACTTGCACCGAATGGGAAGGGGGTTCGCTCAAGACGAACTGATTATTCAGAGCAGGTTCGATTCCTGCAGTATGCATATTAAGGCCCCCGTAAGGGGGCTTTTTTTAGATCTAAGAACAGTTAGGGAATAGGTTTCGTTTACCTTTAAGATACTTAATTCTATCTTCATTAGAGGCAAATTGGGGCGTGGTACGACCGGCTGCTGCAAATGCGGCTGACATAGAGGTATAGAGGTTGCCCTCTTGTAATGCACTTGTATATTGACTGGACCTGTAGTTCTGCCCATATATTACGGGTAATACCGAACTTGCGGTGTAGGGTAACGGCTTACCAGCGTAGGTGTTGGCCGGTAATGCGCTGCCAGTTGTTTCACCGGGGCCCGGAAGGGCATTTAGACGTGGAGGACAGCTCATTTCTCTAATTGTCTACCATTTTATTCAATGGCCTAAGCGTTTAGTAAACTCTTAGGTTAGAATGAAATCTGTTAAAGAGCAACAGCAGGAGGCGGCCATGAAAAAGCGTCTGGCTGATACAAAACTCCTACAATTAAAGCCCATGATTCTGCGTGAGCGCTATGTTGTAGTTGCATACGATGGCTCAGAGCCGGTGCGCCGTGATATCCCCTACGATTATATTGCCATCGGTATTAATGCTGCGGCAAAACTTGCCGCCACCGGTGCAACTGTTGCCGCAGTCTATCTTCCTGCTGGTGAAGAGGCCGATGCTTTAGAGCCAGGTATGCTTGTTGCAGTTGAAGACGAGGACCAACTTATTCCTGGTCGTGATATGATTCTTATTGATGATAGCTGGTCTGAAAAGTATGCACATGCAAAGCCTGTTCAAATGGCCCTTGGTGATATTCCTGAGCAGGTAAAACTCTTAGCAGGTCTACTCCGTTACAAGTCTATTATGACACAGGATGAGGCTGTGCCAAGGATGCCCCGTGCCGACCTTGTTATACAGTTATGGTTGGCAAAAGGGGCGAAGCGTTGGGACGAGCTCTGCTGCTGCCTCCGCCGTAACGCTGAAAACCCTCTGATTCATAAAATACACGTTTTAATGGAGACCCCAGGGGTTGCCAGGGCATGGGCCTCATGGCCCGAGGACTTGAAGGGTAAGATTAAGGCGGTTGATTGGCCCAAGCGCCTAACTTACGCCGATGCCGTTGAATATGCTAAGGGTTGTACATCAATGAATAATCTTGTCGGTATCTGTAACTCGGATATCTACTTTGACGGTACCATTAGGGACTTATGGAATATGAAGATGGAGGGCCGATGTGCTGCACTTTTACGGTATGACATTGGCTTAGATGATGCCGCCGCTGGGAATGACGGGGCTGCCGCTATTTTTGGCCCCCGTGATGATAGCCAAGACTGTTGGTGGTTCCGTGTTCATGACCTTCATAAGTATGAGGCGAACTGGGAGGCCTTGGATTTCTCTCTTGGCCAGGCCGGTTGTGACAATGCCTTTGCGGGAGAGCTTGTGCGGCGCCGGTTTGTGGTTTGTAATCCTGCACTTGCCGTGCGCTCTTATCACATTCATGAGTCAGGTGTGCGAACCTACAATGAGTATGACCGAGTCACTAAAGGTATTTATGCAACCGTTGCACCGAGCGGACTTTTAGAGAGTAAGATTCTGAAGGAATCGGATTTCAAGGCCAAGAAGATTAGTGTTCGCACTGCCTCTGGTAATTGTCAGGTGGAGCCTTGGCCTGTTTGGGCGGCGGCGGATAAACGTGCGTATGAGGCGGGTATGACAGCACTTTATAAAGGAAATAAACGGTTTACAACAGAGCCTGTTACACTTGAAGAGAAGACCCTTAGTGTATATGAGATTAGTGCTGGGGCAATTGTTACTGAGGACGGCCTTTTCACTGTGGGCGATGGAATTGGGTTTGGTAACAATCTGGAGCAAGGGGAACTGGCCTGGTCGTTAACGGAGTTCAGTAGTATTAGTCCCACCGTTGCCGTCCCTGGCTCAAGCGTGGCAATACCAGACACCGTTGTTAAGGGCCCGAGTCTCTGGAAATCTGGCGTTGAGTCCTGGTTCCTCAGTCAACTTGAGGTTCCTGAGGCGGTCTTTGCGGGTAAGGCCCCAAGAGGTTTAACGGGACCACTACAACAATTAGGGGGTGATTATGCTGGGATCTCCATCTTCTGCAAAGAGCCGGTCTGGGCCCTGTTTCCAGGGCAGGAGGTTCCATTAGAGCCGGTTGTTGCATGGATGCGTGAACGACTTGGGGCAGGGACTGCAGAGACTGAGATGTGGACCCTTAATGGTTTACCCGCAGAAGCGATTGATGTACTTGACGGAGAGACTGATGACATTCAGGTAATTACGCATTCAACTGCTCCACAGAAGATTATTTCTGTAATAAAACAGTCCACGGCCATAGTCGGTGGGCCAAATCTTCACGACTATTTGTGGGCCGCCACGCCCGGTGCGCAGTTTATTGACATTAAGCCGTCGGCTGCTATGGCCGCAATGGCAAATGCATGTGGTCTACGCTATACCCCTCTTAATATTGATGGGTTGTCAGCGGAAGAGGTTGCACGTCTACTTTTAATAGTTTTGAAACCACGGGATCTGGCTGCTCCCGTAGCTGGTCTACGAAAGGTGTTTGTGCCTCGGCCCAGGGAGGGCTTCCATGCGCATCCTGGTGACTCCTTTAGAGAGTTGGTGGAGCTCTGGGCTGAGGCCAATCTCTGTGAGCGGGTCTTCCATGACGGGGTATTTGTGTGGCTTGATGCTGTTGGTGCAGAGGGCACACTACTATATGATAGACCCACACTAGAGTGGCTGGAACAGGCGCCAGAAGCGGAGAGGGTCTGGAAACGGGCACTCTTTGGTAATACGCAGCACCCTAATGGTCAACCCTGGATCTTCTGGGCACGGCGTCCCAGAATTCTGGAGAAGGTGCGTGACAATGATTTCGCAAATCATCCGAAAAACCTAGTGTTCTATGGTAAGATAGAGAACAGTAAGCAGTTTAAGTTACGTTCATCAAAGGCCACTGGCCTTGATTGGGCCTCTGCATGTGATGAGTTTGATATGCCGGTCGGTGGCCAGTACAAGTACAATCAGACAGAATATCTTTACAAGTTGGCAGAGAGTCGTTTCGGTTTGTGTCTCCCTGGTTATGGCCCTAAATGTCATCGTGAGGTGGAGTGCATGGCTGTGGGCTGTGTACCTATTATTACACCTGGAGTTGACATGACGCATTATGCAGTGCCGCCAATTGAGGGTAAGCATTATCTGAGGGCCGAGACCCCTGAAGAGGCAAAGCGCCTGGCTAATGAAATGAATCATTGGGAATGGAGCGAAATGGCGCATAATTGTTATTCGTATTATCATCATTACTTGTCACCTGAGGGGTCTTGGAAACTAACTATTTGTGATGACCCTGCGAATATTGATAGAGTAGTAGTATTGGGTAATTAATAACCGCTTGTCTCCTTAATAATTTTCTTCGGCCCCTCACTGGCAGATAGCCCCTTAATTTTGTCAGTGGCCTTAGTTTGTGTAATACCCGTTTTTTTCGGTACATATTCATTGTATTGCATTCTATCTCTTGGCTGCCCCTCTTTACGTTTTGGGACGGGCATTTTCCGCTCCAGGAGTTTGAAATCGGGGGTCTCGGTATCATAGGCAAATATAAGCGGTTTCTCGTTTGCCGCCTCCACCTTTAGAGCAGCCTGGAGCTCCATTACAGATTGTGGCATTGGAATTCCAAGGAGTTTTGTCCCCCATTTCACAGACTCTCCAATCTTCTTCTCACTCATAATAGTGTTGTAGGCACGGAAATCAAATATCCGTCCCTTGAACAGCTCGTCCCTATTCTCGTATTGGCTCGTGGCATCTGCCCAGTTACTTTTACCAAGATAGTTATTTGTCATGTAATTTGTTTGTGGGAGGAACCCTGAGGGGAAGAAGGCGCTCTGAATACCATTAATGAAGATCTTAATATCTGGTCTGAAGGCGTCGTTTGTTGCCGCAGTAACGGCAATATGCGTCCATTTTCTGAGCGGCACAGAGTTCGGCACAGTTATGCGCATCTTTCTGTCCTTTGCATCCCAGACCTCGTAAACCAGGTCCGCCATCCGTGCCTCTTCATTAGAGGATTTCGGAGCTTTCCTGGGAATCAGTGGTTTCACCCGCTTACCGGTTACCTCGAAGAGGGGGCACATGAAATCGTCCACATTCGCACTGGTGGTTGCCATAAGGGTTTGTGGCCTCACCTCCTCTACGCACCCCTGTGACACGGCCCTGATTGTGCTGTCCTGAATGCTGGGGCTGCCACGTCCAACGATGCCGAGCCAGACATTGTCTCTGCCGCTGCCGTTACCGAAATCAAAGATGTGCGCATTGTTGGTGAACTCCTCAAAATAGACCCACATGCTAACAGCTCTCATGGACCGTAGTGAAAGTGTATCACCAAATGTCAAACTCTGGCTATCTCCAATACGCAGATACTGGTCAATACCGTTAAAGGTTAGGCCACGGGTCTTCGGCGGATTCGGCTCTTCGTCAATTGTGATGTCACCTGCACGACTTACAAGTAGATTACCTGCGTAGTCAACCATATCGTCTCTTAGACGCAGCCACATCATGATGCCGTCATAGAATTCCAACATCGTCTGAACGTTTTTCCCGGGGTTGGGGTCAAGGAAATCCCTTTTTGTGAACCGCCGGTCACCGGCACGACGACACATAGACTGGAAACTCCCGTCATCCTGCTTCAAAATTCTGCAGTAGTCCTGGCGACCACTTTTCATTGTGTCACGCATATAGTCGTCCCGTGAACGCTTGAATCCCTCCTTCACAGTCTCGGTGCGGAACTCTGTTCCGGAGAGATTTTCAGTACCGGCTAATGCACATGCGAAGAATGCATATTGCGGGTCATTCCTACCTTCAGGTTCAATCATGCGGCAAAAATCGTGATTTACGCCGAACCGCTGTATATCAGCATATCCTGCGAAGAATCTGGGGTCTCGCCTAAATCCCGCCTCCTCTGCCTCGACCCCTACATCCCCACGCATAGGGATATAACGACTGAAAAATCCGCCGTCAGCCTCTGAGCTATTGAGAAAGCCCTCTTGCACAGCATAACTGTAGAAATGTACGCCGACAGCGGCTATAACAAATGTTAAAATAACTATGACAAGATATTTGTCCATCTGTTTGATTATGTTATTAAGGTTTCTGCGGATAACGCATCGGGCTTAATGGTTGGAATAATTAGAGGATGTTCGGTGGAGCTTTCATTGGTGAAGGTACATATGGCTGCACATTTATACCGCCACTGTTATGTGTTGGTGAAAAGAAGGCAAATGTCAAGGAAAATACCGTCAGTAAAATCTCTGAATACAAACGTGGATTAGGTGATGAATTACGTACATTAAAACGTATTCGTGAGAAGATTCCCTTAGCTCCGGCCTACTTCGCAATGCCTTTATCAGACCAGTTATGTAATCTTGATAAAAATCAGCCATTTAATCCAGAGCAAGAGCTGAAGAAATGTGATACTCTCACGGATAATCCAATTAATAGTTCCAATATATGGAGTTTCAAAATGGGATATGCTGGTGAAAAGGATAGGGAGCAAGGGCTTTTTAGTTCACCAGATGCCCTTTGGCGTTACGGGAAACATTTTTTGGAGGGTCTAACATTGCTTATGGTTAATGGCTTAGTGCATGGGGACCTTCATAGTGGCAATGTTCTTGTACAGGGAAACTATTTGCCTCGTATTATAGATTTCGGCTTTACTCAAGATGCCTACACTATTTCGAGTGACCAGTTGAAAGAGTTGTTTTATCCCAGCAGTAGAAGGGACCCCTATTTGTTAGGATTTACTCAGTATCCTCCTGAGCAGTGTATTTTTAAGGGTATAAATGATGATATATCACCCATAACTATTATCGATAAATTTATGAATACATCTGAGCGTCAGAGATTAATAAATCAGATATCACTAATTTACGGGGAAAAGCAAGAGACTATTCGCAATGAATTGGTTGAATTTATTAATTCAAGCATTTCACTAAAACGCAAAGACTATGTTTTGTTTTGGAAAAGTAACTGGCATAAATACGATGCATATGCCGCAGGATACATATTAATTCGTAAACTCGGGCGGCTCTATAGTGCAGGTAAAGCCTCTCAAGACCCGGAGCATATGCCTAAAATTAAAAGAGCAATTAGGGGTTTATGTAATCTAAATCCGATGAAACGCCTAAATCCTGCAGAGGCACTTGCTATTTGGGACTCGCCACAAAACCAGATTTTAGTTAATTACGCTACTGGCTGGTTCTAAGGATTACTAAGACGTGGCTGCGTCTTACGTTGTACACACATATAGCCGCAGAACCGATTGTAATTTAACTTACTTGTCTTATCATTATAATTACGACTAGCAAGTTGTGGATTCCAGATTGGTCTACCAAAGGCATCCACATTGGTTACATCAGTGGACCCGGGTTTATGACTCCAAAACCCGTTATTATCCTGCCGCCAGAAATGGTAGTCGGAACGTGCATCCACGGCCATTGCAATCTTACTTGTATTGGCCGGGCATCTTGATTCAAATGTCGTAGGTTTAACCGACGGCATATCACCATAAATACGGGCCAACATATCAGGGCAGGTTTTGCGACGGGTTTTCCCAAAACGGGGAAAACCACTGAAGGTCCCTGGCTGGACAAAGGGGTCATTCGCTTTGGGATTCTTACGAATGTGACCAAACGCATAGGCTGCACAATTATGGCTGTCATGAAGGTCACGGTTTTTGTTGAAGAAATCGGGCTGATAGGGTGGCTCGTACCCGCTCAGCGGGGCATTTTTATCGCAGCCCTGATGCTCTTTACAGAAGGCCGAACCCTTTAAAGATTGATTTGGACAGGCCTCGTCGCATTGACATCTCGGATAATGAACATTTTTGTAAATTCTGCGGGTTCTTGTCCCGCCTCGGCGTTTTCTAGCCATTCTACTATTAGGCGGTTTCTTCGCAGCGAGAACAATTATAAACAGATTTATCAATTTGAAGACCACATTTAGGGCAGTTCCAATAGGGACTAGTGGCAAGTTCTGGATGCTCCATATTACATTGAATACACTTATCATGGATTGCAAGATTCCAGTGTTTGCAATTATTACATTGCCATGGTGACATAATTGAGTTTCTTCTAGCAATAGATGGGGGTGATGACGGCATTGCTGAAGGCGGTATTTGTGGGGAGGAGTGTGCAACTTGAGTTTGTCTGAAGAACGGGGTACTAAAAGTAATTGGAACACCAAGTTGATGTGACTGTTGTCTGACGGCGGCCTCTTGCCACTGTTTCATCTCCTCTGATGGTTGCCCTGCTGCACTTGGAGGAACTATTTCACTCTTTGTTTGTGTCAGGTCCTTATTTTTCTCAGTATTATCGGCCTTGAAATACTCCTCCTCAATCTGTTTCATTCTAATCTTCTCCATTGCAATACAGAAATAAGGGAATTGATATGCATAACTATTAGTGGTTGTGCCGTCTTTTGTTTTTCCGTAGCGCCCTGCGAGTGAGAGGAACTGGTAGGCCTCTGACTCTAAAACACCACGTACAGTATGGAGATAATAATATTTCTTGTCTATTTTGAAGAGTGTGAGAATACCATTAAAGATGGTGACGGCGAGTGAGATTATCCACGTTAGCCATTTGAGATTATCTGTACTTTGAAGGGCCAAAAGTGCTGGAACCGTAATACTACCGACGGTGACAATGAAGCGGCTACTATGAAAAACAAGAGCGTAGTATCGACTGCGTGACCTGTAACTTTTAAAAAGTGGAATATATCTACTAGCAAAGAGGTGTTGATTAAGTGTTGAGATTCCTGGTAACATATTAAAAACCGTTAGGATATCTGGCGATTTGGTCGGTGGTTTTACCAGTTGTAGGGTTAAAACCCCGCTGTCTGGTGTTAATTGTGGACCTGGCTCCTTTCCTTGCATTTACCTTTATAAAGGGTGTAAGCTTTATTAGCTGGAAAAAATGAAGGCGGCTTTAGGTCGGTCGGATATGCCAACAAGCCACGCCAAAATGACGGACCAACATTATATCATACCGCTAAATGTATTGCCACTCCAGGGATTTGGAGACCATGTAAAGGAGGATGGTGGATTCGGATTTATTACAACTGGGCTATTTGATGAGCTGTTTGGTGACGTTTCATTGACCGACCCGATGATTATTAGGGTGTCACAGCCCGATGGTGCCGAGGTGACTTTGACGGCCATGCCACACAATGAGGATGCGGGGATTTTCATGCCAGACTGGACCTTTGAGATTCTGGATTCACATGAGCCTGTAAAGGTGACTAAGGTGGATATTGGGGAATTGCCGGTTGTGAAGACAATTATTGTGCGCATGTTTATTGAGAGTGATGTTGTACATGACCTCTTGGAGGAGCATTTCTATGATTTCAAGGTGCTGCATAACAATGTGTGGTTCAAGGTTGACGGTGAGACCGTCATTGTTGAACATCTACTTGGGGAGGACGGTGAGGAGATTATGTTGGGGCGGCTGACGGATGAACTTCAGGTGACAATTAATGTCTGCAAGGATATCCTGCCTTTCCCTGAGCCTTTGACAGAGCCAGTGCCTTCCCCTACTGAAGAGACTGCTCCTGTTATCAATAGTATTAACCTTGATGAGACTCGTGAACTGGTACCACCTGCACCTCCTACAGAAGAGGAGAAGCGCAAGGCACGAGAGGCTCGTTTGAAATACTTTGAAAAAACCCCTAGTGCGTAACGTAACGTAAATAACCAATAGCGGCCGTTAAGAGTCCTGCACCGGCGAGACCTTGGCCCTGTATAGGTTCATCGGCCAGAAAATGACCCCAGGTGAATGCGGCCAAGACCCCAAACATGCTCAAAATACTATAAAGAATTGTGCTGAGACGTGGAATAGACCAGAAACGTAGACAGTAGCCTGTGAAACCGAGCAAACCATTAAAGAGAATGAGAGGCAGCCAGTTTTTAATATTTGTATCAATCTTTTCTTCCTCATTATCTGATTTGAAAAGGAGATAGGCCGCAAGGATTGGAAGACCGCCAAGGTAGATTTGATGAACGGAGGTGAATGGACTTGAACTAGACCCAGCGGCCTTTACCGCTAGAAAGATTGCGGTCTCTGTCAGGGCGGCAATAAGGGCGGCGGCAATACCCTTAAGATTGAGCGGTTTGTTGTTTTCTTTTTCCTCTGGGGTTCTGCTGAAGGCCACTAGGGCGGCACCCAGAAGGGCAACAATGACGACGGGGAAGAGATGCCATGGGAAGGCCTCGCCAAAGAAGAGGGCTGCACCGAAGAGATTCCAGAGGGGATATGTATAGAAGAGTGACATGGCTATCCCTGCCGGTAATTCCTTGAAGGCCAGGTAACTTGATGCAATATGTGCTACATTTATGGCACCGAGTCCCAGATTCTTTGCAAATCCGTGACTGTAGGCGGATTTGAGGGGACCTGCGCCGCTGACAACGAGGGCGGCGAGTGGATAGATGAGAAAGCGACTGAGGGTCTGAGTGTTGAGGTTAGTGGGAACCTTTTTTATTAGAATGGGGTAGAGTGATAAAACGCTTTCACTGAAAAATACAGCGCTGGTCGCTGACATCTAATATGTGATTTTATGATTAATTTAGAGGTACCAAAACTCCGTGTACCCACGCTAATAGTAATTACATTATAATGGCGTAAACATACGGAGTGCCCGATTAAAAGTAGGAAGCTACTTTTAGTGATCTCGATTGAAACCGCTGCGCAGCAGCGGTTTCAATGGTGAGAGTCCCAACCCTGGGTTGGGACGATCTCGAGTATTTTTAGTTTTATGAAAAAATTATTAAGCTTATAAAAATTTTTGATCAGCTTAGAAATATTTTTTGCCCATGCTCGAGATCATGCTCGAGATCTTGTTAGTCTTCTTTTACGATCAAGTCTTAATGTTTTACGTCTTCCACCCTTAGTTAGGTTTGCACTTCTACCCTTAATATAAGTTAATAGTAGGTTGTCAAATTTCCCCATTCGAATCGCATTATTAATTTCAGTATATATTTGTCTGGCTGAAATAGGTGTTATCTCACTACTTTTAATTAGTGGTGTTTTACTACGTTTATTTACATATGGACTAACAAGTTCATTATTATAATAACGCCATTTACCATCGCAAATTGTATATGTTGTTTGATGTGTATATGCACCAATTGTAATGGTCTCTAAATTATAATATGAATTATTTGATTTTATAAATATATTTTCAATGTTTTTAAAGTCTATTGGAGTTTTACCCGTAATATTACCAATGTTTAAAAAATATTGATATATTATATTTTTATCTGATAAACTTATCTGCTCAATATTATTTTTAAAATCAGTTATATGATATAGTAACTTATTATTTACAGCACTTGAACGTATTAAATTATTACTTAGTCCTGTTCCATAAAAATAAATATTAAATGGATGATAATTAGTAAAATATGGCGAAAATATATTTTGAAATAGTAGAGACAAGTCATTTATTGTTCCACCTTCTATCCAGATTTGTCCAGATTGCAAACCAAATTCTACATTATCACTAAATCCATTTATTTTTGCAATTTTATATCCAAATACTAAAATACAAAATTTAAGTTGTTTTTTATATTGTGAATAATCCGTCTTTCGATATTTTTCTTTTAACATATGTAAATACATATTTATGCACATAATAATTTTATATTCATATGAATTAGGGTCAGATTCCCTAATAATTTTATCGCATAAAGAACTTACAATAGGTGAAAGCCTATCATTCATAAATATACCATATAAATACGAATCAATCCAACAATCGCCTCCGCTTTGAGGCCAACCTAATTGATTACATTTATTTGATTTATAATTGTATTTTGGTAATTGAAAATTGGTGGGTGCCTTTATTACACCTGTTAAATGAAAGGGTATATAAGAGCCAAATGTTGAGGTTTTAAATTTATTATAAAAAATTTCAGCAAGTTCAACTTTATTACTAACTACAGTATCAGTGCACAAATATTGTGTAGCTACATTATTATAAGAATCTCTTAGTTCCTCTTCAGTAAAAGGTGGGTCACTATTGTCATAGCCAAATATTGCACGATAATAGTCACTCTTCACGTATTTATTACACTGCTCTTTACTCATCATTTCAGGTTCTATAAGTGTTTGATTAGTCAATTGAGTATTAAATATATTATCATTTAAATAGGGAGGTAATTGTAGCCTTGGATCCGAATTGTTACTCATCTATTATATACTTATCTTTTTTTGAAATTAACTTAGAGCCGGATTTATAAACATACTAGATGCATCGTTTCTACATTTATAGTAATCTCCGTGGCTTTGTACCTAAGCCCACGATTAAGGATCCTAAGAATACATCGGCCATTATTGCAGGTGGTTTGGGTCCTGTTGATAGTGGTATTACATGGTCGAAGCTGCAAGAGATGCGTGAGACCTTTAATACAATCTTCTGGGTGCCAGGTATGATTGAGTTCAGTAATTTCAAGTATTTTGGTAACTTTGACCAAGCAAATGCGTTTATTAAAATGGGTCAAAAGTATATGGGCGTATCAGATGTTATCCCCATCAACAATAATGTAATTACATTTAAGGGTATTAAGATGGTGGGTAGCCCCTGTTTTAGCGAAGCCTACAATCCTCATTTTGCTGCAGAGGACACCGACTTTATCAAGTCAGAGGCCACTGCGGATGCTCTTGTAATTGCCGCCACACATGTACCTGTCTTGCGTGGTCGCTGGGTTATTCATGGAACCCCTCCAACCGGCGAGAACTTTACAATTAGTAATAGTGAGCAGATGCATATTAGTAATAGCCGTGATGCCGTCGGGTTTAATGAGAACTATTTCCTGGACATTAACTGTTCTTCTTTTGCTCCTCCAAATATGGAATAATGCGGCGTCTATAATATTGATAAAATCCCTCAATGCTTCGCCTGAAATTTGCTTCAGGCATAAATGCAATAATTCTTTTTTGTCGAACCGCAGAAATCGCCTGTTCTGGATTCAGACCCTCCAAAACAATTAGAAGCATTGCAACAACAGCCGCACTACGTTGCATACCAGCTGCGCAATGGACCAATATAGTGTTACCTGCCTTGTACTCTTTTAAGAGAAGCATAATAAACTCTGGCGACCATTTCTCCATATTAATAATCTCATCATCACGTAAATTATCATCTACTGGTATTCTGTAGCGCCGCTGTACAGATTCCAGCGGCAGGAAATCCAGATTTTTCGTACAATTAAATACCACATTAATGTTATTTCCTTGTAAGAAACGCTCGTCACGAGCGGCATCATAGTTGCCTAGCCACAAACGTGGTCGAACCAGATTGGCGTTTTGAAGATTGTTAAACTCAGACATCTAATAGTAGTTGTAGAGGCAGCATTAAGCAGTTTTACTCAGGTAAAAAACTTGATGGCGGATAAACCGGAAAAAGGGGCTGCAACCATGACAATCTTAACACGCCATTTCTACGTCCTCGACGAAGTCATCGCCGCCTTGCAATTCTGTTGCAAACAGCGGCAGATTGATCAAGCCATCTTCTGGCTCCTTGAGCTCATTGACTCAGGAGAAACGGAGGCTGCCCTCACAGCAATGATTGAGGTCTATATTATTCGATACGGGGTTTCACGTTTGCAATGGTTCTATCATGCATATCAAGTAATGGTGTCCGATGTAATGGACCGTGACGCAGTTGTGGCCCTCTGTTACAACCTGGCCAAAATGCCGATTAGTGATGTGGATGTATCACTTCTCGGTCTCTCATTTATTGCTCTGGCCGATAATGAGCGTCCTCCACAGCTCCTAAAACCAGGGGTGAGTGCCCCTTGGGTAGAGAACTATATTACTATTAGTTGCGCAAATGATTATGAGGCCTATTTGTGTCGTGCACTGTATCAGGGCAAGGTTAGAGGTGCACTCTGGTCAGTACCCCATTGCCGCTCAGGCTATGCCCTTGGATATCTACAAATATGGCTAAATACGATGGGAAACCCGCCAATGGCGACACAGTTGATGGAGGCTGCCAGGACACTTCCAAACTGGTCTGGCCTCCGTTACCCAGGACAAACCTGTATGGCCCTCTGTTTCATGATTATGGCCTCGGCGGATAAATGGCACACCTCTCTTGCGCCATTGGAGGAGCTTCCACCCAGGGTGCTCCATCAACTGGAGTTGTATGAGGAGGTGACTGGTACTAAACAACGACGGGTATACAGTATTCCCGCTGGGTGTCTATATCTAGACACTCATAGGGGTTGTTTGCCTTACACTCAGAGTACGGATACCTGGTTTATTGAGGAGGTTGGTAAACAACATCTAACCTACCAACATTTCGCCGATTGCACCTTCTGGAACAACCTCTGGCATACCTTTAGGGCAGGTGAGAGCGACGAGGGATGGGAGCAGCTCTGCCAAGTGGCATTCCCTGAGGATATTCCCGATGAATGGTCTTTGGAGGAGCGCCATAAGAGCCATGGTCCAGGGCCGAACAATCCTGGCGAGAGATATTATTGGCGGCGCTGGTTGAGTAAATGGCGTGAGCCCAGTGACCCAATGTACTATTTGCCAGGTGCAGGATATACAGTTAGCGAAATAATTGGAGACTTTATTGTATCCGATGTTGAGTATGGATGGTCTATGGCCGAGTTGCTACAGCATATTGATACTGCTGTTATAGCAAAAGGACATATTCATGTGGACCTTGCACCCGAGGCCTTTGTTGCGGCGACCCCTGACCCTCTGATGGGCCAACTATTAGGTGGTATGAAGGGGCTAACGATGCATGGGTCCACCAGGTCCAAGTAGACGCTGTAGTAAAACCTGGAAGGTGTTATCAATTGTCCCCTGAAAAATAATGGCGTCATTTTCCTCATCTTCATACTCCTCCTCCTCTTCATCTTCAAGCATTTCAGCGGCCACATTCTGTTGTTGCTCGGCACAATAGGTGTTATATGCAACAGTTAATGTATGTAGATATGAGCGCAAATTATCTATTAAAATATTTATTTCTGCACTTAATGCCCCGCTTTTTTTAATTTGCTCAGGACAATAGCGGATTTGCGGTGTTGCCTTCAAATCATATTGCAAATATTCGGCGAAGATGCGCAACCACTGGTCTACGTAGGGACTGCGCTGCCTGAGGCCAAAGGAGAGTTTTCGTATCTCTGCACCGACCAGAAACAGTTGGCGTTTATTTCCTGCGCCAACAATAAAATTCAGGAGCTCTTCCAGCATAAATGCCCTGTGATTTATTCCGTAAACAAACTCCCTAATTGCTGCAAATCTGAGTGGACGCTCCTCCAGATAGTTGTATAAATGTATGTCAAATGCTGCGTTTCTAAAAGCGGCAAAGGGGGCCGAATAGTAGCCGAGTGGAATAGCATGGTCAAAAATATGTGTGAGCTGACCAGCATGAAACCCAAGATTCGTTATAGGATTAAGTGGACTAAGTGGTTTCGGAAATCCACCGAATGAGTATCGCAACTGATGATAGATATTTGTTATTAAGGTCTTAGTCTCAAAACAGTGACGAGAACGCAGGTTCATATTATATACAATTAATGGTTGATTGTAAGGAGACAAAGTGATGGCGTCAACATCAGAGACGGGGATTTTGTCTGCACGGCGCTTAATCCAGGTATTTAACAGTCGTTTGAACGCCGCCATGCAACGGGCCTCAACAATTAGGAGTGCAAATAGTCGGTCATTTATGTGAATTCCCTCATCCTCCGTGCGTCGGCGCTTCTGTGTCGGCTCCTCGGGCTCGGGCTCGTATTCTAAAAGTAGGCGTAGGCGCTCTTGCAGTGTTTTTTCTGCAAAAATCTCCTCATAATCCTCTGGTAAATCAGAAAAAAGCATATACTATTATGATGTCATATTTAAGTGTTTATTAAGCCGTCTCTTCAATATCAATAAGAACAAGGGTATCCTCATGAAGATAGCCGACCTGCTCTCGTTTAACATTGAAGACAGCGCCTGTGCCATCTGTCCAGAGTGGGGGTAGCTCAGGGGGGACTTTTATGGGGGTCCAGACAATGGGTGGTTCAATCTTTAGTTGTAGGGAATTACGACTATGTTTATGAAGTTTACAGAAGGTTTCACCAGGGAAAACCGGTTTCCTGCATCTTATCGCTAAATCGGAGTTATTTGGGTGCTCCTCCGTTGCATGACATTCACGGCAGTCATCTGTTTCGTACAGTGTAACTTTGAACTCCTCTTTACTGGGGAACACCGCTTTGAGGAGGTCGGCTTGTGGAACATGAAGGGTATCTGCGATGTTTCGGACAAAGTTTCTTGATTCGGCATATAATGCTGATTCAAGAGACTCCCATAGAATACGAGGAATAATGTAGTTGCCTGACATTTTGTTGGCTTCTTAATTTGGGGGATTTTTTGATTCAAATTTAAGGCGGTACTGTTGTGTTTGTGGTAGTTGTGGTGTTTGTAGCAGGGGTTGCAGCAGGGGTTGCAGCAACAGGACCCTGGTCAATCGGGAAACAGACCTTAGTTATATCCTTATTTTGACCAGCAGGTAATAATCTACTGCCAATACCATAAAGGTCTACTAAACGAATAAGTCCGCAGAAACGGAAGAACTCAAATACTCCGTAGGCAAGGCCAATAAATGCAGCACCCCAAACAACCCCCATCCAATGCTCACATCCACTCATAATACGGACAATTAGGAATACCAGTAAGAGGGCCAGACTTGCAATCATACCATAAATAGCATGGGCCTTTCTGGTCTTCACCTTATCATCAGATTCGTCCATGGTGGACTCGTGATTGTAGATGGCCAAACCATTAAAGAATGTGTAACCAAATACGAAGAAGAGAATGGCCATATAGTTTGTAGGGAAGGCCCCTCCAGAGGTTTCACCAGCGGCTCGGCAAACTGCAGCGGCATTTTTTGGGTTCCAATCAATTGCGAAATCCTTGTTGAAAAGACCAACTACGAAATTAATTAGCATAGTTAGGAGCGGATGTAGAACTTTATTACAAACGAGCTCTGCAAATGGTACAATAAAGATGAGCGAAATGAAGAGTAAAATATATCCAACATTAGCTGTTGTACACGCTAGGCCGAGTGTTGTTGTGCCAATAATTAGGGGAAATTTCATTACACCCGAAATTAGAAATTCTTTAATCAGGTACAGAGTATGTAACAGATCCATCTATTTGTCATGTATTTAGTTATTTACTGCACATATATACATCGGCTGACCAACACTATCACGGGATACAAAGAGCGGTAGGCCCAAAATATTAATTGCCTCTTGGCCGAAAATCAATGAGAAGATGCCTGAGGAGGCGGCACCAAGTAGTGCACCTGCTGCAATACTAAATAATATAACCATAAAGCCACTGCAGCCATTATTCATTAAGTAATATATTAGCCCTATAACAAGTATAGCACTGAGAATAGTTGCAGCCGGTAGCTTTGCTGAATAATCACCTCCAAGTTGGTTTAGAACATCACTCTGCTGCAAGAGACTGGTAATACAGTAGAATGCGAATGTTGATAAAACAAACATGGGCATAGAGGGAAATCCGCTTGGGGCGGCTAAATCAGAGAGAAGGGTTAGTCGTGCCCCAGTTGGTGTATAAATACCTGGCAAACAGTCTTTTGATATTGTGGCCGGGGCGGTCTCCTGAGGGAAGAAGCTGTTTGATGCATAACTAATTACATTACTTGCCAAAAATGATATAAATGTTAGAACAAATAGGAAAAGCATTGGGGTTTGATAAGTAACCAATGTTAAAATACCTGTTCCATAAAGTAATGAATCGGGTAATAATCTCATCCCCTCAGCTAGGGTGGGTTTAATTGTTCCTAAAAAGGTCTCTTTGGCAAAACTATATATACCTGTAGCCATACTCTGTTGAAGTGATAGAAAGCCGTTGGGAACATAAACCCTAATAGCGTTTTAAATGTAAGAATCTTCAGTTATGGGTATTCCCTCTTATTATAGAAAGTTGGCACGTACAGTTAGGGGTTTGTATTGTGAACCACCGGGTTTAAATTGGTTGTTGATGGACTACAACTGTTTAATTTACCAGGTTCTACGGAAAATGCCGACTTACCCTGGTGAGCTCAGTCGTAAGGGGTGGGAGCAGGACCTTATAAATGAGGTAATCACTTACACCGGTTCTGTTATGAGCACTGCAGGTGTAGATGAATCACATGTTTACATCGCAATTGATGGTGTAGTACCTTTAGCAAAGATGAGACAGCAGCGTATGCGCCGGTTTCGCTCAATTGTTTTAGCGGAGGAGGAGCGGGGGCTTGGTCTACGTGAGGGTCAGAGCTGGGATACAAATGCTATTACCCCTGGTACCGCCTTCATGGCCGCTCTTGCTGCAGGGCTTCGTAAAGCCTTTCCTTCGGCGACTATTAGTGATACTGAGGAGTTGGGGGAGGGTGAGCACAAGGTTATGCGTTTTATGAGAGGGCTACCTGCAAAACAGAGCGTGGCAATCTACGGATTGGATGGTGACCTCTTTGTTCTTGGGCTTTTGAACAATCAGATGTTTTGCCGTGATTTCTCCATCTATTTTTTCCGTGAGGAGGAGCAGAAAAATGGAGCGGAGGAGCTGGTCTGGCTTTCTCTGAATACCCTTAAGGGTGCATTACTTGGTGAGAAGGATGCTGCAATTGATGGACAGACCTGGCTTCTGGAATATGCTCTGGCAATGACTGTTCTCGGCAACGACTTTGTCCCTAATGGTCTTAGTTTTCGTATTAAGGAGGATGGTCACGAGCGTCTATTGGAGTATTTGCGGCGGTTGCATGGTAATGGCGACCGACTTTTAGTGGATGGTGGTTTGAGTAATCAGGGTTGGTGTAGATTGTTCGAGTGGTTGGCTCGAGATGAGCAGAAGGCGGTCTACATTGCTATTAAGAGGAAATTAGAGGCGAAGCCGAGTAGGGTTGGCTCAACGGCAACTGAGGCGGCCAGAGCAAAGCTGAATGACAGACCATTAGAATGGGCTGATGCGAATGATGGACAACTATTCCTTGGAGGACAGCTGCGAAAGGATTGGAGGGCTGTGTATTGTAGGGTGGCGCTCGGTGCACCAACGGGGCTGGAGGCTCATTACTTGGAGGATTCGGCGAAACAATATTTAGCGGCGATTCATTGGGTGTTCCAGTATTATTGTGGTTCGTTTCAGGCAGTTGACTATGATTGGACCTATAATTATCCAATTGCCCCCCTTTTTGAGGCAGTGGCAGGTTTAATTCGTGCAAATGGGGGCTCGGTATTTGAGGATTGTGCTACGAGTACTTCACCTCCACCAACTGCCTTAGAGCAACTTGCTCTTGTATTACCGAAGGAGAGTTATTGGCTACTCCCTAAATGTAGGGAACGTGAATTCATGGTTCGTGGGTCTTATTATTTTCCGAAGACCTGGCACTATTATTCGTTTGGTAAGCGACATTACTGGGAGTGTGAGGCTGAGATTCCTATACCAACAATTAGGCAGTTGCGATTAGTGTTGGCAGATAATCAATTGCTATAAAATTAGGAAATGGGCGCAGGATTCTCACAGTCACATATAAATATTTATGAAGGTCTCTGCCAAATGCGAGACCATGTTAAACGTGTGCAAACACTGGAGATACTTTTACAGGGGCCAGAATATGTTGCGGCGGCAAAACACGCTGGTCTCTACGGTCCATGTCTAAACTATATTCGTGCAGTTCGTGGCGGTGAACCGGCTGCATTTCCAATTATTGGAGCGGCACGTTCACAGCAACAGGCGCTACCCAGCCCCGCACAGGCGGCCTACAACGTGATTCAGCAGCAGATGGCATCCAAAGGTCGGCAACAGGACCAACGCCCAGTTATGGGTACAATACAGGATGCAGCATCTTTCGGTTATCAAACCCGCCTTACCGATGTAGGCAGAAGCCAACAATTAACAACCTATAGGGAGGCCCCGGCTGCCCCAGCATGGCAAGTGGTGTCGGCGACCCCGTCGGCAAAGGCACTAGACTATTTCCAGCAATGCCTACTTGTATTAAATATTAAGGAGGAGGTGGATTTGACCGAGGAGATTCTTAAAAGTTCGTATAAAAAGGCGGCACTCAGGGCACATCCAGATAAGGGGGGTTCAGAGCAGCAGTTTGAGGCAGTAACCCGTGCCTTCGCATATTTAACGGAGATTTTGCGGCGTATTAGGGGAACACGTAAAGTGGATGGAGTGGTCGCTGCTCCGGCCGCTATAAGCGAGGAGAGGCAGCAGGAGGGCAAGGCCTGGGAGCAGGTGGCCCCTGTTCGCCTAGATCCGAAGAATCTGAATATGAATGCCTTCAATCAGTTATATGAGCAGACCCGTATACCTGACCCCGATGATGATGGGTATGGAGATTGGTTGAAGGATGAGCAACAGGGGGGACAGGGGCCAAAATTCGGCGGGAAATACAATCGTGATGTCTTTAACAAGATGTTTGAGGATGAGGCGAAGAAAAGGGCCGCTAACAGCAATGCCCTAATTGTTCACCCTGAAGCGATGGCATTAAACTCTTATAATGGTGGAGTAACCCTCGGGCGTGAAAAGGCCGACAGTTATACTGCTCCGGCCAATGCCTCATTAAAATACACGGATTTACGTGCAGCCTATACCTCTGAAAATACAATTAGTGACCAGGTGGCTAATGTTCGTGTAGAGGAGCGGAATCTGAAAGACTATAAGGCGCAGTATAAGGCGGGGCCGAAGGCGATGTCGGCTCATGAGATGGCGGCACTACAGCAGCATAAGGTTGAGCAGGAGATGCGTGAGGCTCAACGGTTACGGCGTTTAGCACAGGAGGACCTGGCTCAGGGACAGTATTTCGAGAGAATGAAACGCCTGGCAATTACTCAGTAAATTCCCACAATAACAGGTAGGGAATGATTAACGACAAGTTATGGATTACACTATCAGTAATTGTCTTATTGGCAATACTGCTCGGCTCATATATGGTCAGAGAATCATTAAAGGGTAATCCATGGGTTGATAAGGCACTTTTCGATCGTGGCATGGAGCTCCCACCACTCTGGCTCTATTATGATAATAGTCAGGTTAACTCACGTCATTGGCTGGATTTTGGTGCACGATCAAGTCGAGCGCTGAATAAGCCGTTTTTAAATCTCTGTTACGAGAGCATAGTACGTGCTAATGGTAAATTGTACAGGGTTGAGGTGATTAGTGGTGTTGATGGACTTGTAGAGCGATTTGGCGAGGAATGGTTACCGAATAAGTTACGTGGGGTACAAGGGAAGATAGCGAATGTGGGACCTGCCGAGAAGAACTGGATTCGTGCGGCTATTCTTGCAAAATATGGTGGTCTCTGGTTGGATGCAGGTACAATCTCCTTGAAGGGCTTCGGTGAATTGCCAAAGGATAAGATAGTTTTCTTCGGCACGAACCTTGATGAGACCTTTAGTGGAACTGGTGGAACTGCGGTTCCTGGATTCAGGGCAATATGGGTTCCCGCACCTAATAATCCGTTGTTGGTGGCTTGGGAACAGGCCTGTCGGCGACGCCTAGATACGGCTGGTGGTGGGACGCAGATTCGAGGAGACGAGAAATGGGATTTCGTGCGCTTCTTTCCTAAAGAGGCCATTGCGGTTGTGCCTGGGGCTGAACTGGCGAGAAAAGGGCGTTCGGGTCGGCGTATACAGTTAGAGGATATCCTTTCTAATGACACCATACCGTTCGATGTTCCTGGGGATGCAGTGTACATTGCATTACCAATGCGGGATATTGAACTGCGTTCGCAGTATGCGTGGTTCTTGAGAATGAGCGAAGAGCAGATTTTAGAATCTGACCTGGTCTTTGCACAACTATTACGTTATAGTTTATCTAATTAATCAAAGTTCAGAGCATTAGTTGTTAAGGGTTTTGGTTGTAATGACTCTAATGGGCTGATATAATACTCATAAGACTTTTTATTGTGAATAAAACGTTCATGGGTACGGACCGTGTAATTAAATGGTCGTAAAATCTGTCGTAAAATAGTAATAATTCTTGGCATAATCATCTCCCTATGAAGATATATCCTTGCTTTACATGGATAATAATAGGGTTCTAACTCGAGAAGAACTCTCGAGAAGGGCTCTCGAGGGAATGTGAATTCATTAAAGGGGTGAGAATCCTGGAAGCCACTGAACTGTAGGTGGCTGAGCCACTCGAGTGTCTGATCTCGAGTGGGGACCTCTCGAAAAATAGTGTCACTCATTCTACATATATATGTAGAGTTTGTTTATAGTGCAGTTACTAAAAGCGATCTGTAGGTGGTATAACCCTGGGAATACTGCACCCACCCCTTCATTAAAAACTCGTAAATATGCATACCATCTTCGAGTGTAGCGTACCCAAACATATCCACCATTTTCTTAATTGTTGCAAAGACATCCTCAAAAGATTCACCAACAATCCATAAGCGTGTGAGATTTTTTAGTACTTCGCTGGTCTGTTTGCCAAGAATACTTTTAATAAGTGGAACATAGATCTCAAAAGAGGGGATAGAGCAGAGCTCCAAAATAAAGGCATGTTGGTCCGTTGGTCGGACGGTCTCCAAATTACTGAAGAAATCTCTAATTAATTGAAGATATTGGCAGAATCGCCGAATAAGATTCCCACTATGAGATACAAGCCAGGTTTGGGTATCTGGTGGTAAAATCTCTGGACCCACCTTGTATTTTTTGAGAAGCTGTGGCAAAATTGTTTCAATCTGAATATCTGGCAATGTAATATTTTGACAGCGACTTAAAAGTGGTGGAATCAGATTTGATTTGCTGGTGCCAATAAAGATGAAACAGGCCACATGTGAATATAGCTCCATAGGTCTACGCAGAGCCTGTTGACTGAGCTCTGGGAAGGATTCAAGGTGATCGATAACAATCCAGCGTACAGAACCGGGTTTTCTCGTGGGTTGTCTTACATAATCTAACAGTACATTACGCACAGTATGAATACCACGGTCCTGATGGCTGTTCATGAAAAAGATGTCGGCTTCGTCGTGGAGATTTTTAGAACATGTGCCATAATGGTGCATGAAATATTGGCGAAGAAAATTGTTGATTATTGAGGTTTTACCTGCTCCCTTATTACCTAAAAGGAATATATGGCCCGGTTTATTGAAGAATCTCTGTAATTTAGTCTCTATTTCATCATAACCGAACAAGGGGTCCATATTCTGATACAGATTTTGCTTATTCAATTTAAACTCTAACACAGCTGTAGCCATAGATGTCGTCCAAGGAATACTATAAAATGCTTGGCGTTAGCGAAAAGGCTACGTCTGAAGAGATTAATAGAGCCTATAAACGTGCTGCATTAGAGCATCATCCCGATAAAGGGGGTGATGCAGAGAACTTTAAGAAATTGCAGAAGGCGAAGGAGACGCTGCTTGATGCAAATAAACGGCATATGTATGATTCTGGAATTGACCCTGACCGTATTTCGCAGAATGATGGTGGTGGATTTCCTTTTCCTCCTGCTCAAGGCGGGTTTCCCGCTCAAGGCGGGTTCCCTTTTCCAGGCGGCGGTGGATTCCAATTTCCCGTAAATGTTGATATTGGAAATATCTTTGAGCGTATTTTTAGGGAGAAGGGGGATTCAAGGCAACAGGCCGAGAAGGCCCCTCCCAAGCTGCGCCCTATACCCTTAACACTGGAGCAGTTTTACTACGGTCATACGTTCGACGTAAACTACGAGCGACTACGTAATTGTGGTGACTGCTCTGGAAAGGGGTTTACAACTACGGAGACCTGCGATGAATGTAGAGGAACAGGACAATTAAATAGCGTGATTCAGATGGGGCCGATGATTGTGAATAGCGTTGGACCCTGTAACAGTTGTCGGGCGACTGGGCAGCGGGGGAAAGACCGATGTGAGCCCTGCTCGGGTCGTGGGAAGGTACCTGAGAAGGGACAATTAAAGGTGGTTGTTCCTGCGGGATCACCGGTTGGCCATACAATTGTTTTCCCAGAGGCCTGTTCGGAGGAGCCAGGTTTCAAGAAACCCGGGGATATGCATATCATTTTGACCGAGGTAGACAATGAGGATTGGATGCGGAAAGGTCAAGTATTGGAGACGACGGTGACAATTTCTCTTGGTGAGGCACTTGTAGGATGTAAGGTGGAGCTGGAGGGGCATCCACGAAAGGAGCCGGTGGAGATTGAGCTGCCGTGTGGGGTGCAGAATGGGGAGCGTCTGATGTTCAAGGGGTTGGGTATGCCTGTCGGCACAGGCCAACCTGTGCAAGAAGGCAATTATGACAACCTATATGTCACTGTTCATGTTAAACCGAAAGCGGGTGAACGTGAAAAGTTACGTGATGAAGGACGGGCTTATTTGGCCTCGCTGTTTGGTATTAAGATGCCTTAACGACGGCGATGACGGCGACGACCCTTATGGCGCCGAGTTCTCTTACCTCCATGTGTTTGAGAGGCAGTATAGTTTGTACTTCTTCTTCTACGTGTAGAGGTTGATGACGGTAGAGATACAAGAGTTGACTCAGTTGTGGATTCTGGAGCGCCACTGAAAAATCTTCCAAATAATCCAGATACTGCACCGGTAGCGCCAGATACTGCACTTGTGGCTGCACGTGTAGCTGCATTCCGATATCCCCTAAATGTATTCGCCCATGTTCTGGGTGGTATAACAGAATTATTAGGGATTGACGTAGCAGAATTATTAGGGATTGGTGGTTCTTGTGTATTAGTTACAGGCTCTACTGCTGGAGGTTCTACTGGAATTACTGCTGAATTATTTGGAAGTAATATAGATCCAGTTGATTTTCGTCTTCCATATCTAAATCCTGTAGGTGCTTGGGGAAGGGGTTCGGGCACCACAACTGGAGGTGGTTGGTATACCTGAATCTCTCTCTTGAAAAAATTACGAAGGTTATTCAAAAATAGTCCCGCTACATCAAACGGTCCTTTTACTTCAACCCCATAACCATTAGGACCCTCGGGTGCCCCCATGGGTTCGGTTTGAGAATCACGACGCCTGTATTCAATTGAAAGACCGAGCTGTGAAAAAAATACAATTATTTCTGCTGACCTGCCCCCTATAAATCCTGTTTCTCTTACACGTATATATCCAACTGGTATATCAGTGCCCCTATTTTTCGCAAAATATGTTCCATTAATCGTTGTACCACGAGCATTTGGACCACGTCGCTCTCGGTTGAATATAACTTGATACTTATCGAGAATTTTGCCAACTGTATCAATCATTTCGTTTAATGAATTACGCATTAAAGTACGTGCCGTAAAAGTATTATTTCCTTGTGTACTGGTACTATAATGCTGATTATCCCAAATAATCTCAAATTGTTGCATCTATTCGAGATTATTTTTATTATGTCGTGGTTTAATTTAACCGAGGAAGGTGCCCTGCTGGACACCGGTCCAGGCGGGAGACTCCATCTTCGCAGCCTCAGCGGCCGCCCCAGGGGAGTCGGCAAGAAGCATGTTGCTGCTGGTCTGTGAAAAGGGGGCGCCCTCTAAAAGTCCACCCCCACGATATTTACGTCCATGACTGCGTCTACGACGTCTTCCGCCCATCTGAGGGTTTGCCCTGGAATAGGAAAGAGCCTCATTTAACGCAGCATCCTGGCCAGTAAGGTGTGCAGAAGCACGATTTACATCAGTACCCTCAGTGCCGAAGATGGACATAGGCGCCATACCTCCTCTGTAACGGCGAGAGCCACGACGAGACCCCTTGCGCCCCTTTCTAGAACCCTTACGAGAGCGGTGTCTGCGTCCCCCCTTTGATGCCTCCAAAGCCTTTATTGCATTAGCTGTTTTTTGAGCTTGAGAACGTGTATAAGGGGGGTTTAGAGGGGGGTTCGCATTATGGCGAACAATAGGGGTGGGAAGCATACCACCCTTTAAAACCACTGAGGCGGAGGCAGTGGCCGGAGCGGCAGGTGTAGCTGTAGCAGAGTTGGCCAAAGCGGCAACATTCTTAACAGCCTCCTGCACAGCAGCCATAGGATTAGCAGCCTCGGCCCAACCACCCGCCTGAGGCATCATACCACAAGAGCCACGACGACCACCCGCCTGAGGCATCATACCACAAGAGCCACGACGACCACCCGCCTGAGGCATCATACCACAAGAGCCACGACGGCCCCCTTTATAAGAGGTTGGCGCTGCGGCAGTGGCTAGGGGGACAGTCTGTCCCCCTCCGTGATAAGGGCGGGTCATTGTGGCAAACTGGTTGCCCTGAGCAAGAGACTGCGCCATCATGGCAGCGCCGTACTGCTCATTAACAGGGGCGGCGGAGGCAAGAGAACAAGCGCCACCGTAATACATCTTACGGTTGCGTCTAGAATTCTTACGGCTAGAACGATTCTTACGGTTACGACGAGAACGGGCCATTTCTACAAATAACGCACAATTAAAATACCGGCGCTCATAATAGAAAAAAATGGAACCGGAATGGACAAAGGGCATCTCAAATGCGACTGTTTGCAACACCTATTACCTTGTATTTGTTTTTACTGCAGTTTCTGGAGTAATTGCTATAATCACAGCTTTTATACTTCCTTTCCTTAAGGGGCTAACTCCAACAATGAAGATTATCCAGATTATTACATTACTTTTACAGGCATTCTTAGCTGGTTTCCTCACTTTAATGTCATACCTTTTGTGTGACCGTGCATTAAAGCCCCAGTCTAGGCTTTTTTAATAGCCATTGACCGCTCTTTATGAACTATCTCCTCTATCTCCGTTGACCCGTAGGCCAGATAATACACAGTTTTCCCCTTTTTAGAGAGTGTATGTGCAACCTGTAAGGGTTTTTGACTCCGTGGGCCGCCGAAAACAATGAAATGGGTGCCATCTCGCTGAATCTGCGCATCACGATATACTGCGGCCATTCGGCCGTTCTTCATGAAATCGGCCTCACACAAAGTTACAGGTATATTATTCTCCTCTGCCCAGGCCTCCAGATAAATAGAGGAGTTACTACCAACAGGAACAATTAGTGATTGTGGATTGCCTATATCCTCAATCAGTAATTGCATTAATTCAGTTGCCAACTCTGGTGTCATATCACGCTTAGTGCCGATTATACCAAGTCTACAAGCACGTGGGGCCCTCGGCGGTGATAAGGAGCGAACACGTGCTTTCCCAAGCATTTCTGGAATTGTTTTCTGCATCTGGCTTACTATACTCTCCGTGCCTTATCAAGCATCAAATTTATTGAACTACGCAAATGTATCTTGGTCAATGCCTTAACAATGTTATCATCTGCCAAGAACTCCAGTTTATTAATATCACCCATAGATAGGTCCCCTCGTAATGCCTTTTGCAGTGCCCCATTAAAAAATCCCTGATTTTCAGATGTGAGATTTTCGGACAAATTACGTAATGCTAGACAAAGGTCATCGTGGTCTTCAATAACATATATTGCATCATCTAATAGTTTTTCCATTACTACATTTAGAAATATTGTATATCCTTAAATATAATATTATAAAATTCATTAAAGTATCTATAAATCGCCGATGAGAGAGGCCATGCTGATACGCTTCTTGGTAATCTTGCCACTGACAATGTAAATTGTGTTCTCGGTCATAATAAGGAAATCCTCACCAACCTTAAAGGTCTTCTGAATAGTGGAGGTAAACTCATCCTTGCTCTTAACAAGAACCCGCTCCTTCGTATCAACATCCTCACCAAGGAAGGCCTTACCAAGATGAGTCTCAACGTAATAGTCGAGCTGGATGGGCTTATCATTCTGGAGGGAGAGACGGGCGGCATGTTGCAGAGTGGCCGCTGAGGGCATTACCTCTGGTGCTGCAGGTGCAGGTGCAGGTGCAGGTGCAGGTGCTGTTGTGGTCGCCGGGGTAGTGCTCATTTTATATCTGCTGTCATTTAGAGAACCGAGTGGCAACTTTAAGCGCAGCGTTTGGTGCGTTTACACCTACGTTTAATTGTCCTCTTAGCACGTCTACGTGCTGTCTTTCTACGATTCTTATGTCTGGAATATTTACCTCCTGACATAACTTCATCACCATTTGCATTATATACAGGTGGTCTAATATTAGCCCGAGGTACTGGTGCTGGGGCTGGGGCTGCAAATGAACTTGGAAGCGTAGATAAAAATGGTGAAGGTGCAGCTGCTGGACTATAACCCCAAGGTGCTGGGGATGCAAATGAACTTGTAGATAGAAATGGTGAAGGTGCAGCTGCTGGACTATATCCCCAAGGTGCTGGGGATGCAAATGAACTTGTAGATGGAGATGGTGCAGGTGCAGCTGCTGCAAATGAACTTGGAAATGGAGAAGGTGCAGGTGCAGCCACACTTGGAAGCGTAGCTAAAAATGGTGAAGTGGTTTCTCCTGAACGTGGAATCGAGGAGGATATACCTGCTGAAGATGATTGTCTAGTGCATATAATAGTATTAAAATATGGTTCCATCTTAAATACATTGAATTTTTGCCCACCATATTTCGGTATAGCAGATACAATAATGTAATACTCGACCGGGTCATTATCTAAAAGTGCATCAATCATCTCAGAGAAAGTGGGCTTTGTTCCAGATAGATTATTAGTTAAAAAAATAAGTTGAATCTCATTATCTAACAAATTTCTAAACATTGCTTTTAACATAGCTAAACGAGCTGCTCCTCCGCAAATAAACTCCAACATTTGGTTATAATACTCTCTACGCTCCCCTTGACTTGCATCTTCCAAAAATACCCCTTCAACAAGCGATACAGTACGATCCCAATCAAAAATTGCTACATGTGTACCTTCTGCGGGACGACTTGCTATCCAGGGATTTAATATTTTTGTAATATGATTTTCACGTATTCCACAGACAGGATCATAATATTCTTGCCTGATATTATGTGTAGTAATATATAAATTATCAGGCCTATAAAAGTCTATACCCGTAACGTTTCTTGGTATAACTGGCTCAGTCTCTGGAATAGCTACAATTACAAATTTTGACGAGGGAGGAGCTTCAGTTAATCGATTTACAACAACAGATGCAGACTGACAATTAGATGTTATTCCTCTCCGCTGAGCTAGTGAATTTTCAAAAAAAATCGCAGAGTTAAACCGAATCTCTCGTGGTGGTAAACGGTCCATGATTATATAGTTAATCTATTAATATAATTACTTTATTGTCGGAGTTTAATAATATTTTTGCAAGATCTTCTCTTAGTACTATTACGAAGCATCCTCTTCATCATTTTACGTAACAGGCGTCTTGTGCCTCTGCGACCACGGCGACGTTTTGTTCGCCGACCACCAAGTCCAGCATAATAAGCAACCTCCTTATTTGCGTTATTAAGCTCACCATAAAGGTTCTCGTTTCCACTTGGTAATAGTCTTGGTGGTGGTGGGGGTGGTGCCCTCGGCCTAGGTGCTGGTGCCCCACAAGCCAGTTTTCTAAATTCCACCATTTTTGAAAAGGCATTCACCTTAATTCCATCATATGGCTCTCCATAACTAACCACAATCGAATATGCCGGTTTATCTGCACCAACCAGTGACCTTATTATCATATCAAACTCTGGTCTTCGCCCCCCAGTATTATTAGTCAATATCATTATGTGAATGTTTTTATCAACAAGTTCCTGGAACATTTGTCGCAACATCGCCACTCTTGTGGTCCCACCACACACATAATTAAGCGCATCTTCAATAATATCCGATACAGGATATATTCCCTCAATAACAGTTATGGTGCGGTCCCAGTCAAAAACTGCAATATGCGGCCCTATTCCACGACTGGCTATCCAGGGTTTCAATATATTATCATAGTGCCTTTGTTGTATACCTGCAACTGCATCAAATCTATCAGAACGTGCTGCAAAATCAAATCGCTCAACATATTTATTCCCTACAAGTTCATCCTTGAAAGGTAGTTTATCAAATGGTACAAGAGGAGGGGGCTCTGTTTCCTGAATATCTACTATGATGAAATTGGCGTCGGGGCTAACCTCATCAAAAGACCCCCTTGCAAATTGCACAGTGGGGCAATACGCCGCAATATAACCCTTCTGCTCGGCCGAATTTTCAAAAAAAATTACAGAATTGTATTCTGTATGGCCAAGCAGCGCACTAACTTTTGACCTCCCTTCAATAGGAGGGAGAGTTATTCGTCCCTTCGGTATAAATGCCATCTACTTAGGCAGTCGCTTTCTTACGCTTAATAGTTACCTTTACAGGCTCTACAACCTCTACAGGAGGGGGAGGCGGCAGGACAATCTCCTTTGCATGTTTATCAAACACCTTATTAATATAATCATATGCCTCATTAATCTGGTCCATATTTCGTGCACCAGTAATGATAATATTTCCCGTCTGGAAGATACTAATAGTAATTCTCTTACACTGTCCTTCACCATCTCCGTTACCCTGACCCTTACACTGTGTCTCACAATTACAGATTCCCGCTTCACCACCGGGCACTCGTGTCTTATTGTAGAAATACTTGGTATCTACCCCCTGATAAAGGGTTTTCTCAAAGATACTGAAGAGACCATAAGTGTCACGAAGAATAGCATGAATAACCTCTGATTGTAGAGGAACCCCAAGCGAGAAATCACTATTAATCATTTGCACATTCATGCGATTCACAACCGGCGGAGTATTAAACGGACTCTCGGGCAGCTTCTCACACTCTTTAATCAACCAGCGCAGAGTCTCAGATGCAAACTCCTCAGAGTGAATGCCCGTCATCTGAACCGAGCCATTACCGAAGAGTTTAATGTTCACCTCCTTCCATCCCCGCTCATCAGAGACCCATCGGCGAACAACCAACGTACTCTGATTAAAGAACGATTTCTTAGTAATTTTCCTATTTGTCAAGGCGTCACGGTGGCTCTCACCAACCACCTCTGCCTTATGTTCGAATTTGAGAATCCCCTCTCCAGGCCACCACAAAGGGATAATAATATTAGGCACAAGTTTGAATAGCTTAGGCAAATCAAAGCTGAGCCCGTTATTTGTGGCGGTCATTGTACTGATTCTTAGTGGGGTGCGAGTGTAAACGGATTTTTGCATCTTTTAAGTAGTTATTGACTGGTGGCTTTAGGCCATTCCTGGGACCATTTAAAGCTGTCAATTTTTGGGAGTAGAGCATTATCACGGAAGCGCCCGTAAATAGATTCGTAATGGTCTTGGGAGATGAATTCTGAGGTCTGGTTTACAGTATAGAGCTGAATAAAGTTAAGAATTTCTGGGTTATCCACTAAACAGGTGAAATTTAGGAAAAAAATAAGCGCACTCATAAACTCCTCAGGAGAATAATCATTATAGGATTGACCATTAATAAAGTTATGAATATAGCGGAAGGTGGGTTTCTGAACCTGCAGCTGACGTAGGTCTCCCCTGTAAAAATAACTGGCAATAGAGCTATCAGTTCTTGTTGGAGGGTTGAAACGTACATTTAGGGTTGCATTACAGATTGATTCATGTACCTTAACCTGAGAGTTACACAGGAAAATAACACATAGGGAACTTGGGTCATTATCTAAAAATGGTCTTAGGGCCAACTGAGCAGAATCGGTTAAGGTCTCGCACTCATCTAGGACTAGAAAACGTGGTCTAGTCTCCCCCTTTTCACGCCAGTCCACCTCAATAAAGGGAATGCATTTAGCACGGATTGCCTCCAAGGAGCGCTCATCGGCGGCATTCAAAATAAAACATACACGACTGAAAAGCGGGTCATCGCCCCAAATCTTCTTCAGAAGCCATAGGGTTGTACTGGTTTTGCCTGAGCCTGGGCTCCCATACAGTAAGAGGTGCTGAATTGTTGTGGGATTCACTGCAAAATGTTCGAAAATCTTCTGCACTCTTGGGCAAACATAATTAAGATTTTCGTGTACAACAGTCGCCATTACCAATCAGATGATAGAGGGATTTAAGACCTTTCCCAGACTGGTCTAAATAACTGACTCTAAGCAAAAACAGATGAAAGGAGCAAAGAAGAGGTCGACGGATGTAGCAACAGTTTCACCCTTAAATGTAACCATCACGAAGAAGACCGACAATGATCCACTTTCTGAGCCGGTTGTTGTTGCACCCGTATCTGAGCCGGTTGTGCCGGTTAAGGTTCGCAGTGGAAGGAAGAAGTCATTCCCTGTTGTGGCGGTTGTGGGACCTAATGGTATTCAGGGAAGTCTAACCCCCGAGAAGCGTAAGCCGTTGATTGCGCATCTCCCGTTTAGTAGTGCTGAAGTGGCGTTTCATGATGGACCCATTCGGTATGACCCTCAACCCCCTGGTGTTGTGGAGGCATTTGATAGTATGGAGGGTCAATGGGATTCTGCAGCAAATATCACGGATGTCTATTCTGGACCGTTAAAGGAGGAGAATAAAGATGTGGCTGAGACGACGCCAGAGGAGAAGGCGCCGATGTCTATTGTGGAGCCTATGCCGGTTTTCACCAGGGCTGATTTGAATTTGTATAGTCGTGAGCATGGACAGGTAGAGGTGCCAGAGAAAACCGATATTGCCTGTTTTTGGTGCGCCCATCAGTTTGAGGGGCGACCGGTTTTCTTGCCCTATGATGAGAAGGATGGGGTTTGGCATGTGTATGGTAATTTCTGCTGCCCTGAGTGTGCACTAGCATTTTGCTTAGATGAGAAGGAGGACCAGCAGGTACGCTGGGAGAAGGTGGCGCTCTTGCATCGAATGTATGCTAATATTGTTGGTGGACGCATCTATCCTTCACCTGCCCGTATTGTTTTGCGTCACTTTGGTGGTAAAATGAGCATTGAGGAGTACAGGGCAACAGTTAGACGTGGTAAGGTGCGGGTTGATATTCATTATCCACCTATGGTTTCTCTGTTGGCAACAATGGATACCAAGCCAATTGACTTTTATGAGACAACGATTCCTAAGTCGTTTGTTCCTCTTAATACAGAGAGGGTTAAGAAGGTGGAGGAGGGGCTGCGTCTAAAACGCACGAAGCCATTGAAGGACCGTGATAGTACGTTGGATGCATGTATGAATCTCCAAATCAGGAGATCCTGATTTGGGGATAACCTGTGGTGAATTTGCAGATTAGACGGAGCTAATCTGCAAATAGACCTCATGAGCTTCGCTCATTCGGAATCTCCAAATTAGACGGAGCTAATTCCAGCTGGATCAAAAATTTGACTTTAAGATGTCTGCCATAGTAATGTTAGACCTCCTAAGCCAAAATGACCGAACTTATTAATGATGTATTTAACAGCTTCTATGCCAAGCTCCGTAAGGAGGCTGCCCTGCTCCATGTACAGATGCTCGAGCTAAATGGCTCACAACCTGCTAACTGTTGCCCAACAAATAATGACTGTAACATGGAATCACTCAAGGCACTTGAATCTCGGGTTATGGAGATTGTAACTGGACTTGAGCAGCGTCTGGAAAACAGTTTCAAACAGCGGTTTGAGAACATTGAGAAGACTATTGCAGCTCTTTTGGAGTCTGATAGTTCGGACCAAGAGCATGAGCCAGTTGCACCGGCCCCAACCCCTGGTATGAAGGTAATTAGCCCTAAACATGCACTCCCAATTCCATCAAAGGAGGTCAGTCCTCTCCCTTCACCTGTTGCATCTGAAGATGAAGAGTTGGTAGCTGAAGAGGCCGAAGAGGAAGAGGCCGAGGAACAGGTAGGTGAAGAGGAAGAGGTAGAAGAAGAGAAAGATGAACAGGTAGAGGAAGAGGGGGAGGGGCACTCTCCCACAGCGTCAGCGGCTGAAGAGGAAGAGGCTGAGTCTGAGACTAAAGAGGAAGAGGAAGAGGAAGAAGAGGCCGAAGAGGAGGAATCAGAGCTAACAGAGTTTCAGTTTCGGGGCAAAACATATTACCTGGACAATGAAAATAACGTTTACGGTCTAGATGCAGATGGTGAACTTATTCAGGAACCTGTAGGGGTGCGTGATGAAAAGACCGGTCGTATTAAGTTTGTGGTAGCCGTGTAAATATGTGCAATAAATAGAAAATGGTTTGTTTGTCAACAGTCTTTATGGGCCTTGTGCTACTTGGACTTTTTATAGCTAATATTTGGCATAGAGAGACTCAACGTGCGATTATTACTCTAATTGTTGGCACCGTACTTTTAACTATTCAAGCACTTGCGTGTCAAAAAGCCGGTGAAATAGCCGGTTGGATAGCACTCGGAGTTGTAATTGGCTTTGTCTTTTTAGCCGTGTATTATGATTCAAAACCGAGAAATAATTTAACTAAGTGCCCCGGCCCAGACCCTTGTCCACCGCCACCCATAGACCCCTGTTCATGCGACATGCCTCCCTGTACCCCTTGCTAATCTAAAGTCGGTCTGCAACTGGAGGATAGATAGCTATGCATTCCTATAAGGCCGCTTTTGACCATGTACCAGTAAGTTGGCTGGTTGCACTATATAATATCAGTTGTGGTGCCTATAATATCATTGAATATGGTGTTGAGCGAGTATGGTCATTTGGGTCGGCAATTTGCAATAATCTTGTTGGATTTGACAAGTATTTTGTTTTTCTAAATAACAGTTGTGTGCCTATTCCCTACAACTTTTACGGTGGTGCAAGAGGTGATGGGAATTGGCTGTATGATGCCCGTAATCGGGTTTTCCAGTATTGTGGGGGCGATTCAGCAATGAAACGACAGGTGTTGCCTTGGCTTACTATGGACCTTGAGTGTACTATTAGTGGTGAGCGGCGTGAATATGAACTTAGCGGTTGGATGGAGAGTGTGACCTTCTTTGGGCCCTCTGGATTTTTCCCTCACCCCCTTCAGATCTTGGCTGCCTGGAGTCTCCATAGTCGTATCTGGCCATCACTTATGCGTGATGCAAATACACAGCTAAAGATTATTCGGGCACATGATGGCGAGGATATGTCTCTTCACATGTATAAGGATTTCTCTAATTTTGCTTGGTGTGAGACCACCTTTAGTGATGAGGAGGAATATGATTCTGAGGAGCCTGAGGGTTCAGAAGAGGCACCTGAAGAGTCTTCCGAGGAGGAAAACACTGAGGTAGCTGAAACGGGTAGTATGAGTTTGAGTAGTAGCGAGGGTGATATTATTCGGTCGAATATTCAGGAAGAGAGTAAGGAATCTGAGGAAAGTCGGCATAGCCTACGTTCCGAGCCAGAACTTTGTTCTAGCGAGGATGAGCGACCAACCCTTCCACTATCGGATGATAGTTCGTCCGAAACCTCTACAAATAGTCTTGATGTAATTAATGAGCCAGACTATGGTGTTTGTAATATGGATGAAGTTGATTAAGGCAAAGCAGCTGTGGCTAAAAAATTGATGCCCCTGCGGGGCTTAAACTAATAAGGCAACAAGCCAATAGTTATAAGCCATGTTTGAAGCCAATACCCCTATCCCTACAGGTTCATGGTCCCTTTGGTACCATTCACCTACAGAGGCCAAATGGACCCCTTCTACCTATAAGGAGATTGGGTCCGTTAGAACATTTGGAGAGTTCTGGGCGCTTATGGATGCGCTCAGCGATGAGGCTCTCTTGAATGGATTCTTCTTCCTGATGCAGAGTCCTCTTCCGCCCCTTTGGGAGAATAAGGGGAATATACGTGGAGGCTCGTACAGTATGCGCATTCCCCGTGCCCTTTCGGCGGAGCTCTACCATAAATATATGATTGCGGCCATGATTGGTCAGGCAACACTTACGGAAGAGAATAAAATTACAGGTGTGTGTATTAGCCCGAAGAAGGGTTTCAATATTATTACAATTTGGAACAATGATTTCAAACACAGCAATCCCGGTGATATTAGACTACTGAATGCAACCCTTACAGCAGATGAGATTCGTTATACCCGCCATGTTGATAAGCAGTTCGGTTAAGCGCAGGGGTTGGGGGATAGGCACTATCCCCCTTGATAAGCAGTTCGGTTAAGCGTAGGGGTTGGGGGATAGGCAGTTTGGATAAATCTTATCTGATTAAAATAAAATAGAAATACCCTTAGGGTTCTTTTATTTTATTTCTTAAATATTAATATAAATGGCTGATAATCACGTTTTTAGAGAGGGTGATCCGGTTTATCATGGAAATCATAGGGCCACTATTATTGCAATAGAGGATGATAATGCAGACATCATATATGTTGGAGGCCTTGTTAATGGTAATCTATTTAACACTGTACCAATCAATGAATTACGTCCCAGAAATGCTAATAATAATGGTAATAATAACAATAACAATAACAACAATAATAATGGCGGCAATAATGGCGGCAATAATTTCAGTAATATTAGCAGTATAAGTCATCATAACAATAATAATGGTGATAATGCTATTGGTAATAATATTATTGGTAATAATGTTAATAATAATGGGAGCAATGTAATGAGTAACGAAGAGAGTAATGAAGAGAATAATTACAATTACAGCCCTTACAATAGTAATGGCAATACTAGGATGAATGTTAGGAGAAGAATGAATGCAGGTAAACGATCAAGACGTAAGAATCGTAAGAATCGTAAGACTAGACGCAATCGCCGCCGCAATTAAATAGATTAAAAATAAAAAAATCCCCTTAGCACCTTTAATGGTACTAAGGGGATTTTTATTAATGGTCATGGTGGGACTCGAACCCACAATTACAGCTTTATAAGAACTGCGGCTTAACCATTAGCTCGACGTGACCTCGGAGGGGCTTTCACCCCTAATTACTAGTAGCTTCCAGTTTTTAAGCCGTTTATGCTCGAATCTTGAGCGGTGCAAGAACCAGCTTCACCTCGCCCAAATTAGCGACAGTGTAACGAAGGATAAGAGGAGCATCATTCTTGAGGTAAATCTCAATAGAGGGACACAAGTTGGTACACTTAGTGAAGAGGAAGAGATGCTTGAGTTGGAAAATCCCCTGAATAATCTCATTTGTGGCCGCAGACTGAACATGCATAAGACGATTCTCCCTGATAATAGTCTCCTGGTCTGCAAAATCACCCAAACACTTGAAAATAAGGTCACCAGCGGAGCTCGTGATCTCCACCTTCTCACCGAGCGCCGACATATCACGACAAATCTTCTGTAGGTCGGCTGAAGGCATGTGGATAATACTCGTAAAGGTGAGTGCGGGAATCTTGATGTCCTCCACATTCGTGTCAAAGAGCTTTAGGAAGTAGTTCTTCGTGGTCTGCTTTTCAGCGTTCTCCATAGTAATACCAAGGCGACTAGGGTTCTTAGCAGGAAGATAGAGAGTCAGAGATTCGCTGTTCTCTAGAGTCTTAATCAACTTGAAGAGATACATCATGTTTACACCGAGAATCTGCTTCACAGGACAGTAATAGTTCTCGAAACGGTCTGCATGAAGACGGAGGTGTACAAGAATGGTGTGACTCTCGTCAACGGCAATAATCTTGAGACCGGTCTCATCAAACTCGAGATTGGCCTCAGTGAGAATCTCCTTCAGGGCCTCAACGAGGGTGCGGAATGCACCAGATTGCACTGTTTTGAGTTCGAGGAGATTTCCATTTGCATTTGCCTGTGACGCCATTATGTAAACTACTTGTGCCGGGCTTTAGATAATGTACGGTCAAACGCAAAATATACGCAGCAGCTAAACAAATCTAACAGTATACCTTTAGGGATATGTTGTTCAGATTATTATTGTGTTTAGTTGTTGCTACCGCCCAAAAAACAGTTAGGGATGCAAATAGAAACTGGTTAACAGTTGGTAGGCAGAGTGGCTCAGTACTTTTAGGGAATGTACCCACTCATTACCCTGAATGGCACCCTATGAAAGACGTCGAACAATCAGGACACGGTCGTTCTCCCAATCAGGCGAAGCACGGAGCTTATCCTCGGGGAAAACCATATACGCCTCGACTTCGCAACCACAAGCGTCGACAGCCTCCTGGAAATAACTTGTAGGTACACAGCGGAAGATATCCTCAACAATTAAAATTCCACCCACCTTCAGATATTTAACTAATTCTCGCACTGCGCAAACCTGATGCTCGAGTCTGTGACTTGCATCCTCGAGAATGAGGTCGAGTGGTGGCAGTGCCCCAAAAGTATCAGCAATCTGGGCCGGGTCGCCGCTGTCCAGGAGCCCCACTCGAGCGATGCTCTCGAGTGGGGCTAACAACTTTTTATTAATATCAAAGGCATAAATCTCGGGATTCTTAAAGTAATCACGCCACATTCGTATAGATGAACCATTAAGAACCCCTATCTCCGCTATATGTGGCTTCTCATGTGCTCTCAGACCCCCTAGAAACATACTATACACTGGGGTATATGGGTGTCTATGAGTAAACAAATTGTATGTACTCTTGTCAGTCTGATATTTGGTGGCAAGGCGACATAGCTCTGTAAAGGCTCCTGTAGTGTTGACGGTTAGGGTCTGGATATTCGCCCTGGTAACCCCCTTTTTGAGTTTGAGACCCTTAACAAAAGGCTCTTGCGCTGTTGGCCAAATAAAATCTGGCTCCTCACCCGATTCACCTGACCTAATAGTCTCCCATAGACCTGGCGGTAAAGTATTTTTAGTGGTTAAATAATAGTATTCCGATGTGATAACTTTATTAGTAATTAGTGCCTGTAAAAGTTCAGTAATACTTGTCGTATCACCAACACCTAGAATCTGAATATTTGGATGAGGTGGACCGGGCAGCTTGATCTCCTGACTATCTCGTACAAGTAGAATAAGCTTATCACAATAGTCCCATTGAATACTATTATGGAGCGAGAACATTGTCTCTATACTATGCCACATTGCAACAATACTAAGGGTTGGCTTCTTATCTGGCATAGTATGAAGATAAGGGGTCTTGAGGCCTCCGTGGTCTTCAAACACCTGTGGATTCATTTACAATTAGATGTCTTTCTGACTTAAGCCTTTTGCGACTAAATAATTAGAAAAATGGGTCTTGCATATACACTTTCGTTTTTTGAAAACGGAAACACTAATAGTACTTTTAAGAAAGAAGTTCCACACACTGAATGGATTGAAATACAAAAGTACAAAACCAGAGGACAAATTACTTTGGCCGAACTACAAACAGAGTTCAATGTCCCAATTACAGTAAATAATATTGGTCGCAATTCAAGATTACGCCTATATCTTACAAGCACATATAATGGTATGAAAACCACATGTGAAGCAGATATCCAGGTTGTCCCTTAATTATTACTAACAGTGACTATTAAGAAATGACGGGCTGCGAAAAAATGAGGAGGGGGGCATCGCTAACTTAAGGCTACAACTATTAAGCCAATTATCATGTCCTCTGCAACAGATTACGATAAGAAGACCCCCCGTGAAGCCATTCTCGACTTGCCCGATACCTATATCGGTAGTATTGATGTGAATGCTGAGTGGCGTTGGGTCTACGATGCAGAAGGGGGTCGCATGGAGTTCCGTGAGGTTCAGATGAACCCTGGTCTCTACAAGGTGTTTGACGAGATTCTCGTTAATGCCCGTGACGCCTTCGTTCGTGCAAAGGATACACCTGTAAAGCATATTGATGTTGTTATTAACCGGACCAGCGCTCTTGAGGCCACCATTAGTGTGAGCAACGACGGCGATGGTATTCCCGTGGAGATTCATCCAGTGCACGAAACCTATGTGCCCCAGATGATTTTCGGTGAACTCAATACAAGTAGCAATTACAAGAAGGGTGAAGAGCGGGTTACTGGTGGTAAGAACGGCTTTGGTGCCAAGCTTACCAACATCTACAGTAAGCGCTTCACAGTAACCACAAATGACACTAAGAACGGCAAGAGATATGTCCAGACCTGGACCGACAACATGGCGACATGCGGTAAACCGAAGATTACTAAAGGTGGTGCTAAAGGTGAGGTGACTCTTGAATGGGTCCCTGACTTGGCCCGTTTCCCTGGCGGTCTGAGTGACGACATGTATGCAGTCTTTCACACCCGTGTGATTGAGATTGCCGGTCTTGTAGGTGCAGGTGTAAAAGTGACCTTTAATGGCGCAGCTGTGCCGTGCAACTCATTTGAGAAGTTCATCAAGCTCTTCCTCCGTGAAGGGATGGTTGGTCACGCTTATGAGAAGGCCGGTGAGCGCTGGGAGGTCGGTGCCGTTCTTGCCAGTCAGCTATACAGCGGTGGCGGTGAAGAGGGGGAGGACCGTACAATCAGTTTCGTCAACGGTATCAATACCCGTAAGGGTGGTAAGCATGTTGATACTGTGGTCCGCAATGTTCTCGGCGATTTCTGTGAGGCCGCCAAGAAGAAGCGGCTTGACCTGAAACCTGCTCAGCTCCGCCCTAATGTCGTCTTCTTCGTCAATGCAACCATTGTCAATCCCGCCTTCAGCTCTCAGACTAAGGAGGAGATGACCACTCCTGCAGCCAAGTTCGGCTCTAGCCCCAAGTTCACCGGTAAGCTGGTGGAGCAGCTCGGTAAGCTCGGCCTCTTTGATGAGGCTCAGAGTATCCTGGATGCAAAGGCGGCAAAGGAGGCAAAGAAGACCGACGGGAAGAAGCGCTCAAATATCATTGGTATTCCCAAGCTGCGTGATGCAGTGTGGGCAGGAACCGCCAAGTCCGATGACTGTACCTTGATTCTCACTGAGGGGGATTCAGCTGCGACCAGTGCAATCTCTGGACTGGCAATTGTCGGCCGTGAGCGCTACGGGGTCTTCCCTCTTAAGGGTAAGCTGCAGAACGTGAAGGATATCTCCATTGATAAGTTCAACAAGAATGAGGAGCTGACCGCTATTAAGAAGATTCTCGGCCTGGAGCACGGTAAGAACTATAAGGATACCAAGAACCTTCGTTATGGTCGTGTCATGATTATGGCCGACCAAGACCATGATGGCTCACACATTAAGGGTCTGGTGATGAATCTCTTCCATACAGAGTGGCCCTCGCTTCTCAAGCTCGGCTATGTCTGTACTTTGCTCACGCCCATTATTAAGGCACACAAGGGCAAGAAGCAGACCGAGAGCTTCTACAGCATGAGCGCCTTCAAAGCCTGGTATGATGCAGAGCCCCGTAATGGTTGGCGCATCAAATACTATAAGGGGTTGGGTACCTCCACGGCCGAGGAGGCTCGTGAATGGTTCGTGAAGATGAATGATATCAAGTATACCTGGAGCAAACTCTCGGATGACGCTATTACACTTGCCTTTAGCAAGAAACGTGCAGATGACCGTAAGGATTGGTTGCGGGAATATGACCCTGCCCGTGCCCCAGACTATGACTGCAAGGAGATTACACTTGACCGGTTTATTCATGATGAGCTCATCCATTTCAGTAATGCTGATAATATTCGCTCACTGCCCTCTCTTATGGATGGTCTCAAGCCCTCTCAGCGCAAGATCCTTTATGGTTGTTTGAAGCGTAATCTGAAGGAGGAGACCAAGGTGGCACAACTCGCAGGTTACATCTCGGAACACGCTGCTTACCATCACGGCGAGGCCTCCCTTAATGGTACTATTGTAGGTATGGCTCAAAACTTCGTCGGCTCCAATAACATTAACTTGCTACGACCTGTAGGGCAGTTCGGTAGTCGACTGGAGGGTGGCGAGGACAGTGCAAGTCCGAGATATATCTTTACTCACATGGAGCGGATTGTGGACACCATCTTCAAGAAGGAGGACCAGCCGATTCTGAACTATTTGGAGGATGATGGTCAGCGAATTGAGCCCGACTATTACCTACCTGTTGTTCCCATGCTACTTATTAATGGTAGCCGTGGTATTGGTACAGGATTCAACACAAATATCCCCAGCTACAACCCTAAGCAGATTGTGGATTTGCTGCGGCGTAAGCTGCGTGGGGAACTGGCGACCTTGGCTGGTCGTCAGCTAGACCCATACTACTGCGGATTTAATGGTGAAGTTGACCGCAAGGACGACTGTACCTGGATTACCCGTGGCATCTGGGAGTTTAATGATGATGACTGCACAATTACAATTACGGAGCTGCCGATTGGGACCTGGTCACAGAAATACAAGGAGATGCTGAACAAGATGTTCAATGCTGAGAAGGGACCTGCACAGGCGGATGCCCTGGGTCTGAAGGGGTTTGATGAGCTTTGTAACGATGTAGAGGTGAAGTTCGTGCTTCAGTTCAACTTTGATGGATATATCGGGATGAAGTCGTCACCTGAGGAGTTTGTTAAGGTGTTTGAGTTGGAGGATACAATTAAGACGAGTAATATGAACTGCTTTGACTGTGATGGTCATATTGTCAAGTATGATACTGTTGGAGATATTATGGAGGCCTTCTTTGAGCGTCGCATTGATGGGTATGTTGAGCGCAAGGAGGCACAGATTGCGGCTCTGGAGGCGGAACTTGTTGAGCTGTCGGCGAAGGCGAAGTTTATTAAGGCGATTCTGGATGAGACCATGGTGATTCAACGTGCTAGCGACGAGGAGATTGTAGAGCAGATGAAGGAGCATGAGCTTCCTGCTCTGGATACACCTGATGATGTAGATAACATTAAGGGCTACGAGTATTTGCTGCGGATGCGCCTTGACCGGCTGAAAGCCTCGGCGGTGGAGGAGTTGGAACGTCAGGTGACTGAGTGCGGAGAGACTTTGGAGGATTTGCGTGGGACCTCTGAGCAAGAGCTCTGGCTGCGTGATTTGGAGGGGTTTGAGTCTGCGTATGAGGCCCTGGTAGATGAGCGCTTGGCTGAACGGGCTGAAGCACTTGGTATTAGTGGGAAAAAGAAGAAGGCGGTTATTAAGCGTCGGCGGACCCCTAAGGCCTAGAGGGCTTAAGCCCTTGTGGCATTGTTGTAAGTAAATGGCATTCGTCAATGCAATGAACAATCCACAGACTACAGAGGGTGTTAATGGTTCACTGGTGTACACGGCAGAGGGGCAAGGTGACCCCCGTGTCGCTCTTTTTACATCACTTGTACGTGATTGCGAGAAGGATTTTATTGAGCGGCATTTGCTTGAGTCATACAAGTTGTCTCCTGAGGATGCCTTTGTATTGGCTTTCCAGACTCGTGATGTGCGTGGTGGTAAGGGGGAGCGTGAACTTTTTTACAAGATGATGACAGTTTTGGAGCCGCATCTAACGGACAAACTCTTAGCTCTGATTCCTGAGTATGGGTCATGGCATGACGTGTTTGAGCTGATGCATCGTGGCGTCAAGGTGCAGGAGTTGCGGAAGATGGCGTACAAGCAGCTGAAGAAGGACCTTAAGGATATGAAGGAGGGCAAGTCAATCTCACTGTGTGCAAAGTGGGCGCCTCGTGAGGGCAGCAAGTACAAGGATGTGGCTCGTATTATGGCTAATCTGAAGCCCGAGGACAAGAAGAGTACGCAGCGCTACAAGTTGATGGCTATGCGCTCCCATCTGTCAACCCTTAACAAGTATCTGAAGACCACGGAGATTAACATGTGCAATGGAACCTGGGCGGCCATTAAGCCGTCGGCAGTCCCTGGTCGTTCCCTTAAGATTCACAGGAAGGCGTTCTTCAATCAGAAGCTGAAGTCACTTGCGGAGCGTTTTGCACTTGAGGACCGTCGTGCGTGTGCCAAGCATTTCCAGGAGCACGTTGCTGCGGCGATTCGTGGTGAGGTTACTCTTAAGGGTAATAATGTTGTTTTCCCGCATGAGATTACACGGAAGCTTACCAGCCATGGTGTAAGTGATAATGAGCGTAACCTGTTGCATGAGCAGTGGCGCTCTATTCGTGAGGCAACTCAGGCGGCAGGTGGGTTGAAGCGTACTGTGGTACTTTCAGATGTGAGTGGCTCTATGAGTGGTGTACCGATGGAGGTATCAGTTGCGCTGGGTATCCTGGTGTCTGAGGTGAATTCTCCCGCTTTTAAGGACTATGTTATGACCTTCCATGAGCGTCCTTCATGGGTGGATCTTAGTGCGTGTACAACCCTTACAGATAAGGTGCAGAAACTTGGCCAAGCACCATGGGGCGGCTCAACCAACTTTGAGGCGGCGTTCAAGCTGATTCTGCAGCGACTTGTTGAGAGTGCAGTTCCCGTAGATGAGGCACCTCAGGACCTCCTTGTATTGACTGATATGGGTTGGAATCAGGCGACGAATGGTAAGTTCCACATTGAGAATATTAAGAAGCAGTGGTTGAAGGCTGGGTATGCTGTGCCTCGTATTATCATCTGGAATCTTCGTGCGGCCTACAAGGAGTATCATGCAAAGGACACTGAAGAGGGAGTGGTGACCCTCTCTGGTTGGTCTCCCTCTATCCTAAAGGTTTTGCAGGAGGGTAAGCTGGAGATGGGCAATCCTTGGCTGACCTTGAGGGCTGTGTTGGATGATGTGCGGTATGATCCTGTCAGGGTAGCTGTTAAATCTGATTGGGGTGCTCATCAGAGCGACTTTTAAGGACAGGACCTAAAGGTCTAGAAATATGTACGATTGTGACTGAACTGGAAACGGTTTGGTCACTGAATCCTAACAGCAACTTCACGATTCACTGTCCTTGAATTTAGTAAACGGATTCGGTGCAGTCCTGCCGTGGACAAACAATTTGGCTTCGTACAGCAATCAAGTGTAAAATCCAGTGGATTTTAATATATATTTTGAAGCCAGTGGGCCAAATGGCCAACCCTTAGAAGGTAAACTGAAACACGCTGCAGAGTCGGTAAACTGCAAACCCGTTTTATACGGGCATTAAAAACCGCTAAAGGTGTTATAGCCTTATCCTTAATAATTCGGCTCCCAGGCTATTTATTATTAAGAGACCATTAATGTATTCTGGGGCAGCGAATACTCTGATAGTGTTTGCTCCGTCAGGGAAGACTATTATGTGTGTCCTGGCATACATTAATGGTTAATAGTCTGAATCATGACAGACTATTGGGTGGCGCTTGATGTGTTGGTGTAGGAGTCTTATTTGTCTTAAATCACAAATAGCTGCTGCACTTTGACTTACCAAGAGCCGATGAGCCTGATCAGCTCATTAGTATAGAAAAATTATGTGTTTCATACAGCAAATATAAATTAATCCGCTATTGTTCGATGATAACTGTTACAGGTAATCGTTGATTTTAATCTCCATACAGCAAATCCGTTTCATACGGGCAAAATACTGTAAAAACTGAAATTTGACTAATTTTTGTATTTAAATGGGTATTGCAACTCTATATCTTTAGGGGTATGGACGCTATATTCACATAGGAGGTTGCACCAGCAATGGGTTTTAGTACCTTAAAGGTAGTAAAATATATTGCTTATTTCATTTACTAATTTTACATTGGTAGGTTATAAGGCTTTGACTTAGTACCTGTACGGGTCATTAGAACGGGCCGAGCCATAGGAACCGGCATCTTATCAATATCATTAAGGTAATATAAATAGTGCTGAACCTCACTCATAATGCGTGGAACCGCCCAGTCAATAACGAGTTGATTGAGCTCTTTCACCTGACCCTGAATGTCAGTGGGCAGGTTCTTACCATACTGGTAATACATTGAACGCATAATAATCTTCAGCTCATCAACATCTTGCTCATCAATTGTCCAGCGCTTCTCACCAGAACGCCTATAGACCTCACTCTTAATTGCTAACTGAATGCTATTAATATTGGGCGCAGAGAAGAAGAGGTCCGATACTGGATTCTCCTCCCAGTTACCACGCATTAAGTCAACCTTAGCTAAATCATCTCCAGCCTTAGGATATGTAAATCCAGCTGTCGCCGGAGGTCCAAGGCGCCCAGCACTTGGTGCCATTAGGAAACTAACACGTCCATTTTGTCCACCCGCAACTGGGGCTGTTAAAGGTAATTCAAAGTCCGGCTTACTCATTACTCTAATTGTCCAGAAGAAAGTGACCGGTGCGCTTACAACACATACAAAATCACGAGCAAAATGTTAGTGATATGCCGTGTGCTGCGTGTGGTAAAGGTAGGCCTGGTAAAAAGGCCGTTAACGCTGGGGATTTAGTGCAACAGTTATCATTACCCCAGCCAAGTGAATGGGGTCCATCATTATGGACTATTTTACATGTAGCGGCTGAACGAGCGGGGCGTAATCCAATCCCTATGTTACAGGCCGATGAGGTGCGTGAACTAGAGATGTTGGTGCGAACCTTTCCATTTACATTACCATGTGCCACATGTCAACAACATGCGGGTGAGTATATAAGAACACATCCAATAAATTGGAAGGGGATGACTGGAGAGGCAGGTACAGAATTACGGCGTCGTTGGTTCTATGACTTTCATGACCATGTAAATCGCTCAAAGGATCCGGCAACTGAATCACCGGCCTACGAACTTATACCGGGCCTATATGGGTCATATACATCACTCGCTATACAGTCGTCTACTATTACAAATTACATTACAATGGGCATAAATTTTAATATTATTAAACATGAAGCTGGCGTAAAATTCAGGCGTCATCTTGGAGCACTACGGGGCTTTTTAGGGCTGTGAAATTTATCCGGCGTTTAAAACACCGGCACTGGATTTTTTTTGTGCGGTAAGGATATAGACAAATGACTTCCATCGGTTCTTACACCAAGCAGGTTCCCCTCAACAACGGTTATTTCCGCACTGTGGCCTCCCTCGCCAATGGTGGCCACATCTCCTCTTTCCTTTACACGGTCAACACAGCGGGTGCTATCTCTTCTTGGGCTGTCCCCTCTGGTTTCGGTACCCCTCTTGCTAACTCACTCTCCACCGCCTTCCTCAAGGATATGGGTACTCAGGTTGTCTCCTCTGGCCGCACCTTCCGTCGTGTCCAGGTCGTCGTTGCCAACCTCTCCTCTACGGATGGTGTTGCTGGTGTTGCCACCCCCGCTGGTCAGGACTCTGACTTCCTCTGTGCCTACATTGAGATGGGTTTCCGTGGCAACCTCGCCCCTGGGCCTTTCATCCGCACTGGTTAAGTAGTCTCGTAGAAACTGCTTTAGCCGTACTGACTAGTAGTATCATAGAGACAATCTTACACATAGACGTAAGATTACGGCTTTATTTAAATTTAACTATATGATTGAATCAATCATATAGCTAAACTTCTCCGGTGTATTCGCAGACATATTTCCTCACACAAACACAGAGTAATGGAGGAACGAACTGTTAAGATTCTTATTTATGTTCTGCTATCATTAGCCATTGGCATCGGTGGTACAGTTGCACTTATGAGTGGTGGGCGCTCTACTGCTGGTATTATATATCTAATTGGTGCAATTCTGATATTCATATTCTTTGGTCTCCGGTGGTTTGTCTACTCAACCCCAAGTTGGGTAGCAAAGTCATGGCCTCCTAATATTAATACCTGCCCTGACTTCCTTGTATACATGTCAGTTACAGATGGTAATAATAAATACGATACCTGTATTGATGTCCAGGGTGTGAGTACTCAGCCGACAGTCCTTAAATGTTGGCCCAAAGATGGAACTACGCCTACATTTAGTCCTGTAAATTACGGATACTTTTTCAATAAGACAGAGATTCTTAAAAATGTAAATGCCTCAGATGTTAACGCAGTTCGCAGTGCACTGTCGACTGCTGCAATACAGGCTGGGGTTTCTTGGGAGGGTCTTACGGATGGAAAGGAGCCTGTCGCCTTTAACACAGCCGCAACTACTAGTACATGTGCCTCCCAGCCTGGTGCACCTCCCGCTAATACTGGCAATACAGCCACCCCACCTGCAACACCGCCACCTGCAACGCCACCCGCAAACCCTTAGGTCAACACGGCACAGGGTGGAGGCGCTGTGTCGCAGAGAATGACTGATGAGGATTTTACACTTGGTTTAGCAAATTATATAGATGACAATCCTCAATTTAGTCCATCACCTGGAAGCAGCATAGACGAAATAAATCAAGCATTAGCTCTTGCTGTTTGTAGTTATACAAAAACAATTCCACGAGACAGATGGCCCATTTCGCTGGAGGAAGATTATGTAAAAGGTGGGGGTACAATGTGCAGTGCACTTGGAATAACCCTCTAATTATGCGGTTACATTTAAGGAAATATGAAAATGAAAACAATAGTGATGGATAAAACCTATTGTCTTCATCCACAGATAGAGGCAGCCTTAGTTAAATGGCTTAAAACCCCCACAACCCCTGCATTTGTAATGTATGGTGACCCTGGCGTTGGCAAAACCACCCTAGTTTACCGTGTGTGTAAGCAAGAGGGGTTCGCTGTCAAAGAGTTTAATGCAAGTCACACACGTACAGGTAGCGCATTCAAGCAGCAGATTCTCCCGCTCCTAGAGGAGCCAGGTATTACAAGTTGGATAAGCGACCGTTATAGCCGTGGTCACGCAGTACTTTTAGATGAGATGGATGGTATGAGTTCGGGTGAGCGTGGCGGTTTACAGGAGCTACTCAAGTATATACGTGCCATGAGGAAGAAGCAGATTATAATTCCCCTTATCTGTTGTTGTAATGTAATACAGGGGCGTAAGGCACAGCAGCTCTTGCGCCTTAGCACAGTCTTCGAAGTTAAGATGCCAGCGCCCCAAATCCTAAGTAGTTGGCTGGGTCGTACAATTAAGGATGAGGAGCGGGGCTCGGACTTGCGACAACTTTTACGTGGTGAGACAAATGCTGCACCCCCTGGTGCGGATGATGAAGAGGAGGAGACAATTGCAAAACAGATAGCACACCAAACCCTTTTTGATAAATGGAATATATATGATGATATTATTGTTGAAACAAAAGATGTTAATTTAGCATCACTTTTAGTGCATCAAAATCTTCTCACTAGAATTGGGACTAAGGTACCTTTAGAGATTTACGAGGAATTAATGCGTATTCTCCATTATGGTGATAAATGCGACTTCTGGGCCTTCTTTCATCAATGTTGGCCGCTGCTGAACATCTCCCTGGAGTTCAAATGCAAACTCATGAATCTTTTTTTGCAGACTATACCATCTACAGGTAAGAAGCAGCCCAGTCCAGAGCAACTGGAATATACATATGTATTGACAAAACAATCGTCATTATTCAATGCATGGAAAGAGATTTGCGTTAAGCATGATACCCAGGGTATACCCATTCATTATGTATGTGATGTGGCCACCGAGGAATCCCCCAAACTTCTATTTACACCGCCAGAGGCCGTGTGTGCAACTCCTGGATTGGAGCCGACTAAGACCGTGGCCCCCGCAAAGGCTGTGGCTAAAACAGCATCCTCCTCAAAAACCACAACCTCTAAAGGTAAGGCCAAACTATAAGCATGAGTACGCAAAATTCTCTGAACACTTGGTGCAGTATTATCTGGATAAAGTATTAACACGGCTATCGACGGTAAATGATAGCCATGTAACTGTTTAATATCCGTTACAATTAGAGTTCCACCGTTATTATTGAACCTATTAATTTTTTTCTGTGAATCATACCTACTACCATTCAAAATCTCCAGTGTAATATTGAGTTTTTTCGCCTTAGCCTTTAATCGCCCAAGACGTGGCTCAAAGGGGAAATAAACGACGGTTGGTCTATTTTGATTTTGCTCCACATATTTTACTAGCGTTGTTAACTTATCATCATATAAATAATCCTGCTTCTTTGGCAATTCTGCAACAACTAAAAGTCGATTGCCATGAATCTGTCCACGACACATAGGGCAGATACAGCTTTGCCCAGCTCTACAAGAAGAGAGTATGCATTGCGCACAGAAAAGCTTCCTGCAACATTCTGTAACAGTTGGATAGGTCAGTTTCTCATAGCAGATTGGACAAGACTCCTCATCTTGCTCATCTCTAATATAAGCAGCCTTGTCTTGAGACCAGATGTCAGGAGATAGTATTTGAGCACCGACACTTGTAATCGCTCCAAGGATATCATTTCGACCTAGTTGATTACCTACTATTGATGATAATATTGAGTGTACAATTTGCAGTGGCTCATCATAACTATATTTAAGAGTTGTTCTGGTCCCAGCCCCAATATTCATAGACTCGGCAATCATTAAGGGCTCAGATAAAACAATTAGAGTGTGAACCAATGGATGGAATATTAGATATCTGTACAATAGGCTACGAGTCCCAATAGTAGGGCTAAACATTTTCTCGAACTGTATATAATCCTCCATGGTTTGTGGGGCATTTGGTAATATATCTCTAATAGTCCGCTCGAGTGTACTCTCGAGATCGTTGAAATCGAGATCGGGCCAGATCAGCCTGGACCAATGCTCTGTCAGAATCCAGGTGAATTCGGATCTCGGTGGAGCCATCTCTCGAGCGATTGTACTTAATGCAGCAGAATCCTGTATAAAACAACGATGAAAAGTATAGGCGCTATTTGAGAAGAGATTAAGGGTATTTATTGCCTGTGATGCGGGTACAATTAGCAGGTCTGTATTATTAAGTGTATTAATTAGCTCATCATTTAATTGATTCTGTCGTTTTAGTATTATATAATTAATATCCTCCTGGTTCTCCAAAAGACCCCTAATTGTAGCAAGAAAATTATTACTGACTATTAGTAAATTACAGTTATGGTTGGATTCATGCGCTGGGATAATTGAGAAGACCTGACTTGTAGAGAAGGGATGCATCATTAATGTTGTGTGACTGTGTGGATTACTTTTAGTGTGTTTGATATAGGCCAACAGGGTTTGAAAAAGATTGGTATTTATGGGGTCTGCTATAACGCCGAGTTTACTGAAGAACATTTCACCATGATATGATTCACCAGACCTAAGGTTTTTCTCCCTATTGTAAAGAGCCGTTAATAATTGATTTTGATGGTTGAGTAGTTGTTGATTATTAAAGGTGTATTTTTGGATATTTGGTGTATTTTTAATGGTATTGTTGAATATGGTTTCCATAATTAATAGATGCGCCTGTAAATTATGCAAACCATTTATATGCGCCGCCTCTAACTCATTCATAAATTTTTTCTAATGAGTATGCTACGCCCGTTTTAAGCAAACATCTCTAACATTTTCGGGTCTTTAATAAAATCCTGAATTTGTAGGGTTGTTTTTTTTGCCGCTGCGTTTTTGGTTAAGTCCTTGCTAACTGTATTACTATTATGTGTCATAACAAGAATTGATTTAAACGGGTCCAGTTGAATCATTGGCTCCTTATAGTTATTGAGGAAATAGGGCTCCTCTGTCTTTGTTGTATTATTATCGTATTCGTGATTTTTTAGATAGGTTTTTCGGTAGGCCAGAGTTGCATTCGAGGAATGATTTGGATGAAACGGGCCAATTGACCAAATACTTTTATCGGGCATATACATATACATTAATGATGAACCGGCTAACTGGACCTCTTTAGGGGCCTTATTGAATGCCTCTACAATTAGGGGGATTCGCTCAGGGGGATAGTAGTCATCATCATCCCAGGCAACTATGATTTCGCCGGTCGCAAGATGATTTAATTTATTACGCTTAGCTGCTATAGTCATTTTACTGTATTCACGGTAGTATCGGATGTTTGGAATGCCGTCAAAAGTGGCCTCAGTGAACAGGGCCTCGGCGCTTTCATCGCCGTCATCCAAAATAATCCATTCCATTTGCTCTAAGGGAAAGATCTGTGCTTTATAACATGCAATCGAACGACGTATAAACTGCGTACGATTATATGTGGGTGTAACTACACTAACAGTTATCATTTAATTGTAGTGTTTATTATTGCTTTACGCCCTTGACTGCTGTGGCTCAAAATCCGCCCTATTTTTTGTGGCATCCTCCTGTTTTGTTGGAGTTGTGGGTGGGTTTAGTGCAACATTCTCATTATTAGGAATTACAACCGCCTTCTTTATAGGCGTAGGTGTTGATGGAGGTGTTGAAGGTGCTGTTGAAGGTGCTGTTGGTGGCATTGAAGGCGCTGTTGAAGGCGCTGTTGAAAGCGCAGGAGGCGTTGAAGGCGGTGTTGAAGGTGCAGGAGGCATTGAAGGTACTGTTGAAGGTGCTGATGGCGGTGGTTTATTATTTCCCTCATTGTTGGGAGGCGCCGGTTTATTGGCCCCCTGATTATTTGGAGGATTTGGCTCAGGGCGATTTTCAATTACATTTTCCTCATTAGAACTATTAGGGTTTGTTGTATCCGTGTTATTAGGCTTATTGTATTTACAGGTTGGTTTCGCAGGTGGTGTGAAATCCCATACAAAAGGATCGCCCGTCTTCTTAAACATCTCATGCTGATATTCCACATTTGCATCAGACTCGTAGACAAATGGCTTTAATAAAATATTTATAAATGGGGTTTCAGAAACGAAGGTTGTAAGTGGCAAATAATTGTACCATACAGGATAGGTTTTAAAATAGAAGAAACGGAATGCATAATAAATTAATACAAATGGACTGAAAAGAGGTATAGAGGCATATAAGAAATAGACCAAGCGTATTGCAACCGAGCGACCAATAGCGTCATTTGCAGCCATTGACCCCGCAGTTGTACAAATAAAGAAAAGAGCAACAAATCCCACAAATGATATAAAGGTGGCCGCAAAGGAGGCGGCAAAGGAACTTGCTGCGTCTGGTGGAGGCGTTGGGAGCTTTGGAGGTGTAAGTCCATTAGCATCCGCTGTTTTATTTTTTATATTTGCACTTTCATTTTCAGTAGTTGCATCTTTTACATAAATCCCCGTTACCCTATCCTTAAGGTTACTAAATGTACCCTTAATTGTATCAAGAACCCCTTTCTCCTCAAACCCCTCCTTTTTATTGGGGTCATAAGCAGCCTTGAATAATTTATTCCTAAGCTTATTCACGGCCATTGCACCGAGTTCAGTTACAGACGACATCTACCAGCATCAGATTTTTTAGAGTGCATATTTGAGCCCACCCATACCACTGCTTATCAAGAACCAGTTGATAGACTCAACATAAATTGTTATATCATAAATGTAGTTGGTTCCAAGTGGCAAGGGCCATGTATCAACGTCCACCTCGAATAGACGGACACGACTTGCATTAATTGAACCACTCGGTTGAATGGTTGGCGAGGTTAATGCAAATGGATAGATAAGAAGGCCGGGTTCTCCAATACCTGTTGTATACCTGTATGGGGTATAACTCTCAAAATAGAAACTGGATTTCTGCTCCTGCAGTTCATTTCCATCACCAAGCACTCTCAGACCACGCACAATCTCTCGCTGCCCCTGAGGCACATATATACCAGTAGAATAAAAGGTGTTTGCCCATACAGGGATATCAGGTGTAGGGACGTACGGGGGATAAGGGTCGTTCCACCAGTTTGTGAAAACCGAGAAATCGTTTCGGTAAATATAGTCACTTCTACGAGGAACAATTAGCAGCCGATTAATCGGGTTATGAGTCTCTAACTGTAGATATTCACGGTTGATAATGGCGGGGAAATTGTAGCGGGTACTCTGATACAACATATAGCTCAGAGGCGTAGCAGCAAACACCTGACGGTCACTCTCGGTTAGATACACATAGGTGGCCTGTAAACGGGCATTTAATGGCCAACTGTTCAACGCCGGAACAGTTGTGTTAATATCAGTAAGGAAGTAACGGAGTTCACCTAAGGGGTCCTGGAAAGCACCATAAGAGGGCTGGTTGTATTGGGCCTGTTGGATAGTCCCAATCTGCCTATAACCGTATCTGACACGGAAACCTGTAGGGTCAAGGAAGGTGTATAGCTCGGAAATAGGTCGTAATGTCACCTGAACCTCAACGTCGTGATACTGCAGACCAATAAGTGGCAGGGCCTGATAGGTACTTTCATTACAGAAAAAGGGGAGTGGGACATAGATATCACGGCCGAAGATACTTGGTCTATTTAATTGTGTTGCAACTGTATTATTGATATAGACGGTCGGATAACCAACTGAGTCTGCACCGCCACCATAAAGACCTTTAGCGGGGTCCATCAGTTCATTCACATGACCGACAAGTGTTTTCCATTTGCCAAGACGGTCTGCATCATAGTCGGCTAATGCCTTAGCCAAAATATAGGTTCCGTCAAACTCCTGGATCTTTTGACCACCAACAATGAGGGCCACATTCTGTATAATATTACATCCGATGTAATCAACCCAACTGAAGTTGTATTGTGAGGTCCGATTTTCATCGGGCGTGTAATACTTGGAGTAGATATCTGGAAGTGTAAAGGTTAAGACCATATCACGTACAAGGTCGGCTACACGCTGAATCTTGACTCGCAGCTGAATGGGCTGGTCGAAATTGAGCTCTCCACTTCCGTCAAATGTAGTGCTCACATTCTCCTCCGAAAAATGCGAATATTTCTTGAACTCCTTATAAAAGTAGGTAAAGTCAGGATTTCCACTTAACAGGACGTTCTGTGCACCCTGACTTACCAATGTAAATAGTCCACCGCCGGGCATTACTTATCTACTTTCATAACACTTAAGTACGCTCTCATTAATTGTAATCTCGAAGGTTACAATTAATGGATTTTGAAATATTGTTTCATAATTAGGGTTTGCTGTATCAGGCGGTCCACACAATTAAGGATTACTATAGGAGGTCGTCCATACAATAGTGTTTGCACTATTGATGGCTATCGCCCTCCGTATAGTATTTAATTATTAAACAGTTGCTCATAGAGCAACTGCATAATTAAGGATTACTATAGGAGGTCGTCCACCAAGTATCAACAAAGTAGGGGGGCTTATCAGCAGAGCTATCGGCAACCTTAGGATTGGGTCCCTCTCTCATTAATGCGGCAATCTCAGTGTAACTAAGGGCATAGTTGAAATAGCGGAGACGAGAGAAGCTACCAGTGTATGGGCCTGTTACACGGTGAGTACCCTTAATGGAGCAGATGGGATTATTACCGGTCTGAGGGTCACCAGGGAAAAGAACCTGTCTCTGGCTGAATGCGTAGATATGCTGGTAGTTCTGGTAAGGGGTTGAACCAGTGAAGGGCATACGGGTCTTGAGGTCACCATTGACAAAGACCTCAAGGGCGTTCTCACGCATAACAATTGCCACGGCCACCCACTTCTGCACTGGGAAGTTCTCTACCTCACAATACTTGTTCCAATTATCCACTGCATTCATATAGATGCGCATCTTGTTCTCTTTAGAGTGCATGTAGACACCGGGGCCAAGAAGAGGATATTGGGTAGCATAACCCTTGTGGAAGACATGAAGCAAACTCTCAGTAGGGTCAGCCGACTTGAAGGTACTAGGATTTACATAAATATGGAAGTGGTAGGAGAACTCAATACCTGAGCGCTCATTGTCTGACAATGAAACTGGGTTGCCATCGGCATCAAAGGGATTTTGACTTACAGTGTAGGTCTTATTCTCAGAATTATAGGTCAAAGGGAGCAACTCAACCACGGATTTATCATAAGCCTTGTATTGCCGGTACAACATCTCGGCGGCAAAGAACAAGATGTGTAAAATCAGGAGAATCACCAGTGCAAGAACCATTTCAGGTAGAAATCCCTTACCTGTGAGGAACCCTCCACTGCCGGATGTATTCGTAGGTGTAAATGCGGCGTTCATTCTGTTACTGTTACCTAATTTTATGTAAAATAATCATAGTGACTATACGATGATTTTACATACAACGCATTAAATATTATAATTAGTTGCGCTTGGGATAATCAAGCTTACCAACAGACTCAGGGTCGAAGAATGACTTAATGTAGTCCCATAAGCCGATTTCACCAAGAGGACCTGCCATATAGCTGCGGTAAACCTGCTCAGGATTGAGAGCATACTCATATGCCGCAATACCTGCACAGAATCCGCCATAGCCCCCCTGACCTGCGAAATCTAGAGTGCGCTTCTTGCTATCATTGTCCACCTTGAAAACACCATTAAGTACACATGAACGTGCTAATTTTCCATCCACGTAAGTGTCAACCGTGCTACTATTAAGTGTAATGACAACGTGGGTCCAGCGCTGGTATAATATAGGGGTTACTGCACAGTCCATATAGCTGTCAGGCCCAGGTGCAGCCATACTGGGTCCAAACAATGCCTTATAGTTACCGTAGGTCATACAGTTAGGGTTATTAATAGCAGCGGGAGATGAGGTGGTGGTTGCTGGGGTTGTTGTTGAGCAATTAACAGAGTTAACCCGTACATGAAGGGTGTTCTCTCTAGCATCTAAATAGGCCCCAAGAGTAAGTTGACCATCGGGAGAGGTACGATTACCAATTGTAATAACCTCTTTATTTTCGTTGGCCTTGTAGTTCAAGTCCTGTACATACATCCAGAAGCTCACTGAATACTCACCACCCTCATAAAGAGGGGGCAATACACTAGAATCGGCCGTTAAGGTTTTTGCTGTAGCATCCTGAATATCCTGAACAATCACAACCTTACGTAGTTCACTCACAAAGAGGAACTTATATGTAGCATATATTGCAGCAGCACCTGCAATAATGAAAACTACCTTAAAAATCAGGGAACCAGTAATTCCAGTTGCCGGGGCAGAATATGCGTTCATTTCTCTATGTTTTAATCATACTTATTATTTATGCAAATGGTGTGCTCCAGGCCATGGTCCCTGGCTTTGGAATAGGTAGAGAGCGCTGCATACAGAAGAGTCCTGCCGGACAACCAAACATGTCAAATAATGTACCACTAAGGTAAGGCTCACCACGTGTATTTGATGTACTGGCATATTCAATCAGAATCTCCTCTGAAGTCATTGCACGACCAGCTGCTGCTACGTATGCAACTATACCCTGGTTATTAGTATTATAGTTACCAGTAAAGAATGCCCCTGAACGGTCTGACACTGTGGGCATTTCACCGATAATCTTACTAGCAACAATTTTACCATTATAGAGAACCGTAAAGCGACGACCCTCAATCACCACTGAAACATAGGTCCATTTCTGTGGCAATAATGGGGGACACAGAATTTTAAGATATTTAAAATAATCGCCAGTGATATTTGATACCGTATTCACCCCTAAAAATGTGTTACCTTCAGCTTCCTGCGTAAAATAAAATACAGAATCCCATCCAAATACCGGAGCGTGTGTTGATAAATCTTTTGTGGTTTTGATTGTTTTATCACCAGGAACAGGGAAAACATAGCATGAGAAGGTGAAACTGGTGCTTTTATGCTCAGCAGGGATGAATTTGTCATACATTGTGAACTTGTTTAATGGAACTGGGCCACGGTCCAGGTTTATCATGCTCATTGTCCATGGTTTATACACATTTGCAAATATTAGGAATGATATTGCAACTATCGCTGCTAATATTAGAAGTATTTGAAGCCAATCCATTTCTACTTTTTAAGGTAGGTTCTTATTAAATTCATTAAATAACCCCTTTAATTATTTCGTAAAGAGACTAGCATCTGGCTTCGCCGGTGAGGCATATTTTATCTCCCCTGGAGATAAGACACGATTCCATATATGTAGATTCATAACTGAGCCGAGTGTACCTGAACTCTGGATTATATTACATTGTGCGGGTGGTGTCGCTTGTGTTGCACTATTAATAACATTAGTTATAGCATTGCCGAGTTGGGCAGCTGCATTATTAATTGGGGTTCCTGCTGTGGCACCCGCTGTGGCACCCGCTGTGGTGAAATTCTCAATTAAATTAGTAAATGCCTCTGCCAATGTATCATTGCTGTCTGGGAACAGACCAGGAATAGTGTTCAATGTATTATTTACAGCAGGGGGTGGAGGGGGTGGTGGTGGTGTAGATCCAGGCACCGTAGTACCGGGACTACCCCATAAACGACCAGAGGCCCCAGCACGAATCCCATTACCAAATGTGCGAGAGCCAACCAATTCACCATCCCTGTAAGCCTCGTAATAGTTGTCTCCAACAACAATGCCCACTCTAATTACCGTTTTCGGCGGAACATTCTTCAACATAATTGTTTGTGTATTGCCGTTTGCAGTTCGCAAATTTACCAGCATATCATTAATATTGGGACTGAGGAATACGCCAACAGAATAATCAATTGGGGTTAGTGTACCAGTAGGATTGTAGCGGAGAAATAGGGGTCGCTCATTTGAGGTATTACTACCAGCATTAACATCGTCTATATAGATATCCATTTGTAGGGTGTAGCCAGATGCCATACCCAGAATTGTGGCAGTCTCCTCAAGGTATCCATGAGCTAGACTATTTTTCCAATAGATTTCACCATCATCTCTGCTTATGCCGGGGACCGGTATAATACCAGTACCATCCCTATTTATCTTGAAAATAGGGGTTATTGTATAATGTACAGCAATCAAAATCAACATAACTATTACAGTGATTGCAACCAGACCCATAGCCAGGCGCTTGAAATCAAATCCCCCATCACTAAATGTTGTTGAACCTGAATTAAAGGTTGGTACTTTGAAGGCAGACGAGCTGGAATTTGCTCCAATCCCCGCCATTGCATTTTTAGTAAGTTTAGCAAAGCTCATTCTATCGGGTTTAGCGACATTTAATCATGCTTATTGCGCATATACCATAACACTCCTCCAACCAGACCACATGCAGCAGCCGCTGTACCAAACCCCTTTGCAAATGAGGCCATATCAATTTCATTGAAATCATTCGCCCGTAAAATCGGGCTGCGACCACGTGCCCCCAAACGGCGGAAATATTCCAGGGCCTGGGATTCAGTTGTCTCAGGTTTGCCGAGCATCTTATTCACTGCATTATGCATATTCACTGTCCAAACAAATAGGTCTCTGCGATTATCCAGGCTTGGGGCAATGGGATTTTTCTCCAGATGCGTCTTATAATGCTCCCTACAGGTTGGGCACGGCAGAAGGAACTGTAGCCCCTCAAAATACTCTTTCGCTGCCCGTTTCTGAGCATAACTGGGCTTCTCAGGGTAGCCAAGAGCGGTTATATGAATCGTTAACCAAAATACCGGACCCCATACTGCTGGTGGAAATCTCATTATCTGTTTCTAAACCCCTAAAATAAATGTTTAAAAATAGCCTCAACTATTCTGTTATCAATATTAATGGTATTATATGAAACAATACTCTATTACCTGCTTTTTATATCATATCATTAATGTATATAATATTGACCAGCGCCTAATGGGGGGCCTAAGAATTCATGCCAACTTATACCATAAGTTGAATGTATAAGAATATTATATCAAAACCCTCATTTAATACACACCATGCACATAGTCCGTGTACAAACTGTGGACAAAACGGCCATGCCTATAAACATTGTCTGGCCCCAGTACTCAGTTATGGTATGCTAATCTTCCGATTTACAAATCCAGACTGGTCACTTGCCACCAATTTGTGCAGCTCATTGCAAACCCTTAATGGTACCGAGCAAGGTGGACCATTACAGATTCTCATGGTGCAGCGCAAAGATTCCCTCCGATTCGTGGAGTTTGTTCGTGGTAAATACAGTACAACGGATACCGAGTATCTTAGACAGATTTTGAGCAACATTACACCCGAGGAGCAGGACCTTATTTTGCGGAGTGAATTCCATGAACTCTGGCAACATGTCTGGGGTAGCCCCAACCCTAAGAGTTATCGGAACGATTTCGAGCAGTCACAGATTAAGTTTAATGAGTTGAAAGGTAGTCCCGGCAAAGAGGGTAAATCACTATTACAGGAGTTGATTGAGAGCTCCAAGCCTATATGGTCTGAACCCGAATGGGGGTTTCCTAAGGGTCGTCGTAATCGGTTTGAAGATGACCTTAAGTGTGCGATTCGGGAGACGGAGGAGGAGACCGGCTTACATAAGCATCAGCTGAACATTTTCGAGAATGTGGAGCCGCTCTCTGAGACCTTCTATGGTGATAATAAGGTCAACTACTGCCATAAATATTTCCTTGCAATGGCGAATGGTTCATGTGAGGTACGACTCTTAGATAGCAATCCATTAATGGTTCGTGAAATACGGGCGATAAAATGGGTACCGGTTGATGAGGCGATAGAGCTGATTAGACCTGAAAATGTGGAGAAGCGGGAGATACTTTTACGGGCAATCAGTATTTTTCGAAATCTCTGCCCATTTTCCTACGGGCGCTTCTTTAATAGCCATGCCTAAGTATTATATGGGGTGACTTGCATAATTGATTTACTATTAGTCACATCGTGTGACTAATAGTTCCACAATAAAAAGGGTCAGAAAAAGGTAGAATGGATACACCACCTGTAACAATTAGGCGGCGTACTAAGCGACCAATTGGCTTAGAGGACAGAACCAACTCCGAGCTGCTTGAGTTATGGCAAACCGAGACGGACTTTGATTTACGTGAGCGTCTTGTTGATGCAATGAGAGCAAAGGGTCTTTTCCCCTCACCGGCCGAGGAGACCTGGGAGCGCTCTGGGGCCTATCCCGACCTTTATGATGACCCTAATTTCATTAAGAAACTGTTAGAGCGCCGTGAATTTGCTGAGTGTTATCAGGCCAAGGTGGACCCTGATATGGAGGGGGCTGACGCCTGTATCCCCTCTGATGACGGTTTCCAGTTGAGTGCAGTGCAGCGGTTTGTTGCTAATTTCATGAGCCCACAGACCCCTTATAAGTCGGCACTTCTCTATCACGGTGTTGGTGTTGGTAAAACCTGCTCAGCCGTGCAGATTGCTGAGCAGTGGCTGCATTTCTATCCTAAACGCCAAGTAATTATATTGGCACCCCCGACCATCCAGTCTGGATTCAAGCGCAATATTTTTGACGTCGGCAAAGTCACGATTGGGACCGGCAATGAACCAAATAATGCAGAGCAATGTACTGGAAATATCTATATGGAGATGACTAATACTCTATATGAGAGAGACATTAAGAAGATAGAGAACAAGGTGAAACGTGCGATTAACCGTCGTTATGACATTCAGGGTTACGGAGAGTTTGCCAACGTGATAAAAAAACTTTTAGGTGAGATACCCGATGATCTGAGTGCCGAGGAGCGTCTGGAGGAGGAGCGGCGTCTTTTAGAGGAGACCTTTAACGGCAAACTCCTAATTGTTGATGAGGCACATAATCTGCGTGACTTGGCGAAGAATGTTATGGATGATGAGGCGGATGGCCCAGGGGCAGAGCAGAAGACTGCGGAGTCTGAGGGGAAACGGTTAACACAGTGGCTGCGCAAACTCTTACAGGCTGTGGATGGACTGAAAATGGTTTTAATGACGGCGACCCCTATGTATGACAGTTATAGAGAGATTATCTTCTTATTGAACCTTATTCTATTAAATGAGAAGCGACCCCAGTTAATTGAGAGCGATATCTTTGCTCCTAATGGTGATATGACTGAGCGTGGCAAAGAACTGTTAGGGGGATATTGCCGCCGTTACATCAGTTTCATGCGTGGTGAGAATCCTGATACCTTCCCTTTGCGTTTGCAACCCGAGAATACACTAACGGAATATCCTCGCCGTGATCCTCGTGGTGCACGTATTAAGGATGCCTCTTATATTGAGCATCTACCGATTGTCCCCATACCCGTTGGTGGCGCAGCATTGGAGGCGCAGCGAGAACTCTTAAGTGAATTACCACCGGGTACTGGGGGTATTAGTGCAACAATTATGGGTCGTATTATTCAGGCGGGAACCTGTATTGTACCTGAATATGAGGGTTCAAATAATGAGGAGGATCCAGCAATCACTGATATTGTAGCACGGTCCTCCGCCGAGGCGCTGAAAATCCATTTCACCAAGTCCACTGCAGGTGGCGAGGTGACCTTTAGGGCGAAGCAGGAGGATGGGGCCATGTGGTTGGCAAACTCTAAGGGTTATTTGCCCGAGTATGCACCCAAGATGGCCTATTTGCTGCGTAATATTAAGAAATGTCAGGGGGTGGGCTTCGTTTACAGTCGTTTTGTTAGTATGGGGGCGGTTCCACTGGCCCTCGCTCTCGAGGCAAATGGATATACCCCTTATGGTCGGCGGCCGATGTTGGCCGATGGAATCCAGAGCGCTGGTGGGCGGCAATGCTCTCGATGCCCCTCTCGAGAGGAGTCGCATGATGATTCAGACCATGAATTTTCCCCTGCAAGGTATGTACTATTAACGGGTGATACAAGTTTGTCTCCCAGGAATAAAGATATGATCGAGGCAGCACGGTCTGAGGCAAATGTCCGTGGTGAGCTCATAAAGGTCATTGTAGGGTCCGAGGTTGCCTCGGAGGGTGTTGATTTGCGATTTATCAGAGAGATTCACATTTTGGAGGGCTGGTACCATTTATCCAAAACAGAGCAGGTTATTGGTCGTGGTATTCGTACCTTCAGTCACTGTTTATTACCACCTGAGGAGCGTAACTGTACCGTCTATTTGTATGCACTAGTAATGCCGACGGAGGACAAGCGGGAGACGGCGGATCTATACACCTATAGAATGGCCTGGGCAAAGGCGAAGCAGGTGGGTGCTGTTACCAGACTTATAAAGGAGAATGCGGTTGACTGTAATTTGAATCATGACGCTATTATAATTAATAATCGTTTACCAAGAGATATTAAGAATAGTAGGGGTGAGGAGATGGAGGATGTTGATATAAATGATAAACCGTTCACTGCTATCTGTGATTGGATGGCGGACTGTGAATATAGCTGTAAGCCAACTGTTAGGGTTGATGTGCAGAGGTCTAGCGAGGTATCCTATGATGAGTTCACTGCTCGTTGGCTTATGGCGGAGATGCGCCGTGTATTGCGCAATCTCTTTTCTGTCAACCCAACAATTAATGCCGAGGAGCTGAATACACTTTTGGCGGCATATCCCTCTGTTGCCCGTGTTTCTCTGTTACGATCAGTTGTTGGAAATCGGTCATTTGTGCTCATGAATAATGGGCGTGAGGGCTATTTAGTCTATCGTAATGGTATTTATCTGTTCCAGCCGTTTATCTATAGAGATTTACGAATCCCTAGGGCGGTACGCATGGCGGCCTTCCCTGTTCGTCGTGATTCTTATAGTCCTGCGCTTATGAAGTTGATTGCCGCTGCTCCTGCGACCAATATGGCTGCTGTAAGGGAACCCGAGGCAATAACAACCGCAGATGAAGGGACAATTAAGAAGGTGTATAATGCGTGGCGTAAGTGGGCTCGGGCCTTATTGGCAGGTGACGCCTTATTACCCGATACTATTAGGACCTGGTTGGACGGACAGGTTGGGCGGGATTCGAAGATTTTAACAAGACGCTTAGATAAGTTGAATGCAGTGCGTTGGTTTGCGTCGGCATGTCGTCGTGCACGAATAGATGCTGGGCTGTTTGAGGCGATTTTACTGGAGTTTATGTTTGATGAGGAGATGACTTTCACGGAGCAGTTTACCTTTTATGCTGGTGAGGCGGACCTTTATGAGATTGGGGCTGCAATCGCACCTGAGCAATTCAAGCGCATTGGAAAAAACTCTGTGTTTATGCATGTTGCAATTAATAGTGGTGAGCTGAAGTTCTTATGTGATGCTCAAGGTAAGACCTGTAAAACCAGTATTGTGGATTTAATAAAGGAGGAGGAGATGTTTGAATACAAGATTTATGCAGGTAATACCGGTGAGCTTTACGGGTTTTTGATTCCGAAAAATGGGGTGTCTCTTGTGTTTAAGACCGCTAAACCTGCTGCGACCAAGACAGGCAAGATTGATAAGGGTCAGGAATGTGCGAATGTCAGTAATGCTTCGGACCATAGAAAGAAGTTGGTACGTCTTGGTGCTATCTTATCTGCGGCACGGCTACACAATCTGAATTTGACTGAGGCGCTTTTAACGGATGAGCCCGATGATGCAGATAAGTTGAAGAATGTGGCGCAGCTTTGTGCACTAATGGACCTGGTTTTACGCTACATGGATAAGATGAGGGTTTTGGGGAAGCGGTGGTTCTACCGGTCTGTAGAGGCTAATATCTATGGCCATCGGATGGCTGCAAGAAAAAGCGGCGGTTCAGCGGCAGGATTTGATGAATATGATTCGGCCTAGGGTGGCGTGTTTTAAAAATAAAATATACAAAAACCACTTATTAAAACCCCTATTTCTTAATTTTCTAAAGCTTCGTATACCTATGTAATAGTAATTACATTAGTTATACAAAGACCTACGAATATGCCCTACACACGAGTGAGCATCCGATAAAACATTTAGGATTGGTTTAATAAAAATCTTAAGCTTATAAAATCCTGAGCTCATAAAAATTTTTGCGTAACTCGAGTGCTCACTCGAGAATACAATAAATGTATTTCCACATAATTTTCGTATGTATACGCCCACATAATGCAATTACTATTAGCGTATGTGCACGAGTCCCTTGAAAATTTAGAAATAGGGGTCCCAGCTTAAATTTGAGTGATTATGGACCCCATTAGTTAGAGGTAAGCCAAATGGAAGCCACCGTAGTATTTGAACAAAAAGTTGCAATCTCACCAAAGGAGTTTAATGCTCTGGCCTCCGAGTCCCTTGACAGTCTCTATCTCAAAAAATTTCAGGCTGCAACCGAAGGCCAATGCTCAGTCCACGGCTGGGTTGTACCAGGCACCTCCAAAATTCTCTCACGCTCAATGGCCTCCAGTGAGGGCGGCCGTTTCACCGGTGACCTGGTCTCCTGGCTACAGGTTGAGGGACAGGTCCTCTATCCCGTTGATGGTGCCCGACTTGTAGGGTATGTACTTAAGAAAAATAAGATGGGAATCTTCGTCATGTATGAGAATGCAATCCAGGTTATGGTGGCCCGTGACCTTCATATTGGGGACGAGGAGTTTGAGGCCGTACAGGTTGGAGACAAGGTTGAGGTGGAGATTAAGAAGTCCCGATTCCAGGTCCGTGACCCATACATCCTAAGTGTCGGACTCTTCGTCCGGAGGGTTTCCGGTCCCGGTCCTGCCCCATCAGCAAAACCCCCGGCACTATCGCCAGTGGTTGAGGTGGAGGAGTCAGAGAACGAGGAGGAGGCCGAAGAGGAGGAGAGCGAAGAGACGGAGTCTGGAGAGAATAAGTCCAATAATAACGAAGATGAGGATGAGGAGGATGAGGATGAGGATGAGGAGGAGACCTCTAACTCTGGATTTATTGATGATGATGAGGAGGACTAATATGCGCTTTTAGGTAATACATTAAACGCCCGTCAAACTTTAGAATGTCAAATTACGACGAGCGCAAACTTTTTTTAGAGCAGATGTCGATATTATCACGCTCCGAGATGGAGGAGATTTTCCGTATATTGAAGCGTCATAATGACGTCTATTCAGAGAACACTAACGGTATCTTCTTTGATATTGCGGCATTAAGGGCCGATACATTTAAGAGTCTACAGGATTTCATGACATTTGCTGTCAAAAACCGCTCTGAGCAGGATGAGCGCACAGTTGAGATGAACAACATTCGGAATGACTGCATAACGAAAAAGGATATTACTCCGAACCCTAATGGTTCTCTCTTGATGTATTCCTTATAATACAACTTAAGCGCCGCTGACATTTACATTTAGAGGAATGGCAACGGCAACGGTAAATGTACAAGATAGCATGGGACTCTCACTGTCTCTGCTAAGTGAATGGGCACAGAAAAATAGGCATCGTGCAGCGACCTTGAAAAGGACACCGCAAATGCTCCTACAGGGCTCAGATGATTACATTATGGATACATACAAGTTTCCATCAAAGGCTGGGCCTTGGACCTCGGAGACCCTGGAACCTGCAGGGATTCTGAGTTTTCTGGTGTATCTGCGCAACCCAATGTATCGTGCAGCAGATAGACAGTTGCGTAAGCAGCTCTATCTTGAGGCGTTGATGGAGTTTCAGCTTGAACTGGAGAAGAAGATTACTGGTACACGGTTTGCACGTCGTAAGCGTAAGATTATTGAGGTGCTTTGCTCTCATACCCCCTCAAAGTGCGACCCTGAGGATATTGTCTTGCATGAGGAATGCTGGGCCTCACTTCTCGGTTACCAATTTGTAAAGGTTAGCTCTAGGGCCGAAACAGGGAAGCGCATCTCTTTTGTACCTGCTGCACTAAATACCTGGGATGCAGAGAAACCGGTTTACTTCGTAGACGAGGGATTTGAGACCCTGTTTTTGGCCCCAGAGCCTGGACTCGAGAAGCGCACACTTGCAACCTATTTGTCTGCTGTTGAAGATGCTGGATGGAACATTAGTTGGCCACAGGCTGATGGGTCAAAGGAGGACCTTGAGGCACGTATTATTCCTCTTCTTGGTATGGTAAAAGTTAGTGAAAAGGCTAAGAAGGCGGAACTTGCAACTATTATTGGGCGCCATGAGGGGCTGCAGGTACTGATACAAATGGCCGACGCTGATTAATTCATTTTATATTACAATTATTATATTGTAAATGTATTTTGTTAATACATTTATGATACAAGCTATAAATTTGACTCTACACTATCCACAATGCCTAAAGTAAATTGACAATTGTTAATAGATAAGCCATGGATTTCCTTGAATCTGAAGCCAATAAGCTCAAGCAGCTCGTCACCAGTTGGTACGAGCATGATGACTATGAGTTGGAGGCAACCTTTGGTTCTAAGGGCACTGTGGACGCAACAGCGTTCTTTGCAATCGCTCAGCGTCTGAAGGCCAAGGGCTACGAACCTGGAAAACAGGAGGACCGCCTAAATATTATTCTCCCCGAGCGTATTCGTCTTACGCTTGTCGGGTCCGGTCTTATTCAACAATACTGTCGTGATGACATTATTAGTAATAAACAGTTTGTAGCAATCATTAAGGATCGCACCTTTATTGAGTCTAATCTGGATCTGGATGACTACGATACCCGCATCAAGGTCCGTCGTGAGGTTGAGTTACAACGTGAGGATGCTCGTCTTCAAGAGATTATTAATGAACGCTGGTCGGTTCATAGAAAGGCATTCCGTCTTATTCGCCGCTGGTCCTTTGAGGGCAAAGGGGTTGCATTTGACCTCTCTATTGTAAGGCAGACCCGTTATGATGCTCGTGGCAATGACTATCAGTGGGTACGCACCTTTACGGAGAAGAATTTCATGGCCGACCCCGTCTCTTATGAAGTTGAGGTTGAGCTGAAGAGAGCCCCTGCTGGTACCTCTGTTGAACAGGCCACCAAAGACCTTATCCGTGGTATTGGTGAGGTGCTCCGTGGTATTCAGAAGAATTCGCTAATTATGCGTCGCAGATACAAGGAACGTACCCTTGCGGGTTACAAGCAGCTCACGGGCGCCGATACCTTTAGGGGTGTTCCTCCTGTAACTCTCGAGAAGGAGAATATGACCAGTGTAATTGATGAGAAGGTCCCTAATATCCGGACCGGCTACAATGTTACCGATAAGGCAGACGGTCTTCGAGTAATGGCCTATGTTGACCGTCGTGGTGAACTCTTTATGATTGATATGGGTATGAATGTCTATCGGACGGGTCTTAAGAATGAGGCCTGTCGTGACTCTCTCCTTGATGGTGAATGGGTAACAAAAGACAAAGAGGATAATGGTATTAACCAACTCATGTTGTTTGACTGTTATATTGCCCCAGGTGCCAAGGTGGTAGACGAGTTCCCTTTCGCCGCTGCAGCAAGTGAGGACGAGTCTGCTGCTGGTCGCAGTCGGTATGCTGAACTGGTTTCCTGGGTTGAGACCTGGAATACAGATACGCAGATTATTGCGCCCGGTGTCAATGAGGCGAACAAGCTAATGGTCAGTCATAAGAAATTCAGTTTCGCCGCCCCTGGTCGTGGTATCTTCAAGGCCGCTGCTAAGGTACTGGATAAGGCACGTCATTACTATACAGATGGTCTAATCTTCACACCTAATGATTTGCCTCTTCCAAAGAAGGCTGGTGCCACCTTCTGGGAGCAGTTCAAGTGGAAACCTGCTCATGATAACACAATTGACTTCTTGGTGAACTTTGAGAAGGATGTTGAGGCAATTGATACTGATAAGGTGACAATCGGCGTTAATCCTGATACAAATGAGACAATTAGATACAAAACGGTGCGTCTATATGTTGGGTCGCAGAAAACCGCAGTCGAGCAGGATCCTCGTACAGCCGTCCTCTTCGGTGAGGAACAGGCAAGGTCCAAGGCCCCTCAGAAGCGCAACTATGAGGCTGTTCTGTTTAATCCTCGTGAATACCCTGATACAATGGCCGCCACCTGTTACAGGTCTGCTGAGCTGGATCTTGAGACGGGGGACGAATATATTATTACTGAAGGTACAAAGGAGCCTATTCGTGACCGCTCAATTGTTGAGATGGCCTATGACCCTACAAGGGAGCCTGGTTGGCGCTGGGTGCCCCTTCGTGTTCGCCATGACAAGACTGAGCGTTTCAGTCGTGGTGTACTCGGTCGCTCTCTCAACAATGAGAAGGTGGCAGAGGCGGTCTGGAACTCCATTCACAATCCTGTGACCCTGAACATGATTCGTACAGGTAATGAGGAGGCGCTGGAGGAAGAGATTCAGACCATTAAGGCTACACGTGCCGAGGTGGAGGATGTTGCCCGTACCTATTATGAGCGTAAGGCACCAAAGAAGGATATGCTTCTTGTTGCTGGACTCCGTGAGTTCCATAACAGTTACATTAAGGAGGATATTCTCTATAAGGTTGCACTCAAGGGCGGCAGTAAGCGGCTCTTGGATGTTGCCTGTGGTATGGCTGGGGACCTTCAGAAGTGGCGTCGTGGCAATGTTGCATTTGCATTTGGTATTGATTATGCAGGTAATAATATTCGTGACCCAAACAGCGGAGCATACCGCCGTTATGCTGATACTATTCAGAATGCGAAGAAGCGGGGACAGACTGTGCCGCCGATGTTGTTCGCAATCGGTGACTGCAGTCAGCGCATTATTGACGGCACAGCTGGTGCAACACCTGAGGAGCGTGATATCATGCGCTCAGTGTTCGGCAAGGTCCGTCCTGAAGGGGTTGTGCCCCCTTACCTTGAACGTGTTGCAGCAGGGGCCTTGGCCGGTGGTGCTGATGCTGTCTCCTGTATGTTCGCTGTACACTACTTCTTTGAGAATCGTGATAAGCTAGACGGGTTCATTAACAACATTAATGAGACCCTGAAGGTCGGCGGATATTTCATCGGCTGTGCCTTTGATGGTGCATCAGTCTTCAAGCTCCTCAAGAAGGTGAATGAGGGTCAGAGCAAGGTCGGCAAGGTTGGCGACACCCCTATCTGGACTATTATGAAGTCGTATGACGCTGATGAGTTCTTGGCGGATGAGAGTTCGCTCGGCCTGGCAATTGATGTGGATTTCATCAGTATTGGCTCGGTTCAGCGTGAGTATTTGGTGAACTTTGACCTCCTGAAGGAGCGCATGGCCTCAATTGGCTGTGAGATTCTGACGGATGTTGAGGCACGTGAATTTGGACTAGCCGCAGGTACAAACACATTTGATGTCTCTTATGAAATGGCCACTAAGGGTAAGCGCAAGTTCGCCATGGAGGAGAGTGTAAAGCAGTTCTCGTTCATGAATCGCTGGTTCATCTTCAAGCGCCGTGGTAATGCACCCATGGCAAATGGGGTCCCTGAGGGTCTTGCAACCACCAAGGCAACTAAGGCGAGTCGTCGTTTGGCGGCTGAAGATATTACGAATGATATTACTGGAACTGTTGAACGTGCACCGGGTAGTACTATCCCTCTTGGTGAAGAGAGTGGTACTGCTGCACCCGTTATTGTTCGTCGCAGGAAGAACAAGACGGCCCTGGCGGCTTCGGAAATGCCGGAAGGCGTGGGCCCAGATGGTGTCCGTACCGTCCCAGTAACAATGGGTCCGGCACAACCTCTCCAGCTTGAACCGGCCCGAATCTTCCAGATCTACATGGATGCAAGTGCCGAGGATACATTGGGTATTAAGGAGCCCGGTGCTGGTCGCTACTTGTCTTTGGCCGCCCCTGTTGCAATCCCTGATCCGGATGACCCTAAGGTGAAATACCCCACAGTGGAGCATTACATGGCAGGTATGAAATACAAGTTGGCAACAAATAAGCCCGAATTTGCTGTACTGCAGATGAGTCAGGAGGGCAAGATTCACCAGGATTTCCTGGCCCAGCGCATGGCCGAGACAGCTTTGGGTTCTCGTGCTTTGCCGAAGAACAGGGACAAGGAGTTGCTGAAGGAGGAGGCTGAGCAGGTTCGCCTTAAGAGTAGGCCCCAGGCAATGGCTGCATTTGGAGCCATGTATGATGACAGTAAGTGGGTTGCAGCAAAGGACGATGTCCTCCGCCGTGCACTTGAGTGGCGCTGGACTCATGATCGCAGGACCAGAAAGATTCTGGAGGCGGCACGTGATGCAAACAAGTACCTGCTGTACTACACCACTGCATCTGGGTCAGAACTAGGTGGTAAGCGTCGTACGGAGGACGGTACAATTGATGGGGCAAATAAGGTGGGCAAGATTTACATGGAACTCGCAGGTTTCCCTCCGTTTTAAAGAGCCTAATGTTCGTATTTGTAATACAATTAAGTGATGCAGGAAGCGGTATACGTGCAGATAGCACCTGAAAGTGCCTCGGATACAGGGTCTGATATTATAGAGGACCAGAAAACAACGAAACAATTAACAATTGCATGTGTGATAATTTTTGCCACGATTGCATTTGTTGCGGGGCTTGGCCTATATTTTTTGATTAAGAGAGATTAGAAGATGGATGCTAGTGATATTATCTTGAGGAATAAGTCCAAGGCTCAGTGGGTTAACTATTTGGCGACAGTACAATTAAAGTCCGGCTGTGTTACGGGGGGATGTGCAAGTACAATTAGTACACCGTGTGTTGTACGATACGCCACGTATGAGCAGCGTGATGTGATACGTAATGGTCGTGTTTACTGTGAGGGGTGCAGTACTATTACCTGTTATTACAAGGCCTCTGCATAAAGAGGACTTACCAAATAATATAATTACAATACCATAATGGTTGTGTAATAATATTTATGTCAAATTATGAATTATTATAGTAGAATGCCTGTAAAGCCAATTGAAGAACACACTGTAGAAAAGGTAGTTGCATACTTTATTGAGCTTTTTAAAAATAAAGATGTTAATTTCACTGAACCCACTGCAGAAAATTTCAATGATTACGATACCGCTACACGCTCTGTGGGTGACAGACTTGTAACTTTCAATCTCACTGATGATAATGTTATTCGTACATTATATGAGCAGTATCTTTGTGCAATAGATTTAGGTGTAAATGAAGAGGGATATGGTACAGGCCCATATGGTAAATATTTCGAGTGTATAACTGGATTATATATTTACAATGAAGCACCAAATAATAAACAGTATATTGTTGTTGCTCTTAGCGAAATTGAGGGTAAAAAAGCAGAGTTAAGTAAAGTTCAAGATCAACTTAACCCAATAATTACATATTGTAAAAAACGGTTTAACATTGATCTTAATGTTAAAGAGGTTTTAGTCGATAATAATGATATGTTAGTGTGTGTTAGAGCAAAGGGATTTGAGGATAACACAGAAGGACAAGCGGGAGGACAGCTCCAAAATCAAACCCCCTCTGAAACAATAAATGTTAGTGACATCACTTATAATAAGGACCAAATTGACAGTGCTTTGGCCAATTTTATTAAACTATTTTTCCATAATCCTGATACAGATATAGAGAAATTCAGGGGCATAATTTTCAATAATGAGGCACCAAATGATATACAATTACCGTTAAAAACACTAACACCTGAGGACAATGACCGTGATTATGAATATCAGGAGAGTCAATTAGCAGACCTAATTAAAACCGCATTTATTCTCTATCTGATTTCTAATCAGAAAACCGATGATGCATACTTAGTCCCTTATGTTAAATCCATATATCGTAATGATAATAATGCATATACATTACTTGTAACATTTGATGATGGTACTGAAGACCCAACCCTGAATAATAAACAGTGGCTAGAACGGCTACTGTACTTTGGTAAGCTCTATAATATATATTATTCTAAAGATGAGGAATCGAGTGATATTCAGGATATTTTTATGACAGATAATGGCGTACAAATCTTTAATATTACGAACCTACACATTACTGCACCAGGAGAGGCACCTGATCTTGATATTAAGGCTGGGTTGCCATGGGCAACTGCTAAAGGTAATACTTATGAAGAGATATTAACAGAAATTAATACAAATCCAGGGGTTTTAGAGGGGACTGGCGACCAAGAACCAAACGCCACTAATAATGTCCCTACTAGAATTCCAACAAAATATAATGCTGCATTTAATCGTCTCACAAAACCAAATATTGATAAATATATAAAAGGTACAACTGGAGAGCCTACAAATATCGACAATGTTATGAAGATGGCTGGAATTATTTTAGGGGCGAATGATATTACAAATGCAGCTGAAATGTATGAGAAATATGCACCCTTAACTGATAAGATTATAGCATTATCCGACGATGAGTTTGAAAAAGAATATGGAACAAAATATACGAAAGATGAGATATTGACAATTTTGGATAATGTATATGAGTTATATGTTAAATATGACAATCGTATTGAAATACCCCAAGGATTACCCAAAACTACAAAAATTATCCCTAAACCAGAGGGGGCACAAGAGCCATCGGTTCGGCACAAAGAGACTGTGTCATTTGGAGTAGTTGGTAAACCTGGAGAAACGGCAGACTATAATATAAATGTTAATAATAATGACCCAAATTTAGCACAACAAGCCAAATCATTCCGTAACCGAAATGAGGCAGCGGCACAATTAGAAAACCGAAGAGGCGGTCGTCGTAAAACAAATAGATTGCGCAAGAGAAGATAAATCTGATTTGCCCGATAAACAATACACTAAATGTAAAGATGCCCGTCTCTTGGCAAAAACTCGCTTTCGTAAATGAGCACCCTCGTGATAAACATATTGTATTTGACGAGCCTACTCACGTATATACTATTAAAGGTAGTAATAAGGGTTGGACCAGCTGTACCGGTTTCATCCACAGTTTCTTCGGCCACTTTGATCCAGATGCAATCATTGAAAAGATGATGAACTCTAAGAAATGGCCGCAGTCAAAATATTTCGGCATGACCCCTGAAGCCATTAAAGCGCAATGGTCCGCTAATGGTGCAGGTGCCAGTGAAAAGGGGACGGCAATGCACCTTGCAATTGAGCAATACTTTAATGACGCTGAGCATTTGATTCCTGAAGAAATTAAGAAAACAAAAGAATGGGCCATGTTTATGGCCTTCTGGAACAAGGTGAAAGACGAGATTGAACCCTTTAGAACAGAGTGGGAGGTCTATATTGAGGATATTAAGTTGGCCGGTTCTATCGACGGGGTTTTCCGCAGAAAATCAGACGGGGCAATTCTCATTTATGACTGGAAACGTAGTAGAGAAATTAAAATGGATAACACCTTCCAGACCGGCCTAGGTCCCCTCAATCATCTCCCTGACTGTAACTACTGGCACTATAGTCTTCAGCTAAATATCTATAGATATATATTGGAAAACTATTACGGGTGTAATGTAGCTGACATGTATTTGGTGATTCTACATCCTGACCAGACCACCTTTAAAAGAATGAAGCTGAACCGAATGGATGACGAGGTTTTGGCTATGATGGAGTGTCGGCGACGTGCAGTAGAGGCCGGTTCCAAGGAGATTGTACTCTTTAGCGATGAGCCGAAGGCGGAAGATGAGGCTGAGGCTGAGGCCATTGAGGAACCTGTAATAGGTGCACCAATGTTCACTAGAAAAAGATAGAGACTTACTCATTATTGCGCCTTGTGCGCCGCTTTATTCTAACTGTTGTAGGGGCCTCGGTTGCCCTTACTGTTTTTCTCCGCCTAATTCTTATTGGTACAGCAGATGCAGGAACTCCAACACCATTATTACTATTATTTTCAGGCGCAGTTTCAGGCGCAGTAACCGGTGCGACAACAGGAGCAGAGGGCTCCAATGGAGGAAGACTATTAGAGTTGTTAGCTGACTCCTCGGGCTCCTCCTTATAACAAGGGGCCTCCTTTGGATCAATAAAGGTCTGTCGAACGAACCCCACCTTCATGCGCCCAGGTAACCCGTCAATGAGCGGGAATGTGAAGAAATCCCCATTATTCACTAATAGTCCGTAGCCGCCATCCACCTTCACGAAGACCAGGGCCCTTGAAGGGGGTATTGCATTACGAGGGATTCTGAAAATCTCGTTTGTCCCCCCACGTAATATAATCACAGGCCTCTTGCGCAATTTGACCATCTCCTTAAAGGTTGCATCAGTAAATTCTCCGCCCTCCATGCACAACTCCTTCGCAGTAAACCCTAAATGTGTTAAAAGGTCCTCCACACTTGGCGCAATCCAGAGACTCCAGTCCTCCGCCCCCAAGTTAAAGGTCTCTGCTACAGTGCTCGGCACAGGACTCAAACCCTTAGGGCGTACACGGGCCTGTTCACCCGTCCCAGCCATCTCCTCATAGTACTGCGGCCTCTCAGCCTGTGACCATTCAGTGACCAGTAGCTCCAGCCAGGTTGGACTACTATCAGGAAGAATCAGCTGGTCATCATCTCTAACTGTCTCGCTAACTTTGCCGATAATAGGTACACGACCCTTCAAAATCTCCAAACGCCGGTCCCTAAACTGTAGAAGCTCTGTTATAACCCGCTGTATAAACACCTCTTTAGTTGAGATTGTCGGCTGCAACTCCGTGGGAATGTGAATCTTACACGGCTTATCATCTCCCGCTGTCTCTCTCCAGGCACAGGCCCGATCACATTTACCTGGGTCCGTAATACGACGACAATCACGTCGCAGGATAATCGGTTTTTTGGGAATATAGTCGGGTTCGGCAACAAACCAACCAGCCACTCGGTCGGCAATCAATAACCATAAACGGCGTCGGCGCTCATAAAGCGGCAAATCATTACGGAAAATCACATCCTCAATACGCCCTAACAGTCCAGTTGATATAACCTCATCATCACTAAACCAGTTCGCCACCGAAATACGGAAATGCTGGTACAACTCCTCTAACTGTGCTCGGGTGATTGTCTTCAGATCATCGGGGACATGTATCACCTTGTTTGTTAGCTCCTCACACTCCTTCTCAGTGTTATCTGTAAGGAAGAGTTGGCGATTTTGGTCATATTCTGGTAATGAACGCTGAGGTCGCAGCAGTCCCCTCATTGCCTCACTTAAGTCCGCAACCTTACCACCAGCAGGTAGAATAATTCCCGATTCAAGACCAATAGCAGTTACAACATCACGACGGAAAAACACCTTATTAATCTTATAGCGGGTGCGCTGTGTCAAAACCGGCGCCAGTTCCTGTGCATAAAAGGCCGCAATAACATCGGGTGATGCAGCTGTCACCGAGTTCCAGCCTAAATGTACTCTATACCCGAGCATAAGGACACCGTCATCCGCCACTGCAAAAGGGATTAATACCTCACGGCGACCAACGACCTTCTTAAATGTAACACCCACAATATGATTGTAAATATCCCTGACAATACTATTAATTGTACCTTTACCAATTAACGTAATCAGCTGCGACAAGGTCACCATATCAGAGGGCCGAATACCACTTTGCGCAGAGTAGATTGCACGACTTGTATTAATACAATTAGCAATGAACTCTTTTTTCAGAGTTTTAACAATAGGTGGTGTCATTAAACCACCAGCATCTGTAAAGGTATTGAAGGTCATGAAGGTATCTGTTGTGGCAGCTGAAACCGCTGTTGCAGGATTATTACGCCCATACATAAGAGCCTCGTAAATGTAGCCACGGTCCTTAGTCATCTTGTTGTTTCTCAGTACAAATCCAATATCGCACCCACGATGTAGCTCAGGATTGTAGCCGAATGGAGGACATATCACCTTTGCAGGGACCTCTGGATTTTCGGGGTCATATTCAATAACAATTAGGATGAGACCATTAGGGGTTATTAGTCCAGGAACCGCTAAAATGGGGGCAAATACACGGAACTCCTTGTATTCACGGCGGTCATCAATCTTTGCTTTAAAAGCATTGTGGGCCATGAATATACGCCGTGCCTCATACATGTTCTTCTCAATGTTTTCCAAGGGTTTGAAGTTGGCGGCCCAGTCCCTGACCTCCTGGTCACTGGGTACAGGGTCACAGGGATTATAGAATTCAGTTACAAGATTTCCGTAGTTCAGGCCAACAAAGACGTTCGGGTCCATTAAACGGAACTTAATCTTCTCCTTTGCCTCATCCACGGTGTTTACATTTATGTATGGGGCAACTAGACCGAAGAAGCTGTCAGGGGTACCACGATTTGCCCCTTGCGTACCTAAACGGAAGAAACCCGATGCCCCTGCGGCCAAGGTCTGTCTAATTGCAACACGAATCACAAGTGAGCCACTGACCTGTTGGAAGAGACGGTCAACTGCTGGGGGCAATAATCCGAACACCCCTGCATCAAGTGGGTAACGGTTGGCGGCAACAATGTATTCTTTGTCAAAGCGGAAACGCAGAATCTCATAGTCAGTTAGCTCACGCTGCTCAAAAGCCCGTCGTTGAGCCTCCTCAATCTGCGCCGTGGCCTCCTTGACCGCCGTTTCGTCTACACCTCGCATCTCGGCTTTTCTGACAGATTTTGCAATGTGTGCGAACTCGGGGTCAGTTACTCTAAGGGTATTCTTCCTGATAAAACAGCAGGGGAGACCATAGCCCTCGTCAGTCGGCTTACCTGTAAAACCGACGAACACCTGGTCAGGGTGCTTACTTTTAGGGCGTGGTTGACGGCGATACACGGTGTAGCCAGGTGTACCCTTCTCCTGGTCTTTGATCTCTCTGCCGCCGCAGAAGGGACAGGCCCCCTTTGGTTTTGGGAAAGGCTGCTCATACCCCTGGCGCCATTTATCTTTATCAAAGTCGGTTGGTCGTACCATAATACGATCTTTCAAACAGAAGAGGGTTGGGCACATGTAATAGTTTTGTGCCGCAATCTTGTCTTTAGTGCCGTATTTTACGACTGTATAGGTTTCATTTAGCAGTGACGGCTCCTTCTCACCTGGGGCAAGTGGATAGGTGATAATACGCATACCTTCATCGTCGGCGTACTCCTTCATCATGCGCTGATACTCCTGCTCAGTTAGCACGACGGGTTGCTGCCCAGCATTAGCTGCACAACGACGGACGTAATTAGTCCCTTCGAATAGGGTTGGGTCTGCCTTTCTTAATTGTTTAATCAGATAATTGAAGAGAACCAGATCTGCGGTCTTACTGTTATTGACCTCAGGTGCCTTCTTTTTTGCTCCTCCTGCCTGACTATTAGAATTGCTATCATCAAAGAACATACTTTTACTGAATGTTGGTTTCTTTGTTGGTGGTTTAATAGGGGGTAGTGACTCATTAGACTCACTGCTTACATTATTTGATTCATCATTTGAATCACTTACCTCAGTGATAGGGATTCTCTTCATTGTTGTTATAGCTGAAGGGAGGGTCGCTGGTAGGGCCGCTGGTAGGGCCACTGGACGGACCACTCTTTCAAGGTCTGGCAATGAGTCTGTTTCCGATTCTGAATCACTTGCATCAAACATTAGACCTCGTGGCACTGTCTGTTTAACAGGTAGTGGTGACTCTGATTCTGAGTCACTTGCATCCAAAATAATAGGGGCTCTCTTTGTCATTGGTTTTGAGACGGGCAATACAGGTTTTGTTACAGGGAATTCAGACTCAGATTCGGATTCCTCCTCTTCAGACCCCTCCTCAGAACCCTCAGATTCCTCTTCTTTGGATTCAGAATTACTAGCATTTAATATAAAAGGGGTTCGCCTAGTGACAGGTTTAGCTGTAGGTTTTACCTTAGGCGACTCGGTTTCCTCTTCAGATTCAGACTCATCTGGCTCCTCCAAGTCAGGCACAACCCCAGCAAAAGCAGAGTCTGATTCCTCCTCCTCCTCAGAATCACTGTTATCAGGATTAAAGGCCATCGTCCGAGCCAAAGCGGTTGCGCTTCGTCCACGAATTGCACGGTCATCATTATAGAATTCGCCAGAGCTCTCAGAGTTTGATTCCTCTATCTCTGGTTGAATAACAGCCGCCGTTCTTGCAGCCGCCTGATTAATAACAGGCTGAATGTCCATGGTCAAAAATAGCGAGAGAATAGTGTATATTCTCTGTAACTGTGTCAAAGAATCGCATCTGTAGATCTGCACCGTGTAGATTGGATGTGCACCAAAAATCCCAATATCTACACCAGTCGCATTCTTCTCCTTAAAGGTTCCTAAATCAGGCGCAGCCAAGGTAAACTCATCAGCAGCCTCCAAATACTGTTTATATAAATTACGGGCCTCATCCAGCGTTATGTTGAATTCCACCGCAGTCTTATCCATCAGCTCAGGAGCGGTCATCTTACCTTTAAGAAGCCCATCAGTTTCATTATGTTTGAAAAAGGTGAATACATTGTTCATTACACGGTAATTAGAGACGGCTCGATACCTTAACATAATTATGGGTTTAACGGCAGTATATGCGGGAATCTCCGTAAAAAAATAGGAGAAGATTCGAGTGCGCTCGAGCAACAGCTCTCGAGTGAGGCGTCTGTCGCCCTTGTCCAGCGCCAGGTTCAGAGTCAAGCTAACCTCCCCCAGCCTCTGCTCAGCGTTCTCGAGATAGGTCTCTCGAGCACCGGCGCTAACAACTTTATCAAAATCCCGTAAATCTGTCAACGGCTCCAGTCCATCACCATGTTGTTTCGTGGGCAATACAATTACGTCAGATGTGGCATCATCATACACTCTAATAGTAGCGTAAAGTGGAAGACCCCCTTCATTAATGTCACGAGCAGTCACTTTCATAAAGAGATAGTCACTTTCACTAGCTGGTGACACCTCGTCTTTCCACTCTAAAAGTAGTTGCGGGTCGGCCACGGTAGGAATAGGGATAATTCCCTGAACATGAATCTTGCTAATAGGCTCATCACTAGTGGGTAAAAGTCTGATGAAGGGTCGCAAATCACTAACCGGTGTCATAAAGAAGAACTCATCTAAATGAAAATCCTCAGGGGGTTCATCAGCATGTAACAGTAGTCTGAGGCCCATAACATTCTTAATTGTCATGTTAACAGTGGGTTCATCCGCTTGTAATGCACCATCAATACCCTTAAGCATGTTCATAATAGCATTAATGTAGGTTAGTCGACGTTGATGTATTGCAATGAGAGTAGGGGTCTGTATTAATGTATCAAGGGTTAATGCCGGAAAATAGATGCGAAATCTCCCATTCCAATCCTTATTAGAGGGCACCCTGTCTTCAGCTAGGCCAAACCGACTCATCATATCCGCTAAACAGAAGGCATAGAGGGTGGGCCATTCATCATCCGTAAAGAGATCCTCAAGAGTAAGACGGTCCTGCTCATCTTCACCGGTCTGAATCTTTTCACCGAAGGCGTCAACAAATCGCTTATCAGGTCGGTTCTCCGCCTTGAAAATCTTGAGCGGAGAATAGAGAATCAGATATTCCGTTGTCTCGGTGTTATCTAAATTGAAATACAGGGCCTCAGTACTCAGGAAGAAGTCACTCTCACGCTCAGCCACAATCTCCCCTTGTGGGCGCCCTAAAAATACGTAAGGCGGTAACCAGTCATTTGACTTCATAGCTCCGTAAATCAGCGTCTTCACATCCTTAATTGTCATAAAGGGGTAGACTGCAGGTAACTCAAGTGTCTCAAAGCTTGACCCATCCCAGTAACGTATTTTTAAGGGTCTACCCTCCAAATCCGAATTTTTAGTCACCTCCTGGATCGCCCTTAAATATGGCGGTCTCTCTGTATACTCCATCTGCGATATGTCCCTATTTGTTTAATGTAAGGGGGACACAATTTGTCACCATTACATTAATGTACATTATTACCTTACTTAAACAAACCCCCTATCTGTAAAAAGCTTGAGGGTCCAACACCCTCAGCCTTATTAACATTCTCCTCATCACGTGCCGGGTCATAACGAGGTTGGTCTGTTATACTAACACCACAGTAGGCAACAGGATGTGCCTTAAAATCCTGATGGCTGTAGAACCCCTTGTCCTCTGCCTGTTTTAGGAGCCAACCAAAATTGTTCCAGAACTCGGGTTCATGACCAACACTTTTCGTGATTGTGTGTGCCATTTCATGTATACCGACAAATATCATCACCCCCTCGTCTACAAGTGATTCATCGGCCCCATTACGTTGACGGAGGCAGAGATGAATACTCTCGCCCTTATTTACACTGTAACTGGTGTGCTTTGCCTCGGGTGTGGCCTCCAAAAAACGGTCAGGGTCAGCCTTGAAATTCTGGGATAACCGCTGAATCTGGGGCTTATTCGGATAAGTTGCCAAAAGATAGTCGGCTAGATTACCCAACTTTATGCGAACACGTGCCAATAGGTCTGCCGCCTGTTGCTTATCCGGTAGGTCACGCACCTTATATGTGCGCCCGTCAACTGTACTTTTAACACTTACTAAGGGATATTTCCCGGTTAAGGCTGATGAGATCCAGGCCCCTATACTCTCCATCACTTCTCTAATTGTTTATTTTATGTTAATAGCTTAGGATGACAACATTATCTTTGGGGCCGGAACCAGACTATAAATCACATTTAGATGAGCGTGTCGATAAACTGGTTAGGTTTGATACTGTTCGTATTAATGAACTCTTAGAGTTGATTCAATATACTGTATTATATGGTATAACCTCTTTCTTAGCTGGTCTGGGTATTAATGCAGTATTTCCTGATTATGATATTAATAGACCCACTGGGCGATTACTTTTAGAGGTGTTAGGAGAGCTGTGTGCAGTGGTTCTTGCAATCTATTACATTCGGAAACTGAATAAACTTATACCATTTGTAATGCTTTTTGGTGGGGGAAAGAGTTATATTCCGTATCAGACTACGGAGTATAATGGAGAAATAACACTTTCAATTGTATTTGTTGCCATGCAGTTCCGTTTGATTAAGAAGATTGGTTTGCTTGGACAGAGAATGAATGATGTAATATTTGGTAAGACGATTCGTAGTCATCTCTCGTTATAACACATGTCTAACTGTAGGACAATTAGGAATGTGTTTATTATCGCCGTTAGGTACGATTAACTAAACATTGTGTTTAGTTAATTTCAAGGGGGCGGCGGTTGAAGTCGGGCTCAATCGTGGAGTTATTGAAGATGGAAACGGAGAGCTGGGGATTGGGGGGCTCGGAGCGGAGCTGGAGATTGGCGTTCTTGAGCGACTGGCCGACCGTGTTTATACCAACAAGTGCACCAGCAGAAAGGAAGTTAACACCCTTCAAGGAGCCAGGACCCATGGGGTTCTGCTGCGCCCAGACACTGTTAGCATCCTTAGGTAAAAGCTCAGAGGCCTGGAGCTGGTCACGAGGGTAGCATCCAGCCGGGGCACCAGCGGCACTGAAGTTAGCGGGGCCGTTCTCAAAGCCCTCGGCCTCCTTCTCCTCCTCTTCCATACCAGCCGCCATATCCTGGAAGTTAGCAATGTGAGAATTAGCGGCATTGCCCTTCTTCTCGTTTACATTCATGGTTCCAGTTGGCATATCACCAGTGGAGCCCATAGCAGGAGGAGCGCTGCCAGGCATTGTCTGGAAACCCTCGGACCCGGAGCGGCCCATGCCGAGCATACCGGGGTCAATTAGATAAATTGCAACAAGTACGAGTGCAACGACCCCCAGGATCATAAGAATAGTGTCGGTCTTCATGTTCTCTCTGTTGTAGTATGAGGCGAGATTTTTGCGGCCATTATCACAATTTAATCCTTAATTCCCCTCGTCACTACTGTAATCGGAATCAGAATCCTCTTCAGAATCCTCTCCAGAATCACTGTCCAAAATATCGGAGTCGTAGCCATATTTCTCCAAATAACGGGCCATTGCCTTCTCCGCCTTGAATTTAGCCACCTTTGCCCGTAACCGTGCCTGCTCAATATATTTACGGTCATGCACCTGTTTATCAGAAGTCAGCCGGAGAAAATCATCAGATTCAGCGATATCAGTAACCTCCTCCAACTCTCCAGCCAAATCCTCCAAAACAATCTTGGTCTCAGTACCATTAGCAATCCATAAAATGGTGAAAGACCCGGACTTTGAAACCGATATCTTTGATGGGGTAAATACCCAGTTAAACTCCTCTGCCCCCTTTGTTGCATCTGCATCACCGGTAATTGTAAACTGATGCTTAGTTACTTTTATAAGCTGTGCCGGTGTATAGGATTTATTGAAACGGCGGCCATGAACCTTTATAAATTCATTATACAGCTCCAACAAATAGCTCTGTAATATTGCCGGGGCGAATGGACCATTAGGGTTCATAACGACAGACACGGGTATATTCTCTATCTCCATGTCTGCAGCGGCCTCGGGAATATCAAAGTAGAAGGTGTTATCGGCAGCGGTTTTCGGCGAAGCAAATATCCAGGACATACTATCTGCGGATCTCCTCGAGAGGATTTACTGTTAAGTTAACACAGAGATGACACAACCGGCACCCCCATTTAAAAATGCCTGGTTACAAAAAACAATTGAAAACCTGGCTGTTAGCTTCAAATCTGAGGAGACAAGACAATGGCTACAGGTCTTCATTGTGGACCCTGTTCTCTCATATGTTATGGAGCGCATATTTCCATATCTAATTGTCACCATAACGGTAATTGTAAGTATGATACTGCTAACAGTATCAACATTCCTAATTGTTTTTTACAGGACTGGCCCATCCGTCCCAATTTGCCCACATTGCGCCGGTTAACTGGCGTTAATCGTGCGCCAAAGATTTCCTCATTTGAGACAGTGATATGTCTGTGACTAACCCTGCAAAACCGGGACTACCGACAGATTTTAATAGTTGGGTTCGACATTATGTGCATTTCTTCAACTTAACACGGTCCTATCAAAATCAGACCACGAATGCTAGGCAAATCAAGGACATGTACGAGGAGAAGGTTATAAATGCCCTTGACCAGGCTAATATGAAACATGCTTCCATTCAGATTAATGGTGGTAAAATACAGTTAGTTGAGGATAAGTGCCCGGCACCACTCACTTTTGTTTCATTGGAGCGTCTATTGCATGATTATTACAGGGCTAAGGGTAGTCGTCATCCTGATGAAACCGACTCCATTATGAATTTTATTAAACAGAACCGCAAGACCAACATTAATAGTAAATTGAAGTGTGAAATGATTGCCGCAGCCGGTACACAACCAGCTAACCCGACTCTTCAATAAAATAGCCTAAAACGAAGCCTTATTGTAATATTAAAAAGCATTGCTAATTAATATTATAATATGAACCAAAATCCTCGAACCTATATGAAATTTTCCACTTGGCTGCATGAGTTTCCTGAAAATGAGGAGATTCCTCGTTCAAGACTTATCTCTCGTCTATTCTTACGTGTTATAAAGCCAATGTTGTATAAGGCAGGTTATTACTTCTGTTATAGTGAATCACAGATGTTGAACAAATTTGCAACCTGGCTCCATGTTATTGAGACAGAGCATTATTATGATACTGCTCATAACCTAATTGTTCCTCGTGCATTGCATCGTGATGAGCAGATTGACCGTGATAACTGGTATTTGACATTTAATGATGATGTTTGGTACAGGATGTCACATGATGAGCAATGGAACAATTTGTTGCGATCTAGGGTGGCACTTCAATACTTCTGGACTGTTTTGTCACTGGTGCTATATCGATACATTGACGTGGAAAATTCACCTAAATGTAAAGAATACGATGCTGTTGAAGCTGCGCTTGAGGAGGAGGAGTACAATTACATGGTTGAGCAGGGACTAATTGTTGAGAAAAAGAGGGGGAATGATGATATTGTTGATAAACCGCAGGGTAAATATTATGATTAGTTGCGTCTAGAGCGTCGGCGATTCTTGCGATTCTTGCGATTCTTGCGACTCTTGCGACTAGCATATGATCTAGCACCACGGCTACGTGTTGGAGCCTTTCCAACTTTAGATCTCTCAATAAGCTCAATGTGACCATCTGCAAATAGAACCTCTACCTTATCACCATCAAATCCCCTAACTGTACCAAAGTCAAATAGAATATTTCCAGGACGACCATATATGAGGACAGCATCACCGATCTCAAGAGACATATTATATTATTATTTTAGAAATAATAATATACTAATTGAATAATTAATTAAGGCAAATTTTAATTTGACTAGTGTTCTTCATCACCGTTAGGTGATATGGAGCATTTTGTCCAATTTTAGTTGGACCAATGTTCCTCATTAAAGGGCATAATACCAATATTATCACTCTCACTCTTGAACTTTGCTACAAGTTTATCATAGGCAAGAGCATCAGGTGAAATAGGCGCACCCTTCGTGGTTTTAGATGCATCATGTGCCGACTGGGCCGGTTTATTACCATAACAGTTTACACCGAAGCGCATCTCAGGATTGTCAAAATGTCCCCCATTTAAGCCCGGTTTTCCACATGCATTGCGCTGACCCTCAGGTCCAGCCTGCATCTTTTCATATGTCTCCTTCTGTGTAGGGAAGAGAGCCAGTTGCCCCTTGGTCCAACCGTAATTGCACCAATCAGCACCTGAATCAAACGCCGCCTTAACCTGGTCATATGTGGCTAATTCTGCCCCTAATGCACGGCAAAGGGGCTCAGCATCACCATAAGTGAAACGATTACTACTTACATTAAAAACCTCCTTTTTCCCAGGTAAAATAGCCTCTACAGCACCGGCCGGGGTAGCAGGTTGCTCAACATTTGTAGGGGGTGCAGTTACAACTGGAGGGGGTGGAGGAGGTGTCTCAGGGGTCTCCATTTTGCCACCACTCTTAATAAAATTAATCACATCTTCGGACCAGTCCTTTATCTTATCATAAAATACAAAGACCACAACTATAACAATCAGACCAAGAACACCAACAATAATCATACCACCTGGTAAGATACCACCAGTGGTGTTTGAAACAGTGTTGCCAACAGCAGACAAACTATTGCCCATGTTACCGCTCATATTTGCCATAGTGTTACCCATGCTACTTGCCGTATTTTTCACGGATTTGAAAGCATTATTAAGTCCATTAACAATGGGTGCAGCCGGGGAAGCCCCTTTGCTGTTGGGCATATATGAGTTAAGAAACTTAGTGCTATTCATCATCTATTTGTAAACCGGATTTTCACACTATGATAGCCTCCAACTGTTTCATAAAATGTGCTAAAAATGCGGGTAAAGAGACATCGTAAAAGGTTTGGCCATCCACAATAGTACTGTTAGGGTATGCTATACCAAATCCCCAAGCAAGTGGGGCCCCTTCAATCTGCCCAGTTACTGTATTGTATTTATCTGTTGATATTTCACCAGTTCCTTCAACAAACAATCTAATTGTTTTTCTAGGTTCAAATCCACATGCATATGTTACCCAATCTGCGTCCAACAATAAACGGCGAATCTCATCCTCATCATTTGTAACATGTATATGCAATTCAACAGCCCTAATTTTATCAGCAATTGTCGCAGACTCCTGTTTTATTCCATCATAGTGACCGTCTCTGGCATACTTGAACGGTGCCCCATTTCCTCGATAAATAAGAGATACATTTAGTCCTGTCTCGAGGGCTCTGGCTGCGGCCAATGTACCAGAGTGACTAGCGCCTAAAATTACTATACTATCGAGCGGTCTTGTAGCCGCCTTCAGCGCCTCCGAGTTGAGAATAATCTCTAATGGTAATTGAGGAATAGGATAATTAAGAGTGCGTTGTTGTGCACCGGTGCATAAAATTATTCGTCGACTTGAAACTGTTTTCCCAGCCACCATAACGGTCCATTGTGTATTGTTCCAGTGCGCTTCATTAGCTGTACTAACAATCTTAGTATATTGATTATCAATTAAAGCCCGTAATTGTCTTGTTAGAAATCCAAGTGTTGTTGTTGATTCAGGGGGATGAAGAGTCTGAAGTTGCCGAAGCTTTGCAGGGGCTATAAAAGGGGTTACAGCATCAAGAAACTGTTGCCATGTGGTATTACTTTGAACAGTTGCATAATGACGATGGAGTGAACCACCATCAAAATATGGGTCTACGACGGCGATCTTTAGGGATTTTGTGCTAAGTGCTAAAAGTCCGCACATTGTGGCAATACCATAACCAATAAATGTTATATCATACATCTATTTGTTAATGAATAATCGTTATTTACTTGCGTCTAGTGCGGCGTAGGCGACGTGTGCGGCGACCACCCTTTGGCTTTAGACGCCAAATATAATTAGGGGCTGCAGCGGTGAGCTCAGCTGAACGACCGATAAAACTACCATGTGGATTATATCCTTTACTTGCTAATTGTCTTCTTGCATTTGCGATCGACCTTGTAGGGTTAAAATTATTAAAGCGTGAATACTCATTACCAGGCTTACTGTATGCAGTTGTATGCCCATTTGTAAAAGTAACCCCCTTTTTTTGCGATGACATTATACTAATACATATGATTACTTGCGTCGGGATATACGACGACGGCGTCTTGTACGACGAGTGCGACGACCACCTTTGCCTTGAAGCGAAAGTCTGCTCATCGCATTTGTTAAACCCCTGTAATTATTTTTAAATTGACCTGCACGGGCAATTTCATTACCACTTGTAGAATATGGGTTATAACCTGCTGCTGCTAACTCACGCTGAACCTCAACTCTAGAGGCCCTATTGTTATGTGTTCCACGAGAATACGCATTTTCTGGTTTACCGATTCGTTCCTTAACCACGGGATTAAATTTTACTCCTTTTTGTGACATCTATATTTAATAATAGAAAAAAATGAATGCAATATATAGCTTAAATATAATTAAGCCAAATGCGCAAAAAACCCCTTATTCTAACAATTCAAGCCATTGCAGCAGCAACCCTTATTGGTGTTGGTGCTGGTCTTGGTATATTGCCATGTCTTGTTGTAGGTGTAATTATCCTTGGTTCAATGATAATTACAACTTTAGCACATGAGCCGTCCACAAATAGACGACCAACATCGACCATTATAAATCCCGTAAGAGTGATTGTTTAGAAGCCGTTCTTGCCAACACAAAGTGTTGGCTCAAAGTGGCTTCTTTAGAAGCCGTCTTCACCCAGGCAAAGCCTGGGTTTGGGCGGTTTTAAGCGGAGCTTAAAACCCGTTCTTGCCAACACAAAGTGTTGGCTCAAAGTGGCTTCTTTAGAAGCCATCCTCAACCGTCCTGTTACCGCCACGCATGTTAATCAAGCGACGCTGCTCAGGGGTTGAGCAGACGCAGCCGCCATCGCACGAGAAACTGGCACCACAACACTCAGGTTTGCACTGATTGTTTTTAAACATGAAGAGATTGTCGGGACCAACCTCGAAAGCGGGGCCCATTAAAGACTCATTGGGCGCCGTATTACGGTACTGGGAAACACCATTAGAGGGCTTGAGCTCCACATTGTCAAAGGGCCCAATAGACTCATAGTTCTTACCAGCTCCACCTGCATTTTGCATAAAATAGTCAGCAAACCCCTCAGAGCCATTGCCATTCTTATAGGCCTCCAGGCGGACATTATACATCATAAGCAAAGCCGAAATCACAATTAAGATAAGACCTGTAACAAGGAAACTGGTGTGCATTCTGCATATTCTGCGGAATTAATTTTCATATTGCACTGGCTATCTCATTGTTCAAAACCCGCAATACCGTCGGAGTACAAGAACGTAGGCGCTCCATTCCAACCTCGGTAGCATCACGTATGGTGACGGGCTGACCATGATAATATATTCTAATAGTGCCGGAATCGGTAATTAGATGATACATAATTGTATCATGTTGACCTAACATTGCCGCTCCCCTAATCTTCTGTGACCATTGGCCATTAGTTGCCCGGAACCAGACCCCATCCGTCAAGGTCCCCTTACGATCAATCTTCAGTGAACGCCGTACAACACCCAACACCTTTGTCGGCAGCCCATCACCGTCCATAACAGTTTGTCCAATTGTAATATTACTTATGTAAGTAGATTTCAACTCCCCATTCATTAATATTACATCAATTGTGGTCATTGGCCCAAGACCAGCAGGTAGCTCTGGATTTTGCGGCACAGGAACCATTAAGAGTTTTTCAACAAGAGTGTCCCATGCAGTCTGTGCAACAATATCATCTACCTCCTCCCAATCACAAAATAGGGTTATCTTTCCATCGGCACATACTACAGGCACCTTTCGACTACTTGTAATTGGACAGTAAACCAGTTTAACCCGCCTTTCGGTTAGCCTGGCATCAGGATGTGCAGCTACCTCCATATAACGACCTTTATGCATTACTAAATGTGTTCCGCTGACAAATGTCCCATATAATTCATATAACGGGGTCTTTTCACCACTAAAAGTAAACATGCCCTCCACCTTACCACCATCGGCCAATCTATCACCGGGTTTCAGTTGATTGACCTGAACCTCTGACCCATCCGCCATTGAAACCAGTGTCTCCTCAGCAAAACAGAAAACACTTGCGGCGCCACCAATAGCGCCGCCTAATCCAGCACTTGCAATCGCTACACAGGTTGCAACAAGTATAGGACTTACTGGCCATAAAACAAAGAAGAGTAGAATAAATATAACAACAAGTACTAAGATTATAACAATACAAACAAAAAGCACGAACTTAACTGTATTCATTAGCCCCACATAGGTACTAAGGGTCATATACATCATTGCGGTCACGGTTGCCTCTAATCGTTTTAATGCGGCATTGATTCGCTGAGCAATTATAGAGGTGGCTAATACCCCCTGTCTATAGGTGTTGTAAAAGTTGTTGATGATTTTACCGAAAGACCCGACCAAATTAGAAATCATAAGGCGTAGTGAATCAAGTAGTTTTCCCATAATTGAGGAACTCTGGATACTTTCAGAGGAGACCTTTACAGCTGGTTGCATGGCCTGTCCAAGTGCCATGGCGGCATATTTCTTAACACAGAAGTTGAAGTTTTCTGTTGCAAAACTGTTTGCGCTTCCACTATAATCATCGGGCTTGTAGAATGCACTGGTTATTAACACCCCCAGATCACAACGACGCTTTGCCCAATTATTCATAACTGTTTCTCTATCGGCCTGGCCTAGTACGAAAGCCAAAAAGACTGTACAGGCTATTATAAATCCAAATATTCTTATAAATGATGATGAACGTTCCAAAGGCGGCTCTTCTGTTTTATTATTGTCCATGGCCCCTATCTACTTTGGCCAGTCTTAAAAGCCCTCCTCCCTCATCGCAGCTGCATACGCCGCCTCTGAATCCGGGGAAGCCACCTCTAAATAGTCCCTTACATGTTGGCCGGACGCAGTTGTAATATAACTATGAGGGTAGACCACATAACCCATCATCGTCTCAGGTTTATCTAATTTAATAGTTTCTCCCAGTTCAGCTGCCCGTCTCCAGGCCCCGTTATTCCATATAAAGGTTGAGGGATGAACACGTAGGCCGCTCTCGAGCGTTGTGATCTCGAGTGTCTCCTTTTCGAGAAGTCCAAAGACCTTGCCACCTTTAAAAATCTTTTGACCAAGTTTCAGATCCGCAACCCTCTGACCACTCTCGAGTGGTGCACTCGAATCTATTAGTGCACCGTAACTGCGTAAATCACTGAAAATCTTCGTAGTTCCACCATTAAGTGATTTAGTAATAAATTCAGAGCAGCCTATATCACCCTCCTCTGTCTCATCATAGTCCGAGAACAGATATGGGCCCATAGGAATTGTATGTGTATCAGTGTTCAAGCAGACCAATGGCTCCGAGGCATCCCACACCGGTAGGGCCTCAGCATGAGGATGCTCACCCGCCATCACCCATTTACCCTGAGGGTCTTTGACAAAATGGTTGGTTGATACTGTTACATGTCCAAGCCGAACCATCTCTTGGCCAGGGGCATGGAATCTGAAGGTTGCAGTCACACGAGAACCATTCGCTAACCGGTCACCAATCTTAACAGTATTTATTGGGACATGGCCCTTACCTGCGACAAAAATAGGGGTATCAGGAGGGAAACAGAAGGTGCGCAGGAAGCCCCCAATCACTGTATCACCGAAGTTTTGCGCCGCAGTGACACCACCCATACCCATATAAATCACGGCAAATAGTGTGGCAAATACACGATTCATAAGGGTTCTCATGCGGACAGCACCATTTTGGACTGCAAAGAGGAACTGGGCGAATCGGTCAGTAAACTGCTGAAAGGTTTTGGTTATACCACCCATAACTGTGGCCATCTGGAGCCGAACAGAATTAATAGAGGATAGGAGTGTACCCTGGGTACCCACGGAGTTTGCCAAAATCTTGTACATGGGGCCGAGCTGTGCCGCCGCCTCCCCCTGCATAGCATTCTTCAAACAGTAGTCAAGGTTCTCTTTCGTGTCAAACCCGTAAAAACTGGCTGTAGCTATATATAACGGATTACAGCGATATTTCGGCCAATTTTTCTTAATTTCGGCAAAATTAGTTATTACTGACATAAATGATGCAAGAATAAATAGAAAACTACTTAATATTACAAGGCGCATGAAGGAGTTTGGCTCCTCGTCTGATATTGATGGATTATTATCAACATTATCAGCCATTTCTAATCATGTCCTCTTATGATATTTATTAAGCACAGCCACATGTACCGGTTGGGCATGTACCGCCACTTTGTACCCCCTTAAATTTACGAGCCACCCACTGTCTATCTGACGCAAATACCTTAGCAGCCTTTGGCTTACGATCCCCAAACCTGTTAGCCAACTGATCAAGTCGTGTGTAGACCTCCAAAACGCCGTATTTACCAATCGCCCGTAAAAGTGCCTCACGACGATTATCTTCAGGTAGACGGAAGGAATATCCGAATTTAAGTAGTACCCCCTTCTTTTTCAATACACCAGCTGTCCCCGCACCGGAGTCCTTGCCAATGTCCTTCACACAGGTGGCCTTCACTAAGAATCGGCTCTTCTGAGGCCGTATACGCACCGTCTTACCCTTTCTCTTAACTACGTAGCCCTCACGCTTAACAGTATTTGTGTATTTACGATAAAAGGGCTTTCGTAAAACCTCACCCGCTTTACATGTTATATTTAATCCAAGAGCCCCCCTTGAATATTTTTTCTTAGTTGCTGACATCTCCTTACTCTATACACCTATTATTCTGAATCCGACTCAACGTCATCCATTGACAGACAATCAGAGTTGTGGCAGTAGCAGAAACAGACTAAATGTAAGTGCAAAAAGGCCTCAAGCATCTGTTTCTCAAGAGTTGCTGTAGGTCTATGTGATTGTAAAACTAACTGAAATTCGTTTATAGCACTATTAATTGTAGTACTACCACTATCAATCAGTGCCTCACCATTAGTAATATGGCGGTAGAGATTACTACAGATATTTACATAGTCATTCAGTCGTTCAGTATTATGTACTTTTTCGGTTTCGCCATTTTGAAACATCTCGAAATAAATAGTACTTTTCAGCTTTAATAAAGCCTGTTCAATCTCTGGAAACTCGGTATTTGTCCCCTTAAAATTTTTTGCTGCCTCCTTACATGCCTCATAGTTTTCAGCAGCAGGATTATCACTTATGATGGAATCGTTATCAGACTCATTATCGGGGCCAAGGTCATCGTTTTCAGGCTCACTATTCATCTACCTCTGAATAGCCTTGGCATCTTAAATTGTTTAACCATGCCTATCATCTTCTTGAAATTACCACCTGCAGCCATTAGCCAGAAAACCAGCAAAATGAGCACAATAGCAATTAAGAAACAGAGCCACCGTGTTGAATTATAACAGTCCAACATATAACTGGGGCCATCTACAAAGCCGGATACGTTACGAGGAGGAGGTAATGGTGGGTCAAATTCACTATCAGTAATACTCTGAGCCTGTTGTACCTGAGCACGTCGGCTAATTGCCGCAATTGAGTTAGGGTCGTCGATCTCACCACGCATCTGCATCTCGGGGCTGTTTAACTCTGGTTGGACCTCTCTTGGCACAGAGCTTAGGGCACGAGGAGGATTCTCTGGACTTGCTGGTGGCATTCTACTGTGCGGTTAGTTAATAACTATTAAAGAGATACTATAACAGTAGTATATATGAGTGATTCCGGCGCTACTGGCAGTAATAATACCAATCAATTACCCTTAATGGTACCTGGGCCAGATGACGGTAGAAGTTCATTTACAGAGCGCCCCCAGCAGTTGGACCGTCGCTCTGCAACTGAATCCATGGCAGAGGCGGCCGCAAGACCCTTAGATTATGACCCCGCATCAAGAGCGCTCTTCATTCGCAGGTCACTTCAGTCAATTCAAAGTATGATTGACTTGAATGCGACACAGCCCGAGATCTTTGCAGCACATGAGACCTTCGCCAACCAATACCCCGAGCTCTTCAAAAAGCTCATAGCTGGTGAAGATGTCACACAATTAAATTCTATGTTACATATGCTTGACCAAATGGCCACGGGCTCTCTCAGTCAACATCAGGCCTCCATGATTATCGGAACCCGTCTTGCAGAGAGATATCTTCCTCACCAGTTTCGTCCGAGTCAGCAGTCGGCAAAGCGAGGGCGCAGGTAATCTCTTTAGTCTTATAATGGTATAACCCAAACAATGTGCAATACTCTATTGCATTCATCTTTGAACGCTTCCACATCTCGATTAATACATCACTTGTAGGTGCTGTAGTGCTCCAGAGCGTAGCCAATTCTTGACTTTGATGAAGAAAAGAGAGCTGCTTATTCAACATAAGAGTCTGCTGATGAATCAAATCTGCATTAATAGTTGCATCATTGAACAACCTCTTTGGAAGTTTTCCAAATTCAATCAAAGCATTTAACATAGACAATGCCTCATCTGTAATGCCACGGAAACCCTGGCCGATAAAATACTGCTCTGAATTGCATGGGCGACTACTAGCCGGTTTGTAAATTGTCCAACGATTAAATGAAGAGCACAAGAAGCTGAGAAGTTCAAGAGTTGCAGGTGAATAGAAATCAAACACCTTTAAAACAAAAATTCCACTTGGTACCAGTACACTAAACCCACAATAGATACTCGCTAAAAGTAGCGGAAAGATACTAGACTCCTGCGCCAAATAGTTACTAGTAAAATCAAAACCCCCATCTGCCGTGAAAATAGAGACCTGGCCCGAAGTTCTCTTAATATTTGCAATAAAGGCATCACGATTCTCCTTTAAAAGAATATTGCCTGTATTATCTGCCCCATAATCAATCTTCACCTCACGATGTTGATGGAGAAACTGTTGGGCACGACGCCATCCAGGAATATGCGGCTTAGTTGACCTTAAGGTCATGGCATGAGATTGACGAATCTTAATCTTATGTCGCCCAGCCATTTCAAAACAGGCCTCAATAAATCCACCGGGTCCCTCGCAAACATGCGCTGTATGCAGTGACAATGTTGTACCACGCTCTTCAAAAAACCGACTCAACTGCAGAATCTCCATCATCTTAAAATATGAACGACTCAGAGGCTTCTTCATGCTAACCGATGCAGGAATCTCAGGCTCCTTATAGGTATACACCAACTCGTAAGGGTTTGTTATTTTTTTACAGAACTCCCATACATGTAGAGGGGCACAATGCTCAATATTGTTCTTTGCATCAATTAACGTAGTAGGTGTAAAAACCTGCTCCTCCTCAACAAAATTCTCTAACCATTTTCCATTCCATTTTGGACCTATTTTAAACGAAAAATAGCTCCAAGGTGGCTCACTTGTCGCAGACATAATTATAATTAGTTATCCATGTTTAAGACCCTATTTATCCCTTAATCACATTCATTACAATATCCTCCTCATCTCCAATAGCCGAAGCAGGTGGCATCGCAATTGCCAACTTGAATTTGGCCGATGAACAGGCGTCAGTATCATATTCCATCTCATCACGCACGAGACCCTCATAGTCAGGCTCCTCCTCTTCAGCCAATTCGGGGGCAACAGGCAGACCCTTATAGAGATTCACCACTGCCGCCTCATCCAGCAACACCTGACTGAAGGCTGTACCACCACGAATAGGCTGACCAGTCATAATATTAGCTGATACACCGTTAATAGGGTCAACCTCACCAAAGAGAGAGGCCCGAAGTAGAATCTTCTCCGTCTCCTCAAAGGAGGCCTTAGCAAGTGGCCCAATATCACGTTTGTTAATACCATAACGGTCCATTGACATGAGACGACCATTGCGGGTCATCACATCAACCATCAGCCCAAGATGACGAATTCCTACACCGACCTCCTCGAACACAGTTTTCAACTCACGAAGCAGACCTGCACGAGCCGCCTCCATACCCAGCTGCTCATAAAGGTCATGGACATTTGTGGAGTAGACCTTGTTACCATTAACAGCAGGATGATTCATCACCTCAAGGAAGTTACTTCCATCAGTATCAAGGAGATACTGCTCCACCGACTTGTAGACCCCATCCACCTCCTCAACACGACTAACATCCTTTCGGAAGGAGACCGACTTCAAACCGACTGAGCCACGCAAGATAACACCATTAAGTAGCTTGGTCTGGAAACGCTTCAAATCCGCAATAGAGTCAAGGGAGTTCAGGCCAGTAACCCGAATACGCATCACCTGCTTCTGTGCATTGTAGTCACTGTAAATCAGGTTCACATCATTGAACCGGTTGCGAAGAGTGAATGCCACATCATACATCGTGATGTTCTTATTAAACATCTTCTCACGGTCAAACTCCAGGCGCAGGAGCCAAGGGTTCTTCTCAGCCCCTTCAACCTCGCCCTGACCCTCCTCAAACAGCTGATAGAACTGGAGGAGCTCACGGTCCTCAGGGAGCACAGACTCTTGATCACTGGAGTCATAGTAGATTGCACATGACTTTGTAATATCCTTGAGAATCGTCAGTTCAAGCTCCTGGCTGACCTCACGGGCCTTATCCTTATTGGCACGGTACTCATCCTTAAGGTAAATCGTGAGTGAAGTGGCCTTAGGGTTCTGAGTCACCTTGAGCAACTCCTTCAAACGAGGGAGACCACCGGTCACGTTACTCTTACTTGCTACACCTGCCAAGTGGAAGGTGTTCAGCACCATCTGAGTTGATGGCTCACCAATACTTTGCGCAGCAAGAATGCCGACCTGCTCACCAGGCACCACCCAGCTCTGCCAGTTCTTCGTAATCAGAACCTCACAGAGGGTGTCAAACGCCTTCTTCGTGAAACGCTCCTTGACAATCATGCGCATAGGACTCAAGTAGTAGCGAACAATCGCCGACCAAAGAGGACTAAAGGTCTGCGTACGCTGAATCACCTTATCCATGGCATTTAGAACATAACTGGGAATCAGGTCAGTCTTTGAGTCCGACTTAATTCCGAAGCGAACCCTAATAGTTGCAATCAGGCGGTCAAGATTTACAGGACCAAAGACGTCGCCGAAATCACTGCCCTGCTTTCTGTTCAACCAGACCTGCTCAACCAACATCTTGCGGTCTGCAATCATCTGCTCAACATAGGCTTTGAGTGCATCAGCATCATCCTCACGGTCTACACCATCAAGAAGGGCCTCCTCAACGGGAACCTCCTTCAGGCCAAACTCCCGTTCAATATCCTCACGGCTCATATTACCAATAGGATATGAGATAGACTCAATCTTAGTTGCATTGATGCCATCCTCACCATAATGGTACTGGACAATGTTACCTGCAGCATCACGAACAGTACCGTCATGCTGCACTACAAGGTCCTCCATACCCTTCACCATCTGGCGCTGGATATAACCTGTATCGGCAGTCTTAACGGCGGTATCAATAAGACCCTCACGACCAGACATGGCGTGGAAGAAGAACTCCTGCGGCGTCAGACCACGGATGAACGAGCTCTCAATGAAACCACGAGGCTCGGCACCATCGTCGAACTTCTTATAATGGGGAAGGGTACGACTGTCAAAGCCGTACTGAATACGACGGCTCTCAATGTTCTGCTGACCTACACAGGCCATCATCTGAGAAACGTTAGGTACATCACCCTTAGAGCCTGAGCGAACCATGGACATCAGACGATTGTCCTCGGGCAGCGACTTAATACCGACGCCACCTGCCTCCTCTGTGGCCTTGTTAAGAGTAGCAATAACCTGCTGCTCAAACTCCATCTGGTTGCTGTTTCCCGTGTTGTTGTCAAACAAGTCAAGGTGGAGCTGCAGAATCAGCTCAGCCACCTTACGCTTCTTCTCCTGAATACGCTCCTCCATCGCCGCACGAGTGGACTCATCTGCAATCAAATCCGAGATACCAACCGAGAAACCATTAAAGACCAGGAAAGACTCAATCGTGTTCTGCATACAGTCAATTAGCTCAACCGTCTGCTGTGGTCCATAATCGTTGTAGGTGGTGTGGATAATACCCTTAGAGGGCTTCTCGAAAATGGTCTTGTCAAGAATACCCTGCTCCAAGATACCATTATGAATCACCACCTCATTTTGTGGACGCTTATCCTCAGAGTACATCTTGTTCTTCATCTGGAGGTTAAGGGAAGGGAGAAGTGAGCTGACCACCTGATGACCAGACCAACGAGGGGCCTCATCAGTACCTTCACGGTGTGGAGGCAAGAGACCATCATAACGGCGATTATAGGCCATAAGGTTCATGAACTCCCGCTTATTGAAGTTAATGCCAGGACGGGTGATACGATAAGAACCCACAAGGGTATCCTGTACCACGCCAATTACGGGCTTACCGAAACGGGGCGTAATAATCTGATGTGGCACTGCGGCAATCTCCTCCAGCTCCACCATCGCCTCATAGGACTGGGGGATGTGGGCGTTCATCTCATCACCGTCAAAGTCTGCATTGTAGGGCTTAGTAGCTGATACATTGAGACGGAAGGTGTTGTAGGGGAGGACCTTTACACGATGACCCATCATACTCATACGGTGAAGGGTGGGCTGACGATTGAAGAGTACAATGTCGCCGTCCATCAAATGACGGTTAACAACATTGCCTGGGCTAAGTGTCAGCTCACGGGTATTTGTATGCCGGAGGGAGATCATACGACCATCATTACGAACAATGGTCTTGGCACCAGGGAACTTGTCAGCACCGTTCTGCACGTACTTGTAGAGTCGCTCAATGTTGTAAGGGGTCACACGCTCAGGGACAGTCAGGTTCATCGCAATCTTCTCGGGTACACCCAGCTCTGCAATAGAGAGATTGGGGTCGGGAGTGATAACTGAACGGGCTGAGAACTCTACACGCTTACCCTGAATGTTGTAACGAATACGACCCTCCTTAGCGCTCAGGCGCTGAGTAAGAGACTTCAATGGGCGACCAGAACGCTGCGCCGAGGGTGCAACACCAGGAATCTGATTGTCCACGAGCGTGGCAATATGATACTGGAGAATGTTGGTCCACTCGTCAATAGTACTCTTAGCGGCGTTGTCCTCAATCTTCTTGCTCAGAAGCTTGTCAGTCTTGATAATCTCAAAGAGCTTGTGGGTCAAATCATCCTCAGACCGCTGATTGTTGTCTTGCACCACCGAAGGACGAACCTGGGGAGGGGGAATTGGCAACACTGTACAGATCATCCAGTCGGGACGGCACCAGAAACGGCTAAACCCCATGAAATCTACGTCTTCGTCGGTGATACGGCGGAAGAGACGGAGAACATACTCCACCTCTAGGGCCTGTTTACCATCCTCCTCAAAGTTGGCCTCAATACGGGCAATACCCTCACGCTTATAAGAGGCTGGTTGCGGTGCGCCACAGCCATCTTCGGTCTCTTGACCACAACGGCTAATACCCTTACAGGCAGCGAGTACCTCCTTCCAGCGGTTCTCTCCCTTACGCTTGGCAATCTCAGGATGAAGCTCCTTGGCGATTAGCAGCTTGGCGCAACGGATACAGACACACCGTAGGATGTTTTGCACCATGGGGAGGAACTGAATGTAGTATACTGGGCGAGTCAGACGATAGTGACCGAAGTGACCTGGGCATCCATGATTGGTTTGGTGACAGGAACGACAGACCTTACCATTATCAAGTACACCCATGCGAGGGTCAAACAGACCACCAATCGCCGGCTCTGACCCACTGTAAATGGTCTGAGTGGTGATTTGTACCACGGAACGACGCTCAATCTCTTCCGGGCTGAAGATTCCGAACTGAATTCCAATAATGGACTCGGTGTCGGAAGCTGGCTTATTAAATCCGAATGGCATTTGGCTTATCTATGAATAGTTGTGTTAAGTCCTTAGGGTGCCTCCACAGCTCAATTTTTGGGAGGGAATAACGTACGCATTCTTTAAATATATTCACAGTACTATTAGATTGCTATGTCAAGAGCCATTAAATATATAAATTCTAACACGAATAGTTCATCTGAACGTAGTGGACCTAGTGGTTCAAATAGTTCATCTGAACGTAGTGGACCTAGTGGGACTAATAGTTCATCTAAAACGAGTGGAACTAGTGGTAGTAATAGTTTCCCTTATGAGAATTTTGGATACAATTCAAATAATAGTGACGTTCAAGCTGCATTACAAGCATCCCTTTTTGAGAGCAGACCTGGACCAAGAGATGCATCAAACTCTGAAAATGAAGAAAGTAACAGTAAATCGACTGCCAGTAAATCAACTGCCAGTAAATCAAGTAACAATAATGATGAAGAACCTACAGAGGTTTCAAATAATGAGTATTTTATGACAGAGGACGTTGATTATGTTCGCATCAATGTGAAGGGTGATGGAAGTTGTTTATATCGCTCAATATATGTTGCTGCATTTATGTATCCAATCGATCGTGAAATAGTTAAGGGGCTACTTTTACCTGAATTTGAAGAGGTTGATTCAATATTAGGCTTAGTTTTAAAGGCCTTTGGGTTTACTAGTGAGCAATTATTAGATGAGGAACATGCGGTGACATTTATGCGAAAAAAACTTAGCGAAGGTATTTTAGGGACACATCCTGACCCAACCATTAACAATATCTGTAATAATTCTATAACAACATTTTATACAATGGTTGTAGGTCATCTTTGTGAAGCATATAATAGTGATATTTCTAAATCAAGAAGCCACCTATTTATCAAATCTAAAGATTACATTTATTTTGATGGACCAACTGCATATCAGTTACTAGTTGGAGACTTTAATAGTCAAATGATGAAATTTTTCACAGATACTCCAGTTTCACAATTAACATTACATGCATTCAAAGAGACTGTTGCCAAAACTATACTCAGTAAAACAACCTATGCAAGTCATCTTGATTATGAGATTATTCAACAGATACTTGCAAGGAAAGATATTATTCTTAAGGCGACCTCATTAAATAGATTAAATCCAGATCAGAAATTTCCTATTATTCAAAATGGCAAACCCATCTTATTGGTTGACAATATAAATGAGATTCATTACAACGCACTTGTACCAAAAGTGGAGTATTTAGACTATTATAATACTACCGTAAGAGGCTCACGAACCTTGGCAAATGAGGTTAGCAGAGAACCAAATATAGAAATCACCACAATGAATAGAAGAGGGCGGCCTACAACTAAAACAAAGAGTGGAGCACCAATAATCTTTTCAAAGAGAACCTTTAATTATAGAAAACTTAAGGGTCTGAAAGGGGGTAAAAAAACACTTAAGAGTCGTCGTCGTAAGTAATATAATAATGCAACCAATTGAATACAGTGAGAGAGATGCAAATGAGGCCTCATACAGACGGGTCTGGAGTTTGGAGGACCGCAGCGCAGTGCGTATCAATACGAAGTGTGGTACTACACAGATTATCGATACCCCTGATTTTGGCCAAGCTGTGTTCATTGATGGCGAGATTCAGAGTACTGCCGCCGACCAGCTCTTCTATCATCAGGCCCTCTGTCGCCCAGCCTTAGCAACACTTAATGGTGGTGCAAAGAGGGTTCTGATTCTTGGTGGTGGTGAACTCTGTACGCTGCGCCAGATTCTATCATGGCCAGATGTTGAACATGTGGACATGGTGGATTACGATCAGATGTTTGTTGAGCTCTGCAAACGTCGCCTTAAGAGTTGGCATGGTGATGCTCATTTGGACCCACGTGCCCATTTTTATTTTGATGATGCCTGGGCCTGGACAGCAAACGCCAAAGAGCAATACGACTCTATAATTGTGGATTTGACGGATTTGGCACTTGGGGCAAGTGATCAGGAGGTTTTACATTGGGGGCACCTTATGTTAAATTGTCTCAGTTTACTCCGCCCTTACGGTAGTATGACAGTTTATGTTGGAATGTACATCCCTCATAGGTGGGAGACAATGCATTCCGCATATCTTGCATTTGCCGAGGCTATGCGGCAAACTGGTCGCTCAGAGGTCCTACAGCCCTATAGGGTGCATGTCCCCAGTTTCGGTGGCGGTGAGGCATTTTTCCTACATGTAGGTTCAAGCTCGATTAAGGATGCAATTGATGGACGGGTCTGGCGTAGGCCCCCATTTACTGAAGCTGCTGATGGTTGGCATTTTGACGAGATAGCTGCAAAGCGTTCAGTAATGTGGTCGGATGAGGTTCCTTTTGAGTGGTGTATGCCTCGGATTGTTCGACCGAGGGTTTAAAGGACCAGGCGGCATCCTGCGAATTTCTTGCGGCAATTAGGTCTTGGAGAGCCTTATCTTGCCTGGCGGCAGCGGCCGGGTTACAGATACGGTCTTTCTGGGCGGCGGCCATATTATGCCAATATCTTGTGTTACAACTCATTTCTCTAATAATTAGCGGAATGTGTTATAATGAATAAAACGCCAAGGACATAATTTAGATAATTGCAGGCATACCACCGTAAGCACCATAAGGGGGGTAGGCCAAGGTCCATGTACCGTAGGTGGGCTTTCCAGCATAGATAAAGGTGTTGCCGATGAAGAGAGTAGGCTGCATATTCTCGTGTGCCGCCGCAGTTACACCAGCACCACCGGGCTGGTTTGACTCAGATGAACCAGTACCACCTGTATAGTTTGTACCAGTGATACCTGTACTTGCAGAACCGGTTGAAAATGCAGAACCCCCTTGCGTAACATCATCTGATGGACCTACGCCAGTAAGTGCAGCACCAGAGAAAGGAAGAGAGTGCGTGTGACCAGGATCAGTAATAGTGTGTCTGTGGTCGGGCATCTCCTCAACAGTTAGGACATGCGTCTCCTCACCAGCGGTTGCACCAAGTGAACGTGGTGTCAAACCAGTTCCACTACCAACAGAGCCGAGGACACGTCCTGCCGGATTAGGGAGATTAAAGGTTGCACCAGAGCCACCAAACTGATAGCCAATAGCGTTAAAAAGGAATCTCCAATCAGCAACATTGAGTGAGCGACCATTACATACCAGCCACCCTAAATGGTCCTCTGTAACAGCAGACATCTTCATATCACCAACAGTGGGCTTCTGATGAGCCGTAAAACTGGCATATGAACGCAACAATGATGACATATTCTAATAATTGCGAATAAAATAAGAGCTTAATAAAATAAAAATCACAACTATTAGAGTTAATGGAGCCTGAACATGTTAATATTACTGAAATAGAAGAGACTGATGACGGTGCACTAAATATAACAATAGAGCGTCCCTGGTACGTTTACCTCCTTATTACAAATAATGATGAGGCCACCTATGTTGGTGCAACCATAGACCCGGACAGAAGACTAAGGCAACATAATAAAGAGTTATCAGGTGGTGCAAGGGCCACAGGCGCTCGAGTGGGGGCGGGACTTACTTGGAGGCGTGTATGTTATGTACAGGGCTTTCCCGATAAACAGGCGGCACTACAGTTCGAGTGGCGCTGGAAGTCGCTCTCGAGAGTTCGTGCTCGAGCACACCTGAAGCCGCTCCAGCGGCGCTTAGATGCCTTGAATGCTCTACTTGCTCTTGATAAGCCAACCACAGCCGCTCGAGAATACTCGAGTTGGTCTCAACCTCCAAAAATCATTTGGACACACTTAAATAACGAACAACAATTATCAGGGCTGTAATAATACACTTAAATAATCAGAATATTCTAACTATAGCCAAAATGACTGAGGAACAGTTAGGATGGCTATTAGGTATAATATTACCGACAACAGCTATAGGTGTAGCAGCACTAATATACATTAAATGTAGGGAACGCAAAAAATCAGCAGCAAATGCCGCCTATACTATAGACACTGTAACTGTTATTCCTCAATAAACTCATTATTCAATCACACACGGAATTCCATTAATAAATCCAAGCTCTGCAATCTTGGCCAATGTATCAACCCCTACTTTTCCAAGCCCAATACCCGCATGGCGGTCAACACATGAGCCACATTCACCTAGCGAGTCGTTAAAGTGAATGAGTTTCAGCAATTCAGGGTCCTCCGTCAACATACGCTCAATATACTCCAAAGGCGAGTGTCCACATGCAAAGACGTGGCAGGTGTCTACACAGATTTTTAGACGAGGGTCATTAATCTCCTTGACAAATCCGACAAACTCCTCATATGTCTTAAGTGTCTCTGTCCCCTGACCTGCGGGGGTCTCCAGAAGAATAGGACACTCAGGAGTAGCTGATTCCAGCGAACGACGTACATTTGCCTTCATATTCTCGAGGGCAACCTTGAGGTCTTGGGTGGTAGATTTCCCTACATGTACTACAACACCACGACAGCCCATTGCACTGGCGGCCTCCAGAGTTGCACACAAACAACCTGTATGGTAGTCATCCTTCTCACCAGGCACTGCGCACAAATTAATAATATAAGGGCTATGAATGTAGATTCGGGCACCGGTTCGGTCAATATGTGCCCTGGTGGCCTTGATATCATCGGGCTTCATGCTCACTTTTGCAGTCATATTACTGCTCAGGAAGAGCTGCCAACCACGTGACCCATCCTGAATGTGAGCAATAGATGCAGCAAAGCTACCTCCACGCTTCGGCAAATGACAACCAACACAGAAACGATGACAGATCTCAGCAGCCGCAATCTGTGAAGTAACTCCAATAGTACGAATCTCAGTTGACAGTTCATTCATAAGAGACCAGTAGGCATCACGGTTGGTCCATCCACTAACATCATAGGTCCAAACCAAATCCTGTAAAGGTAGTACAATGTTCACCTCCCTGACTTTGGGACAGATAGCTGCATAGGCAAAGGCCTGGAACACAAAGCCCAGCCAGTTCTCCTTTACCTGACCAGTAAGCTTGATTTCATAGACCTGTCTCATAGTTTTAATATCAGGATGACCTTCTACCCCCTCACGGGTGACAGTGGGTTCATACTGTACAGGTCCCTGGAAACTGGCCTCCAACTTTTCTCGAGTACGACGTAGACGCTCGAGAAAGGGCTCGGTTGTTACAGATTTAGAAATTTTTAGACAATCACTTTCGCTCAGCTCAGGATATTCAATTGCAGTGCACTCGAGCAGTGTCTCGAGCGAGATGGTCTCTGCAGGTCGGCGCAACATGGCTTCATTAATATTACCAAGAGAGGCATATGCAGACTCTTTGGGCAATACATTTAGCAGAGCACTGGGATACTTCACATTCCCAATCTCCTTAATTGTAGCATCATTTGCCACCCCCTTAGGGAGCAGCTTCTTCAGCTTCATCTTGGTCTCAGTATTGAGATAATCAATAATACGGCGAACACGGCAGGTACTCATGGTAAATGGCTTAATAACGACGACCTAAAGAACGCCGCCGACGCCGACTCATTTTTTTGTGGCGACGACTGCGTCTACGTCTACCTCCAGTTCCAGCTACCCCCATAAATCTATTTATTAACTCGTTTATCCTCCATAAAAGTAGACCTGGAGCAATATCCTCATCAATAACAGGAATATTTTCAAATAACTCGGATTGATTTATAACTGGATTTCCATTAAAATTTCTAATATTTTTAATAGGACGTTTATTAATAAGAGCCTTGTAATCTCCATTGGTTTTTTTAATAAATAAAATCTCAGTTTCAGGGAGTTTAGTTCCCATAGGCCTCATTGTAAGTTTTACATCAAAATGTTGTCTTGCAGTTATTAAATCCCCGATCTCCTGTCTTGTAGAGGGTTCAAATGAACCTTCGCCACTACGTCTAATAAAATAATCAAATGCATAATGATTTGCTTCCATCTACTAATCCCTAGATTAAAGCTCTAACACATCATAAAAGTAATGATTCACAAAGTTATCCTATTCGGCCGTACAGGTATGCTCGGACGCTATATCTACAGCTATCTTAAGGGTAAGGTACCCATGATTTGCCCATCATTTCGCTTAACCAGTTCAGAATCATTAAAAGAGTTGGAGCAGCTACTTTTAGAGCATCATTGCAATCACAACACCTTAATCATTAATTGTATTGGCCTAATTCCCCAGCGTTCCCAGACAGACGCTGAATATGACCTTGTTAATACGCAGTTTCCGCTGACCCTTGCTGCACTAGCCAAAAAATTTGGTGCAAATATGATTCATCCAACCACTGACTGTGTGTATGATGGCTTGTCATCAGGCGAATATAAGGAGAGTGATGAGCATACGGAGACCAACCCTTATGGTAAGAGTAAATCTGCAGGTGAGCCAACTACATGCACGGTTATCAGAACCTCGATTATAGGGCTAGAACTCGCAAATAAGAAATCCTTTATGGAATGGGTCCTACAGCAGCCTCAAGGGGCAACAATTAAGGGATACACCAATCATTTTTGGAATGGTATCACCTGTCTTCAGTTTGCAAAGATGGTCTGGTTTATGATTGAGAATGACCATTTCTGGGTCGGTGTGCGGCACATTTTCAGTCCTGAGCACAGTAGCAAATATGATATGGCAAAGATGATAGCTTTTGTATTTGACCGTGATGATATAACTGTTGTTGCAGAAAATACACCGCAAATGATTAATAAGACTCTAAATACAGAGTGGTGTACTAACATAATTATGCAGATTCCACCTCTTTTGGAGCAGATTTGTAATTTAAAGTCATTTACATTGCTTGAGTAGATGCAGTCGTTATTAAAGAACAAAGAGCAGATTTTCCAATTAAAGGAGGCCGTGGCCAACTGTGATTCGCAATATTTTGAGCACATTGTAATAGATAATTCACCATTAACAGAGCAAACAATATCTATAGTTATGACAGCCTCTAATAGGTCTGCGCAAACCTATTACACTCTAGATACATTCAAGCGCAGTACATTCAGGCATATACAGGTTATTTTAGTTGATGATTCTGATGTGGACCCAGTTGAGGAATCTATTTTGCGCAATTACCCATTTTATTTTGATTTTGTGCGGGTGAAACGTCAGGCAAAGACATGGCATAATCCTTGTGTGAACTATAATGTTGGATTTAATCTTGTTAAAGGTAGTAAAGTAATAATTCAGAATGCGGAGGTCTGTCATGTCGGTGATGTAGTAAAGTATGTAGCAGACAATGTAAATGAATTTGCATATCATGTATTTGATGTTGTTGCCTCTAATGGTTTCGCATCGAATAAGAGGCTTTTAGAGTTTGGAACAGACTCACTCAAGATTTTGGAACATGCCTATTTGTTCCAGGGCATCTGGTATCAAGGGGTACATAGAAATGCGAAATACCATTTCTTAACTGCTATGCCTCGTGCTATATTTGATATGATAGATGGATTCAGCTACGACTACAGTTATGGCTGCTCATATGATGATAATGATTTTCTACTTAGAATCCAAGCTAAAAATATCCCAATTAAAACACTGTTTCACAATGATGTTGGAATAATGGGTATTCATCAGTATCATGTCTTTGCTCCAAACTCCTGGGACAAGGGAAAAGAGCAATGTGATATCCTTCTTAAAAGTAAACTAAGATTGTTTACTACTCAAAATAAATATGTTAATATTACTGATTCATATGATACATTTGATTGTAATTATAACCAACTTAAAAGTGCATTAAACAAATGAATATAAATGAACTCACTTCTTCTCAATAAAGATTATATACCTTTTCTGAAAGAGGATATGCAATATCCGGGTCTATTATATAAACTAACTACATTAACAGGGACCCAAATAACCCCTAATTGTATCTCAATTATTATGACTGCATCTAATCGTTCAGCCCAAACCTATTTTACTTTAAAAACAATAGCAGCCTCCTCTTTTAAGAATGTTCAAGTAATTTTAGTGGATGATAGCACATTTGACCCATGTTTGTTTGAGGAACTACAGAAGTTTCCTCTTTACATTGATTTTATTGAAATTAATAGGGATGAGAAGCGTTGGATTAATCCTGTTATTAACTATAACATTGGGTTCAAATACATTAAGGGTGATAAAATAATAATTCAAAACGCCGAGGTCTGTCATATTGGAGATTGTATTGCAGATTTAGTTAGTAGAATGAAACCAGATGATAACTCATATTATGTATATGACATAATTACTGTCAAAGATAATGAAGGCAATACAGTATTATATAAAACACCATTAGATTATACAATTATAGCCACGTTGCCAATTTATGGCCAATGGTATCAGTCGCAAGAGAATTGCAGGAATCTACATTTTTTGGTGGGGCTGACGGCGGCTACCTTTAAGAAACTAAATAATGAATTCAGCTATGATTACACCTTTGCATTTGGCTGGGATGATGATGACATGCTGTTAAAGGTTATTGCAGCTAATATTAACATTGTTAATTTACATTATGAACAGGTTAATATTATCGGTATTCATCAATATCACGAGCCGTCTCCAAAAACCTGGGGTAATCAAGTAGAGGCGGGGTCCTCTATTTATGATAAAAAGAAAGAGTATTATAAAGCAAATAATACTTATATAGATTTTACTGCAGATATAGCCGATTTTGATAATAAAATTGCGTCATTATTGTAACTTTAAAATATGCAATATCATATATACTTAAATAAATATACATATATATTATCAGAGATGCTGAAGACTATTGTAACTATTACAGGAATTCGCCCAGATTTTATTCGTATGAGTCAGGTGTTCAAGGAGTTAGATGCAAACTTCAATCACATTCTTGTACATACAGGTCAGCATTATGATACTGCATTAAGCGGTGTTTTCTTTGAGCAGCTGAATATTCGTAAGCCAGATTATGTTTTAGCCGCAGGTACAGCTGGGTCAAACCATTATGAGCAACTCAGTTATCTTTCCACTGCAGTTCCCCAGTTATTTCTGAATGAGGGTATCAAACCAGACCTAATTATGTTCCTCGGTGACAGCAATTCAGCTGCCGTTGCACTACCCTTAAAGAAAGAGGGGTATAAGATTGCCCATATTGAGGCAGGTATGCGTTCTTATGACAAGCGTATGTTGGAGGAGATTAATCGCATTGTATGTGACCATTGCTCGGACCTTCTCTTTGTTTACCATGACGACTATAAGGCCCAGTTGGCAGCTGAGGGTATTAGTAAGAATGTGCATGTTGTTGGTAATACAATCGTGGAGCCCCTGCGCCTTTTCAAACCGCTGGTAACCTCAGAGCCAAAACAGTCGGTGCAGATTTTAGTAGACATACATCGACCCGAAAACACGAAATATCCTGAGCGTTTGCGGCAAATTATTCGCTTTGCTAATGAGGCCGGTGTCAGATACAATCTACCTGTAAAAATGCTCTACTTCAAACGCCTTGCCGATACCATCGCCGCAGAGGGCCTTAACCTCGGCTCTATTGAAATGGTTCCTCTTATGGGCTACACTGAATATCTAACTACAGTTTATAACAGTCCATTCATTATTAGTGACAGCGGTACCGGGCAAGAGGAACCCGCCCTACTTGATACCCCTGTAATAGTTCCTCGTGATTTCACCGAGCGTCCTCAGTCATATGCAGCTAATTGTAGTCGGCAACTCTCGCTCGATGCAAACGCAGATTGGTCCTCAGTCTGGGCCTGGTTAGACAGTAAGCCGCAACCAGATGCATCGTGGCTCGGTAATGGTAACACAGCAGCGCTGGTTATCGAGCATCTTAAGGAATTCTTTGCGAACGCCTAAAGTGTTTTTTATTAATTGTAATAGAGTTAATATGATTAATCCTATTACTATTAATCCGGAGGATTATCAGAAGCAAGACCCATACCCTTTTGGTATTCAAGATGGATTTTTAGAGGAGAATTACGCAAAGGGGCTACAGGCGGAGATTCTTGCATTAACAATGGACCAGTGGGACCGTTATGATAATCCTTTTGAGCAGAAATATACGCTGCGAGATAAACATAATTTTCCCCCAAAGTTGCAGCAGCTTTTTGATGAATTGCAAAGACCTGCTTTTATAGAGCAACTCAGTACTATTACAGGTTGGCCACTAAAGTTGGATACAACAAGAAATTTCTGGGGTGTTCATATCTATAAACCTGGCGACTACTTGGATATACATGTAGATGCAGGTCGCCATCCCACATTAGGTCTTAAGAAACAGGTTACTCTAGGTATCTATTTGTCGTCTAATTGGCGTGATGGTTATGGTTGTGAGCTGGAGATATGGCGTGGAGGCTCAGCAGCGTCTAATACTGCTGCAATTACTGAAAAGGTTGCAGCAATTACCCCACTTTTTAATAGACTAATACTTTTTAATTGTAATGATGTAGCATGGCATGGGAACCCAGAGCCTTCACATGGACCTCCAGATGCTCGTAGAATCTTTGTAACAATCTCTTATTTAAGTGATAATGAGCTGGACCAGAATCAGCGTGTTAAGGCCTATTTTGTTCCAAGACCTCAAGATGCCCCTAACCCAGAGAAGGATGCACTGCGACTATTGCGAGCCGACCCTGAGCGTTACAAGGATATTTATCGGACAATGTAAAAATATTTATAATGTAAATATACAATATAATCTAAGTGTAAATTATAATTTAATAATATATTTATTGATAAATTATAATAAGCAATATAGTTTACTGAGAGTTGGCAGCTTTTAATGCAGCTACATTTGCTGCAATCACATCCTCTGGAAGATTGTAGCATTCAGAGGTTTTCTTAGGCTCTGCATCATAATAATATAAAACACGATCAATACGATACTGATTCTTAATTCCACCATATGCTCTCCAAACCCAGTTTATATCTTCGCCATGACCCATATCATTAAATGCAGTTTGTTTTGCAATTGCAGAACGCCACACCATAGTATGGGCTGGTTTACCACGCCACTCTGCACCATCTAAAATATCACCATAATTAAATTCAATTCCATATTTACATAATTTTGGCCGACCTCCGCTTACCGTGCAAATAGTGTTATATACAATACAATCTGAACCAACAGCATCATGTTCAATAGCCTTCATAATACTACTAATATAATCATCAGCAAGGCGATCATCATCATCAATAAAAGTAAGATAGGTACCACGAGCCATATTCATAAGTTCTTGGCGTTTTAGACCAATAGAACGTGTCTTATTATCAAATAGCCCCACAATTTCAATATCTTTCCGTGTACCAACCTGCTGCTGTAACTGTTTAATAATTCTTGGGAAAAAGAAATCAACACGACTTGGTACAGTCGCAATTAAAATCGATAGTTTTATATTAGTTGCCATTGATATATCAAATATCAATAGCTTTAGGTTATGAAAGTAATGAATGTTTAGAAATGCAGCAATTTAATCTTTGTTAAGTAGATTAATTGTACCATTGTAGTTATACATATCATCCAAAATAACTATGCATATAGTCATTCTCAATTTAACCCAACATTTTACGTAAATAATGACCAAATACCGAATCCCATTCAGCCAAATCCTCTAATCTGTAATTATTAATTGCATTTTTTGTATCATTTGCTCCATTATACCAATGAATTGCCCAGGTCTCTGATGTACATATATCCTCAGTTTCATTAAACATCTGATACATTTGTGTCCATAAAAAGGGATATATCTCTTTCCCATCTTTTATAATAATATTCTCAGTTTGATCACCTACTACAGTTTTCCATAGTTCTGGTCCAATTGTTTGATATTCCTCTAAAGGTAACTTTATAATACTGTACAATTCGGTGGCCAATTTATTTATTATTTTACAATTAGCTGCTATAGCTACTAATCCTGTTGGAACAATAGTTGGATCAGCGCAACTAACAGTTCGTGTTGCAATATCATACATATTATACGTGTATTTATATCTAATCATTTCACATTCACAATTAAAGAAATCGCTTGGTATAGGCGCAATAAATAATATATCCATATCAAACCATACCCCACCATGCTCTTTCCCTTTAATAATACGAACAAAATCCGCTTTGTATACTGGCGATAAAGTATTAGGTATATTATAATCCTTAAAATCTATATGAACTATTTCAATATAGGGGAACCCCCTAATAATCTCAAATTCCACTTTATTTTCTATATTAGTTGCATGTTCACCTGAGTCCCATTTTATTGTATTACCACCAGATGAAGTGTAAAGAATTATTTTTATATCTGGATTGTATTTATGCAATGATAATAATGTATAACAGTGAAACCATGATAAATTATCGCCCTCCCAAAAACTGTAGGCTATATACGGTATCATTCTCATTATTCATCAAACTAAGCTATAAGTCCCTGTTTAGTAAGATATATTTTTAGGTCACTCTTACTCAGAGGATTGATTCTACTATTATAGTTATAAATATCATCCAGAACTAAAAGTTGCTTATATGGTGCCTTAATATGCATATAGCCGTTCTTCATCTTTATAAGACGCATAGCCTGTGTTTCCGAGATCAGTGACTCGAGCATCTTCTCTCCAGGACGCAGACCAGTGACCCTTACTGGCTTATTATATTTTTCAGAGAAAATCTCGAGAAGGTCCTTCAATCGCATCGAGATCAGTTTTGGAATTACCGTATCGCCGCTTTCCCCTTCATTAGCAGCATACTCAATTAATTCAACACTCTGCTCCAATGTCATAACAAACCGGGTCATGTCTTCGTGAGTAAGAGTAAACTCCTGCACCTCAGGGTCCTGACCCTTCTCATGCAAAATCGGTATAATAGAACCACGACTGTTAAGCACATTACCATATCGAATATTAACAAACTTTCTATTTGTAATATACAACGACTTCTCAACAATAGCAGACTCTGCCAAAGCCTTTGCCATACCATAGGCATTTGTCGGCTCACATGCCTTATCAGTTGATACCATAACCACAGTCTCAAGATTGGTCAAACGGTCGTTATTCTTCTCAATTGCATTAAGCACATTCATAGGACCCTTACAGTTGGTTTCAATACATTCGTGAATAGCATATTCACAACGGTCAATATGCTTGAGTGCCGCCATAATCACAATTAAATGTGGCTGGACCCTAATAATAGCATTCTCAACTGCATTATAGTCCCGAATATCACCGATAATAAATTGGAGGTTGTTAGACCTATATCTAAGGGACATTTGCCAATGCTTACATTCATCACGACTATAGTTCCATATCTGATTCGCCGCTAAGTGTTTTGTAATAAAGGCATTGCCGAGAGAGCCACTCCCCCCAAATAAAAGGATGCGCTTATTATTAAACATACTACTAGCATATTAGAACTATGGGTTTAGACCATGATTGTAGAATTTAATATTTTCTCTTTCTAGTGGTTGAGTTTCTTAACTTTTTCCGTCGACCACCATTAAGAGTACGTTTACCAAAATTTAATAGTGCTGCGCTTGTATTGATAATACGTATAGCCTGGTCCAACGGCCCTTGTATTGCCCTGGGTAATGGCTGATATCCAACTCTATTAAGTGCTTTCTTACCTTTATAAAGGAGATATCCTGTTTCTGCAATATTTTGAAGGGACATGGACTCTAATCGTCCTGGCCACGTTCGTTGTAGAGCTACCGAACGAATATTATTTGCGGTACGAGCTTTATCTAGGGCCTTACTCTGAAATAGAGTTGGTATTAAACCACTAAATCCTGATCTTGGTATTGAACTAGGTATAATTCTAGCAAACATAGGATGTTTATAGTGAATATAAAATAGACCATCATCGCCACCAGTAAGTGTCATATTATCTTCATAACAGGCTGGATGGTCGCTACCAACATCCGGTTTAATACTAAATGGGGTGTATGATTTTAATAGTGTATGTCTTGTACTACCATCAGACTGTGGTTGCAACTTACCTTCAGACATTGTACATGATTCCAAGACTAGTGCACCGTCTACAATATGGTGCATCGGCATCCAACTACTTGTCCCAAAAGGCCCAGGTATAGGGGTTTTCTTATACGGCCCCCATATTTCATATGCTCCAAAATCATATTTCTCATATCCCGGAAACGTGTTAGCTTTACGTTTTTGAAAGCCTGGGCCGGTCACTAACTGTATTGGTTGTGAAGTACCAGCTCCCATTTATTCTAACTATATATTATTTAAAGTTAGAATATATTAATATTTAGACAAAATGGAATGTATGTATAAAAATACAGAGCAGATACGTAATATAAAAAAACGAGTAGAGGCGTTAGACCCTGCACTTTTTAATCATGTTATTATAGATAATAAATCAATTACCCCAAATACCATTACAATTGTAATGACAGCTTCAAATCGTTCAACACAAACCTATTTTACATTAAATACAATAAAAAATGGTGGCTGGGAAGATATACATGTTGTTATTGTTGATGATTCAACCCATGACCCAATAGAAATTAGTAAATTACATGATCTCCCTTTTTATATTGATTTAGTCCAAATAAATCGGGAAAATAAATGTTGGCATAATCCTGTTGTTAACTACAACTTAGGATTCCAGTTTATTAAAGGTAAATACCTAATAATTCAGAATGCAGAGGTTGCACATATAGGTAATATCTGTGCAGATGTTGTAAAAAATATTACTGATAATACGTATTTTGTATATGATGTTGCTGCAAGTAATGGATTTGATAGCAATACTATTTTGTATAATATGGACCTAAAATACTCAAATACTGCACATCAATCTAATCTATATTCAATGTGGTATCAGGCCCGTGGACACCGTTGTTTTAATTTACATTTCTTAACGGCTATAACCGTTGATACATTTAAGAGATTAATTAAGGGATTTTCATATGATTATAGTTTTGGTGCAGACTATGATGACAATGATTTCATCTTAAAAATAATTGCAGCTAATATAACAATTATCAATAGATTTCATGATATACATTTTATGCACGGCATTCACTTATATCATACGATGTCATTTAAATCATGGAATGTAAATGTACCGTATAACGATACAATTTATAATCAAAAGAAAAGGGTATATGATGTTAATAAACAGTATTTAGATTTGATCGTGCATGATGAATAGTCAGACTTAATCATAGTTAATAATATTCAGAGTTAAGCTTTATTACTAAAGTTAAGGTATATTTAATATACTTTGTTCAGATAACACACGTAGATGTTGTATAATTAGGTGTTATATAATTAGGTGTTGTATAATTAGGTGTTGTATAATTAGAATTAATTAATAGGAGATGCCGATTGTAAGTTCACTAAGTTCGGTATATGGCTATGGTCGTTCAAAAAGTTCTACAGTAGAATTTAATTATCCTGACTTCTCCTCCACTACAGGTCTTACACAGGTCAGCACAGCAGGGGTAATATCAAATGCCTTATATTTAACACAAGCAACTAATGGTGATGTTGGAAATGTCTATCGCTCTACGGCAATTAGATATAATAGAAACTTCTCATTTGAATGGAATTTTGAATGCTCTGGAGGCTCAACTCCACCAGCAGATGGTTACTGTTTACAATGGACCACCACAAACAACACTAATGGCGGTGCTGGCGGTGCTGTAGGATATGTTAATGGTGCTATGCATGGATTTACATTTTTGACATATACCAATAATTTGTTCAGATGGTATAATAATGATGTTGTGCAAACAACTGTAACAGGCCAAAACTTTTATAGGAATCTATTCTTCTGGGCAGACTATAATCATGCAGCATCAACCATGAATATATATTTTAATACAACTAATACTAAACCAGTATCCGCTAATTTTGCTTTAACAGGATTTACATTTAACAGCACGAGCTATTACATTGGCTTCGGTGCAGCAACCGGCGGCGCAAATGAAAACCATATTTTACGATCCATGAAACTGACTTTTACATAGAGCAGTATTTACTTTACATGTCGGCATTTATTAAATGTCAGCATGTTAAGTTTTTATATTTTTATTATAAAATTATATCCAATACCAAAAAGTAATACAAATGTAATATAACACTGTATAAACTTTTTAGTTGGAGTAGGCAAGACCACCCATACCAGACATGATACGGAGAACGTTGTAGTTGGTGGCGTAGACACGGACCGTGGAAGAGGTGGCGGTGCCGACGGCGTTGGGGGACACGGTCAGGAGGAGAGTGGTGTTATCGATACGAGACAAGTTGCACGTACCAGAGGGCTGGTGCTGCTCAGGGTTGAGGGCGAAGGAGTAGACGTTGATACCGACCGCAGGGATGTTGGTGTGGTGCTGGTAAGGCTGGACCTCGTTGAAGTAGCGACCCTCACGCTCCTGGAAACGATCGTGACCGTTGAGCTGGATCTTGGCTACGATGGTAGGGTTCTTACCGGCCATGCCCTCAACACGGGTGACGGAGTAACCAGACTCGAGCACCGCACGGTCCCACCAGTCAGAGTAGTTGAAGGGCTGCTGACCCTTCCAGGGGTTGATGATGGTGTCATCACAAGAGACGAAGGAATCACGCTGGACAATCCAGATGAGCTCCTTGACGGGGTGGTTGTAGTTGAGCTTGAGCTTGTTGGAGGAGGAGGTGATAGACTCGCCGCCCGTGAACTGGAGGACCTCAATGAGGTACTCGTGGGAGACCTGGGCGAACTTACGACGCTCATCCGTGTCGAGGTAGATGTAGTCAACGAAGAGAGAGGCAGCGACGAGACCAGCGGCGTTAACACGGTCACGGATAACGTGGGGGTTGGTGGTAACCTGAGGGGCATACTCCCAGCAGAGATTGCGGAGGTCGTTGAACTCGAGGTTGATACGGACCTCGTGGTACTGGAGGGCGATGAGGGGGAGGGCGAGGCCAGGGTTGCGGCAGAACCAGAACTGGAGGGGGATGTAGAGCGTGTACTCAGGGGCACAGTTCTGGATCTCCTCAGAGGTGTTGGGCTCACCAGCACCGCAGTCACCATCACAGGCAACACCACCCTGCTGGATGATGTTGGTGAGCTTGGGGACGTTACCAACCATCTTGGCGTAACCGGCCTGCTTACCGGGC
>JACCDY010908531.1_pt1 | contig 266726 bp, 238 predicted proteins | sample 7446391 | NCBI WGS metagenome assembly JACCDY01 (sample SAMN15323451, study PRJNA562643) | freshwater metagenome | isolation source: river surface water | place: USA:Blue River Watershed | collected 2017-08-18 | reverse complement strand
CGGTTTCTTTCAGGGAAGTTCGAAAGAAACCAAAGCGGTTTCTTTCTTCATTGGCTAACATCAATCACCCACAACATAAACGCCACAACGACGATCAACAAACCAATATAGATCATATGTTCACTTTGAACAAAGATATGTGCGAATTGGTTCCAATCTCGCTCATTGGAAGGAGATGTGAAGAAGATGATCAGTTCATTCATCACATTCATATATACAAGCGATGCGTTGTAAACTAACTCTTTAAGAGAAAGATTATAAATGCGTTTATTTACCTTTAATGCGTTTCGAGCATCATTCTCCTCTTTCGAAATTTGATATAACTTATTATACTGCTCCGCTATTTTCTGCTTCTCATAATCCGAATAACTTAATGTATACTTATCCTTTAAGATCGTCGTTAACTCCGATACATTATTCATATTTTGTGCGGAATCATTTCCCAAATTGAGATCGTCAAACTTTCCATAGCCAATCGCATCCGACTCCGAAAGTGGCGTTTTACTCATTTCTTTTTTGGTTGTTTGTTTGATTCTTATAAATCCTCTACTCTAAAAGAAGATATATCTTACGATTTGAAACGAAGAATTCCAGAAAAATATATCATGCCAAAATAGAAATAGAATATGTCCGTCATTGTTTATACAACCACCGCCGATCTGGATCGGCTTGCTGTACCCAGCGCCATTTATGCGGATACCATCGCACGTAATACAAATGCGCTCGTCGCCTACTTTGAAAATAACCCACAAGTCATGCTCGCTTTTGCCGGCATGAATAGCGCGCTGAAACGGGCGAATCAACTCCATTATGAAAAGAAGTGCGGGTGCTACTACACCTTCCCATGGAATACTCAATATAATGTGGAAGAAGGAGTGAGCGCAACCATACTCAATTTTAGCCAACAAGTCGAACTTTATATCTATATGATACAACATTGGAATACACCGGATCAGTCGCATTTGAGATATTTGAGCGTTATCGCATTGGGAATCCTTGCGAAACTGAAAAGGGCGAAGTATAATATCGATCGCGGAATTGATGTTTGCTGCTCACCCATGACCACACGCACATTTGTCAATAATTACGCGTTTATTCAATATTTACGCGAAAATGCGATTTTGATCTAAATCCAATCTCTTTCCCATATTCATATTTTCATATTTATAAAAGTTAAATTATAAATATCTTTAAATAAATATATCTTTCCGATATTGATATAAAAATCAATCGCATGAGGTAATAGAACTTTAAATACGTTTCGCCCCGAACAATTTGATAAAAACAATGAATCAAGAATTGAAATATATTTTTTATAACATTGTCCGGGGATCAACTTATTTTTATATAATTATATAAATAGCGGGAAGTTTGAAATAGAACAAACTTCTTCTACTATCACTTTTCAAATAAATATCACTTATCACAAATATTACTTATCCACAAACATCACTTAGGGGGGTTGTTAGGGGGATTCTCCCCCTAACGCGGAGGTAGAGTAGGAACCTTAGGTTCCTACTAATTTTTGAGATCACGATATCTCATCTTTGCCGACGCGAAATCTTCAATACTCGGATTGATCAAAGGTATATCCTTGATCTCCGTTCCCTTGATATTCATATTTTGACGAACATTTCCACTATTCTGATTGATGATCGAAACGATTTTGGATAAATACTTATCACGACTTCGGAACATACCACTATTTGCCGTATAAAAGAAGCGGCGCTCATCCACATCATAATCTTTGAAGATCGTGTCATGTTTATATTGACCTTTTAATACACTATAATATTTGGTAATGAAGGCGAAGAAATCGCGGACTTCTTCATCTTGTTTATTTAAAAGTTGATTAAATGATTGACTCAACTTGTCAAGAACCAAATATCCGGCTTTGTCGGAACTCATCTTATTCAACTCATTGTCTGAATAGATGATCGCTTCATTATTCGCAAAGAAGATATTCTGATTCTTCTTATTCTCCATAATCACACGCAAAAAGTTCGGATAAATGAAGAAGTCTTTTTGAGCATAAAACGAATCTTTGATATGTGTGAGATCATAACTTTCATGAACGAAATCTTTGATCGAAAGGTTATACGTATTATTTTGCGTATTGTTGTTATTGTTATTGATATTTTGAATGTTATTCAGATTATTCTGAATGTTTTGAACATCGCGGCGCAGATCATTGGGTTGGACTAAATGGGATAGCAACTCTTTCCGCTCCTTCTCTTCACGCTCGCGCCGGATTTCGGCAATCCGGAGACTCTCTTTCATGATCTCATTGATTTGAATACGTAATTCACATGACTTCTTATTCTTTAAATGCTTTACTAAATTTCGTTTTGTTGTATACTCCTTCGCACATTTATCACAAACGAAACGCTCTTTCTCTTCATTATAATACATCTTTTTGAATTTTTCATCTTCGGATAATTCATTATTTTGACAAATTTGAATGATCTCATTTGTAATATTCTGTTTTGTTTCATTCTTATTTTTTAAAATCGAATTTAAAAAGTCATTTTTAACAGGTTTCATTTTATAAAAGTTTTCATGAATTACATTTTCATAACAGTTGAAATTTTTAATAATATATAAAAAATCATCTTTTAATAAATGCGTATAATCAAATGTAAAATGAAATTTTTTAGATAATGTCAAAAGCTTAGCATTTTCATATGAAACTAAATTCATACATTGACACTTCTTTTTGCGATCAAAATGTTTTTTCATATCCATTTTTGATGACGTCTTGTAATCAACGCAATAGTGGCAAATATATAATGTTTGATTCATTTTTAACGTAATTCTATCTTATTATTATTATTTTTTTTAAAATATTAAAACGAACTATTTTTTCCTAAATATAATTCTAAAAAACTCCTAATTTATTAAAAATTCCACTCCTAAATAAATTCTTTTTTATTCTTTTTTATTAAAAATTCCTTATTGAAATACGATTTTTTATATATAAATTATTGATTTTATATATAAAATGTACCATAATTTAGTATTAAATGACGATTTTGTTTTTTCATTCATTAAAGTTCTTAAAACCCACATTTGATCAAAACGTGAAAATTAGAGTTTACATCTTTGCAAGTCCGCAAAAATGTTTCCCCCTCGGCCACTGGGTCGGCGCCGATTATTTTTGGGGACTTGCAAAGATGTAAACTCTAATTTTCACGTTTTGATCAAATGCTATATTTCGGAATTAATCTTACATAAAAATCAAAAAGAGCACGTAATACTAAATTATGGTTTGTTTTTATATATAATTTTTTTTTTATATATAAAAAATCGTATTTCAATAAGGAATTTTTAATGAAATAGAATAAAAAAGAATTTATTCAAGAGTGGAATTTTTAATAAATTAGGTAATTATTTATTGGGCAATTATTTACAAACCTGTTCATTTATCTTTTCGCATAATTCATTGAATTTTGTACACCGTTCTTCATATGAGTATGATTTGATTATATCCATATTTGGATTTATCATATTACTTATATTTTTATTAAATAGATCATTATAGAAGAGTGATAATTTACGGAATTTGCCTTTTTTGATTTCACTTAAAATATCTCCTTTCTTTATAATACCTCCTCGAATTACATCGTATATGACGTTATATAATTTCACAGGATCGATATCATAATATTCATTTCCATGTTTTCTTTTGAAAACTTTCAAAGCATCTTTATCAAAATAGAGCTTGTCCAATTCATCAAATATACACATCTCATACCTCTTTGCATCAATTACATAAAAGAAACCGAGTAGTTCAGATCCATTTGGATAGTGTTTGATTCTATTGAATATATTACTTTCCAGTGTATATCCAATTTTGTATATACTTTGATTTAATGATGCGAATTCACGTACACGGATCACATAGATATATCCTTTTGTATTCTCATAAAACTCCTCCATATCGTAATCAACATCATAAAAGTCATCTGGAATTGTGTCAAAATGTATATTACGAATAGGATGATCATTAAATCTAGAACGAATATCTTCATCCTCTTTACTCTCTTCCTCCTCTTCTTCACTCTCTTCTTCATTTAGTGATAAATTATGATCAAAATTGAGATCTATATTTTGAACACCAGAATCTCGAATTATATTATTTACTACGACAGGACTTATTTGTGGAGAAGATGTTAAATTATCCATTATTATTTTCCGAATTTTAAGATTCTTTTCACATCTATTTGTATCCATATGGTTTATTAGATTTTTTTTCGTTGTGTAGCCTTGCGAACACTTTTTACAAATATACTTTTGCATCTCTTCATTCCAATATATTTTTCGAAAAGCATCAAACTGTGAAAGGTTTTTCAAATCATCTTCTTCTGCTACTCCTACTCCTGCTCCTACTGCCGCGGCAGCAGCAGCTTCTGGATTAAACCTAACCGATGATCGATTTGAATGAAATAAATTATGTACATTATAATACATACTCATATTATCAGTATTGATATTCTGAACTTCATCCACCAAAAAGTTGGTTGATATATAATTGTCAAATAATTTGTATTTATGTGTTATATAAATCAAATAATTGGATGTCAATTGAGTATGGTCAAAATCAATATGAAATTTCTTATGAACCGATAACTCTCTCGCAATATTATAATCAATAATACGTTTTTGATCACATTTATGCTTCCTCTTGAAATGACGCTTCATATCTTGATTATTTTCAGTGATATATTCACAGCAATAATGGCATATGTAAAACTTTGTCATTTTGTATAACTTTTTTTAAAATATACGATTCTATCTTTTATGTGCGAATTGATTCTATATTCACCCGAAAAAACGCAAAAAAAAACAGACACACAAACGGAAAAAACTAAAAAGTGCAAAATTCCTTTATATCCAATTTATATATATCATTTCATATCAAATCATATATATATTTCATTTATATCACTCTTCGTTCTTTATGATTCGGTTTGAATCGACTTCTCCATAGATACCATATTTTCCTGAGAATCATCATTACCCATCACTAAAATCGCATCATCCCCTTTTCGCAACGCCTTATCGATCGAATCGCTTATGTTATCATCCATGTCTAAACGAACGGGATTTTGATTCGAAAAGTGGGCTTTTGGCACAGATCCACCATGCGGCATCGAAGATGGTGGAGGCGGCTGAGTACCAGAAGGAAGCGTAGGTGGGGAAGGAAGAGCGGGAGGCTTGGGAGCTGATGGTATCATCGGAGATGAAGGAGGAAGTGTGGGAACCGAGGGAGGTGGAGGCTTTGGAGCTGATGAAGGAGGAGGTGTGGGAGGAGAAGGCCTGGGAGGATGTGGGGAAGGCGGTTTATGACCCGGCTTTGGCCAATGGTGGTGATAATCACCTCCGCTGCTTCCACCCCATCCCCAATAATATTGAGGTCGATAATACCATGGTATGTCATAATAGTAGTAATAAGGATCACGTGTTGAATAATTCCAATATGGCACGGCTACTGCTACATCGGCTTCTTGCGCCTGGGCTTGCGCTTGCGCTTGATATGAAGAAGGTGGAACGAAGATGGGGTATACAAAGAGGATGATTAAAATCACCAATAAGAGTATAATAATCGGTTGATAATCCATTTGTGTGTTTTTATACTTTTCATCTACTTTTATCACACATATATTTTCTACTCTGCTGGCTCGATTATTCGTTCCGAATGATCGAGCGCAGATCTGCTCCGACATGACCAGGGAGTCGTCATCCAAAAAGAGAAATGAATTCGTTTTACCGATCATTCGAAAGAATGAGTCAGGTAAAACGATAATCTCTCTGCTCCAAAGAGCCAAGGGGGAAGAAGCTCTTTCCACTTCTCAAATGAAAAAGAGAACGATTCGGATACCACCTTCCCAATATCATAACCCTCAAAATAAGATAAATAATGTTTATACTCTATGAATAATGTTTCATCAATCATATTTTCCTTCTCTTCTTTTTGTATCACCACTTTCTCTTCTTCTTTTTCTTTATCCAAAATATAGATCTTATTTGGATCTTCGAATTGATAAAGCAACGTGATTCCACTATTCGAATCCGCAAGCGCCTTCTCATAATAGTGATCCGCCAATTGAGCACCAATCACCGACTTCCAACTATAATATTTTAGATTCCGCTCTTGTGCTCCAACCAAAACCATATTGCTCTTATCTTTTACACACTCTTCACAACACGCATATGGGACGATAAGATCATTCTCAATGGGAAAGTAAATACCTGATCCATCAAGCGCATTTGTACATAAAATACACGGCACACTCTTCTTCAACCCTTTCAACAATCCTTGCTGCGCAGCATACACTAACTCTAATGGCGGAAGTTCTTTATATTGATGCGCGATCTTCAACCACTTTTTATAACACACTTCATAACTTTCACGATTGTATGGATACGCAATTTTAATCCGAATCGGATTCTTACGATTGAGAATCATATTTTGATTTTGATTACTCTTCTTATCTTTTATTCTTTTATATTCATTCTACTCTTCATTTTTGATTTTGAATCTGTTTTTGCTTTTGATTCTGATTTTGCTTTTGAATTTGATTTTGCTTTTGATTTTGATTCTGATTTCGATTTTGGTTTTGAATGAAGTGGGAATATGGAAATTTGATCTTTCGGCGTTGATGCGATGGCGCGTTCGAGGAAACGTTCAATATCTTCTGTGCGATTTGTTTTATTGAATTTTTCGATAAAGTGTTCCAATAAGAACTGGATCACATAATCACATACGTCCATTGTGATCAGATCCGTCTTGCGATGCGCATTCTGTACCATCTTCTTATACAATTCCGGATGATTTTCATAAAAAATATACAATTCATTCAATTGCTGATATATTTTGATCACATCGTTATTCGATGTTTTATGTTCCATCCAATGATAATCCAATTCCACATAATCTTCTCCATTCACAAAGAACTCATCGAAGAATTGAATCCATTTTTGATTATAACTCTTTCCACCATCATACGATTGTAATACATTGATGTGGAATACAAGCGAATCCATCGCCAATATTTTGGAAAAGCGATATGACCACGGTTGATGTCCGGGAAGATTGAGAAGATATTTGAAGTCGCAAAATGTGGGCATCGACATAAACTGCTCTTTGATATGGATCTCATACTTCGGATCATTTGCGCTTATTTCTTTTAATTTCATTCGCATATTATGCTTATCCGCACCTGTATTTGCTCCGCGGAAGAAGAGTACAGGTCGCTTAACGCGTGATGCGCATCCTTCTTGATGAAGAGTGGTTTTAAATTGATCATAATTGATATTTTGTTGATTACCCATGTTGATAAAATAGAAATTTTGGTCGGGATATAAAATGCCTTTGTCATTTTTCGGGCGAGCTTCTACGAAGAAAGGGAGATCATTATTTTCATAAAAGTGTGTATCACTCACATAAATTGGAATAAATGCGTTCGAGTGTATCTTTTTATTTTGATAAAGGGATTTTATATTTCGTGCGAAGATGGAGAGAATACGCTCCTTACGAGAATCTCCCTTTTTATACAAAATATAGAATTTGCCTTTATAAATGAGAAGAAAGAGGAAGATATTATACAGCGGATATTTGATGATCTTCTCAAAATTGGAAATACATAAGTCATATGCTTCGATTTGTGATATCGATTGCTCACGCACATAATCAATAAAACGGGATTTTAAGGAGGACGTCTCCGCGAACCTCCCGCTCCTTATTCGGAACGAATGGGGAGCCAAGGAGGACGATCGACTCATAATTATTCAATCATATACTATTTATTCATAATAAAAAAGATAGGCGCTTTTGAGAACAATTTGAAAGGGTGCTGAATTTTTACAATATGATTTTTCATTATATGCTTTATAATTCTCGATCAGAGATCGAAATCGTTCATGTAGATGAAGTGTAATTTCTGAACATATTGGATAATTGGATCCCCAAATGCGCATTCTTTGATTTTCATATATATCGATCTTCTTCAAATCATGTTTATATCTTGAAGTGGATTGAATTGAAAATAAAGATGGATCATTGAGCAGCGTAATTTCACTAAATATAAATCCACGTACTCCACTTCGAACAGAAGAGAACCAACCATATGTCTTTGTTTGATCACATAATTTGAGTAAATCATCATATGAACTATTATCAAGATTTGATATCAACGTTTTTCCAATAATTGTATCAAGCATAACGAGTAAATAGATATCTCTTTCTAATTTGATAAAAGAAACATACTTACAATCGATGATCGAATTTGATTCAAATGGATGAAAGTTGCAATGTAATACTCTGTTATGATATGAATATATATTTGAATCTTCTTCTTCGTGAAATGAGTATAATATACTTCCCGCTTTTAAGATCATTATATCTCTCATTCTTTTTCCCTCATTTGCTTCAAATAAGTGGGAAAACGTATTCATCTTTTATAATTTATATAAATATTTTTTATATAAAAAGATGTAGATCTATTCTTGATAAAGAAGAATAATACATTTAATTATTATTTTTGGGCAAAGAGTTGTAATACTCATCGAAACTATTTACTCTTCATATAATGTTTTTTTGTAAGTAAATGTTTATCAAAGCTATCTTTGCTAAATATCCCATAATCACAACATTCACAATAGTATGGATACTCTTTTTTTTTCTCTTCAACCGTTGAATGGTTATTTAAAAGATGCGTTTTGAAATTGTAAATATGAGTACTTGTAAATTCACACTTTTCACATTGATGAATCTTTTTCTCCTTTTTAATTCTTTCTTTGGTATGAATTTTTGTAATCTTACCCGTTAAATGTTTTCCTGATTTTAAATGTTGTTCGTAATGTGATCTATATTTACATCTATAATTACATTTCTCACAATAAAATGTTGTATTGTTTGCGGAAACGTATTCAACCTTCTTGGTTCCTCGAAGAGGAACAGAAGGTAGCAGGGAGTCGTCAACTCTGTTGGGATCCTTCGGATCCACAGAGTTGCAGCGCAAGTCGTCATCATTTTCGATATTCAGATCATCTTCCATTTTTATAACTACTATACCTACTATTATGCTCTTTAAGATTATCATTCTTTTAATTCAATATCTTTTTTTTAATAAAAAATGGACGTCTAAAGCGATCAATCCGCACGAAGTGCCAGGATTGATATAAAGAACTTCCACTCTTAATACTTAGGAATTAAACTATATTTTGCGTTTATTTTATTAAATAAAAACATATTAGTATAGTAGAAAGAAAAATGTGTATCGAAAAAGGTTGTAAAACAAAACCAGTTTTTAATATTAGAGGTCAAACAAAAGGTTTATATTGTTTTACTCATAAAAAAGAAAATATGATTGATGTTATAAGTAAAATGTGTATTGAAAAGGGGTGTAAAACCAGACCTACTTTTAATTATGAAAATGAAACAAAAGCTTTATATTGTTTCACTCATAAAAAAGAAAATATGGTTGATGTTATAAGTAAAATGTGTATTGAAACAGGTTGTAAAATAAGACCTTTATTTAATTATGAAAATGAAACAAAACCTTTATATTGTGTTCTTCATAAAAAAGAAAATATGGTAAATGTTAAAACAAAAAGATGTATTGAAGAAGGCTGTAAAACGCAACCGACTTATAATTATGAAAATGAAACAAAAGCTATATATTGTGTTCTTCATAAAAAAGAAAATATGGTAAATGTTAAAACAAAAAGATGTATTGAAGAAGGCTGTAAAACAACACCTAATTTTAATTATGAAAATGAATCAAAAGCTATATATTGTGTTATTCATAAAAAAGAAAATATGATAAATATTTTAAGTAAAAAATGTATTGAAGAAGGCTGTAAAACATTACCATCTTATAATTATGAAAATAAAACATTCCCATTATATTGTTTTACTCATAAAAAAGACCGTATGATAAATGTTTTACATAAAAATTGTATTGAAGAAGGCTGTAAAATATCTCCGAGTTTTAATTATGAGAATGAAACAAAACCTTTGTATTGTGATAAACATAAATTAGATAATATGATTAATATTAAAAATAAAAGTTGTAAAAATGAATGGTGTTATACATTTGCAAATCCGAAATATGACGGCTATTGTGCAAACTGTTTTTCTCACATGTTTCCTGATAAACCAATTTCAACAAATTATAAAACTAAAGAGCGTGAAGTCGTCCAATTTATTAAATCAACATTTTCAGATTATACTTGGATTTGTGATAAAAAAGTTCAAGATGGTTGTTCAAAGAGAAGACCTGATATATTATGTGATTTGGGATATCAAGTTTTAATCATCGAAATTGATGAAAACCAACATATTGATTATGATTGTAGTTGTGAAAATAAAAGAATTATGGAAATTTCGCAAGATATCAATCATCGACCTCTTATTTTTATAAGATTTAATCCAGATGATTATAAAAAAGGGGAAGAAAATATAACTTCTTGTTGGGGGATCGGTAAAAGTGGATTATGTACCATCAAGAAATCAAAGAAAAAAGAGTGGGAAGAAAGACTTAAAACATTAGAAAATCAAATTTCATATTGGTTAAATCCTGTAAATCAAACAAATAAAACAGTAGAAATTATTCAATTGTTTTATGATCAGTAAATTGAATAATATTTTTAAAATATAAATTATAAATAAATTTATTTATAACATATTTTTTATTTTTAAAGTATAAAAAAGGCAAAGACTTATAATACGCATCGAAAATACTTACACCTCAATTCTCAAACATATACAGCAACTTTTCAACTCTTGTATCAGAAGATGGGTGGAGTATGGTATCTGGACTTTACAGAAGTCCGTAGTATTATCACTATACAATGATCGATAGATCCCCTTTTCGATTGACACGGGACTGACGGTCCCGGTCTTCTTGTCGATCCATACATAGAACTTATCCGAACAATTGAACATACGTTCTTTCAGCAACTGGAGTGATCCATGTGAGATCAAACAATCTCTTTCCATTTCGCCGAATCTTAGACCACCTCCCCTACTACGTCCTTCCGCCGGTTGTCTTACCAAAAGTTGATAAGGCCCCGTAGCTCGTCCATGAATCTTTTCGCGAGAAAGATGTTTGAGACGGTGATAGAAGACGGGACCAATGAAGATCTTTGTATCCAGTTGTTTACCCGTCTTACCGTTGTACATCACCTCTGTTCCCGCACCGCTAAATCCCAGACTCTCCATAATCGAGCCAATCTTCTCGATCTCCACTTTGCGGAATGGAGTTGAATCAAATTCACTTCCCGCAATAATACCCGCCTTTCCAAAAATACACTCAATAAACTGACCAATCGTCATGCGCTTCGGCAACGCATGTGGAGTCATAATAATATCCGGCACAACGCCATCCTTCGTATAAGGCATATCCTCCTGACGAAGCGTCATACCAATCGTACCTTTTTGTCCCTCGACTACCCTAAGCTTTCGCAGAGGGGATGGACTGTATCTTAAGCAGTATCCGGATGATGAATCCTTCATTTACCACCGATTGCCGTGCGGTCTCTGAGGGAGTAGCATATGTCTCATCGTCTAATATACATATATTAGAAAGTCTAATATACATATTAGAAACGACATTTAGCTACTTTACCCGCGGATTACCCAATCATCTTCATTCTTACCATACCCGGCGCTATTAACGCGGCCATCTTGCGGTTTCCCGAAAAACTTGGTAGAAGATGCTCTAAGGGCTTCCCCGACATTATAAGCAATCTCGCAGATGGTCTTTCTCTCAACCTTCTTGGTTCCTCGAAGAGGAACAGAAGGTGGCAGGGAGTCGTCAACCATCTACTAACACCTGACTATCCGAGGGGTTTCCCCGGTTTGGAGTTCAAACTTTTACCACATTGAAGAGCCAAAATTCAATGCGAGTGATGTTTTTCAGCACTGGAGTTAATGCCTTGAATTACCTGTCCACACAGGCTTACCATTCTCACGTACTAAGAAGATACCCGTAGAAACAGTCAAGCAATGAACCTTACCATTGTAATCAATCCACTCTTCATGTTGTCCATTCTGTTTATTGTGATGTCCATGGTTGATCTCTGGTTCACACTTGCTCTTAATGATCGTGATCGTGTAATTATCCGAAGTCGATGTAATCGTACGTCCCTCATCACCGTAATACGAAACGTGCCCTGCTTCACGTCCATTATTGACACGTGAATGTGTTGAATAACCAGCATGCATAGCAAGACGGCAATAATCATCTGCTAATTTCTTAGATGATGTCGAATAAAGCCGAGTGTTAGACTTTGAATGATGACCATCACCTAGTTCCATAGAACTTAACAGTAGCTGTGCCTGCTGTTGATTGAGATCCCATACCCATTCAGGCATCTTCTTGTTAACAGCACCCACACTGTATGGCTCCATATAGGCAGCAAGCTGTACATTGCAGATTCGCCACTTGTTATCGTTTGAACTGATCTTAAATCCCATACTGTCAATAGCAGGCTTAAGTGCTTCCTGTACACGAACTTTATTAACTGCAAACGAAACCTGATTCGAGTCGCTCCAGCCTTCAGCCAACCAAATTCCGAAAAACACCAACCAATCAGTCATCTTCACTATAATTTCCGGGCGTTCCTTGTATGCCGGAATCACAAAGCTCTCTCCAATCCACTTTTCAGGAGTATAGTTTTTTGCGTTCTTCTTATACTTCAAACGACGACCGAAGCACTTATCGGCTGTCAGGAAATCATATCCATTCGGATACTCAACTCTCTTACCATCAATGATACGTGCCTTTCTAACATTAACCCACATCCTATGATTAGGAGTCACTGTCAGATCCACCTGATCACTTGTTAACTTGTACATCTTGTCATTGAAGTCATAAATATGTGTCTGTTGAGGTTTCTCATAGATCAGAGAGTCTGATACAGGATCAAGAATCGCAACCTTATCATCCAATGTAACGTCTTTTATTTCCTTCCATCCAGTAGTAGTGAGAACCTCTGCGTTCGGAAGGAGACAGCTAAATTTGTCTCCTAATTCCGGATCGCGATCGCTCTTTACACGAACTTTCGCAAACATATATCCATCTCCATTCCGATTCTTATACACCATATCAATAATACCCGATTCCGTTTCCGCCAGCGCCGTCGAAGCATCCCGATACTTCGGTTCACCTTCCAGTGCATTCTTGATCGGCACCACCTTTCCAATGATGATATCATTCCCATCCACACGCGAACCCACCTTCACAAAACCATCCGCATCCAGCTTCTCATACGAACCAAAGCTCATCTTCTCCGTCTTCAACTTTCCATTCGCATAGAACTTCTCAGGCTTCGTAAACTTCTCCTCCTCCAACGTCGTCAGATTCTTCTTCTCTTCGTCAATGTACGTCTTGTAAAGCGATGAGTTATACAAACCACGCTCCACCGAACTTTGATTGAAGATGAGCGAATCCTCCTGATTATATCCCATATAACACGCAATCGCCACAATTGCCGTTTGACCCGCCGGAATATCCTCACTGTGAAGATACTTACTATTCATCGTATTCACCAACGACTTCTGCGGATAATGGAGGATGTAAGCAAGTGTATCCATCCGCTTCTTAAACGCCGTCGTATAGATACCCATCGCTTGCTTACACTGCGCTGCTTGGAACATATTACGAGGCGCAGGATTGTGCTCCGCATACGGAATATTTGCCGTGAGAACACCCAACATCATCGACGGGTGAATCTCACAATGCGTATAACGATAGAAACTATCATTCTTCGGACTGTTGATCTCCAAATTGTGGATCGTCATCGCCACCATACACGTGTCAATCTCTTCGACGTCCAAATACTCAATAATCGTATCCGAATCATCATAATCCGCACAACCTTGCGGCACCTTATTTCCACGATTCTGAATCGGACGCGACAAGAGATCCTTCCATGTAAGATTCTTCGTCTTCATCTCACGCACAATATCATCCGTTATCGCAATCTTATTATCCTTCACCACATACAACGGACGGCAAAGACGGCCACTATCCGTCCAAATGTGGATCTCATTCTTGTAAATATGCCACGAAATCGACGTGTAAATGTTGATCGCACCATTCCGTCTCATCGCACGAAGACGCGACGTCAAGAAGTGAGGGTCGAGCGATTGACCATACCAATCTCCATTCACAAAGACCTTCACCGAATAGGCAATATCATACGGACGGAGCGAATCGATCGCCTTTACACCCAGCTCATCCAAACAGTTCATAATCACCGTCGGATCACTCGGGATCGTGATATACGCCGTGAGAGACATATTCTTGATAATACCGATATTTGCTCCTTCCGGTGTCTCAAAAGGACAAATGAGACCATATTGGGTATTATGAAGCTGTCGAGGCTCCGTTTGCTTCACATTCTTGTCCAAATCGGAAACAATACGACGCAAATTGGACATCGTACCCAAGAAGGAGACACGTTGAAGCACTTGCGCCACACCCTTCTTCATTTGCGCCGAACTCTTCAAACCCCAATTTCCCGTACTGAGCGCAAACTTAATACCACTCTCAATATCATTCGGCTTCAACTTGTTTTGGAGATTCTGCGGCAACTCCATCATATGCGCGGGACCTTGGAGCATCTCCTTCTCACATGATCCCTTCAACTCCTTGAAGAAACGTCCAAAGTAATCGCGAAAGAGCTGTGCCATCAACTCACCACTCGTATCAATGCGCTTATTCATGTACGAATCACGATCATCATACGGAAGAATACCCAAATGGCACTTGAACATCTTATTGATCATATATCCCAAATAGTACGCCTTCTTGATCGGATTCATACCCACATGCGGGAAGAGCTCATTACACAACACCTCAAATGTATAACGGAGCTTCGACTTACCACTCTTCGTCGACGGAATACCCATCATGTACTTCGAAATATACTCCAACGCCTCCTCTTGCGTCTGAATCGGCTTCGACTCCTCGATCGATGCCTTAAAGAGATCAATGATCGGACGATTTGCCTCATTCTCAATGTCATACGCAATCAATTCCGTGATGGCGCGATCACTCTCATAACCAAGCGCACGGAAGATGATCACCACTGGCAAATCATTCTTCAACTTCTTGACACGGAAACGGAGGACATGACCACCCAGCACTTCCTCCTTTGCCTTCATCTTAATATGGATCGACGAGATGCTCTTGGGCATATCCGGATGAATCGACTTCATTGACACCTCCTCAATCTCCTTCGATCCCGCCTTCTTCTTGAAACAGTACGCACGATTCTCACACTTTCGCTCATGATTCACAATCACCTTCTCCGATCCCTTCACAATGAAATATCCACCCAAATCATACTCTCCTTCTCCCAACTCCACCTTCGTCATATTCGACTGCTCCGAAAGAATACAGAACTTCGAACCCACCATAATCGGCATCTTACCCAGTGAGAATTTGAGAATATCCGGATGCCGGATCTCCTGAACCTCTCCACTCTCCATATTCGTAATCAACGTTTTGTGATGAATATCCACATAAAGCGAACTCGAATAAGTCAACTTACGAATCCGCGCCTCACTCGGATACATCGGCTTGTGCGGCGCATCTTGAAGCACCGGCTTCGCAATGGAGACACGGCCAAACTCGACAACATACGACTTTCCATACATATCCTTCTCCGCATTGTATGAAGACTTATCATGAATCCGCAACTGGAACTCCTTCTCATGGATAATATTCTCCAACTGGTAGGAAAGGAAGTGATCAAACGAATCGATGTGATGCTTGATCAAAATATTATCTTGCTTGAAGAAAGTATCCACAACGTCCCAAGTCGCATTTTCCCAATCGAAATTCTGCTCAATCAGATTCTTGGGTTCGTTCTTGGTTTCGTTCATATTTTCCGAAGCCTATATTATAAATATAGATATTATGTTTCTATATCGAAACGGTTTCTTCAATCGGATCAGATCACTTTTTTATATTTATTTATCTTTTTATCTCTTTGATATAAAGAACTTTTCTATAAAGATATATAAAATTATCATAAAGATATAGATATAAATATGTTCAATTTAAATGAATATTATACATTGGATGTGTTTCAACTCTTTATGGAAGATCTCTTCTTCCTAAAAGAGTATCGTGATATGTGCGATTTTATAAATCGCGGAGATCGTCAAGTATTGCGTGAACTGACAATTTCCACAAATCGATGGACATACATACTTGATGAACATCAAGACGTGAAGATGGCATTTGAAAAGTGGATATGTCGCAATTTTGAAAATATACGAAATCGCATTCAATTGTCATAAATAAAAAGATTATTTAATATATGATTTTATGATTTTATGATTTTATGATTCTTCTTCTGTTAGGTGATAGAGATTTTGGAATAAATATCCAAGATTCTCATCTCCTTTGCTCGCAAAGTGATCACGCAATCCACCTGTCAACTTCACTCCATAAATATCTAAATTTGATTTCAAATCTTTCATCTTATCAAAAATACAATCTCCGTTCCAATTACACTCATCATTGAGTCGAAACATCGAATCTTGAGCATACTCATACGCAACAATATACTTTTTTCGTTTAAGTAAGAGTTTTATAATTCCATGTTGTATCAAATATAAATGATTATCATCTTCTAATGTATTTTTCAAATTGATATTTTCTTTCACTAATTTCGATTTGTAGGTAGCAAAAGAAGTACGCAATGCCTCTTTATACTCCTCCAACATATCGCGAATAAAGATCGATCTTTGGGGAGCAGCAATAAACCAATTCTCCAAATACTTCTCTTGCTCCGTACTTCCCGCATTCTTTGCCGAATATTCGAAAAGGAAAACATCAAACTTCTTCTCTTGCTCATATACATTACATATATGATCAAAGATGGATTTGTTGGTGATCAAAATAGAAGCATCCATCCAAAATCCACCATACTTCTCCAATAAGAAGAGGCGCACATAATCCGCAAAGTGCTGCTTCGACTTCTCCATATATTGAAGCTCCTCTTCACTCAATTCACTCTTTATATTCTTCTCATTATATACACGGATCATATACTCTTTCCCACATAAATGACGCAAATACTCGATATTTCTTCGCACGAGTGGATTCGAAATTTCGGGTTCATGCCAATATAAAAAGATATTCTTCGGAAATGCGGATCCATAATTACGCGGTTTCACATGGTTTATATATTTCATCGAAAAGTCCTCTCGACAATTCATACATAAGAAATAAATTAAAAAAATAATTATAATCATAATCATAATCATCATGATCAGAAGAAATATATGTTTTGATCCCATCTTTTATATGTTTATATAAAGAAACACTATATATAAATAATATTTTATGTTTGTTATGTTTATTTTATTTGACGACTTTTCAAGCGAACCTCCTGCTCCCCAAAGGGGAGCTAAGGAGGACGACTTGCGCTGCTACTCTGTGGATCCGAAGGATCCCAACAGAGTTGTTTAGAAGAGTGGTTTGAATGAGATGTTATGATCCACAAGTGCGATTTGTAATACTTGATAAATGTTATCCACTAAATATACCTTACAATGTTTATAATAGATCAACTCGACACCCGGATACTCTTCACACGATTCAAATTGTATCTCATAATCCATATCATTTTGCTGAATGATTGGAGAGTTGGAGTTAATACTATCCAAATTGAGGAATGAGGAAGATTTGGTGAGTGAAATGGGTTGATTGAGCAAATACGTCTCTTTCAAATTCTTATGATTCTTATATTCACTCCGAATCATTTGAACAATATCTTCACGATTCTCCTTCGGAATAATAAACGTATTAATACCCGCACGGATCGATCCATTGATCTTTGAAAACACACCTCCAATCTTCATCGCAAATCCAAGCAAATTGATTTCACCCGTAATTGCCACATGATTGCGGACTTTCGTATTTGTCAAGAGCGAAACAAGACTGAGTGTAATCGCTTGGCCGCCACTGGGGCCATCCTTATTTACCGATGAATCATTAAAGTGTATATGTATACCATTATCCTCCCGTTCACTCAAACTCTTCTTCACATCATCTGGGATCAAATTATAAGCAACCGACATACATACCTCAAAACTCTCTTTCATCATATCACCCGCCAAACCCGTAGACTTTTGTATCGACACCTTCTTATGGGATGATGGAATAAAGACCGTTTGAATCTTCGAAATACCACCTCCATATCCGACACTCGACGCATACATACCATACGAAACGCCCACAAGCGGCATATCAATTACTTTATCATAACTCATCTTCGGTTTATCGTCAAGGATCTCTTCGACCAGATCTTCTGTGATTTGGATCGGATATGTGTACTCCGTTCCCATAATTCGCCGTAAGTTGATTTCACGAATGATATCATTGAGAATTTCACTCAATTTGCGAACACCCGCTTCATACGTATAATTCTCAATAATATTGGAAAGGAGCTTACTCGGGAAGTGAATCTCATCTTTCGAAAAACCCGTACTCTTGTAAATCTCCGGTAATACATAATTCTTCGATATAATCACCTTATCTTGCTTTCCCAACGGCTTGATCTTCACCTCTTGAATGCGATCCAATAAGATCTTATCCACATTATTCCGGTCATTGTACGAGAAGATGAAGATCACACGCGAAAGATCCAATGGAACGGACGCAAAGTATTTGTCAAAGAACTCACTATTTTGCGTTTGATCCGTTATATGCGTCAAAAGAGACGCAATCTCTCGTCCATGCTCCGTCTTACTGATCTTATCCAACTCATCGATAAAGATGATCGGATTCATACACTTTGCCTCCATCAACGCATCCGCAATCTTTCCCCATGTCGATCCCAAATACGTGTAATTGTGCCCTTCTAAGGTGGAACCATTCGCACTACCACCAAGGGGGATGAAGATGATGGGACGAGTGTCGCCATTTTCGTCCATCAAACATTTTGCCAAACCATTGAGACATATTGTCGTTTTACCAACACCCGGAGGGCCTTGAAGACCCAAACAGAAACCTTTCTTCTTCTTACTGCTACTATTCATCATTTGACCCACTAGACGTTTGATCTGCTGTTTTGATTCCAAATGACCATGAACACATTTATCGAGGGTTTTATCGATATACTTCATATACTCTTTCTTACTCTTCTTGAATTCAATCCATTCCATCACAATACGATCGACTTCAATGAAATTGCGTAATATGAAACGGCGGAACTCTTTATTGATATTATTTGATAAAGACGGAGATTCAGCAATATGCTCATCCACATATGCTTCCCGATCTACATCTTCATCGATATCTAAATCATAATCATCTTCATGGATGACGGCGGATTCCAATATATTCAGTTTCTCGATCAACACATTCAAACTCTCCTCGTTGAGTCGATTCTCTTTGATCAATTCACTCTTGATCCGACGGATATGAGAGAGTTCCGAAATACACTTTTCAAGAATCTCCCCATTTGGAATCTTCTGCTTCTGAATCATACTCAATATCACCTCCTTATTTCTCTCACTCAAATGATCAATATTTAACTCTCTCAATATTTCATCACTTGTGAAATCCACCGAATCACTACGATCACGACCCAAACGGATTTGCTTATGATCATGCTCAATATTTACTCTCATCGTATGTTCATGCTCATGCTCATGTTCATGTTCATGATTCTTGATTGCCATTTCGATCATCTTTCGAGCATACTCATCTTGGGAAAGATCTGCTTTGATCTTAATGTACTGTTCTTTATTATACTCATACTTCATATTCATGCTCAAAAGGGGGACATAAATGATCGATTTCATGAGGATCTCCTTACACAATTCGATAAAGATATCATACTCATTATCACTTTGATAGATAATATGATTTTTATAATGATCGATTAATGATAAGTAGAGACCATACAATCGTTTATTCTTTGAATCCAATTGAGATTCTTCAAATGAAACCAATTTTAATGAAGCGATCTTCACATAATTCTCTAAACGACTCTGGAACTCATGGAAGAATTTAATAATCTTCTCCTCTTTATATACACCAAATGGAATCTTTAATAAACCATCCAACCATTGCTGCGCTTTCACACTATTATCTTTTGATCCATTGATCTCTTTAAACTTTTCAAATGCCTTTGACTTCACAAAATCCGACGCATTCATATTCGCAATTCGAACGTCATATGGTATTTGCGCCACTTCCAGATTCGAAAGCTTCTTCTTTGTCTCCTCTTCAATGCTCTTCGTCTCTTTAAAGATCGATTGGACTTTCCAATGAAGCGATTGATAGAGAAGATCATAAATGGGAATACCATTCATATAGATCGTTTGATTGGTGAGAAGGTCATAGATGACATGGGCGGAGAATTGGGTGGATGTGTCATATAAGAGGAAGAGAGTTAAGATCTTGCGTTGACGTTCGATGGGCGATTTCATAAACTCTTTTACCAAAAGAGAAAGGTTCTTATTTCGCAATACATGGAACTCTTCATAATCCGTTTTTAATAGTTGGGCGATTTCACGCGGTGTTAAATAAATAAAATCACGTGTACTCAATTGCGTCAAATAGATCTTCTTGAAGTATTGTGGAACATCCAAATACTCAATCTCCTCCTCAATTTGTTTATGTTTGGATTTTAAAAGCACATGATTCTTCACAAATCCAAGGGAGTCGCGTTTGAAGAAACCATTTACTACCAACAAACTGGATGCTGTTGAATTGGGAAAGATGATCGTGAGTCCCTCAATCTTCTCATCTAAAATCTTATACTTGAAGAAATTGATCTTGTAGTAAGGGAAGTACTTGGTTTCGGAGATGCGAAATGTTTTTTGTAAATTCTCGATCTCTTTCGGATCATGAAGGAGCTCACAATGAATCGGATGGAAGAATTGGTCATACAAATCGACATACTCTTTCATTGTAGATGAAGGAGATGAAAAGTAAAAGTGAAATATTTCTTTCACACTCTTCATTGAAACACCTTTCATCGAAGATAAAAGCATTTTATATATATCTCCAGATATTTGTTTTTGATTATGTATAGATTGATATATATTTTCAAGTATACTCATTTTATGTTGATACTCATCATTCTCAAAATAACGGATTTTCATAAGGAAATCGATATTTTCCATAATCGATAATACATATTTGATATATGTATCAGGGCTATTATCCTCTTTTTGTAAAGACGGATTTTTATGAAGGCGTTTTTGCCTCTGTTTCATTGGCTCGATCTTCAATTGAAGATCTTTTAATTTGTCCATCTTGGATTGGCGGATTACGGAACGAAAAGATGGATCTACTACTCATTTAACAATATTTTATTTGTTCACATATTTTTAACTTTTAACTTTTGTTTATTTTCATTTTGTTTATTTTCATTTTGACTTAGAAAGAAAATAGATAAAAGAGAGTATTATGTTTATATTCTAAAAAAATGATCTCACCTTCCAATAAAAGGAAGTTCGACGAAATGATAACTCACAAAATGAATAAGCAAGAAGTATGTGAAAGCGGCGAAGATGGAAAGAATAATGGTGAAGATGGAAAGAATAATGGTGAAGGGAAGCGTGTTCCGAAACGTCGCATTCGCAAGAATAATGATGAGAATCTTCCCAAGCCGCGTGAAGATGACATTTTTGGTGATGACTTTGCCGGATTGCCTCCCATTGTTGTCACCCTTTTAGGTATTAAGAAAGGCGGTGGAGGTGGTGGAGGAGAAGAGGAAGGGGATGCGAAGCGAAAGAAGGTGGAAGAGGAAGATTTCTATGATTACTTCACCCAAGCACCCGAGCTGACACCGATTGAGAAGGATATTCAAACGCTAAGTGATCTGATCGCACTGGGAAAGACGTACGACCCTGCTGATCCAAAGCGATATGTAATCCAAATGAAGGCACTTCACAAGTGTGTTCCAGTGTTAGAGGAGTTAAATAATATGATCGGTATGAAGAATGTGAAGTCGATGATCATGGATCTCCTCTTCTTCCGTCTTCAAAATATTGAAGATCGCGAAGTCGTTATGAAGAAAGAACCCGTCGTACCCATTCCCTTTCTCCATCGCCCACCTCCCTCATGTGATGGAGAAGAGGGTGAGTGTGCGCTGAATGTGTGTAATATGGAGACACTGGGTAAAGAGCAGAGCGCACTTCGAGATATGTATCATATGGTGATTACGGGATCGCCCGGATGTGGAAAGACAGAAGTGGCCAAAATCTTGGCGAAGCTCTACTACTGTTTGGGGATCGCCAAGAAGGACAAATTCACCTTGGCACGTCGCAGCGATTTGATTGGAAAGTTCCTGGGACATACGGCAAAGATGACCCAAGAGGTTTTCAATAAGGCAAAAGGTGGTATCCTTTTTATTGATGAGGCGTATGCGCTGGGAAATCCGGAAGGTCGCGACTCCTTTTCGAAGGAGTGTATTGATACGATCAATCAGAATTTGACGGAGAATAAAGATACCGTCGTCTTTATCGCAGGATATAAAGAACAGTTGGAAGAGTCATTCTTCGCATATAATCCAGGATTACACCGTCGCTTTAAATTCCGCCTTGAAGTGGATAAATATAATGCGGAAGAACTGCGGATGATCTATATCAAGAAGATCCGTGAATCTGGATGGCACTTCTTTGAAGATAATTCGGAAAAGTCGATACCACTTGCGCTCTTTGAGAAACATCGCGATATATTCAAGTTTAATGGTGGTGATATGGAGAATCTATGGCATCTCACAAAGATCGTTCATGCGCGACGGATCTTTGGAAAGTCCCGGGATCTCGTCAAGAAGATCAGCGATGAAGATGTGAAAAAGGCGATTATGCTTTATATGGATAACGACGAGGTAAAGAAGCGAAATGATGATGTGAAGAAGTACATTCGCGACACGATCTACCTATAACCCTTTTTCTTTTTTCTTTTTACAAAAGAAAAAGAAAAAGCGCTACCGGAAAAAGAAAAAAGAAAATGTACATACTTGATTTACATCCATACTTATATTTTATATATCAAAAACATTTTGATATAAAGGAAATTCCCCCGAACAATGTGTTCTGGACATATACAAAAAAATGATCTCAATTCTTGAATACTCTTCTTTTTTGTATATGATCAGAACACATTGTTCGGGGAAATTGCGGATTTTGTGATTTTGTGATTTTTATATATTTATATAAATAATTGATTTATATAAAAATTGATTTATATAAAAATTGATTTATATAAAAATTGATTTAGTGGGGGTTCTTTAACGTGTTAAACGCGGAGGTAGAGTAGGAGAACGAAGTTCCAGCTCATTCATAGAATGAGCCCTTAACGCGTTAAGGTTCCTACTAAATTTGCTCAATCTCATCCTCCCCCAAATCCCCGCCATGTGTGAAATCGAAACCAACATCGGTAATATTTCCAATATTTCCATTCGAAGCAATCGCATTCTCGTAATTGTGAGGGATCAGATCAAGTTGTTTGAGCATATCCACCTCCTCCGGCATATAAATATACTCAATATCTCCCTTCATCTTATCCACCTCACATGATTCATAATTTCGCAGCGCATACATCACAACCGTACCCACAGATACTCGGATTCCCCGAGCCTTACTCGCACGGAGCCATCCAATCGTCTCAATCGCACTGATATTCTCCGCATTTAGCGCTCGAATCGTAAAATGGCAGCCACCACGAATACCTGTGATAAGACCTATATAAACTGCCTCGTCTCCATAATCCGATGGAACCGGAATATTCTGAATATTCGCCTTTCGGTTCCTCGAACCCGAATCCTTCTTCATATGCTTGTGATTACCTCCCTTATTCTTCATTTTATAAAAGATTATTACTCTTTACCACCATTCCTCTATATCAATATGAAGATATATTATTTTGTTTATCTATATATAAATAATTATGTTTTATTTATATATTTTGTTTATATATTTTATTTATATATTTTATTTATATGATAATAAGATAATCGGATAATTAGATGATCTTTAATAGAAGATGTTAATTGGATTCGTTGTAGTTGGGATAGTTGGCGACGTGTGATCATTTCTGGATGGTATGATATAGTATGTATCATTATTTGGAGTGCTCACACGACTCGCGCGATTAAAGCTCTTTTTGAAGGAGCATCCTTTGGTGCTACGATTGGCCTTATTGGTGGTATATCCTACACAATTCGGGGTTTTATCACACTTCTCCATACAATCGGAATGTTTGATATTTCGATCATGGAAGAGATCGTTGGATGTATAATTTGTGTTTGAAATGAGTTGATAATTTCCCGGTTTTTGCGTTGTGAGTTTCGCCATATAATCCACATCATGCTCTTGGATCGGAACATTACACTCAAATGCCGCATTGTAGAGAACATTTGCCTTCATCTTACTCTTCATTCCCACAAATCCACTATCACAGTGAAACATACGCGATTGAATATCCGATTCATAAAGCGGATTCCCCGCATTATACACATTATTGTTTGTATCAATAAACGTCATACCCGTGATATACGAATCATTATTCACAGGAACTTTGTGTATAATCGCCGCATTTACTTTACTCTTATTTGCCAAAAGAAGTTGCGGATTCTTCTCGAAATCCATCGAGAAATCCGTGGTACCACTTATATTCGCACCCCCATAATAACTCGATACATAACGGGCTTTCGAAGCAAATGTTTCTATTTCATTTTGATTTTGATTTTCGATTTCATTTTCATTCTCAAATGATTCAAATGCGAAAGGAAGGCAACGGCAATTCACATCATCTTTCCCCACTCCGCGAACATTACAATCCACCACATCTTTCTTCTTTACCGAATTCAAACATAGAGATTTACCACTGCTCTTGGGAGAGAGCTTCTTAATCTCCTCGGGCTTAGTGGTACAGTATGTTGTACATGTGTTGTTATCTTTATACGTCGGGAGAATGACGGGTTGTAAATATCCATTCTTCTCAAAATTATATCTCCACAAAAATTCACTATTGCTATCAAATGATTGATTTGACGCATTCTTAATCGTCGCAAGCGTCGACTTTTGCTTTACCGAAACCGTCAAATAACGATACTTCTCCTGAATATTGGAAGTGAGTTGAAGACGAATTTGAATAAAGTTAATACCATCTTCTAAATTGAAGAGATCTTTCGTGAAACCATTTTCATCCAAACTCTTCGCCTCACCATTTACATAAAAGATCACATTTGACATATTATTCGTAAATACCTTCGCCACCAAATTCGTCATCGCCGATGTTGTCTTATACATACCAATCACATTCAATTCACCACTCATACTCTCCGCCGTTGTAATATAAGAGTGCGGATCCACCCAAATTGTATTTACAATTTCAACACGATTCTTATTCTCTTTTTGAATATCATACGTGTATGATTTGATATTTGCCGCATTGAGCAAACCCGACGAAAGAGTGTTGTATGCGTTCACATTCTTTCCACCATAAGGATCCACCAAGAACTTCTTCACATCTACACCATTATATTTGATATATGATAGCACAAGACTCGATCCAGCTATGATATCCAATTTGAAAGATGAAACATAATCATCACCCAGTTTGATTGTTTTGATCATATCTTCTTTTGTTAAAGTGTACTCAAATGTCGATGGATTCTTATTACGGGTTCCAACGATGTAAACTTTGATCTTCTCATTTCCAACCGTGCCACGGATGCGGAATTGGAGTATATTCACCCGTCCACCACTCTTCATTTGAGGTAGATTCTCAAAATCAACCGGATTTAAAATCATCTTTCTTTTTGTTGTTGTTTGAGTCGAAAATGATTCCATCGTTTCCTCTTCCGCATCCAATTTGCTCACAAAATGTTCCATATTTGAAAAGGGGCTTATTTCATATGATGTATTTTGACTATTGCGTTTGCTATCAATCAGTTTGATGATCGCTCCCGAAATATTCTTCACATAATCATTATTTATATTCTGCTTCAAGAAACCGATCGACTTCACTTGATTCATCTTATCGATCACTTGGGTTTGAATACTCTTCAAACTCGTCGTATACATCTTCTGATTCGCAATCAATGTTTCATAACTCTTCTTAATACTCAATAATTGCGTATTGATTAACTTATCATTCAAAGCGATCTTATTCGATAACATACCCTCAATATCAGCATTCATCTTCTGATACGCTTTATTCGTATCTTCCACAATCTTCTTATATTTACCCACCTCCAATGTACCTAACATTAAAATTTGAGCACCCAGGGCTTTCACAGACTCATCCATATTCTTAATAAGTACACTATCCAATTTCGTCGGTTTTTGAGGGAAGATGAAAGGGGGCGACGAGATCGCACTCATCAGCTTCCATATATCTTGTAAATAGAGAGTTAAAATACGCTTGAATGAACTCTTTGCCTCAATACCACTCTTATCTTCCCATACAAAAGAGAGATCAATACGATTCACAAACTTCGCAACGTCCGCTTCACTCTTCATCTCCGGAAGATCCACCTTTACAAACTTCTTCAATTGAGACGAAATGGCATTCTGATTATTTACACACATCACCAAATCCTTTCGCAATCCACTCAAATTGTCATTGTAGAGATTTAAGAAACGATCATAGAGACCTTTGATCAATCCCGTGTACTCATTAATCGGATTCTTCTTATTTGCCCCATCAAACTCCACACGACTCATGATCTTCTTCGCCTCTGATGCGTCATTCTTGATATTTTGAATCATCTTATCACGATTTTGATACATCTTCACGAAATTATCCACTGAGAGCGCCATCTTATCATAACTCTCCACACTCTTTCGGAATGCCGCAATCGCATTATCAATTTGAACCACCGATTTCGCATACTTCGATTGCGCATCTTGAATTTTCGGCAACTTTGCCATCATACTCCTATTGATCGCGACATATGCTGTATAATCCTTCTCAATATCATCAAGCTTCTGAGATGCGACAGATGCTTGTAATTGGGTGAGTTGTTTGGAAAGGCGGTTCAGATCATTGGTAAGAGATGTTTTATCCATATTTTGTGTATTTTGGATATTTTGTATCATCTTCTTCGATTCAATATCAATACTCTTATATAGCTTGTCGATTTGGTTAAACGCATTGTTATGATTCGTATCAATCGTGATCACCTCCTTCATAAATGTCGCATTCTTCGCCTCTTTCAACTTCATCGCATCGATACTCTTCTTCGCGCGATTATACTTTGTTGTCGTGTTTGTATAAAGAGTTGTGAGTGCTTTATCATCCTTCTTCTTCACAATCGTTGCGACAATACCATCATATCCGGCAACGATCTTATCACAACTCTCTTTGATCTTCTTCAAATTGAAGAGTTGATCCGAATTGAGTGTTTTCGATAAATTGGTCAATTCAAGACGGCGCTTTTCCGTACTCTGAATATAATCATGTTCAATCGCCTTTGCTGAAATCTCCGTATACGTACTATTTTCAAAATGTTCTTGGGTTTCGGACTGGCTTAATTGTGTTTTCTCTTCCAATTCACGTATATGAGGTTCACGAGGTTCAGCTTCGAATGATTCGATGTGTGATGCGATCAGTTTATTTGTCATATCAAAGAATCGCATATAGTTGAATTGAACATATGGGATATCCATTTGAATATAATTCCAACTCATGTCCGTATTATATCCACAATTCTCATTCGTATATCTTCCACTGCTATTTCTCTTCATCTCAATCTTCTTTCCATTCCGCTTTCGTTGAACAATCTCCACCTTCGAATTGTTATCCATATTACATGTCGGAATATATAAGAGCGTATTCAACGGGGCAACAATCACAATCTTATTCACACCTTTCATCAAAACCGATTTGATGTTTTGTGAATAGAGTGTCAATGAAGATGAGATCACCTTTGTAGTGAATTTTTCATTATTGATACGCTTTGGCGCACCTTTCGTTAATTGATAGATCTCAAAACGATTTGACGCATACACTGTATATGATACATCGATATTATCTTTCAATCCAATAATCTCATCACCTGGAACATAAATCATCGTGCGGATGTTTAGATTGCTCTTTGTTGTAATCGATTTATCATCATAACTCTTATATGATGCTGTATTACAAATGAAATCGGAATAGTCAAGTGTGCTCATTCCGACACTCTTTGCGAAATTTCGGAGGATCATCACATTCTCCACATCCGATATCGGATTACTCGAAATATGTTTAATCGCAAAATCGATCGGATTGATATCTTTAAACGAACGATTGATCACATACGATTTTGACTTCCAATTCGTTTCCATCGTATTCACAAGCGTGTTGTTATTAATCATCATCGCACTATTACCTGGTAAGAGAACCATGATCCGCATACTTTGGCTCTTTGCCGATCCATTCATGGAAAGGAGTATATTTTCACACATCATCATCTTTCCACCGATCCCTTTGTTGATAAAGTACATTTGATCATTGATAAAAAGATATCCACGATTTGACGTGAAGATCGTGAAGATCTCATTTTTGGTAATATTCACCGTCAAATAGTAGAGAGATGCTACCATGATCTCGTCATATCCAACATTGAACGATTTATCAGCAGCAAGCCAACGAGACCTTCCGACGGGTTTGCTCACATTCTTGTACTTATTTACCGTTTCTTGAAGCGTCTTAATCGATGTCATCCCTTGATAATGCTCATATTCATTTTCATAACTTTCAAAGAAACATACATTATTATTATCATTACAATTATTCGCCTTCTTCACAATCGTATTCAAAAGCGTTGCCGTACTTTGATTATTCAGATTCGGTGTAGATGTACCCATCGATCCAGGAGTTGCCGTGGTTAAACGAGCTGCGGAACCCGTTGTACCCGTAGTACCTGCGATAACGACGGATCGAGCAGTGGACGCGTTGAGCGCACTTGATACCGTGGGATTGCTAATTAAACCGGCGGTGCTATTCGTATTTAATGCTCCTAAGTTGGTTCCTAAGGTTAAACCACTCATCTGACTATATGGCTGACCCGATCCACTCGTCATTACCGACAAAAGATTGGAATTGGCATTGGTATTTGTATTGGTATTAATAGATCCAGCAGGAGCAGCACCACCCGTAAATCCGGTAGGACGGATGGCAGTGGCAGCAGCAACAGTACCTGTAAAACCGGTAGTGGGATGGATGGCAGTGGCAGCTGTAAAACCTGTAAAACCAGTAGTAGGACGGATGGCAGTGGCACCTGTAAAACCGGTAGTGGGGCGCATGGCAGTGGCAGCACGTGCCGCAGCTGCCGCTTCTTCTTCGAGTACGGCACGTCGTTTCAGATCTTGATAATATTGATCCTGTGCTTTTGAATCAACTACATTCACGGTGTCAGCATAAATATTTTCATTATCCATCAACTTATTCGTGATTTGGCTGGTGATTTGAGTTTGGGTAGGGTCAATATACAAATCATTATTCTTAAAAGTAAGCGGAGTGCTCATTTTCACGTATATCTATCTTTTGAAAAGAATATTATTTTTCGATTCTTTCTTATCTTCTTTTATGAATAAAAAAAAGAAACAATCCTCAAAAATAAAAGAGAAGAAAAATAAAATAAGAAGATAAGATAGAATAGAATATATCAAATAAACATAAAATGCTCCTAAATCGATATCAATATAGTGAAATCATGATCGGCACGTTCATCTTTGCCATCTTATATTTAATCTATCGCTCATTTATTCAAACAAGTACATATCTATATTTTGATATTCTTTATTCAACATTTGCCGTATTTATCATCCTCTTCTTGAAACATTTTGCCGTCAATTATTATGAATTGAATAGCATTTCATTCTAAAAATAAAAAATTGTTTATAATTAGAGATTCAAATAAATTTGATAAAGATAGATAAACATAAAGAATGATATATATTGGTGTATTTATTGTGCTCTTTGCGATCATTTTCGCCACCTTCTTCCTTCCCAAAAGCATCCTTTCTTATCAATTTATGAAAAAAGAGGAGTACTTCCAACTCTTCTTTGCCTCACTTTTGATCATCTTCTTCTTCGGATACTTCCAAATGCTCATTTCCAAAAATCCCAGTTATCTATATGTAAGTTTTGGGATCGCATCCTTCTTCCTCATTTGGTACTTTATCACAAAAACAATCCTTCACATGATTCATCGCGACTTTAATGTTCTCTAAACGTGAGTATGAGTATGAGTATAAAATATCTTTATCATTATTAGATAACGATATAATTTGAATAAGAGAAGAATCAAATAAAAAAGATGATTACAAAATTTTATATATTAACACCTTCCCAAAAAGTTGAACTCTTCGTTGTATCCATCCTCTTCTTCCTCCTCTTCTTACTTATAAAACCCATGATATTCCATGAACCCTTCAATGGCGCATCCATCGGCAATTTGGCCATCATCTTTTTCGTATGGTACGGATTAACACTCATCATGACAAATACACTCATGATCTCCAACCAAAAGATGAATGAAACACGGCTTTAAGCAAATGGATATAAAGGAATCGTGATTCATATATAAATATGGCAAATTTGGATTTGGATTTCAATTTCAAAGATGATTGTGCGTACATTTGATCATCCCGATGAGTTGGATATTTACATGAATGATCATAAGTATATTATTATCCAAGTTTCGGCCGATTGGTGTAAACCTTGTAAAAGCATTTCACCCCAAGTACAAAAGTACGTTGAAGGTATCAAATGTGATGAAACATTTTTATTTTTAAAATGTGATTATGATTTAATAAGTGAATTTACAGAGTTTATTGAAACATATGATATCCAGAAGATCCCATACTTTATCTTTTTGGATCGTGGTGTGATGAAGAGCTCTATGAAAGGAGCAAACTTTGAAGCGATTCATGATGCCATTGCTGATTTTGTTTCCAAAAACAATTCAATTAGCGACGACGCCTTCGAGAACGAGAACTTTTAATGGGCTTCTTCTCCGTTCCCACTAATTCCCACTCTTCCTCTTCTGTCTTCTCAACAACCTTCTTAGTTCCTCTCATTCGTCCCGAATGTGAAAGAGGAACAGAAATCTGCTGCGACATGAGCAGGAAGTCGTCAGACCGAGGCGCAAATGGCTTCGCCTTCACTTCCATTTCAACTCTCTTGGAACAAAGAGGATCCACAATCTTATAATCATCCGGATTATACGGCTTCATCTTCGCCATAATTTCCAAATATTTAAGCTTCTTCTCACCTTTTTCAGTTTCAGGTTCGTTTATCTTGGTTTCAGTTTCAGGTTCGTTTATCTTGGTTTCAGGTTCAGACTCTTTCACATTTGTTTCAGGTTCAGACTCTGTCAACTTTGTTTCAGGTTCAGACTCTGTCAACTTTGTTTCAGGCTCAGACTCTTTCAACTTTGTTTCAGGTTCACATTCGGTTGAGTTGATAGGATTGCTCTTGGGGGAAGATGGATTCTTCTTTGAACTCTTCTTCACCTTATTCATTACCTCTTGTTGCTTATAATAATCCGCACTCATCTTCTGATTTGTATCTTGAAGAAGTTGAATCATTTGATCTTTCAGCTTCATCTCTTCCGCAAGTTGTGTGAAAGTTTGATCATAATTCTGCTTTTGAAGAAGAAGCAACTGTTGAACATATGCGAGCTGATCATCTGTAAAAAGAAGATGATTTTTAATCATATTTTGCATATCCGTCAACTGTTCAGGTGTGTAATAAGGGATCGCATAGGATGGTACATCCGTTGATTGAATAAAGTAGCAGAATTTGTAAATATACGCCCCATTTTGTAGAAGGTGAACATTCACTCTCCCCTGTGTGGATTCCTGAGCACATGGAATGTAGATATTGTAATATCCACTCTCATCCGTCCAGTGAAACATTTGATGATTCATATACTTTGCCGCAAAGTCGGCTTCAATCATTTGATATGAAATCGCCATCTTTATCTTGATGATATTTTAACTCTTCTTTATAGATTCTCTTTCCATCTAAGGAGAGTGCGATCACTTTTTTCGTCTTTTTCATCTTTTGATATTTTTATAAATAAAAAATAAAAGAGTATTTATTTTTTTATTTTTCGCAGAAAAAAAAAGATAAAAAAAATAAAAGATAAAGTAGTAGATTTATCAAGAATGTCGCAAGCTGAAAAGCGTTCTCATAAACGCAATCAGCGAAAGAAAGCATATATGGATATTCGCGCCGAATGCGAAGAGATTGAAATATATCAAATGGATAAAAAGTATTACGAAGGATACGAATACTTCTCACAAAAAGAGCGCGCACTTTTTGATCAAAAATTCTCTAAGCCCATCAACCGTTCTCAAGAGAAGTATTTCCATCTTCTCAATAATCGTAACAAAAAGATCGTCATGGCAATAGGTCCCAGTGGCACCGGAAAGACGACTTTGGCTACTGAAGTGGGTGTGCGCAACCTTCTTCTCGGCAATATATCCAAACTGATCCTCGTGAGACCAACCGTTTCCGTCGACGATGAACAACTCGGATTTCTTCCTGGTGGTTTAGAAGACAAGATGGCTCCTTGGCTCCGCCCTATATATGATATACTCTATCAATTTATATCTCCCAAAGAGGTTCAAACGATGATTGAAAATAAAGAGATCGAATTGGCTCCACTTGCGTATATGCGTGGGCGAACATTTAAGAATTGCTGGATCGTTGCCGATGAGATGCAAAATTCAACCATTAACCAAATGAAGATGCTCCTCACACGCATTGGTCATAATACAAAGATCGTCATAACAGGGGATCTCGACCAACATGATAAAGCGAAGAGTGGTGAAATGAATGGCTTAGAGGATTTCACGAATAAATTGCGGAAACGTCGTTCATCGTCGATATCATCGATTGAATTCACCCATAATGATATTGAACGCGAAGAGGTAGTGAAAGAGGTACTGGAATTATATAATGATGATGATTTGGAGAAATCCCCCTTCTTATGTGAACTTCTCATGAAAGTAGATGAGGAGAAGGAAGAGAGTGAAGAAGAGGAAAGTGAAGATGATAAAGAGTAAAAAAAAATAGAAGAATAAGATAGTATATCTTTTTATTTATTTGGTAAAATAAAGAATGGATCTTCAAATTCAAAATATATTGCCAAATCGATCGATTCGAAAAACAAAATCGAAATCGAAATCAACATGGAAGAGAAGACCAAAATTTCAAAAAAGAAGTAATTCAATTCTTCAAAAATATCATAGTTATAAAAATCAAAGACGCAAAACTCAATTTCATCCTATCGATGATTCATTCAAACCTTACTTTGATAAAAATGCCCAAGTTGCTATTATCATCCCTTATCGAAATCGAGAAGCACATCTTGAAGCATTTTATCAACATTTTAAAGATTTGCGATTTGACGTCTACGTGATTGAACAGTGTGATACACAACAATTCAATCGCGGTTTACTACGCAACGCTGGTTTCCGTATTGCATCATCAAAGAAAGATTATGATTATTATATCTTACATGATGTTGACTCTCTTCCAGATGCTGATCTATTACCCCTTTACTACTACAAAGGTGATAAGATCATTCATTACGCATCGCCGTATTTAGGTTATAAATATAAATATCATGACTTTTTTGGAGGTGTTTGCGGCATGAATCGTGAAACATTTGAAAAGATAAATGGATATCCAAACAATTTTTACGGATGGGGAGGTGAGGATGATGCTCTTTATAATCATATTGCTTTATCAAATCTTGAAATATATCGCCCAACGAAAGGATCATACTTACTTTTAGATCATGATAAACCTACCAAAGAGGAGATCAATCAACATAAAATGAAGAATATATTAAAAGATCTCAAAAATTGGAAGAATTATGGATATAAAGATATTGATGATCTTTACATTTTACAAAATGTATATCCTTATGTATCCACTTCCAATCAAACAAAATCAAAGTCAAAGTCTGTTTCTGTATCGAAATCAAAATTAAAGATAGATGTTTATCAATTGAAGATCGCAATCGTTCACACAAAATATGATGATTATTACTCTCTTTGTGAACCACTCTTAACATGGGATGAAGTGGATCAAAAGATATTGAAAACATATGCGGATCCTGTACCTTTCTCTTCGGTTGATATCAAAAAGAGTACAAATTCAAATACGAATCGAAGTGGTAGTGGAAGTGTAGAGAAGAAGATCGAAGGTTTGATTGATGAGAAAATAGATCGCGAGTACACTCCTGGTTTAACCCAAGAGGATCTTGCCAAAACATTAAAATTTATCTTTGAAACATACAAAGAGATCCTCTACTTCCGCATTCGCAATCATCAAATCGTTTGCGCATACTACTTAAATAATTATCACTATCAGATCACATGGCCTCAATACATACAATTCCCCGATCATATGACTCCGAACAAATTTTTGGAAAAGCGACGCAAAGAGTTGAAGTACGGTTTTGAACCTCTCCTTCCACCCAATAAGTGGCGCGCAAACAATTGCGTCGTCAAGATCGAAGGCGCACCCGAAGATGGCAACCCCATTTCATATGTGAAAGAGATTTATGTGATGCTATTGAACACCATTCAACACTTCGGCAACGTCCCTGATTGCGATCTTCTCATTAATCGCAAAGATTTCCAATATTTACACTCCAATCCCACCAAATACGCACACACATACGTATATCCCAATAGTGTGAATATATCTCCGTCATTGATGCCTCATAAATATTGGATCATATGTTCCCAAAATAGCACGGCTCAAAACAAAGATGTCCCCATACCCAATGCGGATGAGTGGCACGATTTGACGGCTCCACCTATGGAAGAGGTTCCATGGAAGGAGAAGGAAGATCGCGTCATCTTCCGTGGAAGTTCTACGGGATGCGGTTTGGATGAGGCGACCAATCCGCGAATCCGCCTTTCCCAAATTAGCCACTTATTGGCGGATCCTTTTTATAATATTGGGTTGAGCAAGTTTGTAAAGAAGATACGCATTCAAGATTTCACATACGCATATATCAACACAGAGAAGTATAAAGATCTTCTCAAAGAGTTCATCTTGCCCAAAGATCAAATGCGCGCAAAGTATATTTTGAATATAGAGGGTAATGCGGCGGCTTATCGATATGCGGGTTTATTCCGCATGAATAGCGTGGTGATTCAAGCGGAGAGTAAATATTACAATTGGTTTGAACCACTCTTACAAGAAGGTCGTGATTATCTTTTATTAAAGAAGGAGATCTTTATGAAGAGTGGGGATTCAATCGAAGTATCCAAAGAGAAGGTATATCAATTCTTCCAACAACTTCGCACACAAAATAAAGAAATGGAGAAGATCGCAAAGTCTGGAAAACGCTTCCATTCCAAATACTTGAATGAAACGGCGATTTACACCTATTATTATACACTTATGAAGAAGATCAACGCTTACTCCACTCCACATATTTCAACCTTCTTGGTTCCTCTCACACGTGAAAGAGGAACAGAAATCTGCTGCGACATGAGCAGGGAGTCGTCATCCAATACCTCAAAATCAAAATCTCAATCAATTTCAAAATCTCAATCAATTTCAAAATCAAAATCAAAATCCAAATCTCAATCAAATTCAAAATCTCAATCAAATTCAAAATCTCAATCGAAATCAAAATCGAAATCAAAATCCACCAAACTCTAAAACAATTTATCTTTTATATAAATAGATTGGGAAGTATGGAACGTACGGATTTTCGCGGCGTAATGGTGCCGCATAAATTAGATGATTATGCCCATAAATTAAAATACCCCGTGATGGTACAGCGGAAACTTGATGGAATCCGTTGTATTGCCCATTTTGATGAGTATGGTAATGTATCTCTCTACTCGAAACGAATGAAACCTTTTGTTCACCTCGATCATATCAAAACGGCTTTGAAACGTTGGAAGTTGAAGAATGTATATTTGGATGGTGAATTATATTCACATGGTTTAACATTACATCAAATCAGCAGTATTGTGATGAAGAAGCGGAATCTGACAGAAGAGGAACGGAAAGAGTCCGAAAAGATTGTATATATGATTTTTGATATCATCGATTATCAAAAAAGATTTCAAGAAAGATATGCGCATTTACAATCGATCTTTCAAAAAAAGGAGAAAGAGCGAACAAAAAATAAGATGAATCTTGTTATTCAACTTGTTGAATGTGATATTGCCAAAAATCGCGACGAAATTGATATATTGAACAATCAATATTTAATGGAAAAGTATGAAGGTGTTATCGTCCGGAATATGGACGGTCTCTATGTACCCAAACGATCCTTCGATGTATTACGTACCAAAGAGTTCAAACATGGGATCTTTACCATTTTAAGTGGAAAGAGCGGTGTAGGAACTCATAAAGATACACTCATTTGGGAGTTGAAGTGTAATCGCAACAATAGCGCAAAGAGCTTTTATGCGATTCAACTCGGCACTCTTCCAGAACGGAGGAGTTTATATACGCTTTACAAAAAAGATCCATCTCAATTTATTGGAAAACGTGTAAAAGTGAAATATTTGAGCATCGATGATTACGGATGTGTCATTCGAAACCCAATCGTCGAACATTTTTTAGAATAAGTTTCTTTTTCACTTCCTTCCACTCTTCCATCTTTTATACTTGATACTCTCGGATCTCATCTTCTCTTCCTCATATTGGAGATACTTTCCATAAAAGATCACACTCAACATCATACATATACACATGATATACAGAATCGTCATAAATGGAATCTTATTTATAGATCTTCTCCACATATGAACTCTCTTCCAATGTTTGATAAGAGTGGATCTTTTATCAAATGCGGATCTGATCTCTTTCCAAGAGACTCTTATTTGATCTAAACAAATACTCGCGAATGATGATTTGAATACGTTTTTCTGATCATTCGGAACGAATAATCCAAAAGGGAATACGTTTTTCCGCTCATTCGTTCCGAATGAACCAAGAGGCATAGGGATAGGGATGCGTTTCTGTTTATCTTCTTCAATATTTTGACGACTCCCTGCTACTCGCTGCTGACCTTCGGTCAGCCAAGCGAGTTGAATCTCTTGAAGAATATGATCTTTTGTTTGAACTTCCTGTAATTCGGGTACTTTGGGTCTTTTATATATTTTCTCTTCTCGTTTCTGTTTTTCGATTTTGCGCAACTTTTGAAGAATCAGTTGATTCAAAAGATTTGCCCGTTCATCTTTGAAAAGCTTGAAAGAAATACGTTCAATATCTTCCATTCTCCGTTTCACATACTCCATCTTCTCATATACTTCGCGCTTTTTATATGGTACTTCCATCATCTTCTCATATATCCGCATGTAATCATGAAGATTTACTTGAATGGACGTTTGTGCTCTTCGCACATCTTTTTGATTTTGAGTATCCAGATTCAACATACTCTTCTTACTCTTCTCCCACTTTTGATCATATAAATCGATGAGCGAAAAATCATGATCCTTCACAAACTCAATCACCCGCAAGAAATCAACCATCTTCTCAACAACCATAGGATCCAAATTCACACTTACATTACATATCTCCACTGGGACTCGAAGAGTCCGTGTTTCGTTCAGAAAAGGAGCAGCGCAAGTCGTCATATTATCCATTCTATATTTATACTTATACGTTTGAATGGGCATGGTCATGGTCATGCGCATCAATTCTTTTGATGATTCGGAATAATATGAACATAAAATTTGATCCGCTTTTTGAATGATATATGCTTGGAATTCATCCATATGAGTATAAATATTTGGATATGATTTAAATTTTAATAACTTCTTCATTAAAATCCCTTCATATTTACACTCTTCAATGCGTTGAAATATATACTTTACCATATAGTCATGATCCCATTTCTTGATCATAAATGGAACAAGAATATGTTTCACCAAAAATTCATATCGCTTCTTATCTTTCCGCACTTTCTTTCTTCGTCGAAGTACAGATTCACAATTTCGTTTATACTTTTGTATTAAATCAACATATACCAATGTCAAGAAAATAGGATCATTGAAATATACTGACCGCTCCGAATCATATAAAACATACTTCTTGTCGATTTCATCTTTAAAGATAAAATCAAACGGCTCATAATGATCATCTTTTCGCAATTCGAAATCGGAAAATTGATTCTTATGTACCTCCATCTTCATAATCGCCTTCACACCAGGTATCGGTATCGTCTGTTTCACATACTTCAACGTCAATATCGTATGTAAACGTTCATTTGTCAATGTACATCTCGTAATGATTGGTACATGTGAGTCTTCTTCCACTGTATAATGTTTCAGCGTATAAATGTTTGTTTTGTGAAATGCCCATAAATAACGGTTCATATCATCACGATCGGAAAAGGTGATATATAAATTGATATATGGCTTCTCTCGATTCGAAATATCCATATCGATATTATCATATTTATTGCCATTTTTAATCAAAAAGTAGTAGTAAATATTGATTTCATGAATCATATATACAATATAATTCAAAAATTGAAGATCATCCAATTTTCGAAATGGCAGATTTTTATAACTGATATTTAAATCATAATCTTTGGAGTATAAGAGCGGATGATCCACAAAATCACGCATATAGTAGTGAAGTGCGATTCCACCAAATATCGTAAAGTCGGCAAGTTTGCTCAATTTTCGAAAGAAAGATTTGATATTGGATACATGCCCACTTTGGACAATTGATCGTTTCTCCATCTTCGATTCATACTGACTCTTGTATGATGATAAATGATATTCCGTATGAAAGATATACTTCGGTAATTTAGGAATAAACACTTGAAGCAACTTCCCCATATTTCGAATATTATAAATATCGATATCAATATCTGGATTATGATCTCGTACATATACCATACAAACCTCACGTTTATGAAGCGGAAAGTACGCCTCAAATGGTTCATGATAATTTTGATTTAAATAAACATTGTATACATAGTGAAACTTCTTCCCATTGATCATCACGTAATCATCATCTTTATTTTTTGACGTCTCCGCGAACCTCCTGCTCATTTGGAACGAATGAGACAAGGAGGTCAAATCATGATAAGCACGCAAATATCGATCATTCAAAGTCGATCTTAATGGTGGAAGTGGAAGTGGAGGCGGAGGTGGGGGTGGAGGAGTGTATATTTGATAAGGAAGTGCTATTTGATAAGGCATATTCACATAGTAAATCGTCTCTTCTCGATTCGTATTTCCATAAATATTTAACATAATTGTATGAAAATGTATTGAAATGTATTGAAATGTATTGAAATGTATAATAAAAGAGTAAAACTACTTTTTTTCATCACACATCCTCTATATCCAATATTTCCAATATATGATAATACTCTATAAATGATTTATTTATAGAATATGTTAATTTATAGAATATAGTGATATTGATGATGTTATTGATGATGATACGAATAATAATAATATAAAATGATTTCTAATAGTTGACAAATAAGAACTTCTTATACTTTGCGATCTCATTATACGTATTGGATATCGTCGCATCCGAGACTTTACACAAATCCGATATTTGCTTCTTGGTAATACCCAAATCATAATGTTCCGATATCAAATAAAGGATGCCCACACTTACCGACTTCGGATTATTCGACGTACAAATCCCAATCTTGTGAACCATAATCGCAACACGGATGCTCATTTGACGCGCCGTTTCCGTAAAATCGAGCAACTTCGCATATTGTGAACACAAATCCTTCGTATCCACACACGTCACATTCTTCTTGATGTACTTCTTATCTTTGTTATACATCAATTCGACAAATTCACTACAACCTTTCGTCAACTTCTTCGATTCAATCCCAAAAAGGCGGCATATGTCATCCGTCGATCGTGTGATCCCACTATCTTGAAGCGCATATACAAAACATGCCGCATAGAGCGATTCCTTCGATGTACCCCGTTTAATATAATCCTCACTGATCGTCTTCCACATATGAATCGTCTTCTCCGTTACCGATTCCGGCAAATTGTCAATATTACACTTTCGCCGCAACTCATTCAAAAGACGTATCAACTCCCGCTCCTTGTGCGTCAAACCATTCCACCTACTCAACTTGCGATATGTCTCAAATCCATGTCCAATCACCACCGTCGAAAGCGAAGATATACCCAATACTTGATTATTCGGCAACCCACAACGCGTAGGATCCGATCCATGCTTATTGTCATCATTCCCATAATACCTCCACTCCGCCGAATCATCCATGATACTCCCATGTTCTGTCCCACAATGAATACAAACTCTCATCTCACCATCATTGATCACACCATCCGTGCTCTTACACACATGACAATATGTTTCACTTATTATCGAAGATGAAGAAGAGGCAGAAGCAGAGGCATCACTCACCTCTTGATAACTCTTACTCACCGAATCGCATAATGAGAAGAAGTCATCAATATCCATAGCAGCTTTTGATATAGAGTGCTATATTATAGTATTGTGTGTATTTCCTCTATATCAATATGGTTTGATGAAAAAGAGAGATCATTTTTTTGATTCTTTCTACGAAATTGTAATTTTAATATATCTTTTATCTTTTATCTTTATGTTAAATAGTTGATATCATAAAATATATATATATTTATATAGTAGATTTGATTCTGTGAAATGAATTCATTTTATAAATTGGCAAAGAGTGGCGGAGTGGGAGGATTCGGGGGAGTGGTCGAAACAAATTCGGATCTATTCACCCCTTTACAAACATTCATCTCTTTTATCATTATCGGCTACTTTGGAATTAAGATTGTATATAGCACATTTCTTGGGTATTATCCCGATAAATTCTATGATCGCAATATAGAGATCACCAAAGAGGAGAAGACGGGATCGGAGAGTGCGAGTATATCGGTATATAATCCCGGAAGTTGGAATAATGAGTTTACCGATTTTATCACACTTCTCATTTTATCACTGATGATCTATCTCTTCTCGAATTTCCACCAAAAGGAGATCATCCAAAAGAGTGGTGTGATCAGCATGGCCTTCTTAGTCGGATATATCATCGGTTTGGGTTATCCCATTTTGATCAAAGCATACTCATCCGGTGATGATCAGAAGTTTGGAACATATGTGAGCGGCGTTCTTTTGTCCATATGCGCGATTGCGGCAATATACTCCAACTATGCGTCGGATGAACCATCCTTTGAGATCTCCATTTACTTCGTTGCCCTCTTCTTGCTTTTGTATGGATTATACCTCACACGGAAGAAGAGCGATACACTTCTCAATACCAAAGTGTACAAAACAGAGAATCAAAAGTGTACATCTTCAAGCACCGGAATCATCCAATCAAGTGGCGAAAAACTCCACTTCAGCACAGCCTTCATGACACTCATTGTACTTCTACTCTTCAAACGAGATCCCGCAGATCCATCCTTCCGATTGGCCATTTACTTCATCTTCGGTATACTCCTCGGCATATTCGTTAGTTCCGTTAGCTACTTTGGCATTGAGTACTTCTTACAGAAAACACCCGGGAAAGTGTGCGATGATATCCGAGAGTGCGAATTGAAGAGCATGGAACATCAAAATAAAACGGCATATGAGTTTGTTCGCGATTACTTGCGAAATATCATCGAAAAGAAGAGTGGAAGTGGGAAGAGCTCCATTCTGGAAGAGACGAGTGATATTTTAGAAGAGGATTACATCAATGATCTCAACACATCCACTAAATCATATGTTCAAATCCAAAAAGGATTGTTTGAACGCGTATTTGGAGCGAAATCGTTCGGATTTATCGAAAAGTACTCCTTTATCGATAAAGTGAAGATGACCATCTTTGGATTGATCTTCATCCTTCTCGCATATTTACTCTTTATTGCCGTATACAACTCATTTAACTAAATATTATTTATCTTTTATCTTTTCTCTTTTTTATATCGTTTATTTATGATCTAAAATATTCATTCTATCATTAGAAATAAAAATAAAAATAAAAGATGATTGAAGTATTACCCTATTTACACTACGCATATTATGAAGATGAAGGCGATATTCGTGAGAAACGATTGAAACGCAATCGGATCAAATGTATCATCCATCTATCCTCCACCATACGTGAGTTTAAATATCATGATATGGAAGAAGTTTCGATTTCACTCCGTCATCCAGAAGGAGATGCCGCAAACGTCGAATTTTATGGGTATTTACAAGATGTGATCGAATTTATCTATCATAAAGTGATTGAAGAGAATGTGGCTGTATGTATCATCGGACATAAAGAACGAGAAGAAGTAGATGCCCTACTCATGGCATACTTTATACGTTTCGCAAAAGTGAATTATCAAGAAGCACACCATTATGTATTGAGTAAGAAGTTATCACACTATTATGAAAGAAGTGCGTACTACTCCGCATTAAAGAAGTATAGCTCCTTTTGCGAAAATATCGCGTATCATGAAAAGAATTATTAGGATATTTGATTATTTGGTTATTTTTATCGAAAATGAAAAATGAATCGACATGTATAGTAAGAAGAATCAAGTTCTGATTTGATTACATGTTTCGTTGCTGCTTCTCTTTTAAGAGTGAGAGTAAGAGTAAGAGTGAACCTGAACCTGCGAAGAAGGGACTTTTCCAATTAACCTCCTTTATGAATTCATTCCGCGGAAGTACCACACATCTTGAAATAAAACCAATTCAATGTAAAGTATGTGATCGCGAATTAAAGAGTGGAGAAATTTGCCACTGTTTAAAGACAAATCCACACCCCACCGAGAAAGAGACAAAAGAGAAGATTCAAGAACAATATCTCCAAAAGAGCGAAATCGTAAAACAAATCGCACATATCGAGAAGAATCCAGAACAACTCATCCATTTAGTAAATGATATATATGATATTGTGGAACACTCATCTTTACATGATGACCTAACACCAACAAGTATGGCAAAAGTGAAAGATAACCTCGTCAACGAAATATGCGTCCATCTCGAAGATTATGTGATTTGATTTTCTCTTTGACTTTTAATTTCTATTTTGATATTTTATCATTTGAAATATAAAATATTCGCTCTTAATAGTAGTATTTCAAAATGGGTGCTTTGAATTCTAAATATGAGCCAAAAAATGTACCCAAAGAGAAGATGGAGATCAATAAGATCCCCGTGGAAGAATTAAAGAATGATCATGAACTCTTTGAGAAGATCGCACATCTTTCCAAAGAGCTCTACTCCACATATCAAATGAACTTTCTGAATGAGGATTTTTGTAAAAAATTATCCACCGTTTATAAAAAGAAGTTATTTGAACTTGATATCAACTCACTACGCAATATTCATCAACAAATCACCAACTCAAACGGAAATTCGAATTCAAATGGAAAACGCTTAACTGCTCTCTTATCTTACACACCTTCGGAAAGTGAACAATTCATGGTCGATGAATTCAAAACCCAATTGCGCGAATATTTATGGAACCAAGATATCCGAATGAATCCGAAAATATTTGAAAAGAAAGGGATCGTATTGGATAATATCCCAATGACTATCATTGATCCACAAAATAAACTCCGATATATTGATATCAAACATGTGAATCGTATTTTGGGATCGATTTCAAATGTAAATAAGAATTCAAAGAGTGAAAAAGTGCCTTCTCAAAATGGCGGATATCGAAATAAAAATGAGAATGGAAATGAGAATGGAAATAATAATAACAACAATAATAACTCATCATCCTCTTCTGAATCAAATATGGGCTACTCTTCATTATCGAATTTAGCAAATGGAAATGGAAATGGAAACGTATTTAATCGGGGAAATGTGAATGTGAATGTGAATGGAAATGTGAATGGAAATATGAATGGGAAGAATAAGAGAAATAAAACAAATAATAATAATCAATTTACACTTTTAAAGAAGAAGATGGAGGAAGCAAATCGGAATTTTGGTTTTATGAATCAACCCCAAAAAGAAGAGAAGAAGCCTTTTGCTCAAAATAAAGGAGTCGAAAATAAGAATAAGAATAAGAATAAGAATAATAATAATCAATTACAGCAATTCTTAAACCAAATTCCTCTTCCGCCTTTATCGCAAAAACCCATCGAACACGTAGAGAAGAATCGTCAAGAAATGATCACTAATAATGAGATGAATAAGAATAAGAATCGCACAAGCAAGGAGTCGCCATCTACTCTTCAATTTGCCGTCCGCGATTATCAAAAACCAACTTCCTTTTGCGCTTCGGGCGAAAAGTGTGCTTTAACCAAGACCGAGCTTTGTAAAGCGATTACCGAGCACTTTATTGTTCGCGGAAACATCATTGCCTCCATCTTATCGACCCTTCCCTATAAAACCGAAAATGGATTTGAAGGCGGATATTGCTATCAACGTTTCCTCAATCTCGATAAGTGCCAAGTGTGTCTTCCTCACAATTATCAAGAGTTGATGTCGATGGATGTGAAGACGCGGATTCAAACAATGATGTTATTTATCAATTATATGACAGAGAAGGAGTGTACGGAAAATCGCGGCTTATTCCGCAAACTCTCGCTGAGTGAAAAGCGATCTCTTTTACAAAATGCGCGAAATGGAGATGAGTTCAATGTACTCTATACCGAATATACCCAAAACGTTCGCCAAAAGTATATTGAACATTTGAATATTTTGCTCGACATACTCAACGCACTCGGCTCAATGGAAGGGATTAAGAATGAAGAACTGAACGCATTGGCCGAGAAGACGCGCGAAACGATCGATGCGATGGTTCACTTATGCCAATTCTACTACTTATATGCTGTGATCGCGCTCCTCAATGCGAATATCAAACCGATCAAGAATGAAGAGGTGGAAGAGAAGAATCAACTCAAAACAAGCATGAAACAATTCTTGGTTTCACTCTAATTTCATAATCATTTCATTTTAACTTTTGATTTCAAATGTAAATGTTATTTTTTTTCACATGATAAAATAAAGAGATCACTTTATTTTTCGTTTTATCAAAAAGAGATGTTTCGTGGAGGAGATCCATATGATGTAAAGATACGAGATGTTGGATTACAGAAATTATTAAACCAATTCTCTGGTAAAAAATCAAAACCAACAACGCGAACGGTTCAAACGAAAACATCAAAATCAGAATCTGTAAATTCAAGATCAAACGTGAATTCAAGATCAAACGCATCCGCATATTCCAATTCAACGTCAACAATACGATCAACACGTACTTCGGAAACGCGATCGACGAAACCGGAATTGTATGTCCAACGCGTGAACCAGCCAATCAGCCGAAACATTAAGAACAAAGAGCGCGCCATAGATGAGCTGATGAAACTTTATACTTTACGCGATTTCTTACATGAAATCTTGACCCAACAACCCAGAATCAATCATGTAAAGTCCAAATATGGAAGTCTTGTTCGACAAAATGAGATCTATCACAAAATCAATCAATCATTCAAGGAGTATACCGCATATCTTGAAGATGTAAATGAAACAATCCGCAAAATACAATTGCGTTTTGTCCCCGAGTCTCGCAATCTCGCGCTCATCACCAATATGAGAAATCGTCAAATGCCATCCATAAATAGCAATAATGGAAAGAAGTACCCTTATTTATCGACCAATGAGATCGAGAAGGTGAAGAGTAATGTAAATGAATATATTTCGAAATTTATCAATGCTGGAAAGAACGGAAAGGTGATGAAATTAAGATATGATCCAAACGCACCCCAAAAAAGCGTCGTTGAAAATATCAATGAACAATTGGAATTTGTAAATGGACTTCTTCGTAAGAGTGTATCCAATCTTCAAACACATAGCAATATTTCGAGTTTGACAGAGTGAAAAGAATCAAATGTAAATTATAAATTGTTTTTGTTATTAAGTAGTGAATCTTATGTTAAATTGACTACTTCTTATTATACAGAACAACGGTATCGGTACTCTGCGAAGTTGCGCCATTTCCGATCCGGAGAAGCGCATCGCGCTTCGGAGGAAGAGGAGGAGGGGATGGGAGAGCCGATCCCGTCTTTACCATCGCATGATGACTCTTCTGAGACGGAGCTGAAACAGCCATACCATGAGAAGCCGGTTCATTCGCAATACGCATCATCGTTGATTGATGATGCTTTACATCATAAATGATCGCTCGGATCATCGTATATAGATTCTCCATATTGAGTGTTTCAAGCTGGTCGATATGCGCCATTTGCTTCGGATCGATAAACAAAAGAATTGTGATCAAATCCTTCTTATCAAAGGGCTTACCACCACGTTCAAGCTGCTTCTTCGCAGCCTCGCCGATCATAATGGATTGCTTCACAGCATCCGGGTTTTCGGCATACATTGACGCCATTTGGTTCTGGAATGCGTTCATCTCATCCTTTCGGGCATTAAGCACTTGCTGGGAAACAGCTTTACGCTCCTCCTTCACAGACTTAGAAACACGCGATGAAGAATGATTCGCACCCATCTTTTTAAAGTTGGTTCTTTTATACTCTTTTTGTTTGAAGAGTACTCTTCTTCTTTTTTATAAAATCACTTTTTTATATTTCATTTTACGTTATTCTATGGTATAACGTAAACATATATTAAATATTGTACCTCTTCCATATGCTCACTACTGTTTGATCTTTGACCACTCCCATGATTTGGTTTTGGTATATGGGCAATCATCCGAATAGCCAAGGTCGAGCTCTTTGCCAATATTCATCACCGCATTTGTTTCACAATAGAGATCTTTGCCTAAATTGGACATACTATCAAACGTGTGTCCCATTGCCAAACCAAGACCCTTCCCCGCACGCTCCAAATCCTTCGCAAAGTTATCACCTCCCACCATCTTTTTTCTGGATTTTCGTATACTCTTCTTTTTTTGAGGATCATTTTCTTTGAGATGTTTTTTGATTTGACGAATCAAATCCATACATTTCGGCACCTTTACGCTACTCATTTTTTTATGATGAATGACTCTATACTATATATGAGTACCATTTTTATTTTTGATTCTGGGTCTTTGGTCTTTGATTTGATCAAAGATCAAAGATCAAATGCCCGTGCTTCCAAATCCATTTGCTCCTCGCGCACTCTCTTCCATATGACTCTCCACTTGAATAAAGTTCGGTCTCATAATACGCTCCATAATCATTTGCGCAATGCGATCACCCGGTTTCACCGTGAAATCCTCATCTCCATGATTAAAGATCAGGACTTTGACAATACCTCGGTAATCACTATCAATCACACCCGCCCCTGTGGTAAGACCACTCTTTACCGCAAGTCCCGAACGAGGCGCAATCCGGAAGTAGTACTTGTCCGCCGCATCCGGTGCCATAGACACCGAAAATCCCGTACTCACAAGCGCACGACCATGCGACGGGATCACCACACTTTCACACGAGCAAATGTCCATGCCAGCAGCGTGTTCGCTACCATAAACAGGCATCTTTGCGCCTTCTGAAACGAGCTGAATATAAATCTGATTTTGAGGTGCCATGATTGTATATATGATATATGATCTCTTTACGTTATCTTATTTCTTCTCCTTTAAGTTCAAAAAAATGATTTATGAAAAAGATAAGATGGATTCTGAATAGATGGATACATATCAAAATAACAATAAACGTAAAATGAGTGAAATCGAGACCGAGAGCTGTAATATTTGCTGTGAACCGATATTTGAAGATCGCAAGATCACCTTAAAGTGTAATCCGAAGCATTTTTTTTGCTATGATTGTATTTCGGATTGGTACACTACCATCAAATCGAATCCACCCAATTCTGACACCCCGGCTTTCACATGCCCGATTTGTAAGAATGACGGTGGAATACTCCCCGTCATGCCTCCACACACTGAAAAAGTCATCGGAATACATAAAACATATGATAATCTAACAAGTGAAGATATATCTAAATTAGTTGATGCGATCCAAATGACACAACCTACACCATGCGCGCAGAAGAATTGTTTATGTATAGGATGGAATAAGTGCTATGGTATGCCAGATGTATTGGCGGGAAAGAAATCTCATATTTACTTATGTCATGATCATAGATATCATTTCAAAAAGGGGAATCCTATTCAACTTTATGATAATACCACATATATTTCTCCATACATTCGCTGCTCATGTTTATGCAAAAATGTGGAACATTACAACAAAATTCGACGTGTTGAATATATGGGTAAGATGTACTTTCTCTGTAAATCACACAAGATGCTATATGATAATGGCGTCGAAATATCATTTAATGACGGTAAGAAGAAGAAGATCTATTGGGTCGATGGATTTCACGAAAAACGTATTTGCTGTATGCCCAATAAGAGCATCATCGGATTCTGTACCCGAAAACTTGTTGATGGAAAATGTCCAATCACATATCACAATGATAGCGATGGTGGCGGCGCAGCTGCCGCAAAACCTATTTGTACGGCTCTTTTGAAGAGCGGTGCGCCTTGTAAAAATAAGGCGAAAGCCGGTTTGGATGGAATGTGCGGTGTACATTGTAAGAAAGCTTAAAAATATATCGAAAGATAAGATAGAAAAGAAAAATAAAAAAGAATAAGATGAAAGGTGCGATTTACGCATTTCATGTACTCTTCGTTTCCGTGCTTTTAGCCTACCTCGGCTACCAAATTTATAATCAACATAAAATCGAAAAACACGTCGGTGCCCTTCTCCTCATCATCGCCGCCGTCATTGCCCTCTATCACGCATACCGCTTCTATACCGTCAATCGCTCATAACTTTCGGGCAAAGACCTGACGACTCCCTGCTACCTTCTGTTCCTCTTCGAGGAACCAAGAAGGTTGTAATACCAATATTTCGGGCAAAGACCTGTAATACACACATATTGTATATTTTTCACATTTCGTTCAATTTGATATAAAGAATATCACATTCAATTATAATATAGCATTTTTTTCTTTTGCCTCCGGGAAGAATGTTAAAGAGTCCAACATACAATCCGTTTTCCATAACCCCAACTCAGCAATATCTTTGTAATATTTGCGGCGATGATTTTCCAATAGAGAAGGCAATTAAATTATCATGTAATCCAATACATACATACTGTTATCCATGTATTTTTGATTGGTATGTAAAGAATAAACATGATGAGGCAAATCGTATGAAATGCCCGATATGCCGGAATGATGGAGGTTTTTTGCCATGTCCAGATGGCAATATAAGCATAGAGTGGGTACATGTTGCGAGCGCTATTTCCAAAATAAGCAGTTATAAATATCAGTGTGAATGTATGACAGTTAGTGCGAATCAATCGCTCCATCCGTGCTATCATTATGCGTCATATTCGATCGAATATGAGAAGAATACCACAAGGATCAATGCGTGTAATAAACATCATCAACTCTATTTGAAAGGGGAAGATTTGATTGATAAAGATTATAAGAAGATCGAATCGATTTATAAAAAACACCCATGTAAAGTGAAGAATTGCGATGGAAACGCGAATCCAAATAAAAATGGGATCTTATTCAAAATTGAATATCAAGGTACAACCTACCCGGTATGTAAAAAACATCACACAATGTATGATGAGAATAAACCACTTTCATTGTCGAATGCGATAGTGGCACATAAAGATCCAGAATCGATGAAAGGGTTATGCGGTACTATATTGAAGAATGGGAATCTATGTAAACATAAAAGCGTTATACACGGAAAGTGTAAACTTCACGCACCCAAAGAGAATATGAATACAAGTATAAATACAAGTATAAATACAAGTATAAATACAAGTATGAATGTAAAACAAGAGCTATGGGATCTACTCTATCTTCAAATGGAAGAGTTTACAAAAGATCTTCGCGCAAAGTTCGATGAAGTAAAACACGAAAAACATTGCGATCAACTCAAAAGCATGATTTGTCAGATTCAAAATACACTTTCACAATATGAGTCCGAAAAGAGTGGCCAACAAATGGCAATTTTATCAAAATTCAATGAAGAGTTGGATAAAATGAAATCAATTGTACAAAATATCCAAAGCGAAATGGCATCTACCTCTATACCATCACTCCCGAATCAACATCAAAGTGAAAATGGGAAACCGGAAATATTGAAAAAAGAGATCACATTTGATCTATTTAATTATTCATTTGATCCACATTGTAATGTGCGACTTAAAAATGGAAAGTTGTGTAAATCATCCGCATCTCCTTATTACAATTTGAAGTGCGGAAATCACCATAGCTCTGAATACGCAAAAGAGATCTTCTTTAAGCCCAAAAATAAATAAAGAAATGGATCATTCCAAGTAGATAAATGTAATAATTTTCGGAAATAAAGATGCTACTCTTTTGAATAATCGACTCCATTTCATGTTCATTATTTGTTAAAATTGGTAATTTATAATACGATGGATATAACATAATAGATTCGGATTGGGATGGATTCAAAGAGTTTTTCTCTTTTTTTAAGGTTTGAATAAAATCATATCGACGCACATACGATTTTCGCAAATAGATCCCACATTGAAAGAGCTGTAATAAAAAGAAGATGATGTATTTATACGTCGGATCCGTACTCTTGTGATAAAAGAGCTTCAAATAGAAAATGAGATGAAACGCACTATGATTAAAAAACTTCATAATCTTATAAGATGATATATCATTACTATATGTGATCAACTGATTTTTATTCACTAAATCACCACTCTTCCCAAACGTATAGAAGAGATGTAAAAAGAATAGCGTAAAGAGGAAAGATTGATGTGTGAAAGATACCGAATAAAGGTAAATAAAGAGCGGTTGTAAATAGTAGAATGTTTGAGGCAAAATGTGGATCTTCTCTTTACGTGCCTTACATTGCGATATATAGATCTTATAATAGTACAATAACGACTCCGTACTGATCATTTTCTTATAACGTAAAATGATTTTTTATCTATCTTAGAATCATCTATTTTTAGATCGATTCAACCGAATTTTTCCTAAAAATTGATTTTTCATTCATTATACACACACATACATATCTTGTTCAAATATACATAAACGTAAACTACCAAAATGGAATTTACTACTACTGAGACGGAGAGTGCGTCGGCGGGTTTCGCCCGCACGTTCATCCCGAACCCTGCTGAACTTCGCGCTGCTGCCGAGGCCGCACGCACTGCGGTGCCCGCAGTTGCGAAGCCATCTTACTCGGATCGATATGATTCGGCAATGGATACGGCAATCGATTATATGCTTTCAAAGAAGAATATGGGCGATGCCATGAAGGAAGATGCGAAGAACGGCAAGTTCCGAACAACCATCTACTCCTTCTCACTTGGTGTGGGAAATAGCGATTACGATGCTGCCGGAAATCCTGTGCGATTCGATGGTATCTATCTTCGCGATATGATGACCAAGAAGCATGCGGAATTCTTCGCAAAGCTTCAAAAGCGATTCAATAGCCCCCAATACCACTGCTCCTTTTATCGGGAGCAGAATGGTAGCGATGATAACAAGATGTATCATGTGTATGTTTCATGGGGAGCTGGCTCTTTGAGCCCCAAGCCCAAGACCAAGACCACATACAAGAAGAAGTAAAAACATCTCACAATATCCTTTTCTGATCAAACACATTTTGATCAAAAAAAAACAATTTATAATTCAACTCTTTATATTTCATGTGATTTTTACACTTTTTTCTTTTTTAATTTTAACATTTTATTAAATAATTTAATTTTAAACATCTTTTTTCCTTTTTCCTTTTTTCACCTCTATTTCATAGAACGCTTTTTTCTTTTTTACAAAAAGAAAAAAGGGTTAGTAGCGGCACTCTTTATAACACACCGGGAAGGGCACCACATCTCGCACATTTCCCTCCAAGAATGTACACACACTCACCAATCGATCAAAGCCAAGTCCCGCACCACCATGTGGGAAAGTTCCATATTTCCGAAGATTCATATACCACTCAATCGGTTTCGTATCCATATTTCGCTGTTGCGCTATCGAAACAAGCTTCTCATAATTCTCCTCACGAATCGATTGACCCACCAATTCTCCCAAACCCGGAATCAAGAGGTCGCTCCCTTGTACCGTCTCTTGCTCTCCATCATTGTTTGATTTCATATAGAAGGATTTGAGTGATGCCGGGAAGTTATACACAAAGATCGGTTTCTTAAAAACAACTTCCGTCAAATACTTCTCACATATCGACCCGAGATCATCCCCAAAGACCGGTGCGCGCTCAATCTTCTTCTCTTTGATCGCACTCTCGATAAAAGCACTATGTTCCGGGCTATTAAGAATCGATAGCGCATCTTTATACGTAATCCGCTCAAAAGACACACTTGCCATTTTGCGCAACTTCTCAATAATACCCTTACTCACAAATCCATTCAACACCTCCAAATCATCCGCATGCTCCTTCAACACATACTCAAACGCATACTTCACATAATCCTCCGTGAAGTTCATCAAATCCGTGTGATTCACCCACGCCAACTCATACTCAATATGGGTAAATGAAGCAAGATGGCGATTTGACATCGAATGCTCCGCACGGAATGACGGATTCGTCGTATACACACGCGAAAGACCCGAGCATAGCGCTTCCAATTGAAGCTGTGATGATACCGTCAAAAAAGCATGCTTCCCAAACATATCCGCCTGATAATCGATCTTACCATCCTTCGTTTGAGGAATATCACGAATATATTCGGATTTGTGAAGATTGGTGATCGTGAATACCTCACCCGCACCTTCACAATCAGATGTTGTGATCACATTCGGATCAAGATGAAGAAGATTGTGCTTCGCAAAGAACGCATGGGTCGCACGCATTAGACCACCTCGGATGCGGAAAACGGCATTGAATGTCTTCGTCTTGGCACGCCACTCTTGGAAACCACGAAGCGTCTCAATATTCATCTTCTTCGCACATAAGATGAAATTTTGCGGATCTTCCACCTTCCCAATATACGAAATGTTCGTAACAACCACCTCAATCGACTGTCCCGCAGCAGGAGACTTCACAACCGTACCATGAATCACCAGCGATGACGAATTGTGAAGCTCACTCTTTGCTTTCGCAAAAATGTCAGGAACAAGCGCCTTCTCAACAATATTCTGAATCGTCTTCGAAGAGAGACCGTCAAACATCTCAATGAAAATAAGATCCGTTTGAATACGCAGATTACGAACCCATCCTTTCAGAATTACCGAATTACCAATCGAATCCTCATTTAGTGTATGAATGAAATCATACGAATCGCGAAAGAGAGAAGACGCCATTTTTCATATGTACTTAACTTATGAAAATATCCTCTAAGACCACATGTGGTCTTACATCCCACTTCTGATTTTTAATCTAAGCATAACGCTCGGCAAGTGTGAGCTCTTCGGGTGTATTCACACCGAGAATCTGTCCATTCATTTCAACCGGAATTCGATAAATATAAATCTCATTCTCCTCTCGCTTTCGCACTTCATCAAAAATCGATGTTAAATAGTACTCACCACTCTTATTCTTATTTGTAATCTTCGACAAATATGTCCGAAGCACCATATTGCTAAATAAATAGATCCCCGCATTCACCTCACGATTCTCCAATTCCTCCATACTTTGGCAATCTTTCTTCTCCACAATACGCAAAAAGGCACGATCCTTCGATCGCTCCACCTTTCGTAGAATCCGCCCATAATCCCCCGGATTCTCCATCATCGCACTCACCAAACCCATCTCCACACGCTCCTCAATCATACACTTTCTCACAAAATCACCCAGCAACTCCGCTTTCATATTCGGCATATCCCCATTCAGTACCAATGTATACTTCGCAGGATTGAGGTTTGGCAACACACATTGTAGCGCACCACCCGTTCCATTCACTTCACGTTGAAGAACAAGTTGAACTTTGCTCATCACCAGAAGACGGGTTTTGGCAAGTACGGCTTGGATCAATCCAGCCGTTTCACCATTCACCACAAGAAAGATCTCATCACACTGGATTCGACCCACTTGCTCTAAAATGTGAACAAGCATCTCCTTTCCCCGCACTTTACAAAGAACCTTCGGAATCGCACCGCACCTCATACGCGTACTATGACCCGCTGCCAAAATTACAATTTGTAGCGCAGAACCCTCCTTTTGAGGTGGAGCCGCTTGCTGCGGAATACCCATATTCATATGAAACATCTTCTCAATCGTATTTTTTGATTTCTCGCTTTTATCTTTTATCATTTTTCTTCTATATTCAGAACCCTTTTTCTTTTTCTTGAAAAAGAAAAAGCGTTCACGGAAAAAGAAAAATAAAAAAACGTTCTTCGAAAATAGAGAAAAAGAATAATTTCTTAAATAATTTATATAAAGAGTATAGAAGAATGGAAAGAGATGATTTTGATTTTGATCTCGATCACGAGTATATGAAAGATGCGATTAAATACATTTCCGAAAATGAAGAGTCGATTTACTACGCATGCGGCATTATCACCTCCGTACTCATGCTCTCCACATTTGGAATACTCTTTTGATTTTGATTTTGATTTTCATATATAAAAATATGAATATAGAGAGATTTCGTGAAAGATATAGAGTATGAATTGTTTTTTCAATCTCTTCATTCGTCTTGAAGGTAAAATGGATTCCAACTCGATGTTGATCGATCGCCTTAAAAGAGCGGATCCTTCCAAGATTCCACTCTTCTCATTTGAAAATAAAACACTCTATGCTCGTATTGTTGATGTATATGATGGCGATACATGTACCGCACTCTTCGAGTATAATGGCGAAATGATGAAGTATAAAGTTCGCGCAATGGGATATGATTGCGCAGAGATGAAACCGAAGAAGGATGATCCCAATCGCGATGAAGAGAAGAAGCTCGCACAAGCGGCAAAAATGCGATTTATCGAGCTGATGGGTGGAGAGAACGCCATCGTCAAAATGAAGTGCTTGGAGTTTGATAAGTATGGACGCATTCTTGCTTACCTTTATCAAAGTGATGATGCCTCTATGAGAGAATCGATCAATGAGATTATGATTCGCGAAAAGCACGGAAAACCATACAGCGGTGGAACCAAAGAAGGATGGTAAAAAGAATATCGTTTTATCATATTATATTAAATCTATTTTTATCATAGAAAGAATCATATTTCATCGAATATGATCATCATCACAGGTGGCTCGGGTCTCGTTGGAAAGGCGCTTCGCGAGTGCGAGTGCGATGGAGAAGTATGGATGCCACTCTCTTCCAAAGATTGTAATCTTCTCCATTACGAAGATACGTATCAAACATTTGCCAAATTGTGTACTCAATACGAGATCACCGGGATTATTCATTTAGCAGCACAAGTAGGCGGATTGTTCAAAAATCTTCATACCAATGTTCGCATGTTTGAAGAGAATATGATTATAAATATGAATGTGATCAAAGCCGCACATGCTTGCGGCATACAACGGATGATATGTATTTTATCCACATGTATCTTCCCAGATCGCGTATCTTATCCCATACGCGAAGAGATGCTTCATCAAGGCGAACCCCATGAATCAAATTGCGGATATGCATACGCAAAACGAATGCTCGAAGTTCAATGTAAACTTTATCAACGCGAATATAATCGCGATTACATTTGCGTCATCCCCACAAATATATACGGAAAGTATGATAATTTTCATCTTGAAGACGCACATGTGATCCCGGCGCTTATTCATAAGTGCTACTTACAGAAAATGCGCGGTGAGCCTTTCACCATCATGGGAAGCGGAAAACCATTACGCCAATTTATCTATTCGCGCGATTTAGCACACCTTATTCTTCGCATATTCCGCGAATATCACGGTCGCGAAAATCTCATTTTGAGCGTTGGTGAAGAGGATGAAATCTCGATTAAAGATGTCGCAATCTTGATCGCAAAGAAGATGGATTATACATTGGATTTGGTAGTAGATGCGGAAAGGCAAGAGGCCGATGGTCAGTATAAGAAGAGCGTATCAAATGCGAAGATCAAAGAACTCTTCCCAGACTTCACTTTCACACCTTTCGAAGTTGGCTTAAACGAAACAATTGAATGGTTTATTCAATCTTATCCACATGTTCGAAAATAAATTATATTTATATATTTGAGTTTACTATTTGAATGTATCACTCTTCCACTTTCTTATTCTCTTTATACATTACCGATTTTATCAACGTCCCACTATCCGACCACATTTGATACAATCCATTCTTCTTCCCCTTCACATATTGAATCAAACTCATCGGAAGCCCGTTTTTATACCACGTGCGATTCTCACCTTCCCCTTCCCCATTCACATAAAAGATCCGCATGGCAAGAACACCATTCACATGCCACTCTTTATACTCACCGTCATACTTCCCATTTATAAATGTACACTCTTTATATACACTCCCATCATCCCTATACTCAATATATTGACCATTTATCATATCATTCACATAATACACAATACTCTTGATTATACCACTCTTATGCCACCTTTCATGCTTTCCACACTTCTTCCCATACTCATAATGGATCTCTTCACACTTTTCACCATTTTCATAAAATTGTTCCGCAATGCCATGCGGCATATCATCTATATATTGACATATTGACATAATATTTCCATTATACCAATAAGATATATTTGTTCCATTCATCTTTCCATTGATATAGTAATGTTCACACTCCTTCTTTGAAATAAATATCGATCTTTCCGGTACATAATATTTGATCACATGACCATCCAATATATCATTCATATATTCCCGCGTTTCAATTACATGACCATTTTGACTTTTACGCGTAAAGATACCACTCTTCTTTCCATCGATATAATTCACTTCCGTGCTAAAATAGATTCCCACGCCACTATTGATCGCATACTTTTTACATAAACCATGTTTGATCCCGTGTTCATACGTAATTTCGGAAATAAGTTGATCACCACTCTTACTCCATATCTTTGTAATCCCATGTCGCAATCCATCTTTATACTCGATTTCCCAACGTATATTTAAATTTGAACATGAATCGGAACTTTCACCTTTCACAATTCCCGTAAAATTTTGATAAGAAGCAACTTCAATGCTCTTTCGACATATCGGACATGGAATGTGTTCTATATAATCCTCATAATTCTCATACGTGAGATTTTCCTTATGATGCGGAGCATGTTTTTTGTATAATTCGAAACATTCTCGACAAAATATATGCTTCTTTTCACAAAGGAAGATCAAATCTTTCTCCTCATAATCTTCTCCACAAATTCCACATTGGAACATTCTGTTTTATTTACCCTTTATATTCATACTCTTTATATTGAATATTTTGTACATTCAATATTGAATAAAAATCGATAAAAAATAGAAAATGGAAGAAACAAAAAAATCAAAAGATAAAGTATAGAAGAAGATGAAAGAGATCGAAGCCCGTTTCTTAAATATCGATATTGACGCCATGCGCGCCAAATTGAAGAAGCTCAAAGCAAAACGGATCCACCCACTCATGCTTTATCGCCGTTATACATTCCAACTTCAAGATAAGAACGCACGCGGATACGCCCGCGTTCGTCAAGAAGCTTCCGGTATCACCATGACAATCAAAACCTATGATGCCAATAAGTACGCAATGGAGTATGAAGTCGCTCTAAAAGATACTACGTTAGAGGATGCCCGCAATTTCATGCTCGGAGCCGGTTTTGTTCAACTTGCGTATCATGAAACACTCCGCGAAAAGTGGAAGCTACCATCCGTAAATGAGATCGTCATTGATGTACTCCCGGGCTTACACCCTTATATGGAGATCGAAGCGACATCGGAAGAGAAGATGCGAAAAATGTGTGAAAAACTCGGTTTATCGATGGATGATGCCAAATATGGCTCTTACGGTAAACAATATACCGAATATTATGGGATCAGCGAGAAGACATTCAATTCAATTTCGGAAATGCGATTCGAAACGGTGGATAAGTTCTTCCTCCGCCACGCAAAGAAGAATAAAGATCTCCTCAAAAAGCTAAAACGCGAAAATATGAAGATCTATAATCGCGTTAAATAAGGTGAAAGTTCGCTTTGAAACATCTCAACTCGCTTGGCTTACCGGAGGTCAGCAGCGATCTGCTGCGACATGAGCAGGGAGTCGTCAAATCTTCAAATCGCAAAATCAAAATCAAAAAGTAAGTTTGAATATAATGTTTTCTCTATATCAAATAGTATTTGATATATTTGATTGTATTTGATTGTATTTGATATAAAGGAAAAAGTGAAGAATCACAATGATTTCGCTCCGTTCGTTCTTCAACTTTATATGTATAAACCTCTTCTTTGTTTGTTATGGATATATTGATTTTATGGCCACTCTTTGCTTCTCTAAAACCTGGAACCCATTCTCTCTATTTCCACTCTTTTTTATCTCACTCTTCCGCAACTCCTTCTTATATGCCCTTCTTGAATATAATACACGAAGTTATGAAATGATCAACATCGGAATGCGCAACGGAAAATCAAATGAAAATCAAAGTGAAATACTCCCTTTCTTCCAAATCTCCCTCATGGATGCGATATTCCTCTACTTCCTCTTTTATCAAAATGATATTTCTCCCCATTATGTACGCGATGTCGCGTTCTTCATCCCCAAATCCTTCGTATTCGAAATCATCTTCGACCTCTTCCACTACATCGCCCATCGTATCGAACATAAAGTCCCACTCTTATATCATCACTTTCATAAATACCATCACACTCATACACATCCCACCTTCATCACCACCTATCATCATCACATCGGTGATCTCATACTATCCAATGTGATCCCTTTCTATCTCTCATACTATTTATGTTCACGCGTTTTTGATATTTCACCGTATATGATCAGCATGCTATATATTTCCAAAATATATATCGAATTATGCGGCCATAGCGGGAAAGATATACGAAAAGTAGGTTCTTTTGTTCAATGTATTTGGATACCCCAACTTTTAGGAATCTCATTATATACCATTGATCATGATAATCATCATCGATGGAATCATTTTAATTATGGAAAGCGCTTCTCACTATGGGATCGCGTATTTGGCACATATAAAGAAACTCTGTAAATAATGGATTTATGAAATGATTTTTGATAGTATATGGAATAATTCTCCACTATTTCGCATTTCGGGAAGTATCAATTGGGCTCTTTTATATATATGAACATTCGGATGGAGCATCCGAATACAATGTGAAATATGATGGGCATCTTTTGGATTTTGAATGGAAAGATCGCCATAGAGATGATATTGGGTTGTACCTGAAATGTAAGGTAGAAGATCTTTATATTTTGAATCATATTTCGAATGATAGAGGATCGTTTGAGGAATAAAGGCGATCACATGATCCACATTTAATAATGAACCAAAAAGAATCGCCGCATATCCACCCGCCGAAACACCCATAAAGAAAACACGTTCATAGCCGGCGATCTCATTACGTAAATGGGAAATAGTCTCTTCAATATTGGAGGATATACCATAAATCCCGCGATGATAATGGATCTGATGACGATCTACGTAAAAGAGTTTATCCGTTTCATGAAAGTGGGTATTGAGGAAGTGGAGGAACTCAAAGGGTGGAATGCGGCCAAATTGTAAGGCAAATCCGCCAAATGAAACAATCAATGATCGTGAACTTGGATTCACCACTTTGAATTGATCCTGATCGTGATCCATATTTTTGTCAACTCTGTTGGGATCCACAGAGTTGCAGCGCAAGTCGTCAAAATAAATATGGCTTTTATGTCTATTATATATATATATATGATTTTTTATATATATGATTTTTATATGTTTTCGCAATGAACGTAAATGATCTCTTAAAAAAATGACATGAAATCTTCTATATTGAACCTACATGAAATATAAAAGATTATACCAAAAGAAAGATACGATTCTATTAAAAATGAGCGTTGCGTATGGATCAAGTCGAAATAACGATGCTATGGCGATTCTTCGCACATACCGCGCAAACCCTTTTTTACCTGGAAGAACAAAAGATGATCATACTGGACAAAAAGAAGAGTCCACCAAAGAGTGGGCATGGCTTGACCTTGTTGTCAAGATGATTCAAAAACACTTTCCTGATTTCACGATCGTGATTCACATCATCGATCCCATGGAATCATTCACTTCGGGTGTTAATCCTTCCATCCCCATTCTTTACCAACCAAACGGTAAAGGTGGTGTGATCGGCGAGTTTCTCGATATTCTCCGACGTGGAACTTCGAGTGAATTGATCACTCTCTTGAACAAGTATTCAGGTCGTTCATCGACACGCACAGTTATTCAAGAAATGGATTATTCCGCAATTGCCACCGATCTTAGGCGGCTTTTTGCCGAGATGATGGAGCACGCTGCCCAGGTAGCTTCCGCAAAAGAAGCTCTTGTTCTTGCCGCTGCTCCCACGGTGTCTGAGAAAGAAGTTCAACCCACTTCTACCAAAGATTATGATGATGAAGATGATTGGATGGCATTTGCCGATGAAATTCCGGATCCTCATTTAGAAGTGGAAGCAGCACGTGTTGCCGCGCATGAGGCCCTACATGTAGCTCAGAAGAGATATGTTTCCGCGGAACATGCGTTCAATACGTCTCTCTACGACATCACAAGTGGTGGAGGAACACGACCTCGCGAAGCAAAGAAGAGCGATGTACGCCGTATTTCGGCGCTTCTATCTTCGGATGTGAAGACGTACATGCGCAGTGTAATTCATCCGGATTACAAAAAGTATGTTGTATAATGAAATTATATTGTATAATGAAACATATCATGAAACAACATGGAACGTAAACATATATAAAAATGTACAATAATTTATAAAAAATGACACATAAAATATTATATAACTCGAACAATGATCATACAAAATATAACAAAACCCACACTCATTTATCTATTTTATAGAAGATGAGTAATTGGCGCCCGCTCGGTGTGTCTGAGCGGCAAACCGTTCGATACAGCAAAGACGATAACGCCGCTGCGTTGGCTCTTCTTGCCACATATCGCGCAAAGCCATTCTATCCTCAATCAACACCTCAACATAGTGGTGGAGCTATTGCTCAACTGAATAATGAGGGCTCTCGATCTAGAAAGGAGAGAGCATGGCTTGAAAATGTCGAAGAGCTGATTCGAAGGAATGGATTTCCTGATTTTGTGATCAGAATATATATTCTTGATCCAATGAGTGATTTCTGCCCATATGAAGGTCTTCACCTTTATGACAAAAGCACACATGCTCATGGTGTCACAGGTGGTGCCATCGGCGAGTTCCTTGATGTTCTTCAGCACGGCAAGGCGAATGATCTCATCTGTTTGCTAAACAAGTATTCAGGAGCATCCGCTCAGAAAGGTAAACCGCACCATTATTCAGACATGGCAGAAAGACTCACAAGAGAGCATGCCAACATGATGGAGAGCGCTGCCGCCGCACAAGCTGCCGCCGCAGAAGCTGCCGCCGCACAAGCTGCCGCCGCAGAAGCTGCCGCCGAGGATGAATCTGCCGCCGCAAAAGCTGCCGACGCAGAAGCTGATGCCCCTCTGGATGAGGAGGATGATTGGATGGCACTTGCCGACGATAGGCCAGATATTCTTTTACAAGCGAAAGCAGCACGTGTAGCCGCAGAAGAAGCCCTGGAAGCATCTCAAAAGAGATATCTTGCTGCTCAAAAGAGATATGCTGAGACACAGAGCGCATTTGCAGAACGTCTCAACTCCATCACAAGTGGTGGTGGAAAGAGATCACGTACATCTGCGGAAAAGAGCCAAGATGTGCGCGAAATTTCGGCACTTCTTTCGGATGATGTCAAGGCGTACATGCGGACGGTGATTGATCCTGCGTATGTGGTATATGTTATGTGATTATTATATGTTATATTATTATTATTATCAAAAAAAAAAAATAAAAACAAAAATAAAAAACAAAAAACAAAAACAAATAAAGACTCGGATGTAAAAATATTGTAAATAATGCTTAGACCGAGATAAGCAAAAAAAAAATAAAAACAAAAAACAAAAACAAATAAAGACTCGGATGTAAAAATATTGTAAATAATGCTTAGACCGAGATAAGCAAAAAAATCATAAAATCATAAAATATGTAAAATATAAATTATTCATTATAATATTATGTTATTTTGTTATTTTGTGTGTATAAATCATAAATCTCTATCTCTCTATCATAAAACCTTCACACGTTTGAGAAAGAAACATTCATTTCCCTTCCACTCCACACATAGTGGCAACACATGTACACCACTTTCCATCGCATCATATACCGCCTTTTGATAAATCGGATCCAAGGAGGACGGTTTGAACGCATCAACATCGCTTCGTTGAATCAAAAAGATGAGTACACACTCAATCTCCGGATGGGTGGTGTGAATTTCACGTAAATGGTTCACATGTTTCAATGCGCGCTCGCTCACCGGTTCACTTTTTGACTTTCGATAACCATCCGGAAAGATGGCGATCTTTTTCGAAAAATCGTACGAAGAGAGATCCATCTTCTTCCGCTCTTTTGCGGGCACATCCACTACATCGGCAAGGGGAACGTTCTTCACTTCACAATATACGAATTTCCCACTTTCCGTTGTAAATGAGAAATCAAAGCGAGAATCACCGACAACCACTTCACTCTTCAAATTAGAAATATGAGAATACATTCCGATTGTACCACTCAATAATAGCGATTTCACAATTGGATTCGCAAGCATCGGATTCACTCCAATTATTTCTCCATTTTCACCAACGACATGATGGATCACATATTTTGATTTATTCTTGGTTGATTCCGATTTGGTACAATAGACGATCGTACCAGGTGCGATCAGGCCACAACAACCCAACGCGGGAGTATGTGCCATCACACATTCTTCAAGAATCGAGGATGGATCATTGGGATCATATACGGAAATGTCGGCAAGATACGGCGATTTACACACTTTGGAAGGACGTGCGAGAATTACGGCTTTATATAAGGTCGGTAAAGCATAGATCATTTTTTTGGCGTGATGGTTAGGTTATCATGGATGATTCGATGAAACTATATGTGAAGAAGCGTATAAATCACTTTTTATACGCTTGATATATATAAAAATAAATGGGTTTATCTTTTTGGGCAATAAGTTGTAATACGCATATTTTTAAGATGATTTCGAATGTAATTTTTTCTGTAAATATTTATCGAGTGATTCTTTAACCATATCATGTTCTGATAATTTGATATATCGATCATTATTGATCGAATCAATCTTCTCTTTTTGCGTCTGGAGCCAGCGACCTATGCTGACTCCTTCAATTTCATCATTATTTTGTGGTATTTTTTGAAACTCATTACAAAAATAAAAGAGTAAATCTCTCTTCTCATCCCATGAAAACTCTACTTTGCCTTGCTTCTTCTCTTTGTAGATCAAATATTCATCAAGTGATTTTTTCACATATACATTTATAGAAAGCTTTTGATATACTTCACAATCAGATGAAGATATTTTTTTCTTCTGATCCTGGTACCAGAGGCCAATGGTTTCATCTTTAAATTTTTCTTTATTTTTAGGCGGTATTTTATAGGTATTGAAAAATTCGAAAAGGATATTCTTTTTTCGTTCCCAATGATCGATAATGCCCAAATATTCATCAAGTGCTTTTTTTACATACTCATTTTCAATCAATATCTTATAAATTGGATCATCTGGTGATTTTATTTTTTTCTTTTGGCAGCCTAACCAATTATATATATTTATATTATCAACCATCTCATTTAGTGATGGTATCCTCTTATTTTCATTACAAAATTGAAAGAGAATATCTTTCTTCTCCTCCCATTTATCAACAATACCTAAATATTGATCCAATGATTTTTTCACGTATACATTCGTAGAAAGCTTTTTATAAATTTCGCAATCGACGGAAGATATTTTCTTTTTTTGATCATGAATCCAGAGACCGAGACCCTCTTCTTGTGTAGGCAACTTTTTATGTTAATTACAATATTCAAATAGAAGATCTCGTCTATCTTCCCAACTTACTTTTATTTTTTCTTTATTCTTCTCTTTAATAATGAAATATTGATCCAAATTTTCTTTCACATACTTATTTTCAGATAATTTGTGATATAATTCATGATTTGTACAGACCTTTAGAATCGCAAAAATCGCAATTCTTTTGAAGGATGGGTCAAATCCTATATTTTTATTTTAATTATTTTTTAATAATATATTTCTAGCTGCTTGAAAATCACGATCTAATTCGATTTTACAATAAGGACACCAGAATGTATTACTATTTCCAACAAAATGATTCATGTGGCCACAATTACCACATGTTTTCGTTGTATAACTTTCATTTACAATTTTCGTATCGCATCCATATTTCATACTTTCATATAAAACTTTCTGTTTAAACTTATAATGTGATAATATATCCATATATCGGTTCGTCTTTTCATCCAAACCTTTTTTCATTTTACTACTTTCAAATATAGGCAATAAAATGACTTTATAGTTTCGTGTCATAAATGATGCGATCTTCCACTGAAAATCTGAAATAATGTTTTTAACTTTGGTTTTCAGTTTATAACATTTTTCATGAACTCTTTTCTTAAACTTCTTATCTTTACTTTTACTTTGAAGTGATTTTAATTTATCTATTTTAAATTCTAATTTTAATACTCTCTTCTTTAATTCAATATTTCCAAAAACTCCGCAATAACCATCTGGTGTATAAAATGATTGAAATTTTTTTACACCCGGATCTAAACTTATGATATCATTCTTTTGTGCGATCTTCTCAAATTGTTTCTCTTTTGAAAAGAGAATAAAATATCTCTTACCATCTTTTAATATGATCAAATCTTTGTCAGGAATATAGCTTTCATAACTTTTATACCGATTCTCAACTTTTAATTTACTATCATCTTTCAATAATGTTGGAAAAAGATATAAATTCTTTAATGCTCGATGATCTACAAAAAATACTTGTTTTGGATCTTTCTTTGATTTATATTTATGATGAAAATGTTTAATCTTTTTATTTTTTAATAATTCAAATGAACTTTTTATTGATGATAAGGCATTCTTGATTGCTAGTTGACGTGTATCATAAGGTATATTTTTAAGCCAATATTCGGGATCATTCTCATCCATATCTTTATTACTTTTCATAATAAGTGGTCTCATTGTTGCCAAACTTGTTGAAAATGGATCATCTTCTCTTTTATTATTAAAGTAAGATATTGTTTTATTATATAAATATCGATGAGCTCCAAAGAATTGATGTAAATGTTTGACTTGTGATGAAGTTGGATAAAATCTAATTTTTCGACAATAAATGGTATTTTCGCAATCCGTAGAATTTGGAAGTATAGTAGGTAATAACGGAGATAAATTCCTCTGTAAATTCTCTTTTTGAACTAGTGTGCTCTTTATTTGAGAGTACGGTAAGTTTTGTATTGAAGAGTTTACATATGTGGAGAATGAAGCTAAATCCAATTCTTGTAAGTCTGTCATTGTGGGCAACCACAACTTCTTTGACTTTTCCACGCAAGATTGCGTCCAAAAGGGTGATAAATCCTTTTCTTTCAAAGTTGAATCCTGAACCAATGTCTTGAATGACTCGATGTTTAGGAAATTTTTGTTGAATGTATTGAATCTGTTTATCCAAATCTTTCTTCTGTTTGGATGAAGAGACTCTTCCGTAAATAATCTCTTCTCTGTCATTGTGATTTGCATTTTTAGGAATGATTTTATATCGATGATGTCCACGTGGAGTAGTAATGTACTTAATTTCTCCTGAAATAGCTCGGAGTCGTAAAGTTTCTTTAGAGACTTTATAATAGTTTGCTGCTTGCTTAGGCCGGACATACATCTTCCGGGTGAATTCGCACTCATACTTCTATGATTATATTAGATTTTATTTTCTAAAAATTAAACGCACTTAAATTTAAGTATATTTTCTAATTATTTCCTAAATACTTTTAGTAAAAATCTCTTTATATCAAAATGTTATTTTTATATTTAAGAAAATTATGAATTTAAAAAATATATAATTAAAATATATACATCTAAAAGTTTACCTGTTGTAGATCTAAACTTGCTTTAAGTACAAGCTTAATGTATATAAAGAGATTACATATAAAATAAAATAAAAATGTCAGAAGAAAATATATGGTTATTTTATTGTGATCGATGTAATTATCAATGTAATTATAAATCATTATACGATAAGCATTTATTAACAGAAAAACATATTACTGGTAAACGTAAAACGAGATGCGATAAGAAGGAAACTCCTAAACAATACATATGTGAAAAGTGTAATTATAATACGATTAATATTTATAATTATAAAACACATATGTTAAATAATCACTCGTCAATTGAAGAGAAGAAAAAAGAGTTTCGATATTATTGTGAAAAATGCGATTATGGTATTTTTAATAAAGATAATTATGAAAAGCATTTATTAACAAAAAAACATATTGCGCGTATTCAATAGCTTATATAATATTTATATATTTAAAAATATTATAATTGCGAATTTTGCGATTTTTATCGACAGTCCATTTTTGTTCTTTGATTAAAATACCATAACGAGATTTTTAAATCCTTATAAATTTCATTTGATTTAGGTACTCTTTCTTTTTCATTACAAAATTGAAATAATATATCCTTCTTTTCGTCCCAGCTTAATTCAATTTTGTCTTTATTCTTCTCTTTGTTGATCAAATATGTATCCAATGATTCTTTGACATATATATTTTCAGATAATTTTTGATAAAGAATTGATTCACTTGATGTTATATCTCTCTTTTGTATTGATAGCCATGAGCCTATGTTTTCGTCTTTATATATTTCATTTGATTTGATAATACGTTTATATTGATTACAAAATTCAAAAAGAAGATCTCTCTTCTCCTTCCATCTATCAATAATACCCAAATATTCATCTAATGATTCTTTAATATATTTATTTTGAGATAATTTCGTGTAGATTGTATTATGTATATTTGATTTATGTTTCTGCTGGTGAAACCAGCGACCTACAGAGACACCTTTATAATCTTCAAGAGCTTTTGGTGGTCGTTGATGTAAATTTGAAAACTCAAACAATAGATCTCTCTTCATATTCCATAACTCCTGATAATTGATACATTTGATTCGCACATACTCTCCAATTTCACGATTCTTCTTATCGCGATTTTCGATAAATATACGATCAGATTGATTATCATAATTTCCACTCATCATTCTGATCTTTCGATGAAACTCAATATCATTCTCTTTCAAGAGACTCAATGTGTCTAAAATCGAATTTATATCTTCCGTCCACAAAAAACAATTCGCCACTTTATTCGGATGATCTTTCATTAAACGATTTGCTCTACATATTCTCTGAACCATTCGTATTGTACTCGACTTTTCATACATAGAGCCTACAAAAATGCTATCACATGCTGGTATGTCAACACCTTCATCTAAAATTCGGATTGAACAGAGAATTTTTAATCTTTTATGATCATTATCCTCTTTTTGAAATTCTTCTAAAATCGCTTCACGCTCTTTTTTACAACTTATATCACTTGTTATTATATTTATCCAATGTGGCAAAAAGTGATACTTCTCAAATACATCTTTACACACATTCATAAATTCATCACATTCATTACGCGATGATAGATACGCAATACAACGGGTTGAACCCGTTTGAAGCATACCATTGATTAGGTATAATGATTTTTTAACATAATCTTCATTCAAATCAACCAATTCGATATCTTTGACGGATTCAAGTAAAGGCGAATATGTTGAATCTGTTGAATCTTCTTGATTAATCATAGGAATATAAATCTGATAATCACATATATACTTCTCTTCAATCGCTTGCCGAAAAGGATATTGATATACAACTTCACATTCAATCACTTCTTTCATACAATTTGGAGGAGTTGCTGTGACCAAAAGAACTTTCGGAAAAGAAAGAACAATTTTGAGTAATTCATTATTTTCATCAAAACAAAGATTGTGGGCTTCATCTATGATCAAAATTGTATTGGATAGATTTATCTTCTTTTTTTGATAAAAGAGAAGTGAAATAAGACTCTTCGCAGAAGCAAATGTAGAAGAGATAATACATTTTTTATTGAGCTTTTCAATAAGATCTTCAAAGTCTGTTGTTCCACCAGAATCACTATCGAGCAAAAGTGTATCGTGATCCGGTAGAAAATACTTCATCCTTTTTAAATTCTGTTTTGTATGAATCTGTAATGGCGAAATGATAAAAATATGTTCATAATGAACCCTCTTTACATGATTACAAAAAATAATAGTCTTTCCAGTTCCACATGGAAGATGTAAAAGACGGACACCTTTCCAATCATGATCCATTGCTTCCACCGCTTCTTTTTGATATGTACGAAGTTCATAAGATGATTCAACTCGCTTGTCTGACCGGAGGTAAGCAGCGAGTAGCAGGGAGTCGTCCTCCTTAGCTGGTCTTCGACCAACAGGAGGTTCGCTTGAAAAGTCGTCAACTCTGTTGGGATCCTTTGGATCGACAGAGTTGCAGCGCGAGTCGTCATCTCTCCCGGGACTCTTTGAGTCCGGAGAGAAGTAGAGGAAGTCTTCATTTCCCTTCATTTTTTTAGAACGATCCTCTCTCATATCATTACCCAGAAATTCATCTTGAATGATCTCGTTGTAATGTAATTTTTTATGGAAAATACGGTTTTCAACAATATCCACATGATCACACAATGTATCATGAAGCTTACATGTATGATATAAATACCCTTTCGATGATTCATTCTTCTCTCGGAAATCTTTCATCTTCTTAAAAAATGTTTCCAAATCATCAATATATATCGATTTATTCGTATCCCATAGCTTACATTGAATTCCATGATAAAGGAGAGAGTCGCTACGATTATCGATCGAAATGCCATCTAATCCATATTCACGCACAATATTATAATATTTACCATTTTGATAATACCCTTTTCGTTTCATACGGATATCATGAAAATTTGTGATAAAACCAGAATCAAATAATACAGACTCGGGTACATGATCCCAATGATATGTAATTTGATTACTCTCTTGTTGATGATAATTCATACAATACTTCTCATAATTTTTGAAGTGGATTCGATTCCACGATAGTTTATGTTCCATCTTTTTTGGTTATTCTCTTATCACATTATTAAGTGTCTTTTTCTTTATATCCATTTTTTCATTTATAAAATAATTTTTATTTTATATAATGTATTTAAATTGTATTTAAATTGTATTTGAATCGTATTTGAATTGTATTTAAATTGTATTTAAATTGTATTTGAATCGTATTTGAATCGTATTTGAATCGTATTTGAATCGTATTTGAATCGTATTTGAATCGTATTTGAATCGTATTTAATTTGTATTTGAATCGTATTTAATTTGTATTTGAATATAATTCATCATCTCATCATCTTATCTAGATGGAATTAACAAACTTGACACGATCTTTTTTTTTATCCTCTACCACCTCAACCTTTTTAACCTCCTCTACAACCGGTTTCGGTTCATCGACCTGTTTTGAGGTGTTATTACCATTCTGTGGTGAGGGTTGAATAGGATCGGGCAAAATTTGGCTTTGATGCAAAATATGAGTTCCGAACGAGCCGCGGAAATCGAAAGTGCCAGTGTGAACAAGATCCGCAGTAATGTCTGCCCATATCTCACCACCAAGTTGAGTCCATCGTTCACAGAAGAGATAATCTTCCGAAAGGTAGCGTTTCGAAACAGGATGAATGATACAATCGAAGAGAGCGTAGAAGTTATTCACCAGTTCTGGTGCGTTATAACCTGCGATGTCATTGTTGTACTTTGTTTCAGGATACGCTTCCACCATCTTTTCGAGAACATTGCGCTTGATGAGCATCATACCCGTTCCGATATACTTACACTTGATGAAACCACGTTGAATCGGGATATTTCCACCATCCACATTGATCACATAATCATGGGCAATTTGTTCCAGTTTCAGAGGATCCATATCCGGATTTTTCACGGCAAGATCACGAATCTTCGCGATATTCACCCATTTTTTCGGGTACAGCGCACCGGTAATATCACGGTCTTCTTGAACCATTCTTACGATTGACTCTGGTTGGAAAGTGATGTCCGCGTCGATATACAGAAGATGTGTGATTTGAGGAATACCCAGTGTCATCGCAACATACAGATTGCGACCACGAGGAATGAGCGACTCATTACCATGCGTCTTCACAACAAGATTCCAACCAATTCGGTCGCAAATACGTTGAAGGCCAAGGATGGAGTGCATGTATCCTTGGAAAACTTGGCCACCATAACAAGGTGTAGCAACCAGGATCGTCACACCTTTCTTAAACTCTTGCTGCTGGGGCTGAGGTTGGGCTTGGGCTTGTTCAGAACTCATTGTATGGGCTTCTTTAAAAATATAAATGATATTATATATACTTTTTATACGCGGATGTTCTCTATATCCATTTGATTTTTGATTTTCATTTTACATATGTTTCCTTTACTTTTTCACTTCTTCTTTTTAGAGAAGTACGAGTACGCGTTTTTTTGATAATTTTTTATATAATGTTGTAATAGTTATATAACTTATCTTTCTCTATGAATAAGTATAATTTTTTACATAAAGAGAATAGTAGCATAAAAAAAGGATTCCAAGGATCAGTGGCAAGTGGAAATACCACACCCAATAATTCTTCCTCCAATCCTCCACATGTATATCAAAATGCCAATCCTATCAATACCGAAATATTTAAAGCCGAAGTGATCGTCGGTCAAAAGTTAGTCGATACCCACGAATTACTCACCACTAACGCCTCTTTCTACGGAAATGTTGATATATCCAACTTAGAGATTAACGGAAATGCCAATATCCCTAAACTCTATCTTTCCAACACCTTCGGTGATACCACCGACGAAATGCCCAATTTATATCTCGATCCTTCCGGTTTAATCAAACGCTCCACTCGTCCTTACGGTGATACCGGCTATACTGGTTCCACCGGTTATACCGGATACACCGGCTACACTGGCGCTACCGGTTATACCGGTTATACCGGTGCCCCCGGTGAAGCCTTCGAAACAGGTGCTACGGGTTATACTGGTTATACCGGCTATACCGGTTATACGGGTTATACCGGTTTCACAGGATATACTGGTTTCACCGGTTATACCGGCTACACAGGTCCCGAGATCACCGGTTATACAGGTTATACAGGTTATACGGGTTATACCGGTTATACCGGTTATACCGGATACACAGGTTATACTGGTGATACAGGATATACCGGTTATACTGGGTACACTGGGTACACCGGTTATACAGGTTATACGGGTTATACAGGTTTTACAGGTGAAACGGGTTATACAGGTTATACGGGTGATACAGGGTATACAGGTTATACAGGTTATACCGGTTATACGGGTCCGGCAGGTAGTGCGTCAAATACAGGTGCGACGGGTTATACCGGTTATACGGGTTATACCGGGTACACGGGACCGGAAGGTAGCGCAGCAAATACGGGAGCAACGGGACCGACGGGGTATACCGGTTATACGGGTTATACAGGGTACACAGGTTATACGGGAGACACGGGACCGATGGTCGATTTGAATAATGTAGAAGTTGGCAACTTGACAGTGACACAAAATCTGATTATGGAAGGAGAGATTTTAATGAAAGATGGCACACCTTTCACCGTTGCTATTGCGGATTATGGAGATATCATTTATCAACAAGTACCCATCCCCTATGACCCAGTGGTGAATGTACAAGCAAAACATTTGAATTTAAATTCGGGTAGTAAAGTCGTTCTTTGGGATGGATATGTTCAACCCAATTCAAGTCGGCAACCCTCTTTCCGTGCGATCGGTGGCTACAAACCCGTCCCTTCTTCACCCGGCACATCATTTGTTCAATTCACGTATAATCAAGCCCAATTGATCAATCAGTCGATGTATATCCCCAATCCAAATAATATCAATCAAGCAGGTGGGATACTCAATTTCAAAATTGGCTCTTATCGCGGCCTCTTTAATGACTCCGAAAAGGGTTTCACGATGTGTGCCCTTTTCGCGTTTGATAAAAATATGAGTAGCGATTTCGAACGAATTGCCCAATTTTCGATTCCAAGCGATAATGATAATCTCGGTATTACATTAACCCGATACCGTACCACAAATCCACTTTATAGCGATGTTGAATTCTCGATTAATATCAACGGTAGTGCCGATAAACTCCGCCATATCGGATTTATCATCAATAAGTGGTATTTAATTACAATCGAAATGGGAAGTAGCGATGGTCAACCTTTAACCATGTATCTTAATGGATATGGTCCATCCTATATCGTCCAATCGACCAGTTTAGGACAAGATTATAATCCTTTTAATACAAGTCGCAACTATCTCGGCACCAATAGTCAAGGTGTTTCCACCAATCTATCCCTTGGTTGTATAATCGCATATGATTATAAACTCACCCCTTTCAATCTCAACTATCTCGTCCAATTCATTCTTAGCGGATTCAGTACATCTTTCGATCCCGACACATTAAGTGATGTGTATACATATATGGCTACCAACTTCGCATGTTTACGCAACGTCGAATTGGCCGGTATCACCAACGCAAATGTGCTCAATTACAATAATGGTAATATTTACGGAAATGTACGCGGTCATAATCTCCTTTTAAATGGAAATTTAGAAGTGGAAGCGCATACCCGTGCCAATGTGATCGATTTTCAAAATGGTAATGTAAGCGGCGACTTTACTGCCGGAAATTTCCAAGTATACGGTTTTTCCGTCTTTAATGACACATACTCCAATATCACCTTTTCCGAACAAACCACCGTCTCCAACGTTGCTCAAATCGGAAATCTGATCGTACCCGGTCAATCCGCCTTCCAATATGATATACTTGCAAATATTATCAATTATAATGATGGTAATGTATATCGCGACTTCCACGTATATCGTGATACCTACTTAGACCGAATTACCAATGCAAATGTACTCAATTACGAGAGTGGTAATGTAAACGGCAACTTGTATAGTGGAAATATGATTGTTGGCAACCTATTACAATCAAATATCAATATGCGCGGTAATGTAATCAATTATGTTCGCGGCAATGTGAGCGGAAATTTGACTGTGGGAAATATGATTGTATCCGGTGTTTCTCGATTTGATCGCGATATAACCGCAAACGTCATCAATTATGGGAATGGTAATGTGGCTACCGATTTATCCATTGGACGGATCACCAGCGCAAATATTGTGAATTATCATCGCGGCAATGTGAGCGGAAATCTGATTATGGGAAATGCGAATATCAATGGTATTACATTTGCCAATTTGGTATATTACAATAGTGGCAATGTGTTTGGAAATCTGGGGGTTGGAAATATAAATATTCAACGTTCCGCAAATATTGGTCTTGATCTCACCGCAAACGTGATCAATTATGTACGCGGCAATATACGCGGAAATCTCGATGTGGGCGGTGTTTCCCGTTTTGCTCGCGATATCACTGCCAATGTGATCAATTATGGAAATGGTAATATAACCGGAAATTTGGCAGTGGGTATTGATATGAGTGTCGGAAATATCATTCGCGGTAATCGCATTGATTATAATAATGGTAATGTATACGCAAATTTGGCCGTTGGAAATATCAATATTGCCAGCGTCGCAAGTATCGGCGTCGATTTAACCGCAAATGTGATCAATTATGTCCGCGGTAATGTAAGCGGAAATTTGGCAGTCGGAAATATGATCGTATCTGGTGTTTCCCGCTTTGATCGCGATATAACCGCAAATGTGATCAATTATGGAAATGGCAATGTGAGTGGAAATTTGGTAGTAGGTATCGATTTGCGCGTTGGCAATATAACACGTGGCAATCTATTCGCATATAATCAAGGTATCGTATACGGCAATTTAACCGTGGGAAATATGGCAGTTCTTGGAAATATCAAACTGGATGGTATTGCCGGTAATGGCATCGTCGTCGTTGTCGCAAATATTGCCGGAAATTTGGGTGTCGGAAATGTGTTGGTCGATGATCAAATCTTTTCACGAAAAGATATCAATGGTAATGTGATCAACTTCGTCAGTGGTAATGCGTCAAGCCAATTCACCATTGGGAATCTCCAAGTATACGGTTTCTCGGTCTTTAATGACACCTACTCGAATATCACGTATTCGGAACAGAGCAGTATATCCAATGTCGCACAAATTGGAAATTTGATTGTAGATGGTCAATCCGCGTTCCAATATGATATATTAGCTAATATTATCAATTATAATGATGGTAATGTATATCGCGACTTCCACGTGTACCGCGATACTTACTTAGATCGGATCACAACGGCGTCAATCGTCAATTATGTGAGTGGAAATGTGAGTGGCAATTTGTATGCGGGGAATTTGGTAGTTAACCGGCTTCTTCAATCAAATATCGAAATTCTTGGTAATGTGATCAATTATATTCGTGGCAATGTGAGCGGACTTTTGAATGTATCGAACTTAGTGGTGGGTGATATGACGGCAAATGTGATCAATTATGGAAGCGGCAATGTGCGAAATTTGGAAGGCAATGTGATCAACTCGCAAAATGGAAATGTATACGGAAATCTCTATGTTGGAAACTTAACCGTTGGTAATCTATTACGATCCAATGGAGAAATACTCGGAAATATACTCAATTATCAAAATGGAAATATCGGAAATAGCATTAATATCATCAATAATATCCACGTAGGGAATTTCACCAATACATCCAATCTATATGTCGCAAATATTGCATACTTCAATAAAGATATCAACGCAAATGTAATCAACTATCTCAGTGGAAATGTGAGCGGAAGTCTCACTGTTCGTGGACAAACATACCTTCAAAGCAATGTACTCGCAAATGTGATCAATTTCCAAGGTGGCAATGTACGTGGAAATTTGGATGTAGCCAACTTGTCGGTGAATAATGCTCTTCGCGTTGAATGTCTCGAAGCAAATCTCGTAAATCTTGTTACACAAAACGCAAATATTGCCGGAAATCTTCTTACCGGTAATCTATACGCAAATATTCTCACGATTGGTAATACCATTGTATATCCCCCATGGCTTCAAGTGAACATCTCGGGTTTCAATGCCCTTCGCGGAAATGTGACGGATTATTTCGATGTATTTAATATTTTCATCCGTGGCAACCTCACCATTTATGGAAATATTGATTTACCCAATATATTATACGCAAATATCATCAACGCGAATGATGTAAACATTTATGGCAATCTGGACACATATGGAAATATCAACAATGCTCTCGACATATACACCCAAAATCTTCAAGTAAATAGCACACTCATATCCCTTGGTGATGCCTACTATTCCGGAAATATATACTCTTCCAACATCATCAATTATGAGAATATATACTCCGATAATATTTATATCGATAAGATCGCATACTTCAACGGAAATACATATGTGGAAGGAAATCTATTCACTTCAAACATTTATAACACACAAAATATATCTTCGGTCAATGTGAATGTGCTTGATGGACTTCGCGTGGATGGAGAAGCAAACGTGAAAGGCACTTTGATTACAGCAAATGTGATCACTCAGGGAACGATCCAAACAACAAATGCCAACATTACCGGTTTGCTCAACGTTTCCGGAAATGCTTACCTCTTTGGAAATGTGTTTATCGACAGCTACACCCTTTATGTCGATAGCAATGCGAACAGGGTAGGTATTTACAATAATAATCCGCAATATACATTGGATGTGAATGGGGATGCAAATGTATCGGGAAATCTCAGGGTCAATGATAATGTGATCTTTACAAATGCGACGACAAATCGCGTGGGTATCAACACGTCCAATCCACAATATGATCTAGATGTAAATGGAGATGCGCGCGTTTCGGGAAATATATACAATAGCGGAAATACACAATTGAATGGAAATCTAACGGTTCAACGAAATACTCAATTAAATGGAAATGTAAATATGACGGCAAATTTGGCAATTCAGAGCAACGCAAATGTAATAGGGAATCTTGCAGTTCAAAGCAATGTAAATGTAATCGGAAATCTGATGGTTCAAAGTGGATCATACTTCAATGGAAATCTGTATATTCAAAATGGTACATCAAACATCTTCTCGTACAATATCAAAAATACATCAAATATCACAACAGCAAATTTGATCGTCCTCGAAAAGCTGAATACAAATTCATTGTCAATATCCGGAAATTTGGAAACCGTAAATATCATCAATCAATATGATATCATTACTGGAAATCTGGAAGTAAATGACTTTATCGTCGTACATAAAGATCTTTATGTAGAAGCAAATATATACTCTGGAAATGTGATCAATTATGGAAACCTTCAAAGCGACAATCTCTATGTAGAACAAATCTCCTACTTCAACGGACTCACCTATGTGGAAGCAAACCTCTTCACTTCGAACATTTACAACACTGAAAATATATCTTCCGTAAATGTGAATGTGCTCGATGGACTTCGTGTCGATGGAGAAGCAAACATCAAGGGCACGTTGATTAGTGCGAATATCTTGAATTCTGGAACGATCCAAACCACACATGCCAACATCACCGGTATTTTCAACGTTTCCGGAAATGCTTACCTCTTTGGCAATGTATTTATCGACAGTTATACACTTTATGTTGACAGCAATGCGAACAGGGTGGGTATTTACAATAATAATCCACAATATACGTTGGATGTGAATGGAGATGCCAATGTGGCAGGAAATCTGCGAGTAAATAATAATGTGATCTATACAAATGCGTCAACAAATCGCGTGGGTATCAACAATTCGAATCCACAATATGCGTTAGATGTATTTGGAGATGCAAACATAGATGGAAATATATACAGTCGTGGAAATATTATTCATGATCTGGATATATATACATCGAATTTGGAAGTATCGAATATATTCAACGCACTTGGCGATTCCTACTTTTCGGGGAATCTCTACTCATCCAACATTATCAACTATGAAAATATATATTCCGATAATATTTATATCGATAAGACAGCATATTTCAACGGACTCACCTATGTGGAAGGAAATCTGAATACCGTGAATATATACAATACCGAAAATATATCTTCGGTAAATGTGAACGTATTGGATGGACTTCGCGTCGATGGTGAGGCAAACATCAAAGGTACACTGATCAGCGCAAATATCTTGAATTCCGGGACGATTCAAACCACACATGCGAATATAACAGGTCTCTTCAACGTTTCGGGAAATGCGTATTTATTCGGCAATGTGTTTATTGACAGTTATACGCTTTATGTCGATAGCAACGCGAATCGAGTGGGTATTTACAATAATAATCCTCAATATACGTTGGATGTGAATGGGGACGCAAATGTGGCGGGAAATCTCCGAGTGAATACGAATTTGATCTATACAAATTCGGCAACAAATCGCGTGGGTATCAATATATCGAATCCGCTTTATTCACTTGATGTGAATGGTACAGGGCGGTTTAGTGGCAATTTGAGTATGAATGGGTACTCAATTACGGATGTTGGACAAGTGGATGTGAACTTCGTCAATACATCGAATATTGGTTCATTCTTGACACGTGATTCGTCGAATAATATCACGTTTGGAGGTCAAGCGGGTATGGGGAATATTTATATTGGAAGTCCGAATAGTCCAAATCAGAATATTTATATTGGAGGCCCCGGAGATAATATCAATATCGGGGGAAATGTGACATATATAACATCGAATATCACACAAATTAGCGATCCGACATTCACATTGAATAAAGGTGGTACCACATTTAACGGCGCAGGTTTGGAAATAGAGAATAATGGATCGATCGCCGCTTCATTGAAGCTCGATAGTGCCGGAAATTGGATTGTAAGCGATGGAAATACAGGAGTTTACAACCTACACTCGATCGGAATGGGCGATTACACGGGAACGGGTTATACACTCAAAGCCGACATCGCACAAATCACCGGAAATCTGAGTGCTGGAAATGTGAATACGGGAAATGCAAATATTTCGGGAAATCTCGCGGTCGGTGGTTATGCGTCTACTTATCATCGAATGCGCGTCGATGGTAATGTTCATTTCGGTATAAATAACAATTATGATATCAATAAATATGGCATCGTCACGGTAACAACTGCCGATGCGGATGGTACATCGGCACTTGCGCTAGTACGAAAAGATAATTATGTGTGGAAAATTGGATATAAGAACGATTCGAGTAATGATTTATATGTGTATGATGGTACTGGTGGTGTGAGGTTGACCGCTGGAAATTCACAGAATTGGTCTACACCATCGGATCGTCGTTTTAAGAAAAATATTTCGGAAATCTATGGTGCGTTGGAGAAGATCCGTGAGATCCGGGGTGTTTATTATAACTATTTGACGGATCCAGAGGGATCTGAGCGCAAAGTGGGTGTGATTGCGCAAGAGTTGTATGCGGTGCTTCCGGAAGTTGTGGATATGCCGTCCGTAGAAGAGAATCCGATGACGGTGCGTTATTCGGAAATCGTGGCACTACTTATTAATGGTATGAAAGAGATGGATCGCCGATTGATTGCGATTGAAGAACAATTACATATGTTATAGTCGATAAAATAGATAAATATGATCATTCAACTCTGCTTTAAAATATATGTCATTGCGGATAAAAAAATATCCATATATGTTCGCATTTGTATGATATGTTTATTTACTCTTTGATGAAATGCTTTTTTTAATTCTCGCATTTCATTTCTTGGCAACGCTTTTATTTTGATTGCCAACTCTGCTTCTTCGCGTTTATATTGATATTCAATATCTTGATAAACAGCTTTATTTGAAAGAATATATTCTAAAAATCGACTTATATGTGTTAAAGTATTATATCCTTTCTGAAAAAAAGATATTGTGAAAGGCGAGAAGATATTAAATCCATATTCACACACTTGATCGATCTTCAAACCTAACTCATCAAACATATTGCCAAATAAAGCGGAACATATATCTTCATAATTATGAAAAATATATCGTTCTTCACTCTTTGATTTTGAATTCAAGTTTGATTCATCTTTCTGTGGAGTAGATGGATCGATATACACACCGATCGATTCGCATAAGTAAGGTTCAAATATACGTTTTATTTTATCAAGTGTTTCTTTTTCAAGGTAGAAGAAAGATATTGCTCCCGCATCTTGAATAATATAAAATTGATTTTTCATATAAATCGTTTGTAATAATCCATAAAAGTGAATACCAACATCACTCTTTGTTTTACCATAAAAAGTATTTATTTTTGAGCCTTTTCATTTGAATAAGATCCGCAAAAACGCGTTTGAAAAAGTGGGTTTCGCTATTGCCATTTAGATACTTCTCGATTTTTTGATAAGAGGATAAAGTCAATTTGGAACGGCCAAAATTCAAAAAATCATGTTTGAAATCACTCGACAAATAATCTTCATAATACGGATTACTCTCTAAATGTTCCGATAGATCCTCTTCGATCGATCCTCCTTCCGTTTCTACATATACTTCCGATTGAAAAGATTTTTGATATATAAATTGATAAATATATTGATACTTTTTGTAAAAACGAATAAAGTATGGATTGTAAATAAGATAATAACCAACACTCTTCATCTCATTCAATATTTGTTCAATCTCGTCATGATTGCTCTTGTCTAAAAAGATATACTCGAAAAATGAGAAGTGAAAAATAGGTATATAATGATCATTCTCTTGATTGTAGAAGATGACGGGTTCGATAAATAAGTTCGCAAAGTAGTAGATCGCTTGTTTTTGATATATTTCCGTAAAAATTTGATATAAATTATTCAATAACACATCTTTATAAATCTTATTTGATTGGTTATTATTCTTCTTTTGAATATTGTATAGGATCAATTGTATCTATTGATTCTGATAATTGGATAATTTTATTTTCATTTTATTATATATTCTAAAATCATATTTTTATTTTTGTACATAGAAGATAGAAGATAAAACTATAATAAGATATAAAAATGATCTCATTTCGAGTACTTCTTCTATATTCTCTTCTCCTTCCAATATATGCGATGAGCAACGGGGCTAACGAACCGATTCCAGATAATGAACTACAATTGCGAGCAAAAGATTGTGCTCTCCAATATTGTGAAACAAAAGATGGTTTGGCGCTATGGTTATCTCTTAGCAATGTGTGTTCCGGAAAGAGTGCCAATCCATACTTTATCGAGATCGGGGAAGAAGAAGAGAGTACGAGTACCGAAATAGATCCCTTTATTGCGGGATCGATATGTGCTGCAATATCGGCAACATCCTTCTTTCTCGGATACTCACTCTCATCCACTTCCAAGCAGTCGCGATCTTATTCCATCCTTCCGATGGATCAAGTCGATATAAAGGAATTATGAGAGAAAAATATATATTTTGCTTTTGAAAAAAGATGCTCATACTCATATATGGTTCGAAAGGGTGGATAGGCCAGCAGTTTATTCAGCTATGTGATCGTGAAAAGATCACATATGTTGTCGGAAGTGTGAGATGTGATGATCAGAAGGCGATTGAAGAGGAGATGGATCGTGTGTGCCCTACGCATGTGATCTCATTCATTGGGCGGACACATGGAGTGGGTGAAGATGGGACTGTATATAGTACGATCGATTACTTGGAGCAACCGGGGAAGTTATATGAGAATGTTCGGGATAATCTTTACTCACCGGTTCTTTTGGCGCATTTATGTGGATTGCGAAAGATACATTATACGTATTTAGGTACGGGATGTATTTATGAGAGTGGTACAAGTGGGGATGAGTATCAGATGTTTGGCGATGATGAGAAGCCGAATTTCTTTGGATCATCCTACTCGATTGTGAAGGGTTTTACACATATGATGATGAATGGACTTTATGAGAAGAGTGTATTACATTTAAAGATCCGTATGCCGATTACGTATGAGAAGTGTAATCGGAACTTTATTACGAAAATCACAAGTTATGAGAAGATTTGTAGTATGCCAAATTCGATGAGTATACTACCGGAGCTATTGCCCATTGCGCTTCATATGATGCGCGGAAATGTGGTAGGAGCATATAACTTCACGAATCCAGGTGTGATCACACATAATCGTATATTGGAGATGTATCGGGAGATTGTGGATTGCGAATTTACGTGGAAGAATTTTTCGGTGGAAGAACAGAATATGATTTTGGCATCCAAACGGTCGAATAATCATTTAGATACATCAAAATTGGAAGCATATGTAAGCGAGCATGGTTTGCGACTGAATCACATTGAAGATGGGATGAAGATCGCACTTGAAGAGTATGGATCGCTTGAAGGTTAAAAAATGAGTTATGGTTTTGTGGATTTTATGTTCAAATTGAAAATAAAATATCTATGAAGTTATTAGTAGACTTTTTTGATTTTTCGATTTTTATAAAGTATAAACGTATAAAAGATTCGAAATAAAAAATGGCGTTTGCGCAAAATCCGGTAACTTTAAATAATACGGGAAACATCTTATATCTCGGAAATAATATCACAAAACTTGGATCCAACCTTACGATCGGAACATCTCCTGTAGCGAATCAACAATTTTACTTTTTAGGAAATGGAAATGTTACTGGCAATCTGATCATCGGTGGTAATCTCGATTTTTACGGAAATCTTCTCAGCAATGGCGTCCCTTATGTAGGTAGTCAATGGACAACCCAAGTTGGAAATATTTACTATATGGGGAATGTGGGTATCAATCGAGTGTCGCCCATTTATCCATTAGATGTGGTAGGAGATGCAAATATATCTTCAAATCTGTATGTATCGAATGTATATATAAGAGAAAATTGTGTAATTCAATCGGGGGATTTTTCCATCTTAAATGGAAATTTGAGTGTATATAAAAATTTCAACGCATTTGGAGAATCCTTTTTAAGTGGCAATTTAACGATCTACAACTCCGATATATACAATTACGGAAATATTTATACATATAACGGACTTTATATCAACAAAAATGGGGCACTTTATACACAAAATGAAACATCCGGTCAACATGCCCTATACACATATGATACAGTCAACTCGATGACAACATTATTTGGTGGCGCCGATGATACAAATCGCGTGGGATATATGGGCGTTGGAGGATATGGTACTTCGCTACCGTTGATTTTGAATCCATTGGGTGGAAATGTGGGTATCAATAATGGGAATCCACGGCAAAGATTGGATGTGGCGGGATCGGCAAATATTTCGGTAAATGCATTTGTACGAAACAATTTGGTAGTGGGAAGTACATCGGCAACGGCAAACTTAACGGTGTCAGGAAATGCGAGAATAAGTTCAAATCTTTATATCGGTGAAACACCATTTAATATTCAGAATGGTACTTTATTAGGTGTTCGTAATACATCCGTGATCGATAGTAATATTTCGGGATCATTGAGTGGAAATGTGTATCATCAATTGGCGATGGGAGGGAGAAATTGGGTATTTTCACAAGATGTTTCAAATGATGGTATTTTATATTTTGGTCAACAAGGTGGCGGAGATCCAGATCCAGATTTTGATTATTTTTATAAAAGAGGTGTGGGTCTTCAAATTCAACCATCCCCATCGATCATCACCACTGATTTCACAGAAGCACTCAAAGTATTGGGTAGATCAAATATTGTGGGAAATTTGACAGCATTTTCAAATGTGATTGTTCCAAATGGAAACCTGGGACTTCGTACGACAACGACAAACGCAACGCTTGATGTGAATGGAAACATACTGATTAGTGGAAATGTAAATTTTGATAATGGACTCTTTTGGACGGATCCGATCAATAATCGCGTGGGTATATTAAATACCAACCCACAATATGATTTGGATGTGAAAGGGACAGCAAATGTGTCTGGAAATATTTACGCAAATGGTTTTAATATAGGTTTAGGTATACCCGGTTATTATTATCCAAATGTAAAAACAATGTCTCTATTTCATAATACCAATAATGGATTGATCGGATTCAATTATCCAAATCCAGAGTGTATGTTATTGATGACGAATTTAGGAGGAGGACTTTTATCATGGGGCATGTATATGGGAGTTGTTAAAGACTTAGCATCAACAAGTCCAACAAACTCACTTCGATTGGATTTAGGTTCATCTCGTGATTTAGCAACAAATGTGAATAACACAGGAGCAAATACAATTGTACCACGTGTTTCAATTCGTTATCACGGAAATGCAGGTATCATGGGTATTAATCGCACAAATCCAATGTATGCCCTTGATGTAAATGGTACCGCCAATATAAGTGCGGATGTAATAATGAACGCAAACGCAAATGTGATCGGAAACCTTGAAATCACCGGGAATCTGATTGGAACATCGAATATTATATTGCTCAACGGAAACATGGGTGTTGGTACATCAGATCCTCAATATAGATTGGATGTATCAGGGAGTACACGCATTACTACAACACTTGATGTAAATAGCAAGGCACTTGAAGTATTCTCTGGTATTATTAATTTAAATACAAGTTCAATTAATTTATTGGGAAATCCAAATGTAACGGATGGGTTTATACGCCTTGTAAAATCCGGTAGCATCATTTATTTACAACCAGCTCTTCAACAAGTTGCCGCGAGTACAGCTCCATTAGTTATCAGTCGATATTCCGACGCGAAACGTATTATGACCATTACCGAAGATGCCGTTGCGATTGGTAATATAACAGGTACCTCTCCACAAGCGAATCTCTATGTTTTGGGAAATGCGATGATCACCGGAAATATGAATGTAGATAATGGAACACTTTGGGTGGATGCGACGAATAATCGCGTGGGTATCTTAAATACGAATCCACAATATGCGTTTGATGTGAAAGGTGATTCCAATATTACCGGCAGGTTATACGTGGGTGGGGCAACACCTATTGAATCGACAAGCGCAATTATACGAAATACAACGGTTGATAGCGCAACAAATGGAACCACATCCGGCACATCGATTAACATATTGGGTTTAAATAATGGTGTGCGAATATGGTATTATGGAAGTGATGGAGCAAACAACAGTCAATTCTACTTTGGAACATCTGGTGGTGATGCGACAAATCCTGATTATTTCTGTTATTGGGATACAGGTGGTAAAATGATGCTTTATCCAGCAGGAACAGCAACAATCACACCACCCAATAGTACGGATCTTTTCACGGTTCGAGGAAATGCAAATATTGTGGGAAATATCCTCTTTACTGGATCCGTCTTCCAAAATGGAGTTCCAGTTAGTCTCGGAAGTCAATGGACAACAAGTGGAGCAAATATTTATTATAATGTATCCAATGGAAACGTGGGTATTGGAACGATCACACCCGTTTATCCATTGGATATTTCGGGAAATACGCGAATGAATGGCAATCTCATCATGAATAGCGGAAATATATTCTTATCTACCGGTTCTAACGTAATTGTGAATAATGGAGCAAATATCTTATTTTCGAATGTAACTGTACCCGCAAACCAGAATTTTGTGATCACAGGTGGTGCCAATGCCATAACGGCTACATACATTCATCGTGATGGAGGCGTAAGTATTAAAAAGTCAACCGTCTCATCATCATATGCCCTTGATATCAACGGAAATCAATTGATGAGCGGTGTACTTGTTACGACGGATACGTCCGATACAACATCTCTGGGAACGGGATCCATGCGCACATCGGGCGGTATCTCGATTTCAAAGAACGCAAATGTGGGTGCAAATATTTTTGGCGGAAATCTTCTGATCCAGACCAACGTTGGTATCAATACCCTCACACCTGGTGCGAATTTGGACGTTGTTGGGAATGCAAGGATTAGTGGAAATGTGAATATTGACAATGGACTCTTTTGGACAGATACCGTAAATAATCGCGTGGGTATTAATAATACAAATCCTCAATATACTCTAGATGTCAATGGAGATGCAAATGTTAATGGTAATATATATTTTAATACAGATGGTGATGGTATTGATTTTTTTGGATCTGGTAATAAATTATATAAAAAAGCTGGTACAGGTATTACGTGTGAAACAACTATATTTACAATAGCAGATATAACTGGAACTACAACAGTATTACATGTTGAACCTTCTACCGGTGAGATTGGTATTGGTACAACAAATCCTCAAGCAAATTTACACGTCAATGGTAATGCAATAATTACAGGAAATTTAAATGTAGATAATGGTTTATTATGGACAGACCCAGTGAATAATCGTGTTGGTATTAATAATACAAATCCTCAACAAGCACTGGATGTAAATGGTAGTGCAAATATTACTGGTACAAATTTCTTATCTTCATTAGCATTTTTCTCATCTGTTTCAAATATGACATCAGCATTTAAGATGGTTTATGGTACATTTGCTACAGGAACCGTAGCGAGCAATGCCACTTTTACGACAACTGTAACCTTTTCAAATTCTTTCTCTTCTACACCATGGATTGTTCTTACAGTACCCAATAACGGAGCATTTACATCTGCTTCAAGTACTTATACTACAACAACTTTTATCGGAATAGCAAAAAATTATGCTAATTCAAATCAAGCTACAACTGTAACTTATTTAGCTATTGGACCTGCTTAATATGATATATATTTTCTTAATTGATAATAAAAATTTACCAACAATTCATATTTTGATGGTAGCATTCATGACGACTCCCTGCTCATGTCGCAGCAGATCTGCGATCGATCATTCGTCGCGAATGATCAAGCCAGCAGAGTTGCAGCGCAAGACGTCAAACTTCTGTATAATAAAATATATAAATAAAATAGTATATATTTTATTCAAAAGGTGTAAAAATAGATCATGAGTTGTCCTTGTCAAAAAGATATCGACTCACTCCAACAATCTCTCGACCGCATCAGCGGGCGGATCGGCAATTTCTACTATTCGTCTTCCGTCAATCTTTACTTCGACTTCACCCGCATTCAAAACCAACAAGCAAACACAATCAATTATCTCAATTACACCGGAAATGGAAATATTTCTTTATATAGTGCCAATGTATCCAACATACTATCCATCGGTGGAAATACACTTTTGATAAATAACAATACAAACGCGAAAAGTATACGCATCTTTGATGATATATATGATCCTTCCGCACTTCTCAAAGTGAATGGAAATATATATGTATGTGGTGGAAATACGACCATTCGCGACACTGCTGTTTCACGAACCCTCAAATCAAACGTATTATACACAGATTATATCGGTTCGAATTCTGCTCGTGGTGTACCATCTTTCTGGAATATACCTCAACGCGAATACATCGTAAATGGAAGTTGGACATCGTATGTATCTCCTGGTCAATCCTACGAAGGTGTATGTTGGTCTCCCGAATTAGGACTCTTTTGCGCCGTATCCACCGCAGGTGCCGGAAGTGGTGTAATGACAAGTCCCGACGGTGTCAATTGGACGTTGAGAAGCACTCCCGTGGATAATGGCTGGAATGATATATGTTGGTCTCCCGAGTTGGGACTCTTTGCCGCCGTTGCTTGGTCTGGCAGCGCCCAACGCGTAATGACCAGTTCGGATGGGATTACATGGACGGCACAGAATACACCCAATAGCAATGATTACTGGGGAATTTGCTGGTCGCCACAATTGCGCATCTTTGTTGCTGTAGCCGCAACAGGGAGTGGAAACAGGGCAATGACAAGTTCGGATGGTGTGAATTGGACAGCACAAAGTACGCCGACACCCGATAAAGCATGGTCATCCGTTTCTTGGTCGCCTGATCTTGGCATCTTCTGCGCTGTTGCTCGTCCAGCATCCGGAAATGACAATTTGGTGATGACAAGCCCGGATGGTGTGAATTGGACGCTGAGGACAAGTGCGGCAAATAATAATTGGCAATCCGTCGCATGGTCGAGATCACTCCGCCTTTTTGCCGCAGTATCCTCATCCGGTACCGGAAATCGAGTGATGACAAGTCCCGATGGCATCACATGGACGTCGCGAACAAGTCCGGCTAATAATGGATGGCTCTCGGTAGTATGGTCGCCCGAGTTGGGCGCCTTCTTCTCAGTTGCCATTTCGGGGAGCGGAAATCGCATCATGAGCAGCACCGATGGAATTACGTGGACAATCCGCACATCTCCGGTAGATAATGCGTGGACGTCGGTATGTTGGTCGGCCGAGTTGGGGGTCTTTTGTGCGGTATCCACGACGGCGGCAAATCGCGCGATGGTTTCAAAGAGTGCGTATAATTATTTACCTTATACATACTTAAATGAATTCTCTTCCAATATATCGTTTCAATCATACAATTTCGCAAATATACTCCATTTAGATAGTGTCAATCAAAGAGTGATATTGAATGGAAATAGCACACCCATTGCTGGATCAAATATTACGATTTATGGAAATGTAAGCACCGGATTTGGCGCGGGAAATAGCGCATATACGGCAAATGTCGATTTTCCCCTTTTAACAATGCGTGGCACAAGTACATGGCTTCTCAATCACTTCTACACTTCGGGGGAAGATGATCACCTACAAGTGAAATCCACACTTGGAAATACATGGATTCTAAGCGGAGGTTCCTCAAAATCCCACCTTTGTGAAGTCGATTTATCATCCGGAAATCCAGGCATGAATCTTCTCGGAAATCTAAATATATATCACGGAAATGTTGAAATAAGTGCCGGAAATATGGTGATTGATGGAAATATAAATATGGGCAGTTCATCCAATTTAATGGTGATCGATACAGCAAATAAGTATGTCGGAATCGGAAAGAGTAATCCTCAAAGCACATTGGATATGATCGGGAATCTGAATGTAAGCGGAAATATTACCAATTTAAATGGTGCCGTTTCTTCATATACATATAATGGTATTTTATATAATACAAGTTATAAAACAACACCTTACAAAACGAGCGAATCATATCGCAATTATATGGTACAGAGGCCGTGGAATCTTCGAACAACACCGAATTCAAATGGTTATTGGGGTGTGGATTGGTCGCCACAATTGGGGCTATTTGCCGCAGTTTCGATTAATGGGACAGGAAACCGTGTAATGACAAGTCCGGATGGAATTACATGGACAGCACGTACATCAGCATCGGATACAGTATGGGTAGCCATTAAATGGGTGGCGGATTTAGGTCTCTTTGTTGCCCTAAGTAATACATGTATGACATCACCTGATGGCATCAATTGGACTACTCGCGCAATTCCAAGTGCTTCATATCGTGATGTTGCGTGGTCTCCCAAATTGAAATTGCTTGTAGCTGTTGGAAATGGTGGAACACCCAGATGCGCAACATCACCAGATGGTATTACATGGACATCTCGTACAATCAATACACTCGCATGGTATCGTGTCGCATGGTCGCAAGAAGTGGGTATTTTTGTAGCTGTATCAGAGGGATCAGGTACAACCGGTCGAGTTGCTTATAGCTATGATGGAATAAATTGGAGTTATGCAAATATTGATTCAGATGTAAGTTTGAGAGGTTTAGTATGGGCGTCGAGTATGGGATTATTCATCGCTTCTCGTGGTGTAATTATGACAAGTCCAGATGGGATTAATTGGACTACGCGAGCAACAGGATTACCAAATTTTGGTACAAATTTCTTAGGATACTCACCTGAATTAAATCTTGTTATCGGATTAAATGGTGTCGATGTTATTTATTCCTTTGATGGTATAAATTGGTATTCATATCCACATAATATCGTAGGTCTCGATCCACGATCCGTTGCTTGGTCTCCCCAATTGGGTATTTTTTGTGCTGTTTCAAATGCCGGAACAAATCAAGCAATGACATCTCGTTCGATGTATAATTATCCACTTTCTCTCTATTTAGATTCATTTAATACATCGGCAAACATTTCCGTTCAAAATACACTTTATGTTGATAATACCAATAAACGTGTCGGTATACTTACCACAACACCCGCATATGAGTTAGAAGTAAATGGAACGGCGGGGAAGAGTGGAGGTGGAACGTGGGCTGCTCCATCGGATCTTCGTATCAAGGAAAATATAGAAAGTGCGAATTTGGAATTATGTTATGAAAATATCAAGAAATTGGAATTGAAACGATTTAAATGGAAATCGATGGTTCAAGGAATTCAAGATGCACATCAACTCGGTTGGATTGCTCAAGAGTTAAAAGAAATATATCCCAAATCAGTATCCATTGTCGAACGATATGGAATTTCCGATTTTCATGATATCAATTGTGATATCCTTTATAAAACAATGTATGGTGCTTTAAAACGCGTGATTTTAGATAAAGAAGATTTAGAAGCAGACGCAAAGAAGATACATGATCTTCTCACAAAAGATTCATAAATCATATCTTTTTGTTTTCATTTTGAGTTTAAATTTTAAGTTTTCATTTTGACTTTTGAGTTTTAAGTTTTTGATTTTCATTTTGAGTTTTAAGTTTTTGATTTTCATTTTGAGTTTTTTGATTTTGAATTTTGAATTTTGAATTTTGATTTTGAATTTTGAATTTTGAATTTTGAGTTTTGATTTTGAATTTTGAATTTTGAGTTTTGATTTTGAGTTTTGAATTTTGAGTTTTGAGATCGATCGATTGAATCGATAAAATATAAAATCTTATTATAATAGAGATTCTTATAATAAAGATGTCATGTAATTGCGTTTCAAATATCAATGTGTTAAACGCACAAATTGGAAACCTCTCGTCTTACTTCAACTCCATTACAAAAAATACATTCAATCGATATCGCATCAACACTTCCTCCTTTTATGCCAATAATTATATCATGAATAACTACATAGAGAATCTATCTTACACACGTGAAAATATCATCATTGCGAATAACTTCGCATCGAATCTTCTCACTGTTCAAAATGGAAATATTGGGATACTCTCTACAAATCCTCAAGAAAGGCTTGTTGTTAACGGAAATATATATATCGATGGAAATATGACTCTTTCCGATCAAATATCAACATCCAAATATTATGCTTCTCAATATATTCAAAATGGAATGGCTTTACCCACCTACGGAGTTCCTCAATCCAATTATTTGCTTTCACGTAATTGGGTCATGCGATCCACTCCATCTTCCGGAAATTATAATTGGATCAATCTTTGCTGGTCTCCCAAATTGGGGCTCTTCTGTACTGTTGGTTATTCGGATGCCACCGATAATATTATGACAAGCCCTGACGGGATCACATGGACACTCCGAACAAAAGTAGGAACACAACGTCTCCACGGAATCACATGGTCAGAAGAGTTAGGACTCTTCGTTGCCGTCGGTTTGGGAACAAATACATATTCAAGCACAGATGGAATCACTTGGAATAGTAGCACTATAACATCCGATAATTGGCTGAGCGTTTGTTGGTCTCCCCAATTGATGCGCTTTGTTGCGGTGGGTCGTACATCTGGTCAAATCGCCTATTCGAGCAATGGAATGACATGGACGGTGCTGAATAACCCGGTTGGTTCAGCCGGTTTGTGGAGATGTGTGGCATGGAGTCCCGAACGAGGCATCTTTGTTGCCATCTCTGATTCAGGTTTATTATCAAATACCATTATTTACTCATATGATGGGATTATGTGGTCAATCGCGAATGCTTCAACATTTTCATCTTTACAATCCGTTTGTTGGTCAGCACCATTGGGTCTCTTCGTTGCTGTCAGTTTAACCACACATGTATTAAAATCAAGTGATGGGATTACATGGATATTAGCCTCAACAATTCCCAATTATGGTCATCGAACTGTTATCTATATTGATGAGCTTGGTATATTCATGACGTCTTCCCAATCAAGTACACAATATTTGTACTCATATGATGGAAATACATGGATTAGTGCGACATCTGGTCATTCAAGTACATGGATCGGTTTGGCATGGTCTCCCGAATTGGCCATCGTCGCGTCGGTTTCTTCAAGTGGCACCGGAAATCGTGCCATGACATGTGTTTCACCTTATCACGCTTCCATATCGAGATATTATGATACATTTTATGGAAATGTCGTCGTGAACCCCAGTGCGAATCTTCTTTCCATCAATGGTTTATCGAATCGCGTAGGGATCAAACGTAGTAATGCCCTTTTAACAGCTGATCTTGATATTTCGGGAAATCTTGCCATCGGTACGGGGTATTACACATCAAATAGCGTGATGATGACAATCGATGGAGAGAAGAGATGGACATTTGATGCGACAAGTGGTGGGAATTTGAGGTGGAATTGTGAAAATCATGGAAATCTTGAATATATTGGAAGTGGCAACTATACATCGGCCATCTTCAATACCGAAAATGCTTCACTTGTACTCTTGGCGAGTTCACACACATTCAATGGAAATGTGCGAGTGAGTGGTAATGCGAATTTGTATATAGGAAATATTGGATTCAATGGGAATCTATTTATCGATGATGTGAACCAACGGATCGGCATGGGAAGTGGAAAGATAACACCTCAATCGGTGCTGGATATAAATGGAAATGTATATGTTTCCGGAAATATGAATATCGTTCATCACGCAAATGTATATCAATTAAATAGCTCACTCTTCACAACAAGCGGGTTTGGAACACTCCATTATAGTGGAGCGCAACGAAATTATGTAGCAACTGGAAGTTGGAGTGCTTTTGTTTCACCTCATCCGGGTCCCACTTGGCAAGAGGTTTGTTGGTCGCCTCAGCTCGGACTCTTTGTTGCCGTTGGACGGAGTGGAACCGGAAATCGCGCCATGTATAGTCGAGATGGAATCAATTGGGCGCTCGGCGTGAGTGCGGCAGATAATGATTGGTACTCGGTCGCATGGTCTCCTGAATTGGGTTTGTTTGCTGCGGTGGCAGGTACAGGGATTGGAAATCGTGTAATGACGAGCGCGGATGGAATCAATTGGACAATCCAAACATCAGCTGCCGATAATGATTGGAGAGGTATATGTTGGTCTCCGCAACTCCGTCTCTTTTGCGCTGTAGGTTATACAGGAGGAACAAATCGAGTGATGACAAGTCCTGATGGTGTGAATTGGACATTGCAAAGTACACCAGATAAAACATGGTATTCGATTACATGGTCTCCACAATTAGCCATCTTTTGTGCGGTTGCGAATCCAACCGGAGGAAATGATAATCTGATTATGACAAGTCCTGATGGAATCAACTGGACATTACAAACAACTCCGGTAAATAACTTTTGGGAAGATATTACATGGTCTCCCGAATTAGGACTCTTTTGCGCAGTCGGATGGTCTGGAACCACAGAACGAGTGATGACGAGCCCTGATGGAGTGAATTGGACGGCACGCACTACACCAAGTAATAATTGGATCGGCGTTGCGTGGGCATCGGAAATCGGGCTCTTTATTGCCGTTTCTGCGGCAGGAAGTGGAAATCGCATTATGAGTAGTATAGATGGAATTACATGGACAATCCGCACGTCTCCCGCGAATAATATTTGGACATCGATATGTTGGTCGCCCGAGTTGGGAATCTTCTGTTCCATTGCCCGAAGTGGTTCGAATCCGATTATGATTTCTAAGTCGGCGCATTCGTATGCGGCATCTATATACACATCCAATATTGTCGGATCCACACTTGAAGTGTATAACAATCTACTCTTTGTAAATCGTTCCAATAATCGCGTGGGAATCTTAACACGAAATCCCGCATTTAATTTAGAGGTGATTGGAACAGCAGTGAAGAGCATTAGTGGTGTATGGACGACGTCATCCGATATGCGGATCAAGGAAGATATAGAGAGCGCGAATTTGGATCTATGTTATGATCACTTTAAAGAGATATCATTGAAACATTTCGCATGGAAAGATGGGACATATGAATCAATGTATGATAAACATTCAATCGGTTGGATTGCGCAAGATGTAAAACGAATCTTTCCAAATGCGATTTCATATACAGAACGATATGAATATTCGGATTTCCATATGCTTGATTATGATCAATTATTGAAGAATATGTATGGAACATTACAAAAAGTGATCATGAAAAAAGAAGCACTTCACGCAAAGATTTGTGAACAAAAACGCATATTAAACATTTCATAAACGTGAAAGTGAAAATGAAAGATAAGTATAAATGAATATTTATAAATCGTATTTATAAGTATAAATGAATATTTATAAATCGTATTTATAAATAGGAATCTCTTTTTTATTTTGGCAAAGATGAGTTGTAATTGCGATCTACAAATATCAAATTTATCAAATCGCATTTCCGATTTAACATCCAATATATCCAATATATACACACTTTCCACAAGTACATATAATCTATCCAATGTTATCTCCGCAAATTATGCAAACATATATTCAAATATATCTTCACCTTTATTTTATTATACATCCAATGTATATATTGGAAATGTGATTGGATTCGATAAAAATATAATTGTTTCAAATATTTTTCCAAATGGTGGCAATTTAACAAGTAATACACTCTTTTATGTGTCGAGTGATACAAATCAGATCCTTATGAACACGTCTTCTGGAAATGCCACACTCTATATTTCTCAAAACGCAAATGTAAGCGGAAATTTGAATGTCGGCAATGTAAACACCATTTATAATTATCTATATAAAGGAAATAGCATCATCAATGGAGCAACAAACCGTAAAGCGTATAATTATCATACGTCTCAATTAAATTGGGTAATCTCCAACCCATGGAAGTATAGCAACCTTGCTAATTCATATGCTTGGCAATCCGTCGTATGGGCTCCTGAATTAGGCATATTCTCCGCCATATCGGGAAATCGAGCAGGTGTGAGTAGCGATGGTGTGAATTGGAGTACATACTCCATTTCAACACTCACACGTACAAACCATTGTTGGTCTCCTACTCTCCGGATCTTTTGTAGTGTCGCAACAGGATATACAGAAACAAGTAGTGATGGAATTACATGGAGTGCCGTTGCGACTCCAAATGCCGGTCAACAAGCTCGCGGTATATGTTGGTCTCCGCAATTGGGGATCTTTTGCGTCGTATTTCAATCAGGTACAGGAAATCGAGTGATGACGAGTCCAGATGGTGTAAATTGGACAATGCGCAATACGCCTGCGAATAATAGTTGGAATTCGGTTTGTTGGAGTGCGGAATTGAATCTTCTTTGTGCGGTTGCTTACTCGGGAACAGGAAGTCTAATAATGACAAGTCCAGATGGAATTACATGGACAGGACGTACGGCACCAGCAAGTAATGGTTGGTACTCCATCACATGGTCTCCCACTCTTCGCCTCTTCTGTGCTGTGGGGACAAGTGGGAGTGGAAATCGTGTGATGACGAGCCCAGATGGAATTACGTGGACATTAAGGAGTACCGCTGGATTGGATAATCAATGGAGGTCTATTGTATGGTGTCCCGAATTAAAGGTCTTCAATGTGTGTGGTGGAGAATTACCTTTAACTTTAAAATATTCCATGTATAGTAGAGACGGGATTAATTGGTATGGATATAATGTACCTGATGGGGGGCGATGGACTTCGATATGTTGGAGTGGTGAATTGGGTATCTTTGTTTCGGTAAGTTTTGATTCCAAATATGGTATTTATTCAAAATCGATATATACACATTACACATCGATATCTGAATTGGGAAATGTGGGAAATATCGCATTTGATGGTGATCTACTCTTTCTCAATAATTCAACACAAATGATCGGAATCGGAAATTCAAACCCAACGTATGATCTCGATGTGTATGGAAATATATCGATTGCAAAACGCGGTGCCTCTTATGGAACAAAGAGTACATTTTATACATTCAATTCGTATCAGCCTTTCCGCTTTGATTTGGACAGTCTCGGAAATCTATCTATCAACTCTGCGAATTTGAAGAATCTCTACTTTACGGGGAGTAATTCAAGCAATGCGGTACTTACATTTGGCTTAAATAGCAATATAGACTCAACGTATCAAATCAATGGATACACAAATATATATGGAAATCTTTTCATTCAAAATGCGAATTTAACCACATCGAATATGAATATTTCAGTGGGATCGAATACATTTGAGTACAATGTTTCACAACAAAAAATAACCTTTGGAAATATATTTGTGGGAAATATCGTAAATAATAGTGGAAATATATTATGTATTGGTGGTGGAAACGCAAATATTACTGGAAATGTGAATCTGACATCTTATCAACGCTCGATGGCTTCGCCGTACTTTTCAGGATCCTTCTATCATCCATATAAATATCAATATCCCAATTTTGGCATTCCTCAGCAAAATTGGATCACTTCCAATAGTTGGACGTACGGATCGATTTCATCCACGGTCACTTGGCGAAGTGTTGATTGGTCTCCGGCGCTTGGCATATTCTGTGCTGTTGGTGATGGTGGAGGAGCAACAAGTGCCGATGGAAAGAGTTGGACGCTCTCTTCTCTATCATCTGGTTCATGGTCGATGGTTGTTTGGTCTCCTGAATTGGCTATCTTTTGTGCTATCTCATCCGGTGGTGTGAGCCAAAGTGTCGCCACAAGTGCCGATGGTCTTTCATGGACTTTACAAACCACGCCATCAACGAATCAATGGTGGGGATTATGTTGGTCTACGCAATTGGGTATCTTCTGTGCGGTTGGATCAACGGGTACGGCAAATCGCGTGATGACAAGTCGTGATGGAATCACGTGGACATTACAAAATACAACAGGTGCGGATTTACAATGGCGTTCTATTTGTTGGTCGTCAAATCTTGGTCTCTTTTGCGCTGTGGCAATTAGTGGTACGGGAAGTAGAGTGATGACAAGTCCAAATGGTGTGAATTGGACAATGCGAAGTACACCCGTGGATAATAATTGGAGATTTGTTTGTTGGTCGCCACAATTGGGTATCTTTTGTGCGGTGTCGCGAACAGGTAGTGGAAATCAAGTGATGACGAGTCGCGATGGGATCACATGGACATTACAGAGTACAACAGGTCTTGATAATCTTTGGACGTATATTCTATGGTGTCCAGAACTAAACCTCTTCTATGCATCCGCAGATGGTGCTTCCTATTTTATATATAGTCGAAATGGTGTGAATTGGTTTACCCATAATGCTCCCGGTACAGCAACATGGCAAACGATGGGATGGTCGCCTCAATTAGGGATCTTTGTTTCGCTCACATTTGATACAAAAACAGTTGCTTATACGGAATCGATGTATGGATATACAGCACATATACAAGAGTTGGCAGGAAATTTAGGTGTCATGACAGGGAATTTGGCATTTAATGGAAATATACTCTTTGTAGCTTCCAATTTGGGAAATGTGGGCATATTTACAAGTACACCACGTGGTAATTTAGAAGTATTGGGAGAAGCTGCCAAAACGGGTGGTGGTAATTGGTCGACTTCTTCGGATGAACGAGTGAAAGAAGATATTCAAGAAGCAAATGTGGTGCTCTTGTATGATATTGTGAAATCACTCGATTTGAAATATTATACCTATAAAGAGGAGTATTTACATTCAACGGATCAACATGTACTTGGTTGGATCGCACAAGATGTAGAGAAGTACTTCCCTAAATCCATTTTACGGGCATATATGTATGGATATGATGATTTCCGTTTGCTGGATTATGATCAATTGTTGAAAGCAATGTATGGAGCATTACAAAAAGTCGTTGATGATATCGAAGAATTAGAAAAAATAGTAGAAGAGAATGATCGATTGATTCAAGAGACGAGAATATAATCTTGAATCTATCATGATATTTTATTCAATATTAAATCATAAATATTGAATAAAAAATATTTGAAATTAAAACTCAAAATTAGAAATCTTAAAGTTGAGAAACGAGGAAATGATTCTATTTTGTACTTTGGTAATAGCAATTTTCGGAAATCTTCAATTTTGGCGGTGCCATTTCAAATCCGGCGCGTCCCGTTTCGCATAGTGCGTTTCCCATCTTCGGTTTGGGTATATAATTGTTTGTACACTGTTCATATGACCCATTGATCACAGGGCATTCGAAAAAGCGTGATTGCCAGCACTCTTGGGTATTGAGAGATGGTACATGGCAGCGAACAAACGCGTCCTCTTCGCTCAAAATCTGAGGAGATGTTTCGATTTCAATATTTTCCGGTTTTACCATCAAATTATTTTTAAGAAACTTCTTTTCGTTCTCTTTTTGATTCTCCGCTTCCGAATGATGATAAAAGTACATTTTATGTGTCATTTGCGATTGAAACGCCTTTACCAAAAGAAGAATGATCAAAATGGATAAGAGCGACACAAATAAAGGATTCATCTTTATTGCCATTTTATATAATAAAATAAATGATCTATAATATGATACGATTTTATTTATTTACTTGATCATATTATAATTTGATTCAAAAAAATAGAAGTGTACATAAAAATAAGTGATTTCAAATTTGGAAAAGTGATCTTAGAAAAACCTTGCTCTATAATATATAAGAAGTTCATTTTTTATGCCCTCGTCCTCAACCACACATTCCAATTTCGCCGCAGTCGACATGAGCTCGCTAACCACATTCCATGTAGTAAAGCGCAACGGAAAGAGCGAAGAGGTCTCTTTTGATAAAGTGATCCGTCGCATTCGTGCGCTATGTGATGGCCTGAGTCATGAGATCAATCCCCTTCTCGTAGCCCAGAAGGTGGTGTCGCAGATTTATGATGGTGTGAAGACAACTGAGTTGGATGAGTTGGCGGCGCAGGTTTGTATTTCGCTTGAAACGACGCATTTAGATTATGGAAAGTTAGCAAGTCGTATCATTATATCCAATAACCACAAGAACACGAGTCCCAGTTTCTCCGAGACGATTTACATCCTTTATCACAATAAAGACGTCCATGGAACACACTGTCCACTCATTGCGGAAGATGTGTATCACATCATCATGACGCACAAGTCGAAGCTGAATGATGTGATCGTCTATGAGCGTGATTATTTATTTGATTACTTCGGTTTCAAGACGTTGGAGAAGGCGTATTTGATGCGATCGGGTGGTAGGGTGATCGAGCGGATTCAGCATCTCATCATGCGCGTTTCCGTAGGCATTCACAAGGAAGATATCAAATCGGCCATTCAATCCTATCAGTACATGAGCCAAAAGTACTTCACACATGCGACGCCTACTCTCTTTAACGCCGGTACGCCACGGATGCAATTATCAAGCTGTTTTCTCCTCGGAGTTGGTGATAGTGTAGATGGCCTCTACAAAGCATCGAGTGATATGGCGAAGATATCCGCAAATGCGGGAGGCATTGGCATCTGTTTGACGGATATTCGCTCAAAAGGAACATACATTCGCGGTGTAAATGGAACATCCAATGGTATCATCCCTTATTGCCGCGTTTTGAATGAAATGTCGCGTCATATCAATCAAGCGGGAAAACGCCCGGGTTCGATCGCCTGTTATTTGGAGCCACACCATCCCGAAGTGCTCGCCTTTTTGGATCTTCGCAAGAATACGGGGGCTGAGCATGAGCGTTGTAGGGATTTGTTTACGGCACTTTGGATCTCGGACTTGTTTATGAAGCGCGTGGAGGCGAATGAAATGTGGTCGCTCTTCGATCCGGATGAGTGCCCTGGACTAAGTGAAGCATATGGAGACGCATATGAAGAGCTCTATGCGAAGTATGAGATGGAAGGGAAGGCGAAAGGACGTGTGGAGGCGCGCAAAGTGTGGAATGCGATGTTGACAAGTCAAATTGAGACCGGAACGCCATATATAGGATATAAAGATCACGTCAACCGGAAGTCGAATCAGAAGAATGTGGGAACGATTAAGAATTCGAACCTTTGCGTGGTAGGTGAGACGAAGATTCTCACGCGAAATGGATTTCAAACTATCAAAGATTTAGCGGGTCAAATAGTTGATATTTGGAATGGTAAAGAGTGGTCAAATTCACTTGTTGCCAAAACAGGTGAAAACCAAAAGATTATTAAGATAATTACTGATGATGGATGTGAGCTTGAATGCACCGAATATCATAAGTTTTATATTCAGTTAGGATATACACACAATAATATTAAGACTGATATCATTAATACGAAACATTGTTCAATAATTGAAGCGAAAGATCTTAAAAAAGATATGAAACTAATTAAATGTGAATATCCAGTTATTGATAATACAGAACATCCTGATAATGAGCTTTTTAAACATGCTTATACTGCTGGATTTTTTACAGGTGATGGCACATATTTGCGACCGAATGATGAAAATCGCAAGCCATGTGGTTTTAAGTCAATGAAGAATAGTTCGTATTGTACTCGTCATAAGAAATATCACAAAGATGGTATTATTACTGATAAATGCCAAGCAATGAGTTATGAAACATCAAATATAGTTACTCTTTACGGTGAAAAAATTAATTTATTGGAACATTTAGAATATACTTCTCATGGTGAAGTTCACTATTCAAATAAACACAATCAAATTGATCAGAATAAACGTCTTGGTGTTCAACTAACCCATGAATTACCTGAAAAATATACGGTTCCTGTTAATTGTTCTATAAGCACTAAAATCAAATGGTTTGAAGGTCTATGTGATAGTGATGGATGTTTAATTAAAAATGAACAAAGTTATGGAATTCAGATTGGATCAATTCATAAAGAATTTTTAGTAAATGTCAAATTAATGCTTCAAACTCTTGGTTGTCACTGCAAGATTTCTAATAGACAACCTAAAGAATATCGAGTATTGCCAGATGGTAAAGGTAGCGAGAAAGAATATTTATGCGAAGCATTCTACTTGATTAACATTGGCTCACATTCATTAAATCAACTTAAAAATCTTGGATTTAGTCCTAAAAGATTTAATATTGATAATACTTATTCTACATATTCTAATGCTTCTCATTATGTAAAAATTAAAGAAGTTATCGATGAAGGCCGTATTTCAGATACATACTGTTTCAATGAACCTCTTCGTCATGCTGGTATTTTTAATGGTATATTGACAGGAAACTGTAATGAGATTTCGGAGGTATCAAATACAGATGAATATGCGGTATGTAATTTGGCCTCTATTTCGCTGCCTCAATTTGTTCTCTTCCGCGAAGATGGATCTGCTCACTTTGATTACGAAAAGCTGGTGGATGTTTCCAAAGTGGTCATTCGCAATTTGAACAAAGTGATCGATGTGAATTACTATCCTGTCCCGGAAACAAAGAAGTCAAACTCGCGGATGCGCCCCGTTGGTCTCGGTATTCAAGGTTTGGCCGACGTATTTGCCATGATGCGTCTTCCTTTCGATAGTGCGGGAGCCCGTGAAGTGAATAAGAAGATCGCAGAGGCAATGTATTATGGTGCCGTTTACTCTTCCTGGGAACTCGCATGTGAAGAGGGTGCTTACTCCGAGTTTGCGGGAAGTCCCATAAGCGAGGGCAAGTTCCAATTCGATCTATGGAATGTGAAACCGAGCAATACCTATGATTGGGAAACACTTCGCCAAAAAGTAATGCGTGATGGTGTCCGGAATTCACTACTCATCGCACTGATGCCCACGGCATCTACGTCGCAAATTTTGGGAAATAACGAGTGTTTCGAACCATACACGTCAAATATGTATACTCGTCGCACGATTGCGGGGGATTTCGTGGTGATCAATAAGCATTTAGTAAAAGATCTGATGAGACTTGGCATTTGGAATGTGGAGATGAAGAATAAAATCATTGCGGCAAATGGATCCGTTCAGAAGATTTCAGAGATCCCGCAAGCAATCCGTGATCTTTACAAGACGGTATGGGAGATCAAACAAAAAGTGGTGATGGATTTGGCCATTGATCGCAGCCCATTTGTTTGCCAAACATCATCGATGAATCTCTTCTTCGAAGAGCCGACGCATGGAACGCTCACTTCGGCATTTATGTATGGATGGCGAAATGGATTAAAGACGGGGATTTATTACCTTCGTACACGCCCGAAAGTTCAAGCACAACAATTTACCATTGATCCTTCCATGAAACGAAGTGGAGAAGAAGAGGAGGATGGTGGATGTACTATGTGTTCCGCTTAATTTTCTTCTCTTTGAGAAGAAAAGGTGATGAATGATTGGTATCACAGTTCGGCAGCTTAATCATTGAAATGATTAAGCGCCAATGTTCTACTAAAATATAAAATATGATTGGATGATATTATTGGATGATATAATATCATATATGCGAAAGGTGGTTATAAAGATTGAATGATCTTCTTCATCTTTTGTATAAAGTGGGATGGTTCAAATTGTATGATGAATGACTCGAATGATATGGAGTAGTGATTGCATATAATTGCCAATAAATCGAGATCTTTGGAGTACACAAATGCTTCATAAGGTTCTTTATATTGGATGAGTCTTGTGAAGAGGTTTATGTTTTGAATTACAAAGAATTCTTGTAAAATGGGATCGTTTTTTCCAAGTGTACATAAAAGAAGATATAAAAGATCCGAAGAAAATCGATATTTCGACGTATATAATCGCACAAATTCAATCACATGATTCTTCTTCAATTCAAATGGATCATAATTCTCATCAAATAAGAAATTTTCCTGACTATATAAATGATATGTTTGTCCATTTTGCTCCATCTTCATATAACTAAACTCAAAATCAATAAAGTAGATCTCATTCTTCTCCGGATCTAAAATGATGTTGCTCCCTTTCAAATCACCATGTATAAAGTCAAATCGCGATTGAAAGACCTCCAAAAGTTCCGCAATTTGAATATAAAGCTCACATAAACCAACAAGATTCTTAAATCCGCCACTTGATATATACTTGTCCAATGTGATAGTACCTACACGATCCATTTCAATATAAATATGTCCATCTACATTCAATTTTTCCACTTTTTGATAAAGCATATTTGTAATTAAATCATAATTGGTATATAGATAAAATTGGCGAATGCGCGGAATAGGATGATATATCCGAATCGGCATATCTACGATCGCATCATACAGCGTATTTTGAATATATATTTCCATGATTTTATCAAAAATACCAAAATCCACTTTATACTTCTTTGTTTTCGTGTCATACACCCGTTCATATTCAACCCGTTTACAGTATAAAGTGGGATCGGATTCCACATAGAAGGTTGAACTCTTCTTACTTTGATATACATTGTCGCATATGAGCGACTCCGGTTTTTTATGATGTTCATATAACAATTGATCAAAAATAAGCGCCAACATCGCCTGTTTCCGATTGATCTCTTGCGAAAAAGGGACTTTCCGCGTGATGATCAGATTTTGATGATATAAATGATAATCATTGATATGTTGATATACTTCTCGTCGGATCAATGCGTGATTGTACTTCTCATAAAAGAGACGATGGAAAGAGTGGAAGTAGAGATCATTCTTCCAACGAAGATGCGCCTCTAAGCGCAATTTAATAAGATCTTGCTCATGCTGATTCGGTATATGTGTACATATAGATATATTCTCATTTTGGATCATCATGCGTCGGATAAAATCATAATATTTTTGAAATATAACTTTCATACTCTATCTATCTTTTAGATGAGAATCTTTATATCCATCGTACGATTCCAATTTATGGAGAATGTTGGATAAGTAAATAGTAAGCATCGAATACTTCTTCTTATCCAATTCACCGCCACAAACGATCTCTTTATTCCATTCAAGCGATTCTATATGTTCTATACGAGTATTGCTCTGATTTTTCCCTTGAATTTGTTTGAATGTATTTGGCAAACCAACAATTTGATTATATAACTTTCGTTCAAATCCATCGATATTCACAATATAGTATCGATGAACATATTTCTTCTCCACATTTACAAAATGATCATAATAGGATGTATACTCCGGATTCATTACCATTTCATATAATTGTGAAAGTGAATGATTACTCTTTTCGAGCGACGCTTCTTCGATGAATTCACGACAAGCTGTATATGCGATATTTGTGTCTGTTTTCTCGCACTTTCCACCAATTGGATGATATACAATCTTGCGATCACGTTCCTCTTTACACAAGAGAAATCCGTGCTTCTTACTTGAAAAGGTGAGCGACGCACTCTTGAATTCAACGGGTTCTACCATTTTATAATGGATGGGAAAAATGAAATATGGTGAGATGGATTATATATATACATATATTTGTTTCTATATTGAATTGAAATGATTTAGAGGCTATTTCATAAAAAAGAAAAAGAGAACATTAAATAGGATACTTCATATTTTTATGTGTTCTGTGTTCTGTGTAAAACGTAGAGCGTAGAGATAATAAAGAAAATGCGTTTGATTCCAAAGAGTAATCCGATTTTCAAAGGATTGATCGACAAGATGTGCGATATGGGCACTGTGACGCCCAACACATTCCGACATGTCGCCGCCATTATGAAGAAATTCTCCTTCATTACAATGGGTCAAAACCACCTCCGAGGATGTTGTGCCGAAACATGCCATGGGAAGAGTACGCGGTGTAGTCTTCATGCGGAGACGGACGCAATAGGAAAGGCTGCATCCAATCGGCGGATCAAAGATCGGGATCGGTTGGATCTTATTGTCATCCGCGTGAGTCCAACGGGATTGATCGGTCAATCGAAGCCATGTTATACGTGTATTCAACAAATCGCAAAGGCGCGATTTCGGATATCGAAAGTGTACTACTCCAATGCGGAGGGAGATATTATATGCGAAAATATAAATCAAATGATACGATCTTTAAAGACGATACATATCGGATTTGGATTGCGTGAAAAATTGGGTATGTTTAGTGGTGATATACCGATCGACTTTCTCCAAGATAAACGACTTGCGAAAATTCTCATTCCAAAATTTTGATTTTGATTGTGATTGTAAAAAATCCGATATGTGGTCGAATATATTACTTTATATCATAGAACGTAAAAATGGATCGGCGATTTTTGATCAATCATCCGCAACTTTCCGTAAATTACTATCGTAAACAAACATATCTACAAATCATTCAACTCAAATATAAAGCCGTATATCCTCCTATTACCACACCGTACACTCGTTATGAAACCATCTATAAACCTGTTGTTAGCATCAATTATAGCATATAAGAGATTCATTTACGTTATGCGAAATGTAAAAATATAAAAAATGATTTTATATTTTTTGAAAATGTGGGAAAGATAAAAGATTCAGTATACAACAAATAACACATTAGAATGGTGATTTCATTTACGATTGCTGATTCTACTGGCCACCGTTTCGACGGCTATTCCATTGGAATTTTCGGAAATAATGGGAATGGCCGCATTTTCTGTGCGCGGAATCCGATGGTGATTCAGAAGGACGGTTCTACCGATGCTGATGTGATCGCATCGATTTTACGCGATCTCGACTTTTCAACGGCGGTGATCGACGGATGGACATTTTATATTCAGTTATTTGCCTTTGATCCGCGGAAGATCCGCTATGATGAGATTCGACAGTATTATATCAATAACCATGCGTTGTCGAATAATGATGATGAACATTTTGAAGAGCGCGATGGTTTCTTCTTTCTAGGAACCTATCCTATTCACTTCGATACGAAATCGATGATCACCGAAGGCGAGTCTCATTTTATTTTCAAGAGCTACAATCAGGATGATAAGCATTTTATGAAGTTTACGTTCTATTACATGGCCTTGAAGCCCGAGGAGCACCGCAATATTTATCATGATATGGGTATGAGTGGTGATGAGAAGAAGACTCTTCTTTATTACATCTCCAATCCGATGATTGAGTTTTCGCTCAATGATTTCTAATATATAATATCAAATATCAAATATCAAATATCCACTATTGAATCTTGTAAATAAAAAGACCAAATATGGAAATAAAATATGGGGTTAGAGTAGAGATATTCATAGCCTATTTATAAAAAAATGAGTAAAAGATGCGATCTTTTAAGCTGTAGAATGAAAGAAATATTGGGGGTCATTCTCCTTTTTACTCTCTTTTATTTGGCTTACTCAATTTATCAATATCGCTCCCGTGTTGGCGAGATTATGGAGAGTTATGAGAGTTATGACAAGAATATTGAGAGTCAGAAAGCCGATGCGGTGGCATTGAGTGTGAAGCAAAAGTCGGAAGTGGAGAGCATTTTTCAAAATATGATTCCAAAGAGTGTAAATGAGTATGTGAACGCAAATAAGAGCCTCTTGAAAGGGCCGATGGGTGCCACGGGGCCGATGGGTCAAAGTGGAGGGAATTTTATTGAACACGGATTCCTCATCAATAAAGCGGGATCATATGATGCGAATAATAAGGTATTTAGCAATCCGAATCGGGCACTCACGCGTACTTCGGGAAATGATCCGAAAACGTCGCTATCCTTTTTAGATGGTTTCTCGCCATTCTCTACCACGCAAAAGTGGAAACTCGATTCGAATAATAATTTGGTGAGCGAGTTTGATCAAAGCTGCGTTGCGTTCAATCCGGCGACCGGAAATAAAGATAAAGCATATATGAGCACTTGTAATGATACGTCATCCCTCAAATTACAAAAAGATAAATTCAGCCGTTTGATGGTAAGCGATTCACTCGGTACACCGGCACCCAAATGCTTGACGCTGGGAAGCGCGGAGAGCCAGGTTTTAACGACGGGGCTGCCAATATGTACGAGCGGAAATGATTGCTTCAAAGTCGGATTTGGCAAACAATTCTTAAAAGTAGAAAATTGCGATTTAAATGTACCCAAAGATCATCAAATTTGGAGCTTCTTATAAAAGGTTTCATTTGATAGTTTGTTATTTAGATTTTATTTTTTATTTTTTATTTTTTATTTTTTATAGAAAATAACAAAGAATTTCTATTTTTGATCTATGTATATGTTGATATAAAGAGTATCTGATAGTATAAATGAAGAATATATCAAAAGATCATCTGCAATTGCTATCTCATCTGAAACTCTTTGAGTCGATTGAGAAGCATACGGAGTTGTTAAAAGAGGATACACTTGAGGATGAGATCAAGTATGAGAAGATGTGTTTGAATCTACATAAAAATGAGACGGGTTATGAAACCTATCATTGGAGCGAAATTACAAAAGAGATGATGTTTGAAATGGATCTACTTAGAGAATATGATCCATTTACAAATACTCAAACATTCTTTTTAGATTACGGTATTACAGGTGTCTCTATATATACGATTGATGGTGTTAAAAAATATAATACAATTTTATGTATTTACAAAGATAAAATGGAACGTATGGGGAGCATAATGATGACTACTATTATCAAAAATAAACTCAATATATCAAATATATATCTATATTTCGATCATTTTATTCCACATATGTATACAACGTTCATAAATACAAATTGTGATTTCATAAAAGTTCATAAAATAAAGTCATAAAAATATTTATAATTTGGATCGCTTTAGATGTCATTTTATAAATATCTTCTATTTTTGGTATTTTTCAAAAATATTAGACTTTTTGGTTCTTTTTTGATACAAATTTTTCTATTTTTTGGTATTTTTTGGGTATTTTTCAAAAAAATCAAAAATATTAGACATTTTTTTGGTTCGTTTTTCATACCAATTTTTTAATATGTGATTCTTTAGAAATGTATTTAGAGAGAAATATATAAAGTATTATGTATAAAAATGATTTCTCAAAAAAAAATAAAAAATAGAAAAAGAGAGATCGAATTTGGATAAAGATCATTTTTACCCCTTATTTAAAAGACGAAAATTTCCGGTTTTATTAAAGATAAATTCTATTTTCTATCTATTTTGCAAGGAATCTCCTTAAAAAAATGACTTTTTGAAAATATGGTAAGGGTTAAAAATCGGTAATTTTTATTTATACTTTTTCTTAATTACTGAATATGTTAATGCTTTATCTTTTTAATCAAAAGACGAATTTTTAATTATCACTTTTACAATTTATTCCAAATCTTCCGGATTCTTTGATATTTATCAAAAAAGGAAAATCAGAGTTTTCGTTTTTGCAAGTCCTCAAAAATAATCGGCGCCGACCCAGTGGCTGAGACTCAAATATTTTAGCGGACTTGCAAAAACGAAAACTCTGATTTTCCTTTTTTGATAAATATCAAAGAATCCGGAAGATTTGGAATAAATTGTAAAAGTGATAATTAAAAATTCGTCTTTTGATTAAGGAATTTATTTTTCACCATAAATAGTAATGATGTTTTTTTCAAAATAAAAATCTCCGGTTTTTAACCTTACCATCTTTTTAAAGATACATTTTTCTAGGAGGATTCCTAGAAAAAATGACATAAAAAAGGTAAATTTAATTAAAAATCCATTTGTAAAATTTGAATAAAAGTGAAAGCTAAACGAAATTTGAATAAAAATACTTTATTTTCAATTTTAATTTTTGAAAATAAATTTGAATATAGAGAATATTATATCTAAAATGAATATAGATGATTTAAAAAGAATCATTTAAAATGGAATTATTTGAGTTATATATATGTCATTACTGTTTTGATTACACTTCCAATAGTCGAAGTGATATGAGAAAGCATTTTATGCGCAAGAATAAATGTAACTGCTTCACAACGATTTCATATGAAGAATCTCGAATATTAACAATGAATAAACTCTTTTTATTTTCATTTAGTCCTGTGAATTTAACAAAAACGGATTACTCGTTTATTTGTACTCATTCAAATAATAAAAAGAATATCATTAATAAGAACTTTTACAAAGAGATTCAAAAAAGTGGTAGCTCATCTCTTCAATCTTCAAATAAGAATAATGAGACTAAACCAAAGTCGGAAGATCCTAAACAGATTGTTAAAAAGGCGTTGCCTCGCAAATCTCTAAATACGAGTCAAAGTACAAATATCACTTCTTCTTTGTTCGAAGATAAACAGAAGATTCGAGAGGAATCTGTTCAAAATATGGATATTAAGTATTTATTAAAATCTGCCTTTGATAAAAGTAACATTGATTCTTCTTCACCTGGACTCGAAGATTCAATCGAGAAGTCCTCATTATTAAGTAATTATTCAATAAATGATCTTCTATCACAATTTACAAATAAAAAGATACCACCTTCTATGGAATTCTTAAAGTCAGGTTTTTCTGAAGATAAATCAAAAGAAGATAATGAATATATGATGTATAATCAACTACAAAGAGATAATATATTACAATCTCCTTGGTTGACCAAAGATTATCATAACATGTTAAAGGTAGCAGGAAGTGGTCATCTCAACTGGGACTCTTCCGATTCAGCAAATGTTTTACCGATGAATATATCATGTCAACCGTCTCTTTTTGACTTTAATGAATCAATACATGATTTAGAGTCATCCGATAATGAATGTAATGATGATAAATATAGTGAAGATGAGGAGGAAGAGAAAGCCGATCATATGGAAGAGAAAGAGATGGATGAATTTAATAAACTATATTTTAATAAAGAGAAGAATAAATTTATATGTGATAAATGTGATAGTGAATACACTCAAAAATTTAACTTAGTCAAACATATGAAAAATACAAAATCATGTGAGTATAAACAAACATTAAATGGATTGATTCAAAAGAGCAAAGAGTTTGCCAAAATCAAAAAAGAGCGAGAAGATCGCGAAAACCAAAAATTCCAGCAACATTTGGTTCAAAATGTGGGTACACAAAATATCCATAATATCGGCACTCAAAATATCAATAATATCAACAATAATAACACTCAAAATAATAATTACAACCTCTCTCTTCGCGATTTCGTTCATGACAATTATGATCTCACCCATATCAAAGATTCTTTTTATCAAAATAAAGACTTCTTCACCTATCCGAACTTTCTCCGCATGATCATGGAGAATGAAAAGAATCGCAATATATTCTTCGCCAATAATGAGGCGATCATTTACTCCGATAATGAATTAAATCGAATGAGTTCCGATAAAGCCGGGTATTTGGTTCTCGATAAGTTGAGCCAATCGTTTGATCAACTCTTATATCGACAAACCGATGACACACGGAAGTATTATAATTACGTGACGAAGTACTATCATGTCATTAAAGGCCACTATAAACATGACACCATCTTCAAAGATTATAATGTTCAAGAGCAGCGCTTTATTTACACGGCAAGTAGTAATATGTTCCGCAGTCGCGACAAATATTTATCGAAAATCGTATCGACGATCAATAAGTTCAGTAGCGACATTCGCGAAAATATGAATATGGGGGGTTATCAGATCAAAGATATACCATTCATCAACCCAAGTATCGAGGATTTTGCGTCGGCAAAGATGCGATATCGCGATCTCAAAGACTGAAAGGAGAACGAAGTTCCAGCTCATTCGTAGAATGAGCCCTAAGGTTCCTTTCGAACCTCCGCGTTAGGGGTAAACCCCTAAACACGTTAAACAACCCCATTGATACGGGATCTCAAAAACTAGTAGGAACCCCATAAAATATTGATTTTGAAAGTATTATATATAAATTTTTTATATATAATTGAATCGATGTAAAATAAATATAATCAGCAAAGATCACCCCATTTGAAATCTATAATATTTTGATAATATCGAATATCAATAATCTCTTTTTTGATCTCTTGTTCTTCTTCTACACAGTACATTGATTTCGTGCCTGAGTCAGAAACAAATGACGGTACTTTACGTATTGGAACTCCTTCTAATGGCTGACGACTTGCGCTGCTACTCTGTGGATCCGAAGGATCCCAACAGAGTTGACGACTTGCGCTGCTACTCTGTGGATCCGAAGGATCCCAACAGAGTTGACGACTTGCGCTGCTACTCTGTGGATCCGAAGGATCCCAACAGAGTTGAGGTGGATCGCAAATCACCGAAGATTGAACAAATTCATTTTTTTCATATGTAGGTGCTTTCGCCGGCATTTCGTGCGGAACGAATGCCATCTTTTCAAGTGAACCTCCTTTTATTCGTTCCGAATGTGAAAGAGACGCCTCATTTGAAACATATGATAATGGATTACGCTTTTCCGCATTCGGATTATTTGGACATATCCAAATCGGATGTCCTACCTTCCGGCAATGTTTACAAATAATCGTTGGGCATTTATCAATCACATGTCCATGTAAATGGCAATATTTACATATATCACTCTTGGCTCTGCTCATTGAGCATATTGATCTCGCGTCTTCCTCCTTCATATTCGGAGCAAATGAAGGTATTGGCTCTTCACTCTTTTTTTCGAATCGTGTATGGGCTTTGCGATTCATTTCATTAAGCGAATTCTCAGATGGAAACCTGCTATTGGATCCATTCTTTCTACGCATTTTCACTTCTATTTTTTCAATCACAAAAAAATCGTCTTTTAAACGCAATCGAATGAAATTTATCTTATCTTCTTTTGCTCATTTTTCCTTTAAGACCTTTTTCTCATATATTTTTCATTTGGGAAAAGAAATGAAGTATTCTCAAATTCTTCATATCAAAATAATAAATATATCTATATATTAGAACTGTATTTTTCTGCTAAATGGTGTCTAAATCAGCAAACTTCCTTCTTCCCAAAGATGAATACGTTTTCCCGATTATTCGAAAGAATGAGCAGAGGGACGAATCAATGAGGAGTAATGAAATCGAGTTATATAAGTATGATAATGATATAATCGCGATATTTAAAGAGAGTTCGAAAGCTTTTATAAAGTATTTACAAAATAAAATCACATATGATCAATATTATCACATTTGGAAAAAACTTAATTTGTTTTTAAATAAAAGAACAAAAATATATAAAAATATAGTACTTCCTAAAAATGAAAAATTGTCAAAAATAGGGCTCACATCAAATATATATATGTATAATGATCATAGAATTTTAAAAAAAATAAATTATAAAAATAATGAAAATATGTTAGAAAGGACATTTATGCTCGCTTTTATACAGCATTACTTGTATGAAAAATCAGAAATAAAATGTGTTCCCAAAATATATTCTATTCAAAGAGTTGAAAATAATCATATTAATATTCTTATGGAGCGAATTGATGGAGATCATTTTTATAAAAGATTATTACAAAATAAAGATAAAAAATGGCTAAAAGATAAATTATTATATTTTGGTTTGCTCTTAAATTATTTACAGAAAAAGTTTAATATGATTCATTGCGATTTACATATAAATAATTGTTTAATTGATAAAAATGACAATATCATCCTTATTGATTTTGATTGGTCTATATTAAAAATAAATAAAAATTGGATTATTCCAAATATTTATTTAACTAAATTATTTAAAAAGAATAAAGACTTATTAAAATCAACTGATCTATTTTTATATTTTATGGATCTATTCTATTATTATAAAAAAGAGATTGATAGTAATAAAGAAAATTTAAAATATCTAATATATGTATTTAATGAATTATGTACATTACATGATAAGAATATAAATATTGGAAAAATGTATATTGAATATTTTTATAAAATGAATAAAAAAGAAAGACCATATGTTCCAATTGCTACATTAGTTCGTGATAATAAAATGTATGAATATTTATATGATATTCAAAAAAAAGATCCAAAATATAGAATAATTACAAAAAAAGATATTCAAACCATTCGAAAAAGATTTGAACCATCTAACTTTGTAAAAATAATTTATCATATTTTATATTGGATATAGAGAACATATAGATAGATAAAATATATTTATAAACCCTTTTTCATTGTACATAGTATATCCACATCATGGAAGAAGCACTCAACGCCTTTAAGCACGCCGAATTTGATGAGATTATATCAAAACATAAACATATATGTGATATCATCGCATCAATAGAACACGAAAAAAATCGCATATCGGAAAATATATCGAAGTATGATCCAAAAGCCGTTCATTATGCAAATATGCACTTATCCGTAATCGAGCAAAATTTAAATGAACAATTGGGTCAATTGAAATCACTTGTCATTCATTTAGAGAAGAATGAAGTGATCCTACTTGAAGAGAAGAACTCTTATCTAAAACGGCGAAAAGAAGAAGAACACTTTCATAAAGTTTTCCGACTATTCTTGCCTTACATTCTTATATGTTCCATCTACTTACGAACACGCGAAAAGGTTCATGTGGAATAGTATGTTCTTATTATTTTTACAATTGAATATAAAGAGAAAATAAATAGAATATATAAATATAAAATGGATCTTGAAGAGAAAGCGGAGACGCTGAGCAAATATGAGATGAAGAAGATGGAGACGGAAAAGCGTGTGAAGCGCATTCATGAGTTGATCGAGCTTGTCCAGAAGACGAGTGATGAATTACATGAGTATCAAAATGAGCTCGTCGACTTGCTAAAAGTTCACATTGTGATGCCCTCTTTCCGCCCTCGTCGTGAAAGGAAGGGTCGCAGTGAGAATGAAGAGGATGAGAATAGCGGAAAGGAAGACGTCAAAAAGAGCGCTGCTACCATCTTCAATAAATTCTTCTTTGCCCCACCAACTCCCGAAGAACCTGAGCCCGCACCCTTACCACAAGTTGTTCCCGTTGCCATTGCCGAAACTCCTTCACCCGTCACACCCCAAACTCCATCGGTAAAGCGTCGGGCACGTGCGGTGAGTTATGATGATTTGGAGAAGAAGTCAAAAGTAAGGATGGAGAATTTCGAAATTGTGGATATCTTTCAATTGAAGAATATTGATGTCGACTTTGTCCGGGAGTGTCTGGAAAAGTGTGATATTACGGGTGATATCAAACTATTCCGTCAAATCTTCACGAAAGGCATTCCGAAAGATCAACAGATCATCCGCTATTTGGGAGGTAAGAATTATCAAACAAAGCGGAATGGTTTATGGATTGATGATCTCAATGCGGGATATATCAAACATGTTCTTCTCAAAATATTTGAAAGTAGTTATATTTCGGTGAATGATTTGGAACATTATGGGGATAATATCGACCGCTTCCTTATGAATCAAGAACATATCAACTCTTTCACGGATGATAAATATATTGAGAAGCTAATTTCCCAAATCACAAATATCATCGATATTAAAGTGGGTGATAAGTAGGCAAAATTATGAGTATAAGATAAAAACATGTAAACAAATATTTAGTTAAAATAAATCTCTTTCCAATGATACATGAAGTCATTATATAATAACTTCATCGCATTTTCTGTGAAATTTTGAACACATGATCTGAAATAAGGATCTTGTTCAAGTAATACTTGAACTTGATGGCTCTTATTTTGATAATGAAGCAAAATGATTTTCACAAACGTACATTTCATCATTGGGAAATGAACAACGGTATTCGTGTACAAATAAATAAGATCATCTGAATTATCTGATTGATTATTCAGGCATAAAACAGATGCGGTTATATTGATACAATCAAGAGTGCCATGATACATAACATATTGAAATTGGTGAAATAACTCAATTTTAATATATAACTTGTCGTAAACAATTCTTTCATGCAATTTATTTAGTACATGAATATTCGTACACTCATCGAAATACAAATCATTTTTATACATATTATATACGTCAACACGACGATCACGCATCAAAAAGATGGTAGACATCAAATGTTTTAATCGATAAAGTCGTATATGAAATGATTGTGAGTCGATTTTGATTTTAACGAATATCTGGCTGTTTTTATCAGATATGTTGATTCTATTGTGATCTTTCACAAGATAGAAATCGCGGGTGGGGTATAAAAAGCAAATTGAAAGCATTGTTGGTTCTACCTACTCATTTCTTACAAACATACGAGCTATGCCATTTTATCTGTAATTTTTTCTATAAAATCGTTTACGTTTAATGTTTGTTTACGTTTATTACGTATGAAAAATATATAAGAATAGAATATAAATAAACAAAAAATGAGTAGAAGGAAAAATGTATGTGATATATATCGTGAAATCGTGGATGATCATATAGCGAAGAATTATAAATTTATAGTCACCTCGTATGTTCGTGATGATGATCCAGAAGCGGTTAAACCTAAAGAGGATCTAAGGGAAACAATTCGTATGATGAATAGTTATCATGTATCGTATCAAGAAAATACAAATACGTATTTATTGAAACAACGTGATATCATACCAATAAAAAGTTTTGAAAACGATTATGATAAAAGTATATGTAGAGTTCGATATGTCTATATTTGTGAATTGGTCAAATTTTATGATACATTTGAAGTGTTGCAAGAGTATCCTGAATATCTATCACTTGATGTGCGTATTAAACGCGTAGTCGAAAATAAGATGAATATACCCGAGATTGTGGAAGGGAAGATACTCACATTTCAAGTATCTCCGATGAGATTGATATTATATCCTACAACAAGTATGGAAAGATCATATTCAATACATTATAAAAGCATCAAAAATGGACATATTCTACATGATGAGAGCGATGACATGAGTACAAGTAGACCAACACCCGGTTATTTCGGCTTGACCTTTTTACCTTATTCAGAAGAACAAACCGATAAATAATGATAAAATGATATAAAGATAAAATTTTAGATGATATGTAATATAATCTAAAATGTACCTATCTTTTTTTGACGAAAAGCCATTCTTCGATGAACTCGATTTTCGCTCAACTCACATAAAAAACTATTTAGACTCGATATGTACATCTCAACTGGGACTCTTCGAGTCCGAAAAGGAGCAGCGCAAGTCGTCATCTACACATGTCGAAGAGAATGTCCATAATCTTCGAAATATACACAACCTCCAAAATATCGCGATCACGGGTGCGCGATCTTCCGGAAAGACGACGCAAATTTATGCCTTTATTGCCACCCTTTTCAACACGCGTTCCATTTATCATCTTCAAAATAACATATATGAGAATACATTTCAATATAAATCCTCGGCGTATCACATCGAATTCTCCACCAAACATTTCAAAAACTCGGATATTTCCGATGAAAATAATAATAAAAGCCGGAATAAGAATATCGAATTTATTCGGATGATTGTGGAGACACCGAATATTTTGATCGATGCCCCGAAGTTGATCTATATCCGCGATTTCGACTGTTGCTCTCCCGAAATACAGAAGTTCTTCTTGCGATTGATTGAAAAGTCGATGAATCACGTGCGATTTATCTTAGAAGTACGCGATTTAACAAAATTGAGTGAAGCGATTCTTAGTCGATTCCTCATTTTACACACATCTACACCATCTTATGATGACGCAAAACGGGCACTCACACGCGTTTTCAAGAAAGGTGTGGATGTGGGAGTGGATGACGAGGAGAAGATTGTTGATCATGCGATCTTATATTCACATATTTCGAACTTTACTTATAAACCGAGTAAGATCCACTTTCATCTCAAAAATATGTTTGGAATCATGGGGATTTATCTCTCATCGTTTCATAATCCACATATGCATAAAACATATTATATACCCACGTATATCAAACGCGCAATTCAAATCAAAACACTCATTTTATCGATGAAAGAGACCAACTTTTTTCAACAAATGTCTACCATACGCGAAATCTTACTCGAAATGTTTGTGAATAATGTTCAAACAGAGATGATTCAAAAATATCTTGTAGATACATTTATCGAGTACTTCGAAGAAGATCCAAAGATTCAACATGAACTGATGGAATTTGCCGGAAAACTCGATTATGATACATCACTCGGAAATAAAGCCGTCTTCTTTACCGAATATTTGATCATATTCATCTCAAAAAAAATACTCTTTGCCAAGCCACCCACACCCACCACGCCCGCCACGTCCACTTCTATATCAGAAACGGAAGAAGTTATCACCGAACCTAAAAAACGCGGACGAAAGAAGAAAGTGATATAGAGGAATTTCTATATTTGGATATAATTATTCATCTATATTTATAGCACAAAGTTCAAAAAGAGGTTTTTCTCAAACTTCCTCTATATTGAACTTCTATTTATAGCGGGAAGCTCAAAAAAGAGGTTTTTCTCAAACTTCTATTTATAGCGGGAAGTTCGAAAGAAACCGAAGCGGTTTCTTTCAGTATGTCATTAATTATGGATCGTTTGTATGTGGGGAGTAAGCAAGATGCCCACAATCGCGCACTTCTCGTAAGTTATAAGGTAGATGTGGTGATCAATTGTTCAAAAGATATTCAGAATTACTTTCATCCCGATTTAACATATTATCGTCTTCCGGTAAATGATGATCAAAATCCAACAGAATTCCTCCAATTTGAATATTACGCGAAGGAGTTGCTTCCGATCATGTATGAAGCGTATATGGAGGGAAAGTGTATTTTTATTCACTGTTTCGCGGGGATGCAGCGGAGTGCGGCGTTGGCGCTTCTCTTTGTGATCTATTATCAAAAACACGCGAAGAAGATCACCATGAGTGTGGAAGATGCGCAATTTCTCATTATTTCAAAACGACCCTTTGTTTTCAATTACGGAATGTGTATGAATTTCGAAACACCTGTACGAAATATATCACTTCTTATTTACAATTCATAAGTGATAAGTCATAAGTTTATTTTTTTTAATTCTATTCTATATGATGATTAGAGAATATAGAATATAGAATATGAAAGAGATGATCATATGTGGAGTATGTTTGGAAGAAACGCAGAGTGGAGAAGAGTGTGTGAATCATCATCGCATATGTAAATCCTGTTTTGACCATTATGTACTCACCTTTTTGAATGAAGAGATCGATACATGTGAAATTCCATGTCCATCATGTCGCATTTCCATCCCGTATGTAAAGAGTGGTCTCATCACAACGTATCACGAGAATGGTGCGATCAAGATAAAGGCGCATTATCAAGATAATAAATTACACGGCACATATGAAGAGTATAATGAAGACGGTGTGAAGATCTCGGAGTTCAGCTATATGGATGATAAGATGCGTGGTGAGCGGCGCGAATGGTATGAGAATGGTGTTCTCTGGTTATATTGTACATATGATGATCTGGGGCGGCGGCATGGGACGTATGAGGAGTACTTTATGAATGGACAGCTTTGGCGGCGCGGGTCATACATTCATGGCTTACGAGCGGATCTATTTGAAGAGTATAGCATTGATGGCATTTTGATCTTAAAGGAAAATTATTGAATTGTTGAATCATTGAGTTTATAATGGATAAAAAAAGAGACTCTTACGAGTAGAAGAATGATCTACTTTTTATCTCTTTGCGACAATGCGTCCTATGAAGCGCAACGGACGCAATTGTTGGAGCGATCCTTCGCGAAGTATATGGGCGGGGGAGGCGGCGCCACCTTACACATCATTCGCGAATATGCGATGAATCAAGGGAAGTATAATCGCATTATCCAGATCTACACGTATTTGCGCAATCATCCGGAGATCACGGATGATAGTGTGATTGTGTATGTCGACGGGTTTGACACGATTGTGATGAAACCGCTGGATGGACTTGAAGCCGATTTCCGCGCATCGGAGCAACATATCATCTTTGGCGCGCATCATGCGTTTAAGTATATATATGATGACGCGCGGAAGTATTATGATACGCGATATAAAAACGCGGGAAAGAGTAAATATTTGACATCGAACTTCTTTGTGGGATATAAGTGGGCAATACTCCAATTCTTTCAATATATTGTGGGGCGATTACAATATTACCCGAAACCGGATAAGATGATTCATGATCGACGGGTGATTGGATATCTCTTTTATCAGAAAGACGCGAAGGAGTATGGGGCGATTCACAAGGCGCTTCATCATTTGAAACTCGATTTGGATACAACGGCGAAGTATGTGTATACGAAAGATGAGACACAATCTGTATTTGATCTGTTGAGTGCGAATTCATACTTCTTCCATTTCCCACATTTAGAGAAAACCGTTCAACAACAAGCGATCCTTCTTGTCGCAAAATGTAAAGATTTGATTTGAACTCTAATTTTTAGGTTTATTTTTAAGTTTATTTTACATTTTGATATAAAGAGATTTTATTAAATAAATAAAGATTTAATATTTAATAAAAATGAAAAACAAAACTCATAAAACATATTATATTTGCCATCATTGTATGGAATATATTACATTCAATAAGAGTGATATGCGAAAACATTATAATGCGTTTATGAAATGTAATTCCAAAGATGTATATACATATGAAGAAGCATATGAATTATCGATGAAACATGGTTTTTATTTAGAAATGAGTAAAGTTGATCAACTTGATTATAGTAGTCTCATATATGAATATTCAGCTGAAGAGAATGAGAAGAAGAAGAGAGAGATAAAAGAGTATATAAAACAGACAAAGATTGAAGAGATCAAAACAAAGAATCCAGATTCTATTCTTTATATATCCGAATTAAATAAATATAAGTGTAAACGATGCTTATCCGAATTTAATAATATGGAGAGAGCAAATCAACATCTTATTAAACAGAATATATGTGATAAAAAGTATAAAATAAATCATCAAATATATAATGGATCAAACACCATATAATGGTATGTGTATTAATTAAAATTTATAAATAATAATTATTTTATCCTATTTATTAGGAAAATCATCCTCATTGGAAAAATCCGAAATAGTACTTTCATGGAATTCAACTTTGCAAGTTGGCAAAAATAAACGGCGCCTACCCACTTGATCGGAAACAAAAATATTTCGGGACTTGCAAAGTTGAATTCCATGAAAGTACTATTTCGGATTTTTCCAATGAGGATGATTTTTCCAATAAATATGAGTAATTATTTATTTTATATAATTACTGTTCAGATCTATCGTATAATTATTACCATAATTCGTAAAAAAAAAAATAAATATAATTTTATATTATTATTTCAAATAAGATATATTTGAAATAAGATATATTTCAAATAAGATATTATAGGAAATCTGAATAAAATAAGTGCGTTTAGAAATCAGAATTTAATATCTAATATATTAGAAGAGATAATATATTAGAAGAGATAATATAAAATGTATACTTATATTTGCCATCATTGCGCGACATATACAACAACATGTATGAGTAATATTGATAAACATTTCAGACGAGATAAAAAATGTAATTGTGAAACAATTATTTCATATGAAGATGCTAAATTATTATCTAAAAAAAAATATATATTTAAATTTGACTATAGTGAATTGTCAAAGAGTGATTTTATTTATATTATAAGTCATTATTTGGATGATGTTAATGTGATTGAACAAAATTATAAAGAAGAAGATCTTGTTTTATTAAATAAAATAAAAAAGAATGAAGATCTTGTTAAATCAAAAGTGCCTTTACAAGAGAATGAGGATCTTGTTTTATTAAGCGAATCTTCAAAAATAAAAACAAAAATTGATAATATTTACTATAATAAAAAGAATGGAAAGCATATTTGTGGATATTGTGAATCAGAATTTTCATATTTACATAACTTAAAACGACATTTTGAAAATGATATTTGTAAAAAACATATTGAAAAAAAATTTAAAATTGAAAAGATTAATGAAAATATAAACAATATAATAAAGAAAGAGATTGAAAATAATATGTCTAAGTGTAAATATGTAAATAATACTCAAAACATAAACAATACACAAAACATAAACAACACTCAAAATATAAATAACATTCAAAATAATAACAATAACACCCATCATAACACATATAACTTACAAATAAAAGATTTCATTCATGAGAATTATGACATCAGCCATATCAAAGATGACTTTTATTTAAAGAAGGACTTTTTCCTTTATCCCAATTTTTTGAGTGTTATTATGCAAAATAAGAAGAATCATAATATCTTTTTTAATGAGAATGAAGCGATCATTTATACCGACAAGGAATTGAATAAGATGAGTTCGGATAAAGCCGGATATTTGATCCTCGATAAATTGAGCCAATCATTTGAACAGCTTTTATATCGACAAGATGATGAGACACAAAAGTATTATGAGTACATTCAAAAGTATTATCATGTCATTAAAGGGCATTTCAAACATGATACGATTGGAAAAGAGTATAATGTAGATGAGAAACGTTTCTATTACACGGCAAATAGCAATCTATTCAGGAGTCGTGATAAGTATTTGAACAAAATTACAGGTGTTGTAAACGAGTATAAAAATACGATTCGTGAAAATATGATGATTAGTATTGATCAAATCAAAGATATCCCGACATTGAATCCAAATATCGAGTATTACGCTTCTACGAAGATGCGATATCGCGATCTCAAAGATAAGGATTAAACATACACATTCACATTATCTCTTTTTACCTTCTCTTCGCATAAATACGCATAAAAAAATATCGAATAAGAGTAAGATTTATTCGATATTTCGAATCTATATAGAAATAAATCATATAGAATCAAATAATAATATCAAAATATCAAATATCAACATATCAAATATCAACATATCAACTATATTAAAAAGAAGAGATGAGTGAATCTTATTATGACATTTTAGAGATTTCACGCAATGCTACCGAGGATGAGATCCGAAGATCATATAAGAAGCTCGCTTTGAAGTATCATCCCGATAAGAATCCCGGAAACGTGGAAGCCGAAGAGCGTTTCAAATCGATCGCAACCGCCTATGCTACATTGAGTGATCCCGTTAAGCGGCGCTCATATGACGCTTTCGGCTCCGTTGATATGGATTCTGGCGGCGCCCCTTCTTTCTTCAATCCATTTGATATCTTCCAATCGATGTTTCAAGATGGCGGCCAGCTCTTTGAACAAAGTGTACATATGGGCGGTTTGGGTGGAGGCGGGGTACGCTTTACCGTACATACTTTCGGCGGCGGCGGTGGTGGAGGGGGCGGAGGCATCCCGATAGACTTATCGAAGATCCAGGAGTATATGAGTGAATGTGGCATCGACGTGGATGAAGAGCTCGATCGCGCTCGTTCATTTGGAATGCCGAATATTGAGGAGCTTTTGGGTCATGTCCAAACCCTCAAATCGAAACTCTCCGGAAAAGCCCCAAAATCCACTCAGAGAGAGAAGAAGAAGAAGAAACCAAAAGAAGAACAAACCATTCCTAACTCCGCACCCGCACCCGAACCGGTAGTGTGTGATCTGTATGTATCTTTGGCAAATATGTATGAAGGCTCGACAAAGGAGGTGAAGTATAAGATCATGAAAAATGGCGTCGAGGTTAAACGCCGTGCCCAAATCCCGGTGTATGGGAAGATGGTGGTTCTGGAAGGCGCTGGACACAAGATGGCGGATGATCCAAAGAGTCCACGAGGAGATGTTATTTTCAATATATATCAGAAACCGGAAGAGGCGAAAGATCCTGAATATAAGTATACGCGGATCAATGAGTATGACCTTTTGATCCATTATCCTGAAACGGTGGGGCGGTGTTTTGATCTCACTTTGCCGGATGAACGGGAAATTCAATGCGAAATTGCGGATATGGCCGCGTTTACAAAAATGCCGTATGTGGGAGTTATTTACAATTACGGATTTATGCGCGAAGATGGCACACGCGGAGATTGTTATCTTCTATTTGACCGATTGGAAAAAGAGAAGATATGTGAAGAGAAGAGCGAAGAGTATGTGAAAGTTCACACAAGCCATTATAAAATGCTCTTTCAACAAAATTGAGATTGTTTATTTGAGAAAAACAATGAAGTTATCGGTTTGGTACTCTTCTTTTAAGATATTATTTTTATATAAAGAAGATATATTTATATTTGGGCGTTTTTGATCGATTGCTCTCTTATTATGTTCTTCTACATTTTCAGATTGAATAAACGTGATTATTTGATTTAGTCTATTTAGATTATTTGGTGTATTTGGATACATTTTATGAATCATATACATATACTTTTTAAATATACTTGCTTTAATTTCTATTATATTTTTTTTGTTATTAACTATAATATTTCCATAATAATCACTTATTCTACTATTATTTAGTATAATATTTTTCTGTAATATTATATTTTGATTAGAATTAATATCAAGAAGTTCGCATACATTTTTAATATATGTTATTAGAATATCAATATATTTTTTAGGATCATAATGTTGTAATTGTTTTGTATTTTCTATATTTTCTATATTTACTTTTTTTAATAAAATAGTTGTTGGAGACCATATATTATTAAAATAATTATTATTTGGTTTATTTGTTATATCTGTATAATAAACAGGTGTATTTTTATTTTGGTCATCATAAATAATCCAATCTGATTTTATATTATTATTTAGCTTATAATGTCTTCGTGAATGGCATATATAATGTCCTGATTTTATATTACCAGTATGATAAATTATATCATTTATAATATAAAAATTACCTTTAATATTTACAATTGAATCATTGTCTATAAAAAAATTATGTCTTGTTGATTGAGTATTTGTACTATTTTCATATGGTGAAATTTCTATAATTATAAATGAATTATTTACAGGCACTGAGAATACGTCAATTAGATTATTATTAATAATTAATTGTAAGTTATTATTAGCCGTGGCATATGACGTACTTATAAAATTTTCAGGTAAATTCAATATTATATGTGTAGAGAATCCTCGAGACATTACATTTTTACTTCTATTCTCATCAATCTCGTCTGACATACCTTTTAAATCAAATCGTTTTGTTTCTAAAATTGATTTAACACGTGGATTTATAAAATGATCTAATAATTCATTTAAATATTCATTTGTATCTTGTTGTGTTGTTGTCATTGAATTATTTATAGGTTTAAATTTTTGTATTCCTGATGTTAATGTATAATATGGAACTTTTCTTTGTCTTTGATTATTCAATATATTTGATAAAAAGTTTTTTAATTCAATATTAGTATTTGATGGATTAAATAAAATATCGTTCATATTTATTATATTTCTATGTAAGATATCATTTTTTTTTAAAGGTATGGATTTCAATATTGTTAAAAGTAAATGTAGGGCACTATTTCGATAACAATCATTTGAATCATTATCAAAATTTTGTTCTATAAAGTTAATCAGTAAATATGAATTTTTATTATTTAAATTATCAATTGTTAAAATATTGTTTTCAGGTATTGATGCTGCTGATCCGATTCCAGCTACTGTACTATCACTCGTACCATGATTATATATTTTTGTATTTAAAGATCCACCGCGAACATATCTTGCAAAATTTTTTTCTTGAATACCAAAATCATACATAGCATCTAGTACATTTTCTTCATTATCGTTTGAAATATTCGTATCAAAACTTCGTTGTGAACTCTGAGATGCCAAACTGGACATAGAAGCAGCTCTTGATCTTCCTTCTCCCATCACAGATAATCCGTTATTCGTTCCATTCTCATTCTTGTTTCCTTCTTTAAATCCAAAATATTTTTGTTGCGCATTTCCGTGAATGGTCGATAGGAGTGGAACATTCTTCGACTTCTTCTTCATACTCTTCATTTGATTGACCAACTCAGTGAGCGCATTGATCGTCGCACCGATATTTTTCAACTTGTTATTATTCTTCGTAAGAGCATTATTCTTCGCATTCAAAACATTAAACTCTTTGAGCATAATCTTTCGTCGCGCATTTAGCAATGTTAAAAGTTGAGTGAATTCATTTTTTTGAAAATAACGTTTTAATGCCTCAATTTTTGCGCTTTCATTCATGCTTCCGTTCTCATGAAGAGCTTGTATTTCGTTTACATAGATGACTAAGTTTTCCGGAAAGTAATGATTTTTTGTTTTTAATATGTTGTGTTCTTTCGGTTTCGTACGATGGAAGGGATAGGCTCGGGCTCGGGCTGGGGCTGGTGAACTGATAATACCATTCATTCTTTATATATAAATCATCTATATATAAGATACATATTTTCTAATCGATCGAATCGATTTACGCACTTTCAGATAGTTCAAAGATCTTTTCGCGCAATTGAATCGCTCTTTTTGCTAAATAGAGCAACTCGCGTTCGATCTTCTTCTTCGTCTCTTCATTCACCCCATTTGCCTCATGATTCGCCATCTTATTTCGTATAATATCATTCATGGTCGATAGTACAGCATACAAAAGAAGAACGGATTTTGATATTTGATTATTTTGATAATTTGTGAAAACACTATTTAGCGCACTTGCGAAATTTGAGTTAGACTTTCTTAATTCACTGCGTATTGCTCTGTTGATCTCATTTACTTTATTCTGAAAATCTGCGTTTTCGACAATTTTACGCCCTTCGAAAATGCGCAACATGTCCCTCTTTTGAAGATTCCCCGAAAATAGTTTGTCCATCACCGCCATGAACTCTGCTCTTTTCGCTTGATTTGTGATATTCGCATTTGAGAATGTTCGTAATTTTTGGATATTTTGGAGAGAGATGTTTATTTGATTTCTCGTTTGACCATATATTTTTGGTGTTTTGTTATTCGGTTTTGGGGGAGGTGTGGGGGTAGATGATGTCTCGCTGCTACCTTTTGCTCCTTTTCGATTAGCCAAAGAGGTTGGGTTGTGCATAGGATTTATATTATTTGTTATAGTTGTAGATTCAGTTGTTTGTTTAGATGTCGTAGATTTACGATAAAAAAAAGATAAAAGTGATCCGAGTGTCCACGCACTTTGTAATACTGACTTATTCTCTGGCATTTATAATATATACGCTATATTATAAAGAGATAAAGTTGGGGAGAAACCGATTTTTTGATGATCATTACTTCTTCACAGATGTGGTCTTCTTCTTTGTTTTCGTAGAGGAGGTAGTTCTCTTCTTTGTAGATGCCGAAGTTGATCGCTTCTTTGTCTTTGTCTTCGTAGATGAGGATGCGGTGGTACTCTTCTTCGTCTTTGTAGATGAGGAGGCAGTTGACTTTGTCTTCTTCTTCGTAGAAGTAGAAGTTGATCGCTTCTTGGTCGCCGTTTTGCGTTTGGCACCACCAGGCATTGATCCTGCTCCCGCACTTGCTTCTGGGACTGGTGCAGATTCGGATGCAGGGACAGCAGTGTGTAGAGGTTGCGCTTTTATTGTGCTGGTTTGTGGGCCAACACGAAGTCCTTGACTTGTACGCATATGTTCAGGAGACAAATTCGCACTGGATAGCAAGTTTTCATTTCTTCTGATCGCATTATTATTTCGAATCAAACTTTTATTTATTCTATGAATCAGATCATTAAAAACACTTCCGTACGATTTTTTTAACTTATTCGACTTATTTTTATTTTTTGTTAGGTTAATAATTTTCTTTTCTTTTTGTTGAATCGATTCATTCTGAGTCTGAATAATTACATTTTTATTTGTTAATTCTTTTAATGCTTTCTTCAAATCATTTTGGGTAGATTCTAATTCTTTACTCAATCTTTCATTTTCTTTTTTCAAAGAGTTTATAGTATCTTCATGTGATCTCAATGTAGCGTTTAATTGCTCAACTTGTGCTTTACTTTGATGTAGCTCTTCTGTTGCTTTTTCTAGAGACATGCGTGTTTGTGCTAATTCAGCCTCTTTCGCTATTCTAGCTGCTTCCAATTTTTTCCCTATATTTGATTGTATAGATTGAGTAGATCTATTCGATCCATTCGATTGAGTTAATTGTTGATCTATTTCGCGAAGATCATCTTCCAATGATTTAATTTGCGATCTTAGTTTTTCTATTTCGTTCTTTTGTTGAGTATTTTCGTGTAATAGACTATTTCTATGAGAAATAGTACTTTGTAATTTCGCGTAATAATTGTCAAGCAACTTGTTATTATTTTCCAATTGTTTTTTAAGATTTAAATGGTATTCATAAAAAGTTTTTATTTCGTGGCCTCCATTAAATGTAAAATCTAGTGGAAGTTCTTGTGGGGGAAGAACATTTTTACCTTTTTGGGTTAATCTCGCAGCACCAGTAGGCGAAGGAATAGTTGCGGCAGCGGGTTGTGGTGAAGCATTATTATTGTTTGCGGTAGCGGATTGTGTCCCCAGATTGGGGGTAAGTGAAAGAGCTGTTGCGGGAGGTGGGGGGGGTTGTTGAGAAGCGTTTGCTCCCGTGGTAGGTGGAGGAGGAAGTTGTGATCTGGCCGTAGCCAACTTTTCTTTTAATATTTTTACACGGTCATCAACTATTTGGTCTTGTGATGATTTTTGTTGTCCTTTTATTCCATTTTTAATTTGTTTCGCAAGCTTATTAATGTCTTCATTTGATAAAGACGAAAAACGACTCACGTTTGTTTGACTTGTGATCTTTGTACCTATTTTATTTACATTTAACATCGATTTTAAATCAGCAATTAATTGTTGTTTATTCACATTCACATTCACACTCATCTTCTCCTTCTCTTCTTTTTCTTCTCCTTATACTATAAAAGAAGAAAAAAATAATACGCGCAAAGATCTTTTTTTTCGAAACTTTATCTTTCGAAACTTTATCTTTCGAACTTTATATTTCGAACTTTATAATATTCGATAAACTTCCTAAATAATGTTTCCGCATTTTCAAATGTACGCACCTTTGATTTAGAATCGATTTTAAACGCATTTAAACTTTGCATCACTTCATTATGTGATCGTAAAAACGCGTCAAATGATTCAAAAAACGCATTTCTCTCCTTCTTATTCATTTTTCCAATCCATTTTTGAATTTGTGGATTTCGATGAAAACGAATCTCTCCACTATGGATATTTTCAAGGATCCCTTGTAATTCATTAATAAACGCATCCATCTCTCCCCGCTCTTTCGCACTATAATTCGGAATAAATGAGTTGATATGTCCATATGTGGGCAACTTCTTCTCTTTCACAATAATCTCATAAATCTCTCTTCTTAATTCATTGATATCTTCAACAATTCGTATAATCTGTTGTTGCGTGCTCTTATTTGATTTAAAATCCGATTTATTTGAAAGGATCTTTTGAATAAACGCATTCAATTCGTTATAAATGAGATCATTACACTTTGCGATCAAATTAGTGGGATCATTACTATTTTCAGATCTATATTTTTGGATATATTTTTCGATATGATTGCCTTCTAATAACATTTTATAAATTTCGAGATGATTATATAACAAGAATAACCGAGATAAAACATAACTCTGTCTTTTATTATTTTTCGCATCGTTTAAATAATATTGAATATTACGAACAACTTTTTCAAAAACGGCTTCATGATTTGAAATATACGGAATGATCTCTTTTACTAAACTCTCCATTTGTTCCGTCGAATCTAAATAATTCTTTATATTCAATCCATAGAAACTATCTAATACTTCGAGTGCGATTCGATCATCAGCAGGTATGGACATATTCTGTGCCGAATACTCCTCAGATGGGGGAAGTGGAGGACTCGTATTTGCAGAAGTTGATCGACTTCTTGGTGGAATAGGTGGTAAAGAACGATTATTTTCATTATTTGTTGAATTCAAATTCCAACCTTCTGAAGATATGGAGGATGCTCTACTTTTCATTGAGGCCACACTTTCGTTTGAAGCAATCTCCGGCGCATTATTTGGAGCCGTTGCTGAACCTGATCCATTATTTCCTCTAAGCTGAGTAGCATTTGATCCATTATTTCCACGAGGAACAAGAGGAGCTGTTGCTGAACCTGATCCATTATTTGCCGCCGCCGCGGCTGCCTCCATGGGCATCATTTCGCGTGTTGCGAGTTCTTCTTTAAGCTCATCGATGATCCGTATATTTGCGGGATCCAAGATCATTTGAATAAACCGGAAGATGCGATCAAACATTTCCTGATAATTCCGCCCACTCCCGGGTTTATCCATCAGCACTTTTCCGTTAATAAGGATTTTATCTTTTCCAAAGGTTGGAGATTCAACACTCAAATGATTCCGGATAAATTCATAAATGGGTGTATGATTTATATAAAAGAGTGTAATATATGGATTTTGACGAATTATATTCATATTGAATTTTGTTATTCCTTGATAGCGATTTTCGTAAATGGCAATGTTATATGCCAATACTTGAATAAATAACATTTTTATACGTTTATCAAATGTACCTCTTTGGGTATTTATCGATCTCTGATCAAAAATAGTATATAAGTACAAAAATTTATGTAAAAAATTGTTATCTAATGGTCTCATCTTATCAGATACAACGAGTGATTTTAAATTTGTTTCAACCATGGAAGATGGGAACCGTAAAGAAACAGGAATAGCTTTAAATGGATTTTCATTTCCATTGAGTGGATAACCATGATCATCATAATACATTTTTAAAAGATGATCATTGAAGAATTTTATCATGAGTGTAAGAGGATAAAATGGATTTGTGCGATATGACATTTTATTCGCTTTCGATAACCCTTTCTCTCCATCAAATAGATGATCTATAAACTCATCATATTTCCATCCTTTAAACATATCCGATGATGTTTGGCGATTATCTAAGAGAAAATTCCGTAAGTCAATTAAAAAAGTAGCGGATGATAATATATTGACAATGGGACTTTGATCTTGTGCTTCAAATATATTCATAAACTGATTTTTATTTCCACTTAGATTTCCAGCAAAAAGCCGTTGAATCATATCTTCCACATTTCTTCCATACTCTGGTTTTCCACGTAAAAACTCACGATAGTACGCTTTAACTTGATCCGCATGTTCTACAAAGTACGTTTTGATCATTTGCGGATATGCTTTGATAAAATCAGAAGGTGTTAACTGATCGCGAATGCGAACGCCCGAAAAACGAAGTAAATAAAGAAGCATATTATCAAGATTCACAGTATTCATCTTTTTAAAATCAAAATAAAAGAGTGTTTTCACATGTTCGAAGAGAGCATATATGAGTGGAATCGGAACCATATTCCCCCGTTCTTTTCGATACACATTATCTTTCGTACACATTGGAAGAGAAGACACTTGATATAAAACTTTCAGTGGTGTTTCATCACCTTCTCTATTTCGATCTCCTTCGTTGATTTTAAGGATTTCAAGATATGTTCCATTCGATTCACTCTTGATCTTAATGACAAGTTCATATCCCATAAATGAGATTCGTTTATTTGTTTGTTCAACAAACAATTCATTCTCTTTATTTTTAACACGGAGATATAATTCGGGTAAAATATGACCTTCCGGGGCTTTACATGATAATGAATTACGTGGATTATATAAAATTGTCTTTTTTGGAACGAGTGAAGAGCCTTTATTCTCTCTACCACTCCTCATATTCACAGCTCCTTCATTTGGCTCATTATTATTTTCATTTCCATTTCTTCCACTCATTTTTGAAACCGATCTATCATAAAGAGATAAAAAAAATAAAATATCGATCATGAATAGAAGAGAGAAGAGAATGCTTCTTTCCTATTACAAGCGATTACATGCGTTTGATAAATCAAAAGCAACCACAAATATCAAAATAATTCATTCCGTGTGTGATTTCACGCCGCTTTCATCCAACCTTTCGGCCTTTTTAGACCCTATGATTCAAGATTATATCAATCGAGAAATGCGTTTTCTCCACTCTTTCCACTTCAAACCGCATATTCAATTATACATCGCATCGAAAACCCGCGTTCCTCCTTCCAAAACCGCCCATAAAATGATCCATATCATCCGCGCTCTTCGTCATCTCTTTCGAAAGACCGATTGCGCTCAAACCATTTACTACTATCCCACGCCATTCAAGAAAGTTGCTCCTTTACATACATCCGCATTATCTCCCAAAGAGGTAAATAGTGGCCTTACTTTCTTGGAGAGTCTGGCTCATCATGATCATAAGAATGGTGATATCATCTTATTTCGCACAGAGGAGGTTTACAAAGTGTTGATTCATGAATTGATCCACTCGTTTCATCTCGATTATGCGCTTGTGATGAATTCTGTGAAATTGAAGAGTGATGTATGTTCAAACTATCCGATTTTGCTAAATGAGGCGTATACAGAGGCGCTCACCACGCTTCTTCAATTCTACTGGTTAAGCAATGATCCACTCAACCGGAAAGGAGTACGCACTCTTTATGATGCGGAGTTGAAGTATGAGTTGGCGTTGGCGAAGTATATATTGAAGCGCGCGTATATGAAACCCGCGGATTTGCATCTTTTTGTGAAGGAAGATGGTGTGTGTAAACGTGTGTTTGAGCAATATACGAATGTATTTAGTTATTATATATTAAAACCGCTTCTTCTTCTTCATATTGACTTTTTTGAATCTTTTATACGCAAATATACGAAACATGGATCTGTTCAGAAAGATGATGTACACATTTTGGAAGATTTCATATTCAACGAGTTGCGGAATCCAAAATCGCGATTTATCTCCGCATTGGAAGCCGTCGGCGAACGCAAATCACGCTCTTTAAAAATGGTATCCAAATCGATTTCTTAACGGAACTATCAGATGAAACCTGATTCAACGGAACTATCAGATGAAACCTGATTCAACGGAACTATCTATATGAAACATGGATGATTGACGCATAACGGAATTATATATTATGAAATATGAAAGATAGATAATCTTTTGAAAAGATAGAATAAATAAAAAAACGATTTGTTTGGATTGATTATAGAGGATATATGAGAAAGAGGAGTATCGATTATTACTTTTGTAAAATATAGCTGTAAATAGATGGGCATTAAGGATCTAAATAAGATTTTGAAGGTGAAGTGTCAGAGTGCGTTAAATGTGCGTCCGCTTTCCGCCTTTATGGGATATCGTGTTGCGATCGACACATCCATATTTTTGTATAAATTCATGTACATTTATGGAAATATTACGGATGGCCTTGTGCGTCTGACGATCCTACTTTTGAAGAATGGCATATTACCTGTATATATTTTGGATGGAAAACCGCCAAAGGAGAAGAGTGATGTGTTAAAGGATCGCAAGGAGCGTCGGGATGAGATGATATTGGTATCAAAGGTGTTGAAGGATGTTCGTGAGGCAAAGGATCACAACCCATCGATTGCGAAGATTGATTTGGAGGAGACGATTCAGGAGAGTGTGAAGAAGAATGCGAAGCGTGATGTGGGGAATGTGAATGATCTCTTCTCTTTCCAAGAGCTCGATTTGATCAATCGTGGAAGTGTGGAGGATTTGGACAAGCATTGTGAGGCAATTGAGAAGAAGATCATTCAAATCCGGCGCGAAGATATTGAGAATGTGAAGGAGTTGATGCGCCTTTTTGGTGTGCCATGTATCATTGCGCAAAGTGAGGCGGAATCGCTATGTGCGGTGCTTTGTAAGCGAAATATTGTGGATGCCGTCTTATCGGAGGATATGGATGTTTTGGCGACGGGTGGTAAGGTGCTCCTCAAAAATCTGAGTATGGAGAAGGGAGGTAGTGTCGTGGAGGTATGTTTGGAAGGTGTTTTGAGTGAATTGGAGATGAATTATGATCAATTCTTGGATATGTGTATTCTTTGTGGATGTGATTATACGTCGAAGATCATGGGTATCGGCCCCATTCATGCGCATAAGTTGATGAAGAAGTATGGATGTATTGAGAATGGGATGACGCATATGATGGAGAAGTTCCGTGTACCGGATGATTTTGATTATATCACATCGCGTGCACTCTTTAAGGATGCGTGTAAGGATGATGATTTTGAGAAGTATAAGATGGATGTGCTACAAACGCCGATGATGTATAAGGAGTTGGTGGAGTTTATTCAGAAGAAGGCGCCGAAGATGAAGGGGAAGCCATTTGTGGAGTTGGAGGAGTTGTCGAAGGATTATAAGAATGAGAAGGCGATGTATGATAAGAGTGAGAAGCATGTTTCGATTTTGAAGAAGATCGCAAATCCCAATTTGAAGAGTCCGAAGAACGTTTTCAATCAGGCGACGTTGGAGAATTACTTCTCGAAGGTTGCCAAATAATTTACTTTTATGAAAATATCTTTTCATAAAACAAACATATATATTTGATATTTCATTTAATGTTTCTTTGACTTCGACTTCTTCGAAGCAGGCTTCTTTGCCTTCTTCGACTTCATCTTCTTCATCTTACGCTTACCGCCTTGTTGTTCAGCGGCACCAGATCCATTATTCGCGGCAGCGGCACCAGATCCGTTATTCGCAGCACGTTGAGCGTTAGCGGCGGGAGCAGCGTTCACAGCGGCAGCACCCACAGGAGAAGCATTAGCAGGTGGTAAGGCATTGTTCGCACCGTTCACAGGAGCGGCGGCACCAGAACCATTATTACGATTCATAGCACCGTTATTCGCAACAGGGGTAGTCATTACGCCAGAAACGATATTTTTAAACTCCGCTTCGCTAAGAACAGGAGCGGAGAGCTTTTGGAGAGCTTCGGCTTGAACACGAACATACTCTTTCACAGCTTTACGTAATTCCTCAGAAACCTTTCCGTTATTCTTGTTCATGTTGCTTTTGATGATTTTCTAATGTATGAGTATATATTTTTTTGATTCTTTCCGCAAAAATGAAAAAGATCTTCTTTTTCATATTTATTCTTTATTTTCTTTTTGATTCTATATGTTTAACTTCCTCCTTTTCCTAATCTTTTTTCTTTTTATAATATTTCTATAAGCGGGGAAGTTCTCTTCAAAGACAAACAAATAATTGGTCTTTAAAAGCGGGAAGTTCTCTTCAAAGACAAACAGATAATCGGTCTTTAAAAGCGGGAAGTTCGTAAGAAACCGAAGAGGTTTCTTACGCGGTAGCCGAAGGAGCAGCAGCCGAAGCATCCGCCTTGGGGAAGTGGTTCTTCAGGCGGCTTTGGAGACCGAAGAACTCCACAACCTCACCCTCAGCGCTTGAAATCAGCTTGCGCAGCTTGGCATCGGGAATCACAGTCTTCTTGTTAGCGGGGTTCTTCAGACCGTGAGCAGTGATGTAAGCGTTGATCTTCTTGATCACATCAATGCGGCTCATTTGGGTACCATGGGGCACAGCCAGGAAGTCGCACAGCTCATCCGAGATGGGCGCAGCCTTGGCAATGCCGCTGGGAGTGCGGGGCTTCGAAGGATCCGAAGTGCGCTTGCTCTTCTTTTGGTTCTTCTCGATCGCCTTCTTCGCCTCCTTTTGCTCACGAGCAACCTCCTTTTGCAGGACGCGCAGGTTGGTTTGGAGGGTCTTCATCTCGCCTTGCAGCTCGTTGAATTGGGCAATCAGCTTAGCAAAGAGAGCCTCAGTGTTCGAAGTCTCAGCATCCGCCGAAGCAGCCACAGGGGAAGCAGTCTCAGTAGCCACAGCAACCGAAGGAGTGGGAGCAGGGGCAGCAACCACAGGCACCGAAGGAGTGGCAGGAGCAGCAGCCTCAGTAGCAGGGGCATCAGCCTTCTTCACAACCTTCTTCACCACCTTCTTCTCGGTAGTGGCATCAGCAGCGGTCACCGAAGGAGCGGGGGCAGCAGCTACGGGGGCAGTAGCAGGGGCAGCAGCGGTCTTAGCAACGACCTTCTTGGCAGGGGCAGTAGTAGCAGCAGTAGTGGGAGCCATTTTAGATTATCTACTTTTGTAAAGTATTAATTTGAGAGAATTTAAACGCGGTATTCTAACTATTAATGTTGAAACTCCTCTAAGTTCACAGGGTAAAAGTGGTAATAAAAGAGGATCCATTTTAAAAATGAAAAGTAATTTTTTTATATAAAAAGTAAAAAGATATAAAAGATATATATTTCCTATATCTTTTCACGTTTCTTAAATGTATTTTACTTCCTATACTTTTGCTACCTTCTTCATATATGGAATAAATTGTAAAATAAAAATATGAATCAAAAATAGAAGAATTGGTTATTTCATATAATCGTATTTTATTTTAAACATTTACTCCTATACATTTCAAGATAAACATAAACCTAAACATAAACATAAATCTAAAAGATGTTAAATATGGATCAACTTGAAGAATCTCAGCAAAGTATTGCTTCTACTTTTTATTCCAACTTCCTATATTTGCTCATCTATTTTGGCACGCTTGTCTATATTTATAAGTATATGGAGAAGGAGACGTCGAAGGATAATCAACTTACCGCTTTGGAGAATCAGTTCATGTACTTCATCTTTATCTTCTTTATGGTTTACTTCACTCTTTCCCTCTTTACAAAGGGTACCACACTCCGTTATCGCGCATTCGTCCTTGGTATTGCCATACTCTTTATTATCTTTGGTATTCATTATCGGAACGTCGCCGTAGAGAATAAGAGCATACTCTCCAAAGAGTTCTTGCTTCCTTATATTCTTATCATCCTTATATGTCCACTCTTTGTTTACATAAAAGCCATTCGTAGATTTACACTCGATCCGCTCTCATCATCCATCGAATCATTCAACTCCTTATATGAAAGCATCGGTGGCTTCCTAACATCCCTTTATATGGTGATGATTGTGTATGTGATCGTCTTCCGTCAATATAACTATAATACGCCCAGTTCGAATACATTCCAACCGCTTGTGTTAGGGCCCATTGTGGTGATCTCTCTCTTTTACTTCATTGCCCGTTTTGTTTCGCAAATCGGTATGGTAAAGAAGTATAATATGACAAATGTGATGATCTCACTTTATCTCATATTTAGCATTTTTGTTTGCTTCTACTTATACACATTCATCCTTTCGCTTCAACAATTATCAAAAGAGAATCCCGAAACCGCCCTTAAACGCCGTGAAATGGAAGAGCAATTTGCGAAAACCCCCGGAATCGAGAAGTATATACAAAAGTATATCATCTTCGTCATGATCGGGTCATTACTCCTCCTTTATTGGATCCGCGATATTGTACATTGGGATCGCATATCCGCTTTCATATATCTCTTCATCACAATTATGTTTGTATACACTTCTAAGATCGTTGCGACGACAAAAGATGGGTTTGGCGGATTTTTGAGTGCGGTTTACTTTGTGGAGTGGCTCTTGATTACGAAGTTGCGATGGAATTCGGTACTGAATGTATTTAATATACTATTTAGTGGCGCTCGCATTACAAATAAAGATGTTCATACCGTGCCGACACTTGTGGTTCAATAGAACATATCATACATCTTTTTTGAAGAAAGAGGAGGATAGAAGGAAGAATTGTGGTGTGATCCGTTTGAAGGTGTATAATCCGACACTCTTGGGGTCGATTTTTCGTTGAAATCCATCTTCATAATAAACATATCTTGAATCATTATCAATACATAAAGAGAGTTCTTTATTTGTTTGATTTAAAATGTGGACATATGCGCTATGAATATAGGATTGTTCATCAAATTGAAAGGATACATGTAATTGGAGATGAAAGTTTGTATTTTGATATATTTGTGGAATGATGATATAAAAGTTGGATATATCTTTCATCAATATATCCACAATAATATGTTTCACCAAAACGTTTCCTTCATCCCCGCCATCGCCTTCTTCCGATTGAGTGGACTCTTTGGTTAGATTATTTTGTGCGGCAACGATGGTGTACTTCTTCTTATTTTCGGGCATATTTTCAAAAATGGATGTTGGTAAAGTGAGTTCGGAAGAGATGGAGTGATTGGAGAGCAAACATGTTCCCAACTTTTCACTATGACCGAAGAAGTTTTCACCATCATAAAAGAGCATTCCATTACACACTTGCTCTTGATTTCCGATTTTCAATCCTTTCTCAATATATACTCCGCCACGGACTTGAAGAGATCCACTCTTATAGGTTGTTCCTTCTTTCGCAAATTCGGAAACGGGTTGTGTTCCAGTAATCTTCAACGCACACACATCTAATTGCTTCGCATCTTTCAACATCTTTCAAAAGAAAAATAGCTATATTTATATACTTATCATTTATTCTTTATATCAAAATTCGAAATCTTGAAATGAAAAGTGGAAGAGTGTAAAAGATAGATATAAAGAATATTTGAAATAAATAGATAAGATCAAATTAAGATGCCGTCGGGTTATTTAATTTTGGCCGGTATAGGTGCTCAGGATCAATATTTGAGTAGTCGTGAGTATGATGAGGCTGGAAATGTGATTGGTCAGCCGAATATATGTTATTTCAAGTCGGTATATCGCAAATATTCAAATTTCGCCATTGAGAATATAAGTCAATACTTTACGGGAAATGTCGATTTTGGCAAAAAGATCTATTGTCAAATCGATCGCATTGGTGAGATGATGAATCAGATCTATCTTCACGCGAAGCTCCCTTCTTTGAAAGAGTATGCTTATGAGGATGAAACGGGAAATACCATCTCTTACTATTGGGTGAATGCGGTGGGTCATGCGATGATCAAATATGTGGAGATCGAAATCGGCGATGTGGTGATTGATCGTCAATATGGCCTATGGATGGAGATTTGGAGTGAATTGACGATAGATGCGAGTAAGAAACAGGCGTTTAATTCGTTGATCGGGAAGTGTGATACACCGATTAATTTGAATAATGATGAGGCGTTGAATCTTTATATTCCGCTTCAATTTTGGTTTTGTAAGAATATTGGTTTATCGCTCCCCTTAGTCGCTCTTCAATCGGCGCAAGTGCGCATTAATCTTCTTCTTCGGCAAGTGGATGAGTTGATTATTTCATCGGACGGGAACCCGATGAATCCGAATGATTTGGCGACGGTTCATATGACGACTGCTCATTTGGAGGTGGATTATATCTATTTGGATGAGGAGGAGAAGTTGATGTTTGCGTCTCAACCGCATCAATATTTGATTGAATATGTTCAAGTGGATGCGCAATCGCTCTCATCGAATGGAAAGTTGGTGGATGGGAATGGTGCTGCGCCCAATTTACAACATACGATTGATCTTGACTTTTACAATCCGGTAAAGGAGATCATTTGGGTAATACAGAATAGTTCGGTACTCTCTATTTATCCGTATGGAGGAAATGAGTGGTTTAATTTCAGTACACAATCGTTTAAGAATGGAGAGGTGAATGGGTCGGATCCGCTGGTAAGTGGGCAATTCCTTTTGGAAGGAAGTACAATCGTTGAATTGAAGGATAATATCTTTTATCGTCAAGTGTTGCCGATGAAGTATCATACGTCGACGCCGAATAATTATATATATGTGTATCCGTTTGCGTTGAGACCGGAAGCATGGCAACCATCGGGTGCGTGTAATATGAGCGCATTTGCGAGTAAACAAATGTATTTGAATATAAGTGCGGAATTAGTGGATCCGATTATTACGGTGTATGCTTTAACCTACAATATATTGAATATATATGATGGATTAGCGGGAGTCCAATATTCATCATAGAACCCTTTTTCTTTTTCGAGAAAAAGAAAAAGCGTTCTTCGAAGATAGAGAAAAAGAAAAAGCATTTCTTAAATAATTTATATAAAAATAATTTATATAAATCGTCATCTCCTCATACAATGTGCTCTGAAATAGATGAGAAATGATATTATCAAGAATTGAAAAAATATGGTTCTCTTCTTTTTCCAGAACGCAATGTTCGGGTATAAAAAGAAAATAGAAAAGAGAAAAGAGTGATCTACTTTGGGAATTGGAGATGTAGTGAATACTTTTTTGTATAATAATCATATGAGTAATGGAGTACATAAATGCGGTTTTTAATATGGATCAAAAAGTAAGCCGAAGATGCGTGTGTTTCGCTCGGAATTCCCGTATAATATCCATCAAACTTTGTGAGTATATTTGCGATATATAGATCTTTATAAAAGTGAAATATAACAGCATGTCCGAGGAAAGCTGTTTCGCGACATGCTTGATTCACATCGATATTCTTCTCTTTTGCCATTTGAATCATCGCCATAATATCATAATATGCGTCTTTAATATGTGAACGTGGAATGATCCGCAATAGCGGATAAGATAGTGATAACGGATCCTCTTCTGTTGAATCTTCTTCTTCCATCTCTTCTTTCTCTTCTTCTTCATCCAATTCTACATAATATTTGATCTCTACTTCAAAATTTTGATAAAGTTCATCATACTCTTTTACAAGAAATAACCCATAATCATCATGATAGATGAGCGCATATTTGATAGAAGGTATGTGTAAATGATAGAATCGATAATAGAGAAAGTGATTCCACATTTCATCTACATATTCAAATATGATCTCCGGAGATGAAAGCTCATGCGAAAAGTATACCATCTTTTATTATATATGCTTTATAAATTACCTTTTTTAGAACCAAATTCCTCTATATCCAAAATCAAATATATCAAATTCCTCTATATTGGCGTTCCCCGAACATTGCGTTCTGAAAAAAGAAGAGAGAATAGATGTTTTCAACCTTCTTGGTTCCTCGAAGAGGAACAGAAGGTAGCAGCGCAAGTTGTCAATTCTTGATAAAAATGATCTCTCATCTATTTCAGAACACATTGTCCGGGGAGAGTGCGATTTTATATATAAAATAATATTTTTATATATAATTGTTTATGTTTATAAAATGTATTTAGGGGGGTTGTTAGGGGGATTCTCCCCCTAACGCGGAGGTTCGAAAGGAACCTTAGGTTCCTTTCAGAGGAGGTAGAGTAGGAACCTTAGGTTCCTACTATTGGACTAAATGTGGCATCGCACTTGCCGCCGCATGTGAAACTTCCACAAGTGCGGTGAGCATGAGCATCGCCCCCAACTTCTTCTCTTCGCGATTGACGCCTTCGGTAATAAATCGGTCGATTTCATTGAGGATCCAATTTTGGAGAGCAAGTTTTGTGGGTAATTTCGCCAAAAAGTGGCGTGGCATTTCAAATGCGCGCCCATTGGAGAGGATCTTCAATTTGTTTGCAATCGGCATTTGAATGCGATAATTCCAAATATCGCGTGCGGCATCGTAAAAGGCGAGTAGTGAATCTTTATCGAGATCCATAAACCATTTCGATTGCGTATAATTGTCGAGTAAATCGATGCGGAGAAAGATATCTACGCACTTCATCTCTACTTCTTTCTCTTTGGATAACTTCGGCTTCTCAATTTCAAGAGAAACACCCGATTTCCGTAATTTTTCAATATACAATTCAATTCGCGCAATCTCTTCCGACTCAAATGGACGGAGTGTATACGGGCACTTTGCCACAAACTTCGGATTTGCCATAGGATCATACAATATTTTGGTAAAAGTGCGGATATCATATCCATACTTATTTCCACTCTTGCGATCATGGAAGATATAGAAGTATTTGATGGGTATATCGTAAATGGGATCCATGCTAAATACATCCGTCTTATTATTACAAACATTCCGTCGCATCACACTCCATCTTCGCACGACCGATTGAGCACATATGATCTTTCGATTTACATCGGAACTCTTATAACGCATCATCGATGCGTAATAGTGGGCGAGCTCTTGGATCATTGTATTCTTCGATCCCTTTGTATTTACTACACTCTTCAAGATATCATGATCTTTCAGATAATTGCGCAAAATGGCGACGTTCAACTTTGATGCTTCATGACTCTTCACGAGCTCGTATAAATGATCGTCATTTTGAATATATAATTCTTCCGCTTCTGCTCTTGTTTCCTCTTGTGCTTTTCCAGTAGAAATCGCGAATAAATCGAGCAGCGGAGAGTAGATTCGATCGCGCGCGCATGTTGAATGAACACCGCAAAAGATGCTGCCGGCTTTCCGTTTATTTTTACATTGATCGGCTTTCACTTTACTTGTGGTTGCGCAACAAAATGAGATATGTTTCACTTTATCCAAAAGGATACTATCTGTATGTACAAATAGAGGATCCATCTTCTCTTAAATATAAACGTTTATTGAAATTGTTCTCTTATATTATACTACGATAAAAAGCTTTTATATTTAACATTTTCAAAATCACTTTTTCAAATCCGTTTTTCTTTACGTTATATGATATACTATTTACGTTATACGATATACTATGATTACATATATAAAAAATGATTTATTTAAATCTTTGGATACATGTGATCTATATTTTTGATTATAATAACAAAAGTTCATTTTCATTTACGATCATGTCCGCTGCTGCTGCTTCCGCTTCTGCGATTATTCGCTGCCAAGATCTGGATGTTTCGAAGATTCGAATCACCGATATTCGCAAGGATCGCAATGGCAACCTGGTGTGCTACATCAACTATGATGGTATCCGTGGACGTTTCTTGATTGAGACTGAGACTGGCCATACGTTTGGTGTGGGCAACTACGTGGATGAGAAGAAGGGCATTGTAAGCAAGTATTCGATGACGTATACGGAGCGTGGTTCTACGCCCGAGGCTTCTGCGAATGTGAGCAAGCTCTTTGATTTCCTGCGTGCTCTTGATGAGCATATGGTCGACTTTTTGATCAAGAATTCGGAGCACTTCTATAAGGAGAAGCTCACGAATGATGATCGCAGATCGGTGGCTCGTAGCTACGCGAAGTACGCGATCGTGAAGAAGAATAAGAACTTGAAGACGGGTGAGGTTTATCCTGACTCATTCAAGATCGGCTTCCAAACGGATCGCGACGATAAGAATAAGCCGCTCGTCAGTCTCCTTGTGGGAAAGTCGAAGGTGGATGTCAACTCCTTTGAGGAGTTGGCGCAATATGTGCCGAAGAACTCTTCGGTGCGTTTGGTGATTGAGCCACGCATTTATTTGCTGGCCGATTGTGCGGGAATTAAGTTTACCGCGCGTTTTATGAAGGTTTCCGATGGAAAGAAGGGTTCGCCCCTTCCCACCGAGTTCACATTCAGTGATTCAAACGATGACGCTGAGGCTGAGGAGGAGGATGCTTAAAAACACATTACTTCACCTTTGTACTATATGAAACATTTGTACATATTTATATATTTATATGAACATAAAATCCATTTATAAACAATAATACCCATTTATAAACAATAACAATATAAGAATATCTTAACAAAATCGAATATAAAAGATCTATAAAAAGATGAAAATAAGATATATCAAATGACATTTAGAGCGATCAAAAGGATTGATAAATGTATATGAAATACGAGAAGATATATGAGAAATAAAAAGATAAATGTGCCAGAAAAAACGATTTTTTTGGGTCTTCGTAGTGTGAACTTAGAGGAGTTTCGATTAAGTTATTTAATAACGGTCGATTCATAAAAAGGTTATTTCCAAAAATGTCTTCTACTCAGTTCCCTATCATCCCTGCTGCCAAGCTCGACATCAATGCGGTTTCGATCACGAAGCCTCGAAAGGACAAGAGCGGCAAGCTTGCCTCGTACCTCAATCATGGCACCGCTGGTTTCATGATTGAGACTCCCACCATCCACTCGTTTGGTGTGGGTCGCTACGAGGATGATAAGAAGGGAATTGTAAGCAAGTATACTCTGACCTGTACTCAGCGCGCGTCGAATGGCGAGTCTGAGGAGAGTGTCGCTCAGTTCTTTGATTTCATGCGCGCTCTTGATGAGAAGGTGATTGACTTCCTCATTGAGAACTCGATGCTCTTCTTTAAGGAGCAGCTGTCCAATGATGATCGCAAGTCGGTGGCTCGTAGCTACAACAAGTACGCGATTGTGAAGAAGAATAAGGATAAGAAGACGGGTGATGCTTATCCTGATTCTTTCCGCGTCTCTTTCCAAACTGACAAGGAGGATGAGAATAAGCCTGTGATCACTTTGCTGAAGGGCAAGAACAAGGTGGATGTGAACTCCTTTGAGGAGCTGATGGAGCATGTCCCCAAGAATTGCGCGGTGCGTCTGGTGATCCAGCCTCGCATTTACCTGCTGGCGGATGTTGCGGGTATCAAGTTCACTGTTCGCTTCATGAAGGTTCCTGAGGTGAAGAAGATGACGATGCCCACGGAGTTCAAGTTCTCGGATGAGGGTGAGGAAGCCGAGACGGGTGATGCTACGGAGGCGGAGGCTACCGAGGAAGTTGTGGAGGATTCGGATGAGGAGCTGGTTGAGGAGGAGGAAGTCGAAGAGGTTGAGGAGGACGATGAGGAGGATGCTTAGATCCAAATCATTAAGTTGATTGCTTAAAAAGAAGATAAAATAAAACAAAAAGTACATAAAAACATACATATTTCATAAAACATTTATTTCATAAAATAAAATACTTTATCAATTATATATAATGATATATAATTCATACTTGGTGATCTATGATAGAATGATTATAGAGGGATCATCGTGAAAGAGTGTAAAAATGGAGTGTAATATATGTTTTGATTCATTGGATATTGAATCAGGTATTGTTAAGTGTATTCGTTGTGATTTGGTATTATGTACACAATGTGATAACCGATGCCGTCAAATCGCATATGAAGGTCGCAGAGATTATTATTGTGTGTTATGTAAAGTCTCTATATCTAAATATGAAGACTTGCAAAACGTTTTTAATGAAAACGCTTCATTTCAAATAGAAGATGTAAGTGTGGTGGAATCGACTACTCCGACTCCATCGAGAATACAATGTGAATTTCCGATTGGATTAGGGATACACTTGTCTATCCTTGTTGTTTTTGCGATCTTATATGCGAATGAGCATCCAAATAAGGAGACAACGATGTTCTTTGTATTTATCAACACACTTTTTGGTATCTATTATTTGATTTTCTCCCTTTTGCGACCGAACTATTTTCGAATCCAGCCTTTATCATAAAAGATTATTTTTATCTATAAATATAAATGTAAATATAAATCAAAATATCGTTTGATTTATATAAAAATTGTATGATTTACAATTAAAGGTATAAGATGGCGGTATGTATTTTATCGAAGAAGAGTTTACTGGAAGGAAGATCGAAGAAGTGGTATCAAGATATTTCGCATGATCCGAAAATCATTTTCGCCTATGAAAATGAATCAACTTACTTAAACGAGTATGAAACATTTAAGAAGAATCGACCTGATATCTTCTCTTGCGCAAGTGGAAATCGCGTGATTGAGATGGCGTATTATGAACGGATCCAATGCGTTGATTTTGATGAGTTTTACGTATTTATTCGAGAACATATGGAAGAGAAGAAGTATGGAGTTGTATATCAAGCATTGACCAAACATATCACTTCGGGATCGATCACAAATCCACTCCATCTTTCGCTCCTTTACTATCAACTCGGAAAGTGTAAAGAAGCATTAGGTTTCGACCAATATGAGATTATACGCACATATGAAGAAGCCGTGAAGTGTGATCATCGTGTATTGATGCCTCTTTATGAATTGATGGTCAAACACCGATTGGCCGGTTTATATGAGCATGGCATTCATTATATGGAGGTCTTTTTTTCCAAATATGGTACGCCTTCACTCTTTGATGATCCGCATGAAGCGTATGATGATTTGATTGAATATGCGAAGAAGAATCCTTATTTGTGTATATCGATTTATACATACTTATATTTTCTTGAATTTGAAGCAATTATATGTTATCTTCATCATGCGGAGAATCTTGGAACAGATTCAACGGCAAAACATTTTTATGAGATCGCATATCAATTATGTAATCGACTAATGATGCGTAAAATGGTGATCGCGGATGAATCGATGAAGCAGATCAACCATTTCAAAGCACGATGTATTGAGCATGTGAAAGATCGATTCATCTCTTATCCAGAGGAGAAGATCCGCCTTTTAACAGAGAAGCATAAGCATAAACAAGAAGAAAAAGAGGAAGAGAAGAGTGTTATCTTTACAATTACGACGTGTAAGAGATTTGACCTCTTTGAGAAGACGATGAACTCCCTCATTCACTGTACCAAAGATATCGACATGATCGGTGAGTGGCTATGTGTGGATGACAACTCATCGGAAGCCGATCGCGCAGCCATGAAAGAGCGTTATCCATTCTTCACCTTCATCTTCAAAACCCCCGAAGAGCGTGGACACTCCCGGAGCATGAATATCATCCGCGATTATGTGGTAAAATCCGGATATGCCTATACACTTCATATGGAAGACGATTGGGTTGCGGTGTGTGAGATGGAGTATCTTAAACCGTCGATCGAGATCATTATGGAGAGTCAAGAAGGTGTGCGACAGGTGGTTCAAAATCGCCAATATGTTCAGCTGATTCGCAGTCGCGATATTGATTTGAAAGGCGGATTCCAGCGCTACTTGAAGAGTGGAATGCGTTATATTTTACATGAATTCTATCCAAAAGGTTCACATGAAGAATCGGAATTTTGGAAGCGCAATGGAGGTGGCTTTTCCGCATCTTATTGGCCACATTACTCACTCAATCCGAGTGTGATGAGTACTGATGTTTATAAATGTTTGGGGAATTATCGGGAAGATGTTCGGCACTTTGAAATGGAGTATGCGTCGCGATATACAAATGCGGGCTTTAAAACGGCCTTCTTGGATGGAATCTATCGACTTCATATTGGAAAACTGATCGGAGAAGAGGGAAAGAAGAATGCGTATGAATTGAATGATCTCGTACAATTTTCCGAAAAGTCATGATCATATCATCATTTCCTATTTTCTTTTTATCAACTTGATAAAAAGAAAGATTTAGATTCTCCATCCGAGGATCGAACTCGGGATATCAGCTTATAAGACTAATGTGATAACCACTTCACTAATGGAGAATCAATAACGAAGAGAAAACCGCTCTCTTCTACTCTCTTATGTTGAAACTCCTCTAAGTCGACCTGATTTTTGATCAAACGATATAAATATATATAAATTCTTTCAACGAATTGACGATTTAAACTTTTTATGTTGTGTTCCTTGTTTGACGATGGTGGGTTCGCACCAATAGACTTTTGCGTCGATATTCCGGAGAGCATCATTAAGCCACCAATCGATTGGTTTATCAAATGTGTGATCTTTCATGTAGTCGAGTAATTTTTGGGCGCACTTTTTGTGAATCAAATAGGAGTCGGTACATCGGGTAGCGCCATTTCCATGACTTTTGGGATAAATACACTTTCCGGCAACGATCTCTTTGGAAGGGATGTGTAAATTACAACCATTTCCAATAAAGAGCATATCCCAATTGCGATCCACGCGTTTCAGCTCTTCGATATATTGCGCCATTTTTGTAAAGAATTGATCATCTAATATGACGTCATCTTCAAAGATAAGTGCGAAATCGTTTTCTTTCACAATCTTCTCATATGCGTATTTATGTTTGAGTGTAAGGGACTTTTCCGAAAGGCGTAAATTCTTGCGAAAGAGAGATAAATCCTCTTTGGAGAGAACCTCTTGATCAAATACTTCGATAAATTCACATGTTAGGTTATGCTTCTTCAATTCGGCCTCTATATGCGATTTGCGATCGGTTAACTTGGTATAATGTAAAACATAAATTTTGAGCATCTTTTCTCTTCTCTCTCCTACTTTATATTCAGATTGGTTTTCACATATCGGATTTTTTAGATTCCATATATTATCTTTATATAGTAGACAATATATTAAAATGCCACCGAAACGGGAAACAAAGATCGAAAAGATCGTTTTACCCAAACGAAATAAACGAAAAGATGTTCAAAAAACGAGTATGATTCAAAATGAAATTCAAAAAACAGAGATCCAAAATAAAGAGATCCAAAATGAAATTCAAAAAACAGAGATTCAAAATGAAATTCAAAATGAAATTCAAAATGAAATTCAAAATGAAATTCAAAAAGAGGAGATTCAAAGTGAGAGTATAATTCAAAATGAAATTCAAAATGAAATTCAAAATGAAAGTATAATTCAAAATGAAATTCAAAAAGAGGAGATTCAAAGTGAGAGTATAATTCAAAATGAAATTCAAAATGAAATTCAAAATGAAAGTATAATTCAGAATGAGAGTATAATTCAAAATGAAATTCAAAAAGAGGAGATTCAAAGTGAGAGTATAATCCAAAATGAGAGGAAGAAAGATCCATATGAGATTTTATGTGGGAAGGTAGACTTTGAGAATGTGGAGTTTATGATTTCATTTATCAGACATTATAGAAATATATATGATAAATCAGGATATAAAGATATGAATCATGATCTTTTTGAAATGATGAAAAAAGTATAAGTTATGCCAAATAAATGGCCATTAAGTGTTCATCAAAAAGTTCAGGTTTATTAAAGAATTGCGCATCATGTTTGTACTTCTCATGTTCAGGTTCCAAGGATATCGCTATTTTCCAATGTGTACACGCTTCTTTGCTCCTTCCAGTGAAGTGATATCCCCAATATGCGATTTCATGGGGTAATCCCAAATAATTTGCCATGGGTTCCGCAAATGCCGAGATCCGTTTTACAGATAATGACGCCATCGCATAGCATAATCCGCGCTGGAATTCATCCGTGCGTTGGCATAATCGCGCCATTTTGAGAAGGGGTTCGCGCCATCCATTAAACGCAATAAATGCGTCATTATACGATTGAAAGGCTTGCGGAAAGTAATCGCGTCCCATTTGTTCATAGCAAGCACCGATCAAGCAATATGCGGAGGATCGCTCGGGCACCCAGCAATCGGGGCGCTGAATATACTTTTGAAGCATGCGAATGGCCGATTGATGTAATCCCGAGAAGATCAGTTCGCGCCCCAAATAGTAGAGAGTTCGCGTGTGATTCGGCTTCTCCAATAAATCGGAGAAGAGACCACTTAAATAGGTGCGCTTTTTGGGTTGATAGTGATGTACAACGGTGAGATGATCTTTGCCGAGTTTCATAATCGGCTCTTTGGATGCGTGTGTCAAGATCTCGTGAATACGACCTTCCCACTTTTCAACGCGTTTATCATAAAAACGTGATATGGTGAGTTCTACGGGGCCATATATTTGCGTATATTCAAAACGGGTTTTCCCACCAGATTTGATCTGATCGTCGATATACTTATAATCGAAAGAGCTCAATGTATCGGATCCATCCAATTGAAGCAATATATCATGTTTTACATACTTATGGAGCTCATTTCGGGCTTTGCTAAAATGGAAGAACGATTCGTGATCTTTCATCATGGCGCGAAAGCGCTCACTCTCTCCTTCGCCGCCTCCATCACCATCCTCAATATATTCCTTGACTACGCGTTTGATATTCTTTGCTGAAAGTGTTTCAATGAACGAACGGGATGCGCGATGAACGATAAAACCGAACTTTTGCCCGATTTCAACAGTATCATCAGTACTCCCCGTATCCAAAAGGACGACTTCACCACCTGCTTTTACGAAATCCTTCAATGACTCATATAGTCGAGGCAAAGTGAGCGCCTCATTTTTCACAATCAATCCAACCGAAAATGCGGGCTCTTCTGCCATCTTTCACAAAAATGAAATAGATATATTTATATATTTATCGCGAAGTTCTTTATATTCAAATAAAAGGTGAAATTGTAATAATATTATTTTTATGTGTGTTTTTGTTATTTTTTATAAATATGGAATGGAGTGAAATGATCTATGTACATAAAATTGTTTATATCTACATCGACTTATTTTCTGATTTCTTGGTAGAAAACGCATCAATACACGTTTCGAGTGTCTTGGTAGCACTCTCCATGGTATATTCCAGAGACTTCATTGCTTTGAGTGTCATAAAATAATCATAAAAGAGCTTCTCCGCAAGGGGAGTCGGGTTTAGCCGATTCTTCACGATTTCACGACGGACGACGGCATCAAAGACGCGGTGTAAGTCCTCCTTATTCTCGTGCTCCATCTCTACATCGACACCTGAACAAATATCGCTCTCCACATTGGAGATGGACATCATCAGTGTCATAAAAACGGGGTCATTCTCAAATGATTGAGACGCAACTTCCACTTTATCCATGAAGGTCTTCTCTTGTGTTTCGAGTTGATTCATAAAGAAGTACGGGGTATGAATGTGATCATTCATCAGCGACTTCAAAATCGACTCACTACCTACCTTCATTGAGAAGGTCTTCTCAAATGATGCGGCAGAATTGCTCGCATGAGTTGATTCAAAAAGATCGATCATTTCATTGCGCGTCATCTGCGGATATAGCTCCATTAAACGGGTTGTGATCTCTTCCTTGAAAGAGTAGCAAACCAAAAAGTAGAAAATCTTCGACACGTATAGCTTGAAGTACATATCATAGTACTTCTTTACATTTTCGTCAACTCTGCTGGGATCATTAGGATCCACAGAGTTGCAGCGCAAATCGTGATCATTTGCCACTTGATACTCGTGCATCTTCGCTTTGTATAGATTCTTCGCAAACATCTCCACGGTGTGGAGATAGGATTGAATGCTCATATCCGACTTATCGGCAAACTCCGATCGAATGTGCTCTTCCAGCTTTGCCTTATCAATAAGGTCGAAGTGGGTTAGAAGGTAATCGATCAGTGGCTTCAAGTAAGGTATAAAGAGAGACCATTCGGTCTTCACCTTCTGCTCGTACATGTTCTTGCCACTATAAAACAGAATAGCGATCAGTTCAATAGGGGTTATCTTCTCCTTCTCGTTGATGAGCATCGCAAGAATGCGATCGCACTCAGCGTTGTAAGCCTCCATCATTTTTAAAAGAGTTTACTTCTTAGATGTTTAGTATCTATATAGAATGAAAAGAGGAAATAGGGGAAATCAATTTTTTTGACCCCTTTTTCAAAAAAAGAAAAAGAAAATGCAAATCGTAAATAAGATATCGAATAAAAAGCGATATCGTAAAATCGATCTATTTGATATAGTTATGATCCAAACATCGTTTCTGGATCTACGATACGTAAGCCACAATTCTTGGCGAATTCCGCATCACTATCGCTGAAATCCGCCGCTCTTCCCAACGCATCTCCACAAAAGAATGATGATCGCCGATCTACATGAATATTATAATGTGATTCATATAAATCGAATAATCCCCGTTCGGGTTTACGATATTGGTTTTCTCCACATGCTACGAGGATGGTGATATGTTTGGCGTCAAATGGGCGAAATACGGCTTTTAACTTGTGAATGAATCCGTCAAGCTTTTCCGGCTTTTCGAATAGATGATTTTGGTTTGATACGATGGCGATCATATACCCTTTTTGAATATAATCATTTAGGCGTTCGATGACGGTTGGATATAAGTACATATAATCATCACCATCTTTGGGGAATTTGCGCCCGCTCTTTGGTTTGATGAGTGTATAATCGAGATCAAAGAAGGCGACTTTCCGAAATCCCTTTTGTGGAAATCGATACAAAAGATGATGCGTCTCCTCTTTATGAATGATCATTTGTATCTTTTACGTTCTATCTTTTTACCTTCTATATTTGAGTGATATGAAAAAAGTTGGATCTACTTTTTTGAAAAAAGTTGGATATAAAGAGATTTCTTGTAAAAAGAAGATAGAAATAAAAAATGAGCACAAATCGAAGGTTTAATCCGTATGAGAATTCGGGAAATGTTGTAAATGAATCGAGTGGTTTAAGATCCGTATTTGAATCAATGAATTTAAATGAACATGAGTATAGTTTTGACATCGATGATGGAACGATCACGCTCCATTTAGAGAATAAGGGAAATATGTGTGCCCATTTGGATATTATTCAAAATGTCGTATCTTACTTATATGCGCAACAGTTGAAAGATGAAAGAATACATGAACATTCGAATCATGTGGGACAATTCACGGTATCTCCGGTAAATGATCCGAATATACCGACGATGCACTTTTCGATGGGGAAGTTTTCATGTAAAGCAAATGAGAATGAGAATGAGAGTGATAGTGATTTCGAGGAAGATTCGAATGCGTATAGTGAGAGTATATTTAGTGAAGAGGAGGAAGAAGAGAAGTTTGACTACTTTGCAAATTGTAAATTGATTAATAAGTATATAGGTGCGCCAAAGAAGATCAAAGCAAATGATCCTCTTTTGACAAATAAGGAATCATGTTTTATCTGTTTTGAAGAGTATAAGAGCGGGGAATACAAACGGGTTTTGCCACAATGTGGTCATGTATTTCATAAAAAGTGTATTGATAAGTGGTTAAAACAGAAATCCACATGTCCTCATTGTCGATGCGATTTGATGAAAGATGTGAAAATAACATTGGATGATCTAAAATATTATCAAAAAGATGAATGTATGTGCCATGTTGGGAATCAATTGATTGAAATCGAATTTGGTTTTATCTCTTATGAGAATCATCCTCAAAATCAAAATCAAAATCAAAAAGAAGAAGATGAAAGTGAGTGATCTTTTTTATTTGATTATAAAGAACATCGATATAAAAAGAGTAGATTATCAAGAGAAGAATGGATCCTCAAATTTCGCAACCGGATTTTATCAACAATCTGATTCAATGTGCTCAAAATCTGGGTATTGAATCGGGCACTGAGACACATTATCAAGAGCATGCCGAGTACTATTGGAAGAATAAGATGCAATTTATTTCGGTGATCAATAAGAAGATTCCAGATGATAAGCTGCGTATCATTTTTATGACACATATTCAAAAAGTTGGCAAAGAGAATGTGAATGTGAATGAGATTATGAATGTTATCCCTGAACCTCAAACGAAGATTGTTCCTACACTCCGTTATACCGTTCATGTTGCGATGTAAAATAAGAGTGTTATAGGTACATAATATAATTATATAAAATGGATTTTTATATAAACATATGAAAAAGTGATTTGGGGAAGGTAAAATGATAAAGAAGACCGATATGAAACAAAAAAATCAAAATGGTAAGAGAGATCAACTTTTCGCGTTATGCTCACTATACGGGGGATCATGTACATCGCATATGTGTCAGTTTATTACACATGGATGTAAAGAACCGGAATCATCAATTCCGGGCATGGAATGATGATACAGTATCTTTATTTATTTATATCTCTTCGGGTGTTTATGGGGAGATCAACCGGACGTGTGCGCTCAAAATATTGCGAAAGTATATTCTCTTTATTTCGCCCCAAATCACACATGGAATGGCGGTATTCAATCATATTATGGAGTATAAACAAAATCATGTAATTTTTGATCATAAGAAGATGAATCGGTTTTATGAATTGCTCCTCTTTTATGACGCGCAATATAAGAGCCGGGATCAAATCCATTGCGATTTATATCACATTTTTGAGAAGATTCAAAAGGAGGAAGATTTCTATCAATACATTCACACGGATCCATATGTCGCACATATTATCCAATATTTGGTAAATCGCCCCCGAAATCAATACGCATAATTACTTTTTTACTTTTATCTTTTTTATTTATTTTTATTGATTTTTGATCAAACTTTCTTTTTTCATAAAAGTTGGTTAAAATCTCTCTTTTGGGTAAAGGATCTATTTCAAAAAAATTGATTTTTGAAAAGTGAATTTTCAAAAAAATTGACTTTTGAAATCGATCGATTCATCTTTTTGTAATATCGAGTAAGAAACTTAATATGGCCACTTTGAAGAAAGAGGAGCTTTACTCTACGTTAGAGCGTGCCCAAGCGCGTCTTAAATCATACTGCGATATTGACCCATGTGATCACCGCATTTTGCGTGAAAATATGGAATCATTTACGTCATATGTTTTTGAGTATATCAAAGACGATTTCGCCAAAATAAAGGCTGAAATACAATCGACCTATTCCCAAGAGCGTATATATGAATTTGTTGAAAAACTCAAACATAATCGCGATTATGTTCAGCAAAGATATGGAAGTGAAGATGTGGTGGATGATGCGAAGAAGATACAAGATTTGACCCAATTGATTCAAATCTTCTTTGAGAATGATATTTACAATCTAAATGAAGATTGCTACTATCTTCTCTTCGATGATTATCCTGAAATTCAAAGATGGGCAAAGAATTATCTCAAACATTATTCCACCATCATTGCCCATTTGATTTTTCAACAATAAACCCGGTATTTTTGGGCAATAACTTGTAATACGCATATTTATAATACTTTTTTATTTATAAATCAAAAATAAATAAAAATAAAGTGATAATTTATAATGGATGATCTACTTTACTCATCACTAAATTGGAAATCGGTGATTTTGGCTTGTTTTTTACTCTTCTTCTCTTCGCGAGGTGCGAAGTTCGAGCCGATGGATTCGCGACATATTCCAAAGGAGAGTCGGTGCCATGGCGTGAGGGGTTCTTTTGCAGCGATCTTTTCGCGAATCTTCGCCAAATGTTTCGCGGTTAAGTATCCCTGATTATGTTGTATATCATACTCTTTCAGTTCCGGATACATTTCCACCATATCCTTGATCCATGTATCATGCGCATGTTTTGCCAAGATCGATGCCGCCGCAATACCCGCGTAGGTGCCATCTCCTTCTACGACACATTCGTGTTCGATAATGCGATCTCCCTTTTCACATGTATATGGGATGAATTTATCTCCATCGACGAGGATTTTATCGACTTCGATGATGGAGCGCACATTGGTGATCGCGTCGTGCATCCCTTCCATCACGGCTTGGAGAATATTGATCTCATCAATCCGTTTGCTATCTTTGCTCACAATGGAGTATGCGATGGCGTGCTCTTTGATGAAGTGAAATGCCTTTTCGCGCTGTTTTGCGCTCATTTTCTTGGAATCGCGGATGACGACTTTTGCGGTTGTTGCCTTTTCGAGAAGATCATGTGGGATGACAACGGCACATATGAAGGTGGAACCGAAACCACATCCACGGGCACACTCGTCAATACACACTTCCACTTTATTTGCGTTTTGATAAGGTAGCATTTTATTTTATAACTCTATCTTCTATCACATATGTGGGTAGTAAGAAGTTATTTATTTTTCACTTTTTCACTTTTTACTTTTTATCTTTAATAGAATACTCTTTATATTTCTTTTTATTTTATGATTTTTTTTGCCTATCTTGGTCTAGGACTTCATTTTTATTTTGTTTTTATCCAAGTCTTTATTTTTCTTTTTTTCACACAATCATAATCACACAAAGGTTTATAGATATATAGATATAGAATAATATAGGGTGGAAGCGACTTTCACGCGCCTAGGTAATAATGCTCGGGGCGCGTTTTCACGCGCAGCCGGCGCCAGCACCTGCGGAGGATGCCATCAGCATCCGCACTTCGGTGATAATCGCGTCGACATTGACGTCGAACTTGATGACGTGTTCGCCAAAGCGAACCTTCCACGTGGCTCCTCCGCAGTCAACTCTGACATCGGAATCGAGACCAGATGATGCGTCAAAGGGCAACGTGTTGGATGAGCAATCAAGCACAACCATACCGGCGATCTTGACTGGGTTGCGAGGGAGAACAAAACACTTGTCCACGCTCGCTGCCCGAAGTCCAGCAAAGATATCACGCACAGCATGAGCTGCGTTAGTGGTATTTGACTGAGACGTCTTCGTCTTCTTGATCTCGGCTTCGTTGCCAGCAGCCTCAGCAGCCGCAACAGCAGCATCAACCTTTGCGACAGCAGCCTCGGTAGAAGCAACCACGGAGTCCATGCCGACGATGCCGGTGAACGCATAAGATTCGATCTTATCGATACCGTAGCCGAAGCTGGCGGTAAGGAATACAATGCCATCAAAAGTCTTGATGTCTGAAACAATTTGGGCAACACCCTCGGGTGTGTTCCGCTTTGTTCCAAACTTGACCGGGCAAATCGATGAATCCACGTAGGTGATCACGCCATCCGCATGACGGATGTAATCATGATACTTCGTATCGTTGCTGCCTCCTGCGTTCAGGCGAATACGCCCGACATATGTGGACTTGCCAATGTTGTCGAGAACATCCTGGATCGCATCGCCGTTTGCGGACGAACGACCTTCAAGGCGTGCCTCCTCAAGCTTATCGGAGAGAGCAATGGCTTCAACACCAGTGGCGCTCTTCAATAGCTCGGAAAAGTACTTCCAGAAGGCATCATCTTGTTCGGACAACTTACCTGTGAAAGCTGCCTTCTTGCTTCCAGACGATCTCTCCATAGATTGGAGGAGGGTTTGGAAAGCATCGGCAGTCGCATTTGCTCCGTTCTCACTGAGCCAGGTAATGATAGTAGCAGGGGCAGTAGACATTTTTGAAGTGTCGTAAGCTTGTGTAGCTCGAAAAACAGAATGTGGCTTTTGAGGGCGAAAGACTGAGTCGTAAGCTACTATACTCCTAAAAAACAGACACGTGGCTAAAAAGCAAAAGGTCTGAGTGAAGAGTATTGATACTTCGATATAGAAGAACAAAATATAACAAATATTTCGATCCTTCATTTTTACAAAATCTTCTTTCCCCATCCACGACGCATAAAAATATAGAAAAGAATAAAATATCTTATCTAAATATAGAATATCGATACAAATCATGTTTAATAAGCTTTTAGCCGAAATCATCGGTACGTTCGTCTTTTTAGGCGTCATCATCTTCGTTGTAAATGGCTCCAAGGATATGGGTGTCAATTGGCTCAAAATCGGTTTAGCCCTTGGTATCATGATCCTCTTCGTCGGCTCCATTTCGGGTGGCCACTTCAACCCCGCCGTTTCGCTCATGTTCTACCTCAATAGCCAACTGCCCATTGAAGAACTCGGCATCTATTGGATCGGTCAAGTGATCGGCGCGTCCCTTGCCCTTGCCTTATTCAAGTTTTATGAATCCGATCTTACCGGCAAAAATCTGAATCAATAATTAAATATATCAATTTGATATAGAAGAAATTTATAAATATTCTATTTTTTTCTTAAAATAAGATACTATATATATCTTATTTTAACTTGATCTAAATATCAATCAAAGAATCTTCATGATCCGGTATAGAAATATATGAATGATATTTCATATATCGTAAGTATTAACAAAATGCGAAGAGTAAAAATAGAATCAACTCGATGAGATTCATTTTTACGTTTTTTTATTATCTTTTTTGAATAAAAGATATTTATAAAGATGATCAAATCATTTTTTATGATCAAATTCGATATAGAGGAAATTCTGATTTATAATTTGATATAGAGGAAATTCTGATTTGGATATTTTGCCCCGAACATTTTCTTCTGAAAAGAGAGGAGAGGAAATATATTTCAATTCTTGATAAAATGATTACTCATCATCTATTTCAGAAGAAAATGTCCGGGGAAAGAAATCTCTTCGGTTTCTTTCACCATAGGTTCCTACTGGTACCATCCGGTAATCGCAATGCGTGGCACTTGAACATGTGAGGCGACATGTCCTACAAAGTGAGGTATTCCTTCGTCTCCTTCTGGTATTTCGAAGAGCATCAAACTATTGAATTGTGGCGTATATGTTTCTACAATATGTGTCCGGGATGCGTCGAGAAAGTGTAAATGTCCCCCATATTGCGGTTTCCAATCTTCCGTCAAATGAAGAACAAATGCCACCTTTCCATTTCCCGCATCATTATGTGTCGACAAGAAGCAGTTGGATGTATATTTCGAAACAAAGAGTGTATTTAATTGAGTTAATTGAAGTCGCGTGATGCGATTTAAGAAACCAATAAATTCCGGCGATGACATATATGTCCGCACAGAATACTCAACAATACTATATTGAGACGGATTCGCATTGAAAGTGCGATAAAAGTGATAAGCAAATTCACCACGCGAAAAGGCCTCATACGCCTTCTTAATCCGCAATGCGTTTCGCTTATCATGAAGTGGAAGCTCCATGCGATCCTTCTTCACACATGTCGCACACACCCAATATGCAGGCAATAATCGGGTTAAAAATTGATGTATCTTGCGAATCTCGGGCTCCGCGAAAATGTCGGGTATTACTAATTTCCGATTTTGTTCAAATTGGGACGCCAAATGTGCCAACTCTTCTTCCGACTTTGACTGAATCATCCTTTTATTCTTCTTTCTTCTCTCTTATCTTATGATAAGATTCTAAATATCGATTCTATTCGCTCTCCACTTTTACATCTTTTACATCTTCTACTTCTACTTTCACTTCTTCAACTTCTACTTTCACCTCTTCGCATCTTTGGTGCTCTCTGAATTTAGAACGAAGCGCATGGTAGAAAGCATCCGCATCATTTGGGCGATCGCGACATATCGCATATGCGGGATGTGAAATATATTTGAGTGCCGCGCTGTGTGATTTGATAAACTTTTGGATATAATCACTCTCCATATTTAACTTATATTTAGGATTAGGATCCGCCTTTCGCTCAATATGTCCTGCCAAGACGAGTTGATCTAAAACGATCATGAGTATACCGGCATTCTTATTGATATGTTCGACATAAGTGAGTTTATTTTCACTTGGAACGGATATATTTTCTTTGGTTCCCATGACGGCAACAAGAGAGGATATATGAAAGATGATCTCATGCTCGTCGATATAAAAGAGATTTCGATACACATGTGCTTCTGCCAAATAAGTGATAATCAGCGTGCTAAAATAGGTTTGTAAACTCATTCTTTTTTTCTTCTTTCTACTCAATGTCATCTTTTATTCTTGATCATTTGAACGAAATGAAATATAATATTTTATATTTTGTTTTTATATTTTTTTGTAAATGATAAATATAATATTTTTATTTGTTATTTGGTATGTAATTATAAATAGGGGTTTTTAGATAGATATAGAATATATATTTTGTACAAATTATACAATTTTAACAATATGTTCACAATCTCCGCGTTTAAGCGGTCTCGTCCGCAATCAGGAAGTTGAGGTAGGACATGTGGTACTTCATCGAGATGCTCTTGGGAATGTTTCCCGCATCATCGATCAGACCCTTCGTCTTCATCTCCTCAATGTTCTTGGAATACTTGGACGCATCACCCTTGGCCATCTCGGCCTTGATGATGTTGCTCAACTCCTTGTAGAACTTGGTGGCATCACCACATACAGTATAGTACGTGTTATCAACCACCTCAGTTCCATCCTCCTTTGTACGGAGTACAGTGGACTTCATATCCTCGGGATTCTTCTCGCGAACCGTCGCAATGAAATGCGAGTATGCGCGGAGAATGTCAGTGCGGGTCAGCTGAGGATTTGACGTATCATAATCCGTGCCGAACTCCGAGTTCTTCTCACGAAGAGCATCCATGAAATCCTTCTTTGCGAGAATCTTTGAAAGAATATCGCGAATCGGGAGGAGCTTCTGCTCCGCCTTCTTACGAGGCTCACGCTCACTCTCGCTCTCACTCTTCTCACCCTTGGCACCACGCTTGGAAGCGGGGGCAGACTTGATGAGCAGGTTCATGATTGCGTCGGAAAGACGTGTGTCAAAGGTATTCACCTTCTTGTAATGACGCGCAAGATCGGTCTTTTCACTCTTGATGAGTGAAGAGGGATCGGTCTTACGGATGTAATTGAAAAGCGCCTCTTGGGCGCGCTCAATCTCACCAAAGAGTGCGATCGCATCCTCAAAAGAGGAGATCTCAGCATTAGACTCCTCATCCTCTACGTCAGACCCGAAATCGGGCTTCTGAGAGGTAGTAGGAGCGGCAGCCGCTGCAGCAGTCTCAACATTCTGAGACTCATCGTTCTTAGTCTCCACGTTCTTCTTGGTACGGGGCGCAGCAGCCTTCTTAATGGCAGGAGCGGACACGGTAGCGGAATCAGTAGCAGAGGACATTTTCGTTCTTTAATAAAAATCAAAGATTGTTTGTTTGTATACTCATTACATTTTGAAAGAGAAACTAAATCAAAAAAGAAATCAATTTTTCCCAAAAAGAGGAGAAAATCATATACGTTATATTATATGATTTTGTAAAATAAATATATAAAATATAAAATGGTTTACGTTATAATATAAATAATATAAATTAGATGATAAAAACAAACTTAGATCTTCTCAAACTCTTCAATCTTCCAATATTCGAATTTCCCATTGGGAAGAGGACGCATCACAATAAATGGCGTTTTCCGTTGACGTAGCTCCTCTTCTGCAATTTCCTGAATGCTCGTCATCCCCTTCGTATTTACGTTCGGCTTTGCTCCCCGCGATAATTGTTCAATTCGCACACCAATAATACGTGTCTTCTCATACTTCGTTAGGAATGGCAGTGTCTTCTTCGGCGTCTTCGCAATGTGATTCACGATTTGGCTATAACTCATCACTTTCATATGCGGGTCTACGACTTGCGTTTGATCATCCGTAATGATCTCATCATCATCGTTGATTGCGTCATCTTGGAAGAGATCATCATCGCCGCCTTCCACATCCATTTCGTTATCATAGGTTTCGTCCATTCTTTTTCGTCGTACCTATTTATATTGACTATTATTTTCTAGAAACGTTTGCTTTTAAGATCAACGTAAATCACTTTTTCTCATATCTTCGATTTATATCTTTTTACGTATATAAAATTACATTTTCTTACATCTTCTTACATCTTCTTACATTTTCTTAATATCTAAAATGGATCGCATAAAGAGACCATAGTAGGTGATCTTCACTTGATCCCCTTCCTTTAATTTCAAATACTCGGCATAACGCGTCTTCTGAATACCTAACTTTTGTAATAACCCATTATAATCATAATTATAATTATCCCCATTCTCATCCACCAGAACATAATTCATTGTAAGCGAACGATAACGACCATATATATTGGACGTCTCTTTGAGACTTATGGTGATCACCTTCTCCTTTTTGGTAAAGGGGAGAAGAATCAGATCCCACAAGAAGATGATGATGAAAAGAAGGGCGATAAACAAAAGAGGCTGTTGGTAATAAAAACGATTTACCTTCTTTACACCATGTTTTACTTTTTCGATCATTTTGCGATTCTCTCTTTTACTACTCTTTCATAAGATTTTATATATTTATGTTCCATATTTGGATATAGAGGAATTTATGTTTTATGATTGGATATAGAGGAATTTATGTTTTATGATTGGATATAGAGGAATTTATGTTTTATGATTGGATATAGAGGAATTTATGTTTTATGATTGGATATATTTTGCCCCGAACATTACCTCTGGAAATAGATGAGAGTTCATATTATCAAGAATTGAAACATATTTTATCTCTCTTCTGTTTCCAGAATACATTGTCCGGGGAACATCGTGATTATTTTTATATATAATATATAAAATAATTATTTTATATATAAGTATTTAATAAAAAATTATTATGGGGTTGTTAGGGGTTTACCCTAACGAGGAGGGGATGTGGGGAACCCTAGGTTCCCCACTTAGGTGTACTTCCACTGGGTAGAGCATGACGTACAAATGTATGTGAGTTTGATAGTATTGGGATCCTGAATGTACACTGCTTCCCGCAATTCGGGCTTCTCTTGGGTGATACACTCTTTATTGGGGCAATTATGATAGATAGTGCGTGGAAGGGTTGGGTCATGAATCATATATTTATTGATTTCAATACCGCGCAGTTCGGATGATTTATACACTTTCTTTTCGATGAGGGATTCAGTACACTCTTCTTTAAAATTACAAATGCGGCATTTGCTCCACAGTTTCCCCTCTTCTTCAAAAGGGAAGAGCTTATTTTGGCAATCCGGACAGAAGTTCATTTTTTAAGTGATCTATCTTTAAATCATATTATTCTATTCTCCAAATTCCTCTATTCCAATCACATTTCACTTTTTTGATTTTATTCAAAAATCAAAAATAAATGTATCTGTTTTTGATTTTATTCAAAAATCAAAAAATCAAAAATAAATGTATCTGTATACTAGGTGATCTATCTTTTTTTTATAAAATGAACATATCGAATATTGTATTTATGGGACTCGTTCTTCTTTTGGTGATTATGCTATATCGACTTTATCTTCTCTTCCATCCGATGAATGAAGGATATCGAGGATTGAGTAAAGTTTCTGAATTTGAGGATGCCTTAGAGCGCAAGTATACTCGCGTTGATCGGGAAAAGAAAGAGGTTTCCTATTGTATAAAAGAGAGTACTTTGGGTGAAGAGGGTAGTGGAGAGGAGATTTGCCAAAAGATGACTTACAAATATCACTTTAATAATCCGGAAAAGGTGAAATTGGTAAAAGATAAGATCGAAACATCCACCATACTCCAAACTCACGGTTTACCCATCCCAAAATTCTTCAAACTCTCTTTATCCGGATCCGGATCCGGATCGCAAATCGATCTTCTTCGAAGCAAAATGCGTGAGCATCAAATCGCCTATCCGATTGTTTTAAAGCAAATTTATGGCACCTTCGGGATTGATGTATATACACACATTGAGAATGATGAAATGGCACGTCGTACACTTCAAATGTTTGTTGATAAAGGATATAAAGAGATTATGTGTGAAGAGCAAATTGCCGGACACTGTTATCGTATCTTTGTCTTTAATAAAACGATCATCGATGTAATTAAACGCGAAGCTCCTTATATTACCGGAGATGGCATTCACAGCGTGGAAGCGTTGATTCAAATGAGAAATAAGAAACAACTCGAAAAGAAGCTCTTTGAAACAAAGAATATTTCACACGCATATATCGAAAAAGCCGGATATAAGATGAACTCCATCCTTCCCAAAGGCAAAAATCTCATCATCTCTACCGTCATCAATATGCATAATGGGGCACAAATATCCCGAGTACCCATTTCCGAAGTGCCAAAAGTGAATCAAGATATTTTTATTAAAACAAATGAAGTCCTTGGCATCATGACCTCAGGAATCGATTATTTAAGCCAAGATATATCGATTCCATATCATCAGAATAATGGGCGCATACTTGAAGTGAATGGAACACCCGATACTGAAATACATACGATTGTATCATCCCAAACAAATGATCCTTTTGATATTTATGAAAAGATCGCCGATATCGTTTTTATTTAAACCATTAACGATTTCTTCGTTTGAATAAAATATAAATATTTTATGTTTTATTTTTTATAAATGGTTTGATAAAATATATATCATATTTACAATATTTCTTTCATTCACTCTTCACCATGATAGACATCATCCTCTTCCAGAAGCTTCGCAATTGCGTAAGCATCCATGGGATCTACGCCGCAAGACGTTGCCTCTACGCCACAAGGCGTTGCCTCTACGCCACAAAGCGTAGTCTCTACGCAACGAGGAGCAGAGCCAGCGGCCAATGAGGAGAGCGCAGCACGGTTTTGAGCCATCTTTTCAAGAATCTCCTCATAATTCGCAGATATATGAACAGATCCGTACGCATTACAATGAATGGGTTTTCCTCCCAATGTGTTGCGTACCTTGTGAACATATGCGACGATCTCATCATAATGTTTCATAAAGTAATCTTCCATTACAGGAACAAATACTTCGAAATTCTTAGGAGGATTGCGCATCATTTCAAGGATTGCGATCTTACAATTCGCATACTCGATCATACGATTGTACGCCTGAATCGACGGATCCTGCGCCGGCAGCGCGGCGTATCCGGGCTCATTATGGAGCGGTGTTTCGTTCAATACGAGCGCTTGAATGGCCATAAAGACATTCGTGAGTGTGTTCGTTGGAACCCAACCGGGCCCTTGCCATGTGTTCAACATGGAAAGACACACTTTTCCACATATGTAAAGGTTCGGATTGAAGCGGATGCTGGATGATGTACCGGGAAGATATCCTTGGGTACAATACTTCGCAACAGGAGGGGACATTGGGTAATCGTCGGGATACGTGAATTCAATAAAATAGAATCCATGCTCATACGGCGTATTGCTTTGTCCCACAAACATCGCATATACGCGCTTCATGTCTTCGTCTTTAACGTGAACGTAAATGCCATTTTCAGCCAATTCATTACGTCCCTTTTCAGAGAGAATATCCGCAATATCACGCTGAATGCGTTTGATCGCACGAGAGGATAAGGACATTTTAGATTTTTGATATTTATTTATAAGATCATATCTCTTTATATAGCTATACAAAATCATTTTTTTAGAAACATTCTATACGTTCTATGATTTTTTAATATCTAAGTGAACCTTTCATTGAATATCATGATTCGTTATTATGCGAGTTGTTATTATACGACTTGTTATTATGGGGTTGTTATTCGATAGTTGTTATTAAGGGGGTTGTTTAATGTGTTAGGGGAGAATCCTTAACACGTTAAACCGCGTTAAACAATGAGGTTCCCAATGGATATAGAGGAATTGTGTATAAAGAAGAGGAGAAGAAAGAATCAAAAATATGAAGTATTTCCGCCGTAGTGTATTTCGCAAGTCCTTAAAGAGCGCGCTGCTCCGTGCGAAGGAGTCTGAGGAGAAGAGGAAAAAGCAAACCCAGAAGAAGAAGGTAGAAAGTGAGGATGAGAAGGATCGTCTTGATGAAGATGAGATGGATGCGTTTGGAAATGAGGTGAGCATTGATGGAAATCATATTTATTTCAATAGTGATGTGACAAAGCAATCGATCTTTGATCTTTGCCAAGCGCTCAATAACGTTGCTCTGGATAACATTTGTACGGCGTCGCAATTCAATCTTGAACCGATTCCCATTTATCTCCATATCAATAGCAATGGTGGATCTGTATTTGCCGCTTTCACGGCGATCGACAATATTATGAATTGTAAGGTTCCCGTATATACAATTATTGAGGGTGCGTCGGCATCTGCGGCAACGATTATGAGTGTGGTAGGTGCGAAACGTTATATCCGTCCCAATTCGTATATGCTGATTCATGAACTGCGCAGTGGTTGCTGGGGTCGGATGAGTGAAATGGAGGATGAAATGGAGAATAATAAGAAGCTGATGAGGCGTATTAAGAAGATCTATAAGACACATACGACGATTCCGGTGGAGGAGATGAAGGAGATTCTGAAACATGATATGTGGTGGGATGCGGAGAAGTGCCTCGAAATGGGACTTGTGGATGAACTCTGGAAAGCATAATCATGACGACTTGCGCTGCAACTCTGTGGATCCGAAGGATCCCAACAGAGTTGACGACTTGCGCTGCAACTCTGTGGATCCGAAGGATCCCAACAGAGTTGACAATCAACAATATAAAAAGATGAAAACGATAAATAGCTTAAAGGAAGATGATTATAAATAAATAATATAAAAGATTGAGTTTATATTATATAAATATAAAGTGAATTATAGATAGATATTTGAGGTATTTTTGAATGAATGGTGGATTCAAAGCGTGAGAAAGAGAAAGATTTTTATAAGATTTTAGAGGTTGAACGGAATGCTTCAGACGAGGAGATCAAGAAGGCATATAAGAAGCTGGCGATGAAGTGGCATCCGGATAAGCATCCAGCGGAATCGAAAGAGGAGGCAACGCGTAAGTTTAAAGATATATCGGAAGCATATCAAACATTAAGTGATCCATCGAAAAAGAAGATGTATGATCTTTTTGAAGGAGATATGCCTGATTATGATTTTGATGAAGATGATTTTAACTTTGAAATCCCGAAAGGGCCGCGGCCACCCATGAAAGGTTTCCGAACAAGTCATTCTCAACAACATCACACAACCTTCGATCAACAGAATCAATCTTTCTTTCAACAACATACATTCAATCCAGCCATGTTCAATATGAATAACAAAAATCATCCTTTCGGTGCCACCAACCCTTTTACCCACCCATTCTTCATGAACGCATTTAACATGAACGGGAATCCTGCGCCACAAGCCGCACCTGCGCCTGCGCCAAAACCATTGGAAAAGTGTGAACAAATCGCATTTGAGATTGAATTTCAGATCCGCGATCTCTATTATGGAGCAAAACGAAAGATTACCTATAAAGTCTTTGAACTATGTTCTCAATGCGACGTGCGCATGTGCGATGCGTGTAATGGGAGTGGGCGAACGATTATAACAAATCAAGTTTCACCCACGATGATTCAACGGATGGAGCGCGAATGTGCGAAGTGTAATGCTACGGGGAAGTATCGTAATGGGCAGTGTGGTCAATGTAGCAATAGTGGATCTGTAAAAGTGGAAAAGTCGGTGGTAGTTGAGATTGATCCGGGTAGTAATTATGATGATATTCAAGTATTTGAAGAGCATGGGCATCATAAACTCGGATTCTTAAAGGGGGATATGACGGTGAAGATTGTAAAACCAAAAGTGAACAAATATCCAGAGTATCAAAAGATGGGAAATCATCTCATTTATACCAAAGAGATCGATATTGCTGACGCATTATGTGGATCAAAGATTTATATTACCCATTTAGATGAGAGCGATTTCTACTATTATGAAGATGAAGTCGTTCATGACAAATCATACCGCATTATCAAAAATAGAGGTTTCCCGATCAAAGGGAGCAAAACAAATGGTGATTTTATAGTACTCTATCAATTGAAATATCCAAAGAAGATTCTCAAAGATGGCGCGGCAAAGATGATCAAAACGATATTGCCATATGAGAAAGATACGGAATATGATGATAGTGAAGTTGAGAAGATCACTTCGATTGGGACGCTGCTTCACGGAAATCCCATGGCTGGCGGCAATGTACACATTTAATCTCTTTGAACCATTTTGAATAAATACACATTAAATCGTCTTTATTCACAATCGGATAGGTACCCACATATCCATACTCCGCAGCTTCTCCTGTCTCAGACTCTTCTTCTGCTTCCTCCTCTTCTTCTGCTTCGCTTGCTCCTGCTTCGCTTGCCTCTTCTTCTCCTGCTTCGCTTTCTTCTGTTGGATATTCATTCACTTCAATTTCGAGTTGAATCTCTTGGGCTTCTGCTTCCGCTTCTACTTTCTCTTTTTGTTGTGATTTCATATATTCTACCATACATTGAATATGAAATACTTGATGACAATGTGGGCACTTTAATTGTGGCGCATCTTCCAAACATATTTGGCATCTATGTTCAGAATCTGGTTTGGCCATTTCAAAATCACACTTCTTCTCAGCGATTCCATATTTTACAAAGATCCCATTTAAACGATCATAATCATCATCTGTGTATGAGAGTGTTGTATAACGGATCTTTTCGCAAAAGTGTGTGGATTGAAAGTATGTTGAATCGAGTTGATAAATGGCTTTACACAAATAATCGATAAGAGTGAACATCTTCTTTTCAATCGCATGATTGATGTAATTTGAATAGTTTTGTATTTCAATTAAATGTAAATACTTCAATGTAAGAGATTCATCCTCTTTATGAATCAGAAGATTAATGCCATTTTCGTCATCCACAAATGCCGGTAATTTCGCATACTTCTCCTCTTTGATCTTATCAAAAACATCATGTAAAAACGAAACATTTACTGATTTCATCTGACATAATGTATCAAGGGAATCATCATATTGGATGAAGGCGGGATACGTTGTAAATAAATATGAAAGCGCTTTTTGATACACAGGTGATTTCGCGAAATCCCGTGTAAGAATGTCGAGGAGATCAAAGGGGACATCACCTTTCTCAATCAATTGTGATATCGTGTTATGACTATTTTGTAATATAGGAAGGATCATATCGAGGTGATCACCTTCAATTACTTCTAACATATTCATTAAATCACCATATTGGAGACCGATCTTCTTTTCAAGAAGGAGATTGCGACATACCAATGGGTGCGCATCCATGATCTTATAAAAGCGGAGTGGTGATATTTTCTTTTCGCAATCGCACTTTTTGATAATCGCATCATAGATTGTATGGATTATATTTGTCGAAATGTGGGGATATACATTTGGCAAAAAGAGGGTTTCAAATAAGACTTGATAAATCTCATACTCAATATAATATTGATGAACATTACGTGAGTACAAAAGGTCAATATATTCCGATATTTTGGAAAAATGATCTTCTGAAAAGGGTAAAATCGTGATCTTAAAGAATGCGTGAAAGTGATCATACACAAATCCTTTGGGGAAAGTGTAATGTTGGGAAAAGTAAGCATATAGATTTGGTGCAACACGCTGAAAAACAGCTTTTGTTAGTACTTCATTTGGCATCTTTTTATTTTTCTACTTTTTTCTACTCTACACTTCTATTTTTTCTACTCTTCCTTTTCGCAAGGAGTCGTCAACTCTTCCTTTTCGATAATACTATGAATATATTATGAATATAAAGGAATTTCGCTTAATATATAAATATAGCATTTTCTTGAATAAAATGGATCCAAATAAGATCAATTTCAACTTGAAGGATTTGATGAATAATCCGGATGCGATGAAGAGTCTTCAAAACCTGGTTCAGCAAAATCTGGTGAATGATTTGGCACCCAAGAAGAGTTTAACGCCAGAAGAAGAGAAGGAAGCAAATCGCAAGAAGTTGCGTGAAGCAATTCGGCAAAAGTCTCTCCGCCGTCAACCGAAAGATGTTCAAATGAAAGAGCAAATGAAGATAATTGAAAAGAGCGGTCATAATCTTGAAAATATGGATGTGAAGAGTGTGGTGAATAGTATGGTATCTGATCCTCAACAGAAGAAGGTTCTCGCACGTGAAATGGAGAAGTATCTCGAAAAGAACGGAAATAAATCTTAACAAAAAATATAAAATATAAAAAGTGATTTCTTTTTTCTTCTATTTCTGTTTTTATGAACAAGATGATCATAAAACAAAAGAATATGGAGATTTACGTTCTATTAGGCGTGGATGGTGCGACGATTCCGAATCGCGACGTATCCCATGATCAAACCCGGCGATTTGTCGAGTATTATCGTATGAAACGCCTTTACGATGCGCATATTAACAAGAAGACGCATCATGGAGATCATTATATGATTTTCCCGGTGGATTCTTATAGTGGATTAACACAGGCGATGCTTGTGCTGGGACGTGATGAGAAGAATAAGATATTGGATGCCCATGTGTCGAATTATCGATTTTATTACTACGATAAGAATATGAAGATGTATTATGCTACCAAGAATCTCATCAAACAATTCTTCTACTATTGCCAATTCATGGAAACATGGAACGTGGATGAGAGTGCTGACTCGTTCTTTCAAAAGGAAGCGGTTTACGTAATGAATATTGTTCATGCGTATAATCTCTTTTATTATATGTTGGATCAAGAAATGATCATATCAGATCTTGAAATGGATCGCCTTATTACCGAATATTCGGTCTCTCTATTTAAGAAGAAGTGAAAAAAGGTGAAAATAAACAAAAACAAAAAATGATTTTTGAAATGTCTATCTATGATTTCAACCTATCTTTATAAATATACCTAAACGTGAACCATTTTATTTTATTTGAAATAATGAACTTCCTTCTTCTTCAAGACGATTTTGGAATTTCGAAGGAACAAATCCCTTTGGATCCAAAGAGTCAGCGCATTTATGCGGAGATTGTTCAATATTATCGGATGAAACGCGATGTAAAACGCGGTATTTCTGTAAATATGGAAGTGTATAATCAATTAAAGATAAAGAAGAGTACTCATATCAATAGTTATATTGAAAAACATAATTTGATCCGGAAAGAGAAGCGCGATTTGCTTACCCGGATTTTACATAAGTTGATCATACTCCTTTGCGATTATGTCGGTTTTATGGAATCGTTAGAAGAGGACTCCTTTATGGAGTACTTCCTCGAATATGACGTCCATGTCATGATTCATCTATTCCAATATGTAGAACATGTTTATCTATATGACCCTGTATTGATGACCCTTTCCAGAAATTAGTATATTTTTTTCTCATTTTTCCATTTTTACACTTTATAAATCAACATTACAAATAAGAAAAAAAGAATACGAAAAAGAATAAAATCGTCTTCATTGATAGAAGATCAAATAAAAATCAAAATCAAATGAGTGATATCAAACAAATCGATCAAAAGTTAGGTCTCCTCACTCTCACCTTTGTCATCTTTGTGTGTATCCTCCTCTTCACCTCTCTTGATCGCAATGGCAACGTTTCATGTAAATTCTTTATTCCCAATATTTATATGTATGTTATTTTGGCCATTCTTTTGGTTGGCATCTTCACACTTTTACGCGAAAAGTATATCACTCCATCTGATGAACGTGCCAAATTATACAACTATTCGGATCCCGAAATATATCGCTACACCATTTCCGGTTTGAATATCGGTATTGTAGCCATTTTACTCCTTATCATCTACGGATTTGGTGGTGGATATACTCTCCAAAATCACATGCTCAATCATATAGTATGGTTTCTAATATTGATCGGTATTTCGACACTCTTTTATCCACTCTTCAAACTCCGCATTTCACATGAGTATATGAATCGCGCGGCTATTTATGTCATCTCCCTCTTTTTGGTCATGAGTGGTGTGGTATATGCGTTTTCGATGAATAATCCGGCTTCATACAATTGGATGGGGGCTGGTTTGTTGGGAGGTTTGGTTGCGATTATAGTGGGAAGTCTTCTTCTCTTCTTTTTGGCAAGTTTCGGATGGATACCTTTTATTCAATATATTTCCATCTTTCAAATCATTCTATATGTATCGATCATCCTCTTCGCACTCTATATTTCATATGATACCGCATATATTCTTCAACGCGTAAAAACATGTAATACCAAGAGCAGGATTTATTATCCAAATTATCCCATAGAGAGTTTCATGATCTTCATCGATCTTTATAATATTTTTGCCGATCTTCTACATATCGAAGCTATACGGCAATTCTTTTAATTGATATAGAGAACTTACGCGGTATTATCTTTACACCAACTTAATATAATATATCATTTTTTATATGATATATTTTTCAAACACATACGTGGATTTCGAAAATTATATTTTATACTTTTTCAAACACATACGTGGTATATATTTTTGATACATTAAATTCGTACTCATCTAAATGGAATTCTGTGTGATTCTGTTCGGAAAAAGGTACAAATTCGAGAAGTTTAAATCCGTGCTCTTCGAAAATGCGCATCATATCGCTCTTTAATACAAGATACTCTTGAACCACATTATTCAATCCTTGGGCACCACGGAAGTAAATCTTTACCGATTTTAAGTCAATATAAGGTTTTGATTTTGATTTGGAATTTGAATTTGAGAAATCTTTTTCGGCATAAAAGGCGATCTCCCCATCTTTCAACACTTCATATTTCGGAGACTTCTTAAAAACATCCATTAAGAAATCACCATTGATACAATGAATGATCACTTTTGTTCCACTTTGAGAAACCGCACATATATTCTCCATTAATGTGCGCATTTGATAAATCATATAATGGAATGTGAATTCAAACGTGATCACTTGTGCCTTTGTTTCCTCTTCAATCATCTTCATCAAATATTTTTTGGAAAAATCGTTCAAACCACCACTTCCATCTTTCCATGAATTCTCACCCACGGCGCGCAAAAAGGACACATGGCGACGCCCATAAAAATCACGCTTTAACATATTCATACCTACACGGAAGAGCTCTTCGGAAGGCTCCATCGCAATCACACGCTGGACACGAGCTGCGTTCCAAAAGCGCATGCTCTTCAATTGGGATGAGCCAACATCGATGAGAAGAGGAGCATTTGAAGCGTACTTTTGGATATAACGTGATTTTATATTTTTGTGATAATCACGTAAATGGAAGAAGAGACCTTCCGCATTTACCTTTTTCAAATATTGATTATACGGATTGAGCTCACACATCTTCACATTTGAAACGCGATTTTTGATCGTATTCTCTTTACTCAATTGCGAAATCATCGATTTATAATCACGATACGAAACCTTCTTATTTACACACGGGATCTCTTTTGATCCATCTTTTAATAAACGTTTATATAATTCAATTAATTCATCCATTTTATATGTTTTATTTTCACTCTTGTTTTTGCTCTTCACTTCACTCTTATTTTTGATTTCACTTTTACTTTTGCTTTCACTCTTACTTTTACTTTTGCTTTTACTTTCACTCTTACTTTTGCTTTCACTCTTATTTTTGATTTCACTCTTATTTTTAATTTCGCTTTTACTTTCACTCTTACTTTTGCTTTCACTCTTATTTTTAATTTCGCTTTTACTTTCACTCTTATTTTTGAGATTTGGCATCTTTCACTTTTATACTATAATAAGATCTGATAAAAATGTGGCATTATGATCTTTTCAAGATCAAATAATTGGCCAATATGATACATAACGTTCCGATCACTTTATAAATAGTTAATTGTTCATTATTAAACATGATTCCGTATACATATGCCATAATAATGCCCACATAGGATAATATCGCATAGATTTGTGAATCCAAACGATAGTTGGCATAAAAGCGCAAATAATAACCAAGCGCACCTAAAATACCATTCAAACCAAGCGCGATCAAAATGCGATTTTTGGAATCGCCACCATCTTCATTTTCAAACGATTCCGTTTGTTCTTCACTTTTACTCTTGATAAAAAAGTGATAAATCATATAAAGACTCATAATCACCGCACCCAAAAAGTACGATATAAAAAGGTGATTCCAATGATTCTCTGTTTTGACCCGTTTCACAAGGAAGTAAATGAGCGCTTCCGTAAAAGCCGCCATTAAAATCATCAATGTTCCAAACCAAAAGGTTTGATGGAATGGCATGTTCTCTTTCTCTTCTTCAGTAGAAGGTGGGTTTTGATGGCTACTCTTCCAATTATCATAAATAAAGATGAAGAATCCAAAGAGTGCCAATAGATACACAGGGTTCCATGGAGCGCGACTCATCAACAAGATCATAAATGGATATGTGTTAAAGATGGCAAAGGATACACCCGAATCGAGATATTTGAATCCCATATATGAGAAGTAAATGTGTGTTAAATTCACAAGTGCCAAAAGGATCGCATGATATGATGTGAGCGATTGTAATATAAATGTTTTATTTATAAAGAGTGCGGAAATGGCAACATAAGCGATTAAACGCGTCCATAATTGAATCGGAATCGTTAATCCGATCTTCTTCACAAAAACGGGATATAAACTGAGCAATGACTCCGCCAAAACCTTCGCAATTACCGCATAGGATGAAATCATCTTTTTGAAATATAGAAGATACTATCTTATATATATATTTTTGATAAATGACGACTCCGTGCTACTCTGCGCTCAATCTTTAGATCGAGCCAGCAGAGTTGAAAGAAAATATAAGTTATAATTATAATTATGAAATAGATATAAAATCGTGTGATTGAATCCCCAATTTTTCGAAAAGGTCGATCAACATCGACACATCAAAATCCGCACGATGTGCTCCTTTCAATAAATGCGTTCGTTCCGGAAAGTAATGCGCATACAATTGCCCCAATGGTTTCTCTTGATTCACCCACAATCGCAATAAATATCGACTATCTACACATGAACACGCGTCTTCTTTTAACATATCCAAATCCATCAATATTTTATGATCAAATGCTTTTCCATTGTGTGCGACAAATACCGGATTTTCACAATATCGAAATATATTCTCAAACTCCGCTTTCATATCACTCAATTCACTACCTTCCACATATACCATCTCCTTCGTAATCCCGGTTAATTGCGTGATCTCGAAGGGTATAAAAGGCATATGAATGGGTTTGACAAGTCCGGTGCTCCATATGGAGCGCGTACTATACTCCACAACATGTCGTTCAATGATGTCGATCTTCTGATTGGTATAAAGTAGCCCAGTTGTTTCCAAATCATAGATGAAGACCATATTTCGCAACTTCTGTGTCATCGCTTTACAAAAGACTTGAAGTAGCATCATTTTTTGAATCTTTGTGCGATCAATATGGATGATGACCCGCTCTCCCTTCAAAAGGTTCCATAATTCAAGTGAAATGGATGAACGCATGGATGGATCATAAATCATATAGTAGATCAAAAGTTGATCATAATACTGTTCCATTGACGCATTTGAGAATTTGAGATCGACGATGGCGCGATGATTGATCATATCAAATTCACCCACCAACGGCAAATGCGGATGAATGCGCTTTTCATGAAATCGATATCGATTGCTATGATTTGAACTTGAACTTGAATTTAAATATACATCTGGATTTTGGGCAAATTGGGAAATATGTTTTATATGAGGCATTAATTGGTCGACATATTTGACAAAATCGCACTTCCACAAGTAGGCACTCTCATGTTCTCGCTGATATTGAAAGATCGCCATTTCAAAAATGGACACATAGAGAAAATGGGTTTGAGCATGCTCTTCAAAGGGTACATTGTATAAATAATCTTTGATGAGCGCGATCTTCTCGAAAAGGCGGTCTCGCGGATAAGAGATCACATGATTCGTCGGCTGCAAATAGAACTCTTTGTGATAATTATTCTCTAAGATCATACATAAATAAGCATATAAGTCCATTTCCGATGGAGTGAGAATATTCTTATATGTATGAATCAAACTTAACGTAATACACTCTTTTGTAATTTGAGGCAATCGCATTCGAAGTATTCCATATGCCCGATTATGTTGTTTCGGGATTTCAATCGTATTATTCATGATCTTCTCCACAGATACCACAAAATCCGGTAAAATACGCTGCGGATAATGATAATAAAAGTTAAAAATATGTTCCATAAAGATGCCATATATTTTGTAAAAATCCATATTTTCCACATCATATGTTTTGGGTAAATGCTCTGCTCCACTCCATAATGGAAGTGTAGTATTTGTGCGTTCGCCAAATGCTTGAAAAAAGTAGTGATAAAGATGATCATTCATATACTTTTTATTTCGCAAAAGTTCAAGCACACCATACATGAGTGGTCGGATCTCTTCCTTAAACTCCACTTTCGGAATCAATTTGGGAAATTTTCGCTCATAGATGATGTCATGAAGGCTCACTTGTTTCAGATCATACCACGCATACTTCCGCTCATCCACAAAGATATATAAATAATCGGCGGCTCGACTCAGTCCCACATACCACAAATATTTGAATCGATTATAATCCTCCTCCGTCGGCGCGATCCCAAATGTGTTCAAATGAAAATTGAGCAAAAATACCGCTTTAAACTCCAATCCTTTCGAACCATGTATGGTGAAGAGATTCACATGACCGGTTTTGTACTCGATGTCGCGGTCATCCGTCGATCCATCAGAATCACCATCTTCATAATGTTTCACATATGGAATATGTTCATTTGAAAGGAAGTTTGTAAAAAGGGAGAGACCAATGTTGGTATAATAATCCGCATTTGGTTTGCTCTTCTTTACGGGGCCGATGATCGCCATCTCTTCATAAGATATGTGATACTTCTCATGTAAATCACGGATCTTTTGGATGATGTAGGAAATAATATTTGGTATTGAATCAACGATCACGCGCGGTTTTAATGGGGTATATTCATGATTTAACACTCTTGCGGAGATCATCTTGGGGGTGAGATTATCCCATGGCCGAATGGAGTTGACAAGATTGACAATTTGAGGAGTGGAGCGATAATTTTTGATCAAATAGTACTTCTGCCCGGGATGTTCGAGTAAATATCGATCACTCCCATTTTGAAATTGATAGATATTCTGATTGGGATCACCGATCATAATGACGGGGATTTTGTAGAAATCGGATATCTTCATGATCAGCTTATATTGAATGTCCGAAATATCCTGGGCTTCATCGACAAAGATGATACGGCATGATGAGAGATGTTCATATGATCGGAGCATATCATGATAGGCGGCGTTATCAAAGAGGTGAATGGCACATAAGATGACGGAATTTTTGGAAGAAGAGCGTTTTTTATGAATGTGATAAAGGAGCTTCCCAGAAAGACTGTGGATTGTTTGGATGGAGGAAGCGTTGAAGATGCGAGGGTGGTGAGCTCGTCCTTTGAGGATGAAATCGGAACATGCTCGTTTACTAAATGTGAAGAGTTTGTAATCACTTGTTTTTGTAAAATCAGAATTTAGAAAGTGATAGATGATCTTTGATATGATGGAACGAGTCTTTCCACCACCTGGGATGCCATTCAAAGAGGAGGATTCGATGGGAGAGTATATGAATTTCAACTGCTCGTCATTATGGTGAAATTCTTCAAAATATTTTTTGATACATGATAATGAGAACTTCTTGCGTTCTACATTTGGATTTGGATTTGGATCTGGATCCATCTTTATGTATAATACTCTTTTTTATAAATCTTTCCTCTATATCCTCTTTTGTAAAAGAGAAATATAAAGAGAATTTGAAGAATCATCTTTTACGGGTTTTTCGGGACTTTACGAAAACGATCGTTTTTGATTTTGAAAGTTGCTAAATATTTATGAGTCCAAGTATTTGGCTGAGAATTTTTTATAGCGCACGTTTTTATAAACGAAAATCGGGAATTTCGTAAAGTCCCGAAAAAGCCGAAAATAGCGAAAGAGCCGAAAATACAGAATATGCTCTTAATCTGTATCATTTTTTATAATAAAAGAAATTTATAAATGTATTACATATCATTTTTTATAATAAAAGAAATTTATAAATGTATTACATATCATTTTTTATAAAACGAACGACTCGATATCAAACAACTCTGCTGGCTCGATCATTAGGGACGAATGATCGAGCGCAGAGTTGCAGCGCAAGTCGTCAACCTTCTTGGTTCCTCGAAGAGGAACAGAAGGTAGCAGGGAGTCGTCATCTTATTTTATCCGAAAAAACGTTTTTCGATGATCTTAAATCCTTTTAACTTCTTTTTATTCTTCTTCTCAAATGAGGTATAATAAAAGGAATGCCCATCTTCATAATCATTCACTTTATAATTTTCGGGGAAATATTTTCGTGATCCGCAATTGAGATCGACCATCGAGTAAAAGTAATTCTCTCCCAATACCACGGGATAGGGAACATCACTATTTCCGATTTGCGAAAAGTACTTCACAAATCGATCACCATTCTCCAATTCAAATTGGAAGATTAAACCGGTAATACATATATATTTATTCTTTCCCATATCTAATAAAATCGAATTACCAACACCTTTCGATTTCATCGACTTATCACTTCCTATGATAACCGCTTTTGCTTTTATCTTTTTAATCAATACGTTATAAGGGGCTTTCTCCTGCGCATCATACTTTTCACGTTTATAAATAGATACATCTTTACCATTTACAACAACAAGAAAAGGGCGGCCTCCGTTATCATGTATATAATAATGCTTTCCAGGCACTTTTTGAGAAACTTTGACCCAACGTTTGATCTTCTTCGCAGTTTCGGAAATGATCCACATATTGCCATCTTTTCCCTTCATCGTCTTCCCTACCTTTTCCGCATGGGCACAATATCCCAACCCTTTGGGGGAGGGTTCATCCCCTTTATATGTGGAAGATGGGTCATTTTTACAAGGTGGCATTTTATCTTTCTATCTTTCTATTTATATTGAATATTTCTTTTTTTTACACATTGGATATAAAAGATAAATAAATATAAAAGAAAAGAATACGTAAAGAGAAAGAGAAAGATGTTGCGTAAATCATTATATTATGCGAAACGTGGTATTGCGAAACGCACATACTACTCCATTCCGCCGAATAATGAACCGGATTATATGATGTATGGATTATATGCGCTCGGATTTATCTACTTGTATGATAAGTATCATAAAAAATGAAGGATATCGAGTTAAATGAGATTATATAGGTATGTTATGGATTATAAAAACTCGTATTCAACCATGTCCGATGCTACTGTGTACCCTTATGTTGCTCATCGTCTGTTAGACGTGATCAACGAGTCAGAGATGTCAGCTGACATGAAGAAATTCGCGTTGGCTATTCGCGGCATGTTGATGCGCGGCGAGTTCGTTTGTATCTTGTACAACTTTGTATCTGGATACGTTAACGACATATATGTCGAGAATGACCGAATTTGCCTAGGATTTTACGAAGGTGGTGAGTTGTGTATTGATGATAAGAATCTACCTATGATGACGTACAACCAGTCAACCGATCAGCTCTTCTTCTACATGGAAGATGGCGAAAATGAAGCGGAGTACACTCCCACACCAGTCTACGTCAACGTATACACATTCGATAGTATCTATGTGCGCAAGCTGCTCACCCCGGTGAATGCTGCAAACATCATCTTGGAGAGCAATTTTGTTTCCAACTACACGAAGCGGACGTTTATGTGCCATATGGTATGCCACGTTCGTCCCTGCTACTCGTCGGTCTTATATAAGATTGCGGAGATCATCCATAGTGGGCTTCGGCTTAACTGGTGCTTTTCGCATATTTCGATCACCGTAGACGGCAGAGTCCAGATTCACCATCCGTGTGGGTCTCCTCCCATTACGATCAGTGAGAGTGGCTATTGTTTCAGCGAAGTATCCGACACGAATACTCACTATACGTGGATGATTTCAGAGGAGTATTGCGAGACAACTCGTGCCAACTTATTTGCGGATCTGATGGAGGAGGTGAAATCCTTGCCGCTCATCATGAGCGCATAAAAGTGCGTCTTGCGTACCCATATACCCCAAAAAGAGAAAAAGTATCTATTATGTGTGTTGTGTGTGTGATTTTTTACCATTATACCCCCAAAAAGAAATAAAAAGTATATTTTGTATGTTATATGTTATATGTTATATGTTATATGTTATATGTTATATGTTATGTGCGTTATAAATAAAATGAAATGATAAACGTAAATCATTTCATAAGTTATATAAAAAATGACGAATAAAAATGAGTATATCGTCGTTTTTGTATGTTATGAATTATAAAAATCTCAAACCATGCTAAATCCTGACCTTATTGATCGTCGTACCGCCAGCACCGCTTATGCGTTCATGGCTGCGTTGAGGAAGATCAACGTTTCAGACCGCATGAATTCGTTTTTAGTATATATTCACGAAATGTTGATGTGTGGTTCTCTTGTTTATTTTAACTTAGAATTTAGCAGATACTACGATGTGTCTGGATATATTCAGAACATTTACGTGAATACGAGTACGTGTGATATCATCATCTATTTTGACAATGGTGATGTGTTCACATTGCTTGAAGAGCATATATCGAAAATGGTTCATACACGTGAGTGTGATGAATTTGAGATCGGTGATGATTACACTCAACTCGCTTGGCTGACCGGAGATCAGCAGCGAGTAGCAGGGAGTCTACAACTTTATGTGAATGTCTTCTCCATTAATCCCATTACTCATCGCAAACCCCTTAAGCTGGAAGATGCGATGAACACTCTTTCTGTATGTAATTTTATTCCCAATCGAGTGGTGGCCGAATTTGCGAGCTTAACGGCTTGTCTTTACAAGACGAGTCCGATTTCTAAGATGTTGAAGTACATTTCGCGGATTTACCGCAGTGGATGCCCGCTCAACGATCATTTTTCGCATATTACAGTTGGTATGGGTGGAATATATATCCACTTCAATTGTAATAGACCTCCTATCTATATTTCGGGTGAATACGAAGATGTATATGATGAAATGACGGATGAGACTCACCATTATTCATTGTTCATCGCAAGTGAGTATGAAGAGTATGAATACGCGAAAACCGAAAGGCGATTTGCGGATTTGATGTACGAGTTGAAGGATATTTATTTTGTTCCCTCCATGTGAGTTGACGACTTCCTGCTCATGTCGCAGCAGATTTCTGTTCCTATACTCCCCAAAAAGAAATAAAAAGTATATTATATCTATTGTACCATTATACCTCAAAAAGAGAGAAAAAAGTATATGTTATATGTTATATGTTATGTGCGTTATAAATAAAAAATGACAGATGTAAATGAAAAAGATACTCTTGTATCAAATTTACTATATCTTCAAACATGACGACTTACGCTGCTTCTCTCGTATTCGTAGATGATGTGCTCTCCTATTTAAGGAATGGTAAGATTGTTTATCTCGACTTTACGTTCGGTGAACATGATTACTATCGCGGGTGTGTGTGCGACATACGTGTTGCGGAGGCTGGACAAATTCAGCTCATCCTCGACAATGATGATGTATACACCGTGAGCGAGGAGCATATGCCTCTGATGCGACGCACTCTGTGTGGCTGCTCATTCGAGGATCGTGAGCCGATTGATGTCATGATGTACTCGATCAATACCGATGCAAATCGTGTCGATTTTGATCTGCGTTCCGTGGCGAATTTTATTTTCAAGTGCGATTTTTATCCGAATGAAATGAAGGCTGATTTTATGAATCAGCTTGCGCGATCACTCCGGAAACGGACGAACTCTCTTCTTAGGGAGAACGTTCGTCTTAAGGAGAGTGTCGCCGTGATGTTGGATCAGATTGCGACGATTTACAGAAGTGGGGATCAATTTAACCCTCGCTTTTTATACATATCGTTGAACAGATTAAATCAAATCGAGATCCACCTTCGCGATGACAACATCATCCCTATCGATGGTATGGGCTATGGATACGTCCGAGATATGTTCCGCGATCTTCACTATACGGAGATGATCACTGCGCCCACGCAAGCTTAGAGAAAGAGCGTATGTTCCGCGATCTTCACTATACGGAGATGATCACTGCGCCCACGCAAGCTTAGAGAAAGAGCGTATGTGCGCGCGTGTTGACGACTTGCGCTGCTACTCTGCGCTTGATCATTCGGGAACGAATGATCGAGCCAGCAGAGTTGACGACTTGCGCTGCTACTCTGCGCTTGATCATTCGGGAACGAATGATTGAGCCAGCAGAGTTGACGACTTGTCGACTCCCTGCTCATGTCGCAGCAGAGTTGTATGTTGTGTGTGATTTTTTACCCATATACCTCCAAACAAGAGAAAAAGTATCTATTATATCTATTGCGTGCGTGTGATTTTTTACCCATATACCTCCAAACAAGAGAAAAAGTATCTTATTATATCTATTGAGTGTGTTGTGCGTGTGATTTTTTTACCCATATACCTCCAAACAAGAGAAAAAGTATGATTATTATATGTTATATGTTATATGTTATATGTTATATGTTATATGTTATATGTTATATGTTATGTGCGTTATAAATAAAAATGAATGATTCATAAAACGTAAATCTTTCATATGGATCGGATTGATTTTAAATGTAAAAAAAAAATGAAGGATCAAAATATCTGAAAAAAGAATCATTAGAATATGAGTATCATTTGGCTGTCAAACATCAAAAATGTCTGACCGCCATCCCGAGCTCCCCGCGTCTGCCCGCGCCGGAACCCAGCTCCCCCCTACGGGCACTCCTGGCCACACGCGTGATGGTCAAGGTAGTAAGCAACCGCGCACTTCTACTTCTGCGCGCGGAAGAAAGAAGAATAAGAAATCGCGCACCCCCACGTACCATGAGTGGGAAGAGGAGTATGAGATCTTTAAAGCGAACATAAAGCGTGTACTTCGTCGCCAATATGGTATTGGTTCTACACCCATTAAGCGCGTTGATCATTCATTTGATATAATCTTTTATGAAGAGTACAATGCCGCCAAGGAGCAGTACAATAGTGAAAACCCTCCTCCCAAGACGAAGAGTCGCGATGTCTCCCCTCCCCCTCCCCATCGCATCGTATACGAACGCAGTTGAATACCTGGTACTACCAGAAACAACGGCCTTTTGAGTAGTGTGTGTTTAAAAAAAGAAAAAAAAGAAAAAAAAAAAGAAAAAACAAACAAAAAAAAAAAGAAAAAAAAAAGAAAAAAACTCATAATCCTTCGTTCAAACCATTTATAAAATCACACTTATAAAAATAGAAATATATACACATCCATAGATGGATTTTGAACAGCATATTTTGGTTCATATTTATTATGATGGGATCATACTTTTAGATGAATCCGAGAAGTACTTTCAAATCAAATTGAATCTAAATGAGTTTCATCAATATATGGATGAAACATGCGATGTTTTAAAGTATAAGATTGAACAAGAGATGAGGACAGATTTGATTCGGAAGCTAAAATCGAAGATCCAGAATGTTGTTTCCATATCACGCTCTTTTAAAATACCCGTAAAACACGTTCTTCATACACTCTTTATGAATAATCGCGCAAATAATATCGAGATTATGTGGTCTCCTTCCGCACTCAAAGAGTTCAAATATGTACCCATGAAACATTATATCACCTATCGCGATGACTCATTAACACTCAACGTGAAAGGAATCAAATTCTCCAATAAAGTATGATTTGATTTGATTTGAAAGAATAAAAAGAAAAAGTGATATAAAAGATGAGAATAAAAGAATCGTGATAAAGTAGGATAAGAATTAAGAATCAATCTATTTCAATTCAAAAAATGCCTTATTATGCGGTTCACAAAGGCCGGAATGGTGCTGCGATTTACCACTCATGGCCAGAGTGTCAAAAGGCGGTAAAAGACTTTCATGGTGCGATATTCAAGAAGTTTGACACACTTGAAGATGCCGAAACATTTAAAAAAGTCGGTTTTGGTGATCATAAACCGAAGTTTATTCAAAAGCGCGAAAATGCGGAAACAAAGAATCATGATGAAATCGATTCTGTATTACATGCCGAGGATGCCCATCGCAATCTCCTCATTTACACCGATGGTAGTCTCATCCGAAATGATGGGCGGATCTATTGTGGATACGGGATTGTGATTCCCGAATTGAATATCAAGTTGGCGGAGAAGCTGAATGATCCCAAAAAGACGAATAATCGCGCCGAAATGCGCGCCATTCTTCATGCCATCGAACTCTTAGATGAAGATGTGAAGAGCAATCGCCGTCTTTGTATCTTTACCGATTCCCAATATTGTAAGTATATCTTTCAAGGCACTGGGGAACGATACGAAAAGGCGAATTATCGCAAAGATGGCGAAGAGGTACCTAACAAAGATATGATCATCACCGCACTCTCATATCTTCGTAAGTATGATATCGCCATTCTGAAAGTACGGGCTCACACTGATGCCACGGATATTCATTCAAAATATAATGATATGGCCGACAAATTAGCAAATAATGGGGCGATGAAAAAAGAAGGATCAAAAAAATCCTATTTGGAAGAACAATCGATGTATCACGATAGTATCATCCATCCGTTTGAAAAACGTGAAATTCAAAAAGCATACACACCTCCGGTTGATCATGATGGCTGCAATGGCGATGGTGATGACGTACCGCTTTTCAATAATTCATATCGATACAATGATGATATGAAGTGGCGTGAAGAAGAGCGGCGGAAATTTGAAGGAAAAACAAAGATGACTGATATATTTGGTGATATCATTGAGAGCCAAAAAGAAGAACCTCCACGTGTGAAACGTGAAGAAACATATAGTGTTAAGATTATGAAGAATAAACCAATGCGCTTCAAAAATACGACTATTGGCGACTTCTTATCACCGAAGTGATAACTAAGCATAGATGGTGCGTATGTGATTCATCATATTTTCTTTATAAATTTTGATCATCATCGACTGATCTGTATATCTTGTAATAATATATGTATGTTGATTTTTAGCATTTTTCATCGATTCGATCGACACAATACTTTTGAACATGATTTTTTCTCTTTTTATATACTGTACTTATTTATTTTTCGATCAAAATAAATATATTTTTATTGGATAAATCGCAGATCACTTCTAATATAGAATGATATATTATTCCGAATCATAATAGAGTGAAAGGTACAGTGAAAATCCGAATAGAAGAATGTGTTGATCATCTTTTCGGGTTTCCGAAAGAACGCAAATGTATGTGCGATCTTCCGGCTTTTCCGATTCATCCAAATAGATCTTTCCCACCTCTTCTGCGTAATCATAAATGCGGTATAAGGGTGTTCGGTTGAATTGATCTTTATCCTCTTTATACTCTATCTTTTCGAGATAGAAGATGTGTTCATCACGCGAATCGTAGATTTTGAGAAAACGGGATTGAGATGAACGATATTCAATCACATAGGGTTGAATCTCCGAATCCGATTTTGTTTTATATAAAAATTCATATTTATTATACATCTTATTTTTGATCATGGTGATCTCTTTTCGTTGCGCACTCTTGATTTGATGAATCCATTGCGGGTCTTTATATCCATCCACCGTAAATAATAGACTCTTTTGATCATCGAGTAGATGATACTTATTTCTACCCTTCTCGATCACATATGCGTATATATTTGACGGCTTCTGTTGAATCGGTTGAGGTGCTTCATTCTTCTTCTCTCTTGGTTCTTCTTCGCGCCGTTCGGCAACTTCGTGCCTTTTGGCATGCGCAATACGCACGGGTGGTTCATTTGAAAAATCCGTATTATAAATCACATCGTTGAGCGACAAGAGATTTACAAATGTTTCGGGCTTTAAATCCGTTGAACACTCTTTTTTTGGAAAGATCCGTTGAATCGAAATGTAGGAAGCGTAAAAGATAGCAAAGAGGAGAAGAAAGAAGATCAATAGAGAGAGTATATTTGAAAACCCCTCTTTTTCAAAAGAAGTGAGTGCCATCTTTATGATGAAGATAAAATAAGATAAATCGTACTATCTTATATTTAGATAAAACAAACAGAAATCAAACAGGGAAGAAAGAGAAAGAGAAATCGAAGCTAAAAAGTTAAATTTCAAAGAATACATTCGATGATGCGATCTCTTCATCTTTGATCAAACCCACTTTTTCAAACATGTGTGCCTGAACGGTATACTTCATCTTCTTATCCACATCATCGCGTCCGGACATATCGGGGCCTTTATTCACTTCAAGAATATATGGTTCCAATTGATCATTCATAATGACATCTACACCGAAGAGTTGGAAGCTGATGGCATTGCGTGAACGTATATTTTCGGATTGATAGAATTCGTGCGAAAGGGCGGAACACATTTTCTGTAATTTTTGATTCATTTTGACGAAGAAGAGAGATGGTGCGTTGGGATCCTTTTGTGGATCATGCTCTTGACGACTCCCTGCCCATGTCGCAGCAGATCGCTGCTGACCTTCGGCCAGCCAAGCGAGTTGAATATATGTGCGCAGCTCTTCAAATGTGCGAGGGTGATCTTTATACACAGACATGTCTAAATGGTAAGAGGTGATATTTGATTCAAAGTCGAAATCATTATCATTATACTTTTTATTTGTGTAAATACATTTACCCAAAGTGGATATATAAAATCGCCGCTGATCACCTTGAAGAACGATGAGAAGATACACGCGGAGGTTCACTTTGCGACCATTGATCAAATATAGATTGCGCATATATGTTTGAACGACTTTATACTCTTGGGATGCGGCGGTTTTGGTGATGAAATCGTAATCTTTTGTCAATTTGAGCCCTTCTTTCCGTTGAACATTCTTCTTTAATATGTAAATGTGATCTTTTTGATAGTCGCGTTTAAAGAGCGCCATATCATCGCGATCTTCCAAAACGTAGGAAGCAGGCATGATTTGAGACGCTTCATCGAAACCATAATGTTTCTTTAATGTGCTCCAAATATTATTTTTACTCACCATCTTATCACATCCATTGATGCCGAATATATAGAGTTGCGATGGCACATCGGATAATTGAATGGTTGGCAATTCATGTTCAACAAAGTTATAACCACATGGGATATATAATTCCCAATTCATATTTTTCTTTGTGGAAGAAGTGTATCGATTTTTTGTGTGATCTCCAACGTGTGTTATTCCATATGTTTTGAAGATCTCTTCTAAAATGGGGGATACGGGCTTTTCAGCACACTTGTAATACTTTGAAATCGATGTGGATGCGGATGATTTATTTTCGAAATGTTCTGGACGATTGCTATGATAAAGATAATATGCGAGAAGAAGAATTACAAAAAAGATGAACACATATGTATAAGAGTAAGAGAGCATTTTATTTATATATCACTATCTAAATGATATATATTATTTGTGAAAAAGAAAAAATAAATTCTATTTATAAAGTAGTGTGAATCAAATGGAACCAAATCGATCAAATATGAAAAATGGGAATGGATATGAGAATGAAAAGAAGAAGAGAAGTTTAAATGAAAAGAAAGAGTGGAAGAAATTCCAAACGCATTATGTTTTCTTTTTGATATCATTATCATTATATATATTACGCCCCATAAAAGTGAATACATCAAGTGGTGAGTTGCGTTCACTTCTTGAAATATTGAATCTAACTTTCACGCAAGCGAATTATCAATCCCAATTGGACAAAGTGATGAGTATTTTTCAGATCAATTTTAATAAACGTGCGAATATATCAGGTTCACCTCGAAAGAGATTGCTGAATGCCATTCAATTTTTAATACCGGGTGTGAAATCATTCAAAGATCTATATGAGAAGATGAAAACGGTTAGTGTGAATGTAGTTGATAATCAAGCGTTCTTTCAATTCTTCTATGAATTGATTTTTAAAGAAGGCACAAATAAGAATAAAAGTATATCTACCATGGAACGGCTTTTAAAGCATAATGAAGAAGTGAAGATTACAAATATTTCGAAATGGATGCCAGAAAAGAAGAATAACTCCAATTTAAATAACTCCACCGCAAAAATACAAAAGATTCTTAAAGAAATCGCACAAAATATCTTCACCAAATATACAAATGAAAATATGAAACCTAAAAATAACATTTCCGGGAATGTCCAACCTGGAAATGTACGATCCGGGAATGTCCAACCTGGAAATGTCCAACCTGGAAATGTACGATCCGGAAATGTACGATCCGGAAATGTCCAACCTAGAAATGTTTCACCTGGAAATGTCCAACCTGGAAATGTACGATCCGGAAATGTACGATCCGGAAATGTCCAACCTGGAAATGAAACGATGAATCTCAAAAATAGAAATGTTCAACCATCAATGACAATGACGGGAGGAAAGAGTATAAATGATTTTTGGTGGTTGCGCAAATATAATAAAAACAAAAGATAGATCAAATGTGAAAAGTGATTTGTATTTGGATAAAAGAGAGATGTGTTTTCTCTTTTATGTAGAATCGAGAGTAAAAAAATAAAGATGGTTTCATACTTTCAGCTCTTTGACAAGTCGGATCCTCATAAAGTTCCCGAAGATGCCAAGCACTTCCACTTCCCCTATCGTCTCGACGACTTCCAAGAGGAGGGTATGTATCGGATTCATCATCGTGAAAACATCTTGGTGACTGCGCACACAGGTTCAGGTAAGACAACATTTGCCCTTTACGCAATCGGTCAAGCCTTTGCCACTAAGAAGCGCGTCATCTACACGAGTCCGATCAAATCCCTTTCCAATCAAAAGTATGCCGAATTCAAGAAGCTCTTTGGCGCCGAGCATGTAGGCATTTTAACAGGAGATATCAAGATGAACCCAGAGGCGCGTTGTGTGATTATGACGACCGAGGTATTGCGCAATATGCTCTACAAGACCGATGAGGCGACCATCGCATATATGGAGAGTGTCGATTCTGTCATCTTTGATGAAGTTCATTATATCAATGATAAGGATCGTGGCAAGGTGTGGGAAGAGGTGATCATCATGCTTCCACGGGAGATCATTTTGGTAATGCTTTCGGCAACGATTGAAGGGGCGGAGGATTTTGCTGGTTGGGTGGGGCGGATCAAAGAGCGAAATACAATGCTCATCCCGACGTCGCATCGTGTTGTGCCGCTTCAACATTATTTGTTTGATTATGATGCTGCGCAAGTGTATTATCAAGAGCGGCGAGCACGGGAAGTTCGGCGCATGGAGGAGATAAAGAAGAGTGGAGGAAGTGAAGATGGCGATTTGGAAGATATGACACGTGATGAGGAGAAGTATGATTTTCCATGGAAATTGGTGATGAACGCAAAGAATGAAATGGAGCCTATGGCGATGATCCGGAAGGGTTATAAGAAGTATTCGGCCATCGAACTTCTTGATCCACTTGTGTATGCGCTTCATCATTTAAAGCGTACACCGGCACTCTTCTTCGTCTTCTCCCGGAAGCAATGTGAACATCTCGCACATATGGTTCATATTACAATGATTGACCATAATACGCGATCGAAGATTGTGGAAACGTTCAATCATTACATGAGCCCATTTAAATCGTTATATGATACATTGCCGCAGTATCATGATGTTTTTGAATTGATTCAACAAGGAATCGCATATCATCATAGTGGCATGCTCCCCATTTTGAAGGAAATCGTGGAGATCCTCTTTGGATTGGGATATATCAAGATCCTCTTTGCGACGGAAACATTTGCGGTAGGAGTGAATATGCCGACGAAAACGGTGATCTTCACATCGTTGGAGAAGTATGATAATGATGGATTGCGATATATCAATCATGCGGAGTATTCGCAAATGAGTGGACGGGCAGGGCGGCGCGGATTGGATCCGGTGGGAAATGTCATTTTGATGCCGCAAATGGATCTCCCGAGTGATGCGATTTTTGTGGATATTTTATGTGGAAAGAGTCCGCGCGTACAGTCCCGGTTTGTGCCGACATATCAGTTTATTCTTAAACAATTATCGAATGAGACAGGAAGAAGCGATCACTTTTTAGAATCGACATACTTTATGGAGGGACATCAGAAGCGATCGGTACATTTGATGACAGAGTATGCCAAGTTGGCGAGTAGCATATCGACTTCGGAATGCGGATCAAGTGTGGAAGAGTATATCAAGTTGAAATCAAAGTTAAATGGTGGAACGGGTGCTGGGTTGGGAGCATTCTTTGTGATGAAGCCGAAGGATAAACATAAGATTGAGAAGGAGTTGGAATCATTGCGGAAGAAACATCCGAATATTGAGGATCAAATTGCGAAGTATGAAGAGCGGAAGAAGATCTCCGAGCGTATGGATCAGATAAAGAGTGAAATGGATGAAGAGGGCACATTCCTTTTCCAAAATATCGAACGCATGAAAGATCTTCTTCATGAAATTGGATATTTGGAATCCGGATCAACCCTGACTCTGACGAAACGGGGACAAATCGGCATGAATATCAATGAGTGTAATGAACTCCTCTTTGGATATATGATCGATACCTATCAATCAAATCGCGAAATTGACTATGCGATGTGGATCGGATTATTTGGTCTCTTTATTGAAGAGAAGGGGAAGGAAGTCCATATAGCGGAATTGGATATTCCTTCCACTATGAAGCGCATTATACGCGATTTGGAGGAGAAGTCGACGTATTACGCAAATATGGAACTTCAATATGGGATTTCAATCGGAACAAAGTATGAACTATCATATGAGTATGTGGAAGTTTTGTATCAATGGGCTCAAGGATGCTCATATGGGGAGATTTTGGCTTCACATCCCACGCTTTTCGATGGCAACTTTGTGAAAGTGATCTTGCGTGTACAAAATATTGTGGAAGATGTGAAGAACATATGTAAGATTACAGAGAATTATGAGTTGCTTCAACTCTTCGAAAATGCGGAAATCCCACTGCTACGCGATATCGCACAAGTGAATTCTCTTTATATCAAAATGTGATTTTATTCAAGTGAATGAAGAAATTTAATGTTTGCGTGATCAAGAATGATTTGAAATACATATTCATTTATATATTTTGATTTTTGTTCATATAATTTATATTTTCGAAATAATTTCTTAAATCGTTTATGAACGCGTAATTTTATACCTTTCTCAATAAAGGAGAGTATATATCTTTTACGCCATATTTTACAAAATATTTCACCATCATCGGTACAATTTCCATTTCTCCACGCGCGCTTTAATGGTTCACTCTTTATATGTTCATATATATTTTTACCGCTCATTAGAGCAACTTCGACGGTTGCTTTATTTTGAATTGATGTAAACCAACCATGAAAATACTCTTTTTCTAAATCCACACTGATTTCACTCAATATAACATCATTCAACTCGCTTGGCTCCCTGAAAGAGAGTAGCGATCTGCTGCGACATGGGTAGGAAGTCGGCATTTTTGCTAAATTTTCACGTGGATCATCTACTATATCAGGTAAAGCAGATATAATCTGGTCATTTATAATATCCTTCACCATAAATAATAAACGTATATCTTTTTGTAATTGTATAAAATGAACATATGAATATCCTGACCATTCAGATGGATGAAATGTGCAAAATAAGAAAGGTTTATTATTTGAATCTTCTTCAAAATCACTAGAATCACTTGTATGATATAAGACGGTGCCTTTTTCGAGGATCATTGATCCATACTTTTCAAATAAACCTCCCATATATTATATACTTTTATCTATGATTTTATTTTAATTTTGTGATCCAATCAAATCATAAAAATAAAATCAAATGAAAAGATAAGAGAATGCGAAATAGATAAAATGATCGATTATCAAAAATTACCCGATGATCTGAATATAAAGATCGCATCATATCTCGATTTTGAATCGCTCGTATGCCTTTCTCAAACAAATCGCAATCAACATCGCATATGTAAAAAGATTATAAATGATCACCCTTTTCATATTCTTTCAAAACGAAGTTTGTATATATGTAAAGATTATAAATCACATATGTATGATTACTTCTTTTGGAAGCTCTTTGTGAAAGTGATCTACTTTAATGAAGAGCATGTACATATTCAATATATTCCATTTGGGCGAAATGGGCGGGTTTTATGGCCGATACAGAATATCGGAGTGCGTCTCTTTTCACACGATATCACGCATCCGGTGATTAAAGATCAATATATAAATATCGATGATTTTTACAAAACATATAAAATATATAATTATCCATGGAGTGCGCGGATACATACAATCGCATATATGATTTGTAAATCGATCTTCATATACGGATTTATATATATACCCATTTTGATCATTTTGGCACTCATGAATATCATATATTATCTATTTTATCCAGCCGTGTATACCATTTATTTCGGTTTACTCTTCTACTTTCTTCAACGCACGATCCAATCTTTCATACACTTTGATTTTGATATCGATCTCCCCGCATATTTAGATCACTCCATGATTTTGTAAGTATATTTTTACATCAATTCATAAATATAAAAGTAGATATAGAGGAATTTTGTGAAAAGAAGATGTTGAAAATGGATATTTCATTTAAAAACTTTGAAGAGTTGAATGTTTCTAAAAATCGGTGTGTCGGTTTGACAAAGAGTGGCAAGCGGTGTAGAACCCGATTAAGCGAAAATCAGTATTTATTCTGTTGCGATGATCATAAACCATATAACACAGAGATCCTTGAAGATGGATGTTTTTGTTGTACGGAGAAGATTGTGAATCATAAGGATGCCTACTTTTTCCGGTGTAAACACATGGTACACAAAGAGTGTTATAATGATTGGGTGAAGAGTGATCACAATCGATATGAAATGCCTATATGTATTGTGTGTCGATCACCGATTTATAAGCCGAAAGTGGTGCGTCAAGCGGAAGTGGAAGCGGCGGCTGCGGTCAAAGATATATATGAAATAACATCATTATTTGAAAAGACGATAAATGATCATGCGATTCATAGTGAAACGTATAAGAAGAGTGTGAAGCGATTTGAATTTCACGGAAGTAATTCGGTCGCTTTTGTGTAATCCAATGCGTTTTATTTTTTTCATATAAACCTAAACCTAAAATAGAGTAGAACCTATTTTATATTTCATAAAATGCGCATATATATACCACTCATTACACTCATCTCTCTATGGATCGGAATTGAAGGCAAAGATAAATCATACTCTTCGGAAGAGTGTGGGTCGTACTTATGCCCAAGTATACCGGAGTATGCGACGCAATATTTAAAAGATGGATGCCATGGTGATTTCAGCGAATCGTTGAATCAACAGAAGATGATGATCATGATGGAAGTTCAAAAAGAGTACAATACAAAATTAAATAATGTACTTCTTTTTGGATGTATATCAAGTGCGGCATCGTTGGCAATTGGTTATTTATACGGAAAGTTTGATCAAACATTTACCGATTGAAAATAATCGCCCATATGGAATGTATCTATTTCATGCGTTCGTTCATATTAAAGAACTTTTATGATATATAAAGTATAGATTATATATTATATATTATTTATAATCAGATGGAATCGAATTTCCAATTAAAGTCGGGATGGGTATTATGGTATCATGCGACGGATGATAATAATTGGAGTATGGAATCGTATAAGAAGGTATTTGAAATAAAGACGTATCATGATCTTCTTTTTGTGATGAAGCATTTAACAAATATGAGTAGTGGAATGTTTTTTATTATGCGTGAAGGTATTAAACCGATTTATGAAGATCCCAAGAATCTAAACGGTGGGTATTGGTCTCTCCGTTTGATGAAGCGGGATACATATGAGTACTTCAAAAAACTTGTCTTTTATATTGTAATGGAGAATATTATGAAGAAACCGGATCATAATGCGAAAATTAATGGAATGAGTATAAGCCCGAAGATCAATAATTGTATTTTCAAAATTTGGAATGATGACTTCATAGGATTAAAGACAGGAGATATCCGCAGAGATATCGAAGGATTGAGCACACATTTAGAAAATACATACTATTTACAGCATAAAGAGTAAACTCTTTTCAGCATAAAGAGTAAACTCTTTTCTATTTTTTGATATAAAAGAATCTACGATTTATATTCATTACTTTTGAATATAAAGGAAATATTTTGAATGTAGAGTAAACAAAAGCAAAAAATAAAATGTCATTCCATCTTAGAATAGAGGAAGAAGAGAAGATGATTATGCTATCCGATATTATGTACTTTTTGGAAGTATCGAGTGAATTCTTTGACAATATGTATGGTAATGTTTATGAAGATGAATGCGATGAGTAAATGAAATCTTCATCCTCTTCAATCATATCAAGAAGCGTTGGATCGATTTCACGCGGTGTTTCTGTTGCTTCTTGATTCACAAATGAGATCTCTAACTTTTGGCATTGTGCTTCATAATGTTCAAAATCATGTACGACTTGTTTATAAATCTCATCTAATTGATGCGGTTTATACGACTTATCAATAATCAAATCGCGGAAGTGAACAGCCATATGTTTCGCGCCTTCATACCCATGTTTATTGATACTAAATTTGCGATAAATCTTATTTCCGAAATAATCTTTCCCACGCACTTCCCAATAATCATAATTACCACATTTGCCGTAAAAGACTCCCGCTTTTCCGGAGCTATTATTGGAGCGCAATTTGGCATCACCGATGTGAGATTTCCATATGCGCTGATTTTTGGTAAGAAATCCAATATTGCGATCGCGATTATCCAGTTTATTTTTGTTGATAAAATCAACATCTTCTAAACCATATTTGAGAAGGTGAAATGAAATATAGTGGCGTTGGCGCTTCTTCTCATCATTCGAGGTGCTCCCTTTCTGATTGAGTATTTCAATCATATGTTGAATATGTTGATCATAATCATGATCATTGGCATGTTCACGTTCTTTCAGACTTGTGAGATATGTATGAAATTTTGCGTACTCTTGATCATTCATGTAGCATGTGGCATATTTGGAATTATTTTGAATGCGCCAATCGAACATTTCGACAAGTGGAAGATCGCGGATATCGACGAGCAATACGGCATCTTTCACATTTAATTGAACTTTATAATATTCACTTCCATCTTCGGGATCTACAACCTTTGTATATACATTTAAGACACGATTATTTTGAATCGAGTAATCGATCTTATATTGTACGGCAGCTTGATACGCATGTACGCGGGATGGTTCATCAAAGTAAGGAAACTTCTTCTTTTCATAAACATTTGCTTCTTTATTTTGATATGAGTAGGTATAATAACATTTATCGATATTCTGTTTAATTACACCGACGTATTTGCGCAAATTTTCGGGATAAATCGTTTCCGACATATTAAATATAACTATTTATCTTCTTTATTTCCTTATCTTCTTATAAAATAGATACTTTTTGATCAAACAGAACGAAAAATAAAATGGTTTAGAGGATCAAATCCTCGGGAATGGTTTCACCCATATCACGCAAATATGCGCACATTTCGCGATGGAGTGGGAGCGCAATTTCGCGCCCTCGCAAACTCTTAATGTAATTCATGGGAAGAAGACGAATCAACTTCTCACGAATGTGCTTAATCGCATCATCCGGAACAACACCACCACTCTCCTTTGTATAGAGCAAACACCGCTCCACACCCTTGTATCCGATCGCTTCAATGCGATCCGCATCGCGAACCACCATCAAAGCGATCTCAAACGGCTCGTGAAGAGCCGACTCGTGTGTAAGTCCTTTCACCTCCTTGCTGTATGAAACATCGTGGATGATCTGAACAATCGGCTCAAAATAGGGTTCGGCAATGGATCGAATAAAATCATGGAATTCCGTTTCGCTTACGCTAATGGATTCATACTTGTGATCCCGTACATCATGAAGATACGCACAGATCATAATAATTGTCGATAAATCAGGATACGCCTCAATATAATCGTAAACATGAGGATCATTATACATAATATCGGTACAACGCATGGCTACGTTATGGGCATGGTTAAAACCATGGGATTCGTCAAAAGATTGAGTTGCCTCCTTCACAAATTCCAAAATGGCACCCATTGTACCATCGGAATATTCCGGGAAGTAGCGCGATGCGTTCATTTACGTTGGTATATTTTATGAAAGATGATACGATTTATATGATATATAAAAAATAGTAAATTTTTTAGATATGATATCGATATTCTTACATAAGAAGGAAATTAAGCGGTTGACTTCGGAGAAAGCGCGCAACGACAAACGCCAATACCACCCACACTAAACGAGAAGATGATCAAATAGTTATTTTTCATATAAATCTCAACACTCGGGCTCAGATTCGTACATTTGGTAAAGAGGATCAAGTGTTTTAAGTTGTAATATCCTTGAATAATCTCCGTATTTTCACTCTTTACAAAGTTGAGACCATTCGACTTTTCACCCATAATCGTCTCTTGACTCGCAAACTCTCCTTCACATGAGAACATCAGATGATTATCAATCGATTTAATCTCAATGACATCACTAATATTATTCATATCACGACAAATCTTATTAAACTCACTGCTCGGCATCGTGATTACCGAAGGGAACTCAATCGCCGGAATGTTGAATTGCGTATGATCCACATCAATCAGATTCATATAGTATGTCGTCACCGTATTCTTATCCGCATTCTCAATACGAATACCCAGTTTATGATTCATTCCCTCCTCCACAAAGAGAGTGAGTGTATCATTGCCCGAAAGGACGCGGATGATCTTAAAGAGGTTGATCATAAGAACACCCGCTGAGAATTTGTGCTTACAGTAGTACTTCTCAAACTTATCGGCTTCCAGCTTTACCGATACCAGAATCGTCGATGAAGGATTCGCCGAAATGATGCGGATTCCCGTAGGCAGAAAGTCAATATTCGTTTCCGTAATAATCTCCTTTAAAGCCTCTATCAGGGTTTTAAATGCCCAGATTTGAACCGTCTTGATCTCAATGATATAATTTGGATTAGAAGGAGCATTGACCATAGATGCCATTTTTAAAATTTAAACGCAGTCGTATATATACTTTATATAAAAAAGTTCTTTAATATGAACGTATATTTCACTCCTATACTTTTTTGAACTTTTACAAAGTTATGATATTTATAAAATTATGATATTTATAAATTTATATATTTATAAAGTTATGATAAAAAATAAGATTATAGTATGGCATGGCATGATTAAACGGTTGATAAATTATCACCTACAAGAGAGATCTTCTTCTTTACTACCTTCTTCTTCTTCGGTTTGGTTTGAGTTTGCGCTTGCGCTTCAATACCTAATCCAAGCTGTTCATCACAATTTTTGATCACTTCAATCAACGCCTCGTTCTTCTTCTCCTTCTTATCCTTCAAGTACTCATCCAATGAGACTTTCACAATCTTCGCATAATACTTGTCCAAGAGATGATTCACAAACTTATATGCGTCCTCCGTATGTTTCGGATCGGTTCCACCAATCAATCCCACCGATCCACTCTTGAAAATACAGATCTTCACCTTTGTACACGTGTCATAATTATTGCTCATATTCCGGATCTCAAAGGATGAGTAGGACTTCTTGCGCACCTTCTTCGCACTACACGCCCGCGCACAACGGCACACTCCATCTTGTGCCAAATGGGAATCACGTGTTTCCGCAGCCACAGCCACATCATTCCGCTTATTCCAGAAGTAGTTGATTTGAACTCCGCGATGCTTCTCCGGGTCGTAAACGACAAAAAGCTCCTCCTCATTTTCCACCAATATTTGATTCAACTCTTTCAAATCGATGTTGTAATTCGTATTATAGTTCGCATTGATCAACGTGATATTGTACTTCAAAATCTCCACATCCCGGATATACTCCTCATTGGGCACAGGAAAGACGATCTTATTCTTTCGACGCGCACTCTCCGTCGGCGCATCCTTATCCAATCGTTTAATCCCCTTGATCACATGCTGATTCTCCTTGAATGCCGTAAGAAGCGCACGTGCCGCCTCCAACCCGTCATAATGATGTTTACATCCCGAAATCGTCATTTGCGCATTGCTAAATAGAGAAATATTCACGGCTTTGATATCCTTCGTCGGCTTGATGATGATCGAACAGCTATTGTACATATGCTCATACTCCTTCTTTTCCGCATTTGACTTCACACTCTTCTCATCACCATTTTCCTCTTTATGCGTCTCATCAATCACCTGAATCTCTTGAATCACCTTCTTCTGCTTCTGCTCAACATCATCGATGTTGTAAACCGAAACGATATTCTTCTTATGATAATCATTCAGATCACTCTTCTTCTTATTCTCACGCTTCTGACGACCATTCTTCTGAATATTGTGCGAATCATCCTTGCTCAAAAGCTCCTCCAAACGAGCCCGCGTCATCTCATGATCCTTCTCATTAAAGTACTCATTTAATACGATACGCTCTGATCCATCCTCAGCCTTTACCACCTCGGAAACACAAACACTATTTGGCTTATACTTCTTCTTGCGATACATATCATCATCAAAACGGATATTCAAATGATCCGTCACAATACCCTGGAATATCGGATTTTCCACAGGATTCAAATAATTATCTTCAATCACCTTTCGCGTAATAAGCTTCACAATACCCGAAATGTCAAGAAACAACTCCGAGTCAGGATGAGCTTTGTTCCCCATATAACATGTCGTTGTATGCGTCGCAACACGATATTGCGTCGGATCCGGCTTTGTAAGCGTATTCTGCTTCTCCAAGTTTTTGATAAACTCGATCACCTCATAGTCTGTCTCATCTAAATAGTCGAGCTCGTCGATCTCTTCGGTTTGGATATAACTTGCCATACTCTTCAATCTTCTTTGATCTCTTTTCCTCTATATCAAATTTCTTTTAAGAGGTGGCGCAATTTCACTTTTTTCATTATATGTATCTTAAATTTCATTTTGTTAAAGTAATCAATGTATAAAATATAAAATATAAAATATAAAATATAAAATATAAAATACAAAATATAAAATACAAAATACAAATAGAATATAAATAAAATAGAATAAATTATAAATAGAGTATAATATGTTTTATTCATTTTCACTCAATGATAAAAATGGAGAGAATTCAGATGATCCATTCTATGTTCATGGAATTATATCTGGACATGGAATGATTATAGAAGGTGAATATATATCTATTCCGAAGAATATCGATATTTTTGTCCATACGGAAAGAAATAGCGCGTTTAATCCACGAGGAACTCCACTCTCTTCTGTGGAGAATGCGATATTATCTCATGAAACACATTCAAAGCATCGAATAAAAGGCGGTACAATTATGGAAGATATGGTTATATCTTTATTATCCATTTACGGACAAGATGGTGAAGGAGTATATGACCGGATTATTTTAGGTGAACCGCAGAATAAGAACAAAATGGCATCATTTAGTTATTCGGGGATTATTTTAGATAAGCCGACCAAAAATAAGAGAAAACCTTCGTTTGCTTCCTTTCTCAATTTAAAAAACATCAAGAATTGTATGAATTTAAGAAATAAAAATGGTGAAACATTGAAAATGATCGAATTAGATACCCATATATTTGGATTATGGGATCAAAAAAATAATTCAACATTTATCGATATAATCAATACATATCCACGAATTCCTATCATGAATCTTCTCTTACTAACAATACCTCAATTACATTCAATACCGACACAATTACCCGAATCATCCATTCAGAAAATATTGAATATATCTTTATATCACCATAATTCAGATATTTTAAGTAAAGATGAACTTCTAACCGGATATGATCCAGAACTTCCTGGCAAATTTCGTTTGGGCTACTTACTTCATAAAATTTCGGAGTATATTGAACAAAATTCAGAAGCATTTGATGGATATAAGGTGATTATTCATCTTTTTGTATGTAGAAATTATGATGGATTTCAAGAGAATAACCAGCGTATAAAAAGAACGCGATCGATCAATCAAACATATGTAAATGATTATGGTTCTTTTTTTGAAAAAGCAGAAAAGATTCTGTCATATTCATCTATACCGTTTTCCAACGGGAAAACGTATTCATCTATACCGTTTTCCAACGGGAAAACGTATTCATCTATACCGAAGATTCAAGAAGTATATCAATTATGTATTCATTCTTATTCTCAAAAACATTATTTAACATCAGATGAGTATCATTTTATCGATAAAATCATTCATGCGTATCATGAAGCACTCTTTATTGCGAATGATTATATCTTTCATCGTAATTTGCGATATTTCATTTGGATATATGCGAAATATCCGGGTAAAGTAGGTCGCATTCTCTTTGATATTCATGAATATTTGGTATTTGAGATCGATATATATAAACCAACGCCAAAAGAGATACTTCAAATCATACGATTTTTAATTAAAAAATGGGCATTTTATATGGCAAAACGAAAGCAACATTGGAATGAAGAGAGTGTGATTTTATATGCCCTCTTCTTTTATAGAAAACATTATACAGATGATCTATTTCGAAAAGTGGAATCATCCATTCATCAAACATACGAATCTATATTGAAAAATTCGAAATTTCAAATCATCAATCATAATTGATTTATTTTTTATTTTTTATAATAATAATAATATATTATATGTTATATGTTATATTATATGTTATATTATATGTTATATTATATGTTATATTATATGTTATATTATATGTTATATTTAATCTTTTCAAATATTGAATCAAATTTTGGATCAAATATGAAATAAGTAATGGATCATCTTCTCTGGAAGAAATCGCTCATAAAACGCATCTCGATCCACAGCAGATCCAAAATATTCCGTAAACATCGACGACGATTTACTCATAAAGAAACCAATGAAATCAAACGATGACTCATGTAATTTATACAACTCGTTAAAAACGTTGATACGATGCCCATCAACTTCTACATCAAATAGCGGATGAAGGATCGCAAATAGTGGCGTTCCAAACTTCGCATGATAAAAGAGGATCGTATATACGAGATAAAAGAGATCTCCTGACCATTTATGGGGATCGCTATGATTTGCCACATGTGATATTTGCTTCTCTTTCGCGAATTCGTAAAAGGTCATATCTTTACAGAAGGATCCAAATGCGAGATCCAAATCGGCACCGATGATGCGATTTTGATACACAAAAGATGAGTAGCCAAAATCGATAAAATGGACACACAAATCTTTGGTATCTGGATCCCGTGTAATACAAATATTATTTGTTTTAAGATCCGCGTGAATAAAGTGGATGAGTGATTGGAATTTGTGTAGTGTTTGACAAATTTGAATCAAAATCATCATATGCTCCTCCAATGTGTACTTATCAAAATTCGCATAGTACGTCCCTTCTTGAAAGAAGGTTTGCGTAAAGTACACATACTTCTTCTTTCCACTGTTTCGCTCCAAACGTCGGATTTCATAAATCTTCGGAACATGAAGCGGAAAGAGTGAATGTAAAAAGTAGCCGACAAACGCCTCTTGAATAATCTCCAAAAAGTAATTCGATACATTGAAGATCTTATATAACTTTCGGCAATGATACATCATATCAGGTGTTTGATCCACATAAATCTTCGCAAAGGAAGATCCTGTTAACTTCACTTTTTGTTCGGTTTGTGTATCCGGTATAATATGTGATAAAAGGCGGTTTTGATGATCAAAATATTCGATTAAAATCTTCTGATTCTTCTTGGAAGGCTTGTGCGTAAACGATTCGATCTTCATCAATTCGAAGAACGTATACTCGAAACTCACAGCGCAATCCACATCCATCAAACGCATGAAATCCTCAAAAATCGATTGAATCGGAAATGGATGATCATCACTCTTTATTAAAGAGTTGGCATCATTCTGAATATAATCGATAAAATCGAGGTACTTCACACGTTTACGTAATGGGGAATATGCGGTCATTTTACTTCTTTATTTGATCCTCTTTTGGATGATCAAATCCATGATAGAATATCAAAAAATCATTTTTTGTTTTTTTGTTTTTGTTTAAGTTTAAGTTTTATATTTACCATTTATCTGGGTTGAAAGCGGCAATCACATCAGATGGGCTCTTTCCATCACACTTCTTCTGCTCTTCCGCTTGTTTCTTCGATTCTGTTTCTCGCGCCTTTTCAGCATCACTCTTTTCACACTTGGCCACCTTTTCGCGAACCGCCATACCAGGTGGTTTCTTGCCAAAACATGTTGCCCCAAATTTGATATTTCGATTCTCAAATTTGCCACCGTGTAATCCCGCCGCGCCCCCACAGAAGTCCATACTATTTTCACGCTCCATCTTATTGCGTGCCTCATTTACCATCTCCCATGTGTATTTACGCGGTTCTTTATAATGATTCTTTAACATCTCCTCATATTCACGTATATTTTGAGCTTTACGATCGAGCTCACATTGTTGAACGGGATAGTACGCCTCACCATTCTCTATCCAACCATATGAACACCAATGAGCGCCTTTATTATACGCATCCGTTAATTCCGCTTTCGTGGCCAATCGCGCACCATACGACTCACACTTACACTTTGCCTCCTCCCAACCGAACGTTTGATTCGAGATTTGAAAGACTTGATCACCCAGAGATGAAGGCGACGATGGAGAATCTTCTCCTTCAAGTCCAATTCCCTCTTCATAAACGGTTGTGCTGTCGAGATTGATCGGGCGGATCTCATCGGGGATACAGAAAGCACTTGCCCCGAAATTCGTTAAATAGTGAAAATATGGGATCTTATTATTACATGGGACGGAGTAGTATACATAGGTATAATATGCGATATAAATCACAATGATCGATACCAATAAGATGAAAAGCGCACTTCCGGCAGAAATGATGAGCTTTTGTGTGTTTTTGGATGAATTCTTATATATATTTGAATTTGAATTCACATTTGAACGATTCATCTTCTATTCAAAATCAATCCATATCATTCTATATTATATAAATACTTTTTATCTCTCAGAATATATATTTATAATAACATATTTATTATAAATATTGTTTTATGTTTTATATTTCATGTTTTATATTATCTTTATATTTCATGTTTTATATTTATGTTATATTTTATATTTTATATTTATGTTTATATTTTATATTATCTTTATATTTTATATTTTATGTTTTATCTTTATGTAAAATATTTATAATAATTAAATAATAATTAAATAATAATGTATATGATTATTTACTCGGCAACGGGATGAGGGTACTTTTTGTAAATGAAGAGGTATCCTTGGGTAAAGATGTCATGTTCGCGCTCTTTCAAATCAATTTGCGAAATATGACTATCATTCAATTCGAGGAACGTTTCGCTCCCTTCCTTCTTACAATACGCATAATAATGCCCTCCATTCATATCACCGCTATGAAGTCCAATCGCGTGTAGATCATAAAGCGCCTGATTCTTCTCATATCCCACCGTATAATCACCCACATCAAGAAGGTCATTTCCATACGGAAGTCCTATGCGAGCCTTATTCTTGCGATATCCACCACCCATCGGAATAAACCGTTTCAAGGCAATGATCAAATACTCAGGCAAGTGAATGAATTGCTTACGAATATCCGTTTTTACACGGGTCTTACTCTTCTCATCATAGTAGAGATTATCATCATCCAGCGATTCGTCGCAGAAGAACTCGTCGAAACATTCATATAATTCGGTTGCTCCACTCGGGATCTCCAAGAGAGTCATCATATACGGATCCACTCGCATCGAAAGCTCCTCACCATCGCGATCACTCTCCTTACATATCAAGGTTTGAATAATATGCGCATTGAAGAGCTTGTAGATGATCGAATAATCCTTCGCAGCTTGCTCCTTGATACTATCCACATAACGCGTAATCAGACGATCTGTCGGATTCTCAATATTTCCACTATACCATAACCGCAACCCGTACTTTAAACTCTCATGGAAAGCATCCAGCACAAGCGTGAGGGCTTCGGTGGAATCATGCTGATTATATCCATGGAAAATGTGATTCAACTTTTGGAAAGACTCGTGAAAACCCTTGGGGTCAAATATACTCACACGATGCTCCGATAAGAAGTTGATCATATTCCCATATTCGCGGGTAAGTGTACTCTTCACCGTGATATTTTCACCTTTCCGCATCGCATGCTTGGTTCGACTCGATAAGTCCTTTACGTACTCATTTGATGTAAAATAATCATTCAGTTCGCATATACTCATCAAACATTGTAAAAATGTGTTCATAAAACATGTATTTCCACGATTACGCAAACCACATTGATGAAGAGATTTCGATTCCATCTTTTAGGTTTACGTTCAAAAAGAAGATCGTATATACTCTTTTTTATTGATTTCCTCTATATCCACTCTCTATTTTATCTGTGTGAGATCATTTTTTTCTCTTTTTTTATGAAATGATAATTTTTCTTTTATCTTCTTTTGAAAAGATGGATGAAACATAAAAAGTGATTTAGAGAACTTTTCTCAATATAGAGCGCTTATGAGAGTATAAAGTATACGGATTCCTATTCGAATGTTGCGCCCCACTTTACCCAATGATTACTTTAAGAATCGCCGTGATCTCCTCTTTCAGATCATCGATTGGAGAGAATCAGATATTACAGTGATCGCAAAGAGTGATTCGGATGACGAGGATGAAGGCGATGTAGACCTCTCTTTTGCGACATTTGATAAAGATAAGAGTGCTTCAAAGAAACCGTATAAGAAGCGTGAGTATTTGAAGAAACAAATGATTCGTGGTTATGGTATTACCGAGGAGGGACATTCGATATGTATCAATGTTCTCGACTTCCAACCGTACTTTTACCTTTCGCTTCCAGATGAGTTGAAGATTCCTGCGAATTTTGAGCGTTTGGTAAATATGTTGAAATCGAAAGCGGGTGATTGGCATAGCAAAGGTTTGGTAAGCGCCGAGCTTGTTTCGCGAAAAGAGTTTTACGGATTTACCAACAATGAGCTCTTCCAATATGCGAAGTTCACCTTTCACAGTACAACGGCCTATAACGGATTTAAAACGAAGATTTTGAAGGAGAAGATCGAGATCATAAAGCTAAACAAAGAGTATGATCTCTCCAAAAACTTATGTGAGACAAAAGTGAAGCCGATGCTCCGCTTCTTTCACACGCAAAATTTGGATCCCGCCGGCTGGATGACGATCAAATATGGCGATTATGAACGGAATCTAAGTGTGAGCGACGATAAGTTTGATTTGAACAGTAAACACTCTCGGTGTCAAATTGAGGTGAATTGTGTATATAATAAAGTTCAGAAAGTGGAGAAGAATGTAATCGGGAAGATGCTCATCGCCTCTTTTGATATTGAATGCGTCAGCAATGATGGCGCATTTCCGAAACCGACAAACCCACTTGATCCGGTCATTCAAGTTGGAACCACCGTGAACATCTTCGGCGAAAAGGAGTGTAAACTCTCGTATATCGCAACGTTGGGCAAGTGTGATCCGATTGAAAATGCGGTGGTGGAGAGTTTTAAGACCGAAAAGGAGCTCATTTTGGGATGGGCGAAGTTCATGGCAAAGATTGATCCCGACATTTTAACGGGTTATAACATTTGGGGTTTTGATTGGAAGTACATATGGGAACGCGCGGAAAGTGGAAATGGAGGTCTTGTTTCACCTTATCATGAACAGCTCTTCCATACACTTCAAAGGACGAGCAATGAGCGGAAGGTGGAACTGACAGAACAGAATCTATCGTCGGCGGCACTGGGAGATAACTTTTTGTACTTTTTGGATATGGAAGGTGTGGTACAAATCGATTTGCTCAAAGTGATGCAACGCGATTATAAACTCGACTCGTATAAACTGGATAATGTAGCCAAGCATTTCATGAAACAACAGAAGGTAGATCTCTCTCCCAAAGAGCTCTTCGCCAATTACAAACGTGGAACACCCAAAGATATCCAAGAAATCGCAATTTACTGTATTAAGGATTGCGATCTGGTCAATCGCTTGATGGACAATCGCCAAGTGCTGGTGAGTAATATTGGTATGGCAAATGTATGTGTAGTGCCCTTCTCGTATTTATTCTTGAAAGGACAAGGTATCAAGATCTTCTCACTTGTAGCCAAGATTACAAGCGAAGAGGGATTTGTCGTAAAGGATCTGAATGATGATGATATTGATAAAGCGTCGTATGAAGGTGCGATCGTCTTTGTTCCTACACCAGGTGTTTACTTTGAACCGGTGGTAGTGATGGATTATAACTCGCTCTATCCGTCTTCGATGATTGCGGAGAACATTTCACATGACTCGATTGTGGGATATCGTGAGTATCGATTGAAGAATTGTGATCAAAGTAGCGAAGGATATAGTGATTTAACGGCGGTTTTGATGGCAAGTGGTGGAAAGGGAACGGCGGGGAAGACGAAAAAGTCAAAGGGGAATTTACAAGAGGAAGGTGCGATTGTGTGTAATGAGAGCAATTGTAATTTGATCAAAGATACGATTGTGAAGAAGTACGATAACCTTCCGGATTATAAGTATAATGAAATCGCATATGATGTATATGAAGGCGTGGGTGATGATAAGAAGAAGGTGGGATATAAGGTGTGTCGTTTTGCGGAGTCGAAGAGCGGAGAGAAGGCGCTTCTTCCCCGGATTTTGCGTGTCCTCTTAAAGGCGCGCAAAGATACGCGCAAAAAGATGGAGTATCAGACGATCTATATGCGCGATGGAACGACCAAGATGGGTATTCTTACTACATCGGATAAACGCGCCGTAGTGGCCGAGATCGATCCGAAAGAAGACCCAAATGATTTCTGTATCTTCGCAGCAGATCCCAAGAGTAGCGACGAGTACTCTGTATTCAATGTGATTGATGGCACTTATAAGATCAAACGCGCGGATGTACTCCGCGTCCATGATACATACTCTCAAGGCGAGATTGACGTACTCGAAGGTCTCCAGCTCGCATATAAGGTGGTATGTAATTCACTTTATGGTCAGGTAGGTGCGTCCACCAGTCCGATTTGTTATAAAGAGTTGGCGGCATGTACCACGGCAACCGGGCGAAATATGGTGATTCATGCGCGTGATACAACATTGAAGACATTTGTGGGGGCAAAGTTGACATATGGCGACAGTGTAACGGGAGATACTCCGGTTCTTCTGCGAAATGCGGAAACACGTAAAGTGTATGTGAAGTCGATTGCTGACGACTTGCGCTGCTTCTCCACGGACTCTTCGAGTCCCAGTGGAGATGAGCTAAACGACCAGTGGGAATCGTATGAAGCCTTCAAGCCGTGGGATGCGTCTCTTCGTGAAAAGGAACAAACCACTTATGAAAATGCGGAGATTTGGACGGCTCATGGTTGGGCGAAGATTCACAGGGTAATTCGCCATAAGACGATGAAGAAAATTTATCGCGTATTAACACATACGGGATGTGTGGATGTGACGGAAGATCACTCACTATTATCTCCTGCTCTTGAACAGTTGAAGCCGAAGGATGTGGCTGTGGGAACGGAACTGAGACATGGATTCCCCTATGAATTGAATGAGCAAATGGATCAACCAAATCGGATGGTATGTGCGACGTTTGATTTGCGCAATGAATTGGTAAGGATCCAGAAGCTCTTCCTTGCTTTGCGGAAAGGTGGTGAGTACGTTTGGTTCGAGAAGAGTCCCGATCCAGATATCATCCATGTATACTCGTCAAAAGAAGGGTATGGATATGGTAGTGGCAATCCGAATCAGATCATCGATATCAAGCTTTTGCGTGAAACGGGTGAAGAGGAGTACGTCTATGATATTGAAACGTCTGATGGAACATTCCAGGCGGGTATTGGTCAGATGATTGTGAAGAATACGGATAGTATCTTTGTGAACTTCACGGATCATATTAAACAAAAGTATCCGGGACGATCTTTCACGGAAGAAGAGTTGTTGGAAGAGTCGATTAAGGTGGGACAAGAGGCGGCAAAGAATGTGAATAAAGATGTGAAATCACCGCAAAACATCGAGTATGAGAAGACCTTCTGGCCATTTGTCATCTTCTCGAAGAAGCGATACTTCGGGAATAAGTATGAGAAGAGTATTGAAAAGTATAAGGAAACATCGATGGGGATTGTGCTCAAACGTCGAGACAATGCGCCGATCCTCAAAACGATCTATAAGGGGATTATCGATATCATTCTGAATAAACGCGATCTAAATGCCGCGAAACTCTTCTTCCGCGAAAGTACGAAGAACCTCCTCGAAGGAAAGGTGGATATATCCCAATTGGTGATCAGTAAGACACTCAAAGCGGAGTACGCAAATCCGACGCAAATTGCCCATAAAGTATTGGCCGATCGGATGGGAGAGCGTGATGAAGGAAACAAACCGCAATCGAATGATCGCATTCCATATTGCTATATCGATCCGTCGAATTGGAAGTGTATGCTCTGTAAGACGAAGGTAAATGAGAAGAATTGTAAGTGTAATACGTGTATGGGTATGTTTTGCTTCCAACACATGGGAAATCACAAGTCCTACTGTAAACCGGTATGTCGCTTCTGTAAGACGACGGATAAGATCTTGGCACAAGAGGGAGGATCAGAAAGACTTGCCAAATGTGGCACATGTACGGCGTACTACTGTCCGAAGTGTTTCGCAAAGCATAAGCGGCGAAAGGATAAGTATGGAGTGGAACATGATGATAAGTGTAAAAAGGCAATTGTTCCGAAATTGCTCCAAGGCGATTTGATCGAACATCCACAGTACATTGAAGAGGCGAAGCTCAAAATCGACTTCATGTACTACTATGAGCATCAGATTATGAAACCGGTATTCCAGATCTTTGAGTTGAATATGCCTAATCCGGAATCGATTGTAGCGGATCTGATCACCAAATATCAGAATCAGAAGAGCGGAGTTCAGGCGATTTCGAGCTTCTTCCAGCCAAAGAAGAAGGAGCCGGAACCGGGATCAAGTAATAAGAGTACAAAGAAAAATGATGATGAGGAGGAACATGTTGTGATCGAGAAGCTGAAACCGAAGGCAAAGGCAACAAAAGATGGGAATTCTCCGACGGTAAGTCCGGTATTTGATCTAAATGAGATCAAGGTGAAAGAAAATGTGAAGAGTGAAATCTTGAATATGATCAAGAGCACATTCCAGAAGCGCGAAGTGGCGACCGTGGCTGATGGAGTTCCGGATGATGAAGAGGATGGTACTGGTGGCACTGGTGAACAAGAGGATGTGAATTTGGCGCTCGATATCTTCGATGAAGTGGAAGATATTTACCGGGATATCAACGATATCGATTAAACGATCATATAAACTTAAATCTTAACATAATATAAAAATAATTTTTAAATATAAAAATCATATCATTATATCCTATGATATGGTATAAAGATCATAATCATGCGATTTACTTTTGATTCACAATGGTATAAAAGACAGTTAGCCATTGTCGAACTTTCTCTTTTTGAATCGGTACTTTTTCGATCACTTTGATCAACTTCTCTTGCTTTGTCCGATTCGGGTATAAATAACATAATTGCGTCAACATATTGATCAACTCTGTATCTTTCTCCACACCTTTATTTAAATTATACATCACATAATCATTCATAAACGCATACATTTTTTGATGGGCAAGTGGAGCCGCATACAACTTTTTAGCATCTTCGACTGAGTAGATCTTCTTATTATGCATCTTATTTACTAAATTGTGTAAGCGGACAGTCCATGAAAAGATCTTTTCAGGTGTCATATTCTCTTCGATTTTATATTCCTCCATATTTGTATTTTCAATAAAGTGATTTCTACATGTTTTACACGGAATGATGGTTCGCATACTTTGAAAGAATTTGAGGAAAGATTCTTTCCGCTTCTCCTGATCATTCGCATTTATACTTGTGTGATAATCATATGCCAATTTATGAAACATATACCATGTTAAAGGTGCCCATCGCGGAAATGCCATACTAAAAAAAGAGATTAAAAAATATATATTCTATCATTATAAAATATATATTTCGAAATTAAATATGAATATTTTTCTCGAAAAAGAAGATTTGATTAAACGAGCGCAATCTTTGGCGAAATGATTGTGCGATTCATTCCGTACTTATTATCATACACCTTCATACTTTGAACTGGAATCAAAAATAGCGGTGCTTGAACCGTGTGATGTGGGATGGTGCTGATCGTATATTGTTTATCTCCAAGTGTGATTGTTTGTCCCACCATACTATTCTCGAATTTGCGGGTTTGGAGATTTTGAATAAGGAGCGTTTGAGGATTAAGACGTAGTAAGAGATATTTGCTATGTTGGACATTTACCAAATAAGCGCGTTTATCCTCAATGATGAGACCATACATATTGCGTTTATTCTCATCAAAGATGAAATTCTGGACAGGCACGGTTTCCTGAATGATCTTTCCTAACTTCTGCTCTTCACTCCCCTTCAAACGATACATCAGCGTTTGATATACACGGTTTTGATACATAAATGGAAGAAGAACACGATCTGATATTTTCTGTTCTTCACCTTTTGATGATGACGACTCCCTGCTACTCTGCGCTCGATCAAAAGATCGAGTCAGAGTAGACTCTTCACCCTTTGGTGATGCTTCATCATAAACATTTTCTACATTCTCCTCACTTTCATCTTCCATTGCTACACGTTCAATAGATTCAACTTGTTCAACTTCTTCAACAGATTCGACTTGTTCAACAGATTCAACTTGTTCAACAGATTCAACGTGTTCTACTTGTTCTGGTTCTACTTGTTCAACGTGTTCAACGTGTTCAACGTGTTCTGGTTCTACTTGTTCAACTGATTCAACTTGTTCAACAGATTCTACTTGTTCTACTTGTTCAACAGATTCGACTTGTTCTACTTGTTCAACAGATTCGACTTGTTCAACATGTTCAACTGATTCAACTTGTTCAACGAGTTCAACGTGTTCAACTGATTCAACTTGTTCAACTTGTTCAACTTGTTCAACAGATTCGACTTGTTCAACGTGTTCTGGTTCAACTTGTTCAACAGATTCGACTTGTTCAACGTGTTCTGGTTCAACTTGTTCAACAGATTCGACTTGTTCAACAGATTCGACTTGTTCAACGTGTTCTGGTTCAACTTGTTGAACAGGTAGCATCACAGGTGAATTCTTCTTCTTGCGTGGTTTCGTTGAAGGAGAAACATCGATCTTCTCTTGTTGATCATCTTCTGTATAATTGGAAAGGGGATGTTCAAAGAATGTGGTATTCTCCGTAGAGAGGAAAAGATACTCATCATCCATTGAATAGAGTGTTTTCTCTGCATCATTCTCTTTTAATACATAAGTAGGCATATCATTGTAATGAAGTTCGTACTTTTGCGTCTCTTCATTGAGAATTATTTTAAAGTCATACGAAGTATACTTCTTTTTGATTCCTAAGGCAAACTTCTCGGTGTGCTCAATCTTCTCGTAATTCGTATTTATGGCATTTGTCGGAGATACAAAGATGGGGGTAAATTTCTTTGGAGTACTCTCGCTATTCATACATATCGATGTAATAAAGATCGAATCATCTTTCTTATAGTTTCGATACAAAGCTAAACGCTGAATAAAAAAGGTTAAACTCGCCATATTCGAATATATCATAAAAAAAGATATTTTTTATATATTTTAAGCGAAAGAAAAGTTATATATGTATAAACAGAAATACAAAAATACAGAAACACAGAAACACAGAAACATAGAAATGATGATTTATTCCTTTTTGGTTTGGGCAATATTTCGCATGACACGTGCTTCATAATTCTCATCTCCAAAGAGTTTCTCCACGCCTTCCATCGAATGGAAAATGATCCGCGCACTATCCGATTGACCCGATCGTCCAGCACGTCCCATTAATTGATAAATCGAATTCCGCGTCGAATGCGCACTTGCCGCATACTCCGATGTGATCGAAATCGAATTGACATGTTTGATGTTTGTTCCATATACAATACTCGGATCCGATATAAAGAACTTCGCCACTCGAATCGATCGCTCATACAATGTTTTCTCATATTGCGAACTATGTAATATATCTCGAATCGCAACTCCACTCATATACAACTTGATCATATCATCCTCCATACCATTTTCCACACATGTTTGAATACTATCTTTGGAAAGCATCACATTTACACTATCATTCACATGCGCTCCGGATGGGGCAAAGATGGCAGCATGTTGCGCACTATTCACAAGATGGCGGCGCGGATACTTGATCTTTGGCGCATATTGTCGCATAATATCCATCTTTCGCTCTTCCACTTCCTTTGTATCTACCTTAAAGGATCCCGATCCTTCACTCTTCGGTTTCAACGTACTCAATGCGCTCAACTTCTCTTCCAAAATGCGGTATTCTTCCTTATACTTTTGAAGAATCTCATGAATCGTCGGTGATCCTTCCAGTAATTTCCGGGAAATCGCACGAATATACTCCGGCATATGCGAAGATGTAGATACTTGAATCACTTTGCCACTATTGTATATATGGGCATCATGGGTGAGAATATGGCTTTGATCCATATGAGTTGCGAAAGTGCGGCGATAGGTGCGTAAATGCTCAAAGAGCCCAACATTCCGGGTTTCATAAATATGCCGGAATAGTTGGAATACGTATGTCCGCACCGTTTGATGCTTTACCAAACCATACTCTTGGAAGTAAAGATCAAAGTTGAATTCGCCGGCATTTTGATCCACCATCATATAGAAGACCGCTTCGGGAGAGTACATCCGCATCAACGCATTATCGCTTTCCAACTTTGTGATCAAATCACCCAATTGATCCACACTACTCAATCTCATATGCGGCATATACGAAATATATGAGGTACTTGTATTGTCTGGGACATATACCGAACAGCTGATGTTGAGCCGTTGAGACTGAACTTCCGCAATGATCGGCACCGAGCTGGAACAATATAGATTCATATAATCCATCCGCCGGATCTTTGCCATCTCCTTCACATACGAACTCTTCCATGAAATCGATCTCTGATAAGTCCGCTCTTTATATTGAAGTGGCTTGGAATGACGCTCCATAAATGGAACACGGCACCATTCGAGCTGATCCATGCTTTGAAGTGTGGCGGAAAGGAGGATCGTTTGACGCGGAGCACGCTTCAAAAGCTCACATGTATGACGGGCAAATGCGCTACCTTCTCCTTCCTCCGCACCCGCCGTAATCTCATCAAAGTAGCCGACGAAACGCTCCGGATAGGCATCGAGGAGCGCCGAACATGACTCCGGATCGGCAATAATGATCGCCGGATCGCGATTTGTGAAATCGAGATTATAGAGCCACTGCTCATCCAACGTTCCATGACGCATCGGGTCGCCACGGGATTTGCGATATGCCCGGAAATCTTCATACAACGTCTTAAATGGACGCAGCGTTGTACGGATCACACCATCCTTCATATATGAAGAAGCAACCCAAAAGGGAACATCGGCATCACGACATAGACCAGAAACCATGTTTCGCACTTGGATGTTATAACATGAGTAAAGGAGGATCTTTTGGGTTCCTCGCGGGACATGATCCAAATGGTTCATATGAATGCAACCACCTTCATTGACCGCCCGCGTAAGTTTCTCATCCATCCGATTCATTTGCTGCCCATTCTCAATGAGCGCACCCAAAATGGCGGAAAGAAATGTCTTCCCCGCACTTGGACTCACTTTGTAGCCGAGAAGAAGTGGCTCATTCTTCCCATCTTTGAGCGCATTACACACATAATTATATACCTCCTTCTGTTCAATATAGAGATCCCGTGAAAAGGGCAAACTCTTCTCCCACGTCGACTCAATGAAAAGGCGCTCATTCGCAAAAAGGGCACTCATCACCTTCATCCGTCGCGCTTTCGTACTCTTTTCATAGGTGATCTTCTCCTCAAACCGTGATTGAAATGCGGAAATGAGATGATCAATCCCCGCCAAAATGTACTCCGGATAGTGGGAAATACTCTTTCGCATACGGGAAATGGAGCATATACCATCCAAAAGGGTATCAACAATGGAAGCATGATAATGATCCTCGATGTGGCGATGGAGCTCGATGACCCACTTGATCATATGAAAAACACTCACATGAGGCATATACTTCATATCCACATTTGGCTTAATCCGATGCTCATCAATAAATGCGTCATGGACGGAATCGATCGCCTTCTCACTCCGCTCCCGATCCTTCCGCTCAATAATCTCCGATGCCGACTCATGATTCTTCTTCTTGTTTTTTGAATAATTCTTCTCTTTCTCCTCACTTTCAACGGGGAATTCGATGGGAATATACTTCGCCTTCTTCTTTAATGAAGCGATGAAGTACTTCCACTCATTTAGATAAAATGGTATTTGGGGACTCTTTGCGTTCAAATCAAATGGTGTCCACATAGACGAACTCCCCGTCCCCGTAGACTTCAACGTTTTGATGATATCACAATACGGATCCGCTGGCATATCATCCACACTCTTCCAGTCATTCGACTCACCATATGTTGCCAACACAGATGCCTCTTGCTCATGATCATGTGAATCCATTTTTGATCTTCTATCTTTCTCTCTTTATAATCTCTCTTTTCCTCTATATCGGTGAAGTTAAAAGAGATTTCTTCTATATAGATCGATCTTCACTTTTTTTGATATCTATATACAATGAAATAAAAATAACATATTATCTTTTATTTATATATTTTTATGATATTATGATAGATTCTGAGTAATCTTTTGATAAATAATATTTGCCAATTCGTGATACATATAATGACGGCTAAAATGGAATAGATCTTCATTTAATCGGTAATGATTGCGGAAGTAAATATAATCTTGAATATATTGTGAAAAGCCATAATCGATAATCTTCACATCACTCAACTCTTTCTTTTGATCAAGGATGATAAAAACATTATCCGCATGTAAATCGCTATGTAAAATATGGTGTTGATGTAATTTGGCAATCTTTTCATGAATCAACTTCTTTAACAAAAGGCGATCATCTTCCAGCAAATGTTGATCCATATATTTGGAAAGAGTGATCCCTTCTAAATACTCCATATAAATGATTCCATAACAAGTGCTATCGGCATCATTGACGCAAATATATGCGTCATAGATCACGGGGCCGACGCCGATATTTCCGGCAATTTTGGATATCTCTATTTCTTTGAGAAAGTTAATATATTTAAGATTGTTTAAAGTGGCGGTAATGTTCACAAATTTAATACATTTATTGGATGGTTGATTTTGATCATCTAATAAACGATATACACTTCCATACTCCCCCGAATTGATAAATTTGAGACGTTTATAATCGGTGGGATTCTTTAAACAATTCATGAAATGATGATCATCTTGAATATGGGTATAAATGTAATCACGGCACTCATAGATCAGAATACGGCGATAAATGAGATCATACATAAAATCAATGAAGTCGCGACTTTGGCTCTTACTCTTGCTTTTACTCTCTTTCGTGATCTTCATATTCTGTTTCATGATTTCATTGATGGAGTGCGCGGCAAGCTGACGCATCGATTCATTTACGCTCTCATATGAGTGGCTCTTGATCTCATTTGTGATACTCTTCTTATGAGACATGGAAGAAGTTGATTTTGACTTGGATTTCGATTTCGAAATAAAGAATTTTTTAATATAAAAGTCGATCACCTTTCCGTACTTATGGAAGTATGTGTCATAATATTTCGCATAATGACTCTTCATGATCGCTTTACGTTTCTCACTTGTTAATTGTCCCATTTTATATGAATATACTATATTTAGATGATATTTTTATCAACGTAAATCGCATTTTATATTGATTGATAAAATCAAAAATCTAAAAAATGAACGTAATCGTATTTTTTCAGAATATTTCCGATTCTTAAAAAATGAAAGATAACACATTTTAATTTAAAGAATCTATTTTATGGAATATAAATATCGTTAAGGTAAAATGGCTTTCACGATTGAGATTCCTCTTGATGATGGTCGTACCATCACAATCACCTGTAATCCTCCTGATGCAATTTATACATTTACTGTGGCTAATGGTGAAAATACCACGCAGTGCCTGAACTTTTTACATGCTGCTTATGATGTTTGTACTCGTCTGAGTGTTGACGATTTGTGCAAGGTTCTGAACATTCTCGTTCCGAGCGATGCCATGGTTCAGCGTCCGACAGTGCAATCTGGTAATGCGTGTGAAAACGCCCTTCTTATTGGTCATAGTGAAAATCCCTACACGCGCGATAACTTTATCGCATGGCTCGTTTACGTTGCGTGTGATCGCCAAGTGAAGACGGGTTATGACCCGATCACGCGGATGTCGACGTACAAGAGCGGTCTTGGGATCGTTCGCGATCTTACTACCAATCTCTTCGTGCCGAGCGGTATGGTGAGCCAGTGAAGACCGAGAATGCTCATTCATTCGAAATGGATGAGCAGAGAAAGAGAGAGTGGGTGGAATAGGGTATCTGTCCTCTTAACGTGTTAACACGTGAAAGGGAGACGTCCTTGCCATGCCACCAAAAAACAAAAAAAAAGAAAAAAAACAAAAAAAGAAAAAAAAGAAAAAAAAGAACTCATAAAAATAAAAAATGCTCTTATTTCGTTGAATAGATGGTGACATCTAAGAGAACCTTCGATATGTGATGCTATCTGAAAGTAAGCAATGATTGAACGTAAATGATATTTTTAAAAAATTTACCAAATTGATCATATGAATATCCACCGAATAATATCAATATTATCAAACATATACAAGAATGGATTATTACCTTTCATATATGAGAAGTAGCAAGAATACTTCAACTCGCTTGGCTGACCGGAAGTCAGCAGCGAGTAGCAGGGAGTTGCAGCGCAAGTCGTCATATTGTAAAGATTCTATTCCTGCGATCACACAAGAACAGGTAAATGCTGCGATATGTATTTGGATGGAACGTGAAGGTGGATTCACGCGATATTTTAGCAATCCGATGCTTCAACGGCTTTGGGATTCGCCAAAGGATCGCCATATGATCGAAAAGGCGATTCAAAGACATATACTATTAAGAATGGGTATGTAAATTGATTCGAAAATAAATGATCATACTTTTTATAAAAAATGAACGTAGTAGCATTTTTAAGAATAGAATATTTCTTAAAAAATAAACGTAGTAGCATTCTTAAAAAATGAACGTAGTAGCATTTTTAAGAATAGGATATTTCATATCCTATTTTTAAAAAATGACAGATAGAAAGATGTGAAAATAAAATATCTATAATGATGATTATCGCTTTAAGCAACAACATCAATCAAAAATGAATCAGGATCACCCGAATCAGGATGAGCTGAATAATCAGCTGAACCTGCCGGTTCAGCCGGATCAGGACAACCAGTCCGCTCAACCGGCTCAGCCGGATCAGAAGAACGGTTTCGGCAATCGTGCTAAATGGACTGTTTTGAATACATCGGCGGCAATTGTAGGAACGATTGGTTATTCTCTGGGTGGCATCTTTACCGTAAACCCGATGATGCTCTTAGCTGCCCCGGTCATAGCTGCTATGATCCCAGTTGCGATCGTCCATGGTTTGAATGGAAAAGATCTCAACGTCGTTGAGTTGGCTGAAAAGATCTCTGGCTATCGCGTAGATGGTCGCCATTGCGAGACAGTCCGTCTCTACGAGACTGCTTTCGGCATCCGTCTGTGAGGTGTTAAAATAAATCTGGTGTGGTGGGTATCTATCCCACTACACCACCCAAAAAAAAGAAAAAAAGAAAAAAAAGAAAAAAAAAAGAAAAAAAAAAGAAAAAAAAAGAACTCATAAAACTAAAACTACAACCCGACGATTTTATGATAAATTGCTTCATATATATCTTTTCGGAATGGATATAACTCATTCAATCGCTCATGATTCCGTTGATATACATAATCCGCGATATATTGCGCAAAGGTGAAATCGATCACATAGAGTTGATCTCGTGATAAAATCATATTTACGAAAATATCCTTTCGATGCGGTGAAATGAGCGTAATTCCGTGTTTATACAATTTCATAAACATTTCCTCGATCTTCCGTTTCAACCCTTCCTTCCTACTTCTACTACTCCCACTCACACTCCCACTCGTCCCATCCAGCAAATCCGAAACATTTTGCCCTTCCACATACTTCATATAAATCACCCCATATGCCTTGCTATTTGACCGATCCACAAAAATCGCCGTATTATCATATACTTCCGGGGCAATTCCCATACTTGCCGCTATGCGCGCCATCTCCACTTCACGCGGAAATGATGGGATCTCGCGATCCATATCCCGAAGTTCTTGATCCGTTATATTCACCACTTTGATCATGGTATTTGGGTTGATTCGAAAGTAGTTGGTATTCTCATTACCATACATATGGGAACATATGTGAAAGTACTCCGCGCCTTTGATATGTTTATGTAATTGAGATATATGATCGATTGGATATAGAGGAATTTTGGATTGAGATTTTAGTTCGTGAAGGAGTATTTTGCGAAATGTGTACTCTTTGACGAATGCTTTGGGAAATCGACTGAAAGTACTCTTTTTCGATGATTTCGTATTGTTTTGATTTTTGTTTTTGTTTTGAAGAGTGAAAAGATGAGAAATCTTCTTTTCGATTTGAGATCCATACGAACGATCAAAAGATGCGTAGGATTGATTAAATGATGTGTGTGAACTCATTTTAGAAAGGAGGTGAAAATATATAAATAAGTACTATTATTTATATATATGAATATTTTATGAAGATTGTTTTATCAAACATTTGGTTTACCACTTGAAGAGCGAGCTCAGACCAGTAGCCTTCTTGGCCTTCTTAGCCTTCTTAGCCTTCTTTACGGTCTTCTTGGCGGCCTTCTTGGCCTTGCGCTTGCCACCCTCTTGCTCCTCCTCCTTCTTCTCCTCCTTCTTCTCACCACCGCGCATCTTCTTCTTCTTCGAAACAGTCTTCTTCTTCGAAACAGTCTTCTTCTTCGAAACAGTCTTCTTCTTCGAAGCGGTCTTCTTGACCTTGCGCTTCTTGGCACCACCGGAAACGGCGGCAGCGGGAGCGGCGGGAACAGCCTTCTGAAGAGCAGCCTTCACTTCATCACCCCATTGGCTGAGGTCGAAACCTTGGGTAGCCTCAAAACCGGCCATTTCGCCCTCACCACCACCGCGCATCGAGCGCTTCTTCGTGGTACGCTTTTTCTTCAGAGACGAAGCCTTCTTGACGGTCTTCTTGACCTTCTTAACAGACTTCTTGACCTTGCGCTTCTTGGCACCACCTTCCATCTCTTCGCCTTCCTCATCTTGCTTTTCACCCTCCTCATCTTGCTTCTCAGTCTTTTCTTCATCCTCGCCACCGCCGCGAACCTTCTTCGACTTCTTCGACTTCTTGGACTTCTTGGACTTCTTCGACTTCTTGGAAGCAGTAGACTTGCGAACTACCTTCTTCTTTGAAACGCGCTTCTTGGCACCGCCTACGGTAGAATTAGCAGCGTTGGTAGAATTAGCAGGCTTTTCAAGACCCAGTTGTTGCATTAAACTTTTAACGTCCATTTTATTTGTTCTATATTGTATCATAAGAAATTTTTTTTAAAGAATCCGGATATATTCTTTGAAACGCACTTATTTTTAAAAAATAAAAAGATAAAAGATCAAATTACTTTTCACTCTTCTTCACTTTCGCTTTCGCTTTCACTTTCATCTTCTTTTCACCTTTTAATTTCATCTTCTCGCTTTTCTTCTTATTTACTTTAGGACTCTTTTGATCTTTACGTTCCACTTTTTTCACTTTTCCTATACTTTTTCTCTTCTTTCCGATCTCAAAAAGTGCTGGTTTTCTCTCTTGAACTACCATAAAAGATGAATTTGAGTTTGAATTTGAGAAGCTGTTATTTGAGTTTGAATAAGAATTTGAATTGTTATTGTTATTGTTATTGTTATTGTTATTGTTATTGTTATTGTTATTGTTATTATTATTGTGATTGCGATAGTTGATCATTTCGTGGAAATCGCGCTTTCGCTCTCCCTCTTTGAGTAAATGTAATATATCTGCTTCATGAATTTGATAATAGCGTTTTGAGGCCATTTGATTTTTACGCAATGTTTCTAAAATATGGAAAACGGAAGGGTTTCGATCATTGCTAATACCTTCAACTCCTATACTTTTCTGCTCATCTCCTTTCACAACTTTAAATCCACGTTTCACATGGCCGTTGCTATTTTGAAAGAAGCTCGACTGTTGTTGAAAAAAACGCATTTTCAATGAATCTCCTATTATAGAGATCGTTTTCTTTTCTTCTTTACTCCTAAAAAATAAACAAATCCGAAAATTTGAATCCTACATCTGAAAATAGAAAATAAAAACACATTCATTCCTTCTCTTTTTGAAATTCAAATCATACTCTTTTTATCTTATTTAAGAATAGTGCCATCTTATGAAAATCAAAAGATGAGTGAAAATATCATTTTGAAGAGGGTATATGCTGAAAATGAACGCGCATCTTCAAATATAAACGCATACTTTGAAAACTTCTCCTTATATAATTACACTCTTTATGATCAACTAAAACATATATCACAAAAATCGATCGTTTACTATCTCTTCTTTGCTCTACTACTCTTCGCATTCTTTCACCGCCTTTCGATTCAACCTTCCCACATCTTAGCATTCTTATTCTTATGTATAATCCTCTATTACTTTGTACAAAAGGATTATGGGGATTTCATCCATTCCACAAAAGCAACGAATCATCAATTGAAATTCCTAAATAGTATGCTCATGAACTCCTCCTCCAATTGGTCGATCCATAATAATTTGGATCAAATCAATATCAAACCCGAATTGCGACAATCCTATCTACATCATCACCCTTATATGATTCAATTTTATTATAATACACGCGAAATGTCCTTCTATAATATTGAATCCTATGTCGATTCCTTAACACATTGTAATAATATGATAGGACTTTTGGTTCATATGCGTAATGGTCTTCAAAACCCGTTTCTCGATTATAAGAACGCAATCGAAGAGTACAAAAAGTGTATGAACGCATTTAAAGCACTCATCTTTCAATCGAAATCAAATAAAAAATTCAATGACTCCTTAGAAACATTACAAGGTTTACTCATGGGCATACTCAAAGAGATGCGCATGATCTGTAAAAAGAAGAATAAAATCGAAGGGATCAATATATCATCCATCCCAGATGACGAATTAGAAATGCACACACTCATCGACGGAAACCCCGGAAAGAAAGATTCCACTTACGAATCCTATTAAGAACCCTTAAAAAGAAAACGTAATTCCTCTATATTCAAATCAAATATATAAAGTATTTTTAGATACGCTGTGTGGGGAGATCGGTTTTATTTGATGAAATCGTTTGGAACATAAGAGAATCGCGATAATTGCCACCGGGAACTTGTACTTTGGGATTTGATTGGAGTGCTACGCTACCTTTACGAAGCGTAGATAAAGGGATGTACTCACCCGATTTTTGGAATTGTGCGCTCCACATACTTCCGGGAACGCCCCAATGATCATCCGGGGCGGAAACATTGCCGCGCGAATTCACCGTATTGAGCCAATCACTCCCACCACCTCCACGCATCTTTTTGGCCTTGGTTTTGGCCTTGGTTGATTTGGTCTTATTTGTTTTTAATTTGATCATTTTGCTCTTCGGTTTGGTGCTCTTTGTTTTTGTAGATTTTCTTTTCGAAGATGCGGTTTTTCTTTTCGAAGATGTGGTCTTCAAAGATGCGGCAGCTTTTGCTTTGGCACGTGCGTATGCGTCTTGTGCTTTTTGAACGCACTTATAAGCGCGTTGTGCCTCTTTTTGTGCTTTGATCAAAGCCTTTTCTGCTTTAATCACCGGATTGGATGGAGCCATATTTCTATAAAAAGATCTATTTTATAGAAATATATTTATCTTCTCTTCGTATGAGATCATATTATTTTATCTTTATTTACCCCAATTTTCAATTGCGTTGATCTTTCCTTGAATCGCAGTATCAAATGCTTCGGATTTGCGCTTCATATTCTGATAAAAACCATTCAATGATGCCGAGGTATAATTCACACTATTATTCATACTATTGACAAGTTCCAAACCACCCATTTTGGGAATAATACCATCCACCTTTTGTTGCTTCCAATAACAGTTCAGTTTATTAAACGCATTATTCCATGACTTTTCACTCAATGGGTTATCCACCACTGGTTTTGGACACTTGATCGGTTCAGCACCACCCCCACGAATTAATCCTTTTTTGAAGATGTTTTTTTTTTGCTCACACTCTTCTTCTTCTTGATAGATGAACTCTTCTTCTTCGTAGAAGAACTCTTTTTCTTCGTAGAAGTGCTCTTCTTCTTGATAGATGAGGTAGCCTTCTTCTTCGAAGAAACAGACTTTTTCTTCGCGCCACCTTTGACCGGTGCGAGTTTCTCCGTAGCATCATAACCAGGTAAGATAGAGCCATCCATAAACTTGCGACCCGAATACCACTCCTTGGGTAAAGGGCGAGCTCCACCACCGACGGTTTCAAACGCAATACCCAGGTTTTGCTTAATGAACGATTCATCCAGCTTAAAACCTCCGCTCATCGAACGCTTCTTCTTCGAAACAGTTGACTTCTTCTTCGTAGAAGTGACAGACTTCTTCTTCGTAGAAGTGGTGGACTTCTTCTTTTTGCCCGCACCACTTTGGGTTTGAGGTTGTGCGTAGTATTGATCAACATAATCTTTTGACGCGCGGCACACGCCGCATCCACTTTGAAAAGAATCCATGGTTATCTAATTAATCATAAGAAAAATAATTAATTATAAGAAAAAAGTTTATGAAGATTAAGAAGATTCCGCAAGATGGCTATCTTCACGTGGTCTCAACAAATAATCTTCATTTGAGATGTGTTCAATATCATAAAATGGAAAGTGATCCTGAATCCATGATACATACTTATCTTTATGATGATTCCATATTTCAATCAAAATCACCGGTTTATTTCGAATGATTGTTTCTTTACCTCCTTCAAATACTTCCAACTCATATCCTTCCACATCAATCTTGATAAGTGAAATGCCATCCAGATTCAAATCATCCAAGCGCTGGATTCGGACACTCTCATTCTTATGCTCTTGTTCTTTGTCTAAATTACTATGATGATTATACAAGCTGAGCGCACCGGGATTTCCATTGTGATCATAATTTTTAGGCAAGTTGAAATTCTTATTCTCATTCTTATCTCCTAAACCGAACGGATGCAAAATAATAATATCTCCTAAACCGTTCATTTCCACATTCTCTTTACACAACTTATAAATCTCAGGTTGCAATTCAAACGCATAGATCTTTCCATTGCCACCGCGCTTTTTGATCTCATTTCCTAAACCCACCGAATGTGCCCCATAATTCGCACCAATATCGAGCATATTTGTGTTTTCTTTATAATTTTGAAATATGAGATCCAAAATGGGCTTTTCCCACGATTTCTGCTTTATAATCGACTCACATATCGTCTTATCACTCTTGAAACATTTAAACTTTCCATAAATTGAATCGTCGATCAAAATGGTCTCATTAAAATGTTCACTATAAGATCGCGTAGTATATCGATACATCGCAAACGCAATAAGCAGAAGAATAAAAAGAATAAGAGTAAGAATAACCTTCTTACTCTTTATATTGGTTGAAATAAATCGATTCATAATCGTGAAATGTGATGCTTCTACTTTATCTCGATACTATATTTTATCTAAATATAGAATCAATGGTTATGATAATGATCATATCTTAATTAAAAGATACAACGATCGATGTATTATTCTTATTCACCGTCTTAATTGCCGATACCGATAATTGACGACGTTTGCGTCTCTTATCCTTCTCCGCATCATTCTTCTTCTTATACATCTCTTTGAGCGAATCATTCATATCCTGCTCAATCTCATCATAATGCTCCTGAATATACTTTAATATCTTATTCTCAATTGCCCACCTGAAAAAATTCAATTGTCCCACCGTAGTGATCACTTCCTTACCACCATGTACAATGAATTTAATACGCTCACGGCGGCAAAATGGATCAAACTGCTTCTTCTGATACCCCTTCAATTGCGACTTGTACGCAACATACACCGAAAAAGAACGATTCTTCCGAGCATCCACCACATAACTCGTATTATACTTCTTACTGTAATTCGTCACGAACCAATCGAGGATTCGGAGAGAAATCTTCGATGTACCCTCAATCACTGGTAAGAGCTCGTCAATATAATCCTTCTTATGGAAAAATTGGATTAAGGATTGCATTAATATATCCTTCTGAGATACCACATTCAAACGCGGCTTCTCCACAAGTGTATGACTCTCTGTATCCATCGTACGTTTTACAATCATCGACGCCATTTGTCTTATTTGTCTTATTTATCAATCAAAAATAGAATTCTTATATAAAAGAGCCGATTTCCTTTATATCAAAAAGATTTCTACTCTCTTCGCATATTTATAAATATTTTTTTAAACGAGTGTTTATTTTTTCTCCTATGTATTTGGTAAGGGACTTTTTTTAAAATGATAAAAGATTGAGATTTACGTTAAGGTTATTCACTCAAAAAGATCGAACGTAAAACGAGATTTATAAAAAGATTATTTTTTTTATAAATGATTTATGAATTTATGTTTATATTTATATTTATAATATGGTACTATTTACAAATAGGTTTTAGAAAATATTATTTACAATGAAAGTATATGAACACATTGAACACGTTCAAGACGCAGCATCCATGGTCATTTCCACATCATCTGTCTTCTTCACATAAGGTGAAGCCGAATGATGGATCATCTTGTTATAGATATCACACACACGATTCACATCTTGCTCCGAAAGAATAATCGCGACCTTTTCAAGGGTCGTCTTCGTCTTATTTGTCTTGTAATCGGCATGAAGCACATTCATTACATGCTTCAAGTAATACGGAATGGGCTCATCATAATCGTGCTTAATGTACTTGCGCACATAGATCTCATGGATCTTGCGAGAGATTTGAAGAAACCCCATTTCATACTTACTAAACTCAACAATATGATGAGGATACATCGTCTGATACTCGTTTAGCTTCGCAACGTCCTTCCGGAGGTTGAAGAAACGATACATCATCGAATTCGTATTTCCATAAATCTCCTTCGCACGCGTGAAAGTAGGTGCCTCAAACTTCTGGCGATTGAAATGCTTGTCGACCAACACATACCCCTCAATGTTGTAAATCGGGGTATGAATCAGATAATCGACAAAGGATTGAATATTCTCACGGTTTACAGGCTGCGCATGTACACGGGGAACATTTTCCAAAACCACATCCTCCTCCATCATCGTACTCATATTTCGAGTGCCAATGTGATAGGAAACGGGCTCCACATACTGGACAATCGTACTATTCTCAGGATGAGTCAGTACAAACGAGTAGGTATATCCCTCAATAATCTGGGCAAAATCAAATCCGCTCTTCTCCATGCTCTCCATAAAGAGCTCATAAAAGTTTCTCTCACTCACCCACTTGGCGCGGCGAGCATTGATCATTCGCTTGGTCGAAACCATCAGTTCACCTTTGTACTTCCATACACGGATGAGGGTTCCATTCAAGGCGAACTCCAAACGCGCATGATCCACATCCATCTTTGGATGAACCGTGAACGTATTCGTTTCCAGATCAATGACGGAATCCTCCATCTTATTAAACGAATAGCACAATGGCATACAGTCCGATTTACGTGCGATGAGACCATTGGTACAATGGTAAATCGGCGACTCTTTGTTTGTCGCTTTACGCTCACGACCACTGCCACTCTTCTTTGTATGATTCAGCGGATTCCCAAAGGGATCCACCAAACCCGTATAATGTCCAAGAACGAAGAGATCCTGATACGCACGATCTTCATTTACATAAATATTGTGCTCATCCGACTCCAAATGGGCTTTCATCGCCTCGAAAGACGTAATACCCTTCTCTTGAAGATACTTGTAAAAGTCCATTTTTATTTTACGTTATTGGAATATTGTGAATATTGAATATTATATCTTACAGTCGGTTCGTCTCTATATCCACATGGAAAATCATTTTTTTCTTATATTTATATATAACATCTTTATTACATATAAAAAATATGAGTTTTTTAGATAAAATAAAAATATATCACTTTATTATATATAATATATGTTCTATTTCTAATTCTCATTATTCAATATAAATATGAATAATAATCAACAAGAGGAAGATTTAAATAGCAAAGAGAGTTCAATTGAAACGCTCAACTTCGGTTCAAATGAAGGAGAAACGGGAGAAGATGTGGAAATGGGAGAAGAGGAGGAAGAGGAGGAAGAGAATAGTGTTTTAGATTTTGATGATTTCGACGAAAATGTAAATCTGGACGAAGTTAAAAACGCTTTTAATGTCGAAGAAGAGGTTTTCGTAGAAGAAACCGAACGAACTCATACAAATGACCTCTTATATTTGAAGGAGTTAGAAACCCAGATTTTGGCTACATATCCCGTCACAAAACAAGGATTACTCTATATCCAAGAAGAAGCATCTCGCGAAGCACAAGCGATGATCGATGCCAAAAATGACGGTTTACAACGCTTTCGCCAATATGAAAACGGATTCGAATACCCCATGGTCGAAGATATTTATCAACAAATTTACTCGAATCAATGGATCATACCCGTCATCATAGATAAACATAAAATATACACACTTCAAGAAGGATCACGTGAAGCTGACGCTAACGCTGGCACTGACGCTGAAGAAGATGAAGAGAAGTATATTGTGGAATCGCTGGAAGATGAGGCAGGTATAAAGAAGGAGAGTCAAGTTGATCAACACGCACTCCTCAAACGAATGAGATATGACGCAAATATTGGCAAAATTTCATTCAAAGATATGGTCAAAATATTCAATAAAATTCAATCACCTTATATCCAATCAAGTGATGCTCCCAACGTCGGATATACCACCAAACTTCGCCAACACGCACTTGTTCTTCGTTATCATGATATCGACACTGTACATTGGAATACTCGCATAGTCAAGGATGATATGTACGCTTATAAAGATAAGTATGATGAAGAGACGGGACGTGTAATAGGTATCACCCCATACACACTTGTAAAGGGAGAGGATGTTCAAATCGTCGGTTTTATGGTAATGGCGAAGAACAATGATTATGATGGGAAGACGATTTATGGAAAATCGATTAGTACGGAAGAGGAGGATAAAAACCCTTTAACAAAGCGTCTCATCTTATCATCCAAGATTACCAAAATTAGTCAAGTGGGTGATTTCATTAAAATCACAGCACCCAATCACGGCTTATCTCCCAAAACCCGCATTTACATCGATCATTCAAATAGCGTTCCCAATGTGAATGGATTCGTCCAACATATGAAGATCACGATTGAGAATGAGAATGAATTTTCGATCAAATCGACGAAAAAACTGAGTGTAGATGGAACATATGGTGAAATATATAGTGTGAATAAATTGGCATATGATCGTTATAAAATCACATACAATGAACAAATCGATGATTATACCATGGCACAAATGGGATCAACCTATCAATCAAGTAGTGGAGAAGAAGAGAAGATGCGAAATCGCCTTTATTTGTTTGATGAATTGGAGGTGAAGAATCCTGATGATTTCCGCAAAATATTGGTAAAAGTCGTTCCAACCTTTAATCAGATCATAGAGAGTGAGAGTGAACGCATTTCGCAATGCTACACATTCAGTGAAGTGGAAGGTGTGCTCTCCAAATATGGAATCAAGATCAATGATATGAAAGTAGATCAAATTCATTTTATCAAACAGATTTTAAAGAGTAATATGGAGAAACTCCGCCTTGAAGAAGAGATTATCAAACGCGAATCTTTACCCATCTTCCACATTCGCAATAAAAACCGATTCGAAGATAAAAACTTCTTCCTTGCCGATCTCTATATCACCCATGTAAATGTTGTCAAATATTATGGTCATTATCCCCATTTAGGCAAACCCGAAGATTGCGTATCCGCACGTCTTGTATGGCTGATGGAACAACGCGATCATGGTATCATCTTCTTCTCTGAAATGATGAAGAGTCTTTATGGATTATTCAAAGAGTTCCAAGATATGGGGCGCATTCAGGATATGATCAATGAGTATGATGGCCATATGAAGATTGTGGAGAAACAATTGAATAAAGAGAGTGTTATCGAAAATCAAATGCGCAAAAATAAGAAGAATAAAAAGGACACATGCTGTGAGTTATATCGCTATCAAATGAAATCTTTCAAAGATTTGGAGAAGATGGAAGATGCTTCTATGGAAAATGGAACATTGGCATTGGTGGGTAAGGAGATTTATGTTTGGGATGAAGGTGCGAAAACATGGACACTCACGGATAAAGTGCCGAAATATCATTCGATTGAGTATTTATGTACGTTTAAGAATACGGATTTAGAAGAGTTGGATTTGGAAACGTTGGATTCGATTTATCACAAAGATTTCGGATGTCATTCAAAAGTGTATATTCGGTTTAAAGAGCGATTACAATTTGTTTCTGATGTGTATCAAAATTTCATGAATCTAAAAGGTTATCTCGATTCCGATATGTATCTCCATTACTTCGAAAATCAAATCGCAACATCCATCAAAAAGTACTACGTTGATCAAGTATCAAATGAAAGCGGTGAAGAGAAAGCCGAGACAGAAGTAGAAGTAGTGGAGCCACCCAAATATGATCAATTAGATCAATTGATTCAAAAGATATATCGTTTGAAAGACGATGATATGAAACTCAATTATATCTATCAGTTGATTGATAAAGATGGATTACTCATCGGCAAAGACGTATATTCAAAGAAGTATGGGAGAAAGATCGATCCGTCCTACGTATGCGGACACTTCGTTTATATGAATCGCGCCCAAAAAGCGCGAAGTATCGAGAAGAAGAGCGCCATCATGGAAGAGCTTGTGAATATTTTTGGTGATGGAGGCGAATCGTCAACCGATGTACACACATGTACCAATTGCGGTCAATTCTTAATGAATGATAAAGATAAGTATGACGATGTAGAAGGTTATACAGAGCAAGGACAACAAATCCGCAGTCGCGATGTTTGGACGAAAGATGAGGATGAAGATCGCCCTCAAACGGTGGCAGAGTTGGAGAGTTATCAACAAGTGGGTGAAACACTCGATTGCGAATCCGTCGAGTTCCGAAAGATCTTTTTGGAGAAAGATTTCTCACAAAGTGATATACAAAATGCCAAACAAATATGTATCTTTATTCAAAAGAATCTTGGCGCAAAAACCGGAATCACCCTTCGCAAAGAGGATGCCATCGCAATCATCGTCGACTCATTACAGAAGATCCGCAATATGTTAAGTTTGAAAGATTACGCTTCCAAAGAAGCAAAGATATTACAGGAGACGAAAGGTTTTGGCGTAAATATGATCCGTCGCATGGTTGAAGATGGGAAATTCGAAAATATGTATAATGAATATGTCGCCATTACCAAGAGCTCGATCATGGCAGCGCGCTTCCTTATCAGTGTACAAACCGCCGTTCCCGATTATCTCTTCTCTTCCAAACTCTCTCCATGTGTTTTCACCTCCTTTGAAGGCCTTGATGGCATTCAATATATGGCATGTTTGCTGATGGAAATGAAGATCATCAACGGCGCAACTCTTGAAACATACATGAATGCTATGAATGAAGCATATAAAGAGTTGAAGAAGAGTACGGCAATTCATCAGCTCTATTTAAAGAAGCGCGAGTACAAAGAGCAAGTTTCGAAACGCGTTGCCGCATTCAATACCTCCATCATTGAAAATGTAAGCATCGAGTATGAAGATCCGGGGGTTCTACCAGCCGATTTCATGAATATGGTGATTTCGAGTAAAAGTGAGGTTGATCGTGCGAAGTATCATAAATTATGGAAAGATCGCATCGGGTATTTGAATCAAGAGTTGCGCAAAGTTTATATGAAAGTGTACAATGAAACAGATCTGCGCGATGTGAATCCCGAAAGCTCGATTGGTGTGAGTATGATTGAGAAAGCGTGTTGTGATGAATATTTAGATGAGTATATGGGTTTCATCTACTATGTGGAGAGCAAATCAGGAGCCATATCCTTCTCATCCATGATTCAAGAGATCCGTGATTTATACAAAATGCGCTATTTATTCCACAATCGCGGCACCTATCATCGCTCCATCACCACCGGCGCTGTGAGCGACTCATACTTTACACACAATGATCCTGTATATATCACTTCGGAACATACAAGTGAAGAGATGATGATTGAGAAGTTTGTGAAGTATGTGGATGAAGGTGTTTATGCGGGTACAGTACGCACGTATATTGGTAATGGAAAGGATCGCCGGGATACGAAAAGTGGCAAGTTATATGATGAGATTCTTTCGAAGAAGTATACAAAGGAAGAGTATTTGAAGCTATTGGATAAGATTGCGGAGCGAAAGAGTCAATCATTAAATGTGTATACATATACGATTTATCAAGAAGCGGAGTTGAAGGGACTTAAGAAGAATGTGGAGAGCTTAAAGGATAAAGAGATTCAGAAGTTGATCGCATCACTCGGGTCGATTTTGAATAAGAGTGGTGATAAGGCATTTATGGATAAATATATGGATATCCTTTCAAATCTGGGATATTATCAATACTATTCGACGCTTACGGAGGAGGAGAAGAAGAGATTATCAAAGAAAGAGATTTTAAAGAATCGTCAAAAGTTATCGCATATTCGAATTCACTATATAAAGAAGTGTTATAATGATTATTTGCGCAAATACTTGGCAATGATTAAACATGGAAAGTCGCGTATTCAAGAATTACAAAGACTCGAAGGCGAATCTCTCCTTCCCTTCGAAGAGAGCGAATTTATTTCACGCGATATTCAATCCTTCATCTATCAAGCCTATGAGTCGATCGAACAATTCTATGATCCTTCGATTCGCGCATACTTCACACGCGCTTCACTCCGTAAGGACGCAAAGATGATCAACTCTATTCACGGAGAAGATGATATTTATGATTCTCAACATAAAGAGATCATCGAATTTGCCAAATACTCATTCCAAGATGCGTCGGAATTACTCCACTACTTCTTCGTCAAAGAGTTAAATGATCTTATTTTGTGTAATCAAGGCAGTGAAGATGAAGAGGAGATTGATGAAGGTGCGGGCGAAGAGAATTTAACAATGAATGCGGCAACAATGAGTGCGCAATGTAAATATCGATCGATCTTTATACTCTTCATTTTGGATAAGATTGCGAATGATACCGAATGGCTCGATTTATCCACACCGGAGATTGAACGTCTCAGAAATGCGAAACATTACGAATATTTGGATTCCGTACAAAAGGCAATTGAAGCCGCCGAATCAGATGATCGAACCGGATACTTCACCCGTCAGCTTCAATACACTCTCATGGGACGTACACAAGCCGCCGTCATTCCCGAAGAGGGTGAAGGTGAAGAGATCGACATCGATAATCCCCAAAATGCTCAAAAAGAGACCGTCGAAGCCTTTATGGAGAAAGCAAAAGCCGAATATTTGGAAGCATATGGAACAGAAATACCCGCAGATATGCTCGAAACCATGAAAGAGGATTACCTCGATAAAATGTATAATGCCGAAGCGGAGTTAGAGAATGAAAATGTTCAAGATGGAGAAGGCGAATATGGTGGCGTAATGGTGGATGAGGATTTCACGGCGGATGAGCTTGCTTTTATGGGCGAACAGTAAACACGTTTATATTTTTTACAATGTATTTTACAATGTATTTTACAATGTATTTTACAATGTATTTTACAATATATATGATATATTTATGTAATATAAATATAGATGTTGATATATTTATATGAAAGTTTGGGATTTAGAGAACGAAAAGGCGTATAAGAAGGGTAAATTACAGAAGAATATAGATCATTTATATAAAAAGTACGGTTCTCGTTTTGACATCCAATATCAAGGTATTCGATTGCCGGCAAAGTTATATTATAAAAGGATAAAGCATAAAGATAATCAAAAATTATACTATTTTGAGTATTATGTGCCATACTTTTCGAAAAGGTTAAAACCGTTTCAAATTAAGTTTATGGATTATTTTACGAAAGATATCAACAATAACGCAGAAATATTTTGGATTGGTAAAGTGGATAAGAATGAATATCCGGAAATCGATCAAAACATTTCCGGATTTCAAATTGTTCGTTTTGTGATCCAAATATGTAAAGTATTAGGTGTAGATGAATTATCAATTCGGGATAATGTGAAAGTAAAGTGTGGATCGATGGGTGAGACGCTATTATCTCCATTTAAGCTTCTCGAAAAACGAAAGACCTATTATATGAATTTTGGTTTTATGCCCAAACTCACCGATGATCATACAAAATATTATAAAAATATGAGTTCTCTTGAAAAATATTTAACACGAAGCATACGAAAAATTAAAAAATATAAGATCGGTGATATATACACATACTATAAACAAGCGATTTTTGTATATCAAATGTGTAAGAGGAAGAAGATGGAAAAGAATATGTATTATCTTCTCAAATCGGAACCGATTGATCACTCTTCCAAATATCCATCTTATACAATTATACCCAAAGAGAAAGAAGATTCATATATGATCCATTATAAAAAGTGGATAAAAGAATTTAGCCATGAGAAGAATACAAATACTCTATGGAGTTGGTTAAAAAGAACATTTATCCACGATTGCCCCAAATATGACTCTTTTATAAATATGGTAAATAGAGATATATATGGAATATTATATCGCGGTAAAATCTTGAAAAACCCATTTTATGAACTATTTTTAACACTCGAAATTTATAAAGATTGTGTTTTTACGCAACGATTGTAAAAAATTTACTATTGAATATATATAGTTATACTTATCAAAGATATAAGTATAATAAAACAAATCGTATCACATAAAAAATGGCTTCTGAATCTGATTTTGAGATGGCTGGTATTACGGCCGCTACGTTGCGCGAATTTTTTGAGTTTCTGCTTACCAAGTGTGCTACAAATGACATTGACGAAAACGTTGTCAAGATCATGTACATCACCGATCCACGATTTATCGCAAATTCGAAGCTCCGCGCTAAGCTGGATGCTTTTGCGCTTACGTATAACACCACTGTGCTTTACGTTAGCATGGAGGAGAATATTGCGGATCAGATGGAAGATACACTATGCAATGATTGTATGATTGTAAAGACGAACCCCGATGTGATTGACACATTCACCATTTTTGGCAAGTATGCCAATGATGATCGGGTCTATTATTTTGGTTCGATTACGTACAATCTTGATCACATCGTTGATGATTTAGCCGACGTAGGATCGAGTGTGGATGAGATTCTGGCAAATCTTTGATTTTGCATTGCCCTCATTTTATATGAAAAAAAACGTTTATAAATAAAAAATAAAAGATTGAAAAAAGTGATTATTTCTTTTGATGATGTATATTTTTTTATCATAATTAAATATAGAATAAAGAATGGGTAATCATTATACAAAACATTTGAGTGAACCTTGGTTTTCGTTGATAAAATGTGGTTTGAAAACGATTGAAGGGCGCCTGAATAAAGGCGATTTTGAAAAGATGAAAAGAAATGATATTCTTACTTTTCAAAATGAAGATTTTGAATCTGTCGGTTTACGTTCCTTTCAAGTACGGATTACATCAAAGAAAATATATCCTTCATTTGAATCATATTTAATCGGCGAAAAATTATCGAAATGTTTACCACCCATCGAAACTATTGAAGATGGTGTAAAGATATATTACCAATACTACTCAAAAGAAGATGAGGTAAAATATCATATTGTGGCAATCCGCTTTAAGTTGATTGATTAAATCTTATTTTGTATATCTTATTTAAAAAATAATTGATTTGATAATGTGATCTTAGAGAGCATGTGTCAAAATAAATAGACAAAGCAAGAAGTAAGAAGAGAAGAACAAATTATAAAATGGACATGGATATAGAAAATAAGCCGATTTCGCTTCGTGATCAGCTCGTCTTTTACACGCATGATATGCTTCCGTCTTTCACGCCAACGCGTCTTGAATTCAATCGTGCCCAAGTGGAGCGGCTGAAAATGCTCCCTCAACCGGCGCAGCGTTCACCCGAGTGGTACGAAATGCGCCATAGCATGCTCTCCGCCTCCGATTGGGGAACGATTCTGGGGATGAGCAAGTATGGTGGTGGCAAAAATCAGGTGCTTTTGAAGAAGTGCTGTGATGACGTCCCCTTCTTTACCAATGCTGCGATGCAATGGGGTATCAAATATGAGGCCGTTGCCATCCAAATCTACGAACATCGCAACAAATGCCCAGTGATTGAGTTTGGTTGTATTCGCCATCCGATTCATCACTTTTTGGGCGCCTCTCCGGATGGGATCACGCCGGATGGAGTGATGGTGGAGATCAAGTGTCCCAGTAGCCGTGTGATAGATGGTGTGATTCCTGATGGATACTATTGCCAAGTTCAGGGGCAGTTGGAGGTGTGTGAGTTGGATCGATGCGACTTTTTGGAGTGTAAGATTATGGAGTATACGGATGAGGAGGATTATGCGACGGATTGCGACAAGAAGTGCGATTTCCGTAAAAACCATTATGGGATGGAAAAGGGGTGTGTCGCCAATTTCATGGACATGAAGGAGAATAAATCACATTATGAATATAGCCCCATCGGATTGATCGGTGCGGAATTGGATGCATGGAAAGCGGAGACGTTGGCGAAATATCGGAATCAAAACCGCTATTTGTTTGAGAAGTTCACATATTGGTATTTGGAGCGCGTGTCATGTATTCCCATTTATCGCAACCAAGAGTGGTTTTATAAGGCGCTCACCCAATTGCGCGAGTTTTGGGATCAAGTGTGCTACTATCGCTCGGTGGGTGCTGATAAACTGAAAGAGGATATCCAAAAGGGGAAGGATGAGAAGAAGGAGGCAAAAGAGGCGGTGAAGAAGAGCAAAGAAGCCGCTCCTCCTCCCAAATCGCGAAAGATTACCGAGTTTATCGAAACAATACGAATTGATGAAGATGATTTTGGACAGAATGAGATTGATATTCACTCGGTATTTACGGATTCTACGCCATCTCCACCTCCACCTCAACCGAAAAAAGCAGTTGTCAAGAAGAAGACGACTAAACCTGCTTCCTCTGAATTGAATATACTCAATATCTTTACAGATGAAGAGGTGAAAGATATGCGAAAGTAAAGTGGGAAGTTTTTAATATTTTTATTATAATTCTTTATAAAAATGATCAACTTAAAGGAAATTTTTCTATAAAGAGAGTAAGAAACAGATTTAAAAATGGTAGGATGTTTTGATTTTTTTACAAAAATGTTCACGCCTCATTCACAGAAGAAAGATGCGCATGAAGACTCCTTGCTACCTCCCGGAGATCAAAGATCTCCGATGAAGGTTGACGATATACATATATTATTGGATGTATTACATTCAATACGAACGAATCATCAACAAAATATAACTCCTATCATCGAATCGAATGTCATAGAGGGGAAATTGAATCCAATGATAGAGAAGATTGATTATATTTATAAGCAATTTGACTATTTAATCGATCATCATCTCGAAGAAATCGAGAAAGAGCGCGAAAAGTATCGCATTTTAAAGTTAGAATACGATACTCTCTTTACAAAAATTCATGAAGTGAAGAATGAAGAAGAAGTTATTCAAAATAAGAGTGAAAAAGAAGTTATGGAAGAAGAAGTTATGGAAGAAGAAGTTATTCAAAATAAGAGTGAAAAAGAAGTTGTTGAAGTGAAGAGTGAAAAAGAAGTTATGGAAGAAGAAGTTATTCAAAATAAGAATGAAGAAGAAGTTGTTGAAGTGAAGAGTGAAGAAGAGGTCATACCAGTTGTACAAGAGAAGAAGAAGCGTGTATATCAACGCAAAAAGAGATCATAAATATGTAATTCAAAAATAATAATTATATGAAATAATTTTTTCATATAAGATATTTGATAAATAAGATATTTGATAAATAAGTGGATTGAAAATCGGCTTACATTTGATAAATAAGTTGATATCCATCATACACCTTCTTCACACCGATCATATCAAAATATTGTTGGATATATTGACCCTTTCCCACACCGCCCTTATTGTCATCAATCGCAATAATAGTGCCGGGTTTGGTATTCTTATGAAGCACACTACACAGCTCAAAAATATGATGAAGCGATGAAGGGTGAGGATTTTGGAAATCAACATCAAAGCTATCGAGATAAATGAGATCAAACTTCTCATGCTCAGGGCGTTCATGAAGGAATTGTACACTATCACCACAACGGAAGAGCACCTTGGGTGAAACAACGCTCTGGGACGTCATACACGCATCCTCTGAAATGTCCACCGAGTACACATTTCCTTGATAGAAGTTCACAAACATATCGAAAAGTCGAGTGCTTTGACCATCTGACCATTCGTTGATCGTGCGCACCGTACCCGTTTCGAGGATCGAATAGTTCTTTACCTTCTTCGCTTCCAGTAGCTCAAAGATCTTGCGAAAACCTTCAGCACGGATTTCAAGAAGAGGCGCAAGTTGCATGTCATAAAATTCGAGGAAATCCTTCGGCATACGGCCACCGCCTTGTTGTTGTTGTTGAGCACTCATTTTTTGTGAATTATCTATCTTTACTATATCTCATTTCCTCTATATCCAAATGTAAAATGTTTAATAATCGAATGATGACGACTCCCTGCTACCTTCTGTTCCTCTTCGTCTAAAGCGAACCTATCACACGTGATGCTGATCGAAGATCAGTCTCACATGTGAAGGAGGACGAACCAAAGAGGAACGTAAAACAAATAAATAAAAATTTACCAATGAAAATCTTCAACATCAAAAGTGATAAATAGGAGATTATCAAACAAAACAACCTTCTTGGAATCTCTGTGAGATCCAGAAGGTAGCAGGGAGTCGTCAATTCTATTTCGAAAACGAAAATGAGCTGCTTTACGCCTACGTACGATGTTGCCTTCTTTGAAGCGCTTTACGCTACATTGGCAACGCGGACGAATGTTGCCGAGATTCGCGCAGATTGCGAACGTATCATGGCAACCGCCGCCGAGATGATCGGTATGCCAAATGAAGCGATTTGTGCTACACGGATCCGTGCGACCCGTACGGAACTATACTTTCCTACCAAGTTCTCCTCAAAGGAGATCATGGATAGATCTGGTCTTGATACGTCAATGATAAAGATGAAGGCTCCTGAAAAGCAAAAGGCACTCGTTGCCTTCTTGAAGAGCGAGTACAAGAAGTTGCTCACGAAGATTGCTTCGGGTATGGCGGCTCTGAACTCCTATGATCAGATGAATAAATATCATATGTTCATCCGTTATCAAACGGCACAGATCACCTTTCTCATCAATACATGCGGAAGCATGTGCGAATCCTACGTGATCCAAAATGACCACAAGGAGTATACGATTCAGCAACGGCGCATGGAGAATATCTTTCTCCGCCGTATGATGATCACCCTCATTTGTGGTGGTGTAGTGATTTACCCCCTTTTGGCGGTCGCGTACATTGCTACGTCATGCTGTTCACCGTGTATCGCGTTGTGTATCCTCTCCAAGAGTGATGAGTCTGCCAAGAAGGCGGATGATGACTCACTCAATTATTGGGTCGATTAGTTATGTGAATATAGAGGAATTATGATGTATATATAAATATTGCCTCATTTTAAATTTCATTTGATTTTAATATTGAATTGTAAATTGTTATAAAAAGAAGAAGAAAAAAAGATGTTATATCCGATCTTATTGATTCCGAGTATTGGTCTCTATTCGGCCTATATTTTGGGAAAGAGTGAATTTGAGAAGATTGAAAAGAAATATGCGTATCAAAGAAAGATGATACATGATTTCCAAAATGTAGCCATGTGTCAACATCAAACAATCCTTCCTGTAAAAGAAGATCCACAACCTTCTTGGTTCCTCGAAGACGAACAGAAGGTAGCAGGGAGTCGTCATGATTTTGATCCAAACACAATTCGACCCGAATGTGCCGATTTATATCAAATATATATACAATCCTCTTCATTGTATAAAAAGTATAAAAAAGATACATCCCGAGAAACTCCAAAGTATTTCGTTTAACGCTTGCCACCACCCACAAATGTGCCTTGTGCGCCGTTATAATTACTAAATAGCCATGAATTCGTCCCGCAATTCACACCCGTGCCCGCTTCCGCATAATTGTTCACCCAGAAGTTCGGCTGTAATGGCAACGGCTCCGTTGATGAGCGCGTTCCCACACACACGTCATAATTCCGCTCTTTGCGATTTGCCGGGTTCGGTTGATAATAAATACCATCCTCATCCCATACATCTGACGGCGTTTTACAAGGATATTGACCCATATATTCGGGTTTGTCGGGGGTTTCAATCCAGCGATTTGCTTGACGCGCGCATGGCTGAATCGGCTGTGGCTTATGCGATGGATGAAGATGCGTGTACTCCAATTTATTATCAATGATTCCGGCATCATCACCCACATCCATAATAAACTGTTTATCTTTTTGGATATGCGAATTAATTACCAAGGTACTATTTTCAAGATCCACGTGATTCAAATACACATACTCCGCCTTTTCCACAGAATTGGGCTTTATTGATTTTGTTGATAAAACGATATTTCCGGTAGGGATCACTTCATGTGGAGAGGGAATCATCTGATCTTTACAAGGATAGCCGTTGTGATATGTGGGGAAGATGTAGGGGGATGAGGAAATGTTGTAGGGCTTCATTTCACTACTCTTAACGAATTTAACAACATGAATATAAAACTTTAATTGGAAATAATGTTTTAATGACCATGCGAAGAGTTCAAATTTGTACTCTTTGTTGCCCTTTGCGTCGCACCAAACATGAACATCACCATAGTTGGACTTTTGGAATTGATATGAGCTCTTCTTATTTAATTGTGTGAGAACAAATTCGGAGATCTCATCCAATGTGCGGCGAAGGAGATCATCGGTGGTGGTTTGATTATAAAATGTATAATTACAAGGGGACTTTAAACGGATCGTCTTCTGATTCATCTTTAAAAGAAGATTCAATAACTCACGCTTTGCAAAATTCGTTTCATCTTCAATCAAATAATTCGGTGTAGAATGGGTTTCACTCATCTTCATCTCACTCATACTCTCCTTTTGAAACGGCACTTCATTTGCATTTGAATGATCCGGTATGGTTAGAGTGGGAGTAGGGGCATCCTCTTTTGAACGTTTGTTTAACACATACAAAATAAGTAAAACCACAACCACGCATATAAAAATATATTCAAACATCTTTTATCCAATATACTATTATTATATTATCTTTTATTTTTACATAAAAATTGTTTATATAAAAAAATTGGTCTGTTTTATTTTCTTTTCAAATTGAATCAAACATAAGATATATTCACTTAAAGAATGACTTTCGCACATACTTCTTCCCTTCACTCTCCTTCTTCTCTTCAAAATCGAGCTCATAACAATCATCTCCAATCTTCTTCAAAAACTCAATCTTCGATAAGATACCACTACTCTTTGAATACTTCAAAAACTTCTTCCGTTCAAAGAGCGGATCATTCAACATCTTCTCTATCTCTTCCATCTCACTTTGTGTGAGCAATATCGCCTTCTTCTTTATATAAAACCGAATATCCTTCATCAATTCGCGCACACTCATATCATTTAGATCCTTCACGGAAGATGAAGATGTTGTAGAATCGGTTCCAGTGGCGCCACCCATTTCAAAAACAGGGTCTTTTAAAATATTCACCTTCACACAATCTTCATCCTCTTCATACTCCATACGCTTCGCACTTCCCGGCTTCGTCTTATCATACTTTGCCTGCTTTTTTATATCCATGTGAAATGACTTGAAATCCTTACTACTCTTAAATTCCGTTTCCTCATAATTGACCGTTGTTTCCACCTTCGCATATAACGGTTCGACATAATGATACTTTTTATAATTCGCCTCCTTGATATTTCGCGTCTTCTCCATATATCCATGAATCAAAAAAGTATAATCCATCTTTCTCAATTTCAATCTCTACTCTTCTAATCTCCATTATCCTTTATAACAATTCACCAAAATCACTTTTTCTCAAATATATGATATTATATATTTGATATTTAATGATTGATATTTAATGATTGATATTTAATGATTGATATTTAATGATTTATATTTGATATTTGATATTTAATGATTTATATTTGATATTTGATATTTAATGATTTATGTTTAATGATTTATGTTGCTCTCACTTCGATCGGTTCTTCAAATGATATTTGTTCATTTCCATGAGTAAAGATATACTTATTAACACATAAGTGCGATAATCCATTTAGTTTGATTTGGCAAAAATCATAATCCCACATTCCATTTTCCTCTATATCCATCGCGGATACACACTTCCTTTTGCGATTTTCGTTTTCCGCGCATCCTTTATACGTATATTCGCGTTTAGGCATCGTATACTTCATCACATGTAAACGAACTCGTCCATCCAGAAGAAGAAGACTCTTCGATTCGCGCTTTATATACGATGGTGGCTCTTTATGCGGAGTGTGCGTCGGAAGTGTGATATATCCACTTATCCCATTCACATGCGTATAATACATGTACTTATTTGTACTCTTTCCAAGCGGCTCTACCAAATAATATAGATAAACATCGATCACATCAACATGGGCAATGGATTGTGATATCTTCATTTCATTCAACTCAGTGGATAATTCCGAAATGGTCGCATCATCCACCTTCGCCACCTTACGAACATACTTTCGTTTTGTTGCCATGTTTCGTTTACTCTTTCTCTTTTGGATAGTGTGGTTGTATATGAAGATTGATGATCATTTTTTTGATTACATATAAAGAATCTATTTTCCTTTATATCAAAAATATAAAATATAAAATATAAAATATAAAATATATAAGATATAAGATGATGAAGTAAGATGATCATGACGACTCCCTGCTACTCTGCGCTCGATCCAGCAGAGTTGTATTAAGATTCGCAACACCCTTTCCCAATTCGCACCGGCAAACGGGGCAATGTTTGCTCTCTTTGGTGAGCCATGGTTTCAAACAGGTATCATGAATAATGTGTTTACATTTGGTAATGCGGACATTTTCGTTCTCTTGAAATGGTTCGCTACATATTACACACACTTGATCTCCGAAATCACCATATTTCTTCATTTCGATCGCTTCATACTCCTCTTCGGTAAGTGCGACTTTCACACGTTCATTCAAAAAAGATGTATTCAACGCATCGACCTCAGCATCTTCCACCGTTTCCGAAAACCACGGTACATCGAGATCTAGATCGAGATCATCAAATATGGGTATTCCACTTTCACTCAATATTTGCGTAATCACACTCTCCTCTTCACCACCTGTTTGAAAGACAGATCGCAAAAAGTGATGCTCTTGTAAATGGATTTGCTCGGGTTGATACGGATCACGCATCATACCCAGAATTTGATGTTCGAAGTGCGTTAAATTCCGGTTTAATTGGCGATACTCATACGAAGCATGTTGAAAAAGGCGGATGGGATGATCATTGAAAGGTATGCTGATATTTGGTTCATTCTGAATAAATGAAGAGGTCATGAAGATGCTCATCAACTCATTTCCGAAATTTGTTCCCAGCTCGAACGAGCCACTTTGCCCAAGTAGTGAAAAGTGCGGATTTCGCCGCACTCCAACATCACGAATATAAATATGATCTATATGTGTTCCTGTTTCACCATCGTGAATCATATTTCCTGTTTCATCATAACAATCTATAATCACATTTTCAAGTGAGAGACCAAAGAGATCACATGCTTTGCGCTTGATTGATGAGAAGCTTCGCTCTTCTTCGAGTGTGTTGAGATCGAAATCTTTCATTTGATGATTGTAAAAAACATGCATTCTTTTTTTATAACTTTTCTATTTTATATATACACGTTAAATATCCTTTATATTTGTGGCATATGATTCTTTTTTTATGAGTTCTTTTTTTTTTCTTTTTTTCTTTTTTTTCTTTTTTTTCTTTTTTTCTTTCTTTTCTTTCTTTTCTTTTTTTTTGATGAATGATAAGGTCAGAAGATATATACAAGATAAGAGAACGTTCATGAAGTTGACGACTCCCTGCTCATGTCGCAGCAGATTTCTGTTCCTCTTTCACATTCGGGACGAATGAGAGGAACCAAGAAGGTTGTTGTCTCATGCGTGAAGGAGGAGATCCACCTTACGCAAAGCACGACTTGGGCATGTTCGTGCGACGCCTCATACCGAGGAGCGGAGCATGTTCATCGGTCTCATCAGCAGCCTTAGCAGCCTGAGCATCAGCCTCAGCGGCCTGAGCATCAGCCTCAGCGGCCTGAGCAGCGACCTCAGCGGCAGCCTGAGCAGCGACCTCAGCAGCGGCCTCAGCAGCAGCAGCCGATTTAGACTCCTCTGACCATGGCTCATACTTTCTACGAAGCTTCTTCTGCTCGGGAGTATTATATTGCTCCCAAGCTTTCAGATACTCCAAGATAGTTCCAATAGTAAGCTTAAAAGGGGTCTCTGAAACCCATGTTATTCCGCCTCCAAAGGCATTTTGATCTTCTCCATAAATAGTTACGGGTTTACCAAACTTTCTATGCATTTTTCAATGTAAAAAACAGTACTCGGTCAAATGGATAAGTGTATTGTTTTGATTAATCTCTATCATACAGAAAATATGTTTAAATCATGTATACCTTCATTTTTTATATCGTCCTCCTTCATATGTGAAAGGTTCGCGTTAGACTTTACGTTCTATATTAAATCAAATCTGTGAAATCATTACAAAAGACACACTCTTGATCCCTTTTGATCACATAATATGGGTTTACGCCATACTTAGAGGCCAAATTGTGCGGGTTTACGCACCCAAAATGCGCCGTGCTCATACAATCCATTTGTGCTTCACCTTCCAAACAATCCTCACAATTCCCTCCACTAATCGATTTACGATAGCACTTTTTCGGATCTTTGTGGCACTTTTGACATGCCTTCAAATTCCGCTCTTGTTCATATATGATTTTACACTCCTTCTCTCCACACTTTTCATCACAATCCGTACGGCGAACATCGCGATCGCGGATTTGTAATTTCGTCAGCTTACCGCGCTCCAAATTGCGCAATAAGAGATCTTTATATTGAACTGGATTCGATACTTTATATTGAACTGGATTGGAGACGTTTATGCTCTCTTCCTCTTGTTGCTGCGGATTTAGAAAGAATTCCGCGCTTCTACTTCTACTTTGCACATAAATACATACGATCAATATGAGAAGATAGAAGATGATGATCGATATATATAGATTACACATTTATATATATTACTACTTTGGGATATGATAAATTATGAAGATGGCGATGATTCATCAATATATGTGCTCTCGATTTTGCGGAATTTATAAGGCACCGGTTTCGATATCGCATATGAGTACGCAAGGATCGCAAGAATGATCACAAAAATGAAGAAGATAAGTGTATAGATGCTCATTTGGTTTATTTTGGGTATTACTATTATAATCGATGATTTAAAAAATAAGATACTTACTTATTGCGATTATTACGTTGGTTCTTGCCGCAATAGTTTTTGTTAAAGTAGAAGTAGAACCAGTAGAAAGGACCAATCATGAAAGCAATCACTAAACCAAGGATTTTCTCCGTTAAAGAACCCGAATAACCGAAGCAAACTAAGGAGGCGATAAACGCAGCAAGACCCAGAAGTACCCAAAGAATAAGAAGGATCACATAGATCACAACACCCGCCGTAATGGCCGATCCGGCTTTCTTATTCTGATTCTCTGCATTCTCAATCAGCTCACCCGGGAATGAACCAACCATTGTCTCTTTTTGAGCCTCTGTTTCCATGATTTGTTGTTGGATTTCGTCGAGTTCGAACATTCTATGTATTTTTTGTTTTTTCTATATTATTCAAATATAAAAAATAAATGATCATTTGATTTCAAGATCGATCACTCATACTCGTTTCATAAAAAATTGAGTGAAAATGTACTTTTTGAGCGCATACTCTTGATCCTCATTTAAATCCATATGCTCAATCAACTTATCTAACGGATAATCCATCAAACCCAGATTTTCCGGAACATATCCGAAAAGGTCATTCTCTTTCTCCGAAGATGGAGATGGGGAAGATGGAGATGAAGATGAGTCATTCAAAATATATCGGATGGCAATATTTGGATGTGCCATACTACGTACAATCTTACAATGTTTCGTATCATTGATAAGTTCATAATCCAAATACTCCAAAAAACGATTGAAAATAAGTGGATCTTTATGTGTATAAAAATCGAGTTGATCCATATTTATCCGATTACTCATCTTCATCGGCGATTTATATATATACAGATCTTGCGAATTCGCATAAAGAAGTGGACGATATGTCGGATCCTTAAAGATCATCTGATTTGTCCCCTTTTCCGATCGCGAAACTACATACACACGCTGATTTCCTATAAATGACGTTTCGATATGACGCATTAAACTTTCCGGTTGTAAATATACATCACTTCGCATCATATAAATAATATCTCCCATATACTCTGGTTTATTCATCTCATCAATGATTGGTGCAAAATAAAAACCTCCACTTTGTGCGTTCATCTTAATAGTGATCTTTTGAAACCATTGATTCTCTCCATTATACTTTTGGAACTCTTCACGCAAAGAATCACCCAACTCTTCCGTATCCACATATACAAAAATATGAGTGAAGTATGGACTCTTCGCATTCTCAATAATCGAGAAGAATTGAAGATCATTGGTATTCCCATCTTCATGGATTTTATAATAAGTACATAATATATGACGCGTACTCTCCATCTCTACCTTTTCACCATCAATACATATATTCATCTTGATTATTTCATTCTTCTTCTTCTTCTCCTCCTCTTTCTCTTCTTCCTCTTCTTCTTCTTTCTCTTCTTTCTCTTCTTGGATAGAAGGTGGAAAAGGTGGGGAAGGTGGAAGAACAGCTTCTTCTTTTTGTGGTAAAAGGCTCCATGGATTCATGCTATGTCGTTCAATTTGATTCATCTTCATTCGATGATAAAAGTTTTGATAAGATGTGCTATTGGAATCCGCCAATTCACGGTAATAATCATAAAATTTATCATTCGCATAATCATGATTCTCCAACACAATGCTCTTCAATACACGGATAAGAGCACCATACTTGTCAATATTTTGATACAAGAAGAACTTCTTCCACTTATACAGATCTTCGATAATCGCCGTGAGCTCATCACATTTGCGCTTGATAAAGTAGAAGATACCGATCGCATGGATCATAATCGACGCATACGCGGGATCATCGCGTTTTAAAAGACGAACGGTTTGAAGATTTTGTATAGGTTGATCAAAACATACATATACACCCACATTTTGATCCTCACACTCTTTCAAAATGGTACGTATCCGGTCTCGTTGTGAATGCCAAATGATCGTATTCACATAAATCACAATATAAAAATCATGATTCATTCTTATTTGTAATCGTAATCTCTGATATCAACTCCCCAAATTACTCTTCTTTATATGAATGTTCTTTATATTCATATTTTTATATATAAAATGATGATATGTCATCTAATTCATCAGGTGAATATAGAGGAGTTTCACACATAAAGAAGTAGAGCAATACATACTTCTATAAAAATGGCATCTCAAACAAACAACAAGGCTACTGCTTATCAACAACTTGCTCAAATTGTCGACGACATTAAGCAAGAGAAGATCTCTGTGAAACAAGCAATTCAAAAGCTGAAAATCCGCGAAGGTCCCGTGCGCCCATATGCCAAAGTGAGCCGCAGTGGTGCTGTAGCTCTCTTCGGTATTTCAAAGGAACCCATCGTTCTCTACGAATCACAATGGAATCGTCTTCAAAAGACGATTGAGAGCGGTTATCTCCGCAAGTACATGGAGTACAATAAGGATCGCATTAGCCATGGTCGTAAGAAGGAGGATGAAGAGGCGACTGGTGCGGGTGCGGGAGCAGGTGCTGATGAGGTGATCGCATCTTCGGTTCAAACCGAGGTCGTTGAGCCAAATACTTCTGCTTAAATGTGATATTCTTATTTCTTTTTGAATATTGATCATATATAAAGGATAGCTTATATGATTTATATATATATATATATTGTTAAATAAAAGTTAAATAAAAATGGAGTTTAGCGCTCAATTTTTTGAGGAAGCTTCAACCGCATGGAGAGCAAATAAGATTTCTCTCGAAAATGGGATGTTCAAATATAAAAATATGAATGAAAGTGCCACATGTGGTAGGACTCCGTTTCAAGCGAACCTATCACATGCGATGGTCGTAGACCAGCCAAGTAGGACGCGAAGTGGAAAGAAGTTCAAAAAAGAGTGAAGAATAAGAATAAATATATTTCAAACATATAGATATATATATTTGAAAATGAAATTTCCGCTTTATTTAACAGCGCTCATCGCATTGAGTGCGATCTTCTTGATTGTGAGTTATCCAGTACTCCTTGCGGGTAATGCCGAGAAGCTATGGGGGCCGATACGCGGCAATCTGCGAACCCTTTATTACATTTCCATCTTTCTCGTGCTACTCGGATTCATCCCCTTCGCATATTACCTCTTAACATGTGGTGAATGGTCAAAGAGCGAGATTAATGCGATCTTTTATACGCTAATGGTACTTATTTTCGCGTCATGGTTATGGATCGTATTGGCCGTACTCTTTGCGACGAAGCCGAGCGATTTATTGAGGGTACTGATTGTGATCATTTTACTAATCGTTTCACTCTCGATACTCTATTTGATTTATATATTACGAAATCATTCACACTTTATCAAAAGTACTGGATTCTTAAAGACTCTGATTTATATCGGATTGATATATGGATTCTTCCATACATTCTTCATGGACTTCATCTTATGGGCTTATCTCGTTTTACGCAAATAATTGGATTCGTTTTTTGTTTTCACTTGGATTTATAAAGAATTTCTTTATAAAACATTTTTATTTTGTTTTTATTTTGTTTTTATTTTGTTTTTATTTTGTTTTTATGTTGAGATATAACGACACTAAGCATCTATCACTATTACTAAAAGTCCTCTGAAATTTCGAAATTCTCTTCATTCTTCGCCTTCACATACTCGCCCACACGCACTTCGAAGAAGTTCGATTTGGGACGGAGAGAAATGAGTTCCATCCACTCAAATGGATTCTCCGCATTTTCATACAGTTTGGAGTAGCCAAGCTGAACCATCAGACGATTTGCCACAAATTCGATATATTGACACATCGACGACGCATTCATTCCCAAAAGATGAACCGGAATCGAATCACACACAAACTCCTTCTCGATCTTCACCGCTTCATCCATCATTTGATGAATCTGCTCTTCGGGAATGCGATGTTGAATCTTCGAATAAAGGAGTGTGGCAAATTCACAATGAAGTCCCTCATCCTTACTGATCAGCTCATTGCTAAATGTCAGACCCGGCATCTTTCCACGCTTCTTCATCCAATAAATCGCACAAAAAGAACCCGAGAAGAAGATCCCCTCCACAATCGCAAAGGCCACCAAACGCGTCGCAAAAGATACCTCCTTATTCTCGATCCACCGTTGCGCCCAATGCGCCTTTTGCGCCACACACGGGATCGTTTGGATCGAATTGAGAATACGCGTCTTCTCTTCCGGGTCGCGCACATAGGTATCAATCAAAAGGGAGTACGTGAGCGAATGTACCGCCTCATTATAAATTTGATATGAGTAGAAGTTGCGCACCTCGGGGATCTCGATTTCACGCAAGAAACGTTGCGCCAAATTCTCCATCACAATTCCATCACTTCCCGCAAAGAAACCAATCACATTCTTGATAAAGTGGCGTTCATTCTCCGATAACATCTCCCAATCACTCATATCTTTCGCTAAATCGATTTCATCAGCACGCCAAAACGTTGACTCCGCCTTCTTATACATCTCAAAAATGTCATGATGGACAATCGGAAATAGAACATGGCGCGACGCATTCTTGGCAAGCAACATCTCCCTTTCATCATACTCGCGACCATGAATGCTCATTTTTGACTTTTGATCAGATCAGATCAGGATTTGAATTTGAAAGAGAAAATCTTCTTTTCTACTCTTTACTCTTATTTCTTTTCAACTCTTTATATCCATATATGGATTTATCTTTTTTACAAAAAATAAATACAAAAATAAAACAAAAATAAAACAAAAATAAAACAAACAAAAAATAGAATCATCATTCATGATGATGATAGATCAAAGATAGCACAAAAGTGAGATATATCTTCATTTAATATATATTCCAAATTCTCATTAATCTTTTGATCCGGCCACTCCCACCATTTGATCCGCAAAAGTGCCGCAATCTGATCTTCGGAAAAGCGATATTTAATCACCCGCGCCGGATTACCACCCACCATTGCGTACGGTGGAACATCTTTCACAATATGCGAATTTGCCGCTATTACCGCTCCATCTCCAATCTTTACACCACTCATGATCGTTGTATGACTCCCAATCCAAACATCGGATCCAATGTGTACATCTCCCTTTCCATAAGATCCATTCAAATTCAAATTGGACGATATACTAAGCGCATTTGGAAAGATATCATTCTTGATTAAACCAAACGGATAGGAACTTACATATTGCGTATAGTGATTCCCTCCCAAATAGATCTCAATATCATCCGCAATCGATGTGAAGTGGCCGATATACACTTTATAATGCGTCTTCATCTCACTCCATCGACGAAGACGAATATGCTCCACACCATACGTATGACGACCTACAAACATTCTTAATTTAGATCTGGATTGAATAAAAAAATGGCATATTTATATATTACACAAAAGTTCTCTATATTTAATTTATATGTATTTATACGAATATAAATGTGAATATAAATGTGAATAGTACTACTCTTTATTAATCCACTGTGGGTTGATGAAGATCCGTGCGCCATATTTGTTCTTCAACTTCTCATGAAACGCAACATGTTCACATATTTCACCATATTGACACAATCCCATATATTTGATCTCACCCTTTCCTTCCATCAATTTCTTGATTTTATATATCCCCGCACCACCAAATGCAGAGATCACTGGTATAAGGCCGCGCTGTAATGCGTACGGCTTCTGATACTTTTCAATATGATTCTTATAGGAAACTTCATAGGGGATTTGTTTTGCTAAATCACACTTTACCTGAAACCAGCAATCATACTCGATGTATCCACGCTTTCGAAATGCCCATATATCATAATACTCCTTCGATTGATGAATCGTTTGAACATCCCAAATCGACGGATCATACTCAAATATATGATCAAACGTGTCGGCAATTTGCGAAGTTGAATTTACATCATCCATATCTAAATTGAGGAGATAATCATACTCGGAATAGTGATAGAGCACATAATATAGGAGCATATTCCGAATATACGCAAGACGCTCCGTGCGATATATATACTTCTTATCAATCTCATCTTCAAGAATCAGTGATATATCACTATCTTTTTGGGCATACTCATGAAGCATTTCACGGCTCTTGTCAGTAGAATCATTCTCATAAATAAGGATCTTATACTTCTTGAATTTATTAGCGATTTTATAAATATTCGCAAAAACGGCTGGTATATATACGGCTCCATTGCGCAGCGCCCCAACAATCACAATCGAAGACTCTTTCGGATTACTCATTTTATATCAAACTATATATCGAATATATACTTTCTACATAATCTATACGCAATCGAAAATCAAATCTTCTCTTTCTATTTTGACTTTTGATTTTTGAATTTTGAGTTTTGAAAAGAGAAAAGTGAAAAGATATAAGAAGTGAAATATGAAAAAGAAGATATACGTGAAGATTTTTCTCTCATTCTAATATAGAAGCTCAATTTAACATAAAAATGTACTCTCTTTATCACGATAATCGCAACAAATGCGCCTCTCTCATCCCTCACTTCGACGATTGCTGTAATTATTACATGGATCGTGGCCTCCACGTCGAAGGCAAACTCTTCGATGAAGTTGGCCTCGTTTCCGCCATCATCGGTGATCTCAAAATGTCAGTGCGATCCGCCGATTATGAAGGCTGGCTCATATGCGACGGTCGCGCCGTAAGTCGTTCTACCTACAAAGACCTGTATGACTTAATCGGCGACAATTTTGGCGCCGGTGATGGTGAAACCACCTTTAACCTCCCCAATACCCAAGGCCGCGTTCTTGGATCCGTTGTGTCGAATCTGACCACCAAGCCTGTAAATGTTTCCGTCCGCTGTGTAGGTGATGTTTTTGGTGAAGAGACACACACCCTGACTGAACTTCAAATGCCCGCACACATTCACTCGGCTACCGATGGCGGACATACACACTCTTATGTAAATCAAGTAGGAGATCAAAATACCGATAATGCTTTTGGTACTGAAACCGCAGCGGATCAAGTGGATTATAATCAAACAACCGGCTTGGGCTATGCGAATATTACCATCGGAAGCACGGGTGGTGGTCAACCCCACAACAACATGCAACCCACCCTTTTCATCGGAAACACCTTCATTTATTCAGGTGTGAAGAGCGGTTCCAGCGAGTTCGTTTTCCCCGCTTGCGGCAATACATACTATCCCCCTCCTTGTTTTGATTAAATCTATGTGGTGTTCTGTTTTGTGTTTTGTATAAAAGTGAAAGTGTTTAAGGTTTTTCGTTATAATATAATTCTTTCTATTATATAGTATATCATAGAAAGGAAAAAAAGAACAAAGTATATAAGAGAATAAAATGTACTCTTTATATCATGACAATCGCAACGGATGTGTTTCGCTCATCCCCATCTTCGACGCCAATTGCGACTATTACATTTCACCCAATCTTCACGTCCAAAATTATATCAAAGCAGATTTCGCAAACATTTACGGAAATCTTCAAGTCGACGGTTTCACCACCATTTATCAAGACCTCACCTTATATGGAAATCTCAATTTGATAAATGGAAACGTCGTTGATTACAATAGTGAAGTGAAAATATCCGATTCACTTGTTATCACCGGAGATGCCGTAAATGATTCATTGGTAGTTTGCCAAAATTCCGCCGTCAAAGAGATCGCCATCTTCAAAAGTCAAAGCGGAAATGTACTCGTTGTATCCCCCAACGATCAAACCTCCATAACCGGAAATGTAGACATTTCTGGAAATATCAATGTGGACGGAAATATTGTGATCTCCTCCCCGTCACGCATCCGCAACTCTGTGGGAAATATCGATCCTTCAGTAGGTGATCTCAAAATGTCCGTGCGGACATCCGACTTCGATGGATGGCTCCGATGCGATGGTCGCGCCCTTTCCACCGCCACATATAACTCCCTCTTCGCCCTCATCGGCTACACGTATGGCGGAAGCGGCGGAACATTCAACCTTCCCAACGCAAGCGGACAAACTCTCGGAAGCGCAGGTGGCGCATACTCCTTCGGCACATATATCGGGTCGTCGACCGCTACGCTTTCCACAGCGAATTTGCCCCCTCACACTCACTCCGGTAGCACTTCTACGGTAGGATCACATTCACATAATTATAATGATGCCTACTTTGCCGAGAATTATGGCGGTGGACAGAATAATCTTTACGGCACTACTGCTGGTGTTGATACCGATAACTCTTTTATTTGGCGCACCGCCGCTGGTGGATGGTCAACATCACCCTCCGATATCGCAACTTCATCCAGCGGAAGCCACAGCCACTCATTCACCACCGATAACGGAACCGGAAGCTCAACTGCCTTTTCGATTATGCAACCAACCCTCTTCATTGGATACACATTTATTTATGGTGGAGTTTAGAAAACATACTTCCCCCAAGATATGCCGCGACCACGTGTATAATCGCGCCAACCACTCTCCACAATCATCTTCTTTTGAACCGCTTCATTCCACGCACGTGTCGGGCCCCGCGTCCAAGCAGCATCCCAATATTTCGTGCGGATCGTATCATCCATAATCACCACACTATTCGCATGGGCAAAATGATAACAATTCTCAATATCACTTTTTGCAATGGGAAGATCATGGCCTCCATCGATAAAGATAAGATCGAATTTCGCCGCAGCTCCTTGGTGCGTTTGGATATACTCTGGAAGGGTAGTACGACTATCTCCTAAAATGAGAGTGTGGCGACCTGGGAAAGTGGCATCAATATACTCCTTCGCACTGCGCACATACGGATGCGCACCCAAATCGAAGGATAGAAGAGTTGCTGTTGGATTATGTTTCAAGAAGATCTCGGCAGAATGACCGGCGTTAAATCCAATCTCCATAATACGCATATTTGGGGATTTCGAGAATTCGATCAAATCTTTCACTTGATCCGGCACTTGCTGACTATACCCTTCTTTCATCTCATAATTACATGACTTTAAAAAATCAGAAAGTGATACATACTTTTCCATTTTTTGAGTTTTGTTTTTTGATTTTTGATTTTTGATTTTTGAGTTTTGAGTTTTTTGGATCTCTATTTTAGCAAAAATGAAAAATAAGAAAATAAATCGAACTTAACAATAGATCGATTTATAACCTATGAAAGAGAATACCCTCTCATACTCCAAAATAAAGAAGAGTATGGAATCATCTACAAAGAAGATCCACCCGATCGTGATTTACGGCCTTGAAAACTGCCCCTATTGTAAAGCCGCATATGAACTTCTCGATCAACATAAAATCAAATATCAAAAGATCATCGTTCCAAATGAAGCAACTGAGAAGGAGAAGTATAAAAAATTATGTTCCATGAATACATTTCCCATGATCTTCATTCGCAAATCAGAGGATTCATCCAAATATGTAAAGATTGGTGGATTTAGCGACTTGAAGAAGTATATCGATCTTCTCACCTATTTACGCGAAAATGATATACATATTCAACTTCTACATGAAATTGATCAACTCTTATAATCATATGAATGATTATGATTCATTCCGATTTCGTATACGATTTACATATTCAATATAACGATTTAACTCTGCGATTTGCTTATTTCGCTCTTGAATCATCAACTCTAATTCCCGAATACGACGATCTTGTGCCGCATCTTCCTCCTCTAAAATCTTGATCCGTTTTGCGTTTTTATCCGTTGTCGATGTTGACGTAGATGTTTCTACCTTTCCATAAAATCCGCCTTTGTTATCTACACAATACTCACAATCCGCATTGCTCTTACACTCCCCCTTTCCCACTTCACACACGCCTTTATCACAGCCACTCTTACACTTCGCAGCCTTCGCACTCTCCTCTTCCGCATTTGGCATATAATAACCCGTTCCAAATATTTGAATCTTCTCATAAATCGTATCGATATTCTTATATACTAAATAACCAATACCCACAAGAATAAGTATCACCACAATCGCAATAAAGATCTTCATATATGACCCATTACTCTCACTTTGAGGTTGATTCGGTACGGATACACGTTGATTCGGAATGCGCTGATTTGGGACACGTTGATTGGGAATGCGCTGATTCGGAATTCGTTGATTAGGGCTTTTTTCAAATACGAAACTGGCAATTTCTGGACTCTCCATGATGTAGAATGATAATATATATTAGAACTTCTATATATAAAAGATATTATTTTTATTTTTTAGGACGATGAAGATTGGGGTTCTTGCTCTTCATCTGAATCATTATACTCCATTGTATTGATATCGATATTTTCATTCGACTCTTCCATTTCAATCGTATTTTTGTTTTGGAATATATATGAAGATTGGAGTGAAAGAGCTGAAGCTGAAGCAAAACGTGATAAATCCACGGTTTCTTGATACTTTTTATAAATATTCTGCTCAATCTTCTCAATGCTCTTCACAACTTTATAAGGAACCACGCTTTTCGCAAATGTTTTGAAGATTTTTATAAATACATGTAGATCCGTACGATTGGATAAAATATATACATGTTGTACATAAAGGAGTGTATGAGCCATAATCGATTTATAAAATGCGGCTTGTTTCATAATATTCTCCATTTGAAACGTGGATTGATCCGAATTAAAAAGATCAAGAAGTAGAATCATCTTCTGTTTTTCACTTTTGGCGCGAAGTAGTAGATGAATTAAGGAAGATTTATAATTTTCAAAATTTTCTTCATTAAAATGTTCCGAATGGATCTTCATATACACAATTGGGAAAGATCCCATTTCAAATTGAGCAAAATCCATTTTAAAATAAATCAAAAGTTAACAATCTATCTCTTTTTGATACTTTTTTCTTTATACTCTTACGCAAAAGAATCACTACGATTATATATATTGTATATAGAATTTCATACTTTTTATATCTCTTCTTCTCTTTTGATTCCGCAAAATGCGCTACGCAATCGTTCTCTTGTGTCGCGATTTTGCCCCCTATATCTTTGAACTCCTCCTTCGCCATTGCGCCGCACCACTCTATGATTCATACGACTTTTATATATGCGTCGATCGAAATATTCCACTCTCCCAACATGATCGCATCAAGATCATTCAAATTGATGACGCGTTCTGCTATGCGAACGGATTCCACCATATGACATATAGCATTCAAAAGACACCCGTTTCATGGGACAAAGCTTTCTACTACTTCACCCGCGATGTTGCTCTTTCATTATATGACTATATATGGTTTATTGAAGATGATGTTTTTATACCATCGATTGAGACGATACATAACATCGATGCGCGTTATGATCAGCACTTATTATCCCAAAGCTGTGCCATGTCTCTCTCGTATGACACTCCTGGATGGCAATGGCATGTAGCACGGGGACATATTGGATTGCCCCTCTTTTCATCACTTATGTGCGCATGTCGGATATCACGTGATTTGATGAAAGTGATCCGCAATTATGCGGAAACGCATAAACGCCTCTTCTTCTTAGAGATCATGATCCCCACTTTATGTTGCCAATCAAGACTTCGAAATAAAGTGATCCCCGAATTAAAGATGATCCAATATCGATATGATTGGAATACACACTTCCAAAATGGGTTTGATAAAATGGCTCTTTATCACCCCATCAAAGATCATGCTATTCAAAAAAAATGGTTTATGGCGGCAAATCGATGATTTTTTTGATCTTAGAGAGATTTGACGAATATATAGATAAAAAGAGAAGAAATAAAGAGAAAAGATAAAGAGAAGAGATAAAGAGAAAAGATGGAATTTACCAAAAATCATCGATTTTCATTTAAGAAGCTGCGTGAAAGTCTTTTAGTAAAATGTGAACCTTCTGCCATTCCATCACCTCCCAATCACGCCTTTTTGAAAGAGATTATTGCCCAACGTAAATCACAAACGCTTTATGATATATGGTCTGGGCTGGGATGGAGTAGCCTTTCCAGTGCGCATGGGGCGGAGATTGGCAAGCTGATCAACTTCTACTTGCCAAAACGGGAATTTACCAAAGTGATGAATGCGCAAAATCGGGAAGTGCGACTTTATATGTGGTATGAAGTTCCATTTATCATCACGCTTATCTTTACGTACTTCGGTGTGTTCGAATATATCCCCAAACATTGGGAGTACGCATTTTATCTCAAAACGGATTTACGTTATATCTTATATCATATGAATCAAAATCCGGAATTGCGAAATCAGCTTACGTATTTATCGGATTTAGGTGATCTTGAAGAACGTATAACTCGGGATTTTGGAACGGAGATTAATGCGAAGTATGGAATTGCTGTGGAACTCTATATATTGGATTACGTTGCGTTATATAAAAAATGAAGGATAAGATGATATCACATCTTTTTTGAATAGGATTGAATATCATACCATTTTTTTCAATCAACGAATAAGATGGCTTCTGCTGTTGAGGGTCTTCCTGAACGCGAGTCGGCTCCTCAGGGGGCTGCGCTCTACGGAATGCGCCTCAACGGACCTTATTACCAATATTTGGTAATCAATAAGAAGAATGAGATCTCTTTTGGAACTCCTAACTTCCCGGATTTCATTGTCCAGGATGTTAAGCCTCGGATCGACTATATTCGGCTTGCCGAGTACATCCAGGCGACTATCCCATCTTGTGTGGTGATCAACGGTAAGCTCTGCGACAATAACTGGATCGATTTCATCGGATCCAGAATCAACCCTATCGCATTCGAGCCTCTCTCTGGTACTCCGATCCCTGAGGATCTGACCCTTCATGGTCTTTACATTAGGTTGGGTCTTCGTCGTCCTGATTCAGGATGGGATCCGACGGATTTAGTCAATTATATTCCGGAGAATCTCTCGATGGCATTGGCTGCGTTTATCGTCGGCCTTCTTGATGCCACCGGGCACAACTCGCGTCGGTATACCAAGGTGTCGAGGACGATTCAGTTCGTCGATGGCCCCAAGACCATACCGGTCAAGGTGTATACCAGCGAAGAGATGGATCTGATCCGGAATATCATCTGTGCCATCTTCAACCGCGTCGATCTCATTCCTACGAGTGAGCTCTTCGTGGACGAGGATGGTGCCGGTGCCGGTGCCGGTGCTGGTGATGCCTAAGTGCCCCCTTTCCACACGCGTGAAACTCTATCTTTCTTGGCTCATTCCATTCGGATGAGAAGAAGATATCACGGTGTTATTCTGTGTATGCTGCTGCCACTGCTGGTGTAGCTGCGTTCGCGCCCACGGTGAGTTTACTCGACCTATAGTAGATTTTGCCAAAACCCGGTGTTTTTAAAACACCACCTCATAAAATCACCTTCCATCTTTTATCTTTTATTTATCAAATATTTGATTAAATATTTGATCTTTACTCTTTGATCATATAAACATCCCATTTATTCCATCGATATATAATTGTTATACTTGCCCGGCTGATTGAGCATATTCAAACGGAGCACCAGCATATGATCTTCTCCACGGAATTCAAAGGGCGTCCCATCCGGATTACAGAACTCAATGTCAATATACGGAAGACGCGCCAAAGGTGGATTGAAATTCTTCGTGACACCATCCACCGGAATCGTCCCTTGATTCACAATCGTACACGGCTTATCCTCCGCCAACTGGATAATCGTATACGAATTCTCCGACGCATTATTGCTATTATAATTCTGGAAATCACGGATCTTAATCACCACATACGGGCTACACTCAATGTGGAAAATATTCGGCGACACTAACACCGACATATCCTGGATCACACCCGTTCCCACAAATGGTGTGATCGCACCCGATGGTGTGCCATCAATTACCTCAAAGGTGAACGTATTTGCGTTCTTCACTTCATACACACGAATCTCATATGTACTGAGCATCAAATAATCACCATTTTGGAATAGTGCGCGGAAATCCCCCGATGTTGTTGTCGCCGTCAGCTTAAAGAGGGGATATCCATTGCTACTCTCCGTAGAAAGATCGATGATGGAGATAATATTGAGGGCAGAAAGGTCGATTTGAACAGAGTTGTATTGACTATTCTTGAAACCGATGATCTCATCGATCGAACGATACGGGCACGGATTACAACTATCCGTAAGAAGATAGTTGATATTATACACAAAGTCGGAACCCGACGCACGATTGCTTTGAATGCGCAACGTGTTATTGATCGGATTCTTTGTAAAATTATACTTATTCGTTAATGAAGCAAACAGATTGCCGAAAGTTCCATTGAGCGTATCTAATAACTTGGCGTTATCATATTGACCCACAGGGACTTTTACCGACGTGATATTCACATTATCCTCCGTAAGATAGAAGGTATTGTTAAAATCAGTAATGTTATAGTATGTATTGGGAATCGATCCATAAATGAGCTCGGCACTCACGATATCACGCCACTCTTGTGGAACATTCAGGCGATACTTATTTGCTTCTGGATACTTATTCTTATCACGATCGCGACTGTCGATCACAAAGTACTTCGATGCGCGACCATGGGTTATGTTGCGATCCGGGGGCTTTGTGATAAATTGGGTATAATCATCCTTTGCCGATTTTATCGACTCACTAATCGATTGCGGATATTGACTGAATCGCGACATCTTCTCTATATCTCTATATTCAAATAATATTTTATTCAAAGATATATAAACGATCATCATTTGAATGAATATAAAGGATATTTCGATAAAGAAATATAGTTTTATCAAATGGTATTTGATCTCTTCTCTTCGAAGAAGAATATACAAAATATTCGGGATACGATTTCCGAAACAATTGAACATGAATTTCACTTTAAAATTGGATTGCGCTATGATCCATTGATCGAATCGAAAGTGAAAGAGGTGATGACCAAAGTGTCGGATCAAGTGCCGGAAGGAAAGAGTGTGAAAGATTACATTTTGATGATGAATAAAAAAGTGATCTCCTTAGTATTACCCACCATCCGCGCCAACGCCTTAAAAGAGAAATCGCGATCACATTTACCGGAAACAAATCGTAAAATGCCTTCCCATGTGTTGGATGATCCACAAGATCTCCTTAAAAGAAGTAATCGAATGGTTCCTGAACCCGTAGATGCCCAATTTAATCTTCCCATGGAGAATATGAGAGAACGCACACTTCCAGATTACCCGCGACCTATACCTAAGATGGAGAGCTCAAAAGAGAGTACGAATACGAACACATTGGATATGTTTAATCAACTCCGCTCGGTTTATCAAGCAGAACAAAAAGCATCCGGTATACATGATCATGTCAATGGATCCTTTTCCGAAGGTGAAGAAAAACGAGAAGAAACGTTTGTGGAAGCACATAACCATAACCATAACCGGAAAATCGTTTTGCGAAAACAGAAGATGGAAACTCCAATTGAACCTCAACCTCAATCTGAAAAAGTGATGGAAATGATTACACCTTTACCACCTTCACAACCCCTTTTGCTTCCATCTCAATCTTCAGAAAAAGAGGGAGTTGTCGACTCCATGCTCATGTCGCAGCAGATTTCTGTTCCTCTTTCACATTCGGGACGAATGATAGGAACCAATAAGGTTGTAGTGAAACGCATACACTACTCTTCCAATTATCGCTCCTTCATGTTCCATCATTCGCCATCGATGTTCCGCATTTACTTAACTCCTTACTTTGATAATCTATATGATCCCTTTGTATACTTCCAACTTCCCGAATATACCACCGCTTCCGGAGCAATCCTTCACTCTGCGTTTCAATTACAATATGATATGAAACATCATCCTCATATTCCGAATATCAAAAATGTGAAAAACATTTATATCGATCACGTGAAATTGTATGATGAAAATAGAAGAGGTGAATCGATATATGCGGAATTGATCCCATCTTTACATGATGAACCAAATATATATCATAATCACGCACATTTGGGACATGATATACTCCTTTATAACCCCCAAAGTGGCGCATTTTTCGCCGAACGCGCAAATCGCGATATCAAAGAGGAATCATTAAAGGCGATTCAAAAGAATGGATATATTCAAGTGAATTTATATGATATGTATCACGATTATATTCATTATGATCAAGACGTCGCATTTATCAAAAAGATCGAACAGAAAGATGGGAAAACGCTCCTATGTCTTCGTGAATCGATGGTTGAACCAGGTGAAAAGATCTATATTTATTCACTATGTCATGATCATCACCGCTATGTGGAATTTGGTGAACGCGTTTTCGCAAATAAGGCAGAGTTGGTCGATGCGGAGAAAGGGGATTTCTCTTTCTCGGCAATGTATATGGATGAAAAGGAAGGAAAGGAGGAGATGGTATCATTTGAAGAACTGTTTGAGAAGCATCGGGAACACCTTGAAGATCTCTCTCATAAATCGATCTCGGATCTCTTCTACTTTGTCATCCAACAAGTGGATGCGGAAAAGCGGATCTATTATGATTGTCAAATCGTCGGGTTTAATCGCGAAGATGGATCTGTCATATTGTATCATAAAGAGTTTGATCACATTCTTGCGAATTTTGAAAATACGGAGCAATTCGGATTTATTCTCAAAAATCTGAATGGATTACAAAGCGATGATCGCAGCGATTTACATCGAAAACATGGATTTGTCGTCGAAAAGGTAATCAAACCAAACACACTTGTACTCGATTATCAAGGTGCGATCGACGCGAATTTCAGTGAAGGCTTCATACGACATCATAATCTTCAAATCGATATTCAATGTGTTCTTGAATTTTGATGTTTGATGTTTAATTTTTGATCTTTTTATTCTATCATCGTTTATTGGATGATTTATATATATTCATAAAATAGAGACTCTTTTATGAATGGGTTATGCGATTTTAACCTGCGCGCTTCATGAACACGCATATATCAACACATTTGTATCTTATTATATCAATCTCGGATTTGATGTCATTTATATTTTATGTGATCAAAATCAACCATCTTATAATTCATATTTGTTTCCAACACTTAAATCCTACGTGCGATGTATACATATGAAATATACTCTCAAACCCGGAGAAACGTTTGATGGAATTCAGATGCGCTATTATCAAAAAGTAATTCGCATGATTCCACATGAGTGGATCTTCCTTTGTGATGTCGATGAATTCTTATATCTTTCTTCCGGAAATATCAAAACATATATGAATTCAATAAATCATAAAAGTGTGAGCCAAATATCCTTTCCATGGATGATCGTGGATTCCTTGAAACCGGATGCTGAATATACACACTTATTTAACATTTTAGATAATGCGTCATGGCATACAAATCGCCATGTGAAATCGATTTTTCGAAAAGCGGATTTGGAAAAACTGACAAGTACACATTATGCGCATGTGAAAGGTCTTACGCATGTGGGTGGAAGATATGAGAAGGTGGCAAAACCGCTTTATGAAGATCGATTTGGTATCGATTTTTATAAGAGTGATGCAACATTTATCATTCATTTTCACACTCGATCGTTTGAAAATAATATCATCAAAATACTCACTGCTCAATATAGCGGAAAGTCCGATCAGAACCAACGCACAAAATTGATATCTCTCGTGAAAGCGGGAAATCATGATCTCTCTTCATTAACGAAATTCGCACTTGTAGAAGCACATAAACGCGCACCACAAATCACACCTTTTCCTTTAAAAGAGAGTATGATATCATTATCCGCATTTCCAACAAATATTGGCTATCATACAGCGCTTTTGGATCACTTACTTCAAAAGTATCAATTACCCAAATCATATTTTACGAATCCCGAAGTATATCAAAGTTATTCCGACCCGTGAAGATTTCAATATACTTCTTCATATACGATTGCGGATCACAATATGTATTATACGGATGAACATAATTCTTCTGATAATAGATCTCAAATCCACGCATATGCGGCAAACGAGATAATATCCAATTCTCCGCACGACATCGCGTCGACATCGCATCTTTATACGGATTGTGATCCAAATTGGGTAATTGACGTATATGCTCCGCCGTTGCCCACCAAAAGTTCCCCGAGTAGTGGAAGAAGTGATTTGGATTGACCGCAAATAAGTACTTCTTCGATGGTTCATTCGACGGCGCCATATTGATCACATTCGATCCCACCGTATCATAATGCGTCAAATATTGTAAAGCGATGTCATGCTGAACCACCATCCAATATTCGAGAAGCTTCCGCCAACTCTTGACACACACTTCGTCGCCATTTTTCCGAACACCTTTCGTATGAATATACAAGATCCGTGATTTGGGATTGATTCGTTCCGTAATATACTTCAAATAGTTGATCGTCTTCACTTCATAATATTTCGGATTATCTTCTTGATATAAAAGCATCATTTTGGGATATTGATCTCGTGGGATCTCAAATGGCTGGCCAACGACACAAACAAGTATATTTTTACACTTTTCATATAAACCACAATCGACGATTGACTTTAATTGGTCATAAAAGATCTCGATGCCATTGTGTAGCGTACAAACATGCATAAATATGTAAATAGGATGCTCCTTATACACATTTGGATAACGCTCCATAAACGTTTCGCGATTATAAATACGCTTTTCCTTCTCATTTGATCCATAATGATTCCAATGATAAACGAGATCATAATGACTGAGATGTTTGAGATCATCATTTTGGTTTCGATAGTAGTGAATGTCGAATTCAGGATACATTTCGAATGTATTTAGTAAATACTGAATATAAATCATCCGCTGCTGAATCGCATCAAGTGGCTTTTGGCTCTGATATGAAACAACCTGATTTTCTACCTTCTTCTTCTTTACTTCTTTTACTTCTGGGACACGTTCAACACGTTGAACAGGTTTCACTTGTTGAACACGTTCAACAGATTTGACTTCTGGAACATGTTCAACTGGTTGAGCAGGTTTAACCTGTTGCCCTTGCCACTTTTTCAGTTTTGCGTGTTTGAGCTTCTCATAGTAGCGCTCTTTTTCACGTTTGAGTGTATTTTTATAATACGTTGCCGAATTACGCTCTAAACTATTCATATGTTTTCTTTTATTTTTAGAAAATAAAATACTCTATTTTACAAATATATAAATAAATCTCATTTTTAACTTACTCTTTTACACATAAAAAAGAGTAATCATACAATAAAAATAAACACTTTCACACTTTCACACTTTCACACTTTCACTTTACTTACGTTTTGGCTTCATATTCACATTTCCCTTTGTTTTGTGTGCCACATAAAAAATCGTAAAGATCATGATGAAAATAACAATCAATACCATCGTCATCAGGAGAGCTTGAATATAAAGGTAATAACGCGGCCATTTCAGCGCACATTCGCAATCACTTGGCATATTGCGATAAAGGCGGTATACATTCATCACGAAGAAGACGTATATGACAACAATGGCAATGGTGAAGAAGGTGGCTATCAATGGTGAGAAGACGGTATTGAGTGAGAAGATGAGGTTGAGGATGGCGATGACGAGAAGAAGGAGTTCAATATACTTCAACTTTTGGATATCCGCCTTATTTTCCTCCGCATTTGCGACACCTTGGGCACACATACAATCCTCTAACTTGCGCAAATAATCATACGCGAAGTACAGAAGGGCAATACCGATGATCGAGCCAATAATGCTGGCAGTTGTTTTCATTTTTAAATAGATCTATACTCTTAATTGATATTTTTTTCTTTTTCTTTTTGGATTTGTTTTTAGATTTGGATTTAGATTTGGATTTGTATTCGAATTCGGATATATTTCATATATATTTTGTAATATTATGATAAAGATAAAAGATGATGAATCGTATGAGAAGAGTGAATTCAAATGCCATATGGACAAAGAGTTATCGCCAAGAACATCTTTCTCAAATCAAAGATGTTCACTTTTGGATTCATCCGCGCTATGAAGAGGAAGACGCGTTTAAACATACCATCTCCTATATCATCTCTTTTTTACGCACTCTCTTTCCAAACCACTCATTTATCACAACTCACGATATCAAAGTGAATAATCCAGAAATCCTCTATATACTTCTCAATCATCGCGAATTACACAATTTCATACCCGCATTACCGGCGATCTTTATTTTGTATAATACACTCGATTTTGTCGATTCTTCCTTCATCTTCCCCCAAAATATTCTCCTTTACTCAAAAGCATACCGGATCATCGAAACCAAATATATCAATATGGCACACTATATCAAAGAAGTTAGAGGATATACGTACTATTTACCCATTATTACGGGATTTCTGGGGAATCGCAATCTTCCTGTGGAAGGCGACGATCAAAGTAGAATGGTTCTCTTTTACGCAAACCTTTCAAATCATCTATTCTATCGATCGATACTCCAAATATGTGAAAAAGAGTATCCACACATCGAATTTCATTTAAATGAAGATCTCTTTCATGAAGCCGATTTAATCGTTCGTTTATATGAATCACCACATAGCCATTATGATAATGCTCTATTTTCAAAGTGCGTAGCATATCACAAAATATGTATTTCTGAAAAGTGTAATGATAAGTATCATGAAAACGCGTACTTTGATACAACTATCTTTGTTGAGAAGAGTAATATTTCCGAGTTTGTAAAGAAGATACACACCTATTTATATGATCAAGAGAAGATAAACGCTATTCATGAATGTATGGAGAAGAAGATCACAAAACAAGTTGAACGAAACAAAAAACAAGCAGAACTTATTTTAACTTTTTGATTTTGAGTTTTATCTTCTATATTTTTATATAGAAGTAAAGTAAGAGGCACAAAATAAGAGATGACGTCTTCCATCCATGAACTCAAACGCAAATTAGAAGATCTTCTCTATGAAATCGAAGAGAAGCGCGCTGATTTTACAGATTATCTCAAAAAGAGCGAACTTACCATAAATACCATCAAAAATCAATTGATTACTATCGATCAATATCTCCAAGAAGAGAAGGAAGAGGAAGATGATGAAGAAGAGGAAGATGAGGAGGACGATGAGAGTGAGGATGGTGAAGATCGGATATTCGCAAACATGGATCCTAATTTAGCGCGTTTATTGGGAATGGAAGTGAAGGAAGAGGAAACAAAGAGCGATTGGGTACCTCCCTCATTTTCCGGATTACAAAATAGCTCCCGAAATCATTTTTATGATCAACAGAGAAAGTGAAAGTGAATATAAAGAACTTACTATATATTTAAATATAGATAAATATAATTTATCAAAAAATGGTTAAAGTCGCACTTATCACAGGTATTACTGGTCAAGATGGAAGCTATCTTGCCGAACTACTTCTCGAAAAAGAGTATATTGTATATGGCATTATCCGGCGGGCATCCCTCATCAATACGGATCGCATTGAAGGGATCTTCCACCATCCGCGTCTTCATCTCAAATATGGCGACCTTACCGACTCTTCCAATATTGTGAATATACTTCATGATATCCACAAGGCGCATAAAGAGGAACTGGAACGTTTGGAGATCTACAATCTGGGTGCGATGAGCCACGTGAAGATCTCCTTCGAAATGCCCGAATATACCGGAGAGGTGGATGCCCTTGGGACACTCCGCATTCTCGAAGCGATCCGCTCATCGGGAATGGCGGAGAAGACGCGCTTTTATCAAGCATCCACGTCGGAAATGTTTGGTATGGTTCAAGAAGTTCCCCAAACCGAGAAGACGCCATTTTACCCACGATCCCCATATGGAGTTGCCAAATTATATGCACATTGGATTACAAAGAATTACCGCGAATCATACGGTATGTTTGCTTGTTCAGGTGTGCTCTACAATCATGAAACCGTTTCCGGTAATATGCCAATGATTTTCAAAATTGGTAATAATGATTCATGTATTGATATAAAACCAATTTCTGAAATTGTTAAATATCATACTTTAAAAGATGGTATTTTAGTAGATGAAAATAAAAATGAATATCAAGAAGGTGAAGTAAATACAGATTTATATGTATGGGATAATAATGATTGGACTAAAGTAAAATTCGCATCTGGATATAAACATGATATTAAAAATAATCCCAAAAACCCAAAAATAATAATTAGTAAAAAATCATCTTATATGGCAACTGATACACATCATATAATTATGGATGATAATAGTGAAAAAGAGATTAAAGATATTAAAATAAATGATAAAGTAAAATTAGTTAATTTACCATCTGAATTTAATACAGATAGTAATTTAGAAAATTTTGAAGCTGAATTTATAGGTTTAATAGTAGGTGATGGTTATATTGATAATAAAAATTGTATAAGATTTATAAATTCTGATAAAAAATTACAAAATTATGTTTATAATCTTTGGGAAAAAATATGTATTAAACATAATAAAACTCCATCATTTTATTATTATCCATCAAAATCAGGATTCAATGAAGAAAATATAGTAGGTTATATTGATTTATATCCATCTAATATTTTCATAAAACGTGAAGATTTATATAATGAAGATAAAACAAAAAGAATTCCTAAAATCATTATAAATTCATCGAAAGAAAATAAATTAGCATTTTTATCTGGTTATAATAAAGCAGATGGATTAAAATCGAATAAATGTATATATACTTTTAAAAATTTTAAAACAAATTCTGCTGTATTAGCATGTGGATTAATTTATTTACTTAATAATACTACTAATCAAGAATATAATATTAATATAGAAACACGCACTGATATTAAAAATGATTTAGAAATCAAACGTTTTTATTATTCGATTAATGTATTAAGTGATTCTCGATTTTCTAAAAGGAAAGGTGAAGAAAAAGAAAAAATTGTCAAAGAACATATTAACAATGGTACTCCATTACGAGTAATCAGTAGAACAACTGGTATAAGTAGAAAATTTATACAAAAAATACATAGAGGAGGCGTAGCATTTAAAGAAGATATTAAATTTAAAGAAGTAAACAATGTAAAAAAAATCATCGAATATTATGATTATGATGGATGGTTTTATGATTTAGAAACAGAATCCGGAACATTTTTCTGTGGTGTTGGCCAAGGTTTAGTTCATAATTCACCGCGACGCGCGCATAATTTCGTGACGCGTAAGATCACGATTGGACTGGGAAAGATTCTCCGCAATGTGGAAGATAAACTCGTTTTGGGAAATCTGAACGCACAGCGGGATTGGGGACATGCCAAAGATTACGTGCGTGGAATGTGGTTGATGCTCCAACAAGATAAACCGGATGATTATATATTATCTACAAATAAAATGTATAGCGTCCGCGAATTTGTGGAGAAGACCTTCGCACTCCGCGGATTTGATATTGCTTGGCGTGGGGAAGGATTGAATGAAGTGGGTTATGACCGGAAGAGTGGACGCGAACTCATCTTTGTGAGCGAAAAGTACTTCCGACCCGCCGAGGTAGAAGAGCTACTCGGAGATTCGACCAAAGCACGGACGCAACTTGGTTGGTATCCCGAATACTCTTTTGATGATCTTGTGCGCGAAATGGTGGATCATGATGCCCCTATGTAAGTTGTTTTATACTTTTGAATAAGATGATGAAGAAGTGCCATAAAATCGGATTCGATAAAAGAGCGATACTTCAACTCATAAAATAGTTTCTTTATCCATACATGATCATATTGAAATGCGATCATGGAGTTATTTTTTCCACAAGAGATTCCATCTTTGAGCGTTTGTTGGATTGTGTGAACCATGGAACTTAATATGAGATCAACGTGATCATCGATATTGAGAAGATGAGGGAAGATATATAAACATATTTTGCCATGTATATGAGCGATTTCATTCATCACAAAACCGGTTTTAATGAGGGCATTTTTCAGTTTCACATTTGATGCTTCGTAAAAATGAAGATCAAAGATCTCCATCTTTGTCTTATTGATATGATATAGAATATCACACATAAACTCCTCTTTATTGGTTGGATCCTCAAAGTAGAAGATCATCTTATCATAATGAAGGTTCTTTTGTAATATGTCGTTCACCAATATGAGCACCTTTCGATGCTCATCTTTCTTGATCAACCACACAAAATGAAACATTTTATCTTCTTTATTTCTTTATTTCTTTATATGTATTTCTTCTATATAAAAGATTTTTTTTATATATGATTAGATATAGAATCAAATATACGAATAAGAATATGAAAATCCATTTTATCATTACGGCATCTTTTCCCGATATACGCGATGAAGTGCGAAAAGCAGAATATATCACAAGTATAAAAGCACTTATACATGAGGTAGATCGCATTATGATCGATTATCCGATCGAAACACACTTTATCATTGTGGAGAATAATGGAAACCGCAGAACATTCTTCAATGATCTATGTGAGACCTATATTCAACATCATATGAAAATAATCTACACAAATCATAATCAAATTCAAACCTCCAATAAGGGTTTTAAAGAACTCCTTGATATCGGATTTGTTTTCCAACATGCGAAAAAGATAGATCCGGAAGATATGGTCGTAAAGATCACTGGGCGATATCGAGTGGGTGTAAATTCAACTTTTTTACATGTATTATATCGCGATTGTGCGAAGTATGATGCGTTCGTGCGGTGTGGGTCGCTGATGAATCCATCCCAAAAGATGGAAGAGCGTGATGAGTATGATTGTCTTACGGGACTCTTTGCCATGCGCGCGGGGTTATTTATGAAAGAAGTAGATTATCATATTCATCACCTCCGGGATTATGAATGGGTAGAGTGGGCGATTATCATGATGATTCAAACGAATTTTCCCAAAGAGCGCATTTATATGTTTGATTATTTGGGAGTGTGGATAAAAACCGCCTATATGAAAGAGTATATGCTCTATTAAGTTTAAGTTTATCTTCTTTACAAAAAACGGATCTTATACATAGAAGTATACGATCCGATTGATCCAATGAGTCGTGATATTCATATCGTTTTTATTTGTGATCGGAAGTTGATTCACTACTTTGAAGATTATATCAACACCTTTCATCATATCTTCCACGTCGAGATTCTACTCTATCATGATCCAAATATGATTCACATAGAGACAGGGGACGGGGAGAAGAGATTACTTATCTTTCTTCAATCCATTCCGCCAAATATATATGAACAATATGCGGGAAGTCGGTACCACATTGCCCTTTTAAATACAGAACAACTATCACGCACATCGTGGAATAAAAAGATCCCACATGGAGTGATTCACATCGATTATAGTGAAGCAAATCTTCTATGTTTAGAAAAGAGTGGATGTGGCAACGGCCATGGCCATAGCCATAGCATAGGGATCTATCTACCTTATCAACTCCATCATCGCGAAATCCGGCAGTATTATCAACCCAAGAAGAGCCGTGATGTGTGTATTATTTATCCACATACGTCGGAACGGCGACACAAGGTGATTCGCGATTTGAAAGAGCGCGGCGTGAATGTAGATATTATTTCTGGTTTTGGACACTCCCGGGATGTGGAACTCTTTCAATATAAAATATTGATAAATCTTCATTTTAGCGAAGAGTACAAGATCTTCGAAGAGTTGCGATGTTGTCGAGCCATCTTTCATCAAATGATTGTCATCAGTGAATCATCGCTTTATGATGATCTTCACTTATTGCGAAAACATTTCATCAGTGTTCCATATGAATGTGTCGCAAATAAAGTGGTGGATGTATTGGCGAATTATGAATTATATCATTCCCATTTATTCCACTTATTCGAAACACACTTTCTCCCCATTTACGAAGATACACTCATTCAAACCGCACACACAAATATATCTTCCATTTTTCAATAATCCGAATATTTTCTCTTTTGATTTCTCTTTTTATTTATATGATCAAAGAGTAGTATTCCCCTATAAATGCGCGTTGGCATCTTTCCGGGGAGTTTCAAGCCTCCCCACAAAGGGCATTTGGAAATGGTGAAGAGGGCAATACGCGAAGATCATTTAGATAAAGTCGTTATCTTAATATCCAAATATCCACGATATTTGGATGATCATATTCAAAATCCACAAGATTATACAAAAGAAGAGTTGGGTATTTTTCGTAAAAAACAGTTTGCCACCAAGAGTGAAGCGATCCAAGATGTGAAAGGGTTGCGGTCTACTGCTCCATATATTAGCGCCGAATTATCGAAGCGCATATGGGAGATTTATTTGGAACACACGAAGGTGATCGTCGATATCCGGATTGCGCACTTCTACTCTCCCATGATCAACGCAAATATGTATCTTAAAACCGCATTGAAGAAGAAGAACATGAATGAGAAGTATGATTATATATTTTACAAAAGTAAAAAAGATGAAAAGAATAAACGATTCAGATTTATTCAATCCAAAGTTTATCAATCCAAAGTTGATCAAAAAGAGAATCGGGTACACTTCAAAACGGTCAATATGAAATATGATATCAGCGCACGTAATATGCGAAATGCCATATTGAAAAAGAAACCTCTTCGTATGTATGTTTCAAAAGAGTTTCGCAATCTTCTTCAAGAGGAAATACGCAAGGGTATAGAAGAGTAGAATACTTAGGATGAAGAATGTTTTATAATGAAACGTTGATTCATGTAATCGGAAAAGGTGAAACATATACTTCATATATTTATATCCATCGATCTTTAAATGTGATCCCCAACTCTTCGCATTCTCCGTTTCCGGAAAGGTTTGCGTAATCAACGGCAATGTATACCCGTACTTCTTATAAAAATAATATTGATTTAGATATAAATCCATATCATGAATATGATTGCGTTGATGATAGATCTTCTTGATTGCGCATTTTGGATAGATCATCGCATGCGTACCCGATGAAAGATATACATGTGTATGACGAGGATGAATCAAATGGATCGATTGTAAATACGGAAGCGCACCAAGTGAGTAGACAAAATCACGTGATGCGCACTTCTTCTTCTCTAAAAAATCACATACACTCTTTTGATGATGCGATGTGAAGATAACATCTTCATAAATAAAATCATCTTCTAAAACGGCAATTTGATCATACTTCTTCTCTAACGCATCGTTGAATATATACATATAGGCGTCGATCAGATCATACGTCGATCGCTGATCCTTTAATCGTTTATGACACTTCTTATATCCGAAATTATGACATAAAAGTGTATTCTTACATAATGGAAGCTCACGTGTTTGAGATAAAATGCGCTCGTATCGTTCTTCATTTCCACTCAAATAGATGATATAACACGCATCAATAATCGGGTCGAAAATACCCGATTGTGAAGAAATCGGCTCTAATAGATAACATGTATCATTGCGCATTTTATTTACCTATCTTTAGAACCTTTTTCTTTTTATGATTTGGATATAGAGAACTTTATATATTTGATTTGGATATAGAGAACTTTATATATTTGATTTGGATATAGAGAACTTTATATATTTGATTTGGATATAGAGAACTTTATATATTTG